>Ga0208519_100056_pt1 | contig 144461 bp, 128 predicted proteins | sample LakWasM130_HOW14_2_FD_183940 | JGI IMG/M metagenome (GOLD analysis project Ga0208519, IMG submission 183940) | Freshwater sediment methanotrophic microbial communities from Lake Washington under simulated oxygen tension - Sediment Metagenome... | ecosystem: Environmental > Aquatic > Freshwater...
GGCGCCGCTCGCGGTCGCGCAGCGCCTCGGCGGCCTGCTGCTGCTCGGTCTCGTGGCGGCGCTGCTCGGTGATGTCGCGCGAGATGCCGAACAGGCCGATCACCTCGCCCTCCTGGTCGCGCACCGGGCCCTTGGTGACGGCGAACAGCAGCGCGCGGCCGTCCTGCGTGCGCACCTGCTCTTCCAGCGTGCGCCGCGCGCCCGCCCGCATGATCTCGGCATCCGCCTGCCGCACCCGGGCGGCGCCCTCGGGGTCGAACAGCGCCAGGTCGTCGGCGCCCAGCAGTTCGTCGACGCGCTTGCCGACGAAGCCGGCCGCGGCGGCATTGGCCAGCAGATAGCGGCCCTGCCGGTCCTTCACGTACACGGCGTCGGAGCTGCCGCTGAGCACCGCATCGAGCAGCCTGGCGTTCAGCGCGAGCTTGGCCAGCGAGCGCTGCAGCAACGCGCTCAGCAGGCTTACCAGGGCGCCGTTGAGCAGCAGAAAGGCCCATTGCAGGCGATCCTGCGGGCTGGCGCGGTCGCTATGCAGGGGCTCTGGCGCCAGCAGATCGGCGCCCAGCGCCGCCACGCAGGTGGCCAGCAGGCCGGGCCCCAGGCCGCCCATCAGCGCGCTCAGTATCACCGGCAGCATGTAGAGGATCAGGCGCGGGCGCTGCACCTCGAACTGCAGGCTTTGCTGCAGCCACAGCATCGCCAGCGTGATGGCGGCGGCAAACAGATAGCGCAGCGTGCGCCGCATCGGCGCGCCGGTGGCGCCCAGGGCCAGCGTGTCCAGCAGGGTCCAGCCGGGTGGGGTGTGCGAGCCCGGCACCGCGCGCAGGCTCAGGTAGACGTAGACGGTGCTCGCCGCCACGAAGAACAGGCCCTTTACGCTGGAGAGCCAGACCATGCGCTCGGCCGACACCAGCGCCAGCAGCAGCTGGTCGGACAAGAGGATCCAGGCCAGTGCCAGCATGGCGTAGCTGGCCGTCACCAGGACGATGTAACGGCCTCGCCTCATCGCGATGGCAGCGGACAGATCCACATGCGGTTTCTCCCTGAATCGGCGCGCATGCTTGATGCACATCAGTTGCGCTTGCCCCCAATGCTAGGGCCTTACAGACACCGCAGTGTGGTGGTTCTTGCTTACGTGCATCTTCTGTGCCCGCTGCTATCACCCCCTTAAACTGCGCAGCGGCACGCCGCCATTCCCAGCCCGACAGCCTCCTTCACTGCCACTTGTCCAGCCTCGCACACCCCCGACCAGCGGCCTGGTTCCCCGGCGATCGCCGGCCCACCCGGCTGCAGCAATGCCTGACCCTGGCGCTGCTGCTGCATGTGTGGCTGGTGCTGCTGGTGGGCAACACGCCCGGTGGCAGCGCCCGCCCCGGCGAGGGCGTGTGGGGGCGGCTCAACGTCACCCTGGACCTGGGCGGCACGCCCGGCGCCAGCGGCAGCGGCCCGGCCGCGCCGCCGCTGCCCAATCTTGGTGCCGTGGGCGAAGCCAGGCGCGAACGCTTCGGCGGCACGGTGCGCAGCGAGGCCGAGGCCGCCGCCGCGCCCGAGCAGCCGGGCGCCGCGCGCCTGGGCATGTGGCAGGCGCAGCCGGGCGCCGACCTGCCGCGTGGCCGGCCCGAGCGCATGACGACGCTGCCACAGGCCCGCCTGGCCGAGCTGCCGCCCGTGGCCACCACGGCACCCGAGGCACCGCCGCCCGTGCTCAAGACCACCGCTGTGGCCGAACCGCGGCTGGACCGGCCCAGCGCCGAAACCGCAGCCGCCGGCCCCACGCTCAACACCGCCCTGCCCGAGGCCTTGCCGCGCTTTGCCGCGCCGGCCCTGCCCGAGGCGCCGGCGCCGGTGCTGAAGAGCACGACCGCGCCCGCGCCGGCCCTGGCCCGCCCCGCGCGCAGCCCGCTGGCGGCGGCCGCCTTGCCCGGCCAGGCCGCCGAGGCCCTGCCCAGATTCGAGCCGCCCAAGCTGCCCGAGGCGCCGCCGCTGGTGACCAAGGCCACGCCCGAGCCGGCGCCGCAGCTCAGCCGGCCGCTGCCGGCCAGTACCGAGCTGGCGCCGGCCAGCCGTGCACCGGCGGCCGAGAGCCTGCCCAGATTCGACGCCCCCCAGGTGGCCACGCCCGCGCCGTCGACGCGCACCACACCCGATGCGGCGCCGCAGCTGGAGCGCCCGGCACGCCGCGCCGCCGAGCAGCTGCCCGCGACCCAGGCGCTGCGGCCCGAGGCCACTGCCGCCTCGGAGCTGCCGCGGTTTGAGGCGCCGAGCCTGTCGCCGACCGCAGCGTTGCCGGGGGTGGGTGCACCGGACGCCGGCGCGCGCCTGGGCCGGGACGTGGCGACGGCGCCGTCCACGCCCGCCAGCGCGCCCAAGCTCGACCTCGAATGGCGACGCCCGCGCGGCGGCGAGATCTCCAGGCAGGGCACGCGCGGCGTGCTGGAGCTGCTGGCGCATCCGCCCGAGCGCAAGTCCAAGCTCAGCGAGAGCCTGGAGAACGCCGCCAAGAAGGATTGCCGCGAGGCCTACAGCGGTGCCGGTGTGCTGGCGGCGGTGCCGCTGCTGCTGGATGCGGCGCGCGACAAGGGCTGCCGCTGGTAGTCAGCGGCCCGGCTAATCGCCAAGGGTCGGGTCTTGCGCCGGCCGTGCCAGGGCCGCGGCCTCACGGGCCAGCTGCCGCATCAGCCCGCCCAGCTCGTCCAGATCGAGCGGCGCTGCGGGCGCGCAGGCGGGCAGCCGCAACTCGGGCAGGCTGGCGTCCGCCGAGGGCGGTACGCGGGGCAGGGTGATGCTCGCGATGAGGTCTGCTTCGTTGGCCGCGGCGGGCAAGCTGGCGCTGAAGTCCAGCCTGAGTTCGGCCGCCAGGGCATCGGCAGCGCGCTGAGCCTGGGCGCGCTCCGCGGCTTCATGCTGTTGCCGCCGCCTCAAGGCCGCCGTCTGTTCGGCTGCAGCCTGCTCGGCCGCTGCACGCTCGGCCGCCAAGTTCAAGGCCGCCTCCCGCTCGGCCCGCTGCTGCGCCAGCAGCGCGGCGCGGGCCTGTGCCTCGGCCAGCTCGCGCAGGCGCTGGGTCTGCGCTTCCACCGCGCGCCGTTCGGCCGCGGCAGCGGCGTCGCGCAGGCGCTGCGCCCGTGCTTCCTGCTCCCGCTGCAGCGCCAGCTCGGCCGAGGCCTGCGCGGCCTGCCGCTGGGCCTGCAGGCGTGCGCGCGCCTGGGCCAGGGCTTCGGCGGCGGCGCATTCCTCGGCCTCGAGCGCCTGTTGCCGGGCCTGCCGCTGCGCCAGTTCCTGCGCCTGCGCCTCGGCCAGGCGCGCCTGTTCAAGGGCGCGCGCGGTTTGTGCGCGCCGGCGTTCGCTCTGGTCCTCCACGTCGGTGACGTCGTCCATGTTCCAGCGCTCGGGCCGGAGCTGGCTGCGCGGCGCGGGCGTTTTCGGCGTTGAGGGCGTTGAGGGCGTTGTGGGCACGGCGCGGCGCGCTTGCAGTGCGTCCAGCGAGATCGACAGATCCACCGGCCGATCCAGCTCGCGCAGGCGCTCACCGAAGCGCTGCAGGAGCGCGTTGGGATCGAAGCCGTCGTCGTCGGCGTTGGCGTTGGCGTCTGGCGCTGCGCTCATGCCGGTCTGCCCGCGGGGGTCAGGTGTTGCCACCCTCGCAGACCTGCTGCGAGCTGGCCTGGGTGACGTTGCTGCCCGGCGGGACGCTGCGCGTGACCCAGACGTTGCCGCCGATGGTGGAGCCATGCCCCAGCGTGATGCGGCCCAGGATGGTGGCGCCGGCATAGATCACCACCTCGTCCTCGACGATGGGATGGCGCGGCTGGCCCTTGCGCACATGGCCCTCGGCATCGACCGGGAAGCTGCGCGCGCCCAGCGTCACGGCCTGGTAGATGCGCACGCGCTGGCCGATCACCGCCGTCTCGCCGATCACCACGCCGGTGCCGTGGTCGATGAACAGGCCGGGGCCGATCTGGGCGCCGGGGTGGATGTCGATGCCGGTGCGGGCATGCGAGAGCTCGGCCACGATGCGCGCCAGCAGGGGCACGCCCAGGCGGTAGAGCTGGTGGGCGATGCGGTGATGGATCATGGCCGCGATGCCGGGATAGCAGATCAGCACCTCATCGACGCTGCGGGCCGCGGGGTCGCCATCGAAGGCGGCCTGCACATCGCTGTCCAGCAGGCGGCGGATGGCGGGCAGGCTGTGGGCGAAGGCGCGTGTCAGCGCCGCGGCATGGCCGGCCACCGCCTCGGCCGGCTCGCTGGCACCGGGCTGGCGCGCCGCATGGCGCAGCTCCAGCAGGATCTGGCCGCGCAGCGCCTGCAGCTGGGTATGCAGGGTGTGGCCGACGAAGAAGTCCTCGCCGTCCGGGCGCAATTCGGGCGGGCCCAGGCGCATCGGGAACAGCGCACCGCGCAGGCCGTCGACGATGCTGCCCAGCACCTCGGCCGAGGGCAGCTCGCGGCCGCCGGCTTCGTTGAGGCGCTGCTGGCTGGCGCGCCAGTCCTGGCGGGCCTGGCGCAGTGCGCTGACGACGGCGTCGAGCTCGAGATCGGATTCGGCAGTGGGCGTGGGCGTGGGCGTGGGCGTGGGCGTGGGTATAGGCGTGGCGTTCATCGCGGCGGGCGGCTCAAGGCGGGATGCCCCAGTCTAGCCGGGCCGGGTTGTCGCCGCTTGCGGCACCCGCGCAGCTTGGCAAGAATGCGCCGACCCGGACTCGCCCGAAAGATGCCCGCATGAGACTCACCGTGAAGGACTTTGCCCCCGAGATCCTGCGCCTGTTCGACCAGTATGTGCACGGCGATCTCAGCCGGCGCGGCTTCCTGGAGCGGGCGCAGGGCTGCCTGGGCAGCGCCGCGGCCGCCGCGGCCACGCTGGCGGCGCTGACGCCGCGCTTTGCGGCCGCCCAGCAGGTGCGGCCCGACGACCGCCGCATCGTCACCCGCACCCAGGCCTTCGACGCGCCCCAGGGCCATGGCCGTGTGAGCGGTTACCTGGCCATGCCGGCCGCGGCTGGCGGCAGCTTGCCGGTGGTGCTGGTGGTGCATGAGAACCGCGGCCTGAATCCGCATATCGAGGACATCGCACGCCGCCTGGCCCTGGACGGGTTCATTGCCTTTGCGCCCGACGCGCTCTACAGCCTGGGCGGTTATCCGGGCGACGAGGATCGCGCGCGCGAGCTGTTCGCGAAGCTGGATGGCGGCAAGACGCTCGCCGACTTCGTGGCCGCGGCGCGCGCGCTGCTGAGCCTGCCCGAGGGCAACGGGCGGGTGGGCGTGGTGGGTTTCTGCTTCGGTGGCGGCATCGCCAACTACCTCGCCACCCAGCTGCCGGAGCTGGCGGCGGCCGTGCCCTTTTATGGCGGCCAGCCGCCGGCCGCCGAGGTGGCCAAGATCAAGGCCGCGCTGCTGATCCAGTACGCCGGCATGGACGAGCGCGTGAATGCCGGCTGGCCCGGCTACGAGGCGGCGCTGAAGGCCGCGGGCGTGCACTACCAGGCCCATGTCTACCCGGGCACCCAGCATGGCTTCAACAACGACACCACGCCGCGCTTCGATGCCGCCGCCGCCAGGCAGGCCTGGCAACGCACGGTCGAGTTTTTGCGGGCTCAGCTCTCCTGAGCCTTGGGGCGGCGGCGCATCAGGCTCAGGCTGGTGCCGGTCAGGCCCGCCAGGGCCAGCGCCATCGAGGTCAGCAGCACGCTGCTGGGCTCGGGCACATGGCTGGCCACGCGCGCCTCGGTGAGCAGGTTGTCGCGGCCGAAGGGGCTTTGCTGGCTCACCGCGCCAGAGATGAAGTTGCTGCCATTGCCGGTGCTGATGCCGTCGCCGGCATGCCAGTTGGCCAGATAGGCCGCCTGGCCGCTGTAGCTGAACTCGGTGCTGCTGGCGGCGCCGAAGTCCTGGACGCCGTCCAGCGAGAGCTGGGGGGCCTGGGCGCTGGCCAAGTCGCCGAGCGCGATATTGAACAGATTCAGGTTGAAGCGGGCATTGCCGCTGAAGGGGTGCAGGGCGTTGGCCTGCCAGGTGGCGGTCCAGGCGCCGCTGTCGCTGAACACCAGGCGCACCGCGATCACATCGCCCACCGGCCCGCCGTCGCCGGCGAGATCCTGCCATTGCACGCTGAAGGTATTGGCCTGGGCGGCGGGATAGAGCAGGGCCAGCATCAAAGCGACGGCGCAGCGCAGTGCAGGCTTCTTCATGGACTTCTTCCTTCTTGTTCGAGCTGGCCTCAGCCTAAGCAGCGCGCTGGCGCGCGTCAACAGGCGGCCCGGCGAGTTTGGGGGGGAGGGGCGGGGGGCCAGCGCCCGTGCCGCGCGAAAGCGTGTGCTACATCACGGCCAGCAACCTTGCCGCGGCAAGGTCTCGGGCGGCCCGGCATGATGGCCAGCCCCACGCAACACCCGACCCCCGATGAGCAATCTGAGCGACCACCCGATTTCGCGCCGCTGGCCCGCCCGCCATCCCGAGCGCCTGCAGCTCTACTCGCTGCCCACGCCCAATGGCGTGAAGGTCTCGATCTTTCTGGAAGAAACCGGCCTGGCCTACGAGCCGCATCTGGTCAGCTTCGCCAGCAACGACCAGCTCACGCCCGAATTCCTCAGCCTGAATCCCAACAACAAGATCCCCGCCATCATCGATCCCGATGGCCCGGGCGGGCGGCCGCTGGCGCTGTTCGAGTCCGGCGCCATCCTGCTCTACCTGGCCGAGAAGACCGGCCGGCTGCTGCCCGCCGACGCGGCGCAGCGCTACGAGACCATCCAGTGGCTGATGTTCCAGATGGCCGGCGTCGGGCCGATGTTCGGCCAGGTGGGCTTCTTCCACAAGTTCGCCGGCAAGGACTTCGAGGACAAGCGCCCGCGCGACCGCTACCTGGCCGAGTCGCGCCGCCTGCTGGGCGTGCTGGAGCAACGCCTGCAGGGGCGCGACTGGGTGATGGGCGAGGCCTACAGCATCGCCGACATCGCCATCTTCCCCTGGGTCAACAACCTGATCGAGTTCTACGGCGCCGGCGAGCTGGTGGGCATCGCGGACTTTCCGCAGGTGTTGCGCGCGTTGCGCGCCTTTCTGGATCGCCCGGCGGTGCGGCGCGGGTTGGCGATCCCGCAGCGCGCCGCCTGAGCCGGCCTCAGGCCGCCACCGCCAGGATCACGCTGGAGGCCTTGAACAGCGCGGTGGCGGGCGTGCCGACCGCCAGCCCCAGGGTCTCGGCGCTGGTCTGGGTGACGATGGCGGCCACAGTGCCGCCGCCCGGCAGGGCCAGCAGCACCTCGCAGTTGACCGCGCCCGCGTTCACGCGCAAGACCTGACCCTGCAGCTGGTTGCGCGCCGACAGGCGCAGCGCTGCCGCCGGGCCGGTCATCAGCAGCACCGACGCCGCCTTGACGAGGGCAAAGGCCTTGCTGCCCAGCGTCAGGCCCAGCTCCTCGCGGCTGGCGCGCGTGACCGTCGCCACGATGGTCTGCGCGCCGATGATGGCGAGTTCGATCTCGTCGTTCACCGCGCCGCCGCGGATCGCGCTGACGGTGCCGGCGAACTGGTTGCGGGCGCTGGTGCGCAGCGCAATGCTGCCGGCCAGCGCATAGTCTTCTGCCAGGCCCTGCGACTGGCTGTTCAGCCGCGCCACGAAACGCTCATGCTCCTGCTGGATCAGGCCCAGGTTGCGCAGCAGCTGGGCGCCGCGCGCGGTGAGGCGGGTGTAGCCGCCGCCCTTGCCGCCCGGCCGGCGCTCCAGCAGCGGCTCGCCGGCCAGATTGTTCATCTGCTCGATCGCATTCCAGGCGCCCTTGTAGCTGTAGCCGGCGGCCTTGGCGGCCCGGGTCAGCGAGCCCAGCTTGTCGATCTCGGCCAGCAGGGCCAGCTGGCGCGGGCTGGCCAGGGCCTGGCCGGCCTGGCTCAGGTGCAGGCCGGCCTGCAGCTGCAGCGGCGCGGCGGCGCGCGGCGCGGGCTTGCCCGGCTTAGCGGGTTTGCGTGATGCGGCCATGGCGCAGCTCCAGGCGCGCTTGTCCAAAGCGCTCCAGGTCCTCGGGATCGTGGGTGATCATCAGCATCGGGAGCTGCAGCTCCTGCAGCAGGCCCTGCAGCTCCTCGCGCATGCGCTCGCGCAGCTCGGGGTCCAGGGCGGCGAAGGGCTCGTCCAGCAGCAGGGCGCGCGGCCGGCTCACCAGCGCGCGCGCCAGCGCGGTGCGTTGGCGCTGCCCGCCCGAGAGCTGGTGCGGATGCAGGCCGGCCAGCTCGCTGAGCTCGAAGCGCCGCAGCCAGTGCTCCACCTCCGGATGGGTCCGGCGGGCGCCGGGGTTGAACAGGCCGCGCCGCAGGCCGAAGGCGACGTTCTGGCGCAGGTTCAGGTGCGGGAACAGGGCATAGTCCTGGAACAGGTAGCCAAAGCCGCGCCGGCGTGCCGCCAGCGCGATGCCCGCCTGGCTGTCGAACAGGGTCTGGCCCTGGAAGCGGATGTGACCCCGGTCGGGTTGCAGCAGGCCGGCGATGGCCTGCAGGCTGAGGCTCTTGCCGGCGCCGGAGGGGCCGTAGATGACGGTTTGCCGGGCAGCGGTCTGGAAGCTGACGTCGAGCGTGAAGCTGCGCCCCGCGCCCTGCACGTGCCGCTGGATCTGCACGTCGAAGTTGTTGTTCTCTTCGCTCATGCGGCGCTCCGCTGCGGCGCCAGCCAGCGCGCGCTCAGCAGCACCGCGATGCAGCTCAGCGAGGTGATCAGCACCAGGGTGTTGGCGCTGGCGTCCTGGCCCGCCTGCACCGCCTCGTAGACCGCGATCGAGAGCGTCTGCGTCTGCCCCGGGATGCTGCCCGCCACCATCAGGGTGGCGCCAAACTCCCCGAGTGCGCGTGCAAAGGCCAGCAGCACGCCGGCCAGGATGCCGCGCCAGGCCATCGGCAGGCTCACGCGCATGAACACCGCGGCCTCGCTCAAGCCCAGCACGCGCGCGGCGCGCTCCAGCTGCGGGTCGACGTTCTCGAAGGCGGCGCGCGCCGATTTCAGCACCAGCGGAAAGGCCACCACGCTGGCCGCCACGACCGCACCCTGCCAGCTGAAGATCAGCGTGATGCCCAGCTGCTCATGCAGCCAGCTGCCCAGCCAGCCGCGCTTGCCCAGCAGCACCAGCAGGTAGTAGCCCAGCACCGTGGGCGGCAGCACCATCGGCAGGGTGAGCAGGGCGTCCAGCAGCTCGCGGCCGGGGAAGCGCCAGCGCGCCAGCGCAAAGCCCGTGGCCGTGCCCAGCAGCAGATTGATGGCCGTAGCCCAGCCCGCCACCTTCAGCGAGAGCGCCAGCGCGACCCAGGCCTCCGGATTCATGGCGCCAGGAAGCCGTGCCGCGCCAGCACCGCCTGGCCGGCGGGCGAGAGCAGGTAGGCGAGGAACTGGCCGGCCGCCTCGGCGTTGGCGCTGCCGGCGATGCCAGCGGCCGGGTAGCTGATCGGTGTGGCGGTGGCGACGCTGAAGCGGGCCTGGACCTTGTCCTTCTGCGCGAGCGCGTCGCTGGCGTAGACCAGGCCGGCCTCGACCTCGCCGCGCGCCACATAGTCCAGGGCCTGGCGCACATTCTGCGCATAGACGGCCTTGGGCTCGAGCGCCTCCCAGAGCTGCAGCGCCTGCAGCGCCGCCCTGGCATAACGCCCCGCCGGCACACCCTCGGGTTTGCCCAGCGCGATGCGTCGCACCGCCGGCTGGCGTAGATCGGCCAGCGCTGCCAGCGCCAGGCCGCCCTGCGCCGGGGTCACCAGCACCAGGCGGTTGGCGGCGAAGTTGCGGCGGCTGCCCTTGGCCAGCAAACCCTGGGCCTCGGCGCGGTCCATGCTCTCCTGGTCGGCCGCGGCGAACACGTCCACCGGCGCGCCCTTGGCGATCTGCGCCAGCAAGGCGTCCGAGGCGGCGAAGTTCAGCAGCAGCCGGGTACCGGGATGCTTGGCCTCGAAGGCAGGCGCCAGTTCGCGGAAGGCATTGCTCAGGCTGGAGGCGGCCGAGACGGTGAGATCGGCGGCCTGGGCGGCGGGCCCGCCGAGACCCAGCAAGGTCAGCAAGCTCAGCAGCAGGGTTGCGGTGGGGTGCTTGGGCATGGTGAGCGCAATATAACGTACTACATAACGGATGCGCCCATCCGCACCCCATAATCCGCAGCGTCTGCCACCCGGTGCAAAGGCATTCGATCCGATGAGGTCAACGTCGATCCGAACGCAGCTCCTGCTGTTGGTGCTGGCCATGTCGGTGCCGCTGTGCGCCCTGGTGGCGGCGGGCATCTATCTGGACATGCAGGCGACGATTGCGCATACGAAGTCGTCGCTTCGCACGCTCGCGTACACCATGATCCGGAACACCGGCGCCACGGTGGCGAGCGCCCACAACAGCCTGCATCGGCTCGCGGCGCGGCCGCTCGTCAAGCTGGTGGATGGCGGGCATTGCGATCCCGCGCTGCAGGACTTTCTCACCATGAACCCAGCCTATGCCAATGTGGCCTATGCCCGGCTCGACGGCGAGGTGGCCTGTTCGGCGGTGCCGCTGCCGAATGGACGCGGGCGCAATATTGCTGCGACGCCCTGGTTCCAGGCCTTTTTGCGCGAGCCGCGCGCCCTGGTGGGGCTGCCCCATCGGGGGCTCATCACCGGAAAATGGGTCTCGGTGATCGGCGCGCCGATACGCAACGAGCAGCAGGAGGTGGTGGGCGCGATCTATCTGCCGCTCGACCTGTCGGTGCTGGACCCCCATATTCCTGACGCCGGCCTGCCGCCGGACAGCCGCTATGGCTTCTTTGCCGCCGACGGCACCATGATCTGGCGCAATCTGGACCCCGAGGGCGTGATCGGCAGCAAGCCCAACGCGGAGGCGGCGCGCCGCATCGTGGCGGTGCGCGATGGCGAGTTCGAGAGCTTGGCCATCGATGGCGTGGTGCGCTACTTCTCGGTCGTGCCCATGCCCGACACCGGCTGGATCGCCTTTGTGGGTGTGCCGGCGTCGGCCGTCTATCTGGCCGCCAAGCAGCGCGCCATGCTCAGCATGCTGGCCGCGTTGACGGTGATGGGCCTGCTGGCGGTGCTGGCCGCCTGGCTGGCGCATCGCATCATCCGGCCGATCACGCAGCTGGAGCAGGCGGCACGGCGGGTGCATGACGGTGATTTCGGTGCCCGCGCCGCGAGCGCCGGGCCGGGCGAAATCGCGCGCGTCGCGCAGGCCTTCAACGGCATGGCCGACCATATCCAGGCCTCCACGCGCCAGCTCGAAGCGGAAGTCGCCGAGCGCCGCGAGATGGAGGAGCAGGTGCGCCAGATGGCCTTCCGGGATGCCCTGACCCAGTTGCCCAACCGCCGCCTGCTGCACGACCGCCTGAGCCAGGCGATGGCGGCAAGCAAACGCAGCGCCTGCTATGGCGCCCTGATGTACCTGGATCTGGACCATTTCAAGCCGCTCAATGACCGCTATGGGCATGCCGTGGGCGACCTGCTGCTGGTCGATGCGGCGCGGCGTCTGCTCGCCTGCGTGCGCGAGGTCGATACGGTGGCGCGCATAGGCGGCGACGAGTTCGTCGTGATGGTCGGCGAACTCGGCGAGGAGGCCACCGCGTCCACCGCCCAGGCCGAGGCGATTGCACAGAAGATCCGGCACGCCTTGGCGGAGCCGTTTCGACTCAGGGAGCAGCGCGAGGAGGGCGGTGCGCCCTCGATGCTTGAACACGTGGGCAGTGTCAGCATCGGCGTGGTCATGTTTCGAGATCACGAAACCCAGCAGGATGAGTTGATCAAGCAAGCCGATGCCGCCATGTACCAGGCCAAGGCCGCCGGTGGGAACCGGGTCTGCTTCTTCGGGGCCTAGCTGGCGCTGCGGCGTGCCTGCGTCCCGGCATACACTGAAGCGGTTGGGACAGAGCAGGACAAACACTTGTTGACCTTGGCTGCATGCGAGCACGCGGCAACGCGGCGATGGGCCTCGGGCTTGGCGCGCCGGCTGCTGGGTCTGGGCCTGCTGATGGCGTTGATTGTTTTCTTCGCGCCGGCGCGGGCGGCCGGCACGCTGCGGGTGCTGGCCTGGCCCGGTTATGCCGAGGCCGAGGTGCTGCGCGAGTTCGAGCAGCGCAGTGGCGCCAAGGTGGAGCTGACCATCGTCGGCTCGGACGAGGCCCTGTGGCACCGGATCAACGCCCGCGGCGGCGCCGATTTCGATGTGTTCGCCGTCAACACCGCCGAGCTGCAGCGCTATATCCAGGCCGGCCTGGTGCAGTCCGTCGACGTGGGCCTGATCGCCAACACCCGCAAGCAGCTGCCGCGCTTTCGCGATCTCGCCGCCATCCCGGGCCTGGTGCATCGCCGCGATGGCCGGGCGCAGACCTTTGCCATCCCCTACACCTATGCGGAGATGGGGCTGATCTACGACAAGCGCCAGCTGCCGGTGCCGCCCAGCTCGATCAGCGCGCTGTGGGACCCGCGTCTGCGCGGCAAGGTGCTGGCCTATGACGGCGGCACGCACAACTTCTCGCTGGCGGCGCAGGCCCTGGGCAGCGGCTCGCCCTTTCGCCTGGCCAGCGCGCAATGGCCGCGCGCGGTGGACAAGCTGATCGAGCTGCGCCGCAATGTGCTGGGTTTCTACAGCCAGCCGGAGGAGTCGGTGCGCCTGTTCCAGCGCCATGGCGCGGCCCTGATGCATGCCAACTACGGCATGCAGCAGGTGCAGTTGCTGAAGGCCGCCGGCATGGACATCGGCTATGTGATGCCGCGCGAGGGTGCGCTGGCCTGGCTGGACTGCTGGGCCATCACGCGCGGCGCGCGCGACCGCAAGCTGGCCCATGTTTGGATCGACACCCTGCTGGCGGCCAAGGCCAGCGAGCTGCTGGTGACGCGCCAGGGCCTGGCCAACACCACCAGCGAAACGCTGCCGCGCCAGCCCGAGCAGGCGCCGCTGTGGCTGGAACCGGTGGAGGATGCCGCGCGGCGCGAGGCGCTGTGGCAGCGCATCCGTTCGGGCGACCGTGCCGCCAAGGTGCTGGCGCCATGAAGGCGATGAAACTGGGCATTGCCTGGCGCCTGGGGCTGGCGGTGGCGCTGGTGGGCGTGCTGGCGGCCGGGCTTACCGGCTATTACGGCTATGCCACCAGCCGCAGCATGCTGGTGGCGGGGGCCGAGGAGCGCCTGCTCACCGCCACGCGCGTGCTGGCGCGCCAGTTGGTGATCGTGCTGGACGACATCGCCAATGATGTGCGCATGGTGGCCGAACACCCGCAGGCGGCACGCCTGCTGCTGCGCGCCAGCCCCGGCGCGCAGAGCGCCGAGGAGGACAACGCGGCGTTGCTGTTCGAGCGCGTGCTGGCCACCCATCCCGAGTACTTCCAGATGCGCTTGATCGACCTCGCCGGCCACGGCCTGGAGCGCATCCGCGTGGACCGGGACGAGCGCGGCCTGGTGCGCGTGCGTGGCGCGGACCTGCAGGAGAAGGGCCATTACCCCTATGTGTACGAGACGCTGGGGCTGCCGCCCGGCGCCGTCTACGTCTCCAGCGCCGCCATCAACCATGAGATCGGCGCCCATGCCGGCCTCGACAAGCCGGCGCTGCAGGTGGCCGCGCCGGTGCGCGATGCCCAGGGCCAGGTGCGTGGGCTGGTGGTGATCAACGTCGACCTGAACGGCCTGTTCGCCCAGCTGGCGGGCGATCTGCCGGCCGGCCTGCAGCTCTACCTGAGCAATGGCGCGGGCGACTTCCTGATCCACCCGGACAGCCGGCAGGCCTTTGCCTTCGATCGCGGCCAGAGCGCGCGCATGCAGGACAGCTTCCCGGCCACCGCCGCCCTGGTGGCGGGGGCACCGGGGCGCGGCGATCATCTGGTGACGACGGTGGCGCCGCCGGGGCAGGGCGCGGTGGTGGCCGCGTTCGTGCGCCAGCCCGCCTCCGAGCTGCGGCAGGAGGAGGACTTCGTGCTCGGCCTGGCCCAGCCGGTGCAGGCGGTGCTGCTGGAAAGCGCGCGGCTTGGCGAGGTCAGCATGCGCATCGTGCTCGGCTTCAGCGCGCTGGCAGTGCTGCTAGCGGCGATGCTGGCGCGCGCGCTGAGCCGGCCGCTCGGGCAGATCGTGCTGGCGGTGCGGCGCTTTGCCGCCGGCGAGCGCGAGGAGGGCGGCCTGCCCACCGCGCGCCGCGACGAGATCGGCCTGCTGGCACGCAGCGTGGCCGACATGCAGCAGCAGATCCGCGCCCAGTTCGCCAAGCTGGAGCAGAAGCAGCAGGAGCTCGATCGCCTGGCCAGCCACGACAGCCTCACCGGCCTGCACAACCGGCGCGTCTTCCTGGACCGGCTCGACCACGCGCTGGCCCATGCCAAGCGCAATCAGGGCCGGCTGGCGCTGCTCTTCATCGACCTGAACAACTTCAAGCACATCAACGACAGGCTGGGCCATGCCGCCGGCGATGCGGTGCTGTGCACGCTGGCGCAGCGGCTGCGCCAACTGGTGCGCGAGGTGGATACGGTGGCCCGCATGGGCGGGGACGAGTTCATCATCCTGCTGGACCAGATCGAGGCGAGCGACGCCGTCGAGACGGTGGCGCAGAAGGTGCGCGAGGCGCTGTCGCTGCCGGTGCACTACGGCGGCGCCGAACTGCCCTCGGGCGCCAGCATCGGCATCAGCCGCTATCCCGAGGATGGCGAGGGCGCCACCGAGCTGATTGCCGCCGCCGACCAGGCCATGTACCGGGCCAAGGGGCGGCCGGGCTGAACGGCCCAACAAATGAAACGGCGCGGGCGCCGCGCCGAAACGCGCATGAAACCCGCCGATCCGACGATGACGTCATCGATGCCAAGGAGGCATTCGAGTCAACTCAAGCTCGGATCAAAGGATTCCCCATGAAACTCGCCCTTTCCAGCGCAGCGGCCCTGCTGGCCGCCTTCTGCAGCACCAGCGCTTTTGCCGGTGCCGCCACGCAGACACAGATCGTCAACACCGTGCAGCAGGCCGTGCCGGTGCGCGATGTGTCCTGGCAGACCTGGCGGCTCAAGGGCAACTCGACGCTGCAGGCTGGCGCCGTGGCCGGTGACTTCATGGGCACCGGCAACTACACCGTGCCGCCCGGCAAGCGCCTGGTCGTCGAGCATGTCAGCCTGCACTGCGGCATGACGGGCGCCACGCCCTTCATGTTGCAGGTGGCGGTTGCGCCGCTGGCCAACTACGCCGGCGAGTACACCACGGTGGCCGGCCCGGCCACCGATCTGGGCGGTGGCCAATATCGCGGCGGCGCCATGGTCTCGGTGACGGCCGATGCCGGCGACGTGGTGTTCGGCCGCATCGTGCGCGGCAGCTACTCCTACACGGGCCTGTGCACGCAGACCCTGAGCGGCCGCCTCTACGACATGCAGTGATGCACGCGAGGGCGCTCAGGCCTTCTTGACGAACTCCGACTTCAGCCCCATCGCACCGATGCCGTCGATCTTGCAGTCGATGTCGTGGTCGCCCTCGGTGAGGCGGATGTTCTTGACCTTGGTGCCGACCTTCACCACCAGCGACGAGCCCTTGATCTTCAGGTCCTTGATGACGGTGACGGTGTCGCCGTCCTTCAACTCGCTGCCGTTGGCGTCGCGCACCACGCGCACCTCGTCGGCCGCCGGCTCGGCGGCCTGCTTGGACCACTCATGGCCGCATTCCGGGCAGATGAACTGGGTGCCGTCCTCGTAGGTGAGTTCCGAGTGGCACTGGGGGCAGTTGGGCAGGCTGGTCATCGCGCTGTTGCCGTGGCAAGGGTCTGCCCGGCAATCTCCGTAAAGCGCTGGATTGTCCCATGGAGGGGCGGGTTCATTGACTTGATCTTGATCTAGCTCTGGAACTGTGCGCGTGCGCCCCGGCCGGCGCGCCCGCGCGGCGCTAGCATGGCTTTTACCCCTGCAGCCACCCATACAGACCTAGCCATGGTGAAGCCGAGAATCTGGATCCAACTCATTGCCACGATCGCCGTGGCCCTGCTCGTCGTCTGGTCCGGCGTGATCATCTGGCAGGCCTATACCTCGCGCCAGGCGGCGCTGGAGCAGGCGCAGGACTTCTCGCTCAGCATGCACGACGCCACCATGGCCGGCCTGACCGGCATGATGGTGACCGGCACGATCGCCCAGCGCGAGGTGCTGCTGGACCAGATCAAGCAGCTCGGCACCATCCGCGATGTGCATGTGCTGCGCGCCGAGGCCGTGACCAAGCTGTTCGGCCCGGGCACCGGCAACGAGGCGGTGGCGCCCGACGCGCGCGAAGCCGAGGTGCTGCGCACCGGCCGCGCCCAGGTCTGGGTGGAGAACGACGCCAAGGGCGAATACCTGCGCGCGGTGCGGCCCGCGCTGGCGGCCAAGAACTATCTGGGCAAGGACTGCACCGTCTGCCACCAGGCCGCCGAGGGCACGGTGCTGGGCGCGGTGAGCATGAAGGTCTCGCTCGACCGGGTCAACGAAGGCCTGGCGCACCAGCGCGCGATGTCGGTGCTGGCGGCGCTGCTGACCAGCATCCCGGTGCTGGCGCTGATCTACCCCTTCATACGCCGCGTCGTCACCACGCCGCTGAGCCTGGGCATTGCGGCGGCGCGCGAGATCGCCACCGGCGACCTGACCCAGCAGGTGCAGCTCACCTCCAGCAACGAGGTGGGCGATCTGCAGCGCTCGCTGAGGGACATGAGCGACAGCCTGACCGACATCGTCTCGCGCGTGCGCCATGCCACCGACGAGATCTATGCGGCCGCCCAGCAGAGCTCGGACCGCAACGCCGATCTCTCGGCCCGCACCGAGCAGCAGGTGGGCAGCCTGGGCCGCACCGCCCAGTCCATGCACGAACTGACGGCGATGGTGCATCGGAATACCGAAGATGCGCAGCGTGCCAACCAGCTGGCGCAGACGGCCGCGGAGGTGGCGGTCAAGGGCGGCGGTGTGGTGTCGCAGGTGGTCAGCACGATGCAGTCGATCGACAGCTCATCCAAGCGCATCGTCGACATCATTGGCGTGATCGATGGCATCGCCTTCCAGACCAATATCCTGGCGCTGAATGCCGCCGTGGAGGCGGCGCGCGCCGGCGAGCATGGCCGCGGCTTCGCGGTGGTGGCCTCCGAGGTGCGCAGCCTGGCGCAGCGCTCATCGGGCGCGGCCCGCGAGATCAAGGCGCTGATCGACGACTCGGTCGGGCGGGTGCAGACCGGCAGCGAGCTGGTGCAGCAGGCCGGTGCCACCATGACGGAGATCGTGGCCAGCATCAAGCATGTCACCGAGATCATGCAGGCGATCGCGGCCGCCAGCGGCCAGCAGATGATGGGCATCGAGCGGGTGAATGCCACCGTCGACGACATGAACACGGCCACGCAGCAGAACGCCAGCATGGTCGAGCAGGCCGCCGCCGATGCCAAGGCGCTGCAGGAACAGGCTGGCCAGCTCGAGGCGGCGATCCGGCTCTTCAAGCTCAAGCAGTGAGCGCCCAAAGACAAAGCCCCCAGCGTCTTGCGATGCTGGGGGCTTCTCATTTGGCTCCTCGACCTGGGCTCGAACCAGGGACCTACGGATTAACAGTACAGATCACTGCCCAGACTCAGCCGAGGAAAGATGAAGAATCTTAACGGATTTTTCTGATGATCTTCGTGGCCGATGGTGTTTACCGACCCAAATCCGAACCCGCCATAGATGCCGGGTGCCCATGCCCTTTGAAATTCTGATCTGAATCAACGGCTTGGCCGCGATCATGCCGATCGAAATCCGACAATGGTGGTGCTCGGCGGAGTCGGTTCAAGACTTGCCTCGAAATACGCGCCATAGAGCTCGCGCCGTCCGGACCTGTGGGGTGGGTAGCCCCAGCCCGCGTTTGGCCTCTGGTGGGCCAATTCCCGCGAAGCTAAGGGTGTCCCAGTGGGCCCCGACCTTTACGTCGCGGCGCTAACTGTTGCCGGGCTGACGAGAACAGACGCCATGCTTGCCGCGCCCTGCAGTGATCTGCTGGACAAGTGGGCATAACGCTGTGTCACCTTCGGATCGGAATGCCCAAGGATTTTCTGAACCTCATAGAGGGTGCGATCGTTGGACACCAAAAGGCTGGCATAGGCATGGCGCAAATCGTGAATGCGCAGATGCGTAAGGCCAGCCATGGCACGCAAGCGAGACCAAACCTTCATGATCGTGGTGTAGGGCAGACGGGTGCGGCGGTTAATGAATAGGTGGTCAAACTCGCCCTCCGTGTCGAGTTGATCCAGCACATACAAAGCACTTTCGTTCAAGGGGACCGAGCGCATGCGCTTGGACTTCGAGTTGATGGCAAGGATGCGCCAGACACGATTGGCGCGATCCACATGTCGCCACTCGGCCTGCAAGGCTTCGTTAAGGCGGCAGCCTGTGCAGAGCAAGAACATCGCAATGTTGCACACTGCCCGGTTCTCATGGGTGCGCAGGACCGTCAGCAGGCGTTGTAGCTCGTCGTCGTTCATGTAGTTCTCAATGCGGTTGTCTGCGTTAAACAGTTCGATGCCGGTGATGGGGTTCTTTTCAATGTGACCCCAGCTAACTGCCAAGTTCAATGCGCGGCGCAAGACCTTGATGTGGTGGTCTGCGGTCGCCTTTGCCAGGCCGCTATCAGCCAGGCCTGCATGAAACACTTGCACCTTCTGGCGGGACAGTTGGTTCAGGCGCAGGCTGCCGAAGGCGGGGTCGATACGCAGGCGGTACAGCTCCTCGTCGCGCTTCCATGAGCGCTTGTGACTCATGGCATGTGGCAAGTACTCATTTCTGAAGAACACCGCCAGCGTGGGCACTTCCTTGTTGGCGCGGCTTTCTGCGACAGGATTGGCGCCCAGGGCAATAGCCGCTTTCAGCTTCTTGGCCTCTTTGCGGGCTTCGGTGAGGGTGATTTCGCCGGTCTTGCTGATGTTCTTGTGATTGGTCTTGCCATGTGCGTCCTTGAAGCGCAGGTAATAAGTGCCGCGACCGGGTGTGGCGGGGTTGACCAGCACGTACAGGCCTGGGCATTCCTTGTCGCAGTACTCGACGCGCTTTACGCCGGGGCAGATGAGGTTGGTGTTGATGAAGTTCTGGGTAAGTTGAACAACTGGCATGGATTGGCTCCTGGTTGATTTCGAGAAAGTTGAATGGGGGGCAGGGGCTGTAGCTGCAGGCGCCAAGCGCAGGAAGGTCAGCTGATGCCGTGTAGAACGCGCTCACTGCGCTGCAGGCCGGGGCGGTGGGCCGGTGGGGGTGGGGGACCGCTTCGCTCAGAAATCCAGGTGCATCTGAATTTCATGATCTCTACGGCCTACCTCCCCCTGAGCCCCCTTTACCCCAAACCATTGCCGCTGCTGGTAATGGGTGGGGAGGGTGGGCGCGGTTTTCCAGGCAGCCTTAGCGGCCCATCTCGACGCTCAGGAGATTCACGTCGCCGGGAAACGACCAGCCCTCTTTGCCGCGCTTCTTTTTGCGAGGACCGAAGCGTTCGCGCAAGATCGGCGCGGCTTCGCGAGCCAAGGCATTGCCGGGTTGCTTGAGGCCGATGCATTCCAATATCTCAGTGGCCGTCATGTGCATGCACGCGGGCGGTTTGCTGTCTTCGCTGCAGCGGCTCAGGTATTCGTCCAGTCGATCACGGACCACGCTCACGGTTAGATAGGCCTTGTTCTGCTCGTCCAGCTGCAGCTCTTCTTCTTGCGTCAGCCACCATTGCTCGCCGCGTTGGACGTCGAGCGCGAGCTGGGCGAATAGTTGTTGCGTGTCGATGTCGTGGTTGAAATCCAGGGCGCTCACTTCGACGGTCCACCAGCGCGTATTGCCGGTCAGGTCCACCAAGAAGTTGTTCTCGTTGACCGTAGCGGCGAAGACAGTACGGCGCGGATAGTTCGACTCGTCTTTAGCGTACGGGCGGCGCACCTTGTCATGGGTTGCGGTAAGGAAACCCTTCAGGCGGGCAATGTCCTTCTTGAAGGAACTGTCAAGCTCGCCGATTTCGACAATCCAGTGGCTCACCGCGCCCAGGATTGAGTCCTTGTCGCTGGCGTCAAGGTGGTGATCGACCTTGATGAAACTGGCGCGCAGATGCTCGGGCACGAGTGCGATAAGCCATGAAGTCTTGCCGATGCCTTGGCCGCCCTGAAGGGTTAGAACCCCACGCGACTTGAAGCCCAGCGGATTCAGGGCCGCCGCCACAGCGCTCAGCAGCCAACGGTAGACCAGGACGTTGCGCAGGACTTCCGGATAGCCCTCCTGCACCTTGATGGTGGCGAGTAAAGGCTGCAGTCGGTCGGTGCCGTCCCAGGGCTTGCTGCCGATCCAGTCAGCCACCGGATTGACATGATTGCGGTCGCCGATGCCCGCGATGTAGTCCTTGATCGGGCCCATCAAGAAGCCGTTCAGTTGGGTCAGGCTGATGATCTCTGTGAGGGCTGTGTTTTCAGCGTTTTCGGCAGGGATGCTGAGGCCGGGTATCTTGAAGACCAGGCGCTTGCTGATCACGTCGTACTGCACCGTGACACCATACGTGTTCAGGACATGCTGAACATTCGGGAGGGTCGTGGGCGGTTGGCGTGATCCTAAGCGAGGCGGGTTTGGAAAGGTCTGCGCCTCGATAGGCTGGGCCTTGTCGAGACAGAACGCCGTGACCGTAGTCTGAGCGGGAATTGTGAGAGATACAGGTATTTGGGACACTTGGTGCCTCCGTTGCAAGCGTTGGAAAACTTGCAAGAGACGACCGCGTGGACGGGCCGACCCTAGCAAGAGGGGTTCCGATGCACTTGCCGGAGAGGTGGGCTGAGATGCCCGAGGTGTCGAGGCCTAAGACGCTTGTCTGTGTGGCTGTGAGAGCGCTCAATGAGCCCAAGGCGGGCTTGCTCTACTGAGGGGCGCGAAGTTCGCATCCAAGTGCCAGTTTATGGGCGCATCGATGTTTCTGCAACTGCGCGTTGAGCGGAACTAGCATCCGGTCGGTCCAGGCTAACGCCGTATCGACACCGCAACCCTGCTTAGGCATGGCTCCAGAGGGAGAGGGCACCCGTGGCTTCGCGTCGTCCTTTCCCTCTAGCCAGTCGCGCTGATGCTTCCGCCGGCTGCGGATTGACCTGAAATGCGATTGGGCGAGGAGAAATGAGGGCGCGAAGTCAGGGAGGGATGTTGGTTCTCTGAGGGAGACTCAGTGCCAAGTGGCGTCGGACGTGTCGGCGTTGATGCCAGCGATGAATGCCGCCTGGTTCGTGATCATCAGCGGCAGCAATTCCGCCGGCAGATCCAGGTCGAGTGCTGCAATCGTTGCAACAGCCAAGCAGTCTTGGAAAGTCATGGTGAAAATCCTTTCAGTGGTACTTGAAGAGGTAGTAGGTGAAGGCGGCTGAGGCCAGAAGGCCGCAGGTGATCCAGGGAAAGATGTAGGTGAAGACGGCGATGCAGACGATGCCGATCGCGCGGGTGGACTTGAAGGCGAACGCGATGGCCGCGGTCACGATCAGGGTGAGGGCGAGAGACAGCATTGAGACTCCTGAAGCGTTTGGGTCGGTATTGGGTCGGTATTGGCGTGAACGACCCGAGAGCAAGAACTGACCCCTTACGTTTCAACGAGTTAGCCGCACAAAAGTCGAGAGGCCTGCGGACTGTTAGTCCAGCTGAGACTTCTTGGCCTTCGATAGCTTGATGGTTTTGCGCTTGCCCTTGCCGCCATCAAGCCGGGCGTCGTCACCCAGCGATACCGGCGAGTCCATCAATGCCTGCACCTCGGCTGCGAAGCTGTGCACGTCGCTCAGTTCTTGGCAGCGCGGGTTGTCCTCCTTCGGCTTGACCACACCCAGGCCCTTCAGCACGGCCAGCAGGAAGCCAGCTGTGTTGATGGACCTGCCCTCCACAAGCGGCTGCAGCGACCAGAAAGTCAGCGGCGCCGATGGTGGCAGCAGGTCGAGGATCTGGGCGAACCTGAACCAGTCCTGGCTGTAGAAGCCAGTGCCGGTGTTCGACACCAACCGGACGAGCACATCAGACTCGGGCGTGCAGGCGATCTGATAGCCCAGGTGGGACTTGCCTGATAGGGACGGCACAGAACCGACCTTGAGGACGCGGTACTGGGGAATGGAAGTGTTTTCAGAAGCCATTGGATCTCCTTGGTGGTTTATGGAAGCGAAGAGATAAGTCCCATTCATATAAGATGGAATATTTGGCGAAATCGCTCAAATCAAAAGTTTTGAGAATTCCTCTGGAAACTGGCGAATAACCGCAAGCAATGCCAAGCATTCGGCGTGATCTCGGGACAAGCCAGCATCAAACTCCATAATGGCAGCTCGCTCTCTCCAAGCCTCATGCAAGTTTGAATCCAGGCGATTCACCAAATCACGGACGATTTCATTTGGTGCTGTCAAATTGATCCCCTAAAAGTACAGGCGAAAAAAAGCCACCGGGATGGTGGCTTGGGGACGACGCAGTGAAAGGTCTCATAAATCAAGCACCTCCTTCGTGTTATTTCGAGCGTACTGGGCACACATGCACAGCAATTCGGTACTGGCCGAAAAGTATTTGGACACAAACACCACCAGACCAAAACCATCATCGCTGAGCACATATAGGAACTCATACCAGGCTTCATGGGCAACCAGATCGTCCCAGGACGGTGTGAAGCCAGGCGAGCCGAAAGGCGCTTCGTTGAAGCGATTGCACAGAATGGGGAACCCAAGCTGCGAATTGACTTGCTCGATAGCGTCCCCGGCATCTGCCACAAGGAAATTGACCAATTCGGCGACATCGCAGTCTGCATATTCAGACAGATCTTGAAGTCGACTACTGATCAATTTGAGCAAGTCAGTGTCGTGATGCGACGCCAAGAAGCCTTTAATAGCTTCAGCATCTCGGAGCACATGCATAGGCAATCTCCTCTGAATGGACGAAGAAAAGCGCCCTGGAATTTCTCCGAGGGCGCTGATGAATGGCTAGAGATCGAAGTGATTTGATGGATCGTTAGCTCTTCAGGATAGCTCGTCGTATATAGTGGGATAAGGCAACGAGGCCAAGCGGCGTTCCAATCCAAATGAATGCTGATGCTTAAATTCCGCCAGCGATTGCTAGTATTGTCGCAAGTGCCGCAAATGCGCCCTGCGCGTACATATTTCTAATTAACAATTGCCCGATCCGCTCGTCGGTTTTGACGCTGCGGATGATGTACGTAATCCCTCCAACGAGAAAGCTAATACTGAAGAGGCCCATGATTGCAAGAGCAAGATTGTCGTAGTCCCGGCTGCTGGCAATTATTGGCCCCGCGATCAGCACCGAGAGCATTGCCCCTAGGGGAAGAGCCGTAGTCGTGCCAATTAGCATTGCCAGAACGATGCGCAGCTGGCGCTCCTCCTTCTTACGCGCAAGCTCAACGGGGTTTTCTAGGGCAACTTCATCTTGAAGATCTAGTTTCGACGGCGTATTCGGTGCCTGATTGGGAGCTGACGAGGATTTATTCTTTGCAGAGATATTCAGTGCAGTGCCCAACCCAATCAGAAATAGTGCTATTAAAAGGAAGTTCTCTTGGCTTTGCTGCCGGCCAATGTTGTGGACCCGTAGGCTGCCCACCTCCACGGTCGTGTCCATGAACAGGAATGCGTAGATTGCAACTACTGTGCCGATGACGATGCTTATCGTGCCAGGTTGTTTGGATTTGCGTCGCTTCATCTTCTTCACTCTCCTTGGTGTTTATGGTCTGGTCGCGCTTTGCCATGTGTAGAAGCCGGCCCAGGTAGGGAGGGCTGGCGGGCAAGATGTGCTTGATGAATCTAAGGAAAACTTAGGGACAAGAATAGCCGAATACCTAAGAGTTGCTTAGGTGACAACGGCCCATGAGAAACCCGCGAAGAAGGCACCGCGCAAGACCACTTCTGATGGTCTGACGGTGTTCGCTCGCAGGTTCGTTCAGGCGCGGGAGCGCGCTGAGATGACGTTGGAGCAGGTTGCCATGGCTGCGAATATTGACGATGCAGCCAGTGTGCGGATGAGCCAGTACCAGCGCGGTGTACATGCACCGAAGTTCAGCATTGCTCAGAACCTGGCGAAGGCATTGAACGTGCCGGTCGAGTTCTTGTACACGCCGGACGATCAGACGGCAGAGCTGCTGCTGATATGGCATGCACTGTCGAAGGCGAAGCGCGGCCAATTGCTCAAGTCACTTCAGGAACCTCTTTAGGCCTCCCGGCCAGAAAGCAAAAGGGCTACCTCTGCGGGCGGCCCTTCAATATGCGTCGTGATGGCGCTTGCGGTCTAAGTTAGACGGCGAAATCTTCTATCTTCTGACCCGCTGCCAGCTTGGCGGCCAGCCACTTCGGCTTCAGGCCTCGCCCGCTCCAGGTTGCTCCTGTCTCCTTGTCCCGGTACTTGGCTGCAACCTTGGAGGTCTCTGCGGTCTTGGCAGCCTTCGGCATACGCGTAGATAGGTCTTCGAGGGCCAAGCCGTAATCGGCCATCAGGGCGCGCACCTTCTGTATGGCGCTGGCGCGTTCGGCCGCTTGCGTCTCCGCGATCTGGGCGTCTAGGGCGACACGTTTGGCGATGAGGTCTTTAAGTGTGTCGGTCATGTGAGTCAGTGAATTTCGTTTGCTGCGGCGGTAGCGACGACCGTTGATCTGCACATTGGAGAGGAAAGCACATTCACGAACGCTTTATGCGCTTCGGTTTGGCCGCCGTGACATTGGCCTGACTCTAAGTTGACTTCGATTGTCCCAGCGCAGGATTTGCCCTCATCCGCTCCTGCGGAGAATAATAAAGAACCAGGCTGTTGCTTGAGTGGGCTTATATGACAATTCTTTGATAGCTGTGTACATGCAATATACGAAACGCCTTGCGCACACGCACGACTTACTATCTCCGGGCGTGGATTATCGTGTTTTTCACGACCGTTGGAGAAGAGGATGATCGATGGCTTGACTGCAGCGATCAATCTGTCGGTGAAATCCTCAACGGATCCGGAACCAGGTCTTCCACCGTGATGCGGGAAAACCAATACAGACGCATTGATGTCTTGCCCGCTGTCAAGAATGTTCTGTAGTGTCTGGTCCTCCATGTCGGATGCTAACAGCACGCTCTTTCCGCCTTTATGGGACACGCGGAGAACGACGCTACCGGAATTGGACGTTATAGCCTTCCCACTTTCGTCTTTTCCACCTACACCACTTAGTGTGTTGTAAATGCTTGGCGCTAAAACATCTAGCGAAACGTCATTTCCTGACCAGTGTAGCTTGCCCTGGAAAATTCCGAGCTCGACTGATATTTTCCCTTGATTGTGCTGCGACTGAAGCAGTTCTCGTACGTCGCGCCAAATTTTTGTGTCCTTCATGGCGTCGGCATTGAGGCGTATTTTGTTGACTTTGATTTTCTCGGAACTGAGTAGTCCAATGACACCAGCCAGATGATCATCGTCGGCATGCGAGATAACGATAAGGTCAATCTCGGTTATTCCTGAACTTTCTATGAATATGGATGCGTACGGACCACGCCCGGCATCTATAATGCCAACATGCTTATCTTCGCGAAAGACCGAGCAGTTGCCATGGCCGACATCTAAAACGCTGAGTCTCGCACTCATAACGACTTCCACTCAGAGAAATAAAGCTCATTGCTGTCCGTGGCGCCTGTATTAACTTCGGCCGTCAATCGTGCTTCACCTGTGGCCTCAATTTCTGCTTGCAGCTTAGAAAGATCTGGCAGAGAACTGGCGTCGATCAGGATCTGAACTCCGTCAGTGGGATTCCAGTTGGGGACAACGACATTCAGCTGATAAACCGCCCCGTACGGTTTCATCCCCTCAATACGAACAAGTGTCCGAATGGGCCTTCTGCGCAAGCTAAAACTTCCTTGGTATTCGCCAAGGCATAGTTCGAACGCTTCTCTGACTGCGTCAATCCCAAAATCATCAGCGGCGACGGCTTTGGGAATGTAGCGCCGCTGACCGCCTAGAGATAGCGGTTTGAAGTGACTTGATAGTATGAATGGAATATGTCGATCGTACGCAGCCTTCCCAAATACGTCCCCATTGCAAGCTGAGTACTTTCTACCGGTAAGCTGGTAGTCGCATATTATTCCGTCATGCTCTGTATCAATAGTGCTAAATAGTGACTCTATATTGACTATTGAATTGGATACATCAATTCCTTCCACATCCATGTCCTTGACATGTTCCAAGTATGCGCCTCGCACCTCAGGGTCGTCGTCAATAACGTGAATACGGCGAATTTCTTTGTTTAGAATTGCCAGGGACATGGTGTATTAGCTCCCGAGAATCGGTAGATCAATGAGGAACTCCGCGCCCCCCAACTGGCCGTGAGCAATGGCGGAAACTTCGCCACCAAGATCTCTTACCGTGTCCCTTACGATTGTTAATCCGAGGCCTGTTCCATCACTCGCAGATGTCACTCCAGGAAGCCATATCTCGTTGATTTTTACATTCACAATTCCAGGCCCAGAGTCTGAGACTACTATTTTGCATCGATCTCTTGTCACGAGCGTCTGAATTCTGATGGCCCGAGTTGCTGTGCCGGCTTGTCGAAATGCATTTAGTGAATTATTGATTAAATTTGCGAAAATTGACTCAAATGCCGCGTCGCTTGCGAATATGTATGGATTTTCTGGTGAAAGAGCCAATTCCACATGGGTCTCTCGCGCAACCCAGAAGGGCTCCATTAGTTCAATGAGTGAGGTGATCGTCCTATGAAGGTCGACCTTCCCCACTTTTCTTTTCTCTGACCGAATTAGCCCTAACGTCGCGGAGCCGAGTGTGCTGAGCGCTCCTGCTGACACTGATATTTTCTCCACCAGACTCAGTAGCCGGTGCTGCTCATCAGTTCGCAGGAGTTCAACTATCCGTCTACGTAGAGACTTTAAGTTCAGCGTAATGACCTTAAGCGGATTCCCATGGCTTTCGTGCGCGAAAGTGGCCGCTGTAATTCCCGCGGTACTCAAAGTCCTATATAGCTGAATCTCGCGCCTTAGTGCGTCTGCTTCGCGGTCGCGAGATGTCGCGTAGTCCGTGAAAGCTACTTGGATGGCAGCTCGTGCCTCCTCTGGGACCTTGAGCAGGGCTTGCGTGAACGAACTCTTCTCTGCTTCGGCTGCTTCGCGCGCTTGCTGTCGTTCAGTGGAGCGTCGGTGCTCCGCTTGGGCGAGTCTCCATTTCGCTAGCCATTCCAGCGAATCCAACGCGAATGAAGTCAGCTCGACAAACGTTTCGTCTTCAATGAAGCCTGACCGATCAGTCTTTTGTGTGAGCCTATATGGCCCACGGCTGTTCACTACAAGACGGCCTATAGAGTTATTCGTGCTAGGGCGCTCTTCCGGACTCTTCGCGCGGGATAGATTTATCTGCAGCCAATCATTTCCAACATCTCCATATGGAGCAACCCGGACCCTATCCTGATAAATGTGGACGCCGCCAAAATGCCCTAACCACTGCCGTATTTCACTAACTCGTGATTTCCGGCCTTGAAGAAAGTTACCGCTCTTCAACAAAAATGTCCAGAGATCAAAATTGCAGGTCGGTGCTGCGTAAGGCCGTTCTGGCTCATTTCGCCTAATTTCAGCATGTTTGGCGCTAGCGAGCACTTCGCCGCGCCAGTCGAGTAAGCGAACGGATGCAATGCCCTCTTCATCCAGTTCGGCCGATAGATGATAGTCGGCCTCATCAAAATACTTCGTTTGAACGAGCCGTTCAATGTCCGAGAACTCAGAGGCCTCTAATTCGATTTGGAATCCTGAGGATTTATCTCCGAAAGGATCTGTCAGAAGAATGAGAGATCTGGCAAGCTTTCTTACTTCCTCTGCGCGTACCGCAGTGCGCAAAGCCCGTAGTTCAACGACAGTGCCATGACCACTAGTAGTTTTCTTTTCAGTGACGATTGAGAGGCTAACGTCTTCGACTGCATTTGCACTTTCGAATTCGCTCCAATCAATATGGAGTGAATGAATTCTGCGCGACATGCCTTTCTTGACTGAAGCAAGGCGAATTTCCTTGCCCATTCTCAATGCCGCCAGTCTCCCTAACCCCTTACTTCCCGCCGGAGTTCGCCCCGCACTAGTGGGTCTATCAGATGTCTTGTCTGACTTTCCGAGAACTAACCATGCATCTCGTATGGAGTCGCTATCCATACCATTGCCGTCGTCTGAGACTCTGATTGTTCCGCCCGCACTGCTTGTATCAAATAACTCGACTTTGCATAGTGTTGCATCGGCGTCATATGCATTCTTTACAAGCTCTAGAATGCTTTGGTCAAACGTTTGATTTAGCTCCTCCCCAAGGCGAGCAAGTATCCTTGGTGAGAATTTAAAATTGACGGATTGCATGCGCGAGTCTTTACCAGCCTGTTAAGGGAAGCGACTTCAATGCGGTTGTCGTTAAATGGCGGCAGCGTAGTTGATCATTGACATGATCAGTTGCCAGCTGACTATTTAAATGCTTAACTAAGCGACGGCAGGCGCTAATTTCACCACTATGAGGAACTAGAGTTAGTAGATGGTTTTCAACTGCAACCAAGTCAGTTCCAGTTACGATTGTGCAAACAATCCTTTGTAGATCAGAGGGATTGGATGTTCGTCTTATTGCTACAAAAGGCGGCTGGACGCACTTGCCGTCAAAGCGCCGCTTATTGGTAACCGCTATCTCAGAGTCCTTAGGCGCATTAGCCACAGTGAGGTAGGGCCTCCAATTGCCGGTCTTTCCGACGTGCCTGTGGGGAACTACCGCACCAACAGCAATGGCAAAGACGTCACTCACTGTCGCCTTTAATTCATTCACGGGCGAAATCGGCGGTTGGGATGCAGCGATGTTGATTGCACGTTCATAGCGGGAGATGAAAACGTCTACGTCTGTACGCTTTTCGAATCGGCCATAGATCCTGGTAGCGGTTACTTTTGCACTCCCCTCGACCATCTCGCGCCACTTTCTGTATCGAGTTCCGCCCCTCAAGACATCTGGTAGGACGGCGACCACAATCTGCCCCACCTTTCGATGCTTGAGGACTGTATCGAGGAATAGTGCGGCCAATTGCGTACGGCCAGTACTCCAACTGCAATTCTCCGGTGCTTTTCTATGGCCGAATGGCGGATTTACCAATATGCAGTCATATGGGTCACTTATCTCTGGATTCGTGAAATAGTCAAGTTTACTGATGCCTGGAAATATACCTTCGAAGTCTATCTTCTTGGTGTCTAGGTGCTGGCCGTGCCTATATTTTGCGAGTAGGATAAGGCGCCATTTTGTTGCGTCCACAAATGCCTGATGCAAATCAGTTCCGCCGAGTATTTCCCCCCAAGAGTGCAGCGTTTCATTAAGGGTTTTCTGGATTGGCAGGAGCTTGGCGGCAGCTAGTAATAGATCTCCTGCGCCACATGCCGGATCAAATATTGAAGCACCGTTGGAAATGGAGTCTTTGGCAAGCTTTGCTGTTTCCTGGGCAAGCGCATGTCCGCTAAAGAAAATTCCATCCTTCGATCGTATTGTGCGCGGAACGCGACTATGAACCTCGTCCGCGGCGGCTCCGTCGAGTAGCCTAAGTGCTTCATCCGTATCCGTCGGCTGATGTACAGATGCTCGGACCCGCTCCACAAATGGGCGATAGAAATTGTCAGGTGAAGTCGGGGCCGAAGCCATTTTTAGGGTGCTGTGCTCGTTTTGTGTCCACCGGATGTGGTGGGCCATGCTATCGAAGTGTACGGTGCGACGAGAGGACTACGCACCGACCATCCTTCCTCGTTTGACCAAGAAAAAACCCCCAACACCTTGCGATGCTGGGGGTTCTCTTTTGGCTCCTTGACCTGGGCTCGAACCAGGAACTTTCGGATTATCAGATCTATGGCCGATCAAAGAGTCCGGCTGTCTAGCGCGCCGGGCGCCGTCACCTTGCGGCCCGCGCACGCAGCGGATGCGTCATCAAAATCGATGGTAGCTGAGCGAGGCGCTTCCTCTATCATCAATTGACCGGCTGAATTTCGGTCCCATCGGTTGCCGCGTTTTCTAGTCTAGAGGAGGTCACAGTGGCTAACAAAGAGAAGACATCCCCGGCTGTTGCTAGCAAGGCCAGCACCATCCTGCGCAGTTCCACTGCCACGAGGGCTGAGAAGACTGCCGCTGGTAGTGCGTTATCGCAAGCCGTGCCAGGTCGTGTGACGTCACCCAAAGTTGCATCGACGGCAGCGAAGATCGTCGACAACCCACGTGCATCCTCGGTGGCGCGCTCAGTCGGCGCCAGTGTCCTCACGCAGAAACCAAACAAGCGCTGAACCCGAAGTGGGCGTAGGGTGCGTAGATAAGACAGTTCGCCTCACCGACCATCAATCGCCCCAGCCAAGAAAAAGCCCCACAAGCTTTCACCTGTGGGGCTTCTCTATCTGGCTCCTCGACCTGGGCTCGAACCAGGGACCTACGGATTAACAGTCCGGCGCTCTACCGACTGAGCTATCGAGGAATTGATCGGTACTAAGACTTCAAAGGAAAGCCGCTACGGATACCGAAGCGGCTTCCAAATTCTGTGGCTCCTCGACCTGGGCTCGAACCAGGGACCTACGGATTAACAGTCCGGCGCTCTACCAACTGAGCTATCGAGGAACAGAGCCTCGCATTATAGACTGAATTTTTGAAACCTTACAAGCTGTATTCCAAACTTGTGCGCCAGGTGCGCGGCGCCAGCGGGTAGAGGTAGCTGTGCTCGTACTGGTAGGGCGATTCGCGCCAGGCGCGCTTGTCGGTGAGGTTGTCCACGCCCAGGCGCCAGGTCAGCAGCTGGCGCTGGCCGAGGGCCTGCTCGTAGCGCAGGCCGGCATCCAGGCGCAGCCAGCCGGGAATGCTGATGCTGTTGTCCGGCAGGGCCGCGCGCGGGCCCTCGTAGACGAGGCCGGCGTTCATTTGCAGGCCGGGTAGTGCGGCAAGGCGCTGGCGGGCATTGAGCTTGATCGAGGTCTCGGCCACGTTGGGGCGCTTGAGCGCATCCAGGCCGGCGACCGAGCTGCCCTCGGTGCGCGCCTTGAGCTTCATGGCGCTGGCAAGCAGGCCGCCGCCGGCCCATTTGATGTCGGCCTGGGCTTCGACGCCGCGATGGTGGGATCTGCCGTCCGCCTGGCGGGTGCAGGTCGCGGTGTCGTCGCAGCTGCCGATGTCACGCCATTCGGGCTTGCGGATGTCGAACCAGGCGAGCGACCAGTCCACCGTGCTGGAGCCGGCCTTCAGGCCCAGCTCGAACTGGCGGCTGCGCAGCGCCGGCAGGGCCTGGCCCGCATTGGCATAGCGGCTGCGATTGGGCACCACTTCGGACTCGATGCCTTCGCCCCAGCTGCCATAGGCCATCAGCTCGGCGGCCAGGGTGTAGCTCAGGCCCAGCCAGGGTGTGGTGAAGGACTGCTTGTAGTCGGTGGCGCGCGAGCCATCGGTGCGTACCGATTCACGGTGCAGCCGGGTATGGCGCAGGCCGGCCCAGGCCTGCCAATCGGCGCCCAGCTGCACGGCATCGCGCAGATAGAGCTCGGTGCTGCGCTCGTCGCGGTTGGTGTTCTCGTCGGTCAGGCTGGGGTCGGCTGGCGTGACCACGTCCTGGTAGATATTGCCCACGCCCGACCAGTTGTAGGCCTGGCGATTGAAGCGTGCCTCATAGCGGCTGAACAGCAGGCCGGTGCTGAGCTCATGCCGCAGGCCGGCGGTGCTGAACTTGCCGGCCAGCGAGAGGTCCAGGGCATCGCTGTTGCGGCGCTCGCCCTCGCTGCGGAAGTCGTAGCGATCGAAGTCGCCGTTGCTGCAATAGCGGTCGTAGTTGTTCTCGTTCGAGCATCCATAGGCGTAGGCGAGGCGGTCGTCGCTCTTGAGCCGCTGGGCGCCCCAATGCGCTTGCGCACGCCAGTCGGCGTTCAGGCGCTGCTGCCAGCGCAGCGAGGCATGGCTGTTGTCGAACACTACCGGCAACGTCCAGGGCAGGTCGTTGAGGTTGGTGCGCGGGTCGATGGTCTTGGCATCGGGCAGGCGGCTGCCCAGCAGGCTGAAGCCGGGCTGGCTGGGCTGCGACTGGCGGTTGAGCTCGAATTCGGCTTCCAGCAGGCTGTCGGCGCCGAGGCGCCAGTCGCCGGCCACCGCCAGCAGGCGGCGCTGGCCATGGGCGCTGTAGAGCTCGGGGCGCAGCTCGGCCGCACTGGCATTCACGCGCAGGCCAAAGGCCTCGCCGCTGCCGAAGCGCTGGCTCCAGTCCAGCGCCGCCTCGGTCGTGCCGCGCTCGCTGAAGCCGAGGCTGACGTTGAGCAGGTTCGCGGTGGGGCGCTTCACCAGCAGGTTCACCAGGCCGCCGGGCGAGCTGGTGCCCGACTGGATACCGCTGGTGCCCTTGAGCACCTCGATGCCGGCCTTGTTGCCGAGCGCCAGCGCGGTCTCGGCGTTGATGGGCAGGCCGTCGCGGCGATAGTTGAAGCGGTTGTCCAGGTCGAAGCCGCGAATCTTCAGGTAGGACACATAGCCGGCCGCGTTGTAGGCATCGCCGATGCTGGCGTCCAGGCTGGTGATGCCGGCCAGGCTGCTGAGGCCGGCGTCGGCCAGGCGCTCGGCATTGATGAGGCTGGCCTGCAGCGGCAGGCGCGCCACCGGCGTCTCGCCAAAGCCGCCGATGCTGACCGGCGCGTCGGCGTTGCGACCGCTCACGGTGACGGTGGGCAGGCTGGTGGAGGATTGGGCCAGGCTCAGGCCACAGCTCAGCGCGGCGGCGCTGGCGATTGCGATACGGGAGAAATGAAATGAATGTGCCATCGTCCTACTCATTCGATGGCAGGGCGGCAAAACAGACGGGGCTGCGAGGCCCTCTTGCTGACTTGCTTCCCTGCGCGAGGATTACCTCAGTCAGGTTCAAAGGGTGTTATCTCAGCCGGCTCATTCGATGAGCCAGCACCCCTAGCGAAGAGCCGCATTCTATCGGCCCGTGAAAACAAAAAGCCCGCTGCTTGAGCGGGCCTTGTGTTGGCGCAACAGCCGGTGCTCAGTCGAATACCGGCGTTTCCACGCCCAGCACCTTGTGCAGCTTGGGGCTGGTGGTGGTGTACTGCAGGTGGATGCGCTTCTCGGGGAAGATGTAGGGCGCGGCGGCAAAGGCGGCCAGCGCGGCCTCATGGAAGCCCGAGAGGATCAGCTTCTTCTTGCCCGGATAGGTGTTCACGTCGCCCACGGCAAAGATGCCCGGGGTGCTGGTTTCGAACTTCTCGGTGTCGACGACGATCTGCTTGCGCTCCAGCGCCAGGCCCCATTCGGCGATCGGGCCCAGCTTGGGGCTGAGGCCGAAGAACACCAGCACCTGGTCGCAGGGCACGACGCGGGTGACGCCGTCACCGCCGGTGACCTTCACGCCCTTCAGCACCTCGTCTCCCTCGTCGATGTCGGTGACCTGGCCGACAATGAACTGCATCTCGTAGTTGTCGCACAGCTCCTTCATCTTGGCCACGCTGGCCGGCGCGGCACGGAAGCCGTCGCGGCGGTGCACCAGGATCACGCTCTCGGCCTTGTTGGCGCTGCCGTCCTCATTGCCGGCGCAGAAGTTCAGCGCCCAGTCGAGTGCCGAGTCGCCACCACCGATCACGATGATGTTCTTGCCGGCGAACTGCGCCGGGTTGCGCACGCGGTAGTGCACCTGGCTGCCTTCGTACTTGTCCAGGCCTTCCACCTTCAGGGTGCGCGGCTGGAACGAGCCCACGCCGCCGGCGATGAAGATGGTCTTGGTGAGGAACTGCGTGCCCTTGGAGGTGGCGACGAAGAAACGGCCGTCGTCCTGCTTCTCGACGGTGGTGACTTCCTGGCCCAGATGGAAGGTCGCGCCAAAGGGCTCGATCTGCTTCATCAGGTTGTCGGTCAGCTCCTTGCCGGTGCACACGGGCACGGCCGGGATGTCGTAGATGGGCTTGTCGGGGTAGAGCTCGATGCACTGGCCGCCCGGGTAGGCGAGCGAGTCGATGATGTGGGCCTTGATCTCCAGCAGGCCGAGTTCGAACACCTGGAACAGGCCGACGGGGCCCGCGCCAACGATGACGGCATCGGTTTCGATCACGCCGGCGTGGCCGGCATTGGAGGCAGCGTGTGTCACTTGGTTTTCCATGGAGGTCAGGGCCCCAGACAAAGGGGCAGGGGACGAAAGTCGTTCAGCGAATCAGCTCGGACAGCTTGTCGGTCCGGTCTTTCCACTCGTCGGCGTCGGGCAGCGAGCCCTTGCGCTTGGTGATGCTGGGCCATTTCTTGGCCAGATCGGCATTGATCTTGATCATGTGCTGCTGGTTGCCCGGCACATCTTCCTCGGGCACGATGGCGTTCACCGGGCACTCGGGGATGCAGACCGCGCAGTCGATGCACTCATCGGGGTCGATGGTGAGGAAGTTGGGGCCTTCGCGGAAGCAGTCGACCGGGCAGACATCGACGCAGTCGGTGTACTTGCAGCGGATGCACGATTCGAGGACGACGTGGGTCATGGAGCAGCTCTGATGTTTTAAGGGCCCTGGGACGTCAATGGAACTCCCCATTGACGGCAAAGCGCGGATTTTAATCGTTCAAGCTCTGGTGCTGGCGTTGACGGCGCGCAAGCGAGGGCTTTTGTTCCTTGGGGGCGGCCTGGGGCAGGGCCTTGGCGCCCGCGCCCACCGTCACCACGGTGGGCCGGCCGCGGTGCAGCATGGCCGCGGCGGCAAGGCCGGACACTTGGGTGTCGCTGGCCAGCGCATCGGCGCAGCCGGCGCGCGAGACCACCGCCACCGGCGTGTCGGCCGGCCAGCCGGCTTCCAGCAGCTTGCGGCCCAGCGCGGCCAGCTGGCGGCCGGCCATGTAGAAGACCTCGGTGTCGGCGCTCTTGAGCGCCTGCAGGTCGCCATCCTTGGTCATCGCGGTGGTCAGGCTGACGCTGCGGCCCAGGCCGCGGCGCGTCAACGGACGCTGCAGCTGGGCGGCGGCGGCAATCGCCGCGGTCACGCCGGGCACCACCTCGCTGGCGATGCCCGCTTCGGCCAGCGCCAGCAGCTCTTCTTCCAGCCGGCCGAAGATGCTGGCATCGCCGCCCTTGAGGCGTACCACCAGGGCGTGTTCCTGCGCCTGCTTCACCAGCGCCGCGTTGATGGCGGTCTGGGCGGTGGAGTCGCAGAAACCGCGCTTGCCCACGTCCAGCCACAGGGCCTGGGGGGCGAACTCGCGCAAGGCCGGGTCGGTGAGGGCGTCGAACAGCACCACGTCGGCCTGCTGCAGCGCACGCGCGCCGCGCAGGGTGATGAGGTCGGCGGCCCCGGGGCCGGCGCTGACGAAGATGACCTTGCCCATGGCTTCTTGCTTACCTGACCAGCAAGGCACCGCTGGTGCGGTTGCTGGTGGGGTCCACCACGATCAGCGCGCCGCCGACGCGGTTGGCCGTGTAGGGCTCCACCGGCAGCGCGGCCTGCAGCTCGATGCGCACATGGCCGATCTCGTTGATGGCCAGTTCATGCGCCTCGGCCTCGGCCAGGCTGTTGACGTCCAGCCGGTGCTCGATCGCGCTGATGCGCGCCTGTACCCAGCGGTTGCCATGGCGCACCCAGTACTTGCGGCCCACCACGGCGGGTTCGGTGTCCAGCCAGGCCAGCGTGGCCTCGAAGCTCTGCCGAGGCGTGGCGCTGCCGGGGGTGACGATCCAGTCGCCGCGGCTCACGTCCAGCTGGCGGTCCAGCAGCAGGCCGGCGGATTCGCCCGCCACGCCATGCGCCACCGTCTCGCCGGCCTTGCGCACCTCGGCCACTTTTGCGGTCTGGCCGCTGGGCAGGATCTGCACTTCGTCGCCGGCCTTGACCTGGCCATGCGCGATGCGGCCCCACAGGGTGCGCGGTTGGTGGCCGGTGCCCTCGCCATTGGTGGCGACGTATTGCACCGGGATCAAGAGCTGGCCTTCGACCTTCTCCTGCACCGTGGGCAGGCCTTCCAGCACCTGCAGCAGCGAGGGGCCGTCGTACCAGTCGGCGTCCAGCGGCTGGGTCACGTTGTCGCCGCGCAGGGCCGAGACGGGCACGATGGCCGTCACTTCGATGCCGGCCGCCTGCGCGAATTTGCGCAGCGCCGCGCTGACCTTGGCGTAACCCTCAGCGGGTGCCTCCAGCGCATCGATCTTGTTGATCGCGAACACGATGCTGGGCACGCGCAGCAGATGGGCCAGCAGGCTGTGGCGGCGCGTCTGCGGCAGCAGCGTCACTTCGGCGTCGTCGAGCTTGAGCTTGGTGATGTCCACCAGCACCACCGCGGCATCGCTGCCGGCGGCGGCGGTGACCATATTGCGGGTGTACTGCTCATGGCCGGGTGCGTCGGCAATGATGAACTTGCGCGTCTTGGTGGCGAAGTAGCGGTAGGCCACGTCGATGGTGATGCCCTGCTCGCGCTCGGCCTCCAGGCCATCGGTGAGCAAGGAGAGGTCGATGGGCGCGCCGGCGGCACGCTTCTCCAGCGTATCGAGCTGGTCGGCCAGGATGGCGCGGCTGTCGAACAGCAGGCGGCCGATCAGGGTGCTCTTGCCGTCGTCGACGCTGCCGGCGGTGAGGAAGCGCAGCGCGCGGTGCTGGGTGTCCACGTCTTGTTCGTGGACGACGGAGTTCGGTGCGGCGCTCATCAGAAGTAGCCCTCTTTCTTGCGGCGCTCCATCGAAGCGTCGGATGTTCGGTCGTCCATGCGGGTGGCACCGCGCTCGCTCACCGTCACGGTGAGGGTCTCGGCGACGATGTCGCTGGCGTTGGCGGCGTCGCTCTCCACCGGGCAGGTGCAGGTCATGTCGCCCACGGTGCGAAAGCGCACGGTGGCGCTCTCCACCTGCTCGCCGGGCTCAAGCGGGGTCACCTCGGTGAGCGGCACCAAGAGGCCCTTGCGGCGGATGATGGAACGCTCATGCGCGTAGTAGAGGCTGGGCAGCGGGATGTTCTCGCGGGCCAGGTAGAGCCACACGTCCAGCTCGGTCCAGTTGCTGATCGGGAAGGCACGGAAATGCTCGCCCGGGCGGATGCGGGTGTTGAACAGGTTCCACAGCTCGGGGCGCTGCTCCTTGGGCTGCCATTGGCCGAAGGAATCGCGGTGGCTGAAGATGCGCTCCTTGGCGCGCGCCTTCTCCTCATCGCGGCGGGCGCCGCCGATCAGCACGTCGAAGCGGTGCTCCTCGATGGCCTCCAGTAGCGTCACGGTCTGGTGGCCGTTGCGCGACTCCAGCGGATGCGCCAGGCGCACCGTGCCGCGCCGGATCGACTCGTCCATGTGCGCGACGATCAGGCGCTCGCCCATCTCGGCGGCGCGCTGGTCACGGAAGGCAATCACCTCGGGGAAGTTGTGGCCGGTGTCCACATGCACCAGCGGGAAGGGCAACTTGCCCTTGAACTCGTTACCCGCCACGCGCTGCTTGAAGGCCTTCTCGGCCAGGCGCAGCACCACGCAGGAATCCTTGCCGCCCGAGAACAGCAGGGCCGGGCGCTCGAAGGCCGCGGCCACTTCGCGCAGGATGAAGATGGCTTCCTCTTCCAGATGGTCCAGATGGCGCTGGTCCACCGTGGGCAGCAGTTTGTTCAGATTCACAGGGGCGTTCATGCCGTGGCTCCCGATTCCTTCAATTCCTCATTTGAATGCGCCTTGTGCAGGCCGCATTCCTTGGCGTTCTCGTCTTCCCACCACCAGCGGCCGGCGCGGAAGTCCTCGCCCACCGCGATGGCACGGGTGCAGGGCGCACAGCCGATGCTGGGCATGAACTGGTCGTGCAGCACGTTGTAAGGCACCTCGAACGTGGAGATGAAGTACCAGACATCGGCCCAGCTCCAGTCCGCCAGGGCATTGACCTTGACGCGGCCTTGCGCGTCCAGCTCGGTGTCGGGCACCTCGGCGCGATTGGCCGATTGCTCGCGGCGCAGGCCGGTGATCCAGGCGGTGCGGCCGTTCAGCATGCGCGAGAGCGGCTCCAGCTTGCGGATGCCGCAGCATTCCTTGCGCAGCGCCAGGCTTTCGTACATCGCGTCGAGGCCGCGGGCACGCACAAAATGCACCACCGCATCGGCCACGGGGGCGTACACCTCGGCCTTGATGCCGTAGCGCGCCTCGATCTGCGGCAAGAGCGCGAGGGTCTCGGGGTGCAGGCGGCCGGTGTCCAGCGTGGCCACGGCGATGGGCAGCTGCAGCTCGGCGATCAGGGCGGTGATCACCATGTCCTCGGCGCCCAGGCTGGTGGATTGCAGCAGGCCGGCGCCATGCTGGCCCCAGGCCTGCTGTAGCAGCTGCTTGGTATGGGCCAGGCGCTCGTCAAAGCCCGCGGTCTTGCGCGCATAGAGGCCGATGGCCGACGACGCTGACGCCACCGGCAAGGCCGACACGCCTGGTAGGCTGCTGACTTCGCCTGTCATGACGCCACCTTGTCGGCAAACACGGGCTTGGGCTCGGTCACATCGCCCTGGTAGTGGCGCGGGAAGAAGCTCAGCTGCTGCTGGGCGATCTCGGTGCTTTGGTCGGGGCGCAGCTGGGCGGCATCGAAGCCGGTGCGGGCCAGCAAGGGCACCATGTCCACCAGTACCTCGCCCACGGCGCGGATCTCGCCGGCAAAGCGCAGGCGCACGCGCAGCAGGCGCGCCTGGGTGTAGGCGCGGCCATCCACCCACTTGGGGAAGTTCAGCGCCACCAGGGCCAGGCGCGGCAGGTCGGCGGCCAGGTCTTCGACATCAACGTCGTTGGGCAATTGCACGCCCACGGCCAGGTTGGCGGGCCAGGTGTCGCGCACCGCATGCCATTGCTCCAGGCTCAGCAGCAGGTGGTCGGCCGCGGCGGGATGCGAGACCGGGCCGTCCTCGCCGGCGCAGCGATGCCATTGGTCGTGGTGGGTGTCGATGAATTTCATGGCGGAGGTCTCGTGTTCAGGCAGTCACAGCGGCAGCGGCGGGGGCGGCGGCGGCGGTGGAAGAGCGCACGGCATTCGCGGCGTCCTTGAAGGGCTGCAGGCCCACGCGCTTGACGACGTCGATGAAGCGCTCGCCGCTGGTGCGCTGGCTGCGGTAGGTCTGCACGATGGCTTCGATCACATCGCCCACCTCGTCGGCCGCAAACGAGGGGCCGATCACCTTGCCGGGCACGGCGGCGCCGGAGAGGGTGGAGCCGTCGGAGCCGCCCAGCGAGACCTGGTACCACTCCTTGCCGTCCTTGTCGACGCCGAGGATGCCGATATGGCCGCTGTGGTGGTGGCCGCAGCTGTTGATGCAGCCGCTGATGTGCAGGTCGATGTCGCCGATATCGTAGAGCTCGTCCAGATCCTGGAAGCGCTGGGTGATGTCCTCGGCCACCGGGATCGAGCGGGCATTCGCCAGCGCGCAGAAGTCGCCGCCGGGGCAGGCGATCATGTCGGTCAGCAAGCCGATATTGGGGGTGGCAAAGCCGTTCGCCTTGGCGGCCTCGAACACCGCCGGCAGATCGCTTTCGCGTACCCAGGGCAGCAGCAGGTTCTGGTCGTGCGTGACGCGCAGCTCGCCCTGGCTGAACTGGTCGGCGATGGCGGCGGCGGCGTCCATCTGCTGCTCGGTGGCGTCGCCGGGGGCGATGCCCACATGCTTGAGCGAGAGCGTCACGGCACGGTAGCCGCTCAGACGATGGCCATGCACATTGCGCTCCAGCCAGCGCCGGTATGCCACACCTTGAGCACCGGCCTGCACGCCCGCGAAGATGTCCACGCCGGGCACGGCCTGCACGGCGGCCGGCACGATGAAGCTGGCCGCCACGCGGTCCAGCTCGGCCTGCGGGATCAGGTGCTCATGGCCGGCCGGGTCGTCCTGCAGGATCTTGGCGAACTCGGCATTCACGTCGTCGAAGAAGGCCTGGCCCTCGGCCTTCACGAGGATCTTGATGCGGGCCTTGTAGGCGTTGTCGCGGCGGCCGTAGCGGTTGTAGACGCGCACGATCGCCTCGATGTAGACGAGGATCTGCTGCCAGGGCAGGAACTCGCTGATGACCTGGCCGATGATGGGGGTGCGGCCCATGCCGCCACCCACCAGCACCTTGAAGCCGATCTCGCCGGCCTCGTTCCTCAGCAGCTGCAGGCCGATGTCGTGCCAGGCGATGGCGGCGCGGTCCTCGGCGGCGCCGGAGATCGCGATCTTGAACTTGCGCGGCAGGAAGGCGAACTCGGGGTGCAGGGTGCTCCACTGGCGCAGCACCTCGGCATAGGGGCGCGGGTCGATCAGCTCATCGGGGGCCACGCCGGCCAGACCGTCGCTGGTGATGTTGCGGATGCAGTTGCCGCTGGTCTGGATGCCGTGCATGTCCACGTCGGCCAGCAGGTCCATCACATCGGCGGCCTTGGGCAGGGGGATCCAGTTGTATTGCAGGTTCTGGCGCGTCGTGAAGTGGCCGTAGCCGCGGTCGTAGTCGCGTGCGATGCGGGCCAGCTGGCGCAGCTGGGTGCTGCTCAGCACGCCATAGGGCACGGCCACGCGCAGCATGGGGGCGTGGCGCTGCACATACCAGCCGTTCTGCAGGCGCAGCGGGCGGAACTCGTCGTCGCCCAGGGTGCCGGCGAGGTTGCGCTCGAGCTGGTCGCGGAACTGGGCGGCGCGGGCGCGCACGAACTGGCGGTCGAAATCGGTGTAGGCGTACATGGCTTGAACTTAGGAATTCAGTGGATCACTTTCCAGCCGGCCATCAGGAGCGATGCGCACAGCAGGCCGCGGATCACGCCGTCAGGCAGGCGGCGGGTGAGTTGGGCGCCCAGCCAGATGCCGGGCACCGAGCCGATCACCAGGGAAACGAGCAGGATCCAGTCGACATTGCCCAGCATGGCGTGGCCGATGCCGGCCACCAGGGTCAGGGGCACGGCATGGGCGATGTCGCTGCCGACGATGTAGCGGGCTTCCAGGCGCGGGTAGATCAAGAGAATCAGGGTCGCACCGATGGCGCCGGCACCGATCGAGGAGAGCGAGACCAGCACCCCCAGCAAGACGCCCGAGGCCACCGTCAGGGCCGGCTTGCGGCTGTCGGGGATGTGGTGCTCCAGGCGCAGGCCCACGGCCTGCCAGGATTTCTTGAAGGCCACCACCAGGGCGGTCAGGAAGAGCGCAATCCCCAGCGAGAAGGTCAGGGTGCTGGCCCAGCCCTTGGTGATGCCGGTTAAATGCATCAGCGCCACCGTGAGGACGGAGGCCGGGATGCTGCCGGCCAGCAGCAGGCCGGTGATGCGCCACTTCACATGGCCATGGCGGGCATGGGCGACCGAGCCGGACACCTTGGTGAGGGCCGCGAACCAGAGATCGGTGCCGATCGCCAGTGCCGGGCTCAGCTTGAAGACCGAGAGCAGCAGGGGCGTCATCAGCGAGCCGCCGCCCACGCCGGTGATACCGACGATGGCGCCGACGCCAAATCCGCTTGCAATTGCTGTCCAGTCCAAAGCCGCTCCTTAGAGGGCTAGCCTGGTGGCAACCCTAGGTGCCGGACTGTAGTGAGGCTGTTTATATATGCGAACTACAAATTGGTAGATTGCTTATTCTTGAATAAGCATATGCAGCCTATTGCGATAGGCGCAGCAGGGCTTGCACCTGCTCGCTGATGCGCGGCGGCACCGGCTGCTCGCCGGCCAGCATCGCTCGGATCAGCTGGGCGTTGGCCGCGGCGCTGCAGGCCTCGGAGAGCGGCCAGTCGATGTCGGTGCTGTCGGCCGGGTGCAGATCCCGGCGCTCGCCCTCGAAATAGCCATAGAGCTGGGCACGCCGGCGCAGATGGGCATAGGGCTCGCCCTCGCTGGCACGCATCAGGAGGGCGCGGCCGGCCGGCGCGGTGAGCGGCCCGAGGGCCTGGCCCATCGCGTCCAGCACCTCGGGGTGGGTCACGGCCACCACCCGCACCGAGCGGCCGGGCGCCGGGTCCAGCAGCTTGGCCACGCTGTGGCCGCTGTTGCGCACGCCCAGGCGCGGGCGCAGCGCCATCAGCGCATCCAGGCCAGGGTTGAGGGCCTGCAGCGGCAGGCAGGCGATGCGGCGTTCGCGCAACTGGGCGCTCGCCTCGCCGACATCCCGCGCCAGCGTCAGCCCGAGTGCCGCCAGCAGCTCGAACGGGCTCTCGCGGCTGTCGAAGTCATGCCGGCCATGGATCAGCACCGGCACGCCCGCGCGCGCCAGCAGCAGCGCTACCAGGGGAAACAGATTGGCCTGCTTGCGCGCGCCGTTGAAGGTGGGCAGCACCACGCAGCGCGGGCCGGCCGGCACGTCCAGATGGGCGGTGCGCGCCTGCATGGCGCGTTCGAAGCCGCGCAGCTCGTCGGCGCTTTCGCCCTTGATGCGCAGGCTCATGAGGATGGCGCCGAGTTCCAGGTCGGGCACCCGGGCGTCCAGTATCCGGCCGAACAAGACCTCGGCCTGCTCGGCGTCGAGGTCGCGGGCGCCACGCGTACCGCGGCCGATTTCCTTGATGAGCGGGGCGTATTCCATGGGCTACATTGTGCATACCCACACACAGGAGGTCCCATGGCCAAAGGTCAGCAAAAGAGCAACAAGGAAGCCAAGAAGCCCAAGAAGGACAGTGCGCCCGCCAAGCCCGTCTCGCCCGGCGCGGTGATGCCCAGCATCACCACCGTGGTGGCAGACCGCAGCAAGAAAAAGAAGTGAGCCGGACGTGACAGCTCGGGCGCGGCGCGAGGTGCGATGCACGGCGATCCCAAACCGATGAAGATCGGCGCGCTGGCGCGCGCCGCGCTGACGCCCGTCGACACGATACGCTTCTACGAGCGCGAAGGTCTGCTGGCGGCCGCACCGCGCAGCGAGGGCAACTACCGCCTCTATGGCACGGCCGATGTGCAGCGCCTGGCCTTCATCCGCCAGTGCCGCAATCTCGACATGTCGCTCGACGAGGTGCGCACGCTGCTGCGCGTCAAGGATGCGCCCGAGCAGGACTGCCAGGCGGTGAACGAGTTGCTTGACGCGCATGTGCGGCATGTGGCCGAGCGCCTGCGCGAGCTGCGCGAACTCGAGCGGGAACTGAAGTCCTTGCGCGCGCGCTGCGCCGATGTGCAGCGCAGCAGCCAAGCCTGCGGCATCCTGCAGCAGCTCGATGAAAGCGCGCAGCGGCCCTCCGGGCGGCGCTACCGCGGCGCCCACGCCTAGGGTCTGTTGTCTGCGCGCCGCTGTACCCTGCAATGGTGGCGTTATTTGGCGATCGCTGCGCGTACACTATCAGGCAGGGGAGTCATCCAAAGAAGTAACGAGGATGCTCATGAAAACCAGAGATGTCGTGATCTATAACGGCGAGCGTTTCCAGGTGCCGCAGTGCATTCAACGCATCGACCACCGCGCCACCCATGGCTGGCAATTGCGCTACGGCGGCACCAAGCTGTATTCCGATGGCCGCTATGGCGCCAGTGCCGCCGAGGCCTTGGCCCAGGCCACCAAGGAGCTGGCCAAGCGCATGAGCAAGCTGCCTGCGCCCACCCGCCTCAAACCCGAGCCCAGCCGCAGCAAGAGCAGCGAACTGCCGGTCGGTATTTCGGGCCCCATCGTGCGCGAGCGTCGGCCGAATCGGCGCGACTGCAGCTTCACCGTGCTGCTGCCGCGTTTCGGTGAGGCACCGCGCCGACGCAGCGTCTACATCGCCGCGGAGTCGACCTACACGATCGAGCGCTACCAAGAAGCCCTGGAGAAGGCGATTGCCCTGCGCCAGGAGGCCGAGGAGCTCTATCGCAAGGCGGCCACCAAGGCCAAGCGCAGCGAAGGCCGGGCGTTGAGCGCGCAGCTGCGCGGCGCCTGAACGGCCGGGTCGCTCAGCGGTCTTGCCGCGTCACGCTCAAGCGCAGCGGCGCTGACTTGAGCGCGACCTTGTTGTCGGCGTCCAGCAGGGCGATCTCGAGTTCGTAATCGCCCCTGGCGAGGTCCAGGGTGGTTTCGGTGCGGCCGTCGGCCAGCACCAGGCGCTGTGCCGTGCCGCCCGCACGCAGCACCGTCACCGCGAAGTGGCCGGTGTCGGGCAGCTTGCGGCCGGCGGGTGCGATGCCCATGCCGATCGCCCCCAGGCTCAGCACGAAGGGGCTGCTCACGGCCTCGCCGTCGCGCAGGTTCTTGGCATAGACCTCTTTGGCTCCGCCGCGCGGCGCGCTGACCTGGTCCTGGTACCAGGCGCTGCAGGTGTTCTCGAACTGCGCCGGGTCGATGGCGATCGGCGCGGCCGTGCGCGTGCCCAGCACATGCACGGTGATCTCGGGGCTGTAGACGAAATAGGGCCGGTGGTCGTGGTCGGCAAACAGCAGCCGCAAGGTGTGGGCGCCGGGCGGCAGGTCCAGCACCGTGCCGGTCTGGCCCTTGCCGAAATGCTTGTGCTTGTCGGAGAAGGGGATCTTCTCCTGGTGGTTGCGCGGCAGCGGCGTGTCGATCAGCAGATGGTGATGGCCGGCGCGCTCGGTCGGGTTGCCGGCGGGCACCACCCCCATGCCGCGCACGCCGAACTCGATCATGAAGGGCGAGCGCAGCGCATAGCCATTGCGCAGGTTGACGAAGCGCACCGCGGTGGGCTCGCGCATGTCGATGGCACTGCGCTCGGCCGTGTAGCCAAGCCAGCAGCGCCGCTCCAGCGCATTGCCCGGCAGGCCCTGGGCCTGCGCCCTGCCCATCGCCAGCATGCCCAGCATGGCCAGCAGAGCCACGGACTTCACGCAGTTTGACTTCATGGCCTGGACTCCCTGGTTGCCGGGCCATTATGGGAGGCCCGCCAGGGGCTGTGAAGGCGCGGCGCGTCCATCGAGTCGGGGGCAAAGCTGAGACACTGACGCGATGAGCTCAACCCTGCTGTTCGAGGCCTCGGTGCCCGTGCTGTCGCGTTACCTGGGGCAGTTGCTGCTGATGCTGGACCGGGCCGAGGCCTGTGCGCGCGCGCGGCAGCTGGACGATGCGACCCTGCTCAGGCAAGGCCTGACCCCCGGCATGTTCGACCTGGGCCAGCAGGTGCAGATTGCGGCCGGCTTTGCGCTGCGCTGCGTGGCGCCGCTGATCGGCCGGGCCCTGCCGGCGCTGGGCGAGGGCGACGCGCAGGATTTCGCGGCCCTGCGCCGCCGCGTTGCGCAGGCGCAGGCGCTGCTGGGCACGCTGGGCCCCGACGATGTCGTGCTCGGTGACGAGGACCCCGTGCAGACGCAGGCCGGCGAGGCTGCCCTGAGCATGCCGGCGCGCGAGTTCGTGCTCGGCTACGCCATGCCCAACTTCTTCTTTCACCTGTGCATGGCCTATGCGCTGCTGCGCGCGCAGGGCGTGCCGCTCGGCAAGCCGGATTTCGACGGCTGGCACCGCTACGCGCCCGGCTTCTCATTCGTCTAGCTGCGCCACCAGGCCTGCACCGCCGGCGGCGCCTTGATGTCGACCCGCTCGCCCATCTGCGGCGTCGTCAGGGTCAGGTCTTGCGCCAGCGCGAGCGCGCTGATGCGCTCGAAGGGTTCGTCCCAGGCATGCAGGGAGAGATCGAAGGTGCCGTTGTGCATGGGCATCATGACGCGCGCACCGAGGTCGATGTGGGCCTGCAGGCTTTGCTCCGGGTGCATGTGGATGTCGGGCCAATCCTCGTTGTAGGCGCCGGTCTCGACCAGGCTCAGATCGAAGGGGCCATGGCGCTCGCCGATCGCCTTGAAGCCGGGGAAGTAGCCGCTGTCGCCGCTGAAGAAGAGCTTGAAGTCGGCATGCTCCAGCACCCAGGAGCACCACAGCGTGCGGTTGCCATCGCGCAGGCCGCGGCCCGAGAAATGCTGCGCCGGCGTGGCGTGCAGCTGCAGGCCGCCGACGCGGGTGCTGTGCCACCAGTCCAGCTCCTGCAGCTTGCCCGCGGGCAGGCCCCAGCCGCGCAGGATCTCGCCCACGCCCAGCGGCGCGATGAAACACTCGGTCTTGGCGGCCAGCGCCAGCACCGCGGCCTTGTCCAGGTGATCGTAGTGGTCGTGCGAGAGGATCACGCCGCGGATCGGCGGCAGCTCATCGATGCTGATGGGCGGCGCGTGGAAGCGCTTGGGCCCGAGGAACTGCAAGGGCGAGGCGCGCAGCGAGAACACCGGGTCGGTGAGCCAGAAACTGCCGTCGATCTTCAGCAGCATGGTCGAGTGACCGAGGCGCCAGAGGCTGGTGTCCGGCGCGGCCAGCAGCGTCGCGCGGCTCAGCGCCTGTACCGGGATGGCCTGGCGGGGCACCGTGTTGGTGGGCTTGTTGAAGGCAAAGCGCCACAGGATGGCGAGCGTCTTGCGCCAGCCCTGGGCGTGGCGGGGCGCCTGATTGCGAAAGCGCCGCTGGCCGGGCGGCGTCGTCGCGTGGTGACTCGGCACCGCCGTTGCGGGGCCCTGAAGGATCGTGCTGCTCATCGTTGATGCACCCAAAAAGTACACTGTGCAGTGTAGTGTTGGGTTTCTTAAAAGTAAACTGATCGGTGTAAACTTCGTGCATCAGTTCACTTCGCACGCCCGCATGAGCGCCGCTACCGCACCTCGCCTGACCGACCGCAAACGCGAGGCCATCGTGCAGGCCGCGCTGGCCGAATTTCGCGAGCATGGCTTTGCCGGCACCAGCATGGACCGGGTGGCCGCCGCGGCCGAAGTCTCCAAGCGCACGGTCTACAACCACTTCCCCAGCAAGGAGGATTTGTTCGCCGAGATCCTGCTGCAGCTGTGGCAGCGCAGCAAGGCCCTGCGGCCGCAGCTGTACCGGGCGGACGAACCGCTGCGCGATCAGCTGCTGGACATCCTGGGCGAGAAGCTCAAGCTCATGACCGATGCCAGCTTCATGGACCTGGTGCGGGTGGCGGTGGCCGAGATGCTGCACACGCCCGAGCGTGCCCAGGCCATGGTGGCGCGGCTGGGCGAAAAGGAGGCCGGGCTGGCGCATTGGATCGCTGCAGCCCAGGCCGATGGCCGGCTGCGCCCGGTGGATGCGCCCTATGCGGCCCAGCAGTTGCAGGGCATGTTGAAGGCGTTTGCCTTCTGGCCGCAGCTGGCGATGGGCCAGCCGCCGCTCGGCAAGGCGCAGCAGCGCCAGGTGCTGGCCGACAGCGTCGACATGTTCCTGCGCTTCTACGAGCCGATGCCAGGCCCGCGCTGAGGGCTCAGGCGGCGTGGCGCGCGGCTGCGGCCGTGCCCAACTCGAGCTGGCCGAACAAGTCCTTGGGATCGGCCATCTGCGGGATCAGGTCGGCCTCCTGGCCCAGACCCAGTTCACGCGCCAGATCGCGCAGCAGGCGCAGCGCCGAGAAATCCTCCAGCGCAAAGCCGACCGAGTCGAACACCGTGACCTGGCTCGCGTGGTCGCGGCCGCTGGCGCTGCCGCGCAGCACCTGCCAGAACTCGGTGACCGGGAAGTCTGCAGCCATCTGCTGCACATCGCCTTCGATGCGCGATTGCGGCTCGTATTCGACGAACACCTTGCCCATCTCCAGCACGCCGCGGTGCAGCTCGGTCTTGCCGGGGCAGTCGCCGCCCACGCCGTTGATGTGCATGCCGGGCTCGATCATCTCGGGTGTGAGGATGGTGGCGTAGTTCTTGTCGGCGGTGACGGTGGTGACGATGTCGGCCCCGCGCACCGCCTCGGCCGTGCTGGCACAGGCGATCAGGCGCAGGCCCGGCACGGCGCCGAGGTGGCGCTGCAGCTTGGCAGTGGCGGCCGGGTCGATGTCGAACAGGCGGATCTCGGCTATGCCCAGCAGGTGATGGAAGGCCAGGGCCTGGAATTCGCTTTGCGCGCCATTGCCGATCAAGGCCATGCTGCGGCTCTCGGGTCGGGCCAGCCGGCGCGCCACCATCGCCGAGGTGGCGGCGGTGCGGATGGCGGTGGTGAGGGTCAGTTCCGCCACCAGTTCGGGGCGGCCGGTATAGACGTCGGCCAGCAGGCCCAGGGCCATCACGGTGGGCAGGCCTTCCCGGGTGTTCTTGGGGTGGCCGTTGACGTACTTGAAGCTGTAGAGGCTGGCGTCGGCGATCGGCATCAGCTCGATCACGCCGTCCTGCGAATGGCTGGCCACGCGCGGGGTCTTGTCGAATTCGCTCCAGCGCAGGTAGTCGGCCTCGATATAGCCGGCCATGCGCTTGAGACACTCGGCCAGACCGAGCTGCTGGGCGATCTTGGCAAGGTCCTTGGTGGTCAGCAGGGTGGTCATAGGCAGTCTCCGTTGTTTCGTTGGGGTGATTCTTGTCAAAGCACTTGCTAGCGAGAAGAGCAAGACTTGCCTAGTAATTGCGAGTAATCTGCCGTTTCGCTAGTAGAAGTTGCCAAAATGACAAAATCTGGCTCACAAAGGGCGGCATGCGCCCGCCGCCTAACGCTGCCCGGAACCACGCCATGGACACCCTCGATCAACAATTGATGGCGCTCTTGCGCCAGGATGCACGCGCCAGCGTGGCCACCTTGGCGAGCAAGCTCAAGGTTTCGCGCGGCACCGTCACCAACCGCATTGCCAAGCTGGAGGACTCGGGCGTGATCGTGGGTTACACGATCCGCCTGCGGCCCGATGTCACGCCCAACGAGATCACCGCCTGGATGAGCATTGCGGTGGAGGGCAACCGCACGCGCGAGGTCATCAGCATCCTGCTGGGCGAGCCGGGCGTCTCGGGGCTGTTCGATACCAATGGCCGCTGGGATCTGCTGGCCGAGTTGCGCGCCGCGACGCTGGGCGAACTGGCCGAGGTGCTCGAGCGGGTGCGCCTCATCAAGGGCATCGGCGCCACCGAGACCAGCATCCATTTGCAGACCTACAAGCTGTCCTAAAGTCGGGCCATGCCGAATACCCAGCTCCTGATCATCGACGCGCAGAACGATTTCTGCGACCTGCCGCCGGCCTGGCGTGCCACCGATCCCCTGCGTGCCGAGCCGCTGGCGCCGGCCCTGCCGGTGCCGGGTGCGCATGCCGACATGCTGCGTCTGGCCGGGCTGATCGATGCCGTCGGCGCGCGGCTCGACGACATCACCCTGACGCTGGATTCGCACCACCACATCGACATCGCCCACCCCGGCTTCTGGCAGCAGGCCGACGCGGGCCAGGTCTTGCCTTTCACGGCCATCACGGCGGCGCAGCTGCGGGCGGGCGAGTTCCGGCCGCGCGAGGCCGCGGCGCGGCCGCGCGCGCAGGCCTATCTGGATGCGCTGGAGGCCACCGGCCGCTACACCCTGATGGTGTGGCCGGTGCATTGCGAGATCGGCAGCTGGGGCCACGGCCTGCACGCCGCCGTGCGCGCCGCCTGCAATAGCTGGGAAGTGCAGCAGCGCCGGCCCAGCCGCAAGCTGCTCAAGGGCAGCAACCCCTGGACCGAGCATTACAGCGCCCTGCAGGCCGAGGTGCCGGATGCGGCCGATGCCGACACCCTGCTCAACCAGCCGCTGCTGGCGGCGCTGGACCGTGCCGAGCTGCTGCTGATCGCCGGCGAAGCCTCCAGCCACTGCGTCAAGGCCACGGTGGAGCATCTGGTCGAGCACCTGCCTGGACATCTACATGCGGGGAAGCTCGCGCGCCTGGTGCTGTTGACCGACGCCATGAGCCCGGTGGCCGGCTTCGAGGCGCAGCAGCAGGCCTTCTTCGACACCATGCGCGCGCGCGGCCTGCGCCTGGCCAGCTGCGCCGAGATGCGGGCGGAACTGGCATGAGCCTGAGCGCCCCCATCATCACCAGCCTGCTGGAGACCGACCTCTACAAGTTCACGATGTGGCAGACCATGCTGCATCGCCATCCGCAGACGGCGGCCGAATACCAGTTCCTGTGCCGCAACCCCACCGCCTTTCCGCTCGCCGAGCTGCTGCCCGAGCTGGAGCGCGAACTCGATGCGCTGTGCGACCTGAGCTTTCGCGCCGATGAGTTGGCCTATCTGCGCGGGCTGCGCTTCATGAAGTCGGACTTCGTCGACTTCCTGCGCATCTTCCGCTTCCAGCGCGACTTCATCCGCGTGCGCGCCGATGGCGAGGGCCTCTCCATCATCGCCAGCGGGCCGCAAGTGCATGTGATGGCCTTCGAGATCTTTGTGCTGGCCATCGTCAACGAGCTGTACTCGCGCCGCTTTGACCAGGCGGCCGCGCTGGCCGAGGGCCGGGCGCGCCTGCGCCACAAGGTCGGGCTGCTGCGCGCCTTCGGCGACGAGGCGCCGCGCCGCCACCCCTTCGAGGTGTTCGATTTCGGCGTGCGCCGGCGCTTCTCTGGCGCCTGGCAGCGCGAGGTGGTGGCCACGCTCAAGCAGGAACTGCCGCAGTATTTCAAGGGCACCTCCAATGTGCTGCTGGCGCGCGACCTGGAGCTGGTGCCCATCGGCACGATGGCCCACGAGTATCTGCAGAGCTACCAGGCCACCGGCGTGCGCCTGCGCGACCACCAGAAGGCGGCGCTGGAGGACTGGGTGCAGGAATACCGCGGCGACCTGGGCGTGGCGCTCACCGACGTGGTGGGCATGGATGCCTTCCTGGCCGACTTCGATCTCTACTTCGCCAAGCTCTTCGACGGCCTGCGCCACGACTCCGGCGACCCCTATGTCTGGGGCGAGAAGGCGCTGGCGCATTACGCCCGGCTGCGCATCGACCCGCACACCAAGCGCCTGGTGTTTTCCGACGGCCTCGACGTGTCCGCCGCGCTGGCCCTGTACCGCCACTTTGCCGACCGCACCCAGCTGGGCTTTGGCATCGGCACCAACTTCAGCAATGACATGGGGGTGGAGCCCATCAACATCGTCATGAAACTCACGCAATGCAATGGCCAGCCGGTCGCCAAGCTGTCCGACAGCCCCGGCAAGACCATGTGCGACGACGCCACCTTCCTGGCCTATCTGCGCCAGGTCTTCAATATCAAAGGCACGCCATGAAGCTGCTGCGAGTGGGACCCCAGGGGGCGGAACGCCCCGCCATGCTCGACGCCGACGGTGCCCTGCGCGATCTGAGCGGCGTGCTCAGCGACATCAGCGCCGCCACGCTGGCGCCGGCCGAGCTGGCGCGCCTGCGCGCCCTCGACCCTGCCAGCCTGCCGCGGCTCGACGCCCCCGGCCGCATTGCGCCGCCCTGGTCCGGCATGGGCAAGTTCATCTGCGTGGGCCTCAACTATGCCGACCACGCCGCCGAGGCCGGCATGCCCCTGCCCGAGGAGCCGATCCTGTTCATGAAGCCGCCCAGCTGCGCCATCGGCGCGCGCGACGCGGTGGTGCTGCCGCAGGGCTCCAGCAAGAGCGACTGGGAGGTGGAGCTGGGCGTGGTGATCGGCAAGCGCGCCCGCTACGTCAGCGAGGCCCAGGCGATGGACCATGTGGCCGGCTACTGCGTGGTGAACGATCTCTCCGAGCGCGCCTACCAGCTCGAGCGCGGCGGCACCTGGGACAAGGGCAAGGGCTGCGACACCTTCGGTCCGGTAGGCCCCTGGCTGGTGACGAGCGACGAGGTGGCCGACCCGCAAGACCTGACCCTCTGGCTGGATCTGAACGGCCGGCGCATGCAGACCGGCAACACCCGCACCATGGTGTTCGGCGTGGCCCAGCTGCTCAGCTATATCAGCCGCTTCATGACGCTCTATCCGGGCGACCTGATCAGCACCGGCACGCCGCCCGGCGTGGGCATGGGCATCAAGCCCGCGCCGGTGTTTCTGCGGCCGGGCGACCAGCTCCGCCTGGGCATCGCCGGCCTCGGCGAGCAAATGCTCCAGGTGCATGCCTGGAGCGAGGCCTTGCTGGGCGATTGATCAGGGCTGAGGCCTGGCGTTCAGATGATGCTGGGCCGGCCCGGCCAGCAGCGGCGCGGCCTGGCCCGCCGCCCAGGCCGCATGGCCCGCGCCGTAATAGGGCGAGAGCGGATGCCCGCTCTGGCCGCCCGGCATGGTGAGCGTGGCCTCGGCCTCGCGGCCCGGCGACACCACCAGGCGCTGCGACTGGCCAAAGGCCGGCTGCGCCACATGCGGCAGATTCGAGTCGCCGCCCTGGGGCAGGCTGGGCATGTCGAGCCAGCGGCCCAGCGGCGGGATCGCGCGCGACAGCACATGCTGGACGCGGCTGGCGTTGTGCTGGCCCCAGCTGGCCTGGGCCAGCGGCTGCTTGCCATCCTGGGTGAGTTCCAGCACCGCCGCATCCACCTGCGCCAGCACAAAGGCCGGCCAGCTCGAATAGCCCGGCGGCAGCAGATGGGCGGGCCGGCTTTCCAGCGCCTGCACGGCGCTGTACTCGAACTGCGAGCGCCATTTGAAGCGCTTCTTCTCGTCCTGCTGATCCTCGCCCAGAAAGGGCAGGGTCCAGGCGGTCCAGAGCGCATCCAGGGTCTTCAGGCGCACCGCGCGCGCCAGCCGGTAGCCCACCTGGTCGGCATCGGCACGGCCATTCCATTGCTGCAGCTGGCGCGCCACCTCGGCATGCGCGCTGCTGCCCTGCACCGCGGCACTGATGCGCGCGGCCCAGCTCTGCACGAAGCGCGCCTCGTTGTCGAAATGGATCGCCGCCAGCGTGGCCTCGTCGTGCTTGGCGGTCTCGCGCAGCCGGTCGCGGATCTGCTGCGCGCGCGCGCCCAGGTCAAAGCCGCCATCGCCGATCTGCTCGGCCGCCGCGCCCCCCAGCTGGCGGTGGTTGGCGGTCCAGAGCTGGCCCTCGCCGGGGTCGCGCAGCAGCGGGTAGTCCCGCGGCTCCAGCCAGCCATGTGGGGCCGGCTCGGGCGGCTCGGTGGACTGGAAGCGTGCATAGCTTTGCGCCAGGCCGGCCTGGCGCCACAGCCGCCCGGCAATTGTCCAGGCGATATGGCCGGACTTGTCGGCGATGAGGATGTTCTGGTGCGGCATGCCGGCGCGCTGTGCGATGCCGGCGGCCTCGTCGACATCGCGCGCCGCGGCCAGGCGATCCAGCTCGAGGTTGTAGGCCTCGCCCTGGTGGGCGATCCAGCGCAGCGCATAGCGCTGGCCCTCGCGCGTCAGCGCCACCGGCGCGCCGTCGAACTCCTGCACCACCAGGGCCTGGGCCGCGCCGCCCTTGACCTCGATGCGCTCCTGCACGCTGCGCAGGCGCTCGGGCGCGGGCGTCTCGGGCAGCTTGATCCAGTCGAACCATTGGCCATAGGCATTCGTGAAGCCCCAGGCCACCTGGCCGTTGCTGCCCACCACCAGGCTGGGCATGCCGGGCAGGGTCAGGCCGGCGGCGCGCTGCGCGCGGGCACCTTCGCCCAGCTGCAGCTGGGCGCGGTACCAGATGCTGGGCACGCCCAGGCCCAGGTGCATGTCGTCGGCCAGGATGGCGCCGCCATGTTTGCTGCGCCCCCCGCTCACGGCCCAGTTGTTGCTGCCCAGCACCGGCGCCTCTTCACTGATGACGCTGATCCCGGGGGACAGGGCGGCCAGGGCCGGCTTGGGGGCGGGCAGGGCGCGCAGGTCCAGCTGCTCGGCACTGGGCATGCGGGGCGCGGGCAGCGTGCTGCCGTCCAGCGCCGCATCCCAGCGGCCGCCGCGCGGGTTGAGCCAGTCGAACAGGGCGTCGCCGGCGCGCTCGCGCAGCAGGCTGCGCTCGAAGGCGTTGTCGAAGCTGCTGGCCTGCAGCATGAAGAACATCTCGCTCACCACCAGCAGCGAGTCCACCTCGGTCCAGGGCGCCGGCTCGGCGCGCAGCAGCAGGTATTGCCAGGGCCGCAGGCGCAGGGCCTGCAGGCCGGCGTTGACGCCGCTGGCGTAGGCGCTCAGCAGGGCGCGGTCGGCGGGCGCCAGCTGCGCGAAGCGCTCGGCGAGGCGTGCGCGCATGCGGTGCAGGCGGCGCGTGCGGTCGCGCTCCAGCGCCTTGTCGCCGAACAGCGCGGCCAGCTCGCCGGCGGCCGAGCGGCGCGTCAGGTCCATCTCGAAGAAGCGCTCCTGCGCATGCACATAGCCCAGGCCGCGTGCCAGGTCTTGCCGGTCGCTGCCCTGCAGCACGGCCGTGCCGAGCGCGTCGCGGCCGATCGCCAGCGGCGCCTTCAGCCCGGGCAGCTGGATCTCGCCGTCCAGCTGCGGCAGGCTGGCGCGCAGCAGGCACCAGAGCAGCAGGCCCACCAGGAGCAGCAGGGCCAGTAGGCCGGCAAGCAGGCGGGCGCTGAATCGGACGATGCGTGAGTGGTTCATGGCGGGGGGCTTGAATGCGCGGCCATTGTGGCGGCGCGGCTCGCCCGACCATGCCAGGGTTCGTCCCTAGAATGCCGTCATGTTCTCGTCTCTTCCGTCGCGCCTGGGCGCGCTCCTGCTGCTCAGCCTGGCGCTGGGCGCTTGTTCCACCGCGCCGCGCCAGCCGGCCGTCCTGCCCGAACCCGAGATCCCCGCGCCGGTGGCGCCCAAGCCCGCGCCCAAGCCGCCGCGCATCGGCCTGGCGCTGGGCGGCGGGGCGGCGCGCGGCTTCGCGCACATCGGCGTGATCCAGGTGCTGGAGGAGCAGGGCGTCAAGGTCGATCTGGTGGCCGGCACCTCGGCCGGCAGCCTGGTGGCGGCGCTCTATGCCTCGGGCAAGAACGGCAAGGAGCTCGCCACCCTGGCCGAGGGCATGGACGAGGGCGCCATCACCGACTGGGCCTTCCCGACCCGCGGCCTGATCCGCGGCGAGGCGCTGGCCCGCTATGTGCGCGCCCAGACCGGCAACAAGCTGATCGAGCAGATGGCGCTGCCGCTGGGCATCGTCGCCACCGATCTGTCGGACGGCTCGCCCATCCTGTTCCAGACCGGCGACACCGGCGCGGCGGTGCGCGCCTCCAGCTCGGTGCCGGCGGTGTTCCAGCCGGTCAAGATCGGCGCGCGCGAGTATGTGGACGGCGGCCTGGTGGCGCCGGTGCCGGTGCGTTTTGCGCGCCAGATGGGGGCCGAGCTCATCATCGCGGTGGACATCTCCGAGCCGCCCGAGGCCAAGCCGCCGGGCGACGCCATGCGCATGCTGCTGCAGACCTTCTCCATCATGGGGCGCTCGATCAACAACTTCGAGCTGCGCGAGGCCGACGTGGTGATGCGGCCGCGGCTGGACGGCGTGGGCAGTGCCGACTTCACGGCGCGCAAGCGCAGCATCCAGGCCGGCCGCGAGGCGGCCATGGCGATGCTGGCCACGCTGCGCCAGCGCATCGCCGCCAAGACGCGCTGATCGCGGGCGGGCACATCATGCAGCACCACATCGAACTCTTTCCGCTCGACTCGGTGCTGTTTCCCGGCGGCCTGCTGGAGCTGCGCATCTTCGAGCCGCGCTATCTGGACCTGATCCAGCGCTGCACCAAGAGCGGTGAGCCCTTCGGCGTGGTGGCGCTGACGGCGGGCGGCGAGGTGCGCCAGCGCGACGCTGGCGGCGGCTTCGTGGCCGAGGCCTTTCACGCTGCGGGCACGCTGGCGCACATTGAGCGCTGCGAGCGCCCGCAGCCGGGCTTGCTGCAGATCCGCTGCCGCGGCGGCCAGCGCTTCGAGCTGAGCAGCCGCCAACAGCTGCCGCATGGGCTGTGGGTGGGCGAGGCCCGCCTGCTGGCGGAAGACCAGCAGGTGGCGGTGCCGGAGGACCTGCGGCGCGTCAGCCGCCAGCTGCAAGTCTTGCTGAGCCGTTTCGAGCAGGCGGTGGCCAGCGAGGATCTGCCGCTGCAGCCGCCCTACCACTGGAACGACTGCGGCTGGCTGGCGAATCGCTGGTGCGAGCTGCTGCCGCTGCCGCAGGCCGACAAGCAGCGCCTGATGGCGCTGGACAATCCCCTGCTGCGCCTCGAGCTGGTGGCCGATCAGCTCGACCGCATCGAGCGCAACGCTAGCTGAAGAAGGCCCACAAGCCGACCGCCGCCAGGCCGAAGCCCAGCGTGTTGGCGTACAGCATGAAGAGCAGGGCCGCGCGCAGCAGCGTGCTCCACCAGCGCGTGCGGTAGACGCGGTGCAGGGCGATCAGCGGGTAGACGTTGATCGCCACCGCTGCGCCGATCACGAGGGGCTTGACGCCGCTCACCAGCAGCAGCGCCATCGCGAACCAGAAGGCGTGCAGGTGCAGCGCGAACACCAGGTGCTCGGTGTAGCGCCGCCGCTTGTCGATGTAGACCAGCTTCAGCCAGAAGGCATAAAAGGGCAGCATCACGAACATGGCCGAGCCCAGGTTGCCGACAAAGCGCTCGGGCAGCTCGCGCATCAGGCCGGCGGTGGCCTCGGGGTCCATCTTGATGCGGCGCTGCACGCGTTCGCACAGCTTGGTCGGCATCTGCTCGCAGTAGAACTCGCCCTCCTTCAGCCCGGCGCGGTGCGCGCCCCATTCGAAGAAGGTCTCGGTGGGCTTGGGCGAGTCGAACTTGATCAGACTCTCGGGCTTGCCATCGACATCGAGCACGCCGCTGAAGCGGATTGCCACCAGGGCCAGCACGCTGATGGTCAGGTACAGGCGTATCGGCAGCACGAAGTGGCGGCGCCGGCCGGCGAAGTATTCCAGCGTCAGCTGGCCCGGCAAGAGCAGCAGGCGCCACAGCGTGCGCCACAGCGCGCCCTCGGTGGAGATGTAGGCGCCGCCGAACTGCTGCAGGAATTCCAGCAGGCTGGGCGGCTTGATGCGCGTCTCCTGGCCGCAGGCGCCGCAGAACTTGGTGGGCGGCTCGGGCAGGGCGCTGCCGCAGTTGGCGCAATGGCCGGGTCGCGCCTGGGGCACGCTGACAAGGGACTTGAGCGTCATTCGATCTGGCCTTTTGGCGCGCATGCTAGCAGCAGCGTCGGCGCGGCCGGACGAAAAAAAGCCCGATGCGAGCATCGGGCCTTGAACGGTACTTGCGAGACCCGCGCGGGGTCTCCTTGGGCACCGAGGAGACAATCGTTACAGCTTAGGCCGCGCGCTTGGACGAGCGGCTGGCGGTCTGGCTGGCCTTGACGGCGGTGTTGGTCACGGCATTGAAGTTGGCTTCGGCCACTTCGGAGGCTTGCTTGGCAGCCTTTTGCACGTTCTCGAAGGCGTTGTTGGCAGCGGCCACGGCCGACTTCACCAGGGCCACGGCGTTCTCGGTGCCGGCCGGGGCGTTCTTGGACGCGGTTTCCACCACGGCGGCGAACTTGGCTTGGGCATCGGCCAGCTGGGCCTCGGCAACCTTCACCACTTCGGCGTTGGTGGCAGCGGCGATGTCGTACAGATGGCGGCTGTAGGAAGCGGCCTTCTCGGCGGAGGGTTGCAGCAGCGCGGCTTGCAGGGCCAGCAGCTCTTGCGCGTCCTTCACCGACAGGGCGGCTTGGGTGGTGTCGGCGACTTCGCCCAGGGCCGTCTTGGCCACTTGCAGGTTCAGTTCGACCAGCTTCTCAACGCCTTCGAAGGCCTTGTTGGTCAGACCAAACAGGGTTTCGACATTGGCCTTGTGAGCAGCAAAGATTTGTTCAGCAGTCAGCATGGTGTTCTCCTAAAAAACTGAGCGGATTTCCGCGGGGATTCCTCGTGGACCTCGTTCACAGTGTTTATGGTGCACTGCAACATGACTCGAAGTATAGGGATGTCGGCGACGAATGCAAGAACTTTTTGTGCGGTGCAGCAAAATACTTTGTAAGCAGCTGCGCAGCATCGCCGATGTGCGTGACCTCCACATGACGCAGCGGCGACAAAGCGGCTAAGGTGGCGGCCATGCTGGCCTTCCATTCCGATGCCCACAGCCTGGCCCTGCCGCCCGGGCACCGCTTTCCGCAGAGCAAATACCGCCTGCTGCGCGAGCACATCGAGCGCGCGCCCGGGGCGATACGGCTGCGCGCCGCCGCCGCCGCCAGCGAGGGCGAACTGGCGCTGGCGCACAGCCCCGACTATGTGGACAAGGTTCTGCAGGGGCATTTGAGCGCGGCCGAGCAGCGCGAGATCGGTTTTCCCTGGTCGCCCTCGATGGCGGCGCGCTCGCGCCATTCGGTGGGCGCCAGCATCGAGGCCGCGCGCGCCGCCCTGGCCGAGGGGGTGGCGGCCAACCTGGCCGGCGGCACCCACCACGCCCATGCCGACAAGGGCAGTGGCTACTGCGTCTTCAACGATGTGGCGGTGGCGGCGCGCCTGATGCAGACCGAGTGGCACCGCGCCCATGGCTCGGCCGTGCCGGGCCTGCGCGTGCTGGTGATCGACCTGGACGTGCACCAGGGCAATGGCACGGCGGCGATCTTCCGCGACGACCCCACGGTGTTCACCTTCTCCATGCATGGCGCGAAGAACTTTCCCTTCCGCAAGGAGCCCAGCGATCTGGACGTGGAACTGCCGGACGGCTGCCGCGATGCCGAGTACCTGGCGGCGCTGCAGGCCGGGCTGGCGCGCGTCTGGGCGGCCTGCGGCAGCGTCGGGCTGGCCTTCTACCTGGCCGGCGCCGACCCGCACGAGGGCGACCGCCTGGGCCGGCTCAAGCTCAGCACCGCCGGCCTGCTGGCGCGCGACGAGCTCGTCCTGCAGGCCCTGGCCGAGCGCCGCATCCCGGTGGCGCTGGCCATGGCCGGCGGCTATGGCCACGACCTTGCCAGCACCGTGGCGGTGCAGGTGAATACCCTGGCCGCGGCGTCACGGGCGTGGCAGCGCTGGGCCGGTGGCGATGGAACAATGGCCGCATGAGCAACGCCCGACCCGCCCCCGATAACCGTGCCGCCTATGCCCAGTTCGTCAGCCTGGGCACGCGCTGGATGGACAACGACATCTACGGCCACCTCAACAACGTCGTCTACTACAGCCTGTTCGACACCGCGGTGAACCAGTACCTGATTGCCCAGGGCGCGCTGGACATCCATGGCGGCGAGGTGATCGGCCTGGTGGTGGAGACGCATTGCAACTTCTTCGACTCGCTGGCCTTTCCGCAGCAGGTGGAGGCCGGCCTGCGCGTGGCGCAGCGCGGCCGCTCCAGCGTGCGCTACGAGATCGGCCTGTTCGCGCCCGGCCAGGCCTTGTGTGCCGCGCGCGGGCATTTCGTGCATGTCTATGTGGAGCGCGAGTCGCGCCGCCCCGTCGCGGCCTTGCCCGACCCCTATCTGAAAGCCCTGGAAGGATTGATGTTGTGAACCTGTACGAGCAACCCAGCCCCGCCGAGACCGCCGCGGTGGACGCCGCCATCACCAGCCGCCACTCGATGCGTGCCTTCCTGCCCACCGAGGTGCCGCGCGATGTGATCGAGGAGATCCTGCGTGTCGCGGCGCGGGCACCCTCGGGCACCAACACCCAGCCCTGGCAGGTGCATGTGCTCACCGGCGCCGCCAAGCAGCGCTTCTCGGCGCGCATCCAGGCCGCCTTCGACGACCCCGCCGAACTCGCCACCCACCAGGAGGAATACGCCTACTACCCGCGCGAATGGGCCGCGCCCTATATCGACCGGCGCCGCAAGGTGGGCTGGGATCTTTACGGCCTGCTGGGCATCGGCAAGACCGACAAGGCCCGCATGCACGACCAGCATGGCCGCAACTACCAGTTCTTCGACGCGCCGGTGGGCCTGGTGTTCAGCATCGACCGCGTCATGCAGCAGGGCAGCTGGCTGGACTACGGCATGTTTTTGCAGAACATCATGATCGCCGCGCGTGCGCGCGGCCTGCATACCTGCCCGCAGGCGGCCTTCACCCAGTTCCACCGCCTGATCGCCGATGAGCTGCGCTTGCGGCCCGAGCAGATGCTGGTGTGCGGCATGGCGCTGGGTTATGCCGACCCGGCCGCGGTGGAGAACAGCCTGGTGACCGAGCGCGCGCCGGTGGCCGAGTTCACGCGCTTCCTGGCCGATTGATGGCCGTGCCCGACCCGCTGGGCAGCCTGGGCGCGTGGTGGGGCCTGCCCTTCGCGGGCATGCTGCTGTCCATCGCCCTCATGCCGCTCTTGCTGCCGCGGGTCTGGCATCGCCACTACGGCAAGATCGCGGCCGGCTGGGCGCTCGCCTTCCTGCTGCCCCTGGCCGCCAGCCAGGGCGTGGGGGCCGTTGGCCCGGTGCTGGCCCATACCCTGCTCGCCGAATACCTGCCCTTCATCATCCTGCTGACTGCGCTCTTCAGCACCGCGGGCGGCATCTATGTGCGCGGCAATCTGCATGGCAGCCCGGGCCTGAACGCGGGCCTGATGGCGATCGGCGCGCTGCTGGCCAGCGTGATGGGCACCACCGGCGCCTCGATGCTGATGGTGCGGCCGCTGATACGGGCCAACGACAACCGGCGCCACGCCACCCATGTGCTGGTGTTCTTCATCTTCATCGTCTCGAACGCCGGCGGTTCGCTCACGCCGCTGGGCGACCCGCCGCTGTTCCTGGGCTTTCTGCAAGGCGTGGACTTCTTCTGGACGCTCAGGGCGATCGCGCCCCAGACCCTGTTCCTGGTGCTCGCCCTGCTGGCGATCTTCTATGCCATCGACAGCTTCTGCTACCGCAGGGAAGGGGTGACGAGGCAAGACCCGACCCCCGACGACGACCGCCTGGGCCTGCTGGGCGCCTGGAATCTGCTGCCGCTGGCGGCGGTGGTGGGCCTGGTGCTGCTGAGCGGCATCTGGAAGCCCGGCATCAGCGTCCAGCTGCTGGGCGTGGAGCTGGGCCTGCCGGGGCTGCTGCGCGACCTCGGGCTGCTGGCGCTGACGGCCTGCTCGCTGGCGATCACGCCGCACGGCGTGCGGCAGCGCAATCAGTTCAGCTGGGGGCCCATGCAGGAGGTGGCCAAGCTGTTTGCCGGCATCTTCCTTACCATGATCCCGGTGCTGGCCATGCTGAAGGCGGGCGAGCAGGGGGCGTTTGCGCCGATCGTGCGCGCCGTCACCGGCGCGCATGGCGAGCCACTGCCCTGGGCCTATTTCTGGCTCAGCGGTGCGCTCTCGTCCTTCCTCGACAACGCGCCCACCTATCTGGTGTTCTTCAACCTCGCCGGCGGCGACCCGCAGGCGCTGATGGGGCCGCTCGCCAGCACCCTGGCGGCGCTGTCGGCCGGCTCGGTCTTCATGGGCGCCAACAGCTATATCGGCAACGCCCCCAACTTCATGGTCAAGGCCATTGCCGAGGAGCGCGGCATCCGCATGCCCAGCTTCTTTGGCTACATGGCCTGGGCCGCCGCGGTGCTGCTGCCGCTGTTCCTTCTCATGACCCTCATCTGGTTCCGCTGACATGCCAAACAACAAAGCCCAGGTCCTGGTGGCCCGCCGCATCTTCCCCGACATCGTCGAGCGCCTGCGCGCGCATTGCGAGGTCGATCTGCATGACGCCAACGAGCCGCTGCCGCAGGCCGAGTTGATACGGCGCCTGCAGGGCAAGCAGGGCCTGTTCGCCTCGGGCACCGAACGCATCGACGCGACCCTGCTGGATGCCTGCCCGGGCCTGCGTGCGGTCTGCCTGATGACGGTAGGCTACAACAATGTGGATCTGGACGCCTGCAGCGCGCGCGGCGTGCTGGTCAGCAATGCGCCCGACGTGCTCACCGAGACCACCGCCGATTTCGGCTTCGCCCTCATGATGGCGGCGGCGCGCCGCATCAGCGAGAGCGAGCATTACCTGCGTCGCGGCGACTGGAAGCAGTGGCGCGTGGACCTGTTTGCCGGCGCCGATGTGCATGGCGCCACCCTGGGCATCCTGGGCATGGGCCGCATCGGCCAGGCGATCGCCAGACGCGGCGCGCTGGGCTTCGGCATGCCGGTGATCTATCACAACCGCAGCCGCCTGCCCGCCGAGCAGGAGGCGCCCATCGCGGCACGCTGGGTCGAGAAGGACGAGCTGCTGCGCCAGGCCGACCACCTGCTGATCGTGCTGCCCTACACGCCCGCCTCGCACCATATGGTGGCGGCGCGCGAGCTGGCGCTGATGAAGCCGACCGCCACGCTCACCAATATCGCGCGCGGCGGCGTGGTCGACGATGCCGCGCTGGCCGAGGCGCTGGCCGCGGGCCGCATCGCCGCGGCCGGCCTGGATGTGTTCGAGGGCGAACCCACGGTGCACCCGGCCCTGCTGCAGTGCTCCAATGTGGTGCTAACGCCGCATATTGCCAGCGCCTCGGTGCCGACGCGCCGCGCCATGTGCAATCTGGCGGTGGACAACCTGATCGCGTTCTTCGGCGGCGGCGTGCCGCCCACGGCCCTCAACCTGCCGCTCAAGCCGCGCCCCTGAAAACGGGCGCTTGACAAGCGCCGCGCCACCCCTTCCACTCGCCCGACATACAAGGCTCATGGGGAGGCCATTGACGATGCCAGGGCGCGAGGTCTGGTTGGGCGCGCTGCGCCGTTTCAATGAGGGCGAGGGCAGCCTGCCGCAGGCATTTGCGCTGCGCCGCGCACGCCTGCTCACGGTGATGGCCTGGGTGGCGATGCTGGGCTCCATCCCCTGGGCGAGTTATTTCATCCTGACGGGCCGGCCCCTGGCGGCCCTGCTGCCGGGCAGCGCGGTGCTGGCCGGCGCCCTCACGCTGGGTTTGCTGCGCCTGCATCTGCACCGCGTCGCCGTGCTGCTGTTCAGCCTCGGCTGCCTGCTGGCGGTGCTGGGCATGTGCCTGCTGCTGGACCTGCCCAGCGCGGGCGCGCCGCGCAGCACCCATCTCTATCTGCTGCCCCTGTTCGTCTGCGTGTTCTACTTTCTGCAGTACGGCGAGGGCTGGCTGCGTCTGCTGGTCAGCGCCCTGCTGCTGGGCGCGTTCGTGCTGTTGCAGTCGGCCGAGCTGCGTTTTGTCGACGCGCCGCCGATGCCTGCGTCGGTGCGCCAGCAGGCGGTTTGGGCAGTGGCCCTGCTCACCGTCGTGATGCTCTATCTCTGCGTCGTGACCATGCTGCGCGATGCGCGCCAGGCCACCGAGCTGGAGCTGGACTTCGCGCGCGGCATTGCCGCCGGCGAGATCGAACCCTTCTTCCAGGCCCAGTGCGATGCCGAGGGGCGCTTGATGGGGGCCGAGGTGCTGATGCGTTGGCGCCATCCGCTGCGCGGCCTGGTGCCTCCGGGCGAGTTCATCCCCATGGCCGAGGCCACCGGCCTGATCAAGCCGGCCGGCCAGCGTCTCTTGGAGCAGGTGTGCAGCCTGCTGCTGCAGTGGCAGCAGGGCGGGGCGCTGGCCGGCCTGCCCATGGCCATCAATGTCAGCTCGGTGCAGCTGCAGTCGGATGCCGCCACCGAGCGCCTGATCGAGACCGTGCCGCGCGCACTGCGCGAGGCCGGCCTGATCAAGTTCGAGCTCACCGAATCCGCCTATGCCCAGGACTTCGACGACCTGCTGGCCAAGATGCAGGCCATGCGCGCCCAGGGCATACGCCTGGCGCTGGACGATTTCGGCACCGGCTTCTCCTCGCTGAGCCTGCTCAAGCGCCTGCCGCTGCACCAGCTCAAGGTGGACCAGAGCTTTGTGCGCGACCTGCCCGACGACCCGGACGCCTGCCATATCGCCGCCACCATCGTGCGCCTGGGTCGCGACCTGGGCCTGGACGTGGTGGCCGAGGGGGTGGAGACCCAGGCACAGCTGGACTGCCTGCGCGCCATGGGCTGCTCGGCCTTCCAGGGCTTTCTGTTCGCGCGGCCGCTCTCGGCCGAGAGCTTTGCCAACCAGGCCGCGCTGTGGCGGCGTGGCCTCAAGCCGCCGGCAGGCGGCGTTTGAGCGCCCGGCCGCCCGCCGGCCCCGCCTGAGGCCGGGGCCTCACCAGATGCGGATGCGTTCGGTGCTCGGCTTGTAGAGCTTGTCGCCCGGCTTGGTGCCGAAGGCCTGGTGGAAGGCGTCGATGTTCACCGGCGCGCCATTGGCGCGGAACTCGGCCGGTGCATGCGGGTCGGCCGTCAGCAGTTGCAGGCTGCGCTCCTCGCGCATCTTCTCGCGCCAGCCCTGCGACCAGCCCATGAAGAAGCGCTGCTCGCCGCTCAGCCCGCCCAGCACCGGCGCGGGCTTGCCCTTCAGCGAGCGCTGGTAGGCCTTGTAGGCCACCTGCAGGCCGGAAAGGTCGGCGATGTTCTCGCCCAGCGTGAGCTGGCCGTTCACCTGCTTGCCGGGGATGGCCTCGTAGCCGGCGTATTGCTTCACCAGCTTGGCGCCCACCGCCTCGAAGGCCTTGCGGTCGGTCTCGGTCCACCAGTTGCGCAGCATGCCGTCGCCGTCGAACTGGCTGCCGTCGTCGTCGAAGCCATGGCTGATCTCATGGCCGATGATGGCACCGATGGCGCCGTAGTTGACGGCGTCGTCGGCCTTCATGTCGAAGAAGGGCGGCTGCAGGATGGCGGCCGGGAACACGATCTCGTTGGTGGTGGGCTCGTAGTAGGCGTTCACCTGCTGCGGGAACATGCCCCATTCGCCGCGGTCCACCGGCTGGCCCACCTTGGCGGCGATGCGCGCCCACTCAAACGCCGCGGCGCGCTCGCGGTTGCCCAGCGCGTCGCCGGCGCGCACCTGCAGCGCGCCGTAGTCGCGCCAGGCGTCGGGATAGCCGATCTTGACGCTGTACTTGGAGAGCTTGATCTTGGCCTGCGCCTTGGTCTCGGCACTCATCCAGTCCAGGGTGTCGATGGAGTCGCCGAAGGCCGCCATCAGGTTGGCCACCAGGGCCTGCATGCGGGCCTTGTGGGCGGCCGGGAAGTGCCTGGCCACATAGAGCTGGCCCAGCGCCTCGCCCAGGGCCTCGTTGACGGCGTTGATGCCCAGCTGCCAGCGCGGCCGCTCCTCGCTGGCCCCCGTCAGCGCGGTGCCGCGGAAGGCAAAGCGCGCCTCGCGGATGGTCTTGGGCAGCACCGCGGCATGGGCGTCCAGGCTGTGCAGCTTCTGGTAGAGCTTCCAGTCGGCCAGCGGCTCCTCGGCCAGCAGCTTGGCGATGCCCCAGGCGGCGCTGGGCTGCCAGACCACCAGCTTGTCCACCTGGCGCATCTGCGCCGCGGCCAGCAGGCCCTGCCAGTCATAGGCGGGCACCAGCGCCTGCAGCTGGGCGGGCGTGTGGGGGTTGTAGATCTTCACCGAGTCGCGGCTCTCCACCTCGTCCCAGTGCAGGGCGGCGATGCGCTGTTCCAGCGCCATCACGCGCTGCGCGGCCTCGGCCGGCGCCGGCTCGCCGAGCTGGCCGGCCAGCAGGGTCAGATAGGCGATGTAGGCGGCGCGCGCCCGGGCCATGCGGGCATCGTCGGCCTTCAGGTAATAGTCGCGGCTGGGCAGGCCCAGGCCGCTCTGGCGCAGCAGGGCGCGGTTGACGCCGGGCTGCTTGAAGTCGGGCAGCACGTCCAGCTGCAGCGGCGTGAGCACGCGGCCCTGCATGCGGCCCTGCCATTGCGCCAGCGCGGCGCGGCTGTCGATCGCGTCGATCTCGGCCAGCAGGGGCTGCATGGGTGCGAGGCCGGCGCGCTCGATCGCGTCCAGGTCCAGGTAGGCGCTGTAGAAGGCGCCGATCTGGGCCTCCTTGCTGCCGGGCCGCTGCGGTTTGGCGGCCAGGCCCTCGACGATGCTGCGCAGGCGCGCATCGGCGCGGTCGCTCAGGTCGGTGAAGGTGCCGATCACCGCGCGGTCGCCGGGGATGGCGGTGGCCTTGATCCATTGCCCGTTGACGGCGCGATACAGGTCGTCCTGTGCGCGCACCTGGGCGTCGAAACCATGGCGGTCCAGGCCGGTGGCGGCCGGGCTGGCGAGGCCGTGGCCGCTGAGCTGGGCCAGCAGCGCCAGGGCGCTGAGCTTGTAGATCGTTTTCATACGGCAGGTCGTGAATAAAGTGCCGCAAGGCTAGCGGCCCGCCAGCGCGGCGCCACAAGTTTGTGCCCCGGGGCTTTCCCGCCCCCTCGAACGGGTGGGCGCCCCGGGCCCGTGAGCGGGGCTGAGACAATGCCCGCATGACGCTTGTTGAAATTCTTCTGCTGGTGGCCCTGGCGCTGCTGGCCTGTTTGATCGTGCTGGTGCTGCAGGGCCGGCGTGGCGAGGGTGCCGCCCAGCTGGTGGCGGCGGTGCAACAGAACAGCGAGCGCCTGGAGCGCGAGCTGCGCGACGAGCTGGGCCGCAGCGCCAGCGGCACGCGCCAGGAGCTGCTGCAGGGCCTGGCGCAGTTCCAGCAGACCCTGAACCTGGGGCTGCAGAACAGCAACCAGTCGCTCGCCGCGCAGGCGCTTGCCTCGCGCGAGGCGCAGGACCAGGCGATGCTGCGCCTGACCGAGGCGATGCGCGAGCAGCTCAAGACCATGTCCGCGAGCAACGAGCTGCGCCTGACGCAGGTGCAAACCGCCGTCGAGCAGCGCCTTACCGCGATCCAGCAGGACAACGAGAAGAAGCTCGAGCAGATGCGTGCCACCGTGGACGAGAAGCTGCACGCCACGCTCGAGCAGCGCCTGGGCGAGAGCTTCAAGCAGGTGGCTGAGCGCCTGGAGCAGGTGCACAAGGGCCTGGGCGAGATGCAGAACCTGGCGCGCGATGTCGGCGCGCTGAACCGCGTGCTGACGAATGTGAAGACGCGCGGCATCTTCGGCGAGGTGCAGCTGGCGGGCCTCTTGGAGCAGGTGTTCACGCCCGAGCAGTACGCCGCCAATGTGGCCACCATCCCGGGCAGCAGCGAGCGCGTCGAGTTCGCGATCCGCCTGCCGGGCCAGCGCGACGATGGCGCACCGCTGTGGCTGCCCATCGATGCGAAGTTCCCGCGCGAGGACTACGAGCGCCTGCTGGAGGCGCAGGACCGTGCCGACGTGGCCGGCGTGGAGGCCGCCGGCAAGGCGATCGAGTCACGCCTGCGCCTGGAGGCCCGGACCATCCGCGAGAAATACATCGCGCCGCCCCACACCACCGATTTCGGCATGCTGTTCGTGCCCACCGAAGGCCTGTATGCCGAGGCGCTGCGCCGCCCCGGCTTGGTGGAGGCGCTGCAGCGCGAGCACAAGGTCATGCTGGTCGGGCCCACCACCTTGCTGGCGACACTGACCAGCCTGCAGATGGGCTTCCGCACGCTGGCGCTGGAGAAGCGCTCGGCCGAGGTCTGGGAGGTGCTGGGCGCGGTCAAGACCGAGTTCGGCAAGTTCGGCGAGGTGCTGGCCAAGACCAAGAAGAAGCTCGACGAGGCCAGCAACACCATCGAGCAAGCCGAGACCCGCACGCGCCAGATGACGCGCAAGCTCAAGAGCGTCGAGGCGCTGCCCGACGAGGCCACGCAGAAGCTGCTGCAGCTGGGGCTGCCCGATGCCGGCGAGGACGCCGAGGAGTGAAGCGGCGCCAGGCTTCCTTTCCCTGGTTGATCGCCACCCTCATCGCCGTGCACGCCTGCATGGCGGTGACGCGCGTGGCGGGCAGCCTGTGGGTGCTGCAGGCCGGCCATGGCGAGTGGATGGTGGGGCTGCTCCTGAGTCTGTTCGCGGTCGCGCCCATCCCGCTCTCGATGTGGGCCGGGGGCCTGGCCGATCGGCATGGCCTGCATCGCCCGGTCGGCATCGGCGCGCTGATGGCCGGTGGCGGCGCCCTGGTGGCGCTGGCCTCGCAAAGCCTGCCGGCGATCGCCTTCAGCTGCCTGGCCAGCGGCGGCGCCATCGCGGTGGCGGCGGTGGCGATCCAGCGCGAGGCCGGCCAACTGGCCGAGGACCCGAGCCAGCTCAAGCGCGTGTTCAGCTGGGTGGCGCTGGGCCCGGCGCTCTCGAATGCGCTGGCCCCCATCTGCACCGGCCTGCTGATCGACCACCTGGGCTACCGCGCCGCCTTCGGCTTTGCGGTGCTGCTGCCGCTGCTGGCCTGGGGCCTGGTGCAGCGCGTGCCGCGCCATACGCCGGCGCCGCCGAGCGCGCAGGCACGCAGCCGCCCGGCCTGGGAGCTGCTGAAGACCGGCCCGCTGCGCTGGCTGCTGCTGCTCAACATCGTGCTGGCGGCCAGCTGGGACGCGCACAGCTTCGTGGTGCCGGTGGTGGGCCATGCGCGCCAGCTCAGCGCCTCCAGCATCGGCCTGGTGCTGGGCTCGTTCGCGCTGGCCGCCACGCTGGTGCGCCTGGCCATCGTGCGCTGGGCCGGCCGGCTCGACGAGCTCAAGGCCCTGCGCAGCGCCATGCTGCTGGCCAGCCTGACGCTGGCGGCCTATGCCTGGCTGCCCGGCACCGCCGGCCTGATGCTGGGCTCGGCCGTGCTGGGGCTGGCGCTGGGCTCGGTGCAGCCCATGGTGCTGTCCATGCTGCACCAGGTCACGCCGGCGGAGCGCCACGGCCAGGCCCTGGGCCTGCGCATGCTGGCCACCAATGGCGCGACGATCGCGATGCCGCTGGGCTTCGGTCTGCTGGCGGCGGCCTCGGTGGCGGCCGCGCCGCTGTGGCTGATGGCCGCGCTGCTGGTGCTGGCGCAGCTGCCGGCACGTGCGCTGCAGCGGCCAAGCTAAACAAGGGTCCGAGCAAAGCCTGCCGTGAACGCGCCCAACTCGCGATAGAACGCCGTCTCGGCCTTTGAACCGATGGCGGCGGTGAACGGCCCGACCCAGCCGCCGAGTTGCTCCGCCAGGAAGCGCCGTTGCAGAGCCTGCGCCGCCTCAAGGCCGTCGCGGTCGTGTTCCCGGCGGGCCTGGTTCTGTGCGTAGTTCAGCAGGTACAGAAACTCCATCTGTATGGCGACATGGTCCGGCAGTTCCCTGCACGCTTCGTCGATGTCGAATCCGCCCTCGTCGTAGAGGGCCATGAGCGCCGCGGTCCGGGCTTCGGCCGCTTGCGAGGAGTCGCAAGCCCAGCGAGACCCATAGGGCGGTGCCAGCGCCTGCATGGGGCCGAGAAACAGACGGGCGTAGTCAACCAACAGATCTTGCAACTCACACGCGGTGAAGGCCTCGCCCAAGCGGCGTGCGCTGGCGGCCAGTTCGGGATCAAGGCATTGCGCGGCGTTCAGCATCGACTCGAACAGCCGCTCCTCGGCAAAGGCCGGCATCGGTTCGTAGTAGCAGGCGGATATGAAACGGCACAGGTCTTCGCGTGCCAGCGCCTGTTTCTCAGCATGCTCGGACATCGTCAACCCTCCCTCCGCTTCGGTGCCGATTCAGCCGCGCGGGCTGTACTTGCCAATGTAGTGAACATTGGGCTTGGTGCCCTTTTCCTCTTGCAGCCGGAAGGACTTCTCCTGTTTCAGGAGCTGGGAAATCTGGCTGTTGGGATCATCCTGGTCACCGAAGATACGCGCCCGCGCCGGGCAGGCATCCACGCAGGCAGGCTGCAGGCCGTTCAGAACGCGGTGATAGCAGAAGGTGCACTTCTCGATCACGTCATCGGAACGCACCGGCTGCAACTCGCCGCCCTGCCACTTGTTGAGCATGGGCGGCGTGGCACCGGCCAATGACGCGACCTCTGCGCCCGAGGCCGTACATCCGGGAATCGCTGCGCTCTTGTCGGACCAGCGCGGTTGCGCATCCTCGTCCATGGGGTTCAGGCTGATGACGCTGTAGCTCGCGCCTTCGAGGCTGGAGTCGTCGAGTCGGTCATGGCTATAGGGGCACTTGCGCTGGCAGTCGCCGCAGCCCACGCACAACTCGGGGTTGTGCAGGGTGATGCCTTCGGGCGTCTTGTAAAGCGCCTTGTAGGGCTTGCCCGGGCCCGCCTTCTTGGGGTTGCCGGGGCAGACCTTGATGCAGGGCGCATCGCTGCAGTGGTTGCACAACACCGGAATCACCGAGTGCCTGGTGTTCGGGAACGTCCCCTCGGTCTTCATCAGGAAGTCTGCCCAGTTGAAGCTCTGCCCGTCCGCTCGGTCGCGGGTGTTGTTTTCGGCCTTGCAGGCGAATGCACAAGCGCCACAGCCGTTGCATTTAGAGAGGTCGATGACCATTCCAAGTCTTGTCATGATGTTCTCCGTGTTCCGTCGCTCGGGGCTCAGGCCTTCTGGATCCGCACGCCGGTGAAGCCGCCGTTGCGGGCGGTGGCGCCGCTCAGCCGGTCGTAGTCATCGACCAGGATCTCGTTGTTGTTGCCGCCACGCGGCGTCGCCTTGCCAAAGTCCTGCGCCGCCACCCGGCCATAGGCCCAATGGCCCTGGCCGTAGCACTTGGCCACGGTGCCGGGGCGCACGCCCTCCCAGAGTTTGAGTTGGCAGGAAATGGTCCCTGCCATCGAGGTGATCGTGACGGTGTCGCCGCTCTTCAAGCCCAGCTTGGCACCATCCTTGGGGTTCATCTTGACCACATCGCTCCAGGACACGTCGCCCGGGTCCACCTTCTTGAACTCCTGATACCAGGGCACGTTGGCCGAGCGGCCTTCGCGGTTCAGGCGCGACTTGTAGTCGATGAAGGTCAGCGGGAAATCCTGCACCGAGCCATGGCGCTTGACCGGCTCGTAGTGCGGCACGAAGGCCAGTTCGCCGCGCGCCACATAGCCGCTGACGCCGAGGATGTCATCGATGCTGGTCTCGTACTTCTTGGCGTGCTCGGCCAAACCCTTCTTCAAGGTCTCGCTGTAGAACTCGAACTTCTTGGTCTCGGTTGCGAACTTGCCGCCCCAGCCCTTCTTGAGCGTGTAGCGCGGCCCGCTGAACATGCCCTTCTTCTTGAAGTCGGCCCAGCCAAGAATGGGCGCGTCGCCCTTGAGTGGCTCCTTCGCGGCCCAGATGGGCGCGCTCGTCATCTTGGCGGCAATCTCCGAGAACTCGAGCGCCGTGGTCGGCGCCTTGCCGGTTTCCGGATCCTTGAATTCCTTGGCGTAGTAGTCGAAGAGGTTGGCGAAACCCTTGGCCTTGAGCTTCTCGGCCAGCAGCCACATCACCTCGGTTTCCTCCTGCTTGACGTCCCAGAGGCGCTTGATGGCGCCCTGCTGTATCGAGGCATAGGCATGGCCATTGCCCATATTGGTCACGATGGACCAGCCCTCGGCGGAGTTGAAGGTCGAGGGCAGCACGATGTCGGCGAACTGGGTCATCTCCGACGCGCTCGGCACCATGTGCACGAAGAACGGCACCGCTGCCAACGCCTTTTCCCAGCGCTGTGCACCGGTGGCGGAGAAGGCGAAGTTCGACCATGTGGAGATGAAGACCTTGACCGCACCGGGATCCTTCAACATGCCGTTGGCAACGTTGTTGGTGACGACACCGCTGCCGGGCTTGGCGTTCATCATCGCCGGCATGTCCTTGGCACCGCGGCCGTCCAGCTTCTTGCCCTTGCTGCCGGCCTTGGCGATCTCGTCGACATAGGCATCGGCCTTGGGGAAGGGCGCCAGCGGCGGGCCGCTGGGGCTTTGCCACACGCCCCCCTCCACGTCGATCGAACCCAGCAGGCCGTTGAGTGCATACACCGCCATGGCTGCATAGGTTCCGCGCGGCGACATGGCTACGCCGGGGCCCATCCACACGACCACTCTGGGGGCGGCCTTGCCCATGGCGCGCGCCACGCGCTGGATCTGCGCCGCCGGTATCAACGACTCCTGCTCACCCCAGGCCGGCGTCTGGTTGCGCAGTTCAAGATTCCACCACTTCACCAGGCCGTAGCTCTCCTTCTCGGCGAACGCGGCCTCGTCGACGATCTGCCCGGCCACGAACAGGTTCTTGCCATCCTTGAAGTCGCCCACGAACTCGCGGTTCCACAGCCCTTCGGTCAGCAGCACATGGGCGATCGCACCCGCCAGCGCACCATCCGTGCCGGGGCTGATGGGCAGCCATTCGTGCGCTTTCGCGGCCACGTTGGACAGGCGCGGATCCACCGCAATCACCGTGCCTCGCTTCACGATGTCCGGGAAGCGATTCATGGTGTTTGGCACCATGCGGTTGGACGCGAGCGGATCGGTGCCCCAGCACACCAGGCACATGGTCTTCTCAAGGTCATAGTCGCGGTAACCGAAGAAGCCCTGCGTCAGGCCCGGCCCCATCTTCTCGGCCTCGGCGCAGATGGCGCTGTGCGAGAAGTAGTTGCCGGTGCCAAACACCTTGGGCAAGGTGCCGTAGAGCAATTCGGTCGAGGTGGGTGAATAGCGCCCGCGCATGTACACCAGCTTGTGCGTTTCACCGGACTTGCGCAGCGCCATCATCTTCTCGGCCAAGGTGTCCAGCGCCTCGTCCCAGCTGATGGGCACGAACTTCGGATCGATGCCACGCCCCTTGACCGGGTTGGTGCGCTTCATCGGCACCTTGATGCGGTCGGGGTCGTACATCTGTTGCGGGATCAGATGCCCGCGCGGGCAGACGTAGCCGTGGTTGGTCTTGGAGAGCGGGTTGCCGCGCACCCGCGTGGCGCGTCCATCCTGCACCAGGATCTGGATCGCGCACCACTGCGTGCAGCCCTGGCAGGTACTGGCTACCCATTGCCCTTGGGCGGGGCGAGATGGCCTGGCCTGGCGCGGAATGAATGCGCTGGTGAGAGGGGCGGCGGCAGGTGCGGAAACGGATGCACAGCCGCTGGCCAGACAGCCGGCGGAAACTCCTGTGGCCATGATGAAGGTTCTTCTCGTCAGCCTCATAACGCACTCCTGTAGGGGCTCTGCACGTTGATTACCGCTGACTGTCCTCCTCGCGGGAAATCGGCGATTGCCGTGGATCAAACGAATTTCGGGCGATCGGCAATGACCGAGTGCAGCGGTCGGGCATGCGTGGCGCAGCTACCAAGCGGGCAGCGCCCGGCCGGCGCGGCAGGCACCAGTCCGGTGGACACTGCGTCCATGCGGCTGCCCGGCAGCCCGCACGGCACATCGCGAGAAAGGGCGGGGGCATGAGGATTTTCGGCATCGCCGGTCACTCCGGCATGGGTAAGACCACCTTGCTGGAACGTTTGATCCCAGAGATCCGCTCGCGTGGGCTGAGCGTCTCGCTCATCAAGCACAGCCACAAGAACATCGAGATCGACCACCCCGGCAAGGACTCCTTTCGCCTGCGCGAAGCCGGCTGCACGGAGGTGCTTTTGCTGGGCAAGGAGCGATGGGCGCTGATGCACGAATTGCGCGCTCAGGCCGAGCCCGAGCTGGACTACTTGCTGGACCGTTTGCAGGCCTGCGATCTGGTGCTGATCGAAGGCTTCAAGAGTGGCGCATTCCCAAAGCTGGAGGTATGGCGCTCCGGCCTCGGAGTACGCAGCCTCTGGCCAGACTGGCCTGGCATCGTGGCCATCGCCTGCGATGCCCCATCGGCGGCGGCAGACATCCGGCGGCTGGATCTGATGGACACCCAGTCGATTGCCGATTTCGTGATGGCGCAGGCCGCGCAGCGCTGACGAAAGGACAGGAGGTTCGGCCTCAGGGCCGCAGCGGCGCCTTGCGCGGCATCTCGATGCGAAAGCGGCTGCCCTGGCCGAGCTGGCTACTCACCGTCAGGCTGCCGCCCAGCAGGCCGGTGACGATGTTGCGGCAGATCGACAGGCCCAGGCCCGAGCCGCCCTTGCCGAACTGGGTCGTGAAGAAGGGCTCGAACACGCGCGCGGCGGTCTCGGCGCTCATGCCCGCGCCATCGTCGCTGACGCTGATGCAGACGCGCTCGCACTGGGCCTCGGCGCTGATGCGCAGCAGGCCGCCGTCGCGGCCCGCGAAGGCATGGCGCTCGGCGTTCTGGATCAGGTTGGTGACGACCTGCTCCAGCGGGCCGGGATAGCTGTCGCACAGCAGGCCGGCGGGCACGTCCAGCTCAATGCGCCAGGCCTGCGTCTTCAGCATCGGCCCGAAGGCGCGCACCAGGTCGCCGAGCGCCACGCCCAGATCGAAACTGCGGCGCGCCTCGCTGGTGCCGTCGATCGCCACCTGCTTGAAGCTGGCGATCAGCTCGCTGGCGCGCCGGGTCGAATGCAGCACCAGCTCGCTCAGCTCCTGGCCCACCTGGATGAACTCGTTCATCGCGCTGCGCGACATGCTGCGGCCCGCGGCGGCCTTGGCCAGGGCCTGCAGGCGGTCGTGCAGCGCCGAGGCCGCGATCATGGCATTGCCGATCGGCGTGTTGAGCTCATGCGAAACCCCCGCCACCAGCGAGCCCAGCGAGCTGAGCTTCTTGGCCTCCACCAGCTCGTCCTGGGTGCGGCGCAGCTGATCCAGCGCCTCCTCCAGGTGCTGGGTGCGCTTGGCCACGCGCTGCTCGAGATTGCGGCTCAGGTCCAGCACCTGCAGGTACTGGCGCTTCTTGCTGTCGGCCAGGCCGGCGGCGATCGCCGCGCCCAGCGCCACCACGGCGCTCAGGCTCACAGCGCCGACCCAGGCGCTTTCGCGCCCGGCCTTGGCGGTGGCCGGTTCCATCGCCGCCAGCATGGTGAAGGCCAGGATGCTCAGCGCGGCCATGGCCCAGGCCTGGCGCTTGCCCAGCATCCAGCCGGCCAGCATCAGCAGCAGCGGGCAGGCGTAGAGGCCGCTGTAGCCGAGACCCGGGTGCAGCAGCGCGCCCGTCATCAGCACCGCCCAGATGCCCCACAGCAGGGCCATCACCGCGGCGCGCATGCGCTGCCGCGCGATCAGGCGCAGCGTCACGCCCACCAGCACGGCGATCGCCAAGTTGTCCCAGGCGCGCCACTGGCTGCCGGCCGGCTGCACCCAGAGCGTGTGCAGGCCCAGCGCGATCATCGCGGCCAGCACCAGGCGCAGAAAGATGCGCAGGAAGCGCTCGCTGTGCGGGCCGAAGTAGAACTCGGCCGTGCCAGGGTCGTCGATGGCGGGGGGCTTGGGCTGGTGCATGCTGAGGTCAACTGGGTACTAGCTTGCCTGAGCAAGCATGCTATAGGCTGACGGGCGCCGGCGGGGCCAGGTGTTGCTTCGAGGGTCAACGCGCTGGCGCCGGGGCGGCGCATCCGTTCTACTGGCCGGGCCGCTTTGCAACGTGAGGGGAAAAGCCATGACGCGTCGCACGCTGGGGGGCTTTGCGCTGATCTGGCTGCTGGCCAGTGCCGGCGCCATCTGGCTGTGGAGCCAGCGCGCCGAGGTCTCCCTGCTGGAGCGCCTGGACCAGTGGAGCCTGGACGCGCAGACCCTGTGGCGCGGGCCGCTGGCGCCCGACGCGGCGCAGCCCATCGTGCTGGTGAGCGTGGATGACGCCAGCCTGCAGCGCCTGGGCGGCGCGCTGCCCGACCGTGCCGCGCTGGCCGCGGCGGTGACGCGCCTGCATGCCGCCGGCGCGCGCGCGATCGCGCTCGACATCCTGCTGCTGGAGGCCTCCAAGGGCGAGCACGCGGCCGACGACGCGCGGCTGGCGGCGGCGATGCGCGCCGCCGGCCGGGTGCTGATTCCCTTCGCCCTGCCGGACCAGCCCGGCCAGGGCGCCGATGCGGCGCCCAGCCCCAAGCTGCTGGCCCAGGCCTTCATGCATTACAGCGAACCCGCGGCCGAGCAGCGCCTGGCCCGGCATGGCTACCAGCCCGCGCAGTTGCTGGCGCCGCTGCCGGCGCTGGCCGAGGCGGCCGCGGCCCTGGGCCATGTGAGCGCGCCCCGCAGCAGCGACGGCAGCCTGCGCTGGGATTTCCCGGCGCTCAGCCTGGGCGGCGAGGTCTATCCCTCGCTGGCCCTGCGCCTGGCGGTGCAGGCGCGCGGGCTGGACTGGCGCGCGGCCGGTGTGCGCTTTGGCGAGGCCGTCGAGGCGGGGCCGCTGCGCGTGCCGCTGGACGAGCTTTCGCGCCTGTGGGTCAACTACTACGGCCCGGCCGGCCAGTTCGAGCGCATCAGCTTCATCGAGCTGATGGACGGCCGGGTGGCGCCGGCGCGCCTGGCCGGCCGCATCGCCATCCTGGGGGTGTCGGCGCTGGGCGCGGGCGACCATTTCCCCAGCCCCTTCGACGCCGGCCTGCCGGGCGTGGAGCGCCTGGCCACCGTGGTGGACAACATGCTCAGCGGCCGCGCGCTGCAGCGCCCGCGCTGGGCCGGCGCGGCCGAGCTGGCCGCGATGCTATGCCTGCCGGGCCTGGCGGTGGGCCTGCTGGCCTGGTGGCCGCCGCGGCGCGCGCTGCCGGCCCTGCTGCTGCTGGCGCTGGCCCTGCTGGCGCTGGCGCAGGCGCAGTTCGCGCAGCAGCAGCGCATCTTCTCGCTCGCCTTTCCGGCCCTGGCCCTGGGGGCGGCCTGCCTGGGCGCCATCAGCCTGCGCGCCGGCGTCGAGCTGGCGCGCAAGCGTGCGGCGCTGCAGGCCCTGCAGGCCAGCGAACAGCGCTATGCGCTGGCGGCGCAGGGCGCCAACGACGGGCTGTGGGACTGGGATCTGCGCAGCGAGCGGGTCTATTACTCGGCGCGCTGGCTGGCGCTGATGGGGCTGGACGAGGCCCAGGCGGGCCACGCCATGGCCGCCTGGACCCTGCCGCTGGACGAGGCCGGGCGGCGCGCGTTCGAGGCCGAGCTGCAGGCGCATCTGCAGGGGCGCAGCCTGCAGTTCCACCATGTGCTGCACTTCAGCCAGGGCGGGCTGGAGCGCTGGCTGCTGGCGCGCGGCGTCGCCACCCGGGAGGGCGGCCAGGCGCAGGGCCGGGTGGCGCGCATGGCGGGCTCGCTCACCGACATCAGCGAGGCGCGCCGCCTGCAGCAGCAGATCAGTTTCGACGCGCTGCACGACCGCCTCACCGGCCTGGCCAACCGCGCGCTGTTCCGCGAGCAGCTGCAGCAGTTGCTGGCGCAGCAGCCCGGCACCGGCCTGCTGCTGCTGGGCCTGGACGAGTTCCGCGCCTTCAACGAGGAGCATGGCACGCTGGCCGGCGATGCGGCGCTGCGCGAAACGGCGGCGCGGCTGCGCGCGCTGATCGGCGAGCAGGGCCTGCTGGCGCGCCTGGGCGGCGACGAGTTCGGCCTGGCGCTGGCCTGCGGCCCCAACGAGCGCCTGCCGGCCCGGGCGCTGGCCTGCCTGGAGCCGGGCCTGCGCCTCGCTGAGGGTCAGGTCTTGCGCCTGAGCGCCTGCGTCGGCTGGGCCCATGCCAGCCAGGGGCCGCAGCAGGCCGACGAGCTGCTGGCCGCCGCCGAGGGCGCGCTGGCGCATGCCAAGGCGGCCGGGCCGGGGCATGCCCACAGCTTCGACCCGGCCGAGCAGCTGGTCGAGCAGTCGCGCCGCTGGATGCGCGAGCAGATCGACCTGGCGCTGGCCGCGGGCGACCAGTTCCAGCTGCATTACCAGCCCTTCGTGCGCCTGGCCGATCGCAGCCTGCTGGGCTTCGAGGCCTTGATACGCTGGCGCCACCCGAGCAAGGGCCTGGTGATGCCGGGCGACTTCATCCCGGTGGCCGAGGAGAGCGGCCAGATCGCCGCGATCGGCCGCTGGACCCTGCTAGAGGCGGCCGCCCAGCTGCGCCGCTGGCATGCGCTGGGCTTTCGCGGCGAGATCGCGGTGAACCTCTCCGGCGTGCAGCTGGCGCGCGATCTGGAGCTGATGGCGGACGCGCGCGCCACCCTGGCGGCGCTGGGCGAGGTGCCGGTGCGGCAGCTCAAGCTGGAGGTCACCGAGAGCATGGCGATGGCCCATCCGCAGCGCAGCGCCGAGCTGCTGCAGGAGCTGGCCGGCCTGGGCTTCAAGCTCTCGATCGACGACTTCGGCACCGGCTATTCATCGCTGGCCTATCTGCACCGCTTCCCCTTCGATACGCTCAAGGTGGACCGCAGCTTCGTGATCCGGCTGGCGGCCGGGCGCGAGGCGCAGGAGATCGTGCGCACCATCGTCGGCCTGGCGCTGGCGCTGGGCAAGCAGACCCTGGCCGAGGGCGTGGAAGACGAGGCGCAGGCGGCGCTGCTGCAGCAGCTGGGCGTGCAGGTGGGGCAGGGCTGGCTGTTTGCCAAGGCGCTGCCGGCGGCCGAGGCCGAGCGCTGGGTGGAGGCCGCGGTGGCGGCGCCGCTTCAGCGGTAGAGGTTGTTCGCGTCCGCGGCCAGGGTGCTGAACAGGCGTGGCTGCTGTTGCCGCCGGCCCGCGCTGACGGCCAGGGCCTGGGCCGCGGTGAAGCGCTGGGCGGCCTCGAAGGCGGGCTGGACCTGGCCCTGGAAATGCGCCAGGTAGTCGAAGAAGGCCTGGGTGAAGAAGCTGCCGCGCAGCGCCCGCTGCGGATCCAGCGGGCTGCTGAATTGCCCCGGCCGCACCGGCGGCCCGAGGCTTTCCTGGCCCTCGCTGGTGGCGGTGATGAAGGCATAGCCGCCCGCGGGCGCATCGGCGCTCCAGGCCGCCAGCGAGACGCTCTCCACATCGACGCGGCCGCCGTTGGCGCGCAGCATCTGGCCGCGGCTGTCGGCGTCCATGTCGGTCAGCATGTCGCCGCTGTAGCAGGTGTCCACCAGCACGCGGGTGACGCGGCTGGGCTGGCGCGCCAGCTGCTGCACCAGCCGGTCGTGCACCGAGCTGGCCTGCAGCCTGAGCAGGTACTCGGTGGCATCGCGGCTGGGGGTGCCGCCGACGTCGCCGGAATCGTAGGCGGCGATCGACATGCGGTGCTGGCCCGGCCCCTTGGGCGAGGGCAGGGGCGGGTTGCCATGGCTGGAGATGTAGAGGAACAGGCTGTCGGCCGGGCCGAGCCGCTCGCCCATGCGCAGCAGCGCGGCCTCGATGGCGGCCTTGTTGGCCTGCGCGCCCAGCAGGGCGCTGACCTCGTAGCCGGCGCGCCCCAGCTGGGTGGCCACCAGGCGCGCGTCGTCCTCGCCCTGGATCGGGCGCAGGTGGGCGCTGTCCATGAACTCGTTGATGCCCACCACCAGGGCCAGCTTGCGGCTGCCGGCCGGCTGGGCCTGGCGCCGCGCCGCCGCCAGCCGGCGCGCATGCTCGGCGATCGCCTCGCCGGCCGCGCGCTCCCAATGCCGCTGCTGCACCTCGGCCGGATAGCGCGGCGAGCAGGACTTCAGGCCGACGATGGATTGCACGATCAGGAAGGCGCGCTCCACCTCGTCTTCATCGCGGTAGCGCCCCAGCAGCTGCACGCGGCCGACGTTGTCGCGCGCCACGCCGGCCTCGGCCAGGCCATGCTCGCGCAGCTTGAGCCGGATGCGCTCGATGAGCGGCTCCGGCACCTGGTAGCCCTGGTAGCCGCTCTGGTAGCCGGGCGTCTGCGGGCTGGCGCAGCCGCCCAGCAGCAGGGTTAGCGTGGTGCCGGTGAAATGGCGGCGCCGCATCGCTAGGGCCTGTTAACACTACGTTTGCCCGTGCGAACGGGGCCGGCAGGGCCCAGGTCTAGGCGAACGACGAAGCCCAGGCTGGCTGCCTGGGCAAGGAGCTCAACGACGAGATGGGCCCTGCCAGCCCCGTTCCCTTCGGGTTGCCGCCAGAAAAGCCGTGCACGTCGTTGCAAAGCCTCGCCGGGGGAGCGACCCCGGCTTCGGTTTGCGCCTAGTTCACGGCTTTTCTGGTGGCAACGCATCGGGCAAACGTAGTGTTAACAGGCCCTATTCGACCTGCACCGTGGCGCTCAGCGTGCGCGCCGGCAGGCCGGCGGCGGCGACGCTGAACTCGTAGCGGTAGGCCACGCCCACCGGCACCTCCTTGGGGATGGGCAGGCGCGCCAGGTCCAGGCTTTCGCCGGGCGCCAGCACGCGGGTCTCGCGCGCATGGCCGGTGAAGGCCAGCGCCTGCTCCTTGCCGTCGGCGATCGCGAACAGCCGGCGTTCGATCAGCACCTCGGCCTCGTCGCCCTGCGGGGTCAGCAGCACGAAGGCGCTGCGGATTTCCAGGCTCTCGCCGGCGCGTACGCGGTTCGGCATGTCCAGCGCGCGCAGCAGCAGCAGCGGGCCCGTCTCGGGCCGGTAGCCGGTCTCGGCGATGGCGCGCGCATAGTCGGCGCCGCGCTGCAGCTGCGAGGCGGGGATCCAGTCGGGATGCTGTTCATAGCAGGCGCCGGCGGCCTTGAACCAGGCGCTGGCCAGGCCCATGCTGGCACCGCCGCCGACGCTGAGCGTCAACTGGCGGCCTTCGCTGCGGCGTTCTTCACGTGGCTCCTGGCGGCGCGACAGCAGGGCCGAACCCAGCTTGCCCAGGGCGCCGAGCGCGGCCCCCTTGACGCTGGCGGCGCGCTGCTGCTCGGCAATGCAGCCGTCCAGGGCCTGGGTGACGGATTCCTGCGCCCAGCCGCCGGGTGGCAGGAGGGCCAGCAACAGCGCTGCGTTCCGGAAGCTGGGCATCGGTGGATCTCCGCGAGCAGTTAGCTGATTCTGCAGCCTGCGGCGCGCTTGTGCGGGCTTAGACTGAAGCCATCGGTCCAGCCAAGGAGCAAAAATGCGCAGCTTGTTGTTGATCCTGAGCCTGCTGGGCGGGGCCGCCCTGGCCGAGCCGGTGTGCGAGGTGGCGGCCCTGGTGGGCGAGGTCCAGGTGCAGGATGCGGCCGGCACGCGCAGCCTGCGCGCCGGCGAACGCCTGGAGCCCGGCGCCGAGCTGCGCAGCGGGCCGCAGGCGCGCGTGCGGCTGCGTTTTATCGATGGCTCCACCCTGGTGCTGGCGGATCGCAGCCAGCTGCGCATCGAGCGCTTCGTGCAGGGGCCGGGCCAGCCGCGCGAGGCCGCCCTGCTGCTGCAGCTGGGCCTGATCGGCCAGCAGGTCAAGCCGGCCGCCGGCGGCAGCTGGCGCGTGCGCACGCCCACCGCGGTGACGGCGGTGCGCGGCACGGAATTCAGCGTCGAGGTGGCCGGCGACCTGGCCACCGCCGTGCATGTGAGCAGCGGCGCGGTGGCGGTGGAGCCGCTGGCGGCCGAGCCAGAACCTGCCATTGATGACGGGGCCAGCGCCCCCTACAGCAGCAAGGCGCCGGCGCTCGGCAAGACGCGCAAGCCCAGGCCGGTGCTGTTGCAGGCGGCGCGCAATGGCACGCGCTGCGATGCCCAGGGCCAGTGCAGCGAGGCCGCGGCCTGGTCGGCCGAGCGCGTGCAGCAGATCCAGCAGCGTCTGGGTGGTTTCTGAATAACAAGGATTGCTTCCAATGACATTGAAGTTCGCAGGGCCGGCGGCCTGGGTGGCCGCCGGTCTGGCCCTGGCCTTGCTGGCGCCCGTTCCGCCTGCCTGGGCGGCTGCCAAGCCGGCGGCGCCAGCCGTCAGCACGGCCAAACAGCCCGCCAAGCGCAGTGCCACGCTGCTGCCGCCACCCCGCGCCGAGTTCGTGCGCGAGCTCGGCGGCATCTCGGAATACCGCCTGCCCAACGGGCTGCAGATCCTGCTCTTCCCCGACGAGGCGCAGAGCACCACCACCGTCAACATCACCTACCGGGTCGGCAGCCGGCATGAATCGCAGGGCGAGTACGGCATGGCGCATCTGCTCGAGCACATGGTGTTCAAGGGCACGCCCGCGCACCAGGACATCGCCGGCGAGCTGGCCGCGCGCGGCGTGCGCTTCAACGGCAGCACCACCACCGACCGCACCAACTACTTCGCGTCCTTCAATGCCAGCGAGCCGACGCTGGACTTCATGCTGCGGCTGGAGGCCGACCGCATGCTCAACGCCTTCATCGCCAAGGCCGATCTCGACAAGGAGATGAGCGTGGTGCGCAACGAGTTTGAGCGCGGCGAGAACAACCCCAACCAGGTGCTGTTCCAGCGCGTGCAGGCGGTGGCCTATGACTGGCATGCCTATGGCCACTCGACCATCGGCCCGAAGAGCGACATCGAGAACGTGCCGATCGAGAACCTGCAGGCCTTCTACCGGCGCTATTACCGGCCCGACAACGCCACCCTGCTGGTGGCCGGGCGCTTCGAGCCGGAGGCGGTGCTGCAGCGCATCGCCGGCATCTACGGGCCCTTGCCGCGCCCGGCCGCGCCGCTGCGTGAGCCCTACACGGTGGAGCCGGCCCAGGATGGCGAGCGCAGCGTGGTGGTGCGCCGCGTGGGCGGGCAGCCGATGCTGATGGTGCAGTACCACGTGCCGGCCGCGGCGCATGCGGATTCGGCGCCGCTGATGGTGCTGGGCATGCTGATGTCGCTGCAGCCCAGCGGCCTGCTCTACAAGGAGCTGGTTGAAAGCAAGCTGGCGCTGGCCGCCGGCCTGGGCGGCATGGGCGGGCAGGGGCCGGGCGCGGTGCGCGCCTTTGTGGCGCTGGGGCCGGATGCCGATGCGGCCAAGGTGGAGCAGCGCCTGCTGGAGCTGCTGGAGGGGCGTGCCGGCAAGCCCTTCGACGAGGCGGAGCTGCAGCGCGTGCGCGAGCTGGCGCTGCTCTCCTACCGCGAGCAGATGAAGCGGCCCGAGGCCCTGATCCAGCAGATCTCGTCCCTGCTGGGCGCGGGCGACTGGCGCCTGCTGTTCCAGCTGATGGAGGACCTGCCGCGCGTCACGCTGGACGATGTGGAGCGGGTGCGCCGCGCCTATCTGCGCCCGGCCAACCGCACGCTGGGGCGCTATCTGCCGGCCAAGCAGGTCGAGCGCGTCGAGATCCCCGCCGCACCGGCGCTGGACGAGCGCCTGGCGCATCTGCAGGGCCCGCCCAAGCTCGAGGAGGGCGAGCGCTTCGACCCGACGCCGGCGCTGCTGGAGGCACGCACCGAGCGCCGCCAGCTGCCCGGCGGCATGCGGCTGCAGGTTCTCAACAAGCGCACGCGCGGCAATACCGTGCTGCTGCAGCTGCAGCTGCGCTGGGGCGAGCGCCAGGCCATGAAGCCGCTGCGCGGCGGCGATCTGGTGGACGACCTGCTCACCGAGGGCAGCGCGACGCTGGACAAGCAGAAGCTGCGCGACGAGTTGGTGCGCTTGAAGGCGGGCCTGCGCGTGGTCGGCGGCGCGCAGGGCGCCACGCTCTACCTGAGCGCCGAGCGCGACACCTTGCTGGAGGCGCTGCAGCTGGCCGCCGATGTGCTGCAGCATCCGGCCCTGCCCGCGGATGCCTTCGAGCGCATCCGGCAGGCCGGCCTGGCCGCGCTGCGCGGCGCGCGCGAGGAGCTGGAAACCAAGCGCCAGGAGGCCACCAGGCTGCACTACAACCAGGCGCGCGGCGTGGGCTTCGGCGACGCCGACTACCTGCCCAGCGTGGAGGACCGGCTCGCGCGCCTGCAGGCGATCACGCTGGACGAGGTGCGCGCCTTCCATGCCGAGTTCTGGTCGGCCAACGAGGCGCAGGTGGCGGTGGTGGGCGCGCTGCCCGCGGGCCTGGACGAGGCACTGGAGCGTCTTTTCGGCGGCTGGAAGAAGCCGCAGGCGCCGCGCTTCGTGCGCCATTTCTCCAACCATGTGGCGATCCCTGCGGCGCGTTTCGACGTGAGCGTGCGCGACAAGGCGAATGCCAGCCTGCGCATGGATCAGCGCTTCGCGCTGAACCAGAAGGATGCCGACTACCTGCCCATGCTGCTGGCCGTGCACATCTTCGGTGGCGGCGGCATCGAGAGCCGCTTGTCGGAGCGGGTGCGCCAGAAGGAGGGGCTCAGCTATGGCGTGGGCGCCTCGCTTGAAAGCAGCTACTGGGGCCAGGAGGGCGGGCTGGTGATCAGCGGCAGCTTCGCGCCGCAGAACCGCGAGCGCGTGCTGGCGCTGGTGCACGAGGAGCTGGCGCGCATGACGCGCGATGGCGTCAGCGCCGCCGAGCTGGCACGCGCCAAGACGGCGCTGCTGCAGGCCGCGCTGCAGGCGCGCGCCAACGAGGGCCAGCTGGCCGCCCAGCTGAACGCGCTGGGCGAGGATGGCCGCAGCTGGCTGGCCGAGCAGGAGGAGGAGGCGCGCCTGCAGGCGGCGACGCTGGCGCAGGTGAACGCCGCCTGGCGCCGGCTGGTGAAGCCCGAGGGCTTCGTGATCAGCACCGCCGGCGACTTTGACAAGAAGCCTTAAGCCATGCCCTGGTGGCGCAGCAGGGCGTCGATCTGCGGCTCGCGGCCGCGGAAGGCCTTGAAGTTCTCCATCGCGCTGCGCGCGCCGCCCATCTCCAGCACGTTCTTCAGGTAGCGCTCGCCGGTGGCGGCGTTGAACACGCCCTCCACCTCGAAGGCGCTCCAGGCGTCGGCGCTCAGCACCTCGGCCCATTTGTAGCTGTAATAACCCGCCGAGTAGCCGCCCGCGAAGATGTGCGAGAAGCTGTGCTGGAAGCGGTTGAAGGCGGGCGGCGGGTTCACCGCCACCTCGGCACGCACCTCGTCCAGCAGCCGCTGGATCCTGGCCTCGCTGCCGGCCTCGGCATGCAGGCGCATGTCGAACAGCGAGAACTCGATCTGGCGCAGGGTCTGCAGGCCGGACTGGAAGTTCTTGGCCGCCGTCATCTTGTCGAACAGGGCGCGCGGCAGCGGCGCGCCGCTGTCCACATGGGCGGAGAGCTGCTGCAGCACCTCCCATTCCCAGCAGAAGTTCTCCATGAACTGGCTGGGCAGCTCCACCGCATCCCATTCCACGCCCGAGATGCCCGACACGCCCAGCTCGTTCACCTGGGTGAGCAGGTGGTGCAGGCCATGGCCGAACTCGTGGAACAGCGTCGTCACATCGTCATGCGTGAGCAGCGCAGGTTTGTCGCCAGACGGTGATGCGAAGTTGCACACCAGCTGTGCCACCGGCAGTTGTTGCCGGCCTGGACCCTCCCGATCTGGGCGGGCCCAGCGGCTGCGCACCTCGTCCATCCAGGCACCGGGGCGCTTGCCCGGGCGCGCGTACAGGTCCAGGTAGAACTGGCCGATGGTCTGCTGCGCGCGTTCCAGGCGGTAGAACTTGACGCTCTCGTGCCAGACCTCGGCGCTGTCCTCGACGATGCGCACATTGAAGACGCGCTCGATGATGTCGAACAGGCCCTGCAGCACGCGCGGCGCGGTGAGGTATTGGCGCACCTCCTGGTCGCTGAAGGCGTAGCGCGCCTCCTTCAGCTTCTCGCCGTAATAGGCATGGTCCCAGGCCTGCATGTCGGTGCATCCCTGGTCGATGGCGAACTGGCGCAGCTCGGCCAGGTCCTGCTGCGCAAACGGCCTGGCCTTGGCGGCCAGCTCGCGCAGAAACTCCAGCACCTGGGCGGGCGAGTCGGCCATCTTGGCCACCAGCGAGGCATCGGCAAAGCTCGCGTAGCCCAGCAGCTGCGCCTCTTCCTGGCGCAGCGCCAGCAGCTCCCGCATCAGCGCGCTGTTGTCCAGCTCGGGCTTGGCGCCGAGTTCGCTGGCACGCGTGACATAGGCGCGGTAGACGGTCTCGCGCAGCGCCCGGTTGCTGCAGTACTGCATCACCGGCAGGTAGCAGGGGAAGTGCAGGGTGATCTTGTGGCCGTCCTTGCCCTCGGCCGCGGCCGCGGCGCGCGCGTTCGCCACCACATCGGCCGGCACACCCTCCAGCTCCTCGGCCGTGGCGTAATAGGCGAAGCCATCGGTGGCGTCCATCACATGCTCGGAGAACTGCTGGCCCAGCTCGGCGCTGCGCTCCTGGATGGCGGCAAAGCGCGCCTTGGCCTCGCCCTGCAGCTCGGCGCCGGACAGCACGAAGTCGCGTATCCACAGCGTCAGCGCGCGCTGGCGCGCCGGGTTCAGGCCGGCCGCATGGGCGTGGATGGCCTTGTATTTGGCAAAGAGCTTTTCGTCGGCGCCCAGGCTGGTATAGAACTCGGTCACCGCCGGCAGCATGGCGTTGTAGGCCTCGCGCAGCTCGGGCGTGTTGGCCACGGCATTGAGATGGCCCACCGCGCCCCAGGCATGCGAGAGCCGCTCGGTGGCCACGCTCAGCACGGCTTCCAGCGCGTCGTAGTCGGCCGGCGTGGCGTCGGCGGTGGCCGTGGCGAGGGCCTGCTGGGCCTGCTCCAGCAAGGCGGAGATGGCCGGCTGGATGTGCTCCGGGCGGATCTGCGCGAATGGCGGCAGGGCGGTGTTGGCGAGAAGAGGGTTGCTCATGGGCTCAGCGATTCGCAGCGGCGCAGCGTTCGGCCGACTCTAGCGTGTTGACCAGCAGCATGGTGATGGTCATGGGGCCGACCCCGCCCGGCACCGGGGTGATCCAGCCGGCCACCTGCTTCACGCCCTCGAAGTCCACGTCGCCGCAGAGCTTGCCTTCATCATTGCGGTTCATGCCCACGTCGATCACCACCGCGCCGGGCTTGACCATGTCCTTGGTCAGCACATTGCGCTTGCCCACCGCGGCCACGACCACGTCGGCCTGGCGCGTCATCGCGGCCAGGTCGGCGGTGCCGCTGTGGCAGATGGTCACGGTGGCGTTCGCTTGCAGCAGCATCATCGCCATCGGCTTGCCGACGATGTTGCTGCGGCCGATCACCACCGCATGCTTGCCGCGCAGATCCTGCATGCCGATGCTCTCCAGCATCTTCATGCAACCATAAGGGGTGCAGGCCTTGAAGCCTTGCTCGCCCACCATCAGCGCGCCGGCGCTGGCGACGTGGAAGCCGTCCACGTCCTTCTCGGGCGAGATCGCCTCGATGACCTTGTGGTCGTCGATGTGCTTGGGCAGCGGCAGCTGCACCAGGATGCCGTGGATGCTGGGGTCGTTGTTGAGCGCCTCGACGCGCGCCAGCAGCTCGGCCTCGCTCATCGTGGCCTCGTACTTCTCCAGCACCGAATGCAGGCCGGCGTCCTCGCAGGCCTTGACCTTGTTGCGCACATAGACCTGGCTGGCCTGGTTGTCGCCCACCAGCACCACCGCCAGGCCGGGCCTGAGCCCCTTGGCCGTCAGCGCCGCGGCGCGCTGCGCCACCTCGGCGCGGAGTTGCTTGGAGAGGGCGTTGCCGTCGATCAGTTGGGCGGTCATGGTGAGGACTCCTTGGAATGCAAAAGGCCGCTGAACAATCAGCGGCCTCGGATGGGGGCAGGTCTTGTCAGGCCTTGGCGGGTGCGCCCAAGGCAATCTTGAGCAGGTCGGCCACGGTGTTGGCGTTCAGCTTCTCCATGATGTTGGCGCGGTGCGCCTCCACCGTCTTGATGCTGATGCCCAGATCGTCGGCGATCTGCTTGTTGAGGCGGCCGGCGACGATGCGCTCCAGCACCTGGGCCTCGCGGGTGGTGAGGCGCGAGAGCAGGGCGTCGCGGCTGGCGGCTTCCTGGTGGCTGGAGAAGGCGTCGCGCGCCTGGTCGAGCATGCGCTCCACCAGGGCCAGCAACTCGTCTTCCTTGAAGGGCTTCTCGATGAAGTCCATCGCGCCCTTCTTCATGGTCTGCACCGCCATCGGCACGTCGCCATGGCCGGTGATGAAGACCACCGGCAGCGGGCTGCGGCGTTCCAGCAGGCGGTCCTGCAGTTCCAGGCCGCTCATGCCTTCCATGCGGATGTCGGCAATCAGGCAGGCCACTTCGCGCGGGTCGTAACGGCTCAGGAACGACTCGGCGGAGTCAAAGCACTTGACGCGGTAGTCCTTGCCCTCCAGCAGCCATTGCAGGGAATCGCGCACGGCTTCGTCATCATCGACAACGTAGACGTTGCCCTTCTTAGGAATCAGGCTCATGGTGTCGCAGCAGTGTTCAGGGCGGGTCCCGAGGGTTCGGGACGGGATAGTTCGACGGGGATGGTGAAGGCGAACCTGCACCCCACGATGGAGGCGCCATTGTAGAGGTTCTCGGCACGGATCCGGCCGTGGTGGGACTCCACGATAGACCGGCATAACCCTAAGCCAATGCCCATGCCATCGGACTTGGTGGAGAAAAAGGCCTCGTACATGCGCTCGATCACCTCATCGGGCAAACCCGGCCCCATGTCGGTGACCGAGAACTCGATATTGCCGCCCAACTCGGCCGTGTGCTTGGGCACCACGCGCAGCTCGATATGGCGGCGCGAGACCGGCAGCGCGGCGTTGTCGATCGCCTCGGCGGCGTTCTTCAGCAGGTTCATCAGCACCTGCTCGATCAGGATCGGGTCCACCATCAGGGTGGGCAGGCGCTGCGCCACATAGGTGTGGATGGCCACGTTGCGGCGGCGCAGCTCGATGCCGGCCAGCTCCACCGCGTCCTCGACGATGGCATGCGCGCTGGAGGCCTGGCGCTGCGGCTCGCTGCGCTTCACGAAGTTGCGGATGCGGTGGATGATCTGGCCGGCGCGCTGCGCCTGCTTGGCGGTCTTCTCCAGCGCGGCCAGCAGATCGTCCTTCTGGATCGCGTCGTTGCGCACGCGCGAGACCATGCCGTTGCAGTAGTTGGTGATGGCGGTGAGCGGCTGGTTCAGCTCATGCGCCACGCTGGAGGCCATCTCGCCCATGGTCATCAGCCGGCTGGTGACCTGGGCCTTCTCGGCCTGCTGGGCGGCCTGCTCCTCGGCGCGGCGGCGCGCGGTGATGTCGGTGGCGATCAGCATCTGCGCCAGGCGGCCGTCGGTCCACTGCAGGTAGCGGGCGCGCACGTCGAACCACATCTCCAGGCCCTCGATATAGACCTCGCGCGGGTCCGAGCCCACCTCGGTGAGATGCTGGGCCGGCAGGCCGGAATAGTCGTCCACCTCGTCGTCGGCGTCGGGATCGTCCTTGCTGCGGCTCAGTTGGCTGCCGGCCAGCATGGCATGGCCCTTGGGGTCGGCGCCGAACCAGAGCCGGTAGCTGCGGTTCGCGAACAGCAGCTCGCCCTGCTGCACTGAGAGCACCGAGACCGCCGCGTCCAGCCCCTCCAGCACGGTGGTGAAGCGCTCGTGCGAAGCGCTGAGCTGGTCGCGCACGCGCTTGGCCTCGGTGATATTGGTCATCGAGGTCATCCAGCCGCTCTGCTTGCCCTTGGGGTCGATCAGGGGCGAGACATACATGCGGGCGTCGAAGATGGTGCCGTCCTTGCGCATCACCTTGACCTCGGCGCCGCCGGCCGGGCTGCGGCCGTGGATCTCCTGCTGCAAGAGGCGCGCGTTCTCCTCGAAGCGGTCCGGCGGCCAGTAGGGGAAGGGCGGCTTGCGGCCGATCAGCTCGGCCTCGGAGAAGCCGGTCATGGCGCAGAAGGCCGGGTTCACATAGGAGATGCGCGAGTCCATGTCCATGGCGCGCATGCCGGTGAGCATGGAGTTCTCCATGGCGCGGCGGAAATTCGTCTCGTTGGCCAGCGCGGTCTGGAACTGCATGCGCCGGCGCATGTGCTTCCAGGTGCCCAGCAGCATCCACACCGTCAGCACCGAGAGCGCCACCACCATCCAGAACAAGGTGTTGCTGATCAGGCCGATCGAGGTGCGGTAGCCCTGGCCGCGCAGCACCAGGCCGTTGAGCGCCGGCGCCAGCGGCACCTCGGAGACGATGGAAGCGCGCTTGATGCGCTGGCCCGGCATGGGGGTGACGGTGGAGGCCATCACCTGCTCGCGCGCGTCCAGCACCGAGACCGCATGGCGGCCCGCCACCTCGGTGGGCACGTAGTAGCGCAGCAGGGCCTCGATCGAGTATTCGGCGATCAGCACGCCGGCAAAGCCGTTGCGGTCGATCAGCGGCACCTGCACCTGGAACACCGAGCTGCTGTTGTTGTCGGTGAAGGGCTGGGAATAGACCACCTGGCGCCGTTCCTTGGCGGCCTGGAAGGCGATCTCGGGGGCGGTGCCGGGGTTGCCGCTGGGCATGGAGGGGTCGCCGCCGTCCAGCACCATCAGGTTCTCAGCCTGGAAGCCGGCGCCGCTGACGCTGGCGCGGCGGTCGCGCCGGTTCGTCAGCCAGGTCACATGGGTGACCTCGGGGCGTTCGCGCGCGAAGGCGCGCGCCTGCACGCCAAATTCCTGCGGGTCGATGGCGCGCGTGACGATGTCGCGCGCGATCACCACCAGCTTTTCCTGGTTCTCGTTCAGGCGCACGCGGATCTGCTGCTGGGCGATCTCGGTATCGCGCTTGACGGCCTCGGCCTCGCGTTCGATTTCCTCGTTGCGCAGGTACCAGAAGGCCAAGATGATGGCCGCCAGGAACAGCATCACCGAGACCAGCGGGCCCAGGGTGGCAAAGCGGTCCTGGCGCGAGGGCGACTGGCGCCGCCACCAGGTGGCGGCCAGGCGTTGCAGCGGCGTGAGCGTGCGGCGCAGGGCGCCCTTGAAATCGAAACGGGAAAGCATGGCCCGATTATCCCGGCGTGCGCGCCGCCGGCCCAGCGAGCAATCCCTTTGATTTCATTATGTGAAACTGACTCGCACTATTTGGAATTTCAGAAAGCTTGTGAGAAACTCGCGCCGGAAAATTTCGACGCAGGATTTAGGAGACAACATGTCCGCGCAGCCTCAGTCTTTTCTCGGCGCCGCCGCCAATGACACCGACGCTCTCGAAACCAAGGAATGGCTGGACGCCCTGTCCGCCGTGATTGGTGAGGAAGGGGGCGAGCGCGCTCACTTCCTGCTCGAGACCCTCATCGACCATGCCCGCCAGGCCGGCATCGACGTGCCCTTCTCGGCCCACACGGCCTACGTCAACACCATCCCCACCGACCAGGAAGAGCGCTTCCCCGGCGACATCGACATCGAGGAGCGCCTGCGCGCCTATATGCGCTGGAACGCGATGGCGATGGTGGTGCGCGCGAATCGCCTGAACCCCGACGACGGCGGCGACCTGGGCGGCCACATCTCCAGCTTCGCCTCGCTGGCCACCATGCTGGGCTGCGGCTTCAACCATTTCTGGCACGCCGACGATGGCGCGCATGGCGGCGACCTGCTCTATATCCAGGGCCACAGCGCGCCCGGCATCTATGCGCGCGCCTTCCTGGAAGGCCGCATCAGCGAGGAGCAGCTGCTGTCCTTCCGCCAGGAGGTCGACGGCAAGGGCCTCTCCAGCTACCCGCACCCCAAGCTGATGCCGGAGTTCTGGCAGTTCCCCACCGTCTCGATGGGCCTGGGCCCCTTGATGGCGATCTACCAGGCGCGCTTCCTCAAGTACCTGCACGCGCGCGGCATTGCCGACACCTCCAAGCGCAAGGTCTGGGTCTTCCTGGGCGACGGCGAGATGGACGAGCCGGAATCGCTGGGCGCGATCGGCCTGGCCGCACGCGAGAAGCTCGACAACCTGATCTTCGTGGTGAACTGCAATCTGCAGCGCCTGGACGGCCCGGTGCGCGGCAACGGCAAGATCATCCAGGAGCTGGAGGGCGAGTTCCGCGGCGCCGGCTGGAACGTCATCAAGCTGATCTGGGGTGGCTACTGGGATCCGCTCTTGGCGCGCGACAAGGAAGGCCTGCTGCGCAAGGTCATGATGGACACGGTGGACGGCGACTACCAGGCCATGAAGGCCAATGACGGCGCCTTCGTGCGCAAGAACTTCTTCGGCAAGCACCCCAAGCTGCTGGAGATGGTGGCCAAGATGAGCGACGACGACATCTGGCGCCTGAACCGTGGCGGCCACGACCCGCAAAAGGTCTATGCCGCGTACCACAAGGCGGTCAACACCGTGGGTCAGCCCTCGGTGCTGCTGGTCAAGACCGTCAAGGGCTATGGCATGGGCAAGAGCGGCGAGGGCAAGAACACCGCGCACCAGACCAAGAAGCTCACCGACGACGACATCAAGTCGATGCGCGACCGCTTCGGCATCCCGATTGCCGACGCCGACCTGCCCAAGATCCCCTTCTTCCGGCCGGCCGAGCACACGCCCGAGGCGCGCTATCTGCACGAGCGCCGCCAGCAGCTGGGCGGCTACCTGCCCAAGCGCCGCCCGCGCTCCGACGAGCAGCTCGCGGTGCCGGGCCTCGAGACCTTCCAGGCCATCCTCGAGCCCACCGCCGAGGGCCGCGAGATCTCCACCACGCAAGCCTATGTGCGCTTCCTGACCCAGCTGCTGCGCGACAAGGACCTGGGCCCGCGCACCGTGCCCATCCTGGTGGACGAGGCACGCACCTTCGGCATGGAAGGCCTGTTCCGCCAGATCGGCATCTACAACCCTGCGGGCCAGCTCTACACCCCGGTCGACAAGGACCAGGTGATGTACTACCGCGAGGACAAGGCCGGCCAGATCCTGCAGGAAGGCATCAACGAGGCCGGCGGCATGGCCAGCTGGATCGCCGCGGCGACCTCGTACTCGACGAACAACCGGGTCATGATCCCCTTCTTCGTCTACTACTCGATGTTCGGCTTCCAGCGCATCGGCGACCTGGCCTGGGCCGCCGGCGACATGCAGGCGCGCGGCTTCCTGCTGGGCGGCACCTCGGGCCGCACCACGCTCAACGGCGAAGGCCTGCAGCATGAAGACGGCCACAGCCACATCCTGGCCGGCACCATCCCCAACTGCGTCAGCTACGACCCCACCTTCGCGCACGAGGTGGCGGTGATCATGCAGCATGGCCTGAAGCGCATGGTGCAGGACCAGGAGAACGTCTACTTCTACATCACGCTCCTGAACGAGAACTACCCGATGCCGGGCCTGAAGGCCGGCACCGAGGAGCAGATCATCAAGGGCATGTATCTGCTGGAAGAGGCCGCCCCCGGCCCGCTGAGCGTGAACCTGCTGGGCTCGGGCACCATCCTGCGCGAGAGCCAGGCCGCCAAGGGCCTGCTGGAGCAGGACTGGGGCGTGAGCGCCAATGTCTGGAGCTGCCCGAGCTTCAACGAGCTGGCGCGCGACGGTCAGAACGCCGAGCGCTGGAACCTGCTGCATCCCACCGAGCTGGCCTGCGTGCCCTTCGTGACCCAGCAGCTCAGCCGCACCAGTGGCCCGGTGATCGCCTCCACCGACTACATGAAGAACTACGCCGAGCAGATCCGCGCCTTCATCCCGGCGGGCCGCTCCTACAAGGTGCTGGGCACCGATGGCTTCGGCCGCTCGGACTTCCGCTCCAAGCTGCGCGAGCACTTCGAGGTGAACCGTCACTACATCGTCGTGGCCGCGCTCAAGAGCCTGGCCGACGAGGGCAAGCTGCCGGCCGCCAAGGTGGCCGAGGCGATCGCCAAGTACGGCATCAACGTCAACAAGATCAACCCGCTGTACGCCTGATTCGGCGGCGATCGGAGACACGAAATGGCATTGGTAGAAGTCAAGGTTCCGGACATCGGTGATGTCAAGGACGTGGCCGTGATCGAGCTGCTGGTGAAGGTGGGCGACAGCATCAAGCTGGAGCAGAGCCTGATCACCGTGGAGAGCGACAAGGCCTCGATGGAAATCCCCAGCTCGCATGCGGGCGTGGTGAAGGAGATCAAGGTCGCCGTGGGCGACAAGGTCAACGAGGGCAGCCTGGTGCTGCTGCTCGAAGCCGAGGGCACGGCCGGCGCGGATGCGCCGGTACCGACGTTGGCAGCGGCGCCCGTGGCGGCGCCCGCGCCGGTGGCAGCCCCTGTCGTCGCCGCAGCAGCCCCCGCCGCCAGTTCGCTGGTGGAGGTGTTCGTGCCGGACATCGGCGACTTTGAGTCGGTCGCGGTGATCGAGGTCTTCGTCAAGCCCGGCGACACCATCAAGCTCGAGCAGAGCCTCGTCACGGTGGAGAGCGACAAGGCCTCGATGGAGATCCCGTCCTCGCATGCCGGCGTGGTCAAGGAACTCAAGGTCAAGCTGGGCGACAAGGTCGCCAAGGGCAGCCTGCTGGCGATCGTGGAGGTGCAGGGTGCTGCTGCGGTGGCTGCAACGGCCGCGCCCGCGGCGGCCGCGGCCGCTTCGAGCGCCAATACCGTGGTGGCGGCCGCCCCCGCCGCGCCGGTGGAGCGCATCGCGCCCACCGCGGCGCTGCCGGCCCATGAGCCCAGCACGCCCACCGGCCGCCTGCCGCATGCATCCCCCAGCATCCGCCGCCAGGCGCGCGAACTCGGCGTGCCGCTGGACGAGGTCAAGGGCACGGGCCCCAAGGGCCGCATCCAGGAATCCGATCTGCAGGGCTTCGTCAAATCGGTGATGGCCGGTGCGGTGCAGACCCTGGCCCAGAAGGCCGCGGCACCCGCGGCGGCTGCGGCCTCCGGTGGTGCTGCGCTGCCGGGCCTGCTGCCTTGGCCCAAGGTCGACTTCGAGAAGTTCGGCGCCATCGAGCGCAAGGAGCTCTCGCGCATCAAGAAGATCTCGGGTGCCAATCTGCATCGCAACTGGGTGGTGATCCCGCATGTCACCAACCACGACGACGCCGACATCACCGAGCTCGAAGCGTTCCGCGTGCAAACCAACAAGGAAAACGAGAAGTCGGGCATCAAGGTCACCATGCTGGCCTTCATGATCAAGGCGGCCGTGGCGGCGCTGAAGAAGTTCCCCGAGTTCAACGCCTCGCTGGAAGGCGAGGGCGATGCGCAGAAGCTGGTGCTGAAGAAATACTTCCACATCGGCTTCGCGGCGGACACGCCCAATGGCCTGGTGGTGCCGGTGATCAAGGACGCCGACAAGAAGGGCATCTTCGAGATCAGCCAGGAGATGGGCGAGCTCGCCAAGAAGGCGCGCGACGGCAAGCTAGGCCCGGCCGACATGGCCGGCGGCTGCTTCACCATCTCCTCGCTGGGCGGCATCGGCGGGCGCTATTTCACGCCCATCATCAATGCGCCCGAGGTGGCCATCATGGGCGTGTGCAAGAGCCAGATCGAGCCGGTCTGGGACGGCAAGGCCTTCCAGCCGCGCCTGATGCTGCCGCTGAGCCTGAGCTGGGACCACCGCGTCATCGACGGCGCCGCGGCCGCCCGCTTCAACGTCTACTTCGCATCGCTGCTGGCGGACTTCCGCCGCATCGTTCTGTAATCGGGAGCGTCAAATGGCATTGATCGAAGTTCAAGTTCCCGACATCGGCGACTTCAAGGACGTGGCCATCATCGAGTTGCTGGTCAAACCCGGCGACGCGATCAAGGCCGAGCAGAGCCTGATCACGGTGGAGAGCGACAAGGCCTCGATGGAGATCCCCAGCTCGCATGCGGGCGTGGTGAAGGAGCTCAAGGTCTCGCTGGGCGACAAGGTCAACCAGGGCACGGTGCTGTTGCTGCTGGAGTCGGACGCCGCGTCAGCGGCGGCACCGACGTTGGCTGCTGCTCCCACGGCCGCGCCCGTGGCGGCACCGGCGGTGGCACCCGTCGCAGCTGCCTACACGGGCAGCGCCGATCTGGACTGCGATGTGCTGGTGCTGGGCGCCGGCCCCGGCGGCTACTCGGCCGCCTTCCGCGCCGCCGACCTCGGCCTCAAGGTCGTGCTGGTGGAGCGTTATGCCACGCTGGGCGGCGTCTGCCTGAACGTGGGCTGCATTCCGTCCAAGGCGCTGCTGCATGTGGCGGCGGTGATGGACGAGGTCTCGCACATGGCCGATCTGGGCGTGGACTTCGGTGCGCCCTCGGTCAACGTCGACAAGCTGCGCGGCCACAAGGAAAAGGTCATCGGCAAGCTGACCGGCGGCCTGGCGGCGATGGCCAAGATGCGCAAGGTCACCATCGTGCGCGGCTACGGTGCCTTTGTGGACCCCAACCATGTGCAGGTGGAAGAGACCACAGGAGTCGCGCAGGAGAAGACCGGCGCCACCAAGACCATCCACTTCAAGAAGGCCATCATCGCCGCTGGTTCGCAGGCGGTGCGCCTGCCCTTCCTGCCCGACGACGAGCGCATCGTCGACTCCACCGGCGCGCTGGCCCTCAAGGGCACGCCCAAGAAGATGCTGATCATCGGCGGCGGCATCATCGGCCTGGAGATGGGCACGGTCTACAGCACGCTGGGCGCGCGCCTGGACGTGGTGGAAATGCTGGACGGCCTGATGCAGGGCGCCGACCGCGACCTGGTCAAGGTCTGGCAGAAGCTGAATGCCAAGCGCTTCGACAACATCATGTTGAAGACCAAGACCGTCGGCGCCGAGGCCACGCCCGAGGGCATCAAGGTGCAGTTCGAATCGCTGGACGGTGCCAAGAGCGAAGGCATTTACGACCTGGTGCTGCAGGCGGTGGGCCGCACGCCCAATGGCAAGAAGATCGCCGCCGACAAGGCCGGCGTGGCGGTGACGGACCGCGGCTTTATCAACGTCGATGTGCAGATGCGCAGCAACGTCGCCAACATCTTCGCCATCGGCGATGTGGTGGGCCAACCCATGCTGGCGCACAAGGCGGTGCACGAGGCCCATGTGGCGGCCGAAGTCATCGCCGGCGAACTGCTGGGCGACGAGAAGCTGGCCCGCAGCCAGTTCGACGCCCGCGTGATTCCGAGTGTGGCCTACACCGACCCCGAGGTGGCCTGGGTGGGCCTCACCGAGGACCAGGCCAAGGCCCAGGGCATCAAGGTCAAGAAGGGCCTGTTCCCCTGGACGGCCTCGGGCCGCGCCATCGCCAACGGCCGCGACGAGGGCTATACCAAGCTCTTGTTCGATGACTCGCCCGAAGCCCATGGCCACGGCAAGATCCTCGGCGGCGGCATCGTCGGCACCCATGCCGGCGACATGATCGGCGAGATCGCCCTGGCCATCGAGATGGGTGCCGACGCGGTGGACATCGGCAAGACCATCCATCCGCACCCGACCCTGGGCGAAAGCATCGGCATGGCGGCCGAGATCGCGCATGGCAGCTGCACGGATGTGCCGCCGGCACGGAAGTAACATCGCATCTGAACGCCACGAAAAGTACCCGGGCCGGCAACGGCCCGGGTATTTTTCTTTCGTCTAGCTGTGAAGGTTCAATAGCTTGTTTCGGGTGCGCTTGCCATGGGTAGCAGCAGCGCCAGTAGCGCCTGGCTAGGGAAGCCATCGGCCGGCAGCCCCTCGCGTTGCTGCCAGGCCCGCAGTGCGGCGCGGGTGGCCGGGCCGAACACGCCGTCCGCGCTGCCCGGGGCGAAACCCTGCTCGGCCAGTGCACGTTGCATGGCCTGCAGCTGCGTGCGGCTGAGCGGCAGCAGCTCGCGCGGCCAGCTGGCGCGCACGCCCTCGTTGCGGCCCGCCAGCCGGTCGCTCAGCAAGCCGATGGCCAGCGCATAGCTGTCCGAGGCGTTGTAGCGCCGGATCACCTGCCAGTTGTGTGCGACCAGGAAGGCCGGCCCACGGCTGCCCGCCGGCAGCAGCACCCAGGCATCGCCCATCGGAGCCAGCCTCTCGGCCTGAGGATCAGCAGGCCGCAGGCCCTCGGCGGCCCAGGCGGCGCTGGTCTGCTTCAGCGTGGCGTCGGCGCGCAGCGGGTCAAAGCCCGGTGGCAGCAGCACCTCCTGGCCCCAGGGCTCCTCGGCCCGCCAGCCGCGCCGGCGCAGGTAGTTCGCCGTCGAGGCCATCACATCGGGCAGGCTGGCCCAGATGTCGCGCCGGCCGTCGCCATCGGCGTCCTGCGCATCGCTCAGGAAACTGCTGGGCATGAACTGGGTCTGGCCCATGGCTCCGGCCCAGGAGCCGAGCAGGCGGGCCCGGTCGGCGTCGCCGGCCTGCAGGATGCGCAGCGCCGCCAGCAACTCGCGCCGCGCCATCGCTTCGCGGCGGCCATCCACCGCCAGCGTCACCAGTGCATCGACCACCGGCACGCTGCCCTGATCGCGGCCGAAATCGCTCTCCAGGCCCCAGAACGCGGCGAGCAGGTGCACGGGTATGCCATGGCTGGCGCTGGCCTGTTCCAGCGCGGCACGTACCGCCGGCTCGGCCAGCCGCGTCAGCCCCTGCTTGACCCGTGAGGCGGACACGGCGCTGTCCAGATAGGCCCAGATCGGCCGCGTGAACTCGGGCTGGCTGCGATCCAGCGTCAGGACCTTTGGCAGGCATTGCAGCGGGCCGAAGGCGGCGTCGAGCACCGCCTCGCTGATGCCCGCGGCGCGCGCCTCGGGGCGGAAGGCCTGCGCCCAGGCGAGGCAGCGTGCCTGCAGTTCCTCGGCGCCCATCACGGGGGCGGGGCTGGCGGAGGGTGCCTGCGCGACGGCGGCTGCCGAGGCTGCCGGTGCTGCTGGTGCTGCCGCTGCCGCGTCGGGTGATGCCGGCGAAGCCAGTTGGCTCGGTGGCGCGCTGGCGCAGCCGGCCAGGGCGGCCAGCAAGGCCGTGAGCGTCAGTCTTGCGTCGTTCCTGGCGCAGCGCCGCAGCGCGGCGATTCGAGTGTTCACAAGCTGTTCATCCGCCGATGATCAAGCCAGGGTCAGCAGGCTCTCATCCCAGTCCGCGTGCTTGTCATAGCCCAAGAGCGCGGCCGTGGTGGCGGCCAGATTGGACAGGCCGGCGGTGGCCGTCTGCTTCAGGCCCAGCGTCAGGCCGGGAATGCGGTGGTAGAGGATCAGCGGCACCGGATTGAGCGTGTGCGCGGTCTTGGCCTTGGGGCTGCCGTCCTTGTTCAGCGCCGGCTGGCCGCTCTTCTTGTCGAGCTCGAACATCTCGTCGGCATTGCCATGGTCGGCGGTGATCAGGGCCACACCGCCGGCCGCGTCCACGGCCTTGAGCAAGCGGCCCAGCGCCAGATCCACCGCCTCGATGGACATGGTGGCGGCGCGGAAGTTGCCGGTGTGGCCGACCATGTCGCCGTTGGCGAAATTGCAGCGCAGGATCTTGTGCTGGCCGCTTTGCAGCGCAGCGATCATCGCGTCGGCAATCTCGGCAGACTTCATCCAGGGGCGCTGCTCGAAGGGCACGACATCGCTGGGCACCTCGAGATAGCTCTCGCCCTCGAACTTGCTGGAGCGGTTGCCGTTCCAGAAGTAGGTCACATGGCCGAACTTCTGCGTCTCCGAGCAGGCGAATTGGGTGATGCCGAGCTTGCTGAACCACTCGCCCGAGGTGTTGCGGATCGCCGGCGGTGCCACCAGGAAGCGCGCCGGCAGTTTCAGGTCGCCGTCGTACTGCAGCATGCCGGCGTAGCTGACCTTGGGGGCGCGCACGCGGTCGAACTTGTCGAACGAGGCACCTTCCTCGAAAGCACGCGTGATCTCGATGGCGCGGTCGCCGCGGAAGTTGAACAGCACCACCGCGTCACCGTCTTCGATGGTGCCGATGGGCCGGCCCTGCTCGGCGATGACGAACTCGGGCAGGTCCTGGTCGATCACGCCGGGGTGCTGCTGGCGCAGGCCCTCGATGGCGGCGGTGGCGCTCACGAACTGCGGGCCCTGGCCCAGCACATGGGTCTTCCAGCCGCGCTCGACCATGGGCCAGTTGGCGTCATAACGATCCATGGTGATGCACTGGCGGCCGCCGCCGGAGGCGATGCGGGCGTCGAAGCCGCCAGTGCTCAGCTCGGCCAGCAAGGCTTCGAAGGGCACGACGTATTCGAGCGCGCTGGTCTCGGGCACATCGCGGCCATCGATCAGGGCGTGGATGCGCACCGTGGCAATGCCCTCGGCCTTGGCCTGCGTGACCAGGGCCTTCAGGTGATCGATGTGGCTGTGCACATTGCCGTCCGACAGCAGGCCGATGCAGTGCAGGCGTCCGTTCCCTGTCTTGGCCGCGGCAACGATCTCCTGCCAGGCCTGGCCCTGCCAGATCTCGCCCGAGGCGATCGAGTTCGCCACCAGGGCGGCGCCCTGGGCATAGACCTGGCCGGCGCCGAGCGCGTTGTGGCCAACCTCGGAGTTGCCCATGTCCTCGTCGGAGGGCATGCCCACCGCGGTGCCATGGGCGCGCAGGCGGATGTTGGGGTGCTGCGCGAACAGCTTGTCCAGGGTCGGCTTGTTGGCGGCCGCGATGGCGCTGCCGGCGTCCGTCTTCGAGAGGCCGTAGCCGTCCATCACGATCAGCACCACGGGGCCGACGGCGGCGGCGACTTGGGAGAGGGATTCGTTTCTTTGCAGCATGAGGAGAAGTGAGCTGTAGACGGGTGAGTGCCCGGACGGCGCGCTCAGGTGGGCGCGCTGCCGCGTTGGCCGCTATTGTGCGTCTCGTCCGTGATGAGGCGGCGCAGCCAGGGGATCAGCGCCATCAGGGCGATGCCCACCACCACGCTGCCCAGCCCCAGCTGGGTGAACAGCGCGGCATAGGCAGGGTTGCTCGTGAGCGCGGTGCTGCCGGCCGGCTGCGCCACCATGCCGGAGAAGTCGGCCGCGAACAGCGAGGCCAGGCCGGTCACCAGCATCCAGCTGCCCATCATCACGCCCTGGTACTGGCGCGGTGCCAGCCGGCCAATCATGGCGTAGCCCACCGGCGAGATCAGCAGCTCGCCCAGCGACTGCAGCACATAGCTGGCGAACAGCCAGACGAAGGCCACCTGGCCCTGCGCGTTGGCGAAGTGGATGCCCAGCGGCAGGGCCAGAAAACCCAGCCCCATCAGCAGCAGCGAGGCGGCGAACTGCTGCGGCACGTCCAGCGGCCAGCCGCGCGCGCGCAGGCGCACGAACCAGGCCGACAGCAGCGGCCCGCCCAGCACGATCACCACGGTGTTGATGTTCTGCACCCATTGCGGCGCGATCGTCACGCCCCACAGCTCCAGCTTCACATTGCCCACCGCGAACAGCTGCAGGCCGCTGGGCGCCATCTGGTAGAGCGACCAGAACATCAGCGAGCCCAGCGTCAGCACCAGGTAGGCCCACATGCGCTTGCGCTCCGGCACATCGCGGTGCCGCAGCGTCAGCACGATCAGGGCCAGTGCTACCGCGGCGCTGATCAGCTTGACCAGGGATTCGGTGCCCTCGGGATGCTGCAGCAGCCACCACAGCAGCGGCACCAGGCCGATCAGGATGGCCGTGCCGGCGGCAAAGCGGGCGCGGAACTGCGCCGCGCCGACCTTCATCAGCGGCGTGTCCAGATCGGCCAGCACCTTCCAGAAGGCCAGCGCGAGCACGATGGCGAGGATGTTGCCGACGGTGGCGAACCAGAACAGGCTGCTGTAGCTCTGGCTCAGCTGGAAATGGCCGGCCACCGTGAAGCCGATGAAGAAGCCCACGTTCATGCCCGCGTAGTTCCACAGGAAGGCGCCCTCGCGGCGGTTGTCCTCGGGCGCGAAGCGCTGCGTCAGCATCATGTTGAGGCAGGTGACGTTGAGGCCGCTGCCGGTCAGGAACAGCGCCAGCCCCCAGTACAGCAAGGCCTCGGTGCCGCCGGCGATGGCGGCACAGCCGAACACCTGCAGCAGCATGCCGCCGACGAAGAGATTGCGGTTGCTGAGAAACCGGCCGCCCAGATAGCCGCCGAACAGATGCAGGCCGTAATTGAAGGCGCCGAACACCCCCATCACCAGCGAGGCATGCTCGGCGCTGAAGCGCAGATGCTCGGTGGCATACAGCACCAGGCTGGAGTACAGCACGGCATAGCCCAGCGTGGAGAACATCTGGACGAAGAACAGCACGCCCGAGCCGGGCGGGATGCGAGCGAGGCGCTGTGAGGTCGTGGACAAGGCTAGGGCTTTCTGGTGAGGGGCGGGGAATCATAGCCATGCGTCGGCCCGGCACGTCATTCACCGGGCGCGGCTGTTCATTCGCCGAAATCCGCGCGACAAGCGCCGCCGGCTTCGCTATCGTCGCGGCCATTCACTCAGGGAGCTTTTCCACCATGTCCCATCGATCTCGCGACTGCGAGCGGCGCCGGCCGCACGACCATCTCTTCACCGGCCTGGTGCTGATCGTGATCGGCAGCGCCGCGCTGCTTGAAAAGCAGGGCTATGGCGTGCTGGACTTTCTCTGGACGCATTGGCCGCTGGCGATCACCGTGCTGGGCCTGCTGCGCCTGGTGACGGCGCGCAATGCACGCCAACTCGGCAGTGCCTGTTTCCTGCTGCTGCTGTCGGCCTGGCTCTATGCCTGCGAGACCAGCTACCTGGGCCTGAGCTACCACAACAGCTGGCCGCTGCTGCTGCTGGCCCTGGGCCTGGGCAAGATCCTGATGGGGAGCTTTGGCCTGCTGCGCGGGCGCGGCGACGCGGCGCGGCGCGACGGGGAGGGCCAGCCATGAGCAACAACCATCGCGACCCGCGCCAGCAACTGCTGCTGGGCCTGGTGCTGGCGCTGCTGGGCCTGCTGTTCCTGCTGGACAACTTCCACGTCTTCGACGTGCGGCGCATCCTGCCCTTCTGGCCGCTGGTGCTGATCGCGCTGGGCGTGCTCAAGTTCACGCAGTCGCCGCAGGGCCCGGGCCGCGGCTTCGGCGCGGCGCTGATCGTGGTGGGCAGCGTGCTGACGCTGCGCCATCTGGGCCTGTTCGACTTTCGCTGGCGCGACTGGTGGCCGCTGCTGCTGATCGCGCTGGGCCTGCTGGTGATGTTCAAGGGCCGCATCGGCGCGGGCTGGCGCACCGCCGAGGGGCAGCCGGTCGAGCAACTGAACACCGACCGCATCGACCTGACGGCGGTGCTGGGCGGCAACCAGTCGCGCGTCAGCAGCCCGCAGTTCAGCGGCGGCAAGGTCACCGTGGTGCTGGGCGGTGCGCAACTGGATCTGCGCCAGGCCTCGGTGGAGGGCACGGCCCGGCTGGATGTGTTCGTGCTGATGGGCGGCCTGGAGCTGAAGGTGCCGAACGATTGGGCCGTGACCGTGAACGGCCATCCGGTGCTGGGCGCGATCGAGGACAAGACCGTGCCGCCGCTCCTGAGCAGCAAGCGCCTGGTGATCCACGGCGAGGTGATCCTGGGCGGCATCGAACTGCGCAACTGAGCGGCGATGCGCTCGGTCTATCTGCTGCTGCTCCGGCCGGCCGCGCTGCTGGGGCTGCTGGCCGCCTGCGCGCTGCTGGGCGGCCTGCTGGCGGGCGCGCTGGTCTGGCTGGCCGGCTGGGGCTGGGCCGCGGCGCTGGGTGCGACATTGCCGCTGGTGCTGTTCTATGCGCTGCTGCTGCCCTCGGCCTGGGAGCTCAGCCGCGCGCTGCCGCTGGCGCGCGGCCGCGCCTGGCAGGGGCTGGCGCGCTATGCGGTGGCCGCGCTGCTGGTGGGCGGGCTGTGCACGCTGCTGGCCTGGGCCTGGCTGGAGCCGGCCGCGCCGCTGGCGGCAAGCCTGTTCGCGCTCGCCAGCGGCGGCTATCTGCTCGCCCTGCTGGCCGCCGATGCCCTGCAGGCCTGGGCGGGCCTGCGCGATGCGGAGCACCGCGCCGAGCAGGCGCAGGCGCGTGCGGTGGAGGCCGAGCTGCTGATGCTGCGCAACCAGGTGAATCCGCATTTCCTCTTCAACTGCCTGAACTCGATCAGCGCGCTCACCAGCTTCGACGCCGCGGCGGCGCGCCGGATGACGCTGGCGCTGGCCCAGTACTTCCGCCAGACCCTGGCGCTGACGCAGCGCGACTGGATCACGCTGGACGAGGAGCTGATTCATTGCCGCGGCTATGTGGAGATCGAGCAGGTGCGCTTTGGCGAGCGCCTGCGCTTCGACTGCGAGCTGGCCGACGGCGCCGGCGCCGCGCTGCTGCCGCCCATGCTGCTGCAGCCGCTGGTGGAGAACGCCGTCAAGCATGGCATCGCTGCACGCAGCGAGGGCGGCACGCTGAGCCTGCGCGCGCTGCGGCAGGGCGATTGGCTGCACCTGCAGCTTGCCAACCCGCTTGCCCTGGCCGCCGCCGCCAGCCCCCACGAGCATGGCACCGGCACCGGGCTGCACAATGTGCGCCAGCGGCTGCTGAGCCTGTTTGCCGGCCGGGCCAATCTGCGCCTGCGCAGCGAGGCCGGGCGGTTCGTGGCCGAGATCACCCTGCCCTGGAGAAGCGAGCCATGAGTGCCCCGGATGCAAAGAGGCTGACGGCCCTGCTGGTCGACGACGAGGCGCTGGCGCGGCGCTTGCTGCGCGAGTTCCTGAAGGCCCACCCCGAGATCGAGATCGTCGGCGAATGCGCCGATGGCGAGGCGGCGCTGGCCGCCATCGAGGCGCTGGCGCCCGATCTGCTGTTCCTGGACATCCAGATGCCGCGCCTCAGCGGCCTGGAGGTGCTGGCGCTGAGTGGCCGCGAGCATGGCGTGATCTTCACCACCGCGCATGAGGCGCATGCGCTGCGCGCCTTCGAGCTGCACGCGGTGGACTATCTGCTCAAGCCCTTTTCGCAGGCGCGCTTCGACCGCGCGCTGGCGCAGGCGCGCAAGCTGCTGCCGCTCGCCACGCCGGGCCTGCAGCAGCTGGTGGCCGCCGGCAACCCGCAGCGCATCCTGGTGCGCGACCGCCAGCAGCTGCATGTGCTGAGCCCCGAGCAGGTGCTGTGCGTGGAGGCGCAGGACGACTATGTGTGCATCCACACGCCCGAGCGCAGCCTGCTGAAGACGCAGACCCTGGCCGAGTTCGAGGCCGGCCTGGACCCCCTTCGCTTCGTGCGCGTGCACCGCTCCTGGCTGATCAATCTGGACCAGCTGCTGCAGCTGGAGCGCCAGGGCAAGGACCAGCTGCTGGCGGTGCTGCGCGGCGGCCGCAAGGTGCCGGTGAGCCGCGCCGGCTACGAGCGCATCAGGCCGCTGCTCAAGTGAGCGATGGCAGGCGGCCGCAATCGGCGGTGCCGAAGCGGTCCACCTGCAGGCGCAGGCGCTGACCCTGGCGGTAGGTCTGCCACTGCGGCTGCGCCAGCCGGCAGGTCCAGGCGCGGCCATCGGTGGCGCGCAGCAGCAGCTCGTAGAACTCGTGCCGCTTGCCCGCGCGTTCCGCGCCCAGCTGTTCGGGTGCCAGGCGGTTCAGCGCCGGCACGGGCCAATGCGGCGGGCCGGGCGCATCGCCCTCGGCCTGCGCGCTGTGCAGCGCGCGCCATGCCGGCACGCTGTAGCGGCAATGCTCGGCCGGCGCGCTGCGCTGGCCGCTCGGGTCGGGCAGCAGGCGCCGGCCGATTTCGCGCGCGCCGGCGGGCATCTCGTCGCACCAGCCGGAGGCGCTTTCGGCCACCAGGGTCTCGATCTCGATCACCAGGCGCCAGGTCTGGCGCTCGATCTGTACCGGCACGCCCGTCGGGCCGAGCACCCACCACAGGGCGATCAGCAGCGGCGGGGCCATCCAGAGGATGGCCCAGAGCGGTGAGCGCGTGCGGCGGTCCGGGTAGGCGAGGTCGTCAGGCATCGCGCCATTGTCGGCGCGTCCTCAGACGCTCAGGCGCAGCGCGCGCAGCGCGCGGTCGGCACGCCGGAAGGTGGGCACGCCGCCGGCCTCCAGCAGGCGCGCCAGCTCGTCGTAGATGGAGCCGCCGTCGATCACCGCGATGCAGGGCTTGGGCTGGCCCTGCAGCAGGCGGATCCAGCGCGCCGCGATGGCGTCGGGTTCCAGCGCCGCCGCGCCCAGGGTCTTGAGCGCGGGCGTGAGCGGCACCACGCCCACCAGGGCCAGGTCCACGCCGGGGTCGGCCAGCACGGCGGCGATCACCGCCTCGTAGCCGGCGTCGCCGCACATCGGGGTGAGGTCCAGCGGGTTGCCCACGTCCACCAGCTCGGTGAGGCGCTCGCTGGCGAACACCTGCTTCAGGCGCGCCTCGGTGGCCGCGCTGAAATGCGCCAGCTGGAAGGGGCCGAGGTTGTCGGCCATCGACACGCATTCAAAGCCGGCATTGCTGACCGCCGCCAGGCGCCGGCCGCGCAGCGCGCGCCGGCCCAGCGCCAGATGCAGGCCGATCAGCGCCTCGAAATCGGTGATGGTCTCGGCCAGCATGACGCCGCAGCCGCGCGCCAGCTCGCGCGTCACCGCCGCATTGCCGGCGATCGAGGCGGTATGGCTGCTGCTGGCCTGCGCACCCTCCTGGGTGCGGCCGGCGCGGTAGAGGATGACCTTGCGGCCGCTGGCGGTGATGGCGCGGGCGGCGCGCAGGAACTTCAGCCCGTCGAGCTCCTTGAAGCCCTCCACATAGACGGCAAAGACCTCGATCGCCGGGTCGTGCTGCAGCTGGCTGAGGTAGTCGCCCACCGTCAGATCGCTCTGGTTGCCCAGCGTGATGCAGTAGCGCGGGTTGACATGGTGGAACTGGTTGAGCCGGGTGATGGCGAAGGCGCCGCTCTGGCTGATGAGGGCCAGCGGCGACTCCGGCCCGGCCGAGAAGGGCAGCTTCTCGCCGGGGATGAAGAGGGTGTTGTAGCGGCCCGGCAGCGAGCGCACGCCCAGGCAGTTGCCGCCGTTGATCAGCGGGCCCTGGTCGGGGGAGGCGCGCGCCGCCAGCAGCGCCTGCTGCATGCGCGCCACCAGCTGCTCGGTGCCGGCCTTTTCCTCCAGCCCGCCGGGGATCACGATCACTGCCTGCGCCTTGCCCTGCGTGATCACCTCGCCCAGCACCGCGGGCACCTGGGCCGCCGGCACGATCAGCACCAGCAGGTCCACCGGTGCGGGCAGGGCGCTCACATCGGCCACGCAGGCCACACCGTCCAGCGTCGCCAGGCCCGGCTTGATGACGGTGAGCGCCGCGGGGTCGAAGCCCTGGGCGAGGATGTTTTGCAGAATGGTGCGGCCCGGGCCGCCCTTCTCGGACACGCCCATGACGGCCATGCTGGCGGGCGCCAGCAGCTTTGTCAGCTTGTGCAGCGGGCGCAGCGGCGGCTCGGTCAGGTAGGGGCGCTCGGGCAGGCGCACCACGCTGTCCAGCGCGATCAGTTCGCCGGCTCTTGAGATCACCAGCGGGTTGATCTCGATCTCGATCAGCTCGGCCGGCATGCGCTGCCGCGCCAGCGTCAGCAGCTTGTCCAGCAGCGCGCGCAGGCTGGCCTCGGGCAGCAGGGCGGGCTGCTGGCGCCAGGGCTGGGTGGCGAATTGCGCCACCGCATTGCTGGCAAGGTCGAACTCGGCCGTCAGCTCGGGCGAGAACACCGAGAGCTCGCGGCCCGGCCGGAGCTGGCCGGCCAGGTACTCGGCCGCCACGCCGCCGCAGGCCAGGCTCAGGGTGGCGCCGAAATCCTCGGTCCAGCGCAGCCCGACCAGGAACTCATGGCCGAAGGCGCGCTCGTACTCGATGCATTCGTTGAGGCTGTAGCCGCTCACCGCGTAATGCGGGGCCAGCCGCGCGTGCATGTCGGCCAGCACCTCGGCCACGGCCTCCAGCCGGTTGTCGACGATCTTCACGCCGCCCAGCTCGGTCTTGTGCAGGATGTCGTGCGCCACCACCTTGACCACCACCTTGGCGCCGGGCGGCAGGTGTTCGGCGCGCAGCGCCGCGGGCCCGTCCAGCAGCACCTGCTGCGGCACGCGCACGCCGGCCTCGGCCAGGATCTGCAGGCCCTCGGCCTCGGTCAGGGTGTGGCGCTGCTCGGCGCGCGCGCGGGCCAGGATCGTCGGTGCGGTGTTCGTCATGCTGGCGGCGATGCTAGCGAGCCGCGCCGCCGCCGCCCATGACCTGGGGCAAGAACGAGGGCTTCAGGCCTCGTCGAGGATGGGCCGGAGCGCCTCGTCCCATTGATCGACGTCGTCCGGCCCGATGTGCAGCCAGGCCATCGCCGCGCCATGGTGGTCGGCCCAGTCGGCATCCTCGGGCAGCACCTCGTGCAGGCGCATCAGGTGCTCGGCGATCAGGCCGGCGGCCACCAGGGTATGGATCTCGGGCTCGATGCCGGCGTCGCCCAGCGAGCGCAGGTCGTGGTGCAGGCGGATCGCGGTCATCAGCGCGGCCGGCAGGTTCCAGACCCGCGCCACCAGCGCGCCCACCACCGCGTGGTCGGTGCGGTGGTTGGCGTTCTCGGTGGCGATATAGGGGCGGTCGATGCGCGCTGCCGCCTCCACCATGGTGGCACCATAGCCGCGCACACTCTGCAGCAGCACCGGCATGCCGACATGGCAGAACAGGCCGTAGGTATGGGCCAGGTCGGGCGAGAGCCCCGGCAGCTGGCGCGCGATGAAGGCCATCGCCAGCGCCCGCTTGGTGGAGCGCTCCCAGAAGCGCGCCAGCTGCGGGCTGTTGACCGGGATGCTGTGCTTGAGCAGAAAGCCCGTCATCACCGCCGCGGTCTCGTCCAGCCCCAGCCGCGTCATCGCCTGGCCCACGGTGCCGCAGGGCATGCCGTCGGCCAGGTGCAGCGGGCTGTTGGCCTGGCGCAGCAGGGTGGCCGACATGGCCACATCGCTGGCGGCGATGCGTGCGACCTCGGTGAGATCGGGTTGGGCCTGGGCCATGGCTTCGCGCAGACGCGTCAGCAGCTCGGGGCAGGGCGGGATCTTGATCTGCTTGAGCGGGCCGGTGGCGCGGGCCTGATCCAGCTCTTGGCGTACTGCTTGGGATTTCATGGCGGTCTTGGAGGGTCGGGCGGATTATGGCGTGGCCCCGCGCCGCGGCCCGGCCGGCGACTGCGGCAAATTGCCCGAAACCGGGGGCCGCGCGCGGCGCGTCGGCGGCGCGCTCCGACCCAGCCTGTACAGTGCCGCAAGCCCCTGCCAATGCCACGATGCCCCGATGTCCGGTCCACGCCTTTTCTTCCAGCAGCTGCGCGCCGGCATCGGCCTGGCCCTGCTGCTGGGCTGGGCGGGCGGCGGCCGGGCCTGGGACGTGCCGAGCTTTCTGGACGCCGCCGCGCACCGCAGCCCGCGCACCCTGGTGGCGGCCAAGGCCTTGCAGCAGCTGGTGGAGCGCGTCAGCACGCAGGACGAGGAGCAGCGCCTGCAGGCGCTGAACCAGTTCTTCAACCAGCGCATCGCCTTCCGCGACGATATCGAGGTCTGGGGCCAGGCGGACTACTGGGCCAGCCCGCTCGAGACGCTGGAAAAAGGCCAGGGTGATTGCGAGGATTACTCGATCGCCAAGTACTTCAGCCTGGTGGCCGCCGGCGTGCCCGAGGCCAAGCTGCGCATGGTCTATGTGCGCGCCCAGTTCCGCGGGCGCAGCCAGGCGCATATGGTGTTGGCCTACTATGCGCAGCCGCAGGCCGAGCCCCTGATCCTGGACAACCTGGTGCCCGAGCTGCGCCCGGCCTCGGCGCGCGGCGATCTGCAGCCGGTGTTCAGCTTCAACAGCGAGGGCCTGTGGCAGGGCGTGGGCAGCGCCAGCGCCGGCAACCCGCTGGCGCGGCTGTCGCAATGGCGCGACTTGCTGGCCAAGGTGAAGGCGGAGGGATTCTGATGCGAACGATGCAACAAGGAGAATGCAGCCCATGTCGCTGATACGTCAAATCTGGCTCCTGGTGCTGAGCGTGGTGCTGCTGTCGCTGCTGGGCAGCGTGGCGGTGTCCACCGGCTCGCTGCGCCAGCTGATGCAGACCCAGCTGCAGCTCAAGAACAGCGACAACGCCACCGCGCTGGCGCTGGCGATGTCGCAGCAGGGCGGCGATGCCGAGCTGATGTCGCTGCTGATCTCGGCCCAGTTCGACACCGGCGCCTACGAGAGCGTGGTGTGGAAGCGCAACGACGGCAGCGTCGCCTTCGAGCGCCATGCGCCGCCGCTGGTGTCCAAGGCGCCCGGCTGGTTCCGCGGCCTGACGCCGATCCAGACCCAGGCCGGTGTGGCCAAGGTGTCGAATGGCTGGAACGCGGCGGGCTCGGTGGAGGTGCGGAGCCAGTCCGCCTATGCGCACGACGCGCTGTGGAGCAGCACCCTGCGCAGCGCCCTGCTGCTGCTGGCGCTGGGCAGCCTTGCGGGGCTGGCCGCGCTGGCGGTGCTGCGCCGCATCCGCAAGCCGCTGGACAACGCGGTGGCGCAGGCCAATGCGGTGGTGCGCGGCGAGTTCAGCACGGTCGACGAATCCAAGGTACCCGAGCTGCAGCGCCTGACCGGCGCGATGAACAGCATGGTGATGCGCGTGAAGAGCATGTTCGAGGCCCAGGCCGAGCAGCTCCAGGTGCTGCGCCAGCAGGCGCATTGCGACGCGCTCACCGGCATGAGCCACCGCAAGCATTTCCTCGCCGAGCTGGAATCGGCGCTGGCGCGCGACGAGGGCCCCAGCCATGCTGGCCTGGTGCTGCTGCGCCTGCGCGATCTGGCGGGCCTGAACCAGAGCCTGGGCCATGTCGCCACCGATCAGGTGCTGCTGGCGATGGCGCGCGCGATCCAGGTCTACCCCGAGCGCGTGCATGGCTGCCTGGCCGGCCGCCTGAACGGCGCTGACTTCGCGCTCTGGCTGCCGGCCCCCCGCGTCGCCGCCGAGACCGCCGAGGCCCTGGCCGAAGCCTTGCGCGCCAGCCTGCCTGCCTTCGGGCCCGGCATCCAGGTGGCGCTGGGTGCCATCGAGCTGCCGCGCGAGCGCGCCGCCAGCCATTGGTTCGCCCAGGCCGACGTGGCGCTGGCGCGCGCCGAGGCCGGCACCGGCGTGGTGGTGCAGGCCCTTGTCACGCCCGAGCACGAGCGCTATCTGCAGGGCGAGCGCGCCTGGCGTTTGCAGATCAGCGAGGCGCTGCAGGCGCGCCGCGCGCGCTTGCTGGAGTTCCCGGTGATCGACCGCGAGCGCCGCCTGGTGCATCTGGAATGCCCGCTGCAGCTGCGCCTGGACGAGCAGGCCGAGTTCGAGAACGCGGCGCGCTGGCTGCCGCTGGCGGTGCGCAACCGCCTCACCGCCGAGGTCGATCTGTGCGCGATTGCGCTGGCGCTGGAGGCGAACGGCCATGACGAGCAATGGCGCTGCGTCAACGTGGCGCCGGCCTCGCTGCTGGACGGCGGCTTTGTGGCGCGCGTGCGCGAGCTGGTGTTCCACGCGCCGCAGGCCGCGCGCCGCCTCGGCCTGGAGCTGGCCGAATCGGCCGCGACGCAGCATTTCGACCTGCTGCACGAGCTGGGCCGGCAGCTGCGCCCGCTGGGCGTGCGGCTGGGCCTGGAGCATGCTGGTGCCGGCCTGGCCCAGGTGGAGCGGCTCTACCAGGCCGGGCTGGACTATGTGAAGCTGGACAGCTCGGTGGTCAGCGGCGTCTCGGGCGACGCGGCGCGCGCCGCCTTCGTGCGCGGCATGGTCATCATGCTGCGCAGCCTCACGCTCAAGGTCTATGCCGAGGGTGTGCGCGACGCGCTGGACGTGCAGGCGCTGTGGGACTGCGAGATCGACGGCGTGACCGGGCCCTGGGCGACGGGGCAGCTGATCAAGCCCTGAGGCGGCGAGTGAGCGCGCGGAGCTGATGCCTTGAGTGAGCGGGAGGGGCGAGCGGCCTGTGGCCTGGGCTGGTGCTCGCCTTGGCTCGCTGTATGTACGCAATCGACCCAATCCAGTCGGCTGGGCTGGCTAGCTCGACGACTGCTTCGCAGCGGTTGCGGCCGGCCGCCGCCACCGGGCGAACTCACGCTGCATGGCGCTAAGCAGTCGTTGGCCCCGGCGACAGCCGCCTATCGACGCAGTGACCGTCAGCGACAAGCCATTGGCTTTGTCGCGTTGCCTATGCCGGCGCCGTCCGCGCCGCCTGCGCAGAGCCCATCCGCCTTGGGTCCGCCGAGGCTCGACCATCATCGGTGACACGGCCAGCAAGCACTGCCGATGCGTGTACGGCCGAGATGCGCGAACTGCTACGTTGATCCGCATCGAGGCCTCTGGACATGCGCGCTGGCGCTGAGACCGCGCTGGCCCGCGTCGCTCAGTTCAGACCCACTCTCAGCTTTGGGTTAGCACGCCGCCCAATCAGGCGCTGCGTCGAATACACCCTGGCGCATGACCCTTCATCCTCAATACTGAGGAATGTCATCAGTCGTGTAGAACCGTGGTCCGATCCAAGAACTTCTTACCTCCTTAAAAGTACGCACATTCCGTCCGAAAGGGGCTAGTAGCACGGGTTTCCAATAGATACATTGCGACGGCTCTCATTCAGGAGGCGATATGCGTGGATTCGCGTGCGGTTACCACACGGCATTGATTTTCACCCTGGCGCTCGGTGGAGCCGTCGCGCCATCACTAGCCGGTGAACCCCCTTTTCCGAACGAACTGCTCTATCCGAACGTTGTGCCTCCGACCCGGCAATTCGGGACATATGGACAGGGTCTGGGTGCCTTTTCTGAGCCTACGGGAGCTTGCTTTCTCTCTCCTGATCGGCTCGCAATTGTCGACACAGGAAATCGTCGCGTGCAGGTCGTAAGCATTGACGGAGAAGGTCTTTACGACTTCGGAGAAAAGACCGAGGGGGCCGATGGAAAGCCGTCGAGCTTCGTCTCACCAACGGCCATTGCGTGCGACGAGAAGACCATAGCCATTGCCGATGCTGGTTCCAGTGAAGTGCATTTGTTTGACAAGGCTGGACGTCTGCTGAAGACGTTGGGTGGTTTCGGCACGCAGGCTGGTAGGCTGAACGAGCCCAGTGGAATTGCCATCGGAGACGATGTCATTGCCGTCTCCGACACGGGAAATAATCGGGTTCAAGTGTTTGACCGCGAGGGAAGGCTCAAAGCCGCCTTCGGTGCCTATGGAACAGGCCAGGCACAGCTAAATCGCCCGCTGGGAATCGCGGTCGATGGCTCCGGCGACATCTACGTTGCCGACTCGCTCAACAACCGCATTCAAAAATTCAACGCCAGTGGCTCGTTACTGAAGTCGTGGGGTGACTGGGGCTCGCATGCTGGCTTCTTTGCCACGCCAAGCTCGGTCACGTCGCGAGGTCAGCATGTCTATGTGACCGACCTGACCAACCATCGCATTCAAGTCTTCGATCGTCACGGGAACTTCCTGTTTCAGTGGGGCAGGCATCCAGTCCGCGGGCATGAAGGCCAAGGACGAACTCATTACCCTTGGGCGCTGGCTGTCAATGAAGACGAATCAAAGTTTGCGCTTGTCGAGCCAGTAGAGAACCGTCTGCAGATCTTCGAGAAGGTCGAGCTAGCGAAGACAAAAAACGTGAATGACTCCGCGTGGTGGGACAAGGCCACAAGGTTCCACTACGGAAGTCGCCCAGAAATCGGTGGCAACCTGATGGCGATTTCGGAGCCAGACACGCATTCAGTCCTTGTCTTTGACATCAGCAACGATGTCCCCACATTAGTCAGCAGGCTTGGTGGGCGTGGCTCCAGTCTTGGGAAGCTGATAGAGCCATCCGGGATGGTCGTCAACGAAAGCAAGGGCGAGATTCTCGTCACAGATGCAGGGAACTTGCGGCTGCAGACTCTCGGACTTGTAAAAGCGCCAAGTGCCGAACTCGCTGGTGTGTCGACACCCCTTGGATACCTGACCGACCTCGGAAGGGCGGTGAAGGCCACTCACACAGCCTTCCTGGGCGTGCCCGTTTCCGACGGCAAGGTGAACGTGGAGAAGGTCGAGAAGTTCGCTGCGATTTCGTCTGCCAGACCATTGACAGTTGAGCTGAAGAGCGCTGAGCGGGTCATCTACCCAGGGGCGCTCAAGCGGGCACCTGATGGTGAGCTCTATCTCTACGACCAGGGACAGGCTCGGATCCTGGTACTTCGAGATGGCGTGGTGCGAACCTCGTTTGGAGGTTATGGAACGGAACCAGGAAAGTTCCGCAGCGTTCACAACATGTCGTTCAGCAAAGACGGCAAGCGACTCTTCGTGGTCGACCCGTACAACTTCCGTGTGCAGATCCTCGATAGAGACGGAATTTTCATTAGCGCTTTCGGACGACCTGGCCACGCTGATGAAGAGTTCAGCTCGATTTTCGGAATCACATCAGGACTTGATGGCTTCATTTACATCACCGATGAGACAAAGCACTGCATCTACAAGTACACCGAAGAAGGCAAGTTCGTTGCTCGGTGGTCGCGATGGGGAACCGAGCCGGGCGAGTTATACAAGCCAAAAGGCATAGCCCAGGATGCTCGCGGACGACTCTACTTGCTCAGCTTTGGAAATCACCGAGGTGAAATCTACTCCACCGAAGGTAAGCACCTGGGGTCGTTCGGGCTGGCCGATCCCGACACCTCCCGAGGAAAAGAGGTCATGGAGATTCTGACCTCCAGACCGGCGTACGCTGTGTCTGCGAAGTCCATGCTTCAGCGAGATGTGTCGTCACTCCTGAATGCAACTAGAGTGAGCAAAGCCACCGCTGCAGCGCTGCAGATGACTTCTAACGCAGACAACTACGTTGTGCGTGTCTCAAGCTCTCAACCGCTCTCTTCGATGGACGCGACGAAGACGCTGCTGGTTAGCGTGGCACGCAAGGTGGACGGCAAGCCGATTGACGTTGAGCTTGAGTTCAGCGCTTCCATGCCTGCACACAACCACGGTCTCCTGGACCGCCCCCAGGTCAAGAAGACTGGCGCTGGCAAGTTTGAGATTGCCGGAGTAACTACGCCTATGGAAGGCCTGTGGGAGCTCTACTTCGACATTCACAATCGACTTGAGAATGAACGCGCTCAAGCGGCCATTTTTGTACGCTAGCGTTTGGCTGGTCCTCGCGGTCTTTTTGAGCCAGTCTTTCGCGGGGCAGCGGACGATCGGCAAGGAAGAGATTGACGCTTTAGTCAGGCTGAGATTGACGCCCAACCGGAACGTCGACCTGACCAATCGCTTGGAACGTATCCCGGCGGCGATTGACCTAGGCCGTCGACTCTTCTTCGATCCTCGCTTGTCCGGGAACAAGGAACGCTCTTGTTCGACATGTCATAAGCCAGCTCACAGCTTTGGCGAGAGCCTGAGGCTTTCTCCTGGGCTGAATGGTCAGATATCAAGGAAGACTCCATCGCTCGTCGGCGTCGGCAGGATGCGTTGGTTCTTTCACGACGGTCGTTCCGATACGCTGTGGGGGCAAGCAGCAGAAGTGATAGAGAGCCCGCACGAGATGGGCGGAAATAGAGCGGCGGTGGCCTCTCTTCTCAAGAGCGAGGCCTCATATCGTCAGCTCGTCTCGCAGCTTCCTTCGCACGGAGCTACGGGAGACGGCGCCGCACTAGTGACCGCTGCGAAGAGTCTGGCTGCCTACGTCAATACGTTGGACTTTTCGCCCAGCAGGTTTGATCGTGCCCTAACGAAGACGGAAGGCCGATGGGTCCTTGTTTCTGGTGTCCTCTCGGACGATGAGGTAGCTGGAGCACGACTTTTCATTGGTAGGGCGAGGTGCGTAGCCTGCCATCGAGGTCCTGCTCTGTCAGACTCGCTGTTTCACAACCTCGGATTGCCTGTCCCCAGTGCGCGTTCAGAGCTTGACCCTGGTCGGTATGCCGCGGCCACCGGTCTCTCTTCTAGGGAATTCGGCGGCGTGGGCGCGCACAGTGATGACCGTTCCAGCGGGCGCCGAAAAGTCGAGTCTGTGTTCGCCGACGGCTCAAGTTGGGGAGCATTCCGAACACCTTCGCTCAGAAATGTCGGAAGCGCTTCGTCGTTTATGCATGACGGAAGGTTTGGTACGTTGGAGGATGTGCTTGCCTTCTATTCCAAACTAGAGGGCCAGCAGGTTGGACATCACGACAGCGGTCTGCTGTCACCCATCGATCTATCCGATATCGAGCTGTCTCAACTGGCCTCTTTCCTACGGGTTTTCTCCGAGAAACAGGCGGCGAAGTAGAACTCGGGCAGCCAGCACCACTGGTCCTACCAGGGGCTCGCCGATCTCCGCTTTGGGTCGTGAGCTGCCATGCGTAGCGTCGAGCTGAAGGACCGCTCTCAGCCTAGAACTGTCTCCTGCATCGGATGGGCGAACTTCCGCTCCTGGCCGCAAGCAGGCGCTTCAGCCGATATCCGCGCAATGCAGCAGGTACTCGCGGCCCAGGCGCCGGTCCTCGAAGAAGCGTTGCAGGGTCTCGCGCACGGTGCGGAAGGCGAGTTCGTCCCAGGGGATCTCATGCTCGTGGAACAGCCGGGCCTCGAGTGATTCGGGGCCGGGGTCGAAGCGGTCGGAGAGCAGCCGGGCGCGGTAGTACATGTGGATCTGCCCGACCTTGACGACGTTCAGCACGCAGTAGAGGTTCTGCAGCTCGATCTGCGCGCCGGCCTCTTCGTCGGTCTCGCGCAGTGCGCCCTCGGCGCTCGTCTCGCCCAGTTCCAGAAAGCCCGCCGGCAGGGTCCAGAGGCCGTAGCGCGGCTCGATGGCGCGCTTGCACAGCAGCACCTGATCGCCCCACACCGGCAGGGTGCCCACCACATTGATGGGGTTCTCGTAGTGCACGCTGGCGCAGGCGGTGCAGGTGGCGCGCTCGCGGTTGTCGTCGGCCGGCACGCGGTACTCCACGGGGCTGCCGCAGCTGGGGCAATGCTTGAATCGGCGAGTCAGGAACATGGGGCCAGTGTATCGGCTGCATGGCATGATCTTGCTCCAAGACCCGAGGCTCAGACCATCATGGAACTCTTCAATTACTACCGCTCCTCCGCGTCCTTCCGCGTGCGCATCGCGCTGGCCCTGAAGGGCCTGGAGTACGACTACAAGCCGGTGCACCTGGCCAAGAACGAGCAGTTCAACGAGTCCTATGCCGCGGTGTCGGCCTCGCGCCTGGTGCCGCTGCTGCGCGACGGCGAGGCGGTGATCACGCAGTCGATGGCCATCATCGAGTACCTGGACGAAACCCACCCCGAGCCGCCGCTGCTGCCCAAGACGGCGCTGGAGCGGGCCTATGTGCGCGGCCTGGCGCAGGACATCGCCTGCGAGATCCACCCGCTCAACAACCTGCGCGTGCTGCGCTACCTGACGCGCGATCTGGGCCTCGCCGAAGAGGCCAAGGACCGCTGGTACCGCCATTGGGTCGAGACCGGGCTGGAGGTGGTGGAGCAGCGCCTCGGCAAGGAGGGCCATGCGGGCCGCTTCTGCTTCGGCGACGCGCCCGGCCTGGCCGAATGCGTGCTGGTGCCGCAGATCTTCAACGCCCAGCGCTTCAACTGCCGGCTCGACCATGTGCCGCGCCTGATGCAGGTGTTCGAGGCCTGCATGCAGCTCGATGCCTTTATCAAGACCCAGCCCTCCGCCTGCCCCGATGCCGAGTGAGTGCCCCCAGGGCCGGGCAGCGCCCAGCCCGCCCCCCGAGGGGGCCAAGGAAACTTGGGACTGCCCGACGTTCCCTTGTGAGTCGCTGATCCACCCGGACTGGTTGCGCCCCGACTGGCAGCTGCCCGCCGACTGGCCGGCCATCCGGGCCTTCATGACGACGAGGGCCGGTGGCGTCAGCCAGGGTCTGCATGCCAGCATGAATCTGGGCCGCGCGGTCGAGGACGAGCCCGCCGCGGTGGCTGCCAACCGCGCGCTGCTGGCGCGCGCCCTGGGGGCGCCGGCGGTGTTTCTGCACCAGGTGCATGGCGCCGATGTGCTGAAACTGGAGAGCACGCACCTGGATGGTGAGCGCCCGCGCTTCGATGCCGCCGTCAGCACCAGCCTGGGGCTGGGTTGCGCCATCCAGGTGGCGGACTGTTTGCCTGTGCTGTTCGCCGCGCGCGGCGGCGTGGGTGGCGCCCATGCGGGCTGGCGCGGGCTGGCGGCCGGGGTGCTGGAGCACACGGTGGCGGCGCTCTGCGAGGCCAGTGGCAGCGCCCCCGATGAGCTGCATGCCTGGCTGGGTCCCTGCATCGGGCCGCAGCGTTTCGAGGTCGGGGCCGAGGTGCTGCAGGCCTTCGGCAGCGATCCGGCGGCGCCGGATGCGCGCTTCTTCGTCTACCGCGCCAATGCCGCGGGCGAGCCGCGCTGGCTGGCCGATCTGCCGGCGCTGGCGCATGCGCGTCTCCGCGCCGCCGGCCTGCGCCGCATCGGCGGCGGCCACTGGTGCACGCTCAGCGAGCCCTCAAGGTTCTTTTCCTTCCGCCACGAGCGGCTCGCCGGGCGCATGGCCGCTGCCATCAGCCTGATTTGACGGGGCCGGGTCCGCGGCGGCCTCGGCACGCCGCCGCGCGGCGCGTCGCGCTGGCGTGCCCAGCAGATAGAGCACGATGCTCACCGGCAGCACGCCGTAGAGCGCGAAGGTGACGATCGCCCCCAGCACCGATCCCTGGCTGCTGGTAGCCTCGGCCAGCGCCATCATCAGCGCCACGTAGATCCAGGCAATTGCAACCAGGTACATCGAAAACCAATCGTCATAAGAAGGTAAGTTTCCAAGGGTACAACAGCATCTGTGGCAAGCTTCTTGCCTGGCTCTTGATGTGAGCCAGCGATCGCAGCAAGCAAGCACCAGCCCGAGGAGACACATGACGTCGAAGAAGAGCAACAAAGATGCCGGTGGCAAGGCTGATCCCTTGTCGCTGGGCGCCGCCGCCGAGATGGCCGCTGGCCTGGGCGAGACCATGAAGACCCTGGCCGGCCTGCAGATCCCGATGCAGAGCCTGGCACAGCTGCAGGCCGACTATCTGAAGCAGGCAACGGCGCTTTGGAACAACTCCGTGTCCCCTGAAAAGGCGGCAGCCAAGCCCAAGCTGGGCGATCGACGCTTCGCCGCCGAGGCCTGGAGCGCCAACCCGGCCTCCAGCTTCATGGCCCAGCTCTATCTGCTCAACGCGCAGACCCTGCAGCGCATGGCCGAGCAGGTGGAGGGCGATGCGAAGACACGGGCGCGCATCCGCTTCGCGGTGCAGCAGTTCGTCGATGCCTCGGCGCCCAGCAACTTCCTGGCGCTGAATCCCGAGGCGCAGAGCCTGGCGCTGCAGACGCAGGGCGAGAGCATTGCCAAGGGCATGCAACTGCTGTGGGCCGATGTGCAGCGCGGCCATGTCTCGCAGACCGACGAGAACGCCTTCGAGGTGGGCCGCAATGTGGCCACCACCGCCGGCGACATCGTGTTCGAGAACGAGTTCTTCCAGCTCATCGAATACAAGCCGCTCACCAAGGAAGTGCATGAGCGGCCCTTCCTGCTGGTGCCGCCCTGCATCAATAAGTTCTACATCCTGGATCTGCAGCCGGATAACTCCTTGATCCGTTATGCCGTGGAGCAGGGCCACCGCACCTTCGTGGTGAGCTGGCGCAACCCGGACGAGAGCTGCAAGGCCTGGACCTGGGACGACTACATCGAGCATGCGCCCATCAAGGCGATCGAGGTGGTGCAGGCCATCAGCGGTGCCAAGACCATCAATGCGCTGGGCTTCTGCGTCGGCGGCACCATCCTGGCCACCGCGCTGGCGGTGCTGGCGGCGCGCGGCCAGCAGCCGGTGGAGAGCCTGACCCTGCTGACCACGCTGATCGATTTCTCCAGCAACGGCATCCTCGACCTGTTCGTCGACGAGGCTTCGGTGAAGCTGCGCGAGATGACGCTGGGCCCCGACGCGCCCAAGGGCCCGGGTCTGCTGAAGGGCCAGGAGCTGGCCACCACCTTCAGCTTCCTGCGCCCCAACGATCTGGTATGGAACTATGTGGTGGGCAACTACCTCAAGGGCGAGGCGCCGCCGGCCTTCGACCTGCTGTACTGGAACGGCGATTCCACCAATCTGCCCGGCCCGATGTACTGCTGGTACCTGCGCCACACCTATCTGCAGAACGAGCTGCGGATCCCGGGCCGGCTGACGGTCTGCGGCGAGGCCATCGACCTCGGCAAGATCAAGGCGCCCGTCTATATCTACGGCTCGCGCGAGGACCACATCGTGCCCTGGGACAGCGCCTACCGCAGCACCCAGGTGTTCAGCGGCAAGAAGCGCTTCGTGCTGGGCGCCTCGGGCCATATCGCCGGCGTCATCAACCCGCCCGCCAAGGGCAAGCGCAGCCACTGGATCGGCAAGACGGCGGCCCTGCCTGCCAGCGCCAATGAGTGGCTGGAAGGCGCGGTCGAGCATCCCGGCAGCTGGTGGATCGATTGGTCCGCCTGGCTGGCCTCGCATGCCGGTGCCATGAAGCCCGCACCCAAGGCGCCGGGCCATCGCAGCTACAAGGCGATCGAGCCGGCACCGGGCCGCTACGTCAAACAAAAGGCCTGAGCAGGGCCTGCTTACGCATCTCACACTGGAGTAGACAACATGAGCACCGACATCGTCATCGTCGCCGCAGCGCGCACCGCCATCGGCAAGTTCGGCGGCACGCTCGCCAAGACCCCGGCCCCCGAGCTGGGCGCCGTGGTGGTGAAGGAGCTGCTGCGCCGCAGCGGCCTGGAGGCCGGCCAGATCGGCGAGCTGATCCTCGGTCAGGTGCTGACCGCCGGCTCGGGCCAGAACCCGGCGCGCCAGACCGTCATCAAGGCGGGCCTACCCAATACCGTGCCGGCCATGACCATCAACAAGGTCTGCGGATCGGGCCTGAAGGCGGTGATGCTGGCCGCCCAGGCCATCCGCGATGGCGACTCCGAGATCGTCATCGCCGGCGGCCAGGAGAACATGAGCCTGGCGCCCCATGTGCTGCCCGGCTCGCGCGATGGCCAGCGCATGGGCGACTGGAAGCTCGTCGACACCATGATCGTGGACGGCCTCTGGGACGTCTACAACCAGTACCACATGGGCATCACGGCCGAAAACGTGGCCAAGCAATACAGCATCAGCCGCGAGGCGCAGGACGCGCTGGCCCTGGGCTCGCAGCAGAAGGCCGCCGCCGCGCAGGACGCGGGCCGCTTCAAGGACGAGATCGCCGCGGTGAGCATTGCGCAGAAGAAGGGCGACGCGATCGTCTTCGACGCCGACGAGTTCATCAACCGCAAGAGCAATGCCGAGGCCCTGGCCGGCCTGCGCCCCGCCTTCGACAAGGCCGGCAGCGTCACCGCCGGCAATGCCTCGGGCCTCAACGACGGCGCCGCCGGCCTGGTGCTGATGAGCGCCGCCAAGGCCGCGGCCCTGGGCCTCACGCCGCTGGCGCGGATTGCCTCCTACGCCAGCGCCGGCCTGGACCCGGCCACCATGGGCATGGGCCCGGTGCCCGCAGCGCGCAAGGCGCTGGAGCGCGCCGGCTGGAAGCCGCAGGACCTTGACTTGCTGGAAATCAACGAGGCCTTTGCGGCCCAGGCCTGCGCGGTGCACCAGGAAATGGGCTGGGACCTCAGCAAGGTCAACGTCAACGGCGGCGCCATCGCGCTGGGCCACCCGATCGGTGCCTCGGGCGCACGCATCCTGGTGACGCTGCTGCACGAGATGCAGCGCCGCGGCGCCAAGAAGGGCATTGCCTCGCTGTGCATCGGCGGCGGCATGGGCGTGGCGCTGACCGTCGAACGCTGAGCGGCGCACCCAACAAACCCCACTAGGGCCAACCCCGCTTGACCCCACCCGGGCCTTGCGGGACGCTTTGAACGCGTCTTTGGCTACCGAACAAAGCATGGGACCGGCCAGCGCGTAGGACGCGGCGCCGGTGCGGCCCCGATCAATGCCATGGAGGCAAGGAGACACTATGAGCCAGAAGATTGCATACGTGACCGGCGGTATGGGTGGCATCGGCACCGCGATGTGCCAGCGCCTGCACAAGGAAGGCTTCAAGGTCATCGCCGGCTGTGGCCCCAGCCGTGATTTCGACAAATGGATCAGCGAGCAGGCCGCGCTGGGCTACACCTTCCACGTCTCGGTGGGCAATGTGGCCGACTGGGATTCCACCGTGGCCGCCTTCGCCAAGGTCAAGGCCGAGCATGGCCCCATCGACGTGCTGGTGAACAACGCCGGCATCACGCGCGACGGCATGTTCCGCAAGATGAGCCGCGCCGACTGGGACGCGGTGATCGACACCAACCTAAACTCCATGTTCAACGTCACCAAGCAGGTGATCGAGGACATGCTGGACCGGGGCTGGGGCCGCATCATCAACATCTCCTCGGTGAACGGCGAGAAGGGTCAGTTCGGCCAGACCAACTACTCCGCTGCCAAGGCCGGCATGCACGGCTTCACGATGGCGCTGGCGCAGGAAGTGGCCAGCAAGGGCGTGACGGTCAACACCGTGAGCCCGGGCTATATCGGCACCGACATGGTCAAGGCGATCCGCCAGGACGTACTGGACAAGATCGTCGCCACCATCCCCATCAAGCGCCTCGGCACCCCCGAGGAAATCGCGGCCATCGTGGCCTGGCTGGCGGGCGAGGATTCGGGCTTCACCACCGGCGCCGATTTTTCCTGCAACGGCGGATTGCACATGGGGTGAGCCAGCGCCTGGCGCACGGCAACAGAGGCACCTTCGGGTGCCTTTTTTCTTGCCGCTCAGGACTTGATCTGCAGCAGCCTGGAGATGCTCTGCGCCGCCTCCAGCAGGCGCGGCAGGCATTGCTCCAGCAGCGCCTCGGGCGGTGTGCGATTCACCTGCGCGCCGACGTTGAGCGCCGCGATGGTCTGGCCGTTGCGGTCCACGATCGGCGCGGCCAGCGAGACCAGGCCTTCTTCCAGCTCCTGGTTGATCAGGCACCAGCCCTGGCTGCGCACCTGGGCGATGCGGGTGCGCAGCTCGTCCAGATTGCGCGCGGTGCGCGCGGTATGCGTGTGGAACTGCACGCGCGCCAGCTGCTCCTCCAGCTCGGCCGGCGGCAGGCCGGCCAGCAGCACCCGACCCATCGAGGTGCACCAGGCCGGCAGGCGGCTGCCGACGCCGAGGTTGATGCTCATGATCTTGCGCGCCGGCACGCGTAGCACATAGACGATGTCGCCACCCTCCAGCACCGCGGCCGAGCAGCTCTCCTTGAGCTCGCCGGCGAGCTGCTGCATCACCGGCTCGGCAAACTGCCACAGCGGCTGCGAGGACAGGTAGGCAAAGCCCAGGTCCAGGATCTTGGGCGTGAGGGCAAACAGCCGGCCATCGGCCTTCACATAGCCCAGGGTTTCGAGCGTCAGCAGGATGCGGCGCGCGCCGGCGCGCGTGAGGCCACAGCGCTTGGCCACCTCGGTGAGGGTCTGGCGCGGCGCCTCGGCGCTGAAGGCGCGTATCACCGAGAGCCCGCGCGCGAAGGACTGCACATAGCTGTCGCCGGGCTTCAGCGTGGATTCAAGGGGCTCGGACATGCGTCGCAGTATAGGCAGGCGCAAATGTGGCTAATATCGCGGCCGGTTTCAATTTGCTGGAGGGATACAGATCATGGCCATGGACGTCGTCGACTACGAGATCAAGGGCGCCGAAATGCAGTTCGTCGAGGTCGAGCTCGACCCGGGCGAGGCCGCCATCGGCGAGGCCGGCAGCATGATGTTCATGGATGCCGGCATCAGCATGGACACGATTTTTGGCGACGGCTCGGCGCAGCAGAGCGGTTTCCTGGGCAAGCTGCTGGGCGCCGGCAAGCGCCTCATCACCGGCGAGTCGCTGTTCACCACCATCTACACCAACCAGGGCGCGGGCAAGCTGCGCGTGGCCTTCGCCGCGCCTTACCCCGGCAAGATCCTGCCCATGGATCTGCGCCAGCTGGGCGGCACGCTGATCTGCCAGAAGGATGCCTTCCTGTGCGCGGCGCGCGGCGTCTCGCTGGGCATTGCCGTGCAGCAGAAGCTCAGCACCGGCTTCTTCGGCGGCGAGGGCTTCATCATGCAGAAGCTCGACGGCGACGGCCTGGCCTTCGTGCACGCCGGCGGCACGGTGGTGCGCCGCACCCTGCAGCCCGGCCAGACCCTGCTGGTGGACACCGGCTGCGTGGTGGCCTACACGCCCAGCGTGGACTTCGAGATCCAGTACGTGGGCAAGATCAAGACCGCGCTGTTCGGCGGCGAGGGCCTGTTCCTGGCCAAGCTGACCGGCCCGGGCGAGGTCTGGCTGCAAAGCCTGCCGTTCTCGCGCCTGGCCTCGCGCATCTTCGCGGCCGCGCCGCAGCGTGGCGGCTCCAAGGAAGAGGGCTCGGTGCTGGGCGGCTTCGGCGCCGGCGGCCTGCTGGGCGGCATCCTGGGCGGCGACGACGAGTAGTCGAATAGTGCGTCGCATCAAGGGCCGGCGCGAGCCGGCCCTCTACACTGGAGCCTGTCGTTCTCCGTCCCGCTCCAAGGATTCCTACTCGATGTTGTCCCGTTTCAGCGCCGCTGTCGCCCTGGCCGTCAGCGCTTGCGCGGCTCATGCCGGCCACCCCATCTTCGTGCTCAATTCGCTGGACGCCGACATCAGCGTGGTCGATCCGGTGAGCTTCAAGCAGGTGAAGCGCATTCCCACCGGCAAGGAGCCGCACCACCTCTACCTGACGCCGGACGAGAAGTCCATGGTGGTGGCGAACGCGCTGGGCGACTCGCTCACCTTCATCGACCCGGTCACGGCCAATGTGCAGCGCGTGCTGAACGGCATCACCGACCCCTACCACCTGCGCTTCTCGCCCGACATGAAGTGGTTCGTGACGGCCGGCAACCGCCTCGACCATGTGGCCCTGTACCGCTGGCAGCCGCAGCAGGCGGACAAGCCGCTGGAGCTGCTCAAGCGCATCCCGGCGCCCAAGACGCCCAGCCACCTCTACATCGACAGCAAGAGCACGCTGCTCTACGTGAGCCTGCAGGACAGCGACGAGCTGCTGTGCGTGGACCTGGCCGCCCAGGCGCCGCGCTGGAAGATCCCGGTGGGCAAGATGCCGGCCGACATCTTCCTCACCGCCGACGACAAGCACATCCTGGTGGCGCTGACCGGCGACAAGCTGGTGGAGGTCTACGACGTCTCGGGTGCCGCACCCAAGCTGGTCAAGCGCCTGCCCACTGGCGACGGTGCGCACAGCTTCCGCTCGCTGGGCGACAAACGCCATGTGCTGGTGAGCAACCGCGCCGGCAACAGCATCAGCAAGATCGATCTGCAGAGCTTCACCGTGGCCGAGACCTTCGCGGCACCGGGCGGGCCCGACGACATGGAAGTGCTGCCCGATGGCAAGACCCTGATCTTCACCTCGCGCTGGGCGCGCAAGCTGACGATGCTGGATCTGCAGAGCAAGAAGGTCCTCAAGCAGGTGGTGGTGGGCAAGTCGCCCCATGGCGTGTGGACGCTGGACCACGCGTCGCGCCAGTGAAGCAGGCTCGCGCGGCGCTGGCGCTCACCGGCGCGCTGTTCGGTGCGATGCCAGGCGCCCTGTGGGCGCAGGCCTGCCAGCCCGGGCAGAAGCCGGTCTTCCTGACCTTCGACACCGGCCATATGGGCGTGGCGCCGCTGGTGGCCGAGCTGCTGAAGAAGTACGAGGCCAAGGCCACCTTCTTCCTGGCCTGGGAGCCCACGCTGAACTATGGCCACACCCTGGACGAGCAATGGGCGCCCTGGTGGCGCGCGCGTGCCGCCGAGGGGCACGACTTCGGCTCGCACACCTGGGAGCACGACACCTGGCTGGAGGACCTGCCGCCCGTCAACGGCGAGGCCCGCTTCAAGGTGCGCACCCAGGCCGGCATCGAGCCGATGCGCATCCGCGAGCTGAGCGCCGAGCAGTATTGCGAGGGCCTGAAGAAGCCCGCGCAGCGCTTTGCCGAGATGACCGGCCAGGCCATGAGCCCGATCTTCCGTGCGCCGGCGGGGCGCAGTTCGCCGGCCCTGCTGGCGGTGGCCAAGGCCTGCGGCTTCAGCCATGTGGGCTGGAGCGCGGCGGGCTTTCTGGGCGACGAGCTGCCCAGCGACAAATACCCCAACGAGCAGCTGCTGGCGCGCGCGCTGCGCGATATCCGGCCGGGCGATATCCTGATGGCCCACCTGGGCATCTGGCAGCGCCAGGACGCCTGGGCACCCGCCGTGCTGGAACCCCTGCTGAAGGGCTTGAAGGAGAAGGGCATGTGTTTTGCACCGCTGCGTGAGCATCCGCGCTATGCGCAGCTGATGCGGGGCGTCGGTGCCGGGCCTTCGGACAAGAACGCGGTGCGCAAGCCATGATGGACTGGTTCAGCGAGAGCTTCGAGCTCGCCCGGCAATGGCTGTTCGAGACCCTGGTCCAGCCCCTGGTGTTCGGCATCGGCATGGGCAATCTGCTCGAGGACGCCTACGACGCAACCGGCTGGCTGCTGGTGGGCCTGCTGCAGATCGCGGTGATGCTGCTGCTGATACGCACGCTGGAACGCTGGCGCCCGGTGGAGCCGCTCAGCGACCGCGCCGCGGTGCGGGTGGACATGCTCTACACCCTGATCCACCGGCTGGGGCTGTTCCGCCTGGCGATGTTCTTCAGCCTCGATCTGGTGCTGGACGGCGCCTCGGGTCAAATGCGCTTGCTGGGCCTGCCGACCTGGCAGCTTGACGCGCTGCTGGGCCTGGCCGAGCTGCCCTGGGCCAGCTTCCTGCTCTACCTGCTGGTGTTCGACCTGGTGAACTACTGGCTGCACCGTGCCCAGCACCAGTTCGGCTGGTGGTGGGCCCTGCATGCGCTGCACCACAGCCAGCGCCAGATGACGATGTGGAGCGACAACCGCAACCATCTGCTCGACGATGTGCTGCGCGCTGCGGTGTTCGCGCTGCTGGCGCGCTTCATCGGCGTGGAGCCCGGCCAGTTCGTGGCCCTGGTGGCGCTCTCGCAGCTGATGGAAAGCCTGCAGCACGCCAATGTGCGGCTGTGGTTCGGGCCGCTGCTGGAGCGCGTGCTGGTGAGCCCGCGCTTTCACCGGCTGCACCACGCGATCGGCATCGGCCATGAGTCGGGCGGGCGTGGCACGCTGGGCGGCCACAACTTCGCGGTGCTGTTCCCGGTCTGGGACATGCTGTTCGGCACCGCCAATTTCGAGCTGCGTTTCGATGCCACCGGTGTGCGCGACCAGCTCCCAGGCGAGGGCGGGCGCGACTATGGCCGCGGCTTCTGGGCCCAGCAATGGCTGGGTCTGCGGAGATTGGTCGGGCGTTGATATGCTCGACCTCTCCAAAGCGGAGGAATGAGCGAAAAATGATCCATGCCACCGGCCGTATCGCCGATGCCTTCTGGCGCGCCGCCGCCTATTGCCTGCATCCGCGCGTGATCGCGCTCTCGCTGCTGCCGCTGCTGATCTCGGCCGTGCTGGCCGGCGTCTTCATGTACTTCTTCTGGGAACCCGCGGTGGCCGGCGTGCGCGCCACGCTGGAATCCTGGAAGCTGATCGACAGCCTGCTGGGCTGGCTGGACTATGTCGGCGCCAGCGGCTTTCGCAGCGTGATGGCGCCGCTGGTGGTGCTGGCCCTTGGCATCCCGGTGGTGGTGGTGCTGAGCCTGCTGATGGTGGCGCTGCTGATGACGCCGGCGATGGTGCAGCTGGTGGCCGCGCGCCGCTTCCCGGGCCTGGAACTCAAGCGCGGCGGCTCGGTCTGGCTGAGCGCGGCCTGGTCGCTGGGCCACACCTTGCTGGCCCTGCTGGCCATCGTCGTCAGCATGCCGTTCTGGTTCATCCCGCCGCTGGTGCTCTTCATCCCGCCGCTGATCTGGGGCTGGCTGGGCTACCGCGTGTTTGCCTTCGATGTGCTGGCCGATCATGCCTCGGCGCCCGAGCGGCGCCGGATCCTCAGCGAGCACAAGGGCCCGCTGCTGGCGCTCGGCCTGGTGACCGGCTATCTGGGCGCCGCGCCCGCCGCCATCTGGGCCTTTGGCGTGCTGACGATTGCGCTCGCGCCCTTTCTGGTGCTGATCTCGGTGTGGCTCTACACCCTGGTGTTCGCCTTCACCTCGCTGTGGTTCGCGCATTACGCGCTGGCCGCCTTGCATGAGCTGCGCCAGGCCGCCGCCGGGCCGGTGGTGGAGGTGCTCGATCCCTTGCCCGAGCAGGCCCAGACCACGGCCGCGCCGCCGCTGCTGCCATGAACATCGGCCTCATCATCATTGGCGACGAGATCCTCTCGGGCAAACGCCAGGACAAGCACCTGGCCAAGGTGATCGAGCTGCTGGCCGCCCGCGGCCTCACGCTCAGCTGGGCCCAGTACCTGGGCGACGAGCGCGCGCGCCTCACGGCCGAGCTCGCGCGCGCCTTTGCCAGCGGCGACCTGGTGTTCAGCTGTGGCGGCATCGGCGCCACGCCCGACGATCACACCCGCCAGGCCGCCGCCGCGGCGCTGGGGCAAGACCTGACCCTGCACCCGCAGGCCAAGGCCCTGATCTGGCGGCGCGTGCAGCAGATCGCGGCGGAGCAGGGCAGCGAGATCGCGATCGATTCGCCGGATGCGCAGCGCCGCTTCCAGATGGGCGAGTTCCCGGCGGGCGCGGGCATCATCCCCAATCCCTACAACCAGATTCCGGGCTTCTTCGTCGGCACGGTCTACTTCGTGCCGGGCTTCCCGGTGATGGCCCATCCGATGATCGAGTGGGTGCTGGACCAGCGCCATGCCGATCTGCACCGGGCGCTGGGTACGCGCGAGAAGTCGCTGATCGTGCTGGGGGCACTGGAGGCCACGCTGGCGCCGCTGATGGAACGCATCGAGGCCGACTTCCCCGGCATCAAGGTCTTCAGCCTGCCCAGCGTCGACCATCCGCAATGGGGCCGCCATATCGAGCTGGGCGTGAAGGGCGACGCCGATCGCCTGGAGCCGGCCTATGCGGCGCTCAAGCAGGGGCTGTCCCAATATGGTGCGCGCATTGGCACCGAGTTGGTGCGATAAGAGCCCGACTCCAGCACTCGATTGGTGCGCGGTTCGGTGGCCGCCCCGGCGGCGTCATGGTGACGCAAGCCCCACAAGCGCATAATCCGCGGGCCAGCGGGGATGCACCGCGCTGGCGCTCGGGCTGCGCCGGCTGGTCTCAAGTTGGCACGCAACCTGCTTACTTAAACGGTGCATGAGTCGGGCCCCGTGCATCCGCATGGACCCAGACCCCCGCCGAATTCTCAGATCCGATCTACCCCCGTTCCGCTAGGAGTGATTGATGGCCAAGACCGTCGCCGACGTGATGAAGATGGTGAAGGAAAACGAAGTCAAGTTCGTCGACTTCCGCTTCACCGATACCCGTGGCAAAGAGCAGCACGTTTCCGTGCCCGTGTCGCATTTCGACGAGGACAAGTTCTCCTCCGGTCATGCCTTTGACGGTTCGTCGATCGCTGGCTGGAAGGGCATCGAAGCCTCCGACATGCTGCTGATGCCGGATCCCGATACCGCCAATATCGACCCCTTCTTCGAAGAGCCGACCCTGATCCTGTCCTGCGACGTGGTCGACCCGGCCGACGGCAAGGCCTATGAGCGCGATCCGCGTTCGCTGGCCAAGCGCGCCGAAGCCTATCTGAAGGCCTCCGGCCTGGGCGACACCGCCTACTTCGGCCCCGAGCCCGAGTTCTTCATCTTCGACTCGATCCGCTGGGGCAATGACATGTCCGGCTGCTTCTTCAAGATCGAATCCGAAGAAGCCGCCTGGAACACCGGCAAGGAATACGAGCACGGCAACAGCGGCTACCGTCCCACCGTCAAGGGCGGCTATTTCCCCGTGCCCCCGGTCGACGCCGGCCAGGACATGCGCTCGGAAATGTGCCTGATCCTGGAACAGCTGGGCATCCCGGTCGAAGTGCATCACCACGAAGTGGCGAACGCCGGCCAGATGGAAATCGGCACCAAGTTCAGCACCCTGACCAAGCGTGCCGACTGGCTGCAGCTGCAGAAGTACGTGATCCAGAACGTCGCCCATGCCTATGGCAAGACCGCGACCTTCATGCCCAAGCCCATCGTTGGCGACAACGGCTCCGGCATGCACGTGCACCAGTCGATCTGGAAGGACGGCAAGAACCTGTTCGCCGGTGACGGCTATGCGGGCCTCTCCGACTTCGCGCTGTACTACATCGGCGGCATCATCAAGCATGCGCGCGCGCTGAACGCCATCACCAACCCCGGTACGAACTCGTACAAGCGTCTGGTGCCCGGCTTCGAAGCCCCGGTGAAGCTGGCCTACTCGGCCAAGAACCGCTCGGCCTCGATCCGCATCCCCTATGTGGCCAACCCCAAGGGTCGCCGCATCGAGGCGCGCTTCCCCGATCCTTCGGCCAACCCCTATCTGTGCTTCGCGGCACTGATGATGGCCGGTCTGGACGGCGTGGAGAACAAGATCCACCCGGGCGAAGCCGCCACCAAGGATCTGTACCACCTGCCGCCGGAAGAAGACGCGAAGATCCCGACCGTCTGCCACAGCCTGGACCAGGCGCTGGACTATCTGGACAAGGACCGTGCCTTCCTGACCAAGGGCGGCGTGTTCACCGACAGCTTCCTCGATGCCTACATCGAGCTGAAGATGCAGGAAGTGACGCGCTTCCGCATGGCCACCCACCCGGTCGAGTACGACATGTACTACTCGCTGTGATGGGAGCGCGCGGCGTGCGTGTTGAGAAGCAACACGGCGCGCCGCGGGCTGCCAGGGCAGGAGAGGGACGGCGCGAGCCGTCCTTTTTTGTTGCTGCGCCGTCATGGGCCACAATGCGAGCCTGGTTCCTTCCTCTCGACGATTCGGCCGATGCACATCCAGCGACCCAAGAAGCAAGCCCAGTTCCTGCTGCTCAGCGCCCTGTTGGCGGCAGGCGGGGCGCAGGCCCAGGGCGTGGTGTACCGCTGCCCCGGGCCGCCGGTGCTCTACACCGACGCGCTCTCGGCCAAGGAGGCCCAGGAAAAGGGCTGTCGCACCATCGAGGGCACGCCCATCACGGTGCTGCAGGCGCCGGCGCGGGCCAAGCCGGCACCGTCGGCCCAAGCCTCCGAGGGGGCCGCCTCGCGCGGAGGGCCTGATGCGCGCATCGACCCCAACCAGCAGCGTGGCCGCGACAGCGAGCGCCGGCGCGTGCTGGAGACCGAGCTGCGCGACAGCGAGGAGCGCCTGGCCAATCTGCAGCGCGAGTACGCGGGCGGCAACCCCGAGCGCCGCGGCGACGAGCGCAACTACCAGAAGTATCTGGACCGCGTGGCCGAGCTCAAGGCCGGCATCGCGCGCCAGGAAGCCGATATCCAGGCTCTCAAGCGAGAGCTCAGCAAACTCCCCTGAGTCTGCCCGTGTTGGGGCAGGCCACCCGACGCGATGAACGACGACAGCTCAGCGTATGCCGCCTTTGCGGCCTTCGACTCACTGGCCACGATGGTGGCCGTGGTGCGGCCCAACGGCGAATGCAAGTTCGCCAACGCCGCCTTCGAGACCGCGATGCGGCTGTCGCGCCGCGCGGTGCAGCGCAGCCAGCTGTTCGACTGGTTTGCCGACACCGCGCGCCTGCGCGAGGCCATGGACGGCGTGGCGCGCAATGCCTACTCCAGCAGCCGTTTCGATGCGCTCCTGCGCCGCGGCCCGCGCGTGCACGAGGACTTGCTACCCGTGCATGTGATCGTCAGCCAGACCGACGATCCGCAGCAGCTGCTGGTCGAGCTGATCGAGAACGCGCAGCAGACGCGCCAGGACCGCGACGAACGCAAGCTCGACCAGGTGCAGGCCACCAAGGAGCTGATACGCAATCTGGCGCACGAGATCAAGAACCCGCTGGGCGGCATACGCGGCGCGGCCCAGCTGCTGGCGCTGGAGCTGGAGCCCACCGACATGGGGCCCGAGCTGCAGGAGTACACCTCGGTCATCATCCACGAGGCCGACCGGCTGCAATCGCTGGTGGACCGCCTGCTGGCGCCGCACCGCTTTGCCCAGGTGGTGGGCGATGTAAACATCCACGAGGTCTGCGAGCGCGTGCGTTCGGTGATCCTGGCCGAGTACCCCAAGGGGCTCAGGCTGGTGCGTGACTACGACACCTCGCTGCCCGATTTCCGCGGCGATCGCGAGCAGCTGATCCAGGCGGTGCTCAACATCGTGCAGAACGCCGCCCAGGCGCTGCAGGCGCGCATCGCGGCCGGCGATGCGCAGATCACCCTGCGCACGCGCGTGGCCCGACAGGTCACGATTGGTAAGCAGCGCTGGCGCTTGGCACTGGAATTGCATATCGAAGATAACGGCCCTGGTGTGCCGGCCGAGATCCGCGACCGGATCTTCTTCCCCCTGGTCTCCGGCCGGGACGGCGGATCGGGTCTCGGGCTCACCTTGTCGCAGACGATCGTCCAACAACATCAAGGCATGATCGACTGCGACAGCGAACCAGGTCGGACCGATTTTCGAATTACCTTGCCTTTGCCCTGATGGGTATCCCGTCAGGCCTAGCGCGGAGCCCCTGAATGAAATCCATCTGGATTGTTGACGACGACCACTCGATCCGCTTTGTGCTGGAGAAGGCACTTGGCCGCGAGGGTCTGCCGACGCGCAGCTTCAGCAACGCGCGCGATCTGCTGGCCGCGCTCGAGGAGGACAGCCCGCAGGTGCTGGTGTCCGACATCCGCATGCCCGGCGGCTCGGGGCTGGATCTGCTCACCAAGGTGAAGGAGAAGCTGCCCGGCCTGCCCGTCATCATCATGACGGCCTACTCCGACCTGGACAGCGCCGTCTCGGCCTTCCAGGGCGGCGCCTTCGAATACCTGCCCAAGCCCTTCGACCTGGCGCGTGCGGTGGAGCTGATCCGCCGCGCCCAGGAGGAGAGCGTGCGCGAGGCGGTGGCCGAGGAGGCGGCCGCGCCGCTGCCCGAGATGCTGGGCCAAGCGCCGGCGATGCAGGACGTGTTCCGTGCCATCGGCCGCCTCAGCCAGAGCAATGTGACGGTGCTGATCACCGGCGAGTCGGGCAGCGGCAAGGAGCTGGTGGCGCGCGCCCTGCACAAGCACAGCCCGCGCGCCGAGGGCCCCTTCGTCGCCATCAATACCGCGGCGATCCCCAAGGACCTGCTGGAGTCCGAGCTGTTCGGCCATGAGCGCGGCGCCTTCACCGGCGCGCAGGCGACGCGGCGCGGCCGCTTCGAGCAGGCCGAGGGCGGCACGCTCTTCCTCGACGAGATCGGCGACATGCCGCTGGACCTGCAGACGCGTTTGCTGCGCGTGCTCTCGGACGGCCAGTTCTACCGCGTGGGTGGCCACAGCCCGCAGCGCAGCAATGTGCGCGTGGTGGCGGCCACGCACCAGAACCTCGAGGCCCTGGTGCGCGACGGACGCTTCCGCGAGGATCTGTTCCACCGCCTCAACGTGATCCGCCTGCGCCTGCCGCCGCTGCGCGAGCGCCGCGAAGACATCCCGGTGCTGGCGCGCTACTTCCTGCAGCGCAGCGCCACCGAACTGGGCGTGGAGGCCAAGCGCCTCACCGAGCCGGCGCTGGCACGCCTGGTGGCCTTCGACTTCCCCGGCAACGTGCGTCAGCTCGAGAACATCTGTCACTGGCTCAGCGTGATGGCGCCCAGCCAGGTGGTGGAGGCCAAGGACCTGCCGCAGGAGTTGCTGGCCACCACGCCCGTGCCGGCAGCGAGCTCGGTGGCCACGGCGCATGCCGCGGAGCCCGCGTCCGGCGTCGCCGGTGCGGCTCTGCCGGTGATGCCGGCCGGCCCGCAACCCGCCGGCACCGATGCCTGGGTGGCGGAGATGGCGCGCGAGGCGCGCCGCCTGCTGATCGCCGGCGAGCCGGATGTGTGGGACGTGCTGACGCGCCGTTTCGAGGCCAGCCTGATCCTCACCGCGCTGGACATCACGCGCGGCCGCCGCATCGAGGCGGCGCAGAAGCTGGGCATCGGCCGCAACACCATCACGCGCAAGATCCAGGAGCTGGACCTGGACGCCTGAGCGCGCGCATGAACGGCCCTAGGCGGGCAGCTTGTCCAGCCAGACCGCCAGGCCCTGGGCGTTCAGTTCCACGTCCATGCTCAGCAGCTCGGCGCAGCGCGCCTCGGGCAGCTGGCAGCCATGGCGCCGCAGGCTGGCCAGGTATTGCTGCAGCAGCGCGGCCTTGAGGGCGGCATGCCGATCCGGCGCCCGGCGCAGCGACAGCGCGGTATCGGCCATCGCCCGCACCGCCACCAGCAGCGCCTCGGCCAGCTTGGGCACGTCGGCGACGCGGCCGAAGTGGGTCAGGTACATGCACTCGGGCTGGTAGCTCAGCAGCCGCCGCACCGAGGCCTCGAGCGCCTCGGGCTCGAACTGCACCGGCGTGCTGGTGGGCAGCATCCAGGGGCCTTGCTCGGTATCGAACTCGCGGTAGGAGAGGCCGAAGGTGTCGCCGGTGAACCAGCCGCGGCTCTTCGCATCCCAGATGCAATGGTGGTGGCGCGCATGGCCGGGCGTGTCCAGCAGCAGCAGCGGCCGGCCCGCCAGCGCAATCTCCATGCCGTCGCTGCTGGCGCGCGCACGCGCCGCCGGCACGGCCACCAGCTCGCCATAGGAGCGCCGCATTTCCTCCTCGCCATAGACGGCCAGCGCGCCGGCCCACAGGGCGCTCGGGTCCAGCATATGGCGCAGGCCGCGCGGGTGCACCAGGCAGACCGCCTGCGGCAGGGCCTGCATCAACAGGCCCACGCCGCCGGCATGGTCGAGGTGCACATGGGTGGGGATGACATAGTCCACCGCCGTGCGCGGCAGGCCCAGCCGTTCCAGCGCCGCCAGCAGCAGCGGCACGCTGTGGTTGGTGCCGCTGTCCACGAAGGCGGCGCGGCCCTGTTCGACGATCAGGTAGGCGGCATCGAAATGCGCGCGCTGGAAAGCGGTGTCGATGGCGTAAATCCCATGGCCCAGGTCCTGCATCAGCATGCTCCTTAGAATCCCGCCACGATATCGCAAGGAAGTACCGATGGCCGTTCGTGAGATTCTCAAGATGGGCGATGCGCGCCTGCTGCGCGTGGCGAAACCGGTGCAGCAATTCGGCACGCCCGAGCTGGCGCAGTTGCTGCAGGACATGTTCGAGACCATGAAGGCCGCCAACGGTGCCGGCCTGGCCGCGCCGCAGATCGGCGTGGACCTGCAGGTGGTGGTGTTCGGCTTCCAGCACAACGAGCGCTACCCGGAGGCGCCGCCGGTGCCGAAGACGGTGCTGATCAATCCGCTCATCACGCCGCTTTCGGACGAGATGGTGGAGGGTTGGGAGGGCTGCCTATCGGTGCCGGGCCTGCGCGGCGTGGTGTCGCGGCATGCGCGCCTGCGCTACCAGGGCTTCGACGCAATGGGCGCGCCGATAGCGCGCGAGGCCGATGGCTTCCATGCCCGCGTGGTGCAGCATGAATGCGACCACCTGATCGGCAAGCTCTATCCGATGCGCATGACGGACTTCAGCCGCTTTGGCTATACCGAGGTGCTGTTCCCGGGCGTCGATCCCCATGCCGACGATTGAGGCGGGCGACGGAGTTCTTTTTTGTAAAGTGCGTCGTCCTGGGGCAGGCTTCGGGCGTTAAGCCGGGGCAGAGGAGATCGCTCATGGAAAGCGCAATACAAACATCCCCGGCCAAGCGCTGGTGGCAGCTGGCCCTGGCCTTGTTGCTGAGCCTGAGCCTGGGCTGTGCCTGGGCCGACCCGCCCGGCCGCGTCGCCCGCGTGTCGGAGCTGAGCGGCGAGGCCTGGCTGTTCGACACCGAGAGCAAGGAATGGCTGCAGCTCGGGCGCAACCACACCATCAGCGAGGGCGACCGCCTGCGCACCGACCCGGGCGCACGCATGGCCCTGCGCATCGGCTCCACCAGCCTGTGGGTGGACGAGCGCAGCGATATCGAATTCAGCCAGCTCGACGACGAGCGCGTCGAGTTGCGCGTGGACCAGGGCAGCCTGGCACTGCGCCTGCGCAATGCAGAGAGCGCCAACGAGACCCGGCTGCGCACCCGCGAGGGGCGCTTCATCTTCGAGCGCGAGGGCTTTTACCGCGTCGACCAGCTCGACCGTGGCAGCCGCGCCCTGAACTGGCAGGGCCGCATGCGCTTCGAGGCGCGCGAGGGCGATGCCCAGCCGGTCTGGCTGGGGGCCAATGAGCAGGTCGAGTTCTGGTGGGCCAACGGCCCGCGCGCCGAACGCCAACGCTTCGATGTCGACGCCTTCACCGATTGGGCGCTGGCGCAGAGCCGCTCCGACGGCGAAGCCGTCAGCTACCGCTATGTCTCGCCCGAGATGACCGGCGCCGAGGATCTCGACCGTTATGGCCGCTGGGAGAATGCACCCGACTATGGCCCGGTCTGGATCCCGGTGCAGGTGGCGCCCGACTGGGCCCCCTACCGCGATGGCCGCTGGGTCTGGTCGCGCCCCTGGGGCTGGACCTGGGTGGACGATGCCCCCTGGGGCTTTGCACCCTTCCACTATGGCCGCTGGGTGCACTACCGCGCGCGCTGGTGCTGGGTGCCGGGCCGCTATGTGGCACGCCCCGTGTACGCGCCGGCCCTGGTGGCCTGGGTGGGCGGCGGCTCGGTCAGCGTCGGCATCAGCATCGGCTCGCGCCACGACTATCCGCGCTATGGCTGGTTCCCGCTGGCGCCGCGCGAGGTCTACCGCCCCAGCTACCACCACAGCCCCGGCTATGTGCGCCGCCTCAATCCCGAGGCCGACCCGGTGACGGTGCTGAACCCCAATGGTTCGGTGAACAAGCCCGTCTATCGCAACCGCGATGTGGTGGGAGCCGTCAGCACGCTGACGCCGCAGCCCGGCGGCGTGCTGCGCCCGGCACCCTGGCGCGACGCGCAAGTGCCGCTGCGCCCGGTGCCGCAGGCGCCCGGCCGGCAGGAGCTGCCGCCACTGCCGGCGGCGACGCTGCCGGAGCGCCGCGGCCCGGTGTTCGACGCGCCGCGCCCCACGCGCGACAACCGCCCGGACCGCAACGCTGGCGAGGCGCCGCGCTCCATCATCGAGCGTGAACAGCAGCGCGAGCAGCAACGTGAGCCTGTGCCGCGCGAACTGCCGCGGCGCGAGCCCGAGCGTGCCCGCGTTCCCGAGCGTGCACCCGAGCGTGGCCTGGAACGCGCCCCCGAGCGCGGCATCGAGCGCCCCAGCCCGGTGCAGGTGATGCCGCAGCCGGTGCCCCAGCGCGAGCCTGGTGCGCCGCGCTCGGCCATCGAGCGTGAGCAGCAACGCGAACAGCAGCGCGAGCCCATCATGCGTGAACCGGTGCGCATGCCCGAGCGTGCAATCGAGCGGCCGCAGGAACGGCCGCAAGAGCGGGCACCGGAGCGCCAGCCCGACCGTGGCGTGCCGATGCGCAGCGCCCAACCCGTGCCACCCGCGGCCCCGCCCGCCGCGCGCGCCGAGGAGCGCCCGCAGCGCAAGGCCGGCGACGAGGTGCCGCGCCGCCAGGACGGACGCCCGCAGCGCAACAACGATTGACGACCGGCTGCGCTACAGCAGGGGCTTGAGGGCGCGCCAGACGTTGTCCAGCATCAAGGGATGCGCCTTGGCGAGCGGGTGGATGCGGTCGGGCTGGAACCAGCTCTCCGCATCCGGCCGCTCCGCCACGCCGGCGAGCAGAAAGGGGGTGAGGGCGGTCTTCTCGTCCCGCGCCACCTGCTCGAACAGCTGCACGAACTCCTTGCCATAGGCCGCCCCGTAGTTGGGCGGCATCTGCATGCCCACCAGCAGCACCCTGGCGCCGGCGGCCTTGCCGGCCTGCACCATGGCGCGCAGGTTGTCGCGCGTCATCGCGAGCGGCAGGCCGCGCAGCGCGTCGTTGCCGCCCAGCTCGATGATCAGGTGGCTGGGCGTTTGTGCCTTCAGCAGGCCGGGCAGGCGCGAGCGGCCGCCCGAGCTGGTGTCGCCGCTGATGCTGGCGTTCACCACCTCGATGGCGAGGCGCTGTTCCTTCAGCCGGGCCTCCAGCAGCGCCACCCAGCCGCTACCGCGCGCCAGGCCGTACTCGGCCGAGAGGCTGTCGCCCAGCACGACGATGCGGCGCGGCCCGCTGTGCTTGCCCCTGGCATCGGCGGCGCCGGCCAGGGGTGACCCGAGGCATGCCAGGCCAAGCAGGCTACATTGCGCTATCCAGTCTCTACGCCGCATTCCAGCCCGCCCTATGTCTGAATTCATCATCGAAGTCGATCGCGTCAGCAAGTCCGTGCAGGACGCCACCGGCGAGCTGACGATTCTGCACGACATCAGCTTTCATCTGCTGGCGCGTGAATCGGTCGCCATCGTCGGCGCCTCGGGCTCGGGCAAGAGCACCCTGCTGTCCATCCTGGCGGGCCTGGACAAGCCCAGCAGAGGCACGGTGAGGCTGCGCGGCCAGGACATGTTTGCGCTCGATGAAGACGCGCGCGCGGCCTTGCGCGGTGCGGAGCTGGGCTTTGTGTTCCAGAGCTTCCAGCTGCTGGCCAACCTGACCGCGCTGGAGAACGTGATGCTGCCGCTGGAGTTGCGCGGCGAGCGCGATGCCAAGGCCTTGGCGACGCAGATGCTGCAGCGCGTGGGCCTGGGCCAGCGCCTCGGCCATTACCCGCGCGTGCTCTCGGGCGGCGAGCAGCAGCGCGTGGCGCTGGCGCGTGCCTTCGTGGTGCGGCCGGCGCTGCTGCTGGCCGACGAGCCCACCGGCAGCCTGGACTTCGCCACCGGCGCCCAGGTGATGGCCTTGATGTTCGAACTCAACCGCGAGGCCGGGACCACCCTGGTGCTGGTGACCCACGACCAGGCCATCGCCGAGCGCTGCGACCGCCAGCTGCGCATCGAGGCGGGGCATCTGGTCGAGTCCCGGCTCACCGACATGGCCGTCTGAGCCAGGCTCAGAGGCCGCGTCGCGCGCGCTGGCGCAGGCGCCGCCCGCGCTCGAACATGATCACCGCCCACCAGCCCATGTAGACGGCCAGGTAGGCCAGGGCGCCCAGCAGCAGGCCGGCCAAGGGCAGGCCCACCAGCAGGGGCTTGCCCAAGCTGGCCAGCCACAGGCCCAGATCGCTGATCCAGCCGGCCGGATGCTGCCAGTCCAGGCTCAGCATCGGCGGCGCATGCACCGGGCTGGCCTCTTGCACCAGCAGCCCGCCCAGCCAGATCGCCAGGCTCCAGATCGGCACCAGGGTGAAGGGGTTGGTGAGCCAGGTGGCGGCAATCGCCGCCGCCACATTGGCGCGGAACAGGATGGCCACCGCGGCGGCCAGCAGCATCTGGGTGGGCAGCGGGATCACGCCCACCGCCAAGCCCAGGCCCACACCCCAGGCCACCCGGCGCCGATGCGCCACCCACAGCCAGGGCCGCGGCCGCAGGTAATGACCCAGCCAGCGCAGCCCCTTGATGTTCTCCAGGGTCTCGGGCGTGGGCAGCAGGCGGCGGGCGAGGCGGGTGGCGGGCATGAGGCGCTGGATGGGGACGAAACATGAAAAAACCCGCGTTGCCAGACTCAGGCCTGGCGCTACGCGGGTTTTGATGCGAGGGGACTCAGCCCCTGTCCATCAGTTAGCGAACTTGTAGTCGGTCTTGGCCTTGGCCTTCAGATCCTTCTGGAAGTCGCCCAGCTTCTGCTGGTTCAAACGTTGCAGGATCTGCGCCTTCACATCGTCGAAGGCCGGGAAGGTCGCTTCACGCGTGTCTTCCAGCTTGATGATGTGGTAGCCGAACTGGCTCTTCACCGGCTCCTGCGTCATCTCGCCCTTTTGCAGGGCGGTCAGGGCCTTGCTGAACTCGGGCACATAGGAGTTGGGGTTGGCGAAGTCGAGGTCGCCACCGTTGGCGGCCGAGCCGGGGTCCTTGGAGTTCTTGGTCGCCAGTTCCTCGAACTTGGCGCCGCCCTTGATCTGGGCGATCAGGGCCTTGGCGTCCTCTTCCTTTTCCACCAGGATGTGGCGGGCGCGGTATTCGGTGCCGGCGCTCTGGGCCTTGAACTTGTCGTACTCGGCCTTGGCATCGGCGTCGGTGACCGGGTTCTTCTTGCTGAAGTCGGCGAACAGTTCGCGGATCAGGATGCTCTGGCGCGCCAGTTCCATCTGGGCCTTGAAGTCGGCGCTGGCAGGGATGCCGCGCTTCTCGGCTTCCTGCATGAAGATTTCGCGCAGGACGATCTCGTCCTTCACTTGCGTTTCCATCTCCGGCGTGCGGGGCTGGCCGTTCTTGGTGATCTGGCCGATCAGCAGGTCGGCACGTGCCTTGGGCACGGCCTTGCCATTCACCGTCGCGATGTTCTGGGCGCTGGCCGTGATGGGTGCGAACGCTGCAGACAGGGCCGCGATCGAGGCGGCGAGCACAATCTTCTTCATGGACATTGGGCCTTTCAACAGACTCCACCGGCGGGGCATCTACCGGGTTCAATACACAAAACAAAGCGCCGTGGCCGGCGCGGATTCAAGGCGAAATCTGTTCAGCGATCATCCGGGCTGCGGGCGTCGATCGCCAGCGCATGGATGCCTTGCTGCATCAGTTCAGCGAGGGAATCATATACGAGGCGATGGCGGGCGACCCGGTTAAGCCCGGTAAAGCCGGCCGCCACGATGCGCACCGTGTAATGGCCGCCCTCGCGCGCGCCGGCATGGCCGGCATGGCGGGCGCTGTCGTCCTCTACCTCCAGGCTGCTGGGCGCGAGGCGCTCGCGCAGCCTAGACTCGATGTCGGTGACCGAGGCACGCGGGCTCATGGTGTCTCCTTGCCGTCGTTCTTGCTGCTGTCTTCGATGATGTGGCGGCCCATGTAGAGGCCCTGCGCCAGCGTGAACACCAGCATCAGGCCGGTGCTGCCGAAGACCTTGAAATTGGCCCAGCTGGAGGTCGAGAAGTTGTAGGCCACGTAGAGATTGAGCACGCCCATGGCGACGAAGAAGCCCACCCAGGCCAGGTTCAGGCGCGACCAGATGGCGGCGGGCATCTGGATCTCCTCGCCCAGCATGGACTTGAGCAGGTTCTTGCCCATCAGCTTGTCGCTCAGCAGGAACACCAGGGCCATGCCCCAGTACAGGCCGGTGGGCTTCCACTTGATGAAGGTCTCGTTGTGGAACCAGATGGTGGCGCCGCCCAGGGTCACCACCAGGCCCAGGCTGATCCACAGCATCAGGTCGATCTTCTTGCCGCGCAGCTTCAGGACCAGGGCCTGCAGCAGGGTTGCGGCCATCACCACCACGGTGGCCAGCAGCACCGGCGCCTCCTCGGGCCCGACCTTGCCGCCCGAGACCATGAAGCCGAAATGCTCGCTGGCAAAGAGGGCGGCCCAGTCCTTGTGGGATTCGGCGTACTTGAAGCTGCCGAAGAACAGCAGCAGGGGCAGGAAATCGAGCAGGAGCTTCATTCAATCGCAATCAGGGCGCCTCGGGCCGGGTGGCTCAGGTCTTGGGGGCGAAGTCTAGCGCGGCCGAATTGATGCAGAAGCGCTCGCCGCTGGGTTCCGGCCCGTCGGGGAAGACATGGCCCAGGTGCGAGCCGCAGCGCTGGCAGCGCACCTCCACCCGCACCATGCCATGGCTTTTGTCCACCACGCGCTCCACCACTTCGCTGTTGATGGGCGCCCAGTAGCTGGGCCAGCCGCAGCCGGCGTCGAACTTGGTCGCCGGCTCGAACAGCGGCGTGCCGCAACCCACGCAGTTGTAGCGGCCCTGGCTGTCCCAATGATCCCAGTACTTGCCGGTGAAGGCGCGCTCGGTGGCGGCGTGGCGGGCCACCTGGTACTGCATGGGGTCGAGCTGCTCGCGCCACTCGGCATCGGTCTTCTTGATGGGGTAGTCACTCATGATGAACAAGACACTTCCAGATGTTGCGCCCAGTCGGGCGGGAAGCCGGCATCGCTGGCTTGCTCGGGTTCGTCGAAGGGCCGGCTCAAAACTTTCAGCAGGCGCTGCACTTCGCTGAAATCGCCCGCCTGGGCCTGGCGGATCGCGCCCTCGGCGAGATGGTTGCGCAGCACCACCGCGGGGTTGCGGGCCAGCATGGCGGCCTCGCGCTCGGCCGCCACGCTGCCCTCCTGGGCCAGCCTGGCCTGGTAGCGCAGCGCCCAGGCGTCGAAGGCGGGCCGGTCCAGGAACAGGTCGCGCAGCGCCTCGGGCTGGGCGCCGTAGCGGCTCAGCCGGCGGTGCGCGATCGTGTAGTCCACCCGGGTGGCGGCAAGCAGCCGCAGCCAGTCGTCCACCAGCTCGCGGTCGCCCTCCTGTGCGGTGGCCAGGCCCAGCTTGGCGCGCATGGCCCCGAGCAGGGCGCGCGGGAAGCGCTCGCGGTAGGGCTCCAGTGCCTCCAGCAATTGCTCGCCCGCGGCCTCGCGTGCAGCGTCGGGATCGGCGGGCAGCAGCGGCAGCAGGGCCTGGGCCAGCGCATGCAGGTTCCAGAACGCCACATTGGGCTGGCGCGCATAGGCGTAGCGGCCCTGGTGGTCGGAGTGGTTGCAGACATGGCCCGGGTCGAAGCCGTCCAGGAAGCCGAAGGGGCCGTAGTCGATCGTCAGGCCCAGCAGGGACATATTGTCGGTATTCATCACCCCATGGCAGAAGCCCACCGCCTGCCATTGCGCCAGCAGCTCGGCGGTCTGCCCGGCCACGCGCGCCAGCAGCGCCACCACCGGCTGGGGCGCGTCCAGGCATTCGGGCGCATGCTCGGCGATGAAATGATCGGCCAGTCGGCGCAGCGCGGCATGCTGGCCATGGTGGGCGAAATGCTCGAAGTGGCCGAAGCGCAGAAAGCTGGGCGCGACGCGCGTGACCACCGCCGCGGTCTCCATGCTTTCGCGCCGTACCGGCAGGGCCGAGCCGGTGATGCACAGCGCGCGCGTGCTCGGGATGCCCAGCGCCGCCATCGCCTCGGAGCAGAGGAATTCGCGGATCGAGGAGCGCAGCACCGCGCGGCCATCGCCCATGCGGGAGTAGGGCGTCAGGCCCGCGCCCTTGAGCTGCAGCTCCATGCCGCCTTGCGGCGTGGCCAGCTCGCCCAGCCAGAGCGCTCGCCCATCGCCGAGCTGGCCGGCCCATTGACCGAACTGGTGGCCGCTGTAGACGCTGGCCAGGGTCTGCATGCCGGGCCACAAGGCATTGCCGCTGAAGACCTGCAGGGCCTGAAGACTCGGCTGCGAGGCCCAGTCGGCGGGCATGCCCAGCAACTCGGCGCAGGCCGGGCTCTGCGCCACCCAATGCGGGTCCGGCAGACCCTGGGCGGGCAGCTCGGTGTAGAACTCGGGGCCCAGGCGGGCAAAGCGGTTGGGCCAGTCAGCATGCATGATGGCCGGCAGTGTAGACAGGCGCCCGCCAAGCCGCCGGGCGGGCGCGCAATGCCCCTGTCAATGCAGCCGGAACACCGCCACCACCTCGGTCATGCGCCCGGCCTGCTGCTGCAGGCTGTCGGCCGCCGCCGCGGCCTGTTCGACCAGGGCGGCGTTCTGCTGCGTCACCTGGTCGAGCTGGGTCACCGCATCGCCCACCTGGGCAATGCCCTGGCTCTGCTCGGCGCTGGCGGCACTGATCTCGGCGATCAGGTCGGAGACGCGCTTCACCTGGCTCACGATCTCGCCCATGGTGCGGCCGGCATTACCGGCCAGGGTGCTGCCGATCTCGACCTTGTCGACGCTGTCGCCGATCAGGGTCTTGATCTCGCGCGCCGCCTGCGCGCTGCGCTGCGCCAGCGTGCGCACCTCGCCGGCCACCACCGCGAAGCCGCGGCCCTGCTCGCCGGCGCGCGCCGCCTCCACCGCGGCGTTCAGCGCCAGGATATTGGTCTGGAAGGCGATGCCGTCGATGGTGCCGATGATGTCGGAGATCTTGCGCGAGGCTGCGCTGATCTGCTCCATCGTCGCCACCACCTCGTTCACCGCCGTGCCGCCCTGGGCCGCCACGGCCGAGGCGCTGGCGGCCAGCTGGGTGGCGGCGCGCGCGGTGTCGGCGTTCTGCTTCACGGTGGCGGTGAGCTGCTCCATCGAGGCCGCGGTGTGCTGCAGATTGCTGGCCTGCTCCTCGGTGCGCTGGCTCAGGTCGGCGTTGCCGCGCGCGATCTCGGCGCTGCCGGTGGCGATCGAGTCGCTGCCCTCTCGCACCTGGGCCACGATGTCCACCAGCCCGTCGTTCATGCGCTTGAGCGCCGCCAGCAGCTGGCCGGTTTCGTTCGTGCCCGCGGCGCTGATATTGGTGCGCAGATCGCCGGCCGCCACCGCCTCGGCCAGCTTCACGGCCTGGGCCAGCGGGGTGACGATGGAGCGCACCAGGGCCCAGGCGATCAGCATGCCGGCGGCCACGATCAGCAGCGCGCCGATCGCGCCCATCCACAGCAGGCCGGTGCGCGCCGCCACCGCGGCCTGCTCGGCCTTGCTGGCCTTGTCGGCCTGCATCTGCACGAAGCGCTCGATCGCGCCCAGATAGCTGCGCACCGCCGGCCCGTATTCCTCCTGCACCACCTTGGCGGCGCCGGCGCTGTCGCCGGCCGCGCCGAGTTCGCGCGCCTTCTTGCTGGCGGCCAGCAGGCTGCCGCCGAAGCCGACGACCTGCTTCAGCTGGGTCTGGTCCTCGGGCGTCTGCGCCTCCTTGGTGATCTCCTCGCGCAGCTTCACCACGCGCGGCGTGTCGGTGGCCATGGCCTCCTTGAAGAGCTCGCCCACCGCGGGGTCCTTGCTCACCGCGGCGGCCATGCTGCGCGCCACCGCGGTCTCGGTCATGCCCTGCCACTTGACCGACTTGCGTATCAGCGTCTGCGCCTGTTCGATCGCCTCGCTGGCCTGGCGCTCGATGGCCTGGGCGCGCAACAGGGTGAAGCCACCGATGGCCAGCATCGCGGCCAGCAGCAGCGCGATGGCGCCGGTGAGCTTGCGGGCCAGGCCCAGATTGTTCAGGTTCATGGCGATTCCTCTCGGCGGGCGATGCACCGATTCTGAGCACGGGGCGCGAATCTGCCAACCGCTGGTGCGGGGGCTGTCGCAAGCCGGGGCAGTGTTTACGCTAGGTCCTCTTGCGCATCCTGTGTAACGAGGGTGACTATCGAGCTAGGGGACGCGCCCTAAACTGGTTTGAACCAAGAAGTACAGGAGACCGTAGATGGCCTTGATGGGACAGATGATGTCCATGCCCTTGCTGATTTCTTCACTGATCCAGCATGCGGCGCGGCATTCGGGCGATACCGAGATCGTCAGCAAGCGGGTCGAGGGCGACCTGCACCGCTACAACTGGCGCGAGGCCGAGCTGCGCTCGCGCAAGCTGGCCCAGGCCTTTGCCCGTCTGGGCCTGCAGGCCGGCGAGCGCGTCGGCACCCTGGCCTGGAACGGCTACCGCCATCTGGAGATCTACTACGGCAGCTCGGGCTCGCAGCTGGTCTGCCACACCATCAACCCGCGCCTGTTCCCCGAGCAGATCGCCTGGATCGCCAAGGACGCGCAGGACCGCGCCCTGTGCTTCGACCTCAACTTCCTGCCCCTGGTCGAGAAGCTGGCCGAGCACCTGCCGCAGATCAAGCACTATGTGCTGATGACCGACCGTGCCCATATGCCGGCCGCCAGCACGCTGCCCAATCTGCTCTGCTACGAGGAGCTGCTGGAGGCCGAGGACGGCCGCTATGCCTGGCCCAGCTTCGACGAGAACACCGCCTCCAGCATCTGCTACACCTCGGGCACGACCGGCAACCCCAAGGGCGCCGTCTACAGCCACCGCTCCAGCGTGCTGCATGCCTATGGCTCGGCCCTGCCGGATGCGATGGACTGCTCGGCCAAGGACGTGATCCTGCCGGTGGTGCCGATGTTCCACGTCAACGCCTGGGGCCTGCCCTACAGCAGCGCCATCGTCGGCTGCAAGCTGGTGTTCCCCGGCCCGCACCTGGACGGCAAGTCGCTGTACGAGCTGTTCGAGACCGAGAAGGTCAGCTTCAGCGCCGGCGTGCCCACCGTCTGGCTGGGCCTCTTGACCTATGTGGCCAGCAACAAGCTCAGCTTCAGCACCTTCAAGCGCACCGTGATCGGCGGCTCGGCCTGCCCGCCGGCGATGCTCAAGACCCTGATGGACGACTATGGCGTGGAGGTGATCCATGCCTGGGGCATGACCGAGCTGTCGCCGCTGGGCACGCTCTCCAAGCTCACCGCCAAGCAGCTGGCGCTGCCGCCCGAGCAGCAGCGCCGCATCCTGGAAAAGCAGGGCAAGGTGATCTACGGCATCGACATGGCTGTGATCGACGACGAGGGTCAGGCCTTGCCCTGGGATGGCGCCAGCGCCGGCAACCTGGTGGTGCGCGGCCCCTGGGTCATCAACACCTACTTCCAGCAGGACGGCTCGCCGCTGGTGCCCGTGCAGGCCGCCGACGGCAGCTCGATGGGCGAGTGGTTCCCCACCGGCGACGTGGCCACCATCGACGCCGATGGCTTCATGCAGATCACCGACCGCAGCAAGGA
>Ga0208519_100057_pt1 | contig 143746 bp, 129 predicted proteins | sample LakWasM130_HOW14_2_FD_183940 | JGI IMG/M metagenome (GOLD analysis project Ga0208519, IMG submission 183940) | Freshwater sediment methanotrophic microbial communities from Lake Washington under simulated oxygen tension - Sediment Metagenome... | ecosystem: Environmental > Aquatic > Freshwater...
CGCGCAGGATGCGGCGCGCGTGCTCCAGCAGCAGTTCGCCCTCGGGGGTGAGGCCCATGCGCCGGGTGGTGCGGTTGATGAGCACCACGCCCAGGCGGCGTTCCATCTGCGCCAGGTGTTTGCTGACTGCCGCCGTGGAGATGCCCATTTCGCGCCCCGCGGCGCTCAGGCTGGGGCTGGCGGCCAGCGCCGAAAAGAAACCCAGTTCTGCGGGCTGGATGGTGGAGCTCATCGAATATCTCTTAACCTCAGGTTAACGATGGATTCACTCTAGCGACGCTCCGAAGACCTGTCCACATCTAAAGTCCTTCTCACTGCTTGGCTTCACCACCTTGTTTTCCACCGCCCGCCATCCCTGCACGGGCGATCCCCCCACGTTTCCACCCAGACATCGCATGAAAACCTACCAAATCGCCACTATCCCCGGAGACGGCATCGGCAAGGAAGTCATTCCCGCTGGCCAGCGCGTGCTGCAGGCCCTGGCGGCCCACCACCCGCACCTGCGCTTTGACTTCGAGAATTTCGGCTGGGGCGGCGACTGGTACCGCGCCCACGGCGTGATGATGCCGGCCGATGGGTTGGACGCCCTGCGCGGCAAGGACGCCATCCTGTTCGGCTCGGCGGGCGACCCCGACATCCCCGACCACATCACCCTGTGGGGCCTGCGCCTGAAGATCTGCCAGGGCTTCGATCAGTACGCCAACGTACGGCCCACGCGCATCCTGCCGGGCATCGATGCCCCCCTGAAGCGCTGCGCACCCAAGGACCTGGACTGGGTCATCGTGCGCGAAAACTCCGAGGGCGAGTACTCCGGCGTGGGCGGCCGCGTGCACCAGGGCCACCCCATCGAGGCGGCCACCGATGTGTCCATCATGACCCGCGTGGGCGTGGAGCGCATCCTGCGCTACGCCTTCCGCCTGGCGCAGTCGCGCCCCCGCAAGCTGCTCACCGTCATCACCAAGAGCAACGCGCAGCGCCATGCGATGGTGATGTGGGACGAGATTGCCGCGCAGGTGTCTGCCGAGTTCCCCGACGTGAAGTGGGACAAGGAACTGGTGGACGCCGCCACGGCCCGCATGGTCAACCGCCCCGCCACGCTCGACACCATCGTCGCCACCAACCTGCACGCCGACATCCTCTCGGACCTGGCCGCCGCGCTGGCCGGCAGCCTGGGCATTGCACCCACCGGCAACATCGACCCCGAGCGCCGCTACCCCAGCATGTTCGAACCCATCCACGGCTCGGCGTTCGACATCATGGGCAAGGGCCTGGCCAACCCCATCGGCACCTTCTGGTCGGTGGTGATGCTGCTGGAGCACCTGGGCGAGGTGGATGCCGCCCGCGCCGTGATGCAGGCCATCGAACAGGTCACCGCCAACCCCGCCCTGCACACCCGCGACCTGGGCGGCACGGCCACCACGGCCCAGGTGACCGACGCCGTGTGTGCACTGATCAGCAGCGCACCCGCGCGCCAAGCCGCCTGATACGGGTTTGCATTCCACCGGATAACTGGACGAGAAGCCGCCGACCGTGCTGTAGCACGGCAAGGCAAACCAACGATGTTATACGGTGGAAGGCCAATCCGCCGGAGCCCGGCAGACAGAACAACAAGGTCGCAAAGACCATCCGCCCCGCCATCCACACCCCGGAGACACACATGAACCACACCGCCCTGCCCCCCAGCGCCATCGCCCAACCCTTGCGCCGCCACCACCTGCTGATACTGGCCGTTGCGGCGGCAGCGGCCTGCCTGCTGCCCGGCACCGCCGCCCACGCCCAGGCCTGGCCCACCAAGCCGGTGACCATCGTGGTGCCGTTTGCAGCCGGCGGCACCACCGATGTACTGGCCCGCGCACTGGGTGAGAAACTGGCCACCGCCCTGGGCCAACCGGTGATCGTGGAAAACCGGGGCGGCGCGGGCGCCACCATTGGTGCCGACTATGTGGCCAAGGCCCCGGCCGACGGCTACACGCTGCTGATGGGTGCGGTGCACCACACCATTGCCACCAGCGTGTACAAGAAGCTCGGCTACGACTTTCAAAAGAGCTTTGCGCCCATCACCACCGTGGCCCTGGTGCCCAATGTGCTGGCGGTGAGCGCCACCACGCCCGCCAAGGATGTGAAGGAACTGGTGGCCCTGGTGAAGGCCACGCCGGACAGGTTTTCGTATGGCTCCAATGGCGCGGGCACCGCGCAGCACCTGATCGGCACGCAGTTCTCCACCGCCATTGGCCACCCGCTGCTGCATGTGCCCTACAAGGGCAGCGGCCCGCTGACCACCGATCTGCTCGGCGGGCAGGTGTCGATGTCGTTCGACACCGTGACGCCCGTGCTGCCGCACATCAAGGCCGGAAAGCTGCGCGCGCTGGCCGTGACCACGGCCAAGCGGTCGTCGTCGCTGCCCGACGTGCCCACGCTGGAGGAAAGCGGCTTTGCGGGCTTTGATATCGGCACCTGGTTTGGTGTGCTGGCCCCCGCACGCACGCCCGCCGACATCGTGGCAAAACTGAACACCGAGATGGTCAAGGTGATCCAGTCGCCCGACTTCAAGAAGCGCATGCAGGACATCGGCGCCGAGCCCATCGGCAACACATCCGCACAAATGGCCGAGCAGATAGCGGCCGACACCGCACGTTTTGCCAAGCTGGTCGCAGAGAACAAAATATCGACCGAGTGATCCCGGGTTGCCCGCTGACCTGCCGCTACAGGAAACCATGCGGGCCCTCTCGAACTCACAAGCCAAGACCCGACAGGTGGGGTGAGCCCCCCAGAAAACCCAGGCAGTCCGCTGCGGTTGTCGGGCTCGGGCAGGCCCGCACCTGCCGGCATCACTCCATCAAGGCCACCGATTTCATCTGCACCCACAACATGCGCCCCGGCGCGACACCCAGCGACGCGGCCGACCGCTTGGTCAGCCGGGCCAGCAGCATGGCGTCACCCACACGCACGCGCACCAGCGCAAGGCCGGGGTGCTGGTCGTCTCTCACGGCGTCAACGCAGCCGGGCAACACGTTCTGGATGCTGCTGCTTCCCGGCTCTTGCGCCAGGCTCACATCCCGCGCCAGCACCCGCACCCGAACGCGGCGGCCCACGGGCAGGCCCTGGTCACGCACCCACAGGCTGCCACCCGAAAAATCCACACGCGCCAGATGCCATTCATGATCGAGCTCGCCCACCGTGGCATCCAGCACCGCGCCAGCGTCTTCCCCCAGCGTGATGGGCAGATCGATGCGGGCCAGCGTTTGCGCCAGCGGCCCGCTGGCCACGACCCGGCCGCCGTCCATCACCACCAGGGTATCGGCCAGCCGCGCCACCTCATGGGGTGAGTGGCTGACATACAGCACGGGGATGTCCAGCTCGTCACGCAGGCGCTCCAGGAAGGGCAGGATTTCCTGCTTGCGCTGCAGGTCGAGCGCGGCCAGCGGCTCGTCCATCAGCAGCAGGCGCGGGTTGACGGCCAGTGCCCGCGCAATGCCGGCCCGCTGGCGCTCGCCACCAGACAAGGTGTCGGGCTTGCGATCGAGCAGATGGCCAATGCCCAGCAGGGCAACGGCCTGATCGAAGCCCGCCTGCTGCGTGCCCTGGCTGCGCTTCATGCCATAGCGCAGGTTGCCCATCACCGTCAGATGGGCAAACAGGCTGGCCTCCTGGAACACATAGCCAATGGGGCGCTGGTGCGCAGGAAGCCAGCGGCCAGCGTCTTGCCACACGTCACCGCCCACCACCAGGTGCCCTTGCGGGGCGCGCTCCAGCCCTGCGATGCAGCGCAGCACGCTCGTCTTGCCCGAGCCGGACGGGCCGAACAGCGCAGTCACGCCGCGCCCCGGCAAGCCCAGGTCCACGTCAAGGCAAAAGCCCGGCCACTCGCGCCGAAAACGCGCCTGGATGCCCGCCATGTCAGCCACCCCTCTTGGGTTGCGGGCGCCAGGCATACAGGGCCAGCAGCACCACAAACGAGAACACCAGCATCACCGCCGACAGCCGGTGCGCCTGCACATATTCCAGCGCTTCCACATGGTCGTAGATTTGCACCGAGGCCACGCGGGTGACGCCGGGCAGGTTGCCGCCAATCATCAGCACCACCCCGAACTCGCCCACGGTATGGGCGAAAGTCAGCACCGAGGCCGTCAGAAAACCCGGCGCCGCCAACGGCACGGCCACGGTAAAGAAGGCATCGAGCGGTGAGGCGCGCAGCGTGGCGGCCACTTCGAGCGGCCGGTCGCCCACCGCCTCGAAAGCCGTTTGCAGCGGCTGCACCATGAAGGGCAGGGAATAGAACACCGAGGCAATGACCAGGCCGCCAAAAGTGAAAGGCAGTGGACCCAGGTTCAATGCCTGGGTGAGTTGCCCCACCAGGCCGCTGGGCCCCATCGCCAGCAGCAGGTAAAAGCCCAGCACCGAGGGCGGCAACACCAGGGGCAAGGCCACCACGGCTCCAATCGGCCCCTTCCAGCGCGACGGGGTGCGCGCCAGCCACCAGGCAATGGGTGTCCCGAGCAGCAGCAGGATCAGGGTGACCAGGCCCGCCAGGCGCACAGTCAGCCAGAGGGCCTGCAGATCACCGTCCGTCAGCATGGCGTTGCCTCCCACGAATCACATGGCGCCCCGCCGACGCAGCCCAAGCCGTGGCCCATGCCTGCACGCACGCCAGCGCCCTACTTGCTGGCCGCATCGCCGGGGAGGACGAAACCATATCGGGTCATCACGGCACGGGCGGCCTTGCTGCCCATGTAATCGGCGAACTGCTGGGCGAGCGCGTTGTTTTCTGCCCGCCGGGTGATGATGAAACCCTGCTCCAGCGGCGCATGCAGATCGTCCGGAATGAGCCAGTAACCGCCCTTTCTGGCCAGTTCGGGGCTGACCGCCAGGGCCAAGGCGATGACGCCCACCTGCGCATTGCCGGTCTGCACGAACTGCGCGGTGTGGGCGATGTTCTCGCCATAGACCAGTTTGGGTTCGACCTTGCCCCACAGGCCCGAAGCCCGCAGCGCTTCTTCGGCGCGCTTGCCATAGGGCGCATGGCGGGGGTTGGCGATGGCGACGCGGGTGATTCTGGCGTCGGTCAGGCTGGCCAGCGTCATCTGGCGGGCGTCCATGCCGGCACTCCACAGCACGATGCGGCCCAGGGCGTAGGGCTTGACCTCGGAGGCGGCAAATCCGGCCTTGGCCAGCGCGCGCGGAAAGGCAATGTCGGCCGAAAAGTACAGGTCGTAGGGCGCGCCCTGCTGGATCTGGGCGTTGAACTTTCCCGACGAGCCGTAGATGACCTCCACCTGGTCGGCGCTGTGGGCCTGCAGGAAGGTGGTGACGATCTCGTCCATGGCGAACTTCAGATCGGCCGCAGCCGCCACGGTGATTTTCCCGGCATGGGCCGAGGTGGCAAACAGCATGGCGCTGGCAAGCAGCAAAGGGCGAAAAAAATGCATGGCCGCAAGCATACGGCACGCATCCGGCCCCGCCCATCGCCACCCGCCCAAACGGGCCTGTTGATGCGACCAGGTCCGTTTTTAATAAAGTAAGGCTTTAGCGCTTGTACAACAAGCGCCATAAGCTATTAAACATATAGCAATCAGCGATGACTCAGGCGCCTCACGGCCCAGTCGCCCAGGCTCTGAATGGCCTGCACAAAGAAGATCAGCACCACCACCACGGCCAGCATGATGTCGGGCAAAAAGCGCTGGTAGCCATAACGGATGCCCAGGTCGCCCAAGCCGCCGCCGCCAATGGCACCGGCCATGGCCGAGTAGCCGGTCAGGCTCACGAAGCTGATGGTCAGGCCGGCCACGATGCCGGGCAAGGCCTCGGGCAGCAGCACCTTCCAGACGATCTGGCCGGTGGTCGCCCCCATCGACTGGGCGGCCTCGACCAGGCCGTTGTCCACTTCGCGCAGCGCGGTTTCCACCAGGCGGGCAACGAACGGCGCGGCCGCCAGCGTGAGCGGCACCACGGCAGCCGCTGTGCCGATGGACGAGCCCGTGATCAGCCGCGTGAACGGGATGATAGCCACCAGCAGGATGATGAAGGGCGTGGAGCGCACGGCGTTCACGATCCAGCCGACGGTCTTGTTGAGCGGGCTGTTTTCGAGCACACCGCCCCGGTCCGTGAGGCGCAGGAACACTCCCAGCGGAATGCCGATCAGGCCACCCACCACGCCCGAGATGCCCACCATCACGATGGTTTCCCACAGCGAGGTGGCAAACAGCTCCAGCATCATTTCTGAAAAATTCTCGAACATCGCTCAACCTTCCGTTGTCACTTCTTGCACCACCACGCCTTCGCCACGCAGCTGCGCAATGGCGGTCTGCAGCCGGGCGCCGTCGCCGCTGGCATACACGGCCAGCGAGCCGAAGGTCTGGTCCTGGATCTCGTCGATCTGGCCGTGCAGGATGGACAGGTCCAGCCCGTGGTCGCGGATCAGGCGCGACAGAATGGGCTGGTAAGCCCGCTCGCCCGAGTACGACAGTCGCAGCAGCTGGCCCACACCGCCCTGCAGCTGGCCCGACAGATGGCGCACATGGTCGAGCACGCTGGCGGGCAGCTCCTGCGGCACGATCTCATCGATCAGGCTCTTGGTGATGGGTTGCTGCGGGCGCGTGAACACGTCGATCACGGGGCCCTGCTCCACGATGCGCCCGGCGTCGATCACCGCCACACGGTCGGCTACCTGCTTGATGACCTGCATCTGGTGCGTGATCAGCACCACTGTGAGGCCCAGCTCCTTGTTCACCTGGCGCAGCAGCGCCAGGATGGAACGCGTGGTTTCGGGGTCAAGTGCCGACGTGGCCTCGTCGCTCAGCAGCACCTTGGGGCGGCTGGCGAGCGCACGCGCAATGCCCACGCGCTGCTTTTGTCCGCCCGAAATCTGCGCGGGGTAGCGGTCGGCCAGTGCCGACAAGCCCACGAGATCGAGCAGCGGGTTCACCCGCGCACGGATGGCCGCCTTGTCCATGCCCGCCAGTTCCAAGGGCAGCGCCGCGTTGTCGAACACCGTGCGCGACGACAGCAGGTTGAAGTGCTGGAACACCATGCCGATGTCGCGGCGCGCAGCGCGCAGATCGGCGTCATTGAGTTGCGTGAGATCGCGGCCTGCCACGATCACCTCGCCCCGGGTGGGCCGGTTGAGCAGGTTGATCACCCGCACCAGAGAGCTTTTGCCCGCACCGCTGCGGCCGATTATGCCGAACACTTCGCCCGGCGTGATGTGCAGGTCGATGCCACGCAGGGCCTCGACCGGGCCTTGTGGGCCCGGATAAATCTGGGTGATACCCCGTAAGTCGATCATGAAATGACATTGCGCCGCGAGGGCCTGGGGCCACCGCAGCGCAAGAAGTTGGAGGGAGGCTGAACTGTAATCAGAAAATATAAACCATCAAAATATCAAAAAATAAAGTAATAAGACCATCTGGTTATTTGGCCAACGCGGCGCCGTCATCGGCGCACGCCCAGGAAGACCCCGGCGGGGGTGATATCCCTCACACCGGCCGGTGGTGGGCCTGCAGTCCGCGCGCAACCAACGCGCCGAGGGCCAACACCCCCAGCGCGGCACCGGTGAACACCACTGCCAGCCAACCCCGGTCCACGCTGGCCGCCGCCACCACCACGCCCGTGGATTGCCCCAGAAACAGCAGGCAGGCAAACAGCGTGACGGCAGTGCCCCGCGCCTGCGGCGCCATCTGCGTTGCTTGCGTCTGCAAAGTGTTGTGCAGCATGTAAAAGCCCAGCCCCGCCAGGAAGCAACCCAGCACGGCCCAGGCCACCACGGGTGCCCACGCCAGCAACAGCAGGCCGCTGGCAATGAGCGCTGATCCCGCCAGCGCCAGTCCCGTCTCACCCAGCCAGGCCAGCCAGCGCCGCGCAAACACGCTGTACAGCAGGCCACCCACCCCATACAGCACCATCACGCCCCCTGCGGTCGAGGCTGACAAGCCAAAACCTCCCGTCAGGCGGGCGGGCACAAAGGCCAGCGTGCCGAAGGCCAGGGCGCCTTCGATGGCCACCACGGTCAGCACCCAGCGCACGCGCGGCATGCGCAACAGCTGGACCACCCCTGCCAGGTAGGCGGCCAGTGAAAACGCGGGGGCGTCTGCATTCACCGCAGAAGCCGCCCCAAGCCCCGCGCGGGCATGGCGAAACAGCAGCACCGCAGCCACCAGAAATAGCATGGCCAGCACGGCAAACGCGGCGCGCCAGCCCAAGTTCTCGGTGGCAAAGCCCCCAAACCACTGGCCGGCCATCATTCCGGTAACGGTGGCGCCCATGAGCCGCGCCAGGGTTTCCTGCCGCTGCGCATAGGGCACCTGGTCGCCTATCCAGGCCATCGACAGCGGAATGATGCCCGCCGCCGCGGCCCCCATGGCAGCGCGGGAAACCACCAGTACCGCCAGGCTGGGCGCCAGCGCCGTGACGGCACTGAACAGCGCACAGGCCGCCGTGGCGCCCATGATCACCTGCACCTTGCCCAGCCGATCACCCAGCGGGCCATACACCAGTTGCAGGACGCCATAGGCCACGGCGAATGCCGCAATCACGGCAGATGCATCGCCGGTTGTCGCCTGAAACTCGTGCGACAGCGCAATCAGCATGGGGTCACACACACGCATCGATGCCATGCTGGAAAAGGCCGCCAAGCCCATCAGGCGCAGCATCATGGGAGAAGTGGTCATGTCGCGCATTGTCGAGCGACAGGCCGCAAGCTGCTATCGCACCGCCGGATTCCCCGCACCCTGACCTCATCGCCCGTTGCAGGAACTATCAAAACAATAGCTCCCTGCACTTGAGGCATCAGCGCCAATGGCAAAAACAGGCAAAGATCCCTCGCACCCAGCGCAATCATTCGTGTGCAGATACGCGTACTTGAAAAATTGACAGAAAGTAACCGTTGAACCACGGGAATGGTGTGCAATCAGACCGTCAGCGAAATCCCAGGACTAAGGACTTGCCATGCCAGTCGCATATCTCAGACAACTCGCCTTGGCGCTGGAACGCACGAAAAACGCCGTGCGAGTCACCCACACCTACCAGCTCGCCCTGGTCCAGTGGCTGTGGTCCCGTGGCTACATCGAGGCCAAGATTTCTGCGATGGCAGCGTCCTCAAGGGCAGCAGCCGAGGTGCTCGGCATCACGGGACTTGGGCAACAGTTGATCGGCCCCCAGGCATGACAAACCTGCGTTGCAGCGACAGCAAGGGCACCATCGCCATGCCGGTCGCCAGCAAGGCGAGCACTCGCCACGCAACAGGCAGGACGGGCCCGTACTGTTTTTGCACGAGATTGAAGAAAAAAAAGGCCCCTGCATTGCTACAGGGGCCTATTGACTCTGGTGGGACGTGCGGGGGTCGAACCCACGACAAACGGATTAAAAGTCCGCTGCTCTACCAACTGAGCTAACGTCCCAATTGCCGCAATAGTTTTATCGACTGCTGCAAAGCCTTGGATTATAGCGTGATTTTTTTGACCTACCGGGAGATGGTGGCCAGTTTGTCGAGCACCCATCCTGCAGCACATTGGCCAAAGGTTGCCGTCACGGCCACGACAGAGCCATAACCATGGCAATTCAGGGTGCCATCCCCCTCCACCGCACAGGACGCATCGGGCGCGGCCACGGCCTCGCGGCTGAAGACACAGGTGATACCCATCTTGCGTGCTTCACGGGGGGCCTGGTGGTGTTTGCGCAACCGGTAGCGCAATTGCGCCAGCAGCGGGTCGTGGGTTGTGGCACTGAGATCGTCGATATCGATCTTGTGCGCATGCCGCTTGCCTCCGGCGGCACCCACGCTCACAAAAAGCGTTCCTGTATCGCGTGCCCAGGCTGCCATCGCTGTTTTGGCCTTGATCTGGTCGCAGGCGTCAATCACTGCGTCGATCGGCCCTGTCAGCAAGTTCGGCCAGTTCTCCGGCGTGACGAAATCATCGATGCACAGCACCTCGCAATGGGGATTGATGAGCGCAATGCGCTCCTGCATGGCCACCACCTTGGCCTGGCCCACGGTCGTGGTCAGCGCATGAATCTGCCGATTGATGTTGGATTCGGCGACATGGTCGAGGTCAATCAGGGTGATGCGCCCCACACCGCTGCGTGCCAGGGCTTCGGCTGCCCACGAACCAACGCCGCCAATACCTACCACGACTACATGGGACTGCTCGATACGTGCCGCGCCTGCAACGCCGTAGAGGCGCTCAAGCCCGCCAAAACGGCGTTGCCGATCCACATCGGAGCCCGCGTCGCCCGCCACGGAAGCGACGACGGCAGGCACGCTCACTGCCGTCATTTGAGGCGCGACAACCGCTCTTTCGCGGCCACGGCGGCTTCGGATTGGGGATAGGCCCGCAGCAGATCTTCCAGGGTCTTGCGGGCCGCGCGGGTTTCCTTCAATTCGATCTGGCAGTTGGCAATCGACAACGCAGCTTCGGGGGCACGCGCGTGACCAGGCGAGCCGGACATCAACAACCTGAAGTTGCCGATGGCCTCCTTGTACTCACGCGCTGCATACTGCGCATTGCCCAGCCAAAACCGCGCCGAAGGCACGTAGCCGCTGCGCGGGTACTGGCGGACAAAGCCAGCAAAAGCCGTGTTGGCCTCTGCGAATTTGCCCGTACGGAAGATTGCCAGTGCGGCCTCGAAATCACGTTTTTCAGCGGCATCGGCCTGGAACTCCAGTCCATCCACCGTCACTTTCACGGGCTCAAACTGGCGCAAGCGCTCATCAACCCCTTGTGCGATGTCTCTCTGGCGACGCTGCAGCTCCCCGACGTCACGCAACAGTTGCTCGTTTTGTCCACGCAACGTGGCCTGCTCCACGCGCAACGTTTCAATCTGGGTCTGCAGATCCAGCAAGCTGCGCCTCTGCTGGGAGTTGTCATCACCCGATTTGCGAAGATCGTCCGCGGACCGCTGGTTGGCCAGCTGCAGCGCATCCACCCGCTGCCGCAATTCGAGGATGGCACGCCGTGCCTCATCATCCTCAAACAGCGCAGCGTGGCTGGTGGAAACAAAGGCACACGACAGCACCAGCGCCAGCAGCGCCCGTGCCGGCATGGGAAACTTTGCTGCGCGCATCAACGGTAGGACAGTTCGGCGCGGCGATTTTGCGCGTGCACATCTTCACTGTTACCGTGCGCCGCCGGCTTTTCCTTGCCAAAACTCACGGCTTCCACCTGGTTGTCGGAAACGCCCAGCAAACCGAGCGATCGACGCACAGCCTCTGCACGCTTTTGGCCCAGGGCCAGGTTGTACTCGCGGCCGCCGCGTTCGTCGGTGTGGCCTTCCACCATGACCTTGCGGTTGCCACTGGACTTGATGAAACGGGCGTGGGCCTCGATCAGTGACTGGAATTCTGGCTTGATGACATAGCTGTCGTAGTCAAAGTACACCAGACGGCTGACGCCAACCGGGCCAGCCGCGTCGCGTGCGGATTGCCCCAGATTGACACCTGCCACACCGGCCTGTCCGGCATTGGCCCCGCCACTGCCACCGGTGGTGGGGACTGCCGTCTTGTCTTCAACGGGAACGTCGTCGAGCTTGACACCCGAACTGCAACCCGCCATGAGGGCGGCAACGGTAATGGCGAGGGAAATGCGTTTGATCATCCAAAATTCTCCTGCAAGCTTCGTATAAAAATGTGCCAAAAGGTTCACTGCTTCTGAAACGGACCCCAATCGGGTTCGCGAATGTCGCCGCCCTGCCCTGCAAGGCGCGCCTTGATCTTTCCATCCAGGGTGCTGGTCATGAGGGCTTCCCGACCCTGATGCTGCGTTGCATAAACAATCAGGCGGCTGTTCGGGGCAAAGCTGGGGCTTTCATCGGCACTGGTATCGGTAATGGCCGAAACAGCACCCGATGACAGATCCATCACATGCAGCTTGAACGCCCCATTGATCCGGGAGATGTAGGCAAGCCAGCGGCCGTCCGGGCTGATGCTGGGCGAAATGTTGTAGGTGCCTGTAAAGGTCACGCGCTGGGCATTGCCGCCAGTGGTGGGCACTTTGTAGATCTGGGGTGCACCGCCGCGGTCACTCACAAAATAAATGCTGCGGCCGTCGCTGGAAAAAACGGGCTCCGTGTCAATGCCAGCACTTTGCATCAATCGGCGAGGCTCACCACCATTGGCATCAATGGTGTAGAGCTGGGAGGCCCCGTCCCGGCTCAGGGTGACAGCCAGGGTGCGGCCATCCGGTGCCCAGGCAGGCGCGCTGTTGGAGCCGCGGAAATTGGCGATGAGCCGGCGCCGACCCGTGGCCACGTCGTGCACATACACCACGGGTTTGCGCGACTCGAACGACACATAGGCAATCTGCCCGCCATTGGGCGACCATGCCGGAGAAATGATCGGCTCGGGGCTGGACAAGGCGGACTGCGCATTCTCGCCGTCCGCATCGGCCACCCAGAGGCTGTAGCGCGTGCCCGCCTTGGTGACATACACGATGCGCGTCGAGAAAACACCGCGCTCGCCGGTCAGTTTTTCATAGATGAAGTCGGCAATGCGGTGCGCCACCAGGCGCAGATCGCCTTGGCTGACCACAAAACTCTGGCCACCGAGGTCTTGGCCGCGCACCACATCCCACAGGCGAAAGCGCACGTCAAAACGTCCATCTGCAAGCCGTGTCACGCTTCCGGTGGCGAGGGAGTCAGCACTCTTTTGCCGCCACAGGGCCACATCGGGGCGCGAGGTCTCATCCAGCGCAACGCCGGATGCATCCACCGCGCGAAATTGCCCGCTGCGCTCCAGATCGGCCTGCACAATGGCTGCGATCTTCTGCGGGGACTGCGCCTCGCCCCGAAACGGGGCGATGGCCACCGGCAGCTGGGTCAGGCCAACGCCCGTGACCTCGACACGAAATTGCGCCAGTGCGGGCAATGCGGGGGTGGAAATCAACGCGGCCATCAGGCTGCGGCGCAGGGGTTGCGGCAAGGCCGCGGAGAGCATGGAATGAGGTGTGCGATCAGTGGTCATTGGCAGCCAGCGGAAACCGAACGAAAGCCGGTGGACAGGCGCCAATGTTACACACCATCGGCACCCCCCTGTGACAAACTGTGCAATGGGCACGCGGCGAAACGTAGAATCCGCCCCACATGCAAGCCACCGATACGAATGCCCAGGCGGATTCCGCCGCGCTTTCACCCCCACCCAGCCTGCGCGCCCGACTGGCGCGGCTCTCGATCTATTTCGGACACCATCGCCTCGCCTGGATCGTTGCCATTGTGGCCACCCTGGTGGGCGCCGCGACCGAACCGCTCATTCCCGCCTTGCTGCAACCGCTGCTGGACCGTGGCTTCACCCAGGGCACCTTGCAACTGTGGATGGTGCCGCTTGCAATCATGGGTGTTTTTCTGGTGCGGGGGCTGGCACAGTTCGTGGCCCAGTATGCGCTGGCGCGCATTGCCAACGAAGGCATGCTGGCGCTGCGCCAGGCGCTGTTCGATCGCGTACTGGCGGCGGAGATGGCCCTTTTCAGCCGCCAGTCGGCCAGCGCGCTCTCCAACACCGTGGTGTACGAGGTGCAGACAGGTTCCACCCTGCTGGTGCAGGCATTGATGGGCCTGTCGCGCGACGGCTTCACGCTCATCGCCCTGCTGGGTTACCTGCTTTTCCTGAACTGGCAACTCACGCTGATTGTGGCCGTGGTGGTTCCCGGTGTCGCCTGGATCATGAAGACCCTGTCGCGACGCCTGTACAGCCTGACCAAAAGCAGCCAGCAGGCAACGGACGAGCTCGCCTATGTGGTGGAAGAAAACGTCCTGGCGCATCGGATGGTGCGCCTGCACGGAGCGCAAGCGGGTCAGGCAGAGCGCTTTGGCCACCTGAGCCGGAGCCTGCGCCGCCTGGCCATCAAATCGACCATTGCGTCGTCCTCCATGACGCCTCTGACCCAGTTGCTGGCCGCCGCCGCGCTCTCGACGGTGATCTGCATCGCCCTGTGGCAAAGCCGGGGCGCGACAGACACCCGCGAGGTGACGGTGGGCGGCTTTGTCTCATTCATCACCGCTATGCTGATGCTGATTGCGCCCATCCGCCGGCTGGCCGATGTGGCCAACCCGATCACCCGCGGCCTGGCTGCGCTGGAGCGCGGCCTTGCGCTGCTCAGCGATGCAGTGGCGGAAACCGGCGGCCATTACACCGCCGAGCGCGCAAAAGGCGCCCTGACCCTGCAGGACGTGACCGTGTCTTTTGGCCCAGAGCATGCCCTCGCCCTGGACCGCGTGAACCTGACCGTGCAACCGGGGGAAATCGTGGCCCTGGTCGGCCCCTCGGGTGCCGGCAAGACCACCCTGGTGAACCTTCTGCCCCGATTCGTGAGCCCTTCTGCCGGACAGATACTGCTGGACGGCCACCCCTTGGCCGAATGGCGCCTGGATGCACTGCGTGCGCAATTCGCCATGGTCAGCCAGGATGTGGTGATGTTCAACGACACCATCGCCGCCAACGTGGCCTTGGGCAGCTCGGTGGATGAACAACGGGTGCGCGAATGCCTTGCGGCTGCGAACCTGACAGAGCATGTGGCCGCGCTTCCCCAGGGCATCCACACCATGGTGGGCCACAATGCCACCCAGCTCTCCGGCGGTCAGCGCCAGCGTCTGGCCATTGCGCGGGCCTTGTACAAGGATGCGCCCATCCTCATCCTGGACGAGGCCACCTCCGCGCTGGATACCGAATCAGAGCGGCTGGTGCAGGATGCCCTGCAACGGCTCATGCGCGGGCGCACCACACTGGTCATTGCCCACCGCCTGTCCACCATCGAACATGCCGACCGCGTGGTGGTGATGGAGCGGGGCCGCATCGCAGAGCAAGGCACGCACAGCGCCTTGATGGCCAGCGGCGGGCTCTATTCGCGCCTGCAGAATCGCCCGGCCGCCGGTTAAGCGCCTCGCAATTGGCCACCCGCTACCACTTGCCGCGGTTCGGCTGGCGGCGTCGGATGGCGGCGGCAATGGCATCGGCCGCGTCCCTGCGATCGACCCGCAGGGCAAAGTCAGTGGCAGTCAGCCCCAGCCGGTTCTTCAGTGCAGGGTCGGCGCCCTCATCCAGCAACAGCTGCAGTGCTTCCCTCGTGCCGTATTGCGCGGCCATCATCAGGGGCGTGGAACCATTGGGCGACGCCGCATCGATGTAGGCATGGTGTTCCAGCAGCAAGGCCATGATGGCCGTGTGCTCGGGCGTGGCGCCCGACGCTGCATAGTGCAGGGCCGTCCAGCCCGGCTTGTTCACGTCGGCATCCCGCGCTATCAAGGCCTTGACCGCCTCGATGTTGCCCTTGATGGCTGCCAGCATCAGCGGGCTTTCGTCCTGCGCGTTGCGTGCCTCCACATTCAACTGTCGTGCGCCCATCAGCGCCGCAAAGGCATTGCGGGAGTCCAGCTGCAACGCCATCGACAAACCCACCTGCCCCTTGGGATCGCGCGTGTTCGGGTCAAAGCCCCTGCGCAGCAGCGTTGAAATGGTGGCGCCATCGTCGCGCTGGATGGCCGTGAAGAAATCGTCGTAGGAGCCGGCGTGCGCCATCGCACTCGCGGCCACCAACGCCAGGGCGAGCATGGAACGGCGTTGCAGGCTCATGCCACCACTCCTTTGAACAAGGCCTCGAAATTGCGGCTGGTGGCCTGCGCCACCACGTCCAGCGCGATGCCCCGCGTCTGGGCGATCTGCCGGGCCACCAGGGGCACATACGAGGGGTTGTTGGTCTTGCCCCGGTAAGGCACGGGGGCCAGGTAAGGGCTGTCGGTCTCGATCAGCATGCGATCCAGCGGAACATAGGCCGCCACGTCGCGCAAGTCCTGCGCGCTCTTGAACGTGACGATGCCCGAGAACGAGATGTAGTAGCCCAAATCGAGCGCGGCGCGCGCCACCTGCATCGACTCGGTAAAACAGTGGAACACGCCGCCCGCCAGATTGCCCGCACCGTCTTCACCCTCTTCGCGCAGTATTGCCAGGGTGTCATCGGAGGCGCTGCGGGTGTGGATCACCAGGGGTTTGCCGCAGGCCCGCGCAGCGCGGATATGGGTGCGAAAGCGCTCGCGCTGCCATTCCAGATCGGCGATGCTGCGCCCGCCCTTGCGGTCTTCCATGCCGTAATAGTCCAGGCCCGTCTCGCCAATCGCCACCACGCGGGGCAGTGCCGCGCGGTCCAGCAGGTCTTGCACCGAGGGCTCGGTCACGCCCTCATTGTCGGGGTGCACGCCCACGGTGCTCCAGAAATTGTCATGGGCCAGCGCCAGCGCATGCACACCATCGAACTCTTCCATGGTGGTGCAGATGCACAAGGCCCGATCCACCTGGGCGTCGGCCATGGCCTGGCGAATGGCGGGCAACTGGCTGAGCAGTTCCGTAAAAGTGAGGTGACAGTGCGAATCGGTAAACATGCGGTCTTGAAACAACAAAGCCGACCAGCCAGCGCGGGTCGGCACAGGACCACCAACGCAATCAGATGGTCTGCGTGGGGCGCTCAGAACCCAGGGCAGTGCCCAGCAGTTCCTCGATCTTGGCCTTGAGCTGGCGCGATTTCTCGTCCTTGGGGAACTGGATGCCAATCCCCTGTGTGCGGTTGCCCGCTGCGCGCGGTGGGGTGACCCACGCCACGCGGCCGGCCACGGGATAGCGCTGGGTATCTTCAGGCAGCGTCAGCAGTACGTAGACATCGTCACCCAGCTTGTAGTTGCGCGGTGTGGGAACAAAAATGCCCCCTTCCACAAAAAAGGGAATATAGGCCGCGTACAAGGCCGCCTTTTCCTTGATGGCCAGCTGCATGACACTGGGACGGGGCGCGGTGGAAGGACTGGTCATGGTGATGGGTGCGACTTCAGTGCCTTGAGTGTAGGATGTTTCGCGCCTGCGCCACAAGCGCCTCCAGCATGAGGCCGGCGTTGAACGGATGGTCCGCCGTGCGCGCTTCCTTGGCAAGTGCGCGGGACCAGCGCGTGAGGGCTCCCAGCGGGGGCGGCTTGGGCAGATCGCCCGGCGCGAAATAGCGCGGTGCCGCACCCATGCTGGCGGCCAGCAGGTCGTGGCACAGTTTCTGAAGGGCGTCGATTGCCTGGGCAGGTGCCCAGTCGCCCAGCGCCGCCACATCCCCCCGCGCAATGCCCTGGGGCAGCGCCGCCCAGGCCTGCGGGCTGCGGCCGGAGCGGGCCAGAGCCAGGGTGTCATCCGGGCGGCCACCGGCCGCACGCAAATGCGCGGCTGCAGCCGCTGGCTCCACCCCCTGCCCGGCAAGCCACTGCAGCATGTCGGCCTCGGCAGGCCAGACCATGGTGTGCCCCAGGCAGCGGCTGCGGATGGTGGGGAGCAACTGGTGCGCGGCTTCGCTGGCCAGCACAAAGCGCACGTCGCCGGGCGGCTCTTCCAGCGTCTTGAGCAGCGCGTTGGCCGTGATGTGGTTCATCTGCTCGGCCGGATACACCAGCACCGCCTTGCCGCGCCCGCGGGCCGAGGTGCGCTGCGCAAACTCCACCGCATCGCGCATGGCCTCGACGCGGATCTCGCGGCTGGGCTTGCGCTTTTTGTCGTCGATGTCGGCCTGGGCTTTTTCCGACAGGGGCCAGCCCAGCGCCATCATCTGCACCTCGGGCATCAGCACGCACAGGTCGGCATGGGTGCGCACGTCGATGGCGTGGCAGCTGCCGCAGTTTCCGCAGGCCCCCTGGGCAGTCGGCGCATCGCACAGCCATGCGCGAACCAATTCCATCCCGAGGGTGTACTGCCCCAGGCCCGATGGCCCCTGCAGCAGCCACGCATGGCCGCGCTGGGCCAGCAGGCTGGTGCGCTGCACGGCAATCCAGGGTGCCAGCGCCACGGTGGCTTCGCTCATTGCGGCCCTCCCTGCGTGGCCACCATGATCGCCAGCCAGCCCTTGCGCACGAACACGCTGGTGAGCTGCTGCCACACGCGGTGGCGCTCCTGTGCCGCATCCAGGCGCGCAAAGCGCTGGGGCGCGGCGGCAGCGCGGTCGGCATAGCCCTGGGCCACGCGGCGGAAGAACTCCACGGGCTGGGCCTCGAAACGGTCGGGCACACGCGCACCGGCCAGCCGCTCGGCCGCCACCTCGGGGGCCAGGTCGAACCACACCGTCAAATCGGGTTCTCGCATCCAATCGGCGTCTGGCGCAAGCCCCGTCTGGGCAAGGCGCTCCAATGTGGCTAGCACCCCGAGATCAAAGCCGCGCCCCGCGCCCTGGTAGGCAAAGGTGGCGTCGGTGAACCGGTCGCACAGCACCACCTCGCCCCGCGCCAGCGCGGGCTCGATGACGTTGCGCAGGTGATCGCGCCGGGCGGCAAAGATCAGCAGGGACTCGGTGAGCGCGTCCATGGGGTCGTTCAGCACCATCTCGCGCAGCTTTTCGGCCAGCGGGGTGCCGCCTGGCTCGCGGCTCACGGTGACCGTGCGGCCCTGGGAGCGGAACGCGGCGGCCAGGCCCTCGATGTGCGAGGACTTGCCTGCGCCGTCAATGCCTTCAAACGTGATGAACAGACCGGGTCGTGACATGGAAACCTTGGTTGAATCGGGGCGGACTGGCGGGCAAAAACAGCAGTGCAGCGGCCGCTCACTGCCCCCGCTGGTAGCGGTTGACGGCGCGGTTGTGCTCGTCCAGCGAAGCACTGAAATGGCTGCTGCCATCGCCCTTGGCCACAAAGTACAGGGCGCGCGTGGCGTCGGGCTGTACGGCGGCCAGCAGCGCGGCCTTGCCCGGCATGGCGATCGGCGTGGGCGGCAGGCCCGCACGGGTGTAGGTGTTCCAGGGCGTGTCGGCCTGCAGGTCCCGCTTGCGCAGGTTGCCGTCAAACTTCTCGCCCAGCCCGTAGATCACGGTGGGGTCGGTCTGCAGCAGCATGCCTGCCCGCAGGCGGTTGGCGAACACGCCGGCGATCTGGCCCCGGTCGCGGGCCTGGCCGGTTTCCTTTTCCACGATGCTGGCCAGGATCAGCGCCTGGTCGGCCGACTGCAGGGGCGTATCGGCCGCGCGCTGCGCCCAGGCGGCTTCGAGGCGGCGGTCCATGGCGTGCAGCGCCCGGCGCAGCAGGGCGAGGTCGCTCGAGCCCTTGGCATAGGTGTAGGTATCGGGAAAGAACCGCCCCTCGGGATGCACGCCTGGGCGGCCCAGCTGCGCCATCAGCGCCTCGTCGGTCAGGGTGGCGGAGTCGGGCCTGAGCTGGTCTTCCCGGGCCAGTGCCTGGCGCACCTGGCGCCAGTTCCAGCCCTCCACCAGCGTGAGTGCGCGCAGTGCCTCTTCGCCGCGGGCCAGTTTTTGCAGCAGGCCGATGGGGGTGGTGCCCGGCGGAATTTCGTAATTGCCGGCCTTGATGGCGCGGTCCTGCCCCGACACGCGGAACCAGGCGTACAGCAGGCGGGCATCCACGCGCGCCCCGGTGGCCACCACATCGCGGGCCACGCCCCTCGGTGTAGTGCCAGGCTCGATGGCCAGCTCCAGCGTCTCGCCGGCTGCAACGATGGGCTGGTTCAGCCACCAGTAGGCGGCACCACCCGATACGATCAGAACCAACGCGATCAAAACCAGTAAACGTCGCACAACCCTGCTGCCTGTATGTATGGGAGCGGGCATCATAATTCAGCGATGACCTACTCGTTGAACGGCATTGCCCCCCTGTCCCACCTCGGCGTGATTCGCGTGGAAGGCGAAGACGCTGCCAAATTTCTCCACGGCCAGCTCACCCAGGATTTCGCCCTGCTCGGCATGGACCGGGCCCGCCTGGCCGCCTTTTTGTCGGCCAAGGGCCGGATGCAGGCCAGCTTCATCGGCTTCAAGCGCAGCGCCACCGAGGTGCTGCTGGTCTGTAGCCGCGACCTGCTGCCCGCCACGCTCAAGCGCCTGTCGATGTTCGTGCTGCGCGCCAAAGCCAAATTGACCGATGCCACCGCCGACTTCGCGCTGTATGGCGTGGCCGGGGAATCTATCCATTCAGTAGCTTTTGGTGCGCAACCTGCCTGGTTCAAAACCGACATTGGCTCTGCAACCGTGGTGCACCTGTACCCCGCAGACGGCGCCCCCCGTGCATTGTGGGTGGCACCGGCCTCCGATGCAGCCCCCGCAGGCCCTGCCCTCGACCCCGCGCTATGGTTGTGGAGCGAGGTGCGCAGCGGCGTGGCCACACTGACCACACCGGTGGTGGAAACCTTTGTGCCCCAGATGCTCAACTACGAATCGGTGGGCGGCGTGAACTTCAAGAAGGGCTGCTACCCCGGGCAGGAGGTGGTGGCACGCAGCCAGTTCCGGGGCACGCTCAAGCGGCGCGCCTATGTGGCGCATGCGGCGGCCGAAGTGGCAGTGGGGGCCGAAGTGTTCAGCACGGCAGACCTGGAGCAGCCCTGCGGCACCGTGGTGCAGGTGGCGCCGGCCCCCGGTGGTGGCTTCGATGCCATCGTGTCACTGCAGATCACGGCCGCGCAAGAGGGCGGCCTGCAGGTGGGCGCGGCGGGCGGCGTGGCGCTGTCGCTGCAGCCCCTGCCCTACGCGTTGCTTGAAGATATTTGAATCCAAATGGCTTCAGCGCTTATGCATCGAGCGCTGGAAGCTCATTTTCCAACAGCAAATCCCTACAGTCTCCGCGCCATGGCAATGTGCGCAATGCCTGCTTCCTCATACGGCTCGCCCACCACAGAGAAACCGGCGCGGCGGTAAAAGCCTTCGGCATTGCGCTGGGCGTGCAGCCGTACCTCGCTGTCGCCCCGGGCGCGCGCGGCCTTGACCAGCGCGTCCAGCAACTGCCGCCCCCATTGCACGCCGCGCACCGAGCGGTCCACCGCCATGCGGCCGATGCGGCCCACGCCCGGCGCCTGCTGCAGCAAGCGGCCGGCGGCAATGGGCATGCCCAGCCGGTTGTAGAGCACGGCATGGCGGGCCGAGATGTCCTGCACGTCGGCCTCGATCTCGGCGGGGATGCCCTGCTCATGCACGAACACCGCGGTGCGCACGCGGCCCGCATCGCGGCCCAGGGTGTTCCAGTCGCCGGTGCGCACCTCGGCCATGTCGGCGCCCGCCTCAAAATCCTCGAAGATGGCGCGCAGCGCAGGCGGCACCGGGCGCGAGGTCTGCGTCGCGGGGTCGGCAAACACATAGACCAGCTCGCCCGACACCAGCAGCCGGTCGCCGCTGAAGATGCCCGCCTCGAACAGGCTCGACGAGTTGCCCACCCGCGCACAGCGCAGGCCCACATCCAGCGTGTCATCGAGCCGCGCCGAGGCATGGTATTCGAGCGTGGCCTTCTTCACATACATCTCGCCGCCCAGCGCCAGCATGCTCGACTCGTACGGCAGCGCCAGCGCGCGCCAGTAGTCGCTCATGGCCGTGTCGATGTACATGAGGTAGTGCGCGTTGAACACGATCTTTTGCATGTCCACCTCGGCCCAGCGCACGCGCAGGCGGTGAACACAGCGGAAGTCACTGCGTTGCATCAATTCTCGTTACTCCAGGTGAAATGCCAGGCGCAGCGCACGGGCAGCGTCGGCATGGGCCTTGCGCGCTTCGGGGATGGCGCGGCCCATCTTGATGAATTCGTGGGTCACGCCCCGGTAGATGTCCAGGTCCACCGGCACGCCTGCCAGGCGCAGCTTGTCGGCGTAGTCAACGCCCTCGTCCACCAGCGGGTCGCATTCGGCCAGGCCGATCCACGCGGGGGCCACGCCCTCCACATCGGGGGCGAGCAGCGGGGCGAAACGCCAGTCTTCGCGCTCCGCGCGGCTTTGCACATAGTTGCCGAAGAACCAGCTGATGGCGGGCTCCTCCAGCACCAGGCCCCGTGCAAAGGTGGCGTGCGAGGGCGTGTCCTGGTGGGCCGCACAGCCGGGATAGATCAGCAGCTGCAGCGCCAGCGGCAGGCCGGCATCGCGCGCCAGAACGGCGTTGACGGCGGCCAGCGTGCCGCCCGCGCTGTCCCCGCCCACGGCCAGGCGCGCCGGGTCTGCGCCCAGTGCCTGGGCATGGGTGGCCAGCCATTGCAGGGCATCCCAGGCATCGTTGCTGGCCGCGGGAAAGCGGTGCTCGGGCGCCAGCCGGTAGTCCAGCGATACCACCATGCAACCCGCCAGACGCGCCAGCTCGCGGCACAGGATGTCGTGCGTGGCAATGCTGCCGATGGTGAAGCCGCCCCCATGCAGATACAGCAGCAGCGGCAGGCCCGTGTCGGTGGACGGCGCATACAGCCTGGCAGGCAGCGCATGGCCGTCGCGGGCCGGAATCTGAAAATCCTCCACGCGCGCCAGGGTGGCCTTGGGTACCTCCAGCACATCGGCGCCGGCCTGGTAGGCCATGCGGGCATCCTGTGGGGAGCGCGTATGCAGCGGCGCATGGCCCGCTCGGGCCATGCGTTCCAGCACGCTGCGCATCTGGGGGGTCAGGCGGGTATGGTGAATGTGCAGATCGGTCAACGGTCAGGGTCTCGAACAAAAGCCCGCACAGCGCGGGCCGGATCAACAAGGGGATGGATTTACCTGAAGCTCAGCCGCACAGGCGCTGCGCCAGCAGCTGGCTGAGCTTGCCGCGCGTGCAGGCGCCATCGGCTTCGGACAGGTTTTCAGGGTTGGCGGCCGGGGTCCTGGCGACATAGTGGGCCACCAGGTCAGCGGTCTGGGCGTCGGTCAGGCACTGTGCCTGCGCGGCTGTCGCACAAGCGACGACCCCGGCCAGGGCGGTGAGGGTTTGCTTCATGGTCATGCGTGTCTCGGGGTTGTAAAGTGTTTGCAAGCATCGTAAACGCAACTCCACCCACTGCCATGTCTCTCATCTACTACGTCACCCAGGTCCAGTTCGAATTCGGCGCCGTCCAACTCCTCCAGCAGGAATGCGAGCGCGTGGGCATCACGCGCCCCCTGATCGTGACCGACCCCGGCGTGAAGGCCGCGGGCGTGCTGCAAAAGGCGCTGGACGTCCTGCCCGGCATGACCGTGGCGGTGTTCGACCAGACGCCGTCGAACCCCACCGAAGCCGCCGTGCGTGCCGCCGTGCAGATGTACAAGGCCCAGGGCTGCGACGGCCTGATCGCCGTGGGTGGTGGCTCGGCCATCGACTGCGCCAAGGGCATTGCGATTGCCGCCACGCACGAGGGGCCGCTCACCCACTACGCCACCATCGAGGGCGGTTCGCCCCGCATCACCGACCGTGCAGCGCCCCTGATCGCCGTGCCGACCACCAGCGGAACCGGCAGCGAGGTGGCACGCGGCGCCATCATCATCGTGGACGACCACCGCAAGCTGGGCTTTCACTCGTGGAACCTGGTGCCCAAGGCCGCCATCTGCGACCCCGAACTCACGCTGGGCCTGCCCCCCATGCTCACGGCCGCCACCGGCATGGATGCGATTGCGCACTGCATGGAGACCTTCATGTCCGCCGCGTTCAACCCCCCGGCCGACGGCATCGCGCTCGACGGCCTCACGCGTGGCTGGGCCCACATCGAGCAGGCCACCAAAAACGGCAGCGACCGCGACGCGCGCCTGCACATGATGAGCGCCAGCATGCAAGGCGCCATGGCGTTTCAGAAGGGGCTGGGCGCCGTGCACTCGCTCAGCCACAGCCTGGGCGGCGTGAACCCGCGCCTGCACCACGGCACGCTCAACGCCATGTTTCTGCCCGCCGTGGTGCGCTTCAACGCGCAGGCCGAGTCGGTGCAAAAAGACAAGCGCCTGGAGCGCATGGCCCATGCCATGGGTCTGGCCGCAGCGGGCGACATCCCCGAAGCCATCCGGGACATGAACGCCCGCCTGGGCCTGCCGACCGGCCTGGCGGCCATGGGCGTGACCGAAGGCATGTTCGACGACATCATCCAAGGCGCGATGGCCGACCATTGCCACAAGACCAATCCGCGCATCGCCACGCCCGAGGAATACCGGGACATACTGGCGCAGTCGCTCTGAGCCTGGGCAGGGAACCGGCAGCGCACGCCAAAAGCAATACGCCGCGCACATCGGGCCACGGCAGCCCCGCCGGCCTCATACGGTTTTGCCTTCAAACGTATAACTTCGTTGGTTCGCCTTGCCGTGCTAGAGCACTGTCTGCGGCTTCCCGCCTAGTTATCCGCTTGAATGCAAGACCGTATCAGACCATGTAGTCGGAGGCCTCGGGCCGTACGGTCCAGTCGATCGGGTCTTGCTGGAGCACCATGTCGATGTCATAGCCCAGCATCAACCCCACCTCGCCCGGGAAGGACACCGCCATTTCCTTTTCGCCCATGTCGGCCTCGCGAGCACGGGCGCGCCACGATGCCAGGTGGATCACCCCCGCCAGCGGCTCGTAGGCGTTGTTATCGAGCGGAGCGCTCTGGTGCTGCAGGGCGTCCACCACCACCTCAGGAAACTGCCAGCGCTGCGCCAGCCCGGCGCTCACGCTGCCATAGCAGTAGCCCAGAACGCGCTGCTCGATCTTGGCCCGCCGCATATCGAACGGCGACATCAGCGCGTTGATCGGCAAGAGGATGTCCGGTGCGGCCAGGTGCATCAGCAGCTCGCCCAGCGCATGCAGCAAACCTGCGGTGTAGGCGGCAATCTGGTTGTGGTGGCCGATGCCCGCCAGGGAACGGGCCAGCTTGGCCGTATTGAGGCTGTAGCGCCAGAACTGCTGCATGTTGATGCCCGGCACCGAACGCGAAGTGGTGCCCAGCGGCGCGGAAGAGACCAGGGTCCGCAACTGCGCCACGCCCAGCAGCGCCAGCGCCTCGGGGATGCCGACAATCTGGCGCTGCATCTGGAACGCCGGCGCATTGGCCACCTCCAGCAGCCGCGCGGCCAGTGCCGGATCGGTGCCAATGAGCTGGTTGGCCCGACGCAGGCTGGGCTCCTCATGGCCCAGTTCGGTCATCAGCAGCGCCACGGCGCGCGGAAGACTGGGCAGAGCCACAGGGTGTGCCAGCAGTGCGTTCAGCTCCATGGGGTACAGCGCCTCCGGTTGAGATGCTGGCGATTATGTACCCGGTTGTTACCGATTTTTGGACTGCAACTTGGCGAAGGCCGAGGCCATGGCGGACTGCTGTGCCGGCTCGGGCGCACGGCGCTGGGCCTGTGGCTGCTGGTAGCCGCGCCCTGCCCCTTCAAAGCGGTTATCGCGTGGTGCGCCCCGGTCGCCAGACGGACGCGGTGGCGCATCGCCCAGCTTCATCGACAGGCCAATGCGTTTGCGCTCCACGTCCACTTCCATGACCTTGACCTTGACGATGTCGCCGGTCTTGACCACCTCGCGGGCGTCGTTGACGAACTTGTGCGCCAGCTGGCTCACATGCACCAGGCCGTCCTGGTGCACCCCGAGGTCGATGAAGGCACCAAACTGGGCCACGTTGCTCACGGTGCCCTCCAGGATCATGCCTTCCCTGAGGTCCTTGATGTCTTCCACACCATCGTTGAAGCGCGCCACCTTGAAGTCCGGGCGCGGGTCGCGGCCGGGTTTTTCCAGCTCGGCCAGGATGTCCTTGACAGTGATCACGCCGAACTTGTCGTTGGCGAACAGCTCGGGCTTCAGGGTCTTGAGCATGTCGGCACGGCCCATGAGCTCGGCCACGGGTTTGCCCGTCTTTTCCATGATCTGCTCGACCACGGGATAAGTCTCGGGGTGCACGCCGGTCATGTCCAGCGGGTTGTCACCGCCACGGATGCGCAGGAAGCCCGCGCTCTGCTCGAAGGTCTTGGCACCCAGCCCCGCCACGTCCATCAGCTGCTTGCGGCTCCTGAACGCACCATTGGCCTCGCGCCAGCGCACCACGGCCTTGGCGACGCTGCCCGACAGGCCCGACACGCGGGAGAGCAGCGGCACGCTGGCCGTGTTCAGGTCCACACCCACGGAGTTCACACAGTCTTCCACCACCGTACCCAGGGTGCGCGCCAGCTCGCTCTGGTTCACGTCATGCTGGTACTGGCCCACGCCGATGCTCTTGGGGTCGATCTTCACGAGTTCTGCCAACGGGTCCTGCAGGCGGCGCGCAATGGAAGCAGCGCCGCGCAGGCTCACGTCCACGTCAGGCATCTCTTGCGAGGCGTATTCGCTGGCGCTGTACACCGAGGCACCGGCCTCGCTCACAACCACCTTCTCGATAGCTGCTCGCGCTTGATCCGTCTGCGCTACAGGCACTTTTGACATCAATTTGATGAGCTCGGCCGCCAGCTTGTCGGTCTCGCGGCTGGCCGTGCCGTTGCCAATCGCGATCAGGTTCACGCCATGCTTCTCACACAGCCTGGCCAGCGTGTGCAGCGCGCCATCCCAGTCGCGGCGCGGCTCGTGCGGGTACACGGTGGCGGTTTCCACGAGCTTGCCGGTGGCGTCCACCACGGCCACCTTCACGCCGGTGCGAATGCCGGGGTCCAGCCCCATCACCACGCGCGGGCCGGCAGGTGCCGCCAGCAGCAGGTCGCGCAGGTTGTCGGCAAACACCTTGATGGCGACCTTCTCGGCATCGTCGCGCAGGCGGGCGAACAGGTCGCGCTCGGTGGAGAGGCTCAGCTTCACGCGCCAGGTCCAGGCCACGCACTTGCGCAGCAGGTCGTCGGCGGGGCGGCCCGCGTGGCTCCACCCAAGGTGCAGGGCAATCTTGCCTTCGGCGATGCTGGGCTTGCCGGGCTCCGGCTCGACCGGCAGCACCAGCTTGGCTTCGAGGATTTCTAGGCCCCGGCCGCGGAACACGGCCAGGGCACGGTGCGAGGGCACGCGGCCGATGGGCTCGTCGTAGTCGAAGTAATCGCGGAACTTGGAGACCTCGGGGTCGTTCTCGTTCTTGCCTTCGACCTTTTTGCTGCGCAGCAGGCCCTCGGCCCACAGCCATTCGCGCAGGGATTGCACCAGCACGGCGTCCTCGGCCCAGCGCTCGCTCAGAATGTCGCGCACACCGTCGAGCACGGCGGGCACAGTAGAGAAATCGGCACCCGGCTTGCCATCGTCCAACACTTCGGGCGGCCTGGTAAATGCCGCGGCTTCCCTCGCGGGGTCGAGCATGGGGTCGGCAAACAGCTTGTCGGCCAGCGGCTCGATGCCGAACTCGCGCGCAATCTGGCCCTTGGTGCGGCGCTTTTGCTTGAAGGGCAGGTAGATGTCTTCCAGCTCCTGCTTGGTCGGCGCGGCGGCTATGGAAGCACGCAGCGCGTCGGTCAGCTTGCCCTGCTCGTCGATGCTCTTGAGCACGGCGGCACGGCGGTCTTCCAGTTCGCGCAGGTAGGACAGGCGCGCTTCCAGCTCACGCAGCTGGATATCGTCGAGCCCGTTGGTCACTTCCTTGCGGTAGCGCGCGATGAAGGGCACCGTGGCCCCGCCATCGAGCAGCTCCACAGCGGCCTTGACCTGTTGCTCGGTGATCCGGATTTCTTCGGCAATCTGCCGGACGATCTTTTGCATGGCGTTCTATTCTGCGGACACATCAACGGGAAAAGCGGGCGAGTGTGCCACATGCGACGAACCTGGCCGCGCCAGCGGAGCCGGGCGTCTTGCGCGCAATAGCTCCTCTTTTGATAGCTGCAAGATATCTCCAGAAAAGCGTTTGCGGCATTTTTCAGGGTGAATCACACCAGGATTGGCAGCACCCGGGGCGCCCAGCAGGCCACACCACCGCTATCCGAGCCGAGCTATGCGCCGTGCGCCCCCTGGCGCAGCGGCTGGGGCGCACCATCGATTGGCAGCACCACGCGAATGCAGGTGCCGCCCTCCTCGGGCCGGACCAGTTCCAGAGCCCCGCCCATCTGCACCGCCCGGCGGCGCATGCCCTCCAGGCCAAAGCCCGGCTGCCGGGTGCCAGAAGCCGTGGATGCCTCGGGCAGGCCCCGCCCGTTGTCGCAGACCTCCAGGCACCATGCGCCCGGTTCCCCGACATAGTGCAGTCGCACCGCCACCTGCGTGGCCTGCGCGTGCTGCAGCACGTTGCTCAAGGCTTCCTGCGCGATGGAGACCATGTGCTGGGCGCGCGCACCACAGGGCGTTGCAATGCCATCTGCGGCCTGGACCTGCCACGCCATGCGGATGCCACGCCGGTCCAGCACCGGCTGCATGCGGTGGCGCAGGCGTGCCAGGCGATCGGCAAGCATGTCGGCACCGCTGTCCATCGAATCCACCACCAGGCGCAGGTCCAGCAGACACTGCTCCAGCGCCCGCAGCGCCTGCGAATGGGCTGGCACTTGGGGGTCCAGCAGCCCCATGGTGTTGACCAGTTGCGAGCCAACGTTGTCATGCAGTTCCCGGGCGATGCGCTGGCGCTCGGCCTGCACTTCGGCACTGGGGCGGGGATTGCGCCGTGGCCGCCACTGCAGGGCGCGCGGAAGCTGGACCAGGATGAGCAGCCCCAGCAGAGTCTGGCCAATGAGCTGGGCGGCCACAAGCCACTGCACGGCGGGGGAGCTCAAGGCCCAGAAATACCCCACCAGCAGAAGACCCAAGATCCATTGCACCAGCCAGAGTGCCAGGCAGACCAGGGCAAAACGGGGCGGGCTGGTACGAAACATGTCGGCACATTCGCGGCAACCGCGGCGCCTAGAACAGCCCCCGCAGCGACGCAAACCGCACAGCCTGGGCGCGGGTACGCACCTGCAACTTGCGGTAGATGTTACGAATGTGCGTGTTCACCGTCATGGTGCTGATGCGCAGGTTGGTGGCAATTTCTGCGGTGGTGTAACCGCCGGCCACCATGCGCAGGACATCCTTCTCGCGGTCGGACAAGAGCTCGGCTTCGGCGGGCTCCTGGCGCCTGGGCGGATCGGCATGGGTCTTGTCAAACCGCTGCAACAGGCGGCGCGCCAGGGTGGGCGTGATGGACGCACCGCCATTGACCACCTGCAGCACTGCCTGCGCATAGTTGCCAAACCACGAGTTCTTGCCGAGGTACCCGGTGGCACCCAGCTCGAAGGCGCGCAGCACTTCGTCTTCGTTCTCCATGACGGAGATCACCACCGCCTCGGCCGAGGGGCGCACGGTCTTGAGGTAATCCAGCAGTTCGAAGCCCTCGCCGTCACCCAGGTGCAAATCCACCAGCAGTACATCGAACTCGTGCTGCTTGATGGCCTTGCGCCCCTCGCGCAGGCTGGACGCCTGCGCCACCACCAGGGTGCGGGGGTCCGCCATGAGCTCTTGTGCAATCACCAGGCGGATATGCGCATCGTCATCCACCAGCAATACCCGCACCGGGTGATCTGTCTGCCCCACCAGGAAATCAGGCCATACGGACGCCAGGCTGCCATGTCCGACCAAGGGCCCTTCACCGGCGCCACTGTCGTGCGCCCCGGAGGAAAGCCCGGCCATGCGGTGCTCGGTGGAAACGATGGTCATACAACCTCCAAACGGGTGCGAAAGCCCCTGCACGGGGCTATTCACTGCCACGCGCGACGTCCAGATGCCGACACTAAAAGAAACACCAGCAAACATCTACACCCAAAAATATCAATTTACACACGTTGCATAAGTTACAAATAAGAACTACCTGGATCGCATGTAACCGCAGCCCTGCTGTCACAGAGGCGTTATGCGTTGCGCCTCGTCTGCCCCCAGTGTTTGCGAGGGAAAGCTGGTGCCCGTGGCGTCTGCCGCAGGCAGCAGGCCAGTCCGGCGCAAATGCGTTATCCACGCCTCCCGTCCGGCGTTCTTTCTTCAATGCGTGGCGCGCAGACGCAGCGAACTGCACACACCCGCCACCACCGCAAAGGCCGCGGCAAGCAGCAAGGCCACCCATTCGCCTGTGCCATCGTGCGACGGCCACAGGGTAAAGATGGTGGCCAGCAGAACCGCCCCCATGGTCTGCCCCGTCAACCGGGCCGTGCCCAGCATGCCGCTGGCCGCGCCACTGCGGTGCAGCGGGGCCGAGGTGACGATGGTGTGGTTGTTGGGCGACTGGAACAGCGCAAAACCCGCGCCGCACAGTGCCATGCGCCAGACCATGTCGAAGGCAGACGGGGCGGCCGGCAAGGCCGCCAGCAAAAGCAGGCCGCAGGCGAAAACCGCCATGCCGATGGCCCCCAGCAGGCCATCCGCGTAGCGGCCGATCAGGCGCCCCGCGATCGGCGCTGTCACCACGATGGCCACGGGCCAGGCGGTGATCAGCAACCCCGCCTGCAAGGGAGTGCGGCCCAAGCCCTCCAGCAGCAAGAAGGGCAGCACCAGATAGGCCAGGGTCTGCGCACAAAACGCGCCCACCGACGACCCCATGGACAACGCAAACACCGGAATGCGCAGCAGATCCACCGGAAACAGGGGTGCAGCCAGGCGCCACTGGCGGCGCAGGTACACCCAGCCCACCACCACACCGGCAGCCAGCAAGCCCCAGGCCTCGGACGAGGCGCCGGCCCGCCCCGCGCTGTGGGCAGCGCCCAGCCGCTCGCCCCCCACGAAGATCAGCGTGAACATCAGCACGTTGAGCACGACATCCAGGGCCGCAGGGCGGGGTTGCACCACCGCGCTGGGTGGATTGAAGGGCAGCGCCCGCCATCCCAGCCACAGCGTCAAGGCCCCCAGGGGCAGGTTGAGCGCAAACAGCCAGGGCCACGGCGCCACTGACAGGATGCCCGCAGCCACCGAGGGGCCAGCCACCGAGGCCAGCGCCACCACCATGGAATTGATCGCCAGGCCGCGCCCCAGTTGCGCGCGCGGATAGGTCAGCCGCACCAGGGCGGCATTCACGCTCATGATGCCGGCCGCACCCAGCCCCTGCACAGCCCGGGCCACAATCAGCGTGGCCAGCGAATCGGCCAGCATGGCTCCTACCGACGACAGCGCAAACAGCGCCATGCCGACGAGGTACACGCGCCGATACCCCAGTCGCTCGCCCAGCGATGCCAGTGGCAGCAGCATGACGAGCGTGGCGATCTGGTAGGCATTGACCACCCAGATCGCGTGGGCCGCGCTGGCATTGAGCTCGCGCGCAATGCCCGGCAGGGCCAGGTTGACGACGCTGCCATCGAGCACTGCCATCGCAATACCCAGAATGATGACCAGCATGGCGCGGTTGCGCGCTGGCAGGGGCAGGCCGTCGGTTGGCTCGTCGCTGGCCTGGTTGGCTTGGTTGGCTGGATTCATCGGTTCAGACGCCACTGCTTGGCGCCACGGAGGGCTCGCAGGCTCAGTCGGCGCGCAATGCTGCGCGCAGCTGCGCTCCCAGCGCGGGCTTGTCGGCAAAGGGATCGGTGGGGTTGCGGGCCTGCAGTATGTCTTCCATGCGGGTCTGCACTGCGCCTATCGCCTTGGGATGGCTGTAGATATAGAACTGGTTGGCCGCCACGGCATCAAACACCTTCTGTGCCACTTCGGCGGCCGTCACCTTGCCGGCGCTGACGGCCTTGTTGATCATGGCCTGGCCGATAAGCTGGCTCTGGGTGGGCTGGTCACCCGCCAGCCCATCGGGGCGGTTGCGCTGGCTTTCGTTGATGCCCGTGGCCACGAAATACGGGCACAACACGCTGGCGCCCACCTGGTCCGTCACCAGTGAAAGATCCTGGTACAGCGTTTCCGACAGGCTGACCACGGCGTGCTTGCTCACGTTGTAGATGCCCATGTTGGGCGGCGCCAGCAGGCCCGCCATGCTGGCGGTATTGACAATGTGGCCGCGCCACTGCGGGTCCTTCCTGGCCGCCTCCAGCATCATGGGCGTGAACAGGCGCACGCCGTGCACCACGCCCATGAGGTTCACGCCCAGCACCCATTCCCAGTCTTTCACCGAGTTTTCCCACACCAGGCCGCCCGCACCCACGCCGGCGTTGTTGAACACGAGGTGCGGTGCGCCAAAGCGCTGCGCCACATCCACAGCCAACTGCTCCATCTGGGGGGTGCTCGAAACATCCACCTTGCGGGCCAGCACCTGGGCGCCTGCCGCCTGCATCTCGGCAGCAGCGGCATCGAGTGCGTCCTGCTGCACATCCACCAGCACCAGGTTCATGCCCAGGCGGGCGCCAATGCGCGCGCATTCCAGGCCAAAGCCCGAGCCTGCGCCGGTGAGGACGGCGGTCTTGCCAGCAAAGTTGTCGATCATGTTGCGTGTCTCCTGAAGAATTTCTGTTGAGGAATGGTGCGAGGCCGTGGACCCAGGCGCTGCCCGTCGCGCGGGACGCCGAGCAAGGGCCGCCCCGCTGCGAAGGCGTCGTCCCCCTCCCCGGCGAAGCCGAGAGAAGGGGGAAGCGGGGCAGCCGCTCAGGGGGATGCCCTCAACACATAGCCGATGCGGGGAAAGTGCACATGCACCGTGCCGGCACGCGGATCGGTGCGGCGCAGGCTGTAGCGCGTTCGTGTGGCGGCGATGAGGGTGCCGGCGGTGGGCTCGGTGCCAAAGCTCTCGGCCGCCACCGTGACCTCGTCCCCCAGCGCAATGCCGTGCTCGTCCTGAAAGACGTCGTTCACCACCGGCAAGGGTTCGGCACCGGCTGCCACCGTGATGGCGTCGGCGGCGCTGAATTTCTCCATGCGGCCGTGTCCCAGGGCCGCCACCCGGTCCATCCACTCCAGCACGGCGGGCGTGGCCTGGAAGATGTCGGCCATCACCGGCACGCACTGGCGCGTGAACCACAGCGGGTGGTAAGCGGCAAAGTCGGCCACGCAGGGCTCGGCGCCAAAGGTGAAATCATGTTCTTCTACCATGTGCGCCAGGCGCCGCAGATACGAGCGGTAGGCCGCCGTGGCGTCCTGCGGGCGCAGACGCAGCATGCCGGCGCTCATCTGGCGGCGGTCTTCGCCAAAGGCCTGGGCCGCCTGGGGTGCCACATGGGCAAAAAGCGCCTGGGCACCGCGCGGTTGCAGGTTGTAGGCCATGGCGCTCTGGAACAGGGTGCTGTCGGCCCACTGTGCAAACACGCGCGCCACGCCCTTGAGATGGGGTGGAAACAGCACCGGCTCGGGGTGCTCATGTTCGAGCACCTCGCAGATCAGCGCCGAGTCGCAGTAGATGTCGGCGCCGATCTGCAGAAACGGCGTCTTGCGGTAGCCGCCCGTGAGGGCCATCACATCGGGCTTGGGCGCGATGCTGGGAATGATCACCGACTTCCAGGGCAACTGCTTGAAGCCCAGCACCAGCCGGATCTTTTCCGAGAAAGGCGATGAGGGGTAGTGGTGCAGGATCAGGGCGGTCATGGGCAATCTCCAGCGCAAGCATTGAAACAGATGGCCGTGCAGGCATCAGCGCCGGCACTGCTCAGGGCGGGCTCCACAGCATCTCGATGTGGGGAATGCCATCTTCGAGGTAAACGTCAGACACCGCCACAAACCCCAGGCTGCCATAAAAACGCTGCAGATGCGCCTGCGCGCTGATGCGCACCGCCCTGCCCGGCCAGACCTGTCGGCAGCGGTCCAGCCCCTGCACCATGAGCGCGCGCCCCATGCCGCCGCCACGCGCCGCGCGGGCCGTGACCACGCGCCCGATGGAGGGCTCGGGGTAGTTCACGCCCGGGTCCACCACGCGCAGGCAGGCCTGCAAGGCCCCGGCATCGTCATACCCCAGCAGGTGCCAGGATTGCTTGTCCGCACTGTCCGGGTCCTGGTAGGGCCCCTGCTCCAGGATGAACACCTTGCAGCGCAGGGCCAGCGCATCATGCAGGGCATGCACGCCCAGGTCGTCGAAGCGGGCCCAGGTCCAGCGCAGCACGGGCGGCAAGGCAGCCATGTTCAGACCAGCTTGACGAGCTGCTTGCCGAAGTTCCTGCCCTTGAGCAGGCCCAGAAAAGCCTCGGGTGCCGCCGCAATGCCTTGCGCAATGGTCTCGCGCGGGCGCAGCTTTCCGGTGCCCACCAGGGTGCCCAGCTCTTGCAGTGCCTCGGGCCACACCTCCATGTGCTCGCTCACGATGAAGCCTTCGACCTTCATGCGGTTGATCAGCATGAGCGCGGGGTTGGCCATGGGCAAGGGCTGGCCGTCGTAACCGGCGATCATGCCGCACAGGGCGATGCGACTGAAGGCGTTCATGCGCAGCATCACGGCGTCCATGATCCATCCACCCACGTTTTCAAAGTAGCCGTCGATGCCGTTCGGGCAGGCATCCTTGAGGGCCTTGGACATGGCCTTCACGTCGCTGTGCACCTTGTAGTCAATGCACACGTCAAAGCCCAGCTCTTCCACCGCATAACGGCACTTCTCGGCGCCGCCCGCAATGCCCACGGCGCGGCAGCCGCGCGCCTTGGCCAGCGCGGCAAAGGCGCTGCCCACGGCACCCGTGGCGGCGCTCACCACCACGGTGGCGCCCGCCTTGGGCTCGATGATCTTCACCAGGCCATACCAGGCCGTCACGCCCGGCATGCCCACGGCGCCCAGGTAGTGCGACAGCGGCACATGGGCGGTATCCACCTTGCGCAGCGCGCCCACGGCATTGCCATCGACCACGCTGTATTCCTGCCAGCCGCCCATGCCCACCACCTTGTCACCCACGGCGAACCTGGGGTTTTGGCTCTCGGCCACTTCGCCCACGGTGCCGCCGATCATCACCTCGCCCAGCGGCTGCGAGGCCGCGTAGCTCTTGCTGTCGTTCATGCGGCCACGCATGTAGGGATCAAGGCTCAGGTAATGGTGGCGCACCAGCACTTCGCCGTCCTGGAGCGCGGGGGTATCAGTGGCCACCAGCTTGAAATTGCTGGCCACGGCCTCGCCCTGGGGGCGGTTGTCGAGCACGATTTGTTGATTGCGTGGCATGAATGGCTCCTTATTGCTACTGTTTTAATAGCTAATTGCGTTTATAAAATGTGCGCAATAGCCCGATTTGATTCAAAAATAGTTCGGGGCATCCAGCGGCCGGAGCCCCCATCAATCCGTCGAAATCACCCGCTGCCCATCGGCTTGGGCGGACTGGCGCCGCACATACTTGAACGTGCCCGTGGCGTGGCTGCAGACACGGCCTTCGGCGTCGAACACCGTGCCTTCGACAAAAGCGATGCTGGCGGTACGGTGGATCAGCCGCCCCTTGGCCACCAGCGGCCCACGTGCGGGTTGCATGAAGCTGGTCTTCATCTCGATGGTGACCACGCCAAAGTCGGGCGTGTCACTGCGCGCCGCCGTGGCCAGGGCCACATCCAGCAAGGCCATCGTCGCGCCGCCATGGGTCACGCCAAATGAGTTCAGGTGCTCGGAGAGCGCTTCGTAATGCAACTCGGATTCGCCCCCCGCCATGCGGTGCAGTCGGAAACCGAGATGGCTGACAAAGGGGATATCGGCACCAAAATTCAACACAGGCAACTCCAGGGTTTAAGAAAAGACACAAAGAATAGCCCTTGTGCCGCGGCGGCAACATGCGCAGCCAGCATGGGCACATGGCCCCTGGGGCCGTCCGCCGCAGCACGGCACCGGTCCAGCCAGCAAGGCCGTCTGCACCGAACATGCCACCCTCGAAAAGGCAGCGCCCGCAGGCTCAGCCACCGGTGACCACGCTCACCCCGCCATCCACCGCCAGCCACTGGCCGGTGATGTGCTTGCCCGCATCCGAGGCATACAGGGCGCACAGGCCCTTGAGGTCTTCGTCGTCCCCCAGGCGGCCCAGCGGTGCATGGGCAGCCAGCGCCTCTTCGCCCATGGCCTTCAGGGTGCCCACCGTCATCCGGCTGGGGAAAAACCCCGGGCAGATGGCGTTGACGCGGATGTTGTACTTGCCCCATTCGGCGGCCAGCGCCCGCGTGAAATTGATGACCGCGCCCTTGGACGTGTTGTAGGCAATGGTGTTCATGCCGCTCGGGTTGCCACCCAGGCCCGCGATGGATGCCACGTTGATGATGCTGCCGCTGCGCCGCGCAATCATGTTGTGCTTGGCAATGTGCTGGCTCAGGATGAAGTAGCCGCGCACGTTGAGGTTCATCACCTTGTCCCAGGCATCGACCGGGTGGTCTTCGGCGGGCGCACCCCAGGCAGCGCCGGCATTGTTGACCAGGATGTCCACATCGCCCATGCGCTGCAGGGTTTCGTCGGCCAGGCGGCGGATGTCGGCCTCTTGCGCGCAGTCTGCGGCGATCCAGCGCGCATCGATGCCGGCGGCCTGCAGTTCGGCCGTGGCCTCTTCCAGGTCCGACGCCTTGCGCGAACTCAGCATGATCCGGGCACCGGCTTCCCCCAGCGCGTGCGCCAGCTGCAGGCCCAGCCCGCGCGACCCCCCGGTGACAAGGGCCGTCTTGCCGGTAAGGTCAAACAATTGTTGGATGGTGCGGGTCATGTCTTGTCTCCTGTTTTGAAAGGGGTCTCTGCCAGCAAGCGGTCCGGCAATGCACAGCGCTGCATTGTGCGTGGGCAAGGCAACAGAATCTGTCGCCTGGGCGATTGGCAACCACCCCACCGAGCCCAACCATGTGCCGGTGCCAGGCTCGCGGGCCCTGCGAGGTGCAGCACTGGCGGGGCTCGCCTCGATTCGTCGCCACAGGCAAGGCTGACCGGTTGAATGGGCCGCCCGGCGCGCCATGCGTTGCCGGGCCATTCATCAGGGCAAAAATAGCGTGCAGGGCGCTACTGCAAAGCGCCTGAAGCCCTTCATTGCGAAGCCCAAAAACCCGGCAAAACCTGCGTTACAGCCAACCACACGGTGTTGTATGGTGTGGGTCGGATTCAGTGACCCGAGGCGCCCATGAACTCTGTCGATGACCACCCGCGCAGCCTTGCGGTTGCCGTGGGCCTGGTGGTATTGCTTGTCGTGTATGGCTCGCTGTACCCCTTCCAATGGAACCTCTCCAGCCCGCAGGCCTTTCTCTGGCGTGGCCGCGTCGGCCTGGTGGATCTGGTCGAGAACATCGTCTTGTTTCTGCCGCTGGGTGCGATGCTGGGTTGGGCCGCGCAGGGCCGCCCGCGCAGGTTGTTCATTTTTGCCACCTGGTGGGTGGTGGCGCTGGTGCTGGCAAGCGTGCTGCAATGGCTGCAGAAATACCTGCCCCGCACCCCGGCCCTGTCAGATGTGATCTTCAACATGGCGGGCTACACGCTGGGCTGGGTCGCCGGGTTTGCCGCGCGATGGCGCGTGGGGCACTTGCTGCGCCGGCACCAGGGCTGGGCCGATGCAGACCGGTACACGCTGGTGCTGATCGCCCTGTGGTGGGTGGCCGAGCTGTATCCGCTGATTCCCACACTGGATGTCTCGTCGGTGGCGCACAACATCAAGTCCCTGTGGCAGCAGGACATGTGGCAGCCACGGCGCATGCTGTTGCATGTGGGCATGGCGGTGATGGGCTTGTCGGCCGTGGCACACCTGGCCCGCAGCGCCCACCTGGCGCACCGCGCGCGGGCATCGGCCCTGGCGGCGGCGATGGCGCTACTGGCCGGCAAGTTCGTGGTCGTGGGCCAGTCACCCGGCCTGGCCGTGGTGCTGGGCATCGGGGGCGGCTGGTTGCTGTGGCGCTGGATAGACACCTGGGCGCCCGGGAGGCGCTGGGCCGCAGCGGCATGGGCATCCCTGGCCACCTATCTGCTCGACGCCCTCTGGCCTTGGGCGTGGCGCACGCCACCGGACGACATGGCCTGGATGCCTTTTGCATCGTCGCTCTCGACCTGGGTGCAATCTGCCATCACGGCGCGCGCGTTGGAATGCCTGTGCTTTGGCGCCATGCTCTGGAGCACGGTGCGCAACGGGGCCTTGCTGACAGGCATGACCCTCTGCACGGCAGTGCTCGCTTTGGCTTGCGAATGGACGCAGCGCTACTTGCCCACCCGCACGGCCGAAATCACGTCGGTGCTGCTGGCCGTGGGCATGGGTTGGCTGCTATCGGCTTGCACCCCGGCGCGCGGTACGCGCAGGGCCGCGGTGTGAGCGTTGCCCTAAAACGCTTCTTCGCTGAGCGCGGCGCAGGTGGCATCGCGGCGGTTCACCACATTGAGCCAGGCACCAATCTTCGGCAGTTCGTAATGGTAGAAATAGCGTGCAGCGCCCATTCTCCCTGCGCTAGAAGCTACTGAAAGCGCAGCATCCGCACGCAGCGTGGCCATTGCCACATCCAGCCAGGTCCAGGCCAGCACCGTATGGCCAAAGGCCTGCATGTAGGGCACGGCGTTGGCCAGGGCCTCCGCCGGGTTGCCGGTGGCCCAGGCGGCCTGCGTGGCAGCCGCCACCTGCTGCAGGGCATCACCCAGCTGCGCCGCATAAGGCGCCAGTGCGGGCACGGCGACGGCCTGCGCCATGGTGGCCTGCATGCGCGCGGCCAGCACCTGCAGGCCCCGGCCGTTTTCCATCAGCACCTTGCGGCCCAGCAGGTCGGCGGCCTGGATGCCGTGCGTGCCCTCGTGGATCATGTTCAGGCGGTTGTCGCGCCAGTACTGCTCCACCGGGAAGTCGCGCGTGTAGCCGTAGCCGCCGTGGATCTGGATGGCCAGCGAGTTGGCCTCCAGGCAGAACTCGCTGGGCCAGCTCTTGGCGATGGGGGTGAGCACTTCCAGCAGCAGGCGCGCCTCGTCGGCGGCCTCGGCAGCGCCGGTGTGCTGCTCGTCCACCAGGCGGGCGCAGAACAGGTTGAGCGCCAGCGCGCCCTCGCCATAGCTCTTTTGCGCCAGCAGCATGCGCTTGACGTCGGCATGCTCGATGATGCGTACCTGGGGCTGGGCGGCGTCCTTGCCGCTGGCACCCATCAGACGGCCCTGCGGGCGGCTCTTGGCGTAGTCCAGGCTGGCGTAGTAGCCCGCCAGGCCCAGCATGGTGGCGGCCATGCCGATGCCAATGCGCGCCTCGTTCATCATGTGGAACATGCACGCCAGGCCCTTTCCAGGCTGGCCCACAAGGTAGCCCACCGCTCCCGCCCTGCCCTGCACCGGGTACTTGCCTTCGCCAAAGTTGAGCAGCGTGTTGGTGGTGCCGCGCCAGCCCAGCTTGTGGTTCAGGCCCGCCAGCGCCACGTCGTTGCGCACGCCGGTCAGCTGGCCTGCGGTATCGACCAGCTTCTTGGGCACGATGAACAGCGAAATGCCGCGCGTGCCCGGCACCAGCTTGCCATCGGGCCCCGGAATCTTGGCCAGCACGAGGTGGACGATGTTCTCCGACAGTTCATGCTCGCCCGACGAGATCCACATCTTGTGGCCCGTGAGGCGGTAGCGTGCGCCGAGCGGGTCGGCCTCGAAGCCCTCACCGTCCGGCACAGCACGTGTAGCCACATCGCTCAAGGATGAGCCCGCCTGCGGCTCGCTCAGGCACATGGTGCCCGAGAAGCGCCCCGAGAATTCATTGAGCGCAAACACCTGCTTCTGCAGCGGCGTACCGTGCACCATGAGCAGGTTGGCATTGCCCACGCTCAGCAGACTGGAGCTGATGCTGATCGAGGCCACGGCAAAGAAGGCATTGGCCGCCGCATCCACCGTGTAGGGCAACTGCATGCCGCCAATGTCGTAATCCTGCGCCGCGCTGAGCATGCCCGAGGCGGCATAGGCGTCGTAGGCATCCTTGGTGGCCTGCGGCAGCGTGACGCGCTCGCCGTCGAAATGCGGCTCCTGCATGTCCACCGTGCGGTTGAATGGTGCGTACTTCTCGCGCGCGATGCGCTCGCAGGTGTCGAGCACGGCATCAAACGTTTCGCGCGAATGGTCGGCAAAGCGCTCGCACGTGTTGAGCGACTCGGCCTGGAGCCAGTCGTAGAGCAGGAAATCGAGGGTGGAGCGCAGGGAGGTCGTCATGCGGGAAATTATGGGAGCCGCATCGGCTTATCGCGTGTCCGGTGGGTGACGCGGACCGGCGGCACCTCGGGTGGAATGACCGGTTGAATCGGCCATCCATGGCAAGCGTTCACTGCTTTGGTGAAGCGGACGTTCCGAATCCAATCGAAGCCGCACGTGGTTGCTTCATGCGAGACGCCTCCTATGTCCTGCGGCACACCATACACGCAGGCGTCACCAGCGATTCGGCTGGGTCGCTGCCTGGTCACTCGTGTTGCCCCAGGACTTTTCTAGGCGACGCGGTCCTTCAATCGCGCCATCGTCAGTTGCTCCAACCCTTGTTGATAGCGCACAGTGCCGCCGCCCAACGCGGATGTGGCATCACGCGCGGTTTCAAGGACCTGGCGGCAGGCGGCCAGCATTGCGTCCGACGGTTCCAGTCGCGCTCGTGGGCCGGACACCGTCAGCGCGCCTTGCAACTCACCGTTGACCCCAAAGACTGGTGCCGCAGCAGAAGCAGTTTCGGGGTCGCGCTCGCCGTACGAAACGGCCCACAACTGCTCGCGAATCTCCTCGTAGCCCCGAGGTGGCGATGCGGAGAACGCGAGCAGGACCTTGCCCGATGCACCTTGGGCAACGGCGTATTCCTGCCCGATCTGCACGGACGCACGAACCGACCTTGCCGGCTCGGCGCGAAACAGCGCAATGCGCTTGTCGTCTTGCCTTACGTAGAAGGAAGCCGTCTCGCCAGTGGCCGCGCTCAACTGCTTGAGCAAGGGCTCAATGACATGCCCCACCTGGAAAGAGCGTTGGTAAATCGAAGCGAGCCGCAGTGGCTGCGGGCCAATGGAGTATTGGCCGTCCGGCAGTTTGCGAATGAAGCCGCCGTGCTCCAAGGCACCGAGTAGACGCAGCACAGTGCTTTTGTAAAGCCCGGTCCTCCTCGACAGCTCGGTCAACGTGAGCCGGCCCTCGTCGGGTCCAAAAGCGGCGAGCAGAGAAAACGCTTTATCCAGGACAGCAATGCCACTTGATTCGGCGGTGTTGGCGGGCGGTGGAGCGGTAGTCGATTCAGTCATGGAGGCATAGGACGGACGAAATGGCGCGCTGTCTTCAGGCAGCCAAGTCGAAGTGTGACACGCCGCCGCGGACGCACCGACACATGTCCAAAAGAAGGGTTAACCCGCATTCAAAAGGTCATTTTTTGTTCGTATAGTTCCATCCAACAGTTCTTTGTTCCATCCAATAGAACATCAACACACACTCCAGAGACGCAAGCATGTCCACCAGCAACTATCTGCCCGTTCGTGACGACTGGCTCGCGATGCGCCAGGAGGCCGTCCTGGAGCCTGAGTTGCCCATCGTCGACGCGCACCACCATTTCTACGACCGGCCGGGTTGGACCTACCTCGATGGCGAGTACCTGGCCGATGCACGCTCCGGCCACAACGTGGTCGCGTCCATCTACATGCAGGCGCTAACGCGGTACAGGCAGGAGGGGCCTTCGGCGCTCAAGCCCGTTGGAGAAACAGAGTGTGTCAATGCCATGGCACAGAAACAGGCCGAGGGCATCCCGCAAATCGCCAAGGGCATCGTGGGCCACGCCGACCTCCGGCTGGGCGCGGAAGTACGGGAAGTGCTGGAGGCGCACGTGCAAGCCGGCGCGGGTCGCTTCAAGGGCGTGAGGCACCTCACGACTTGGGACGCGGATTCGTCGCTGGTCAATCCCCTGTCCGCAGTCCCTCGCGGCCTTCTTCTGGACAAGGCCTACGGCCGCGGGGTTGCCCAGTTGGCTTCGCTGCAGCTCTCCTACGACGCATGGCTGTTCTTCCATCAGTTGCCAGAACTCTTCGAATTGGCCAAGTCGGCGCCGGACACCCCCATTGTCATCAATCACTGCGGCGGCATCGTCCGAGTCGGTGCCTACGAATCACGTCGCCAGCCAGTCTTCGAGACCTGGCTGCATTCCATGCGGCAGCTCGCCCAATTGCCCAACGTCTACGTGAAGCTGGGTGGACTGGGGATGCGCATCAACGGATTCGACTTTGAGAAGGGCGAGCTTCCTCCGAGTTCTGAGCAGTTGGCCGAGGCGTGGAAGCCGTGGATGGAGCCGTGCATCGAGGCCTTCGGGGCAGAGCGCTGCATGTTCGAAAGCAATTTCCCAGTCGACAAGGGTTCGTACAGCTACGTCACGTGCTGGAACGCCTTCAAGCGACTGACTTCCCGCGCCACTGCCCACGAGCGCGCAGCACTTTTCCAAGGGACGGCGACTCGGATCTATCGCCTCGCCCAGTCCTAAGCCACCCCGCCTGCCCCCAGTTCGTCAGGAGACTTCCTTGAACATTTCCAAGTTCGCCACCGCCCGCGTGGCCCTATCTGTCGCTCTTGTCGTCTGCAGCGTTGCAACCGCTGCGCAAAGCGCCTACCCCAGCCAGCCCATCAAGCTTGTCGTACCGTTCCCGCCAGCCGGTGGCACCGATGTGCTCACGCGCCTGGTGGCCAACGAGGTGACATTGAAGGACAGCAAGTGGACCTTCATCGTCGACAACAAGCCGGGCGCGGGTGGGAACATCGGCATGGACGCCGTCGCAAAAAGCAAGAAGGACGGCTACACCGTCGGAACGGGGCAGACCGCCAACCTGGCCATCAATCCGACGCTGTACACAAAGATGCCTTTCGATGCTTCGAAGGACTTTGCGCCGGTCGTGCTCCTGGCCTCGCAGCCACTTGTCTTGGTCGTCCGAGCAGACTCTCCCATCAAGAACCTGGAAGACCTGAAAACACAGGGCCAGAGCAGGCAGCTGACGATGGCTTCCGCCGGCACCGGCACCGTGGGCCATGTGGGCGGTGAAATGTTCGCCCGCCGTGCGGGCATCAAGGTCATGCACGTCCCGTACAAGGGCGCCGGCCCCGCCACCACCGACCTGTTGGGCGGTCAAACGGACATCTACTTCGCCACCCCGCCCAGCATCGTCTCCATGGTCAAGGCTGGCAAATTGCGCGCCGTCGCCGTCACTTCGCTCAAGCGGATTGAAGTGCTTCCCGATGTTCCCACCGTCGCCGAGTCCGGCTACCAGGGTTTCGTCGTGGAGGACTGGAAGGCGCTCGTTGCTCCGGCCGGCACGCCGCCTGAAGCCATCACCAAGGTGAATGAGGCCGTGAACGCGGCCCTGAAGCGGCCAGAGATCATGGCCCGCCTGCGCGACGAAGGCAGCGTTGCACGCGGTGGCTCGCCGGCGGAGCTCGGCGCCTTCATGAAGAGCGAACAGACGCGCTGGGGCACCGCTGTCCGTGAATCGGGCGCGAAGCTCGATTGAGTGCCCCTCTCTCAACAACTTCCGGAGACTTTCATGCCATTCAACACCTTGCGCCGAGCCATCGTCCTTGCAAGCGCCGCATCCCTCTTCAGTGCTGGCGCGTTCGCTCAGAAGCCCGTCACCATCATTGTTCCCTATGCGCCTGGCGGCAGCGCCGACTTGGTGACGCGTGTCATCGCGCAGTTCGCCGCACCCGGCGTCGGCGCACCGATGATTGTCGACAACCGCACCGGTGGCGGCGGCGTCGTCGGCTGGGGTGCAGCCGCCCGGTCTGCCCCCGACGGCAATACCTTGCTCACCGTCGAGCTCTCCTACACCATCGCCGCTGGCCTGATTACGACACTTCCATTCGACCCCAAGAAAGCCTTCACACAGGTCGCAACGGCGGTCAAGGTCCCGCATGTTCTGGTCATCAATCCGGCCGTGCCTGCGAAGACAGTGCAGGAGTTCATCGCCCTGGCCAAGGCACAGCCGGGCAAGCTGAACTATGGCTCTGGCGGCAACGGCACCAACACGCATCTGGCGGGCGAACTTTTCAAAAGCACCACGGGTGTCGACATCGTGCACGTCCCCTACAAAGGCGCCGGCGCCGTCCTGACCGACCTCATGGGCAACCAGGTTCAGGCCCTCATCACCTCCGTACCCACCGCGCTTCCGCACATCAAGAGCGGCAAGCTCCGCGCCCTCATGGTGACCGGGGCAGAGCGCAACGCCATGCTGCCCGACGTGCCGTCCGCCAAGGAAGCAGGCATTCCCAGGATGGACATGGACTACTGGATTGGCATCGGCGCCCCGGCCGGCACGCCGCAAGTCGTCGTGGACAGGCTGAACAAGGAGTTCAACGCATCCCTTGCCCAACCGGAGGCCAAAAAGAAGATTGCCGAGATGGGCCTGACGGTGGTGGCGAATACACCCGCCCAGGCAACGCAACTGGTCAACAGCGAGATCCAGCGCTGGAGCGCCGTCATCCAGCAGGCCGGCATCAAGGCCGACTGAGGAGAGCGTCATGTCCAATGCGCTTCGCGGCGTCCGCGTTCTTGATCTCACCAACGTGCTGGCGGGGCCCTTCGCCTGCCACCAGCTGGCCCACATGGGCGCCGACGTCATCAAGGTGGAGACCCGCAACGGCGGAGACCTGGCGCGCCAGCTCGGCGCCGACCCCGAGCTGAACAAGCGCTACATGGGCGTCTCGTTTCTGGCGCAGAACCCAGGCAAGCGTTCCATCACCATCGACTTCAAGCACCCGACCGGAAAAGACGTATTCAGAAAACTGGTCCGCACGGCCGACGTCGTGGTCGAGAACTTCCGCCCCGGCGTCATGCAGCGCCTGGGACTTGGCTACGACGAACTCCTGAAGGAGAACCCCAAGCTCATCTACTGCGCCATCTCGGGATTTGGCCAGGATGGGCCGCTTCGCGACCTGCCGGCGTACGACCAAATCATCCAGGGCATGTCAGGTGTCATGAGCATCACCGGTGCGCCGGAGAACGCGCCTTACCGCGTCGGCTATCCGGTCGCCGACACGATTGGGGGCATCACCGCGGCATTCGCGGTCGCGGCAGCCTTGGCGGACCGGGAGCGCAGCGGCGGAACCTTCATCGATGTCTCGATGCTCGAAGCCGTCATGGCGACCATGGGATGGGCGGTCTCGAACCACCTGATTGCAGGTCGCGAGCCCAAGCCCATGGGCAACGAGAACGTGACCGCCAGCCCGTCCGGAACTTTCCGTACCGGTGACGGACTTCTTAACATCGCCGCCAACAAGCAAGAGCAGTTCGAGGCCGTGTGCCAGGTCGTGGGACGCCCCGAACTCATCACCGACGCGCGCTTCAGCGAACGACAGGCTCGCCTGCAGCACCGGTTCGAACTCAAGGCAGCTTTAGAGGAAGCCATGGCCATGAAGTCGACGGACGAGTGGTGGACACTTTTCAATCAGGCTGGCGTGCCTGCAGGCCCTGTCTACTCGGTTCGCCAGGCCCTTGAACACCCCCAGGTGGCTGAACGCGGCATGGTGGGCAGCTTTGACAATGTGCCCGGCGTCGGTCGCGACATTCGCCTGGTACGCACAGGCTTCAAGGTGAATGGCCAAGCACCTCGGGTCGACTCAGCGCCACCCACGCTGGGGCAGCACTCTGATGAAATTCTGGCGGAACTGGGCTATTCGCCTCTGGAAATTGAGGCACTGAAAGAGGAGAAGGCAGTATGACGGACACGACACCCGATGCACGCAAGGCCACCGAGGACTGGTGGCACACAAGCATCATCGACATGTCGCCTGGCGTCATCCGCTACCGCGGGTACCCCATCGAAGACTTGATTCGCGAGCGAATCAGCCTGGCGCAGATGATCTGGCTGATGACGCGTGGTGAACTTCCCACCCGCGTCCAGGGCGAACTGCTGGAGTCCGCTCTGATGTCCGCGGTCGACCATGGTCCGCAAGCTCCGAGCATTGCCATTGCACGCATGGCCGCTACGTGTGGCGTTGGTCTCAACAGCGCCATGGCCTCGGCAGTCAATGTCCTGGGCGATGTTCACGGGGGCGCGGGCGAACAAGCCGTGGAACTTTATGAAGACATCGCTGCGCGGATGGACGCGGACGCAACCGAGGACGACGCAGTTGCGGCGGGGCTTCGGGCGTTTGTGGAAGTCCATGGCAAGGTCATCTCGGGTTTTGGGCATCGCTTTCACCCTGTAGACCCTCGAAGCGCTCCTCTACTCAAGCTCGTCGATGAAGCAGCCAAGAAGGGTGAGGTGAGCGGCAGGTTTGCGCGCATCGGGCGAGCCGTGGAAGCGACGCTGAGCGCGAGCAAAGGCAAGCCAATCCCCATGAACATCGATGGGGCCACCGCGGTGATCTACGCTGAGCTTGGCTTTCCGGCGCCATTGGCGCGGGGACTCTTCTGCCTATCGAGGTCGGTCGGCGTGCTTGCTCACGCGTGGGAACAAACACAGCAAGGTGGCCGCATCAAGGGGCCGATACCCCGCCAGTTCATTCCCACATACCAGGGGCCGCCAAAGAGGAAGGTGCCGGTTCAACGTTAACAGGAGCTGGCCAAGTCGCGTCCCACGCCGCAGAGGTTCACTCAGCAGACGATTTCGCACAGGCGGCCAATGTCTGCTGGGGGCCGACTGCCGTCCGCCCCCAAGCTGCACGGCAACGCAACCAAGGCATCTCAAGCCCTCCAGGCACCCAGCACCCAGCACCCATTCATCATTCACCAGCAGCAAATAAATAGCAAACGCCCCACACAAACCTTGCGGCATGCGCGGGGCGTTGAGTCTCCAAGTCGCCGTCAGCGCTTACAGCACTTCAAACACGCCCGCCGCACCCATGCCGCCGCCGATGCACATGGTCACGCACACGCGCTTGGCGCCACGGCGTTTGCCTTCGATAAGGGCGTGGCCCGTGAGGCGCTGGCCGCTCATGCCATAGGGGTGGCCCACAGCGATGGCACCACCGTTGACATTGAGCTTGTCGGCAGGGATGCCCAGCTTGTCGCGGCAGTAGAGCACCTGCACGGCGAAGGCTTCGTTCAGCTCCCACAGGTCGATGTCGTTCATCGACAGGCCCAGGCGCTTGAGCACCTTGGGGATGGCGAACACGGGGCCGATCCCCATTTCGTCGGGTTCGCAACCGGCCACCGCGAAGCCCAGGAAACGGCCCAGGGGCTTGAGGCCTTTCTTCGCGACCAGGTCTTCGTGCATGACGACCACGGCACCGGCCCCATCCGAGAGCTGGCTCGAATTGCCAGCCGACATCAGGCCGCCCGGCAGGGCCGAGCGCAGGCCCTTGATGCCGTCGTAGGAGGTGCCGGCGCGGATGCCTTCGTCCACGCTCACCGTCACCTGCCTGGTGGTCAGGCCCATGGCCTTGTCGGCCACACCCATGGTCACGGTGATGGGTGCGATTTCGTCGGTGAACAGGCCCGCCTCCAACGCAGCGGCAGCCTTCTGCTGGCTGGCGGCGCCGTATTCGTCCATGGCCTGGCGGCTGATGTTGTAGCGCTTGGCGACCTGCTCGGCCGTCTGCAGCATGGGCCAGTAGACCTCGGGCTTGTTCTTCATGAGCCAGGTCTCCTGCAGCATGTGCTGATTCATTTCCTGCGCGGTGCAGGAGATGGTTTCCAGGCCGCCGGCCACATAGATGTCGCCTTCGTTGGCGATGATGCGCTGGGCGGCGGTGGCGATGGTCTGCAGGCCCGACGAGCAGAAGCGGTTGATGGTCATACCCGACACGGTGACGGGGCAGCCGGCGCGCAGGGCGGCCTGGCGGGCAATATTGGCGCCGCTGGCACCTTCGGGGGTGCCGCAGCCCATGATGACGTCGTCCACTTCGGCGGCTTCAATGCCGGCGCGCTGGATGGCGTGCTCGATCACGTGGCCGCCCAGCGTGGCGCCGTGGGTCATGTTGAAGGCGCCCTTCCAGCTCTTCGTCAAGGGGGTGCGTGCGGTCGATACGATTACTGCGGAAGTCATGTTGGTTCCTTGTTCGGTGGTGTAGCTGGGCGCTCAGTTGAAGGCCTTGCCTTCGGCGGCCAGCTTGGCCAGCAGCGGCGCGGGCTTCCAGAACGCGGCGTCGTCCAGCGGGTTCTTGGCAAAGCGGTTCATGGCCTGGACCACGTTGAACAGGCCGACTTCGTTGGCGTAGTTCAGCGGGCCGCCACGGTGCACCGGGAAGCCGTAGCCAAAGATGTAGACCACGTCGATGTCACTGGCCTTGTTGGCAATGCCTTCTTCGAGGATGTGGGCGGCTTCGTTGACCAGGCTGAACACCAGGCGCTGCACGATTTCCTCGTCGGAGATCTTGCGCGGGGTGATGCCGAGCGACGCGCGGTGGTCCTCGATCATCTTCACCACTTCGGCGTTCGGGATCGCGTCGCGCTTGCCAGGCACGTAGTCGTACCAGCCGGCGCCAGTCTTCTGCCCGAAGCGACCCTTCTCGCAGAGCAAGTCGGCGGTCTTGCTGTACTTCATGTCGGGCTTTTCGGTGTAGCGGCGCTTGCGGATGGCCCAGCCGATGTCGTTGCCGGCCAGGTCGCCCATGCGGAACGGCCCCATGGCCATGCCGAATTTTTCCATCGCCTTGTCCACCTGCTCGGGTGTGCAGCCTTCGTCGAGCAGGAAGCCGCCCTGGCGGCCGTATTGCTCGATCATGCGGTTGCCGATGAAACCATCGCACACGCCGGAGACCACGGCGGTCTTCCTGATCTTCTTGGCCATGGCCATCACGGTGGCCAGCACGTCCTTGGCGGTGGCGTCGCCGCGCACCACTTCGAGCAGCTTCATCACGTTGGCCGGGCTGAAGAAGTGCAGGCCCACCACGTCCTGCGGCCGCTGGGTGAAATTGGCGATCTTGTTGACGTCGAGCGTGGAGGTGTTGGAGGCCAGGATGGCGCCGGGCTTCATCACGGCGTCGAGCTGCTTGAACACGGCTTCCTTCACGCCCAGTTCCTCAAACACCGCCTCGATCACGAGGTCGGCATCCTTGAGGTCGTCATAGCTCAGCGTGGTGGACAGCAGGGCCATGCGCTGCTCGTACTTGTCTGCCTTCAGCTTGCCCTTCTTGACCTGGGCTTCGTAGTTCTTTCGGATGGTGGCGATGCCACGGTCCAGCGCCTCCTGCTTCATCTCCAGCATCTTCACGGGGATGCCGGCGTTGAGGAAGTTCATGGCAATGCCACCGCCCATGGTGCCGGCACCGATCACGGCCACGGCCTGGATGTCGCGCTTGGGGGTGTCGGAAGGCACGTCGGGAATCTTGCTCGCAGCACGCTCGGCCAGGAACAGGTGGCGCAGCGAGCGCGATTCGGGTGTCCACATCAGGTTGATGAACAGCTCGCGCTCGAACAGCAGGCCATCGGCAAACTTCTTCTTGGTGGCGGCCTCGACGGCGTCCACGCACTTGGCGGGCGCCGGGAAGTTCTTGCTCATGCCCTTGACCATGTTGCGCGCGAACTGGAAGTACGCGTCGCCCTGCGGGTGCTTGCAGGGCAGATTGCGCACCAGGGGCATGGGGCGCACGTCGGCCACGCTCTGCGCGAAAGCCAGGGCCTCGGCGGCCAATGCCTCAGGCGATGCCGCCATCTTGTCGAACAGCTTCTGGCCGGGCATGGAGCCGAGCAGCTCGCTCTTGACGGGCTCGCCGCTCACGATCATGTTCAGGGCTGCTTCCACACCCACCACGCGCGGCAGGCGCTGGGTGCCGCCAGCGCCGGGCAGGATGCCCAGCTTTACTTCGGGCAGGGCCACGCTGCAACCAGGGGCTGCAATGCGGTAGTGGCAGCCCAGGGCCAGCTCCAGTCCACCGCCCATGCAGACCGAGTGGATCGCGGCCACCACGGGCTTGGGCGAATTCTCCACGGCAGCAATCACGGAGTGCAGGTTGGGCTCTTGCAGGGATTTGTCGGTGCCGAATTCCTTGATGTCGGCGCCGCCGGAAAACGCACCGCCCGCGCCGGTGATGACGATGGACGTCACCGCGGCATCGTCATTGGCACGGGTCAGGCCGTTCACAATGCCCTGGCGGGTCGACAGGCCGAGCCCGTTGACGGGAGGATTGGCCAGCGTGATCACGGCAACGGAGCCGTGGACTTTGTATTCAGCGGTCATGCTGTTGTTCCTTGAAAATTAGAAAAGAACGATCGTGCGATTTTTATTGTAGAGAGTTCTGCCGGCGTTGACTGTGCCGATTTGTCTCGCCCGGGACAAAAGACGAACAGCCACTCAGATGGGAGCAAATACGGCTCATGGCACAAGGCAGTGAGCACCTCGCCGGCGCCAGCAGGCCTGCGCCCCCTGCATCGCCGGCCCGCGTGGTCAGACCTCCAACCACTCTTTGCGGACATAGCTGTCGGCCCGCAAGGTTTCGGGGGTTCCCTGGAAAACGATGCTGCCGTGGCCCATGACCAGCGTCCGGTCGGAGATGGTCATGGCGATGGTGAGCTTTTGCTCGATCAGCAGCACCGAGATGCCGCGCGATTGGATGGTCTGCAGGTATTGCCCCACCAGTTCAACGATCTTGGGAGCCAGGCCCTCGGTGGGTTCGTCGATGATGATGAGGTCGGGGTCGCCCATCAGGGTACGGCACAGGGTGAGCATCTGCTGCTCGCCGCCCGACATCACGCCCGCCTCGATGTTGCGGCGCTCCTTGAGGCGGGGGAACATGTCGTACATGTCATCAAACGACCACCGGCTGCCCTTGCCCTTGCCTTTTTGCCCCAGCAGCAGGTTCTGGTGCACCGTGAGGTTGGGAAAGACATCGCGGCTTTCGGGCACATAACCAATGCCCAGATGGGCAATCTCGTAGGCCTTTTTTCCCTTGAGGGCCTGCCCCTTCCATTGCACCGAGCCTTCCCAGTCCACCAGGCCCATCACGGCCTTGGCCGTGGTGGAGCGGCCCGATCCATTGCGCCCCAGCAAGGCCACGATTTCACCGGGCTGGATATCGAAGGAAACACCATGGAGCACATGGCTTTTGCCGTAGTAGGCGTGGAGGTTGTCGATTTTCAGCATGTCAATGTCCCCCCGCCTGTGCATCGGCCACGGCGGAGCCCAGGTAGGCTTCTTGCACGCGCGCATTGGCGCGCACCTTGTCGGGGGTGTCAAAGGCGATGACCTCGCCATACACCACCACGGCAATCTTGTCGGCCAGGCCGAACACCACGCCCATGTCGTGCTCCACCGTGAGCAGGGTGCGGCCTTCGGTCACCTCCTTGATGAGGTGGATGAAGCGCGTGGTTTCGCTGCGGCTCATGCCGGCGGTGGGCTCGTCGAGCAAGATCACATTGGCGCCGCCGGCAATGGTGACGCCGACCTCCAGGGCGCGCTGCTCGGCGTAGGTCAGGTTCACGGCCAGGGTGTCACGCTTCTTGTCGAGCTTGATCATCTCCATGAGCTGCCTGGCGCGCTCGTTGGCGTCGTCCAGCTTCGAGAGAAATCGCAGGAAGGTGTACTTGTAGCCCATGCTCCAGAGCACGCCGCAGCGCAGGTTTTCAAACACACTCAGCTTGGGAAAGATGTTGGTGATCTGAAAGCTGCGCGACAAGCCCATGCGGTTGATTTCGTAGGGTGCCTTGCCGTCGATGCGCTGGCCATTGAGCAGCACCTCGCCGCTGGTGGGGCCAAAGCGCCCGCTGATCAGGTTGAACAGCGTGGACTTGCCCGCGCCATTCGGGCCGATGATGGCCACCCGCTCGCCGGGCCTCACGGCCAGGTTCACGCCACGGATGATTTCTGTCTTGCCAAAGCTCTTGCGCAGATCACGCAGTTCGAGCGCACAAGGTGCGTTTGTCGCCATGTTCACAGCGCCTCCCCCCGCTTGATTTCGTGTTCGATCTCTTCCTGGATAGTGCCCCATTGGCGCACAAACTGGCGCCGGCACAGCTCAAACAAGCCGAGCCCCGTCAGCAGCACAAACCCTGCGCCAAACCAGCTGCCCACCGAGTTGGCATGCAAGGTGGCGCCCAGAAAATCAAGCTCCGGCCCCAAGGCGGCATTGAGCTGCAGGTGATAGGTCATCTCCACCATGGCTGCGGCCCCCAGCACGGCCACCAGTGCGGTGCCGCCCAGCGCCAGGTACGAGGGCCACAGGCCGCGCAGCTTGCCAAACTTGGCCAGGCGCAGATTCATCATGACCAGACTGGCAATCCCGCCGGGCGCATACATCACCATGAACAGGAAGACGAGCCCCAGGTACAGCAGCCAGGCCTTGGACAACTCCGACAGCAGCACCGACGCCAGCACCAGCAAGACCGCACCGATGATGGGCCCGAAGAAGAAAGTGGCCCCCCCCAGGAAGGTGAACAGCAGATACCCGCCCGAGCGCAGCACATTCACGCTGTCGGCCCCCGTGACGATCTCGAAATTGATCGCCGTGAGCCCCCCCCCGATGCCGGCAAAGAAGCCCGCGATGATGAAGGCGAAGTAGCGCACGCGCTGGGTGTTGTAGCCGATGAATTCGACGCGCTCGGGGTTGTCGCGCACGGCATTGAGGATGCGCCCCAGCGGCGTGCCCGTGAAGGCGAACATGGCGGCGGTGCAGACAAAGCAATACGCAGCGATCAGGTAATACACCTGGATGGCGGGGCCGAACGTGATGCCAAAGAACGACTGGCCATACACACGGTCGGTGGTGATGCCGCCCTCACCGCCAAAAAACTCGGGAAACATCAGCGCCATCGAGGCCACCAGTTCACCGATACCCAGCGTGATCATGGCGAACGTGGTGCCCGATTTCTTGGTCGTCACGAACCCGAGCAGGATGGCGAAGAACATGCCGGCCAGGCCGCCCACCAGGGGAATCAGCACCAGCGGCACCGGCATTGCACCCTTGCCCGCGAGGTTCATCACATGGATGGCGATGAACGAGCCCAGGCCGGTGTACACCGCATGCCCGAAGCTCAGCATGCCGCCCTGCCCCAGCAGCATGTTGTAGGACAGGCAGATGATGATGAGGTAGCCGATCTGCGAGAGCATGGTCAGCGCCAGGCTGCTGCGAAACAGCATGGGCGCGATGATGAGCACAAGCGCAAACAGGCTCCAGATGACCAGGCGGCCCACGTTCCATGGCTTGAACCGGTGGTATTGCGTGGCCGGAGAAACAGTTGTAGTGGTGGACTTCATAGCCTCAGTCTTCCCGGGTACCCAGCAGGCCCTTGGGGCGGAAGATCAAAATCAGAACCAGAAAAAGATACGGCAGGATGGGTGCCACCTGTGAGACCGTGAGCTTGAGCAAGGGCCAGCCAAAGGTCGCTTCCGACACTGCCACACCCATGCCCTGCAGCGCCGATGCCAGCGAGTAATCGATGGCCACGGCAAAGGTCTGCACCAGGCCAATCAGCAGCGAGGCCAGAAAGGCCCCGGCCAGCGAGCCCATGCCGCCCACCACCACCACCACAAAGATGATGGAGCCGACCGAGGCCGCCATCGCGGGCTCGGTGACATAGGTATTGCCGCCAATCACACCGGCCAGCCCCGCCAGGGCCGCACCACCGCCAAACACCAGCATGAACACGCGGGGCACGTTGTGGCCCAGGGCCTCCACCATCTCGGGGTGCTTGAGGGCCGCCTGTATCACCAGACCAATGCGGGTGCGGGTGAGCAGCAGCCACACCGACACCAGCATCAGCAAAGCCACCAGCATCACGAAGGAACGTGACCTGGGAAACTGCGTTCCATACAGCGTGAACAAGGGCCCCTGCAACTGCGTGGGCAGCCCATAGGGGACCGTGGAACGCCCCCACACCAGCTGCACCAGCTCCAGGATCAGATAAGACAACCCGAACGTCACCAGCAACTCTGGCACATGGCCAAACTTGTGCACGCGGCGCAGGCTGTAGCGTTCAAACAGGGCACCCATGGCCCCCACCAGCAGGGGGGCCAGCACCAGCGCGGGCCAGAAGCCCACCACGCTCGAAATCGTGTAGGCGATGTAGGCCCCCAGCATGTAAAAGCTGGTGTGCGCGAAATTGAGGACCCCCATCATGCTGAAGATGAGGGTGAGGCCGGAGCTGAGCATGAACAGCAGCAGGCCATAGCTCACGCCATTGAGCGTGGAGATCACGAAAAACTCAGGATTCATTGGAATTTTTCATTGCTGGGTAAAAAAAAGGCCCGAGTAGGTCGGGCCTCGAAGCGATGGAGCCGAATTTACGGACGCTTCATCTGGCACGAGGTGGGCGTGCTGGCCACATAGGGCTCGTAGTACTTCACCGGAACGAACGTGTAGCCGGTGCCCTCGGAGTCGAGCGGGTACTTGCCCCCGGCCTTCTCCCACTTGGAGATGAAAAGGCCCTGCTGCAGCTGGTGGTCGGCCTTGCGCATTTCGACCTCGCCATTGAAGCTCTTGAACTTCATGCCTTCGAGCACGGCAGCCACCTTGACGGGATCGGTCGACTTGGCCTTGGCAAAACCTTCGGACAGCATGGAGAAGGCGTGGTACACGGCGCCGGTGTACATGTCGTCATTGAACTTCTTCTTGTAGTCCAGCACGATCTGGTTCAGCGGGCCCGGCAAATTCATATGGGCGTAAGCCGCCATGTACACACGGCCCGCTGCTGCGGCACCCATGGCAGTGGGGCTGCCGGTCACGGAACCGTAGTAGGTGTAGAAGTTGACATTGTTCAGGCCGGCGTCGTTGGCCGCCTTGATGAGCAGCGCCAGGTCGGAACCCCAGTTGCCGGTGATCACACTGTCGGCGCCCGAAGCCTTGATCTTGGCGATGTAGGGCGAGAAGTCCCGCACCTGGGCCAGCGGGTGCAGGTCGTCACCGACAAACTGCACATCGGGGCGCTTGCGCTTCATCATGTCCTTGGCGAACTTGGAAACCTGGTGGCCGTGCGAGTAGTTCTGGTTGATCAGGTAGACCTTCTTGACTTCTGGAAGATCCTTCATGTAGGTGGTCAGCGCTTCCATCTTCATGGAGGTGTCGGCATCCAGACGGAAGTGCCAGTAGCTGCACTTGCTGTTGGTGAGATCAGGGTCCACGGCCGCGTAGTTGAGGAACAGGACTTCCTTGCCGGGATTGCGGGCGTTGTGCTTTTCGAGCGCGTCGATGATGGCCAGCGCGGGGCCGGAACCATTGCCCTGCACTACGTAGCGTGCACCCTGGTCCATGGCCGAGCGCAGGGCGCTGGTGGTTTCCTGCGGACTCAGCTTGTTGTCGATGCCGATGATTTCAAATTTGACGCCGGCTGCATTCTTCTTGTTGAACTCTTCCGCCAGAAACTGGAAGCTCTTGAGCTGGTTCGTACCCACCGCAGCCATGAGACCCGAGAGTGGATCCAGCCAGGCGATCTTGACCGTTTCACCCTTTTGGGCGAACGCGCCGCCAGCGCTTACCAGAATGACGGATGCAGCTACTGCTTTGATAGCAAATTTCATGGTCTTGTCTCCTGTTGAATCAACCGAACGCAGCGTACCGCGTTGCACCAAACCACCCCTCAGGGATTGCCCCTAGCAGCTATCGCGCAGGCGACTGGCCCGCCGAAAGCCAACGACATGCCGCAAGAAGCGACCGGCATGTCAGCGGGCAGCGCGCTCCCCCGAGCGCCACGCCCACTGCGGTTCACAAGCCGGGCAAACGGTAGTCCTTGAGCTGTTCGCGCAGCTTGGCCTTGAGCATCTTTCCGGTGGCACCGATCGGAATGGCGTCCACAAACACCACGTCATCGGGCACCTGCCACTTGGCGGTCTTGCCCTCGTAGAAGGCCAGCAGTTCCTCGCGACTCGCTTCGGCACCGGGCTTCAGGGCCACGGCGATGATCGGGCGCTCATCCCACTTGGGGTGCGGCATACCGATGCACGCCGCCATGGCGATGGCCGGGTGCGCCATGGCGATGTTCTCGATGTCGATGGAGCTGATCCACTCGCCGCCGGACTTGATCACATCCTTGCTGCGGTCGGTGATCTGCATGAAGCCATCGGCGTCGATGGTGGCCACATCGCCTGTGGGGAACCAACCGCGTCCCTGTGCGTCGGGTACCAGCGGGCTGCCGCCTTCGCTGCGGTAATAGTCGGCCACGATCCATGGCCCCTTCACCAGCAGGTCGCCATAGCTCTTGCCGTCCCAGGGCAGTTCATTGCCCGCGCTGTCGACGATCTTCATGTCCACGCCGTAGATGGCGCGCCCCTGCTTTTGCAGGATCTTCATCTGCCCGTCGCGCGGCAGTGCGAGGTGCTTGTTCTTGAGCGTGCACAGCGTGCCCAGGGGGCTCATCTCGGTCATGCCCCAGGCATGCAGCACCGACACACCGAATTCATCCTGGAAGGCATGGATCATGGCGGGCGGGCAGGCAGAGCCGCCAATCACCGTGCGGTTGAGCGTGCTGAACTTCAGGCCCCCAGCCTTGACATGGTTCAGCAGCATCTGCCAGACCGTGGGCACGCCGGCGGCGAAGGTCACCCCTTCCGCCTCGATCAGCTCGTACACCGATTTGCCATCCAGTGCCGGCCCGGGAAACACCAGCTTGCAGCCGGTCAGCGGTGCCGAATAGGGGATGCCCCAGGCATTGACGTGGAACATCGGCACTACAGGCAATACAGAGTCACGCGCCGAGAGGCCCATCACATCGGGCAGTGCCGCCGCATAGGCATGCAGCGTGGTGGAGCGATGGCTGTAGAGCGCCGCCTTGGGATTGCCGGTGGTGCCGCTCGTGTAGCACATGCTGGAGGCCGAGTTTTCGTCGAACACCGGCCAGGCGTAATCGCTCGATGCACCGCCTATCCACGCCTCGTAGCTCACCAGGCCCGGAATGCCCGAATCGGCGGGCAGCTTGTCGGCATCGCACAGCGCCACCCACTTCCTCACCGAAGGGCAGCGCGCATGCACGGCCTGCACCAGCGGCAGGAAGGTGGTGTCAAAGCACAGCACCTGGTCTTGCGCATGGTTGACTATCCATGCGATCTGGTCAGGATGCAGGCGTGGGTTGACGGTGTGCAGCACACGGCCGGATCCGCTCACGCCAAAGTACATCTCCATGTGGCGATAGCCGTTCCATGCCAGCGAAGCCACGCGGTCGCTGAACTCCAGGCCCATGCCATCCAGCACGTTGGCCAGTTGCTTGGAGCGCAATGCGAGGTCGCGATAGGTGTAGCGATGGATGTCTCCCTCGACCCGGCGTGAAACGATTTCTGCATCGCCGTGGTGCCGTTCGGCAAACTCGATCAGCGACGAAATCAGCAGTGGTTGGCTCTGCATCAGGCCCAGCATGTGCGCTCCTTGAAAGTCATGTGATTTGGAATCCTTATCCTACCGTGGCAAGGTCGCGCAAACGCTTACGCCGCGCGCCCTGCAGGCCGACGCCGCTGCTGCTCAGCCGCCGTTGCAAACGCACGTGGATGCAAGGCGCCAAGCCGCTCTCGGCCCGTGCGACAGTCTGCAGCGTTTCGCGTCCGGCGCCAACACATGTCGCGCGGCTGACAGGTGGCGCGGGTTTTCCCGCCCCTGCGGCCGGTAGGTTCCCATTCATTTGTTCACTCCCCCCTTTCGTCGGCAGCGCCGACCGCGGCGGAGCCAGCCACCAGCGCCGCGCGGCACAATGCAAGCAATGTTTTCCGCTCCCTCTGCCCAGCGATTCATCGCCACCCAACCGTGGTTCCACAGCCTTTCGCCGGGACGGCAGGAAGAAGTGCGCGATGCCGTGCAGACACTGCAGGGCGGCAAGGGCGAAACCATGCTGGCCGCGGGCACCGCGGTTCAGGGCTGGCATGCCGTGCTCAGCGGCCTGGTGATGCTGCACAGCCCTGAAGCGCGCGGGCGGCACTCCGCGTTTCTGGGCGTGCCTGATGGCGAGTGGTTCGGAGAAGGCTCGGCCATGAAGCCCGAACCCCGCCGCTACCACGTCGTCGCGCTGCGCGAGACACGGCTGCTGTGTCTGCCGCTGCCGCTGTTCTCGGCACTGCGCGACACCAGCCTTGCTTTCAACCAGTACCTGGCCAACCACCTCAACATGCGGCTCGGCCAGGCCATGGCCATCATCGAAGCCGGCCGCATGCGCTCGCCCGAGCACCGCGTAGCGCTGTACCTGAGCCCCCTGTTCTGGCGCAGCACGCGGCGCATCCTGCTCACCCAGGAAGAACTGGGGCACCTGGCAGGACTGTCGCGCCAAACGGTCAACCGCGTGCTGCGCACATTGGAGGCCCTGCGCATCGTCACGCTGGACCTGGGGCGCGTGGCCGTGGTGGACGACGACGCACTGCGCGCCTACCTGGCAGCCACCATCGACAACTGAACAGCCGCGCGCAGCGGGCCAACGCACGCAAGGCCCTGCGGGCGCCGGGGCATCCCGACTACGAGACAATGCCCCCATGAACCCCCATGCCGACTGCCCCCCCGCCCCACCGTTGGACCTGACGGACGACCGCGGCGGTTTTGCGAGCCTGGGACCAGCATTCTTTACCCACCTGAATCCCACGCCCTTGCCCCAGCCATACTGGGTGGGCACCAGCGGCGGCGTGGCGGATCTGCTGGGCCTGGACGCCGCCTGGCTCGCGTCCGACGAAGCCCTGCGGGTGTTCACGGGCAATGCCTGCCCTCCCGGCAGCCGCCCGCTGGCCAGTGTCTACAGCGGCCACCAATTTGGCGTCTGGGCAGGACAACTGGGCGACGGGCGCGCGATCCTGCTGGGCGAAACCACCGGTGGGCTGGAAGTGCAGCTCAAGGGCAGCGGCCGCACCCCATACTCGCGCATGGGCGATGGGCGCGCGGTGCTGCGCTCCAGCATCCGCGAATTTCTGTGCAGCGAAGCCATGCATGCACTGGGCATACCGAGCTCGCGGGCTCTGTGCGTCACCGGATCACCCGCCCCCGTGCGCCGCGAGGAGACAGAGACCGCCGCCGTAGTGACCCGGGTGGCACAGAGCTTCATCCGCTTTGGCCATTTCGAGCATTTCGCCGCGCGCGACATGGAAAAAGAACTGCGCACGCTGGCCGACTATGTGATCGACCGCTATTACCCGGCCTGCCGCACTGCACCGCAGCCGGGTGGCAACGCCTATGCAGCCTTGCTGCAGGCCGTGAGCGAGCGCACGGCAACGATGGTGGCGCAATGGCAGGCCGTGGGTTTTTGCCACGGCGTGATGAACACCGACAACATGAGCATCCTGGGCCTGACGATCGACTACGGCCCCTTCCAGTTCCTGGATGCGTTCGTGCCCGGCCATGTCTGCAACCACAGCGATACCCAGGGCCGATACGCCTACAACCGCCAGCCCAACGTGGCTTACTGGAACCTGTTTTGCCTGGCCCAGGCACTGCTGCCGCTGATCGGCGACCAAGAGCTGGCCCAAGCGGCCCTGGTATCGTACAAAACCGTCTTCTCCACCGAATTCATGGCCCGCATGCGCGCCAAGCTGGGCCTTGTGCAGGAGGGTGCCGGCGATGCCGATCTGATCGACGGCATCTTGCTGCTGCTGGCCAAAAACGGCGTGGACTACACCATCTTCTGGCGCCGCCTGTCGCAGGCGGTGGCGCACAACGACTTCGAGCCCGTGCGTGACCTGTTTGCAGACCGTGCGGGTTGGGACCGGTGGGAGCTATCTTATTCAGCGCTTCTGGCGCTTATGAATAAAGAGCTATCGGCCGATTTGATGCTAAAAACCAACCCCAAGTTCGTGCTGCGCAACCACCTGGGCGAGCAGGCCATCCGCGCGGCGAAACTTGGCGATTTTTCCGAGCTACGCACCTTGCAGCGCCTGCTGGAGCGTCCGTTCGACGAACACCCCGGCCACGATGCCTGGGCCGACTTTCCGCCCGACTGGGCGTCCTCCATCGAGATCAGCTGTTCATCATGAACTTTCCTCTCCAGAAAACCGACGCCGAATGGCAAGCCATCCTGCGCGAAAAAGGCGCCGAACCTGCAGCCCTGCAGGTCACGCGCCATGCGGCCACAGAACGCCCCTTCACTGGCAAATACGAGGCCCACTGGGCCGATGGCAGCTACCACTGCATCTGCTGCGGGGCCAAGTTGTTTGATGCCGCCACCAAGTTCGATGCCGGCTGCGGCTGGCCAAGCTTCTCGCAGGCAGTACCGGGCGCCATTGCCGAAATCGTCGATCACAGCCACGGCATGGTCCGCACCGAAACCGTGTGTGCACAATGCGGTGCGCACCTGGGCCATGTCTTCGAAGACGGCCCGGCGCCAACCGGCCTGCGCTACTGCATGAATTCGGCCTCGCTCGATTTCGAGCCCGACGCCCCCTGAAACACGCCCAGACCATCACCCCTACCCTCAGGCGACATGAAACTACTGATCGATTTCTTTCCCATCTTCCTGTTCTTTGCGGCGTTCAAGATCTGGGGTATCTACATCGCCACGGCGGTGGCCATTGCCGCCACGGCGGTGCAGATCGGCTACCTGCATTACAAGCACGGCAAGGTCGAACCCATGCAATGGCTCAGCCTGGGGGTGATCGTGCTATTCGGCGGCGCCACCCTGCTCTCGCACAGCGACACCTTCATCAAATGGAAGCCCACGGTGCTGTACTGGCTGATGGGTGGCGCGCTGCTGGGCGGCCAGCTGTTCTTCCGCAAGAATTTGCTCAAGTCCCTGATGGGTGCCCAGATGGATCTGCCAGAGTCCGCCTGGCGCACGATGAACTGGAGCTGGACGGGCTTCTTTGCCGTCATGGGCGTGCTCAACCTCTGGGTGGCCTATCACTTTGATACCGACACCTGGGTCACCTTCAAGCTGTTTGGCGGCATGGGCCTGATGTTCGTGTTTGTGCTGGCGCAGGCACTGTATCTGAGCCGCTACATGAAGGACACCGACGACACCAAAGGGCCACAGGCATGACCGCAAACCAACTTCCCATCCTGGCCCAGGCCATGCAGCAGCGCCTGATTGAAAAACTCACCCCCACCCATGTGCAAGTGCTGGACGAAAGTGCCGCCCACGCGGGCCATGCGGGCGCCAACGGCACGGGTTTCGGAACCCATTTCAGGGTGCGCATTGCGTCACCCCTGCTTACAGGAAAAGGCCGCGTGGCGCAGCATCGCCTTGTGTATGATGCGCTGCAAGAATTTATTGACCAGGGCGTTCACGCCATCGCCATTGAAGTTCTCTGAACCGGCACCCATCTATGCAGCTGCCGGCCTTCAGCCTGCAATCACCCTCTCATTTTTTGGATTCCGCATGAAGAAACAGATCCTGTCCGGCCTCGTGGCCGCTGCCGTGCTGGGTACGATGGCCCTGCCCGTTTCCGCCCAGAACATTGCCATCGTGAACGGCAAGGCCGTACCCAAAGAGCGCGCCGAAGTCCTGCGCCAGCAGGTGGAGCGGTCCGGTCGCCCTGTGACCCCTGAAGTGGAAGGCCAGATCAAGGAAGAAGTGATCGCCCGCGAAATCTTCCTGCAGGAAGCGCAAAAGCGTGGCCTGGAGACATCGACAGACTACAAGGCACAGATGGAACTGGCCCGCCAGACCATCCTGATCCGCGAACTGTTCGCCGATTTCCAGAAAAACAACCCCGTCACGGACGCTGAAATCCAGGCCGAGTACGACAAGTTCGCGGCAGCCAACAGTGGCAAGGAATACAAGGCCAGCCACATCCTGGTGGACAAGGAAGCCGATGCCAAGGCCATCATTGCCTCCATCAAGAAAGGCGCCAAGTTTGAAGACATCGCCAAGAAGCAATCCAAGGATCCAGGCTCTGGCGCCAAGGGCGGCGATCTGGACTGGGCCAATCCCGCCAGCTATGTGAGCGAATTCACCGAAGCCCTGATCAAGCTCAGCAAGGGCAAGATGACCGAGACCCCTGTCAAGAGCCAGTTTGGCTGGCACGTGATCCGCCTGGACGATATGCGCCAGGCCCAGTTGCCCAAGCTGGACGAGGTCAAGCCCCAGGTGGCGCAGCAACTGCAGCAGCAAAAGCTGGCTAAGTTCCAGGAAGAACTGCGCGCCAAGGCCAAGGTGGAATAAAAAGGGAAGTCGCCGCGTTCACCCGGAACGCCCACTCACCCACAGGAAACGCGGCCCAGGCCGCGTTTTTTTTATGGTGATGATGTGGTTCTCATCGCGAATGGGCTGGAGCTTGGCAAAGCACCATACTCCCATTAGGCAGAAAGCAAAAAGGACTTGCAGCTTGTGCTGCAAGTCCTTTGAACATTGGTCGGAGCGGCGGGATTCGAACTCGCGACCCTCTGCTCCCAAAGCAGATGCGCTACCAGGCTGCGCTACGCTCCGACAGCTCGTATTCTAACCCGAAAATCCGGCCTGTTTTGGATTTGACGCATTTCATTTTTACGTCTCTCCTGCGGCAGGAGCCGCCATGGAGAAAAATCAACGGCTGGAGGGTCCTGGACCACGACCCGCCAGATGGCGGAAAGTGATGCGTCCCTTGGTTAAATCGTAGGGCGACAATTCCAGCGACACCTTGTCGCCCGCCAAAATGCGGATATGGTGCTTGCGCATCTTTCCACCGGTGTAGGCAATCAGCTGGTGACCATTTTCCAAGGTGACGCGAAAACGCGAATCCGGCAAAACTTCCGTCACGGAGCCTTGCATTTCAATGAGTTCTTCTTTGGCCATGGTTATCTCTTAAAAACAAATATTCTGTGGTTGGCACACCAGCACATCGTGCATCCACGACCGCCGTTACCGTGCCTTCAGGGGGCTCGGGGCACGGTGCTTTGCGGGCGGGGGAGTCGCTGCACCCGGGGCGCAGATCAGAAAAGAGGCCGGGGAGACGGCTTCAATGGACAGGCGAGGCGCTGTGCATGAGCCTGCTGATTGTAGCGCGATGTCCCCGGTCTGCCTATGCCGGCGCGCCAAACTACCCAGCAGGGGTGGAGCCCGCCACTTGCGGAATCTGCAAGGCGCCAGCCAGCGTGCGCACCAGATCTGTCTGGGTAATGATGCCCACCAACTGCTGACGGGTGTCCACTACCGGAATGTGATGATGCCCACCCTGCGAAAAAAGAGGCACGAGATCCATGGCGTGCTGCTGTTCTCCAATCACTTGTACAGGGTGCGACATGATCTCGCCCACCGATGCCGGCTGGCCGCTGCGGCCCATCACCAGTGTCCGCAATCGCTGCCCCAGACCTTCGTGCATATCCAGGTTGGCAAGCCGCATGAAGTCCGCCACGGTGACGATACCCACCACAAGGCGATGTGCATCCACCACGGGAAGCGCCTTGACCTGCTGGCTGCGCATCAGTGCCCAGGCGTCCTTGAGCGACACTCCCGCCTCCACGGCCAACGGCGGCTTGGACATGACGTCCGAACAGCGCAGATCGCCCAGCGTGCGCTGAAAGGCCGCCCGACCGGCCAGATGCAACAACCCTTCCAGATCCTCGCGGCTCACATCGAGAAGCTGGTTGTAGTGAGACAACGCGGCATCCACGTCCGATGCGGCAAAGGGTCCCGATTGTGGCGGGCCCGCTGGTTCGCGCCAGCGTTGCGAATGCGGATATTGGCGCCCCGTCAGGGTGTTGTAGGCCACACCCAAAACCACCAGAACCAAGGCGTTGAAGCAAATCGGAAAAGCCGCCAGTTGCAATCCGTTGCCCTGGGCTATCACAACATACAGTGCCATGGCACCACCTGGCGGATGCAGGCAACGCAGGGGCACCATGAGCGCCATGGAAAGCCCCACCGCCAGTGCTCCTGCAACGGCAGGATCGGGCACCAGCGCCGCACAAACACCGCCCACCAGTGCCGACAGAGTACTGCCGCCCAGCACCGGCCAGGGTTGGGCCAATGGGCTGGACGGCATGCCAAAGACCAGAATGGCGCTCGCACCCAGCGAGCCCACCATCCACGGGCCAGCGTGGCCTATCGCCCACCAGCGACTCAGCAGGGCTGCAATCAGGACACCGAGCGAGACCCCTGCAACCACCCGAAGTCTTTCACGGCCATCAATGCCCACCGGCGCGGGCCAGAAACGACGAAGCCAGCGCATCCACCGCGCGCCAGGCGATGTCAGAAGTGTGGCAGGAGGGGTGGGAGGAAGGCCCGAATGTGGAGAGGACATGACGCAATCGCAAACGCCAGGGCACCGTCGCACCTCAGCTTATCGTGTTCGTGGTTCAGACTCATTCACGAAAAAATCGCACTGGACCAGCACCTGGCCCCGTATTTTGCCGAAGTCCGCCGAAGTGCGATGGACGCCCGACCAAAACCCGGCAGCAAAGCATCTGCCTGCATTTCTTGCACCCACCGCCACGCGCGCCGAGCCGCCTCGGCAAAACGGGTTTCGGTTTCCAGGGCTGTCGCACGGTGATTTCGCTGCGCACCGAACACGCAGAACCACCCCCAGTCACTGCAAGGGCTGCGGGGATGCATGGCACCAGTCCCGAGGCATGCGGCCGATAGAATCAGCCGCTTTCGTCCTTGAGAGGCTTGCCCGTGTCCGATCGTCTGGCAGTTCTGCCGCAGTACCTCATGCCCAAGCGGGCACTCACCACGCTGGCCGGCAGATTTGCGTCGGCACGGCTGGGAGGCCTGACCACCGCGGTGATACGCCGCTTTGTGGCCCGCTACAACGTGAACATGGCAGAGGCGGCCAATCCGGACATCGCCAGCTATCCATCATTCAACGACTTTTTCACGCGCGCGCTGAAACCGGGCTTGCGCCCGCTGGCATCGGCCGATCTGATTTGCCCAGTGGACGGAACCATCAGCCAGCTTGGCCGCATAGAAAAAGACCTGATCTTTCAAGCCAAGGGCCACCACTACTCCACAACCGCGCTGGTGGGTGGTGATGCCGCACTGGCAGCGCGCTTTGACCACGGCCATTTCGCCACCTTGTACCTGAGTCCACGTGACTACCACCGCATCCACATGCCCTGCGCGGGCCAACTCACGCGAATGGTGCATGTGCCGGGTGACCTTTTTTCCGTGAACCCCACCACGGCGCGTGGCGTACCGGGCCTTTTTGCACGCAATGAGCGCGTGGTGTGCGTCTTTGAATCAGACCACAGGCCTTTTGTGCTGGTACTGGTGGGAGCCACCATCGTGGGCAGCATGGCCACCGTATGGCATGGTCAGGTGAACCCGCCCCGCACGGGCCAGCTGCGGCAATGGAACTATGCAGCGGGCCAGGTAAGCCTGCAGCAAGGCGAAGAAATGGGACGTTTCCTGCTGGGCTCTACCGTGGTGATGCTTTTCCCGCAGGGGCCGCTGGAGTTCAATCATGACTGGGCGGCTGCGCGGCCAATCCAACTCGGGGAAGCCATGGCCCGGCGCAGTAGCCGCTAATGCAACCAGCAACCATCCCCGGCAAAGCCAGGGGCATGCGGGATGGGAGCCGCCCGAAGCAGCTGCCATGGGTCACTGACACGGCACCGCCCGCGTACAGCCTCGATCAGAATTTCTTGAACAAGCCGAGCAAAGCCACACCGCAGAAAGCGGCACCCGCATAAAAGGTGAACGAGGCTCCGAACTGATCCCACAGCAGCCCAGCGACGACGCTGGCGATCAACATGGCAAGACCGCTGACCAGGTTGAAGAAGCCGAAGGCGGTTCCACGAAGGTCGGCGGGTGCCGCATCTGCAACCATCGTCGCCAACAAGCCCTGCGTCATGCCCATGTGAACACCCCACAGCGCCACGCCTGCGAGCACCGTCGTCCAGTGGTCATCCATCGCCAAGACCAAATCGGCAGCAACCAGGACGACCAAGCCCCAAGCCAAGAGCTTCTTGTGGCTCATCCGGTCCGACAACTTCCCGAACGGATAGGCCGACGCTGCGTAGACGACATTCATGGCCACCATCACCAACGGCACCAACGCAACGGCGATGCCGCTCTGCTGGGCTCGCAACACCAGAAAGGCTTCGCTGAATCGGGCCAGAGTGAATACCGCGCCCACACCGACGACCCACCAATACGCGCCGCTCAAGCGCTTGAGGTTTTCACGACTGATCGGGTTGGTGCGCTTTTCGCCAACGTGGCGCTCGGGCTCGCGCACACCAAACAGTAGCAATACGACCGCGAGCAACCCGGGAATCACGGCCACCCAGAACACCGCCCGAAAATCGTTGGCCCACAGCAGCATCAGGCCGACGGCTAGCAGCGGGCCGAGAAACGCCCCCACGGTGTCGAGGGACTGGCGCAGCCCGAACGCTGCGCCACGCACTTCGGGCGGGGCGATATCCGCCACCAACGCATCACGCGGAGCGCCGCGCACGCCTTTGCCGACCCGATCCAGCAGGCGTGCTGTGAGCACGATGCCGGTGGTGGGTGCGATAGCAAAAAGGGGCTTGGTCAAGGCCCCCAATGCGTAGCCAAAAACGGCCAGGCCTTTGCGCTTGCCCAGATAGTCGCTGATCGCACCCGAGAACACCTTGACGATCAACGCAGTCGATTCGGCCAGGCCTTCGATCAAGCCGACCGCAAATGCGCTTGCACCCAGCGTGCCGACCATGAATAGCGGTAGCAGGCTGTGGATCATCTCGGAAGAGATGTCCATCAGCATGCTCACGAACCCGAGCACCCAGATGCCGGATGGAATCCTGCTGAGCGACGTTGTTGTTGTCGTTGTTGTCATGATCAATGGGTGTTAACGGTTTTCGTCGTGGGCCTCGAACACACGCTGGGCGTAGGCGTCCAGCAGCAATGCACACGCTTGCAGCCGCTGCTGGGCATCAGTTGCCAGGGTCGCCCCATAGAAGTCGAGCTTGCCAAGCTTCTCCAGCCAGGACTGGAGCTTTTTCAGGTCAACATCGTTCTCCTCCAACTCCGCGTAGGTGAACTTTTGGGCTGCAGTTTCCTTGGCGATCTCTGACTCGAAGTCCTTGCATTTGTCGAGGAACTCGGCGTACTCCTCATCACGGTCAGCCTTGAAACGGGCTATCACCTTTTCCGCCTGCGCTTCGTCGAGTGCGGCCGTCTCCAACAGGACAGAATCGCCGGACATCTCGCTGATCTCGTGCCCAATGATCTTGAGGCGCCGCGTGTGATCGTCAGTCTTGGGAAGTAGACAGACCCCGTTCTGGAGGTAGACGGCCCCCATCCCCTTGAGCTTGCGCCAGAGGGCGATGCGCCTCTTGGCCGGCTCGGGCGGCACCTTGTACGTCAGTAGCAGCCAAGCAATCGAGTTCATACTTCTATTTTAATGTAACGACCGTTGCATTTTAATTGTTCGAAGAAATTTTTGCTAGTAAAGCACACGGCGGCCAACCCACTGTCGCGGCTGGGTCGCCACAGCTACAGGGGTTGCTAACCACAACCTGACCTCTCTAAACCCGCGCCAGCAAAGGAAGTGACCTATAGAACGCTCGCGTGACCACCAGAAAAAACGGAGAACAGAGAGGCGTCGGCAGGGGCGAAAACGCCGACTTCGCAGGGGTGGCGCTCGCGAGACCATGACCGGAATCCGCGCCAGCACTGGGGGAATGGGCAAAAAAAATCCCAACCGATAAGGGTTGGGATTTCACATTATGGTGGAGCTGGCGGGAATTGAACCCGCGTCCGCAAGCCTTTATCGGGCAGATCTACATGTTTAGCGGTCTGTTTTAAGTCTCGCCATCGGCATCGCGCAGTCGCACGCTACACCGGCCGCCAGTACCCTATTTTCTCGCCCCAATCCAAGGTACCCGGATCGAAGCCAGCCCATGTAATTATCCTTGCAGCCGGGAGGAACTGATTGCTCAGAACCCCCTTGCCCAGCCCATCGGCCAACTGTTGCAAGGCTCACTGGCAATTAAGCAGCGAGTGCGAAACGTTCGTCGTTTGCAGTTAGTTTGTTAAATCGAGATTTACGAGCGTGACTCAAGCTCGACATGCACCACACCGATTCCGAACCCACGTCGAAACCAGGACAGCCCCTACGAAAAGCATTTTAGGCCTTCCCGAGCAATTGCAAGAGCTCTGCCGGAGAATTAATTACCGCCTGAGCGCCCCATTGCAAAGGATTTGCCGTCGCTCCCAGATATCCATACGTGGCAGCCACCGTTCCCATGCCAGCTGCACGCCCCGCAGCGATATCCCGCTCGTCGTCGCCCACATAGATACAAAGGCCAGGATCCAATCCCAGGCGCGACGCGGCTTCCAGGAGTGGCGCAGGGTGCGGTTTGGCATGGGGCGTGGTGTCCCCGCTCACAACGGCGCTGGCGGTACTGAACAACGGCATGGCAAGGGTCAGCGGGCCGGTGAAGCGGGCCGATTTATTGGTAACCACACCCCATGCCATTTGCCGCTGCAGCAGTTGCTCGATCAGTTGAGAGATCCCATCAAAAACAGTGGTCAGATGGGTCATGCGCCTTTCGTAATTGACGAAAAACTCTTCGCGGTACGCTGCATAGTCTGGGTGCTCCGGCGTCAGACCAAAGGCCTCACCCAGCATGCCCCGCGCTCCCGCGCCAGCCATGGGACGATAACGGTCTGAAGGCAAGGAGGGCATACCACGGTCGGTGCGCATCTTGTCGGCCGCCGCACCAAGATCAGGAGCGCTATCGATCAAGGTTCCATCCAGATCGAACAAGACAGCACGAATGTTGTGAAACATGCAGCGCCTCAAGCAGCACGCCGAGTGGCAAACATGTAGTTGACACTGGTATCGCTACTAAGCCAATAGCGGCGCGTGAGCGGATTATGCTCAAGGCCGCAGGTGTCCGTGACGTCAAGGCCTGCTGCGCGGCAACTGGCAGCGAGTTCGCTTGGGCGAAGCAGTTTGGCGTATTCATGCGTACCGCGCGGCAGCATGTTCAAGATATATTCTGCACCCACGATAGCCAGCGCAAACGCCTTGGCATTGCGGTTAATGGTAGAGAAAAAAACCCATCCACCAGGCTTCACGAGTCGAGCACATGCCTGAACGACGGACGCGGGATCCGGAACATGCTCCAGCATTTCCATGCAGGTCACCACATCGAAGCTGGCGGGTTGCTCGGCGGCCAAAGCTTCGACACTTATCTCCCGAAAACGCAGATTAGCAGTCTGGGCTTCCAACGCGTGCAGCCTGGCCACGCGCAAGGCCTTGGTGGACAGATCAATGCCGGTGACGTCCGCCCCCTTGCGCGCCATCGAATCCGAAAGAATTCCCCCGCCACACCCCACATCCAGCACCGCCTTAGCAGACAAGGCGGCCCGGCTATCAATCCACTCCAGACGGAGTGGATTGATTTGATGCAGTGGCCGGAACTCGCTTTCAGGATCCCACCATCGGTGGGCGAGCTCAGAAAATTTGGCCAATTCGGCGGGATCGGCGTTCACAGATTCACTCATGGGAGTCATTGTCCATCAAGCTAAAGACGACCAAAGTACAGGCGTAAAAAAGGCCCCGAATTTGGGGCCTTTTTTTGAGCAATCCGAAGATTACTTGGTAGCGCGGGTGCCGACCACTTCGATTTCGACGCGGCGGTTCTTGGCGCGACCTTCTTTGGTCTTGTTGTCAGCCACAGGCTGCTTCTCACCCTTGCCTTCGGTGTACACCCGGTTCTTTTCGATGCCCTTGGAGACCAGATAGGCCTTCACGGCTTCGGAACGACGCACCGACAGCTTCTGGTTGTAAGCATCAGAACCCACGGAGTCGGTGTGACCCACGGCGATGATGACTTCCAGGTTGATATCCTTGACCTTGGAGACCAAGTCATCGAGCTTCGCCTTGCCTTCAGGCTTCAGAACGGACTTGTCGAAGTCAAAGAAAGCGTCGGCAGCGTAGGTCACCTTGGTGGCCACAGCGGGAGCCGGAGCGGGCGCTGGGGCAGCAGCGGCGGGCGCTGGAGCAGCAGCGGGAGCTGGGGCAGCGGCGGGAACAACCAGAGCACCGTCGCATCCTGGAGCAGCCGTTGCGGGCGTCCAGTTGGCATCGCGCCAGCAGTATTCATTGGTGCCGTTTTTCCAGACCAGCTCGCCGGAGCCATTCTTCCAGTTGTCAACGGTTTGTGCGCCAGCGGCGGTTGCGAGCGCTGCGGAGGCAAACAACATCGCCACTTTGTTCAGTTTCTTCATGGTTCTCCTCTTGGGGAAAAAGCCGCAGCCGCGCTGCGAAACAGGACGTTGTCGGTGACCATCACCAAAAACGTTCAATCGATTGTGCCATACGTAACAGTGCAAGTGATGGGGCCGCAGGCTTGGCGCCGTAGGACAAAAGCGCAATTGCCATGATATGTTGCTAAGTCGCTACACTGCCTTACCCCTAAAATGGCTTCCCTTTGCCGTCACCGCTGCCCCCAATGACCCAGTTTGCCAAAGAAACCCTGCCCATCAGCCTTGAAGAGGAGATGCGGCGCAGCTATCTCGACTACGCGATGAGTGTGATCGTGGGGCGGGCTTTGCCCGATGCGCGGGATGGCCTCAAGCCCGTACACCGGCGCGTGCTCTTTGCCATGCACGAGCTCAACAACGACTGGAACCGCCCCTACAAAAAGTCGGCTCGTATCGTGGGGGATGTGATTGGTAAATACCACCCGCACGGCGACTCGGCGGTGTATGACACCATCGTGCGCATGGCGCAGGATTTCTCGCTGCGCCACATGCTGGTGGATGGCCAGGGCAACTTCGGCTCGGTGGACGGCGACAGCGCCGCTGCAATGCGGTACACCGAGATCCGCCTGGCAAAAATAGCGCACGAGATGCTCGGCGATATCGACAAGGAGACCGTCGATTTCGGCCCTAACTACGACGGCAGCGAAAAAGAACCCCTGGTGCTGCCGAGCAAACTGCCCAACCTGCTGGTCAACGGCTCGGCCGGCATCGCCGTGGGCATGGCCACCAACATCCCGCCGCACAACCTCAACGAAGTGGTGGACGCCTGCCTGCACATGCTGCGCAACCCCGAAACCACCATCGACGAATTAATGGAGATCATTCCGGCACCCGATTTCCCAACGGCCGGCATCATCTACGGCATCAATGGCGTGAAGGACGGTTACCGCACCGGTCGCGGCAAGGTGGTGATGCGTGCGCGCTGCCACTTCGAGGACATCGACCGGGGCCAGCGCCAGGCGATCATCGTGGACGAGCTGCCCTACCAGGTCAACAAGAAGACGCTGCAGGAGCGCATGGCCGAGCTGGTGCACGAAAAGAAGATCGAGGGCATCAGCCACATCCAGGACGAGTCCGACAAGTCAGGCATGCGCCTGGTGATCGAGCTCAAGCGCGGCGAAGTGCCTGAAGTGGTACTGAACAACCTGTACAAGCAGACGCAGCTGCAGGACACCTTCGGCATGAACATGGTGGCACTGATCGACGGCCAGCCCCGTCTGTGCACCCTCAAAGACCTGATCAGCGTCTTCCTGCAGCACCGCCGCGAAGTGGTGACGCGCCGCACGGTGTTCGAGTTGCGCAAGGCGCGCGACCGCGGCCATGTACTCGAAGGTCTGGCCGTCGCGCTGGGCAATATCGACGACTTCATCCGCATCATCCGCGAATCGCCCACGCCGCCAGTGGCCAAGGCCGAACTGATGACGCGCTCCTGGGACAGCAAGCTGGTGCGCGAAATGCTCACGCGCACCCGCGCGGATGGCGGCGTGGTCAACGCCGACGACTACCGCCCCGAAGGACTGGAAAAGGAATTCGGCATGGGCCAGGATGGCCTGTACCGCCTGTCGGACACGCAGGCCCAGGAAATCCTGCAGATGCGCCTGCAGCGCCTCACCGGCCTGGAGCAGGACAAGATCGTGGCCGAGTACAAGGAAGTCATGTCGGTCATCGAAGACCTGCTGGACATTCTGGCCAAGCCCGAGCGCGTGTCGGTCATCATTGGCGACGAACTCACCGCCATCAAGCAGGAGTTCGGCCAGCACAAGCTGGGTGCACGCCGCAGCGTGGTCGAATACAGCGCCCAGGACCTCTCCACCGAAGACCTGATCACGCCCACCGACATGGTGGTGACGCTCAGCCACACCGGCTACATCAAGAGCCAGCCCTTGAGCGAATACCGCGCACAAAAGCGCGGCGGGCGCGGCAAGCAGGCCACGGCGACCAAGGAAGACGACTGGATCGACCAGCTCTTCATCGCCAACACGCACGACTACATCCTGTGCTTCTCCAACCGGGGCCGCCTGTACTGGCTCAAGGTCTGGGAAGTGCCCGCGGGCTCGCGCGGCTCGCGTGGCCGTCCCATCGTCAACATGTTCCCGCTGCAGGACGGCGAAAAGATCAACGTGGTGTTGCCGCTCACGGGCGACATGCGCAGCTTCCCCGCTGACCGCTACGTGTTCATGGGCACGAGCATGGGCACCGTGAAGAAGACCGCGCTGGATGAATTCAGCAACCCGCGCAAGGGCGGCATCATCGCCGTCAACCTCGACGACGGCGACTACCTGATTGGCGCGGCCCTCACCGACGGCCAGCACGACGTGATGCTGTTCAGCGATGGTGGCAAGGCCGTGCGCTTTGATGAAAACGACGTGCGCCCACTGGGCCGCCAGGCCCGCGGCGTGCGCGGCATGATGCTGGAAGACGGCCAGAGCGTGATTGCCATGCTGGTGGCCGAGGACGAAACGCAGAGCGTGCTGACCGCCACCGAAAACGGCTATGGCAAGCGCACCAGCATCGTCGAATACACCCGCCACGGCCGTGGCACCAAGGGCATGATCGCCATCCAGCAAAGCGAGCGCAACGGCAAGGTGGTGGCCGCCACGCTGGTGCATGCCGATGACGAGATCATGCTGATCACCGACAAGGGCGTGCTGGTGCGCACCCGCGTCTCCGAGATCCGCGAACTCGGCCGTGCCACGCAAGGCGTGACGCTGATCGCGCTGGATGAGGGCTCCAAGCTCAGTGGACTGCAGCGCATCGTCGAAAATGATGCCAACGTGACCGACATTGAAGCCGAAGGCGAAGCGAACACGAACAGTGGCGCACCGACTGCGCCCGACACCCCCGATCAGCCCGACGCCTGATCCATGCCGCACGATCCTGTCGTGCCAATAACGCTACCAAAACAGAAGCTGCTAGCGCTTACCCAATAAGCGCTAGCAGAATTTTTGATCAAGATACGATGACACGCCCGTACAACTTCTCGGCCGGCCCGGCCGCCATTCCCCCCGAAGTCCTGGAACAGGCTGCCGCCGAGATGCTGGACTGGCACGGCAGCGGCATGGGCGTGATGGAGATGAGCCACCGCGGCAAGGAATTCATCTCGATCTACGAGGCTGCCGAAGCCGACTTGCGCGAGCTGCTGGGCGTGCCGGCCCATTTCAAGATTCTCTTCATGCAAGGCGGTGGCCTGGCAGAAAACGCCATCGTGCCCCTCAACCTGTCGCGAGCCGGTGCGGTCGATTTCGTGGTGACCGGCAGCTGGAGCCAGAAGTCGCAAAAAGAGGCGCGCAAATACGCCTCGGAAGTCAACGTGATCGCATCCGGTGAAGACAGCGGATTCACCGCCCTGCCCGACCCCGCAGGCTGGACCGTGAGCCGGGGTGCCAGCTATGTGCACATTTGCAGCAATGAAACCATCAACGGCGTCGAATTCCACCAGCTGCCCGACCTCAAGGCGCTGGGCAGCGATGCGCCGCTGGTGATCGATTTCTCATCCCATGTGGCCTCGCGCACCGTGGACTGGTCGCGCGTCGGCCTGGCCTTCGGTGGTGCGCAAAAGAACCTGGGGCCCGCCGGCCTCACGCTGGTGGTGGTGCGCGAAGACCTGCTGGGCCAGGCTCTGCCGATATGCCCCAGCGCGTTCGACTATCGCATCGTGGCCGACAACCACTCCATGTACAACACGCCGCCCACCTGGGGTATCTACGTGGCGGGTCTGACCTTCCAGTGGCTCAAACGCCAGCGCGAGGGTGCGCACAGCGGCGTGGCGGCAATCGAGCAGCGCAACATCGCCAAGGCCCGCTTGCTGTACGACGCCATTGACCAGTCGCAGTTTTATGTCAACAAGGTGGCGGCCAACTGCCGCTCGCGCATGAACGTGCCCTTCTTCCTGCGCGACGAAAGCCGCAACGATGCCTTCCTGGCAGGTGCCAAGGAGCGCGGGCTGCTGCAGCTCAAGGGGCACAAGTCGGTGGGCGGCATGCGCGCCAGCATCTACAACGCCATGCCCCTGGCCGGTGTGCAGGCGCTGGTGGACTACCTGCGAGAATTTGAACAAAAAAACGCCTGAACGCCCGTTCAGCCGCACGCTCCGCCAACACCGCCGTCATCCATGAACAATCCGCAAGCCTCACCCGATCTCGCCAGCCTGCGCGTGCAGATCGACAACATCGACCAGCAACTGCTCACGCTGCTCAACCAGCGCGCGCTGGTGGCCGAGCGGGTGGGCGAAGTCAAGAAGCGCGAAGGCACGCCCTTCTTCCGCCCCGACCGCGTGGCGCAGGTGATCGAGAAGATCCAGACCGCCAACCCCGGTCCGCTCAAGGGCGCCCATGTGGCAGCCATCTGGCGCGAGATCATGTCGGCCTGCCTGGCGCTCGAATCACCCCAGCGCGTGGCCGTGCTCGGCCCCGAAGGCACCTTCTGCGAACAGGCGGCCATCGAATACTTTGGCGGTGCTGCCGACCTGATGTATTGCGCCAACTTCGACGAAGTCTTTCATGCCACCGCTGCTGGCAGCGCGCAATACGGGGTGGTGGGCGTGGAGAACTCCACCGAAGGCGTGGTCACCCGCTCGCTCGACATGTTCCTGCACACGCCCGCCCATGTGGTGGGCGAGGTCAGCCTGCTGATCCGGCACAACCTGCTGCGCCAGACCAATGCGCTCGACGGCATCGAGGCCGTGCTGGCCCACCCCCAGGCTCTCGCGCAGTGCCAGGCCTGGCTGACCAAGCACCTGCCCCATGCCGAGCGCCGCCCGGTCTCCAGCAACGCAGAAGGTGCGCGACTGGCGGCCACCAACCCCGCGTGGGCGGCCCTGTCCAGCGAGCGCGCAGCGCAGCAGTTCGGCCTGCACATCGTGGCCCACGCCATCCAGGACGATGCCTACAACCGCACGCGGTTCGCCATCATCTGCCTGCCCCACACGCTGCAGACGCCGCCCCCCTCGGGCAAGGACTGCACCAGCCTCATCGTGTCCGTCCCCAACCGGCCCGGCGCCGTGCATGACCTGCTCGTGCCGCTCAAGACCCATGGCGTCTCGATGACCCGCTTTGAATCACGCCCTGCCCGCACGGGCCAGTGGGAGTACTACTTCTACATCGACCTTGACGGCCATCCCGCCCAGCCCCATGTGGCGCGGGCGCTGGAAGAACTGCGCAGCCTGTGCGCGTTCTACAAGGTGCTGGGCACCTACCCTGTCTCAGCCTGAGGAGCCCGCATGTTTGAACAGCTCGGACTGATTGGCTGTGGCCTCATGGGCGGCTCGTTTGCGCTGGCGATGAAAAAAGCAGGCCTCGTCAAACGGGTGGTCGGCTACAGCAAGTCCCCCTCCACCACCGACCGTGCCCGCCAGCTGGGCGTGATTGATGTCGAGGCCCCTTCGGCCCTGCTGGCCGTGGCGGGGGCCGACATTGTGCTGGTGGCCGTCCCCGTTGCCGCCACAGAGGCCACACTCAAGGCCATCAAGCACCTCGTCACCCCGCAAATGCTGATCATGGACGTGGGCTCCACCAAGGCCGACGTGGTGCAGGCGGCCCGCCGCGCACTGCGTGACCAGCTGGGCTCGTTCGTGCCCGCCCACCCGATTACCGGGCGCGAGGTCTCCGGGGTGGAACACGCCGATGCCGAGCTCTACAGTGGCCGGCAGGTCATCCTCACCCCCATCGAGCGGACGCTCACAGCGCAGCTGCACAAGGCCGAAGAGGTGTGGGCGGCGCTGGGGTGCCGGGTGAGCAGCATGTCACCCGAATCGCATGATGCCGCGTTTGCCGCCGTCAGCCACCTGCCGCACCTGCTGGCATTTGCCATGATGAACAGCATCACCGGGCAATCGAGCGGCGATGACTTCCTGTCGCTGGCGGGCCCGGGCTTTCGCGATTTCACCCGCATCGCTGCAAGCGACCCCAAGATGTGGCGCGACATTTTGCTCTCCAACCGTGAAGAACTGCTGGCCCAGTCGCGGCTGTTCCAGCAAGCCCTGCAGACTTTTGAGCAGGCCATGGAAAAGGGCGATGCACAGCGCCTGGAGGACATGCTCACCCTGGCCAGCGAAACCCGTACCCACTGGCGCATGGGCGCGAAGAGAAAATAACCCCCCTGAGTCGCCAGCGGCGCCTTCCCCCCAGGGGGACGCCACCGGTGGCCTGGCAAAGCCAGTTCCACTGGTGGCACCGGCCGAGGACGCGCCGGTGCACATGCCATTCCTCACCGATACACCACACCGATGTACAGCACCGCATTTCTTGATCTGCCGCCCCTGCAAGCCGCGTCGGGCGACGTCCACCTGCCCGGCTCCAAGAGCATCTCCAACCGCGTGCTGCTGCTGGCGGCACTGAGCGCCGGCACCACCACCGTGCACGACATGCTCGCGTCCGACGACACCCGCGTGATGCTGGATGCGCTGCGCCAGATCGGCTGCACGGTGGATGAAGCGGGCAGCACCGTGCGCATCACCGGCCTGGGTGGCAGCGCACCCCGATCGCCGGCCCGACTCTTCATGGGCAACGCCGGCACCGCCATGCGCCCTTTGACGGCGGCGCTGGCGCTGCTGGGCGGCGAGTTCGAACTGTCGGGTGTGCCCCGCATGCATGAGCGCCCGATTGGCGACCTCGTTGATGCACTGCGCCAGCTGGGTTGCCAGATCGACTACCTCGGCAACGATGGCTACCCTCCCTTGCGCATCGCGCACGACCAGGGTGTTCCCACCCTCGCCCTGGCTGCGCCCATCCAGGTGCGCGGCGATGTATCGAGCCAGTTCCTCACCGCGCTGCTCATGGCGCTGCCGCTGGCGGCAACGCACCAGGAAGTGGTCATCGAGGTGGTGGGCGAACTGATCTCCAAGCCCTACATCCACATCACGCTGCAGTTGCTGGCACGCTTTGGCATCGTGGTCGAGCACCAGAACTGGCAGCGGTTCACGATTGCAGCAGGCAGCCGCTACCAATCGCCCGGTGACATTCATGTGGAGGCAGATGCTTCATCCGCTAGCTACTTCATAGCACTTGGCGCAATAGCAACAAGCGCCAGTGATCAAAAAGGTATAAAAATACAAGGTGTTGGCCTCGATTCCATTCAGGGCGACATCCGCTTTGTCGAAGCCGCCCGGGCCATGGGCGCCGTGGTCACTGGTGGCCCCAACTGGCTGCAGATAGCACGCGGAGCATGGCCCCTGAAGGCCATCGATCTGGACTGCAACCACATCCCCGATGCCGCCATGACCCTGGCCGTGATGGCGCTGTACGCCGAGGGCACGACCACGCTGCGCAACATCGCCAGCTGGCGCGTGAAGGAAACCGACCGCATCGCCGCGATGGCCACCGAGCTGCGCAAGCTCGGCGCCACGGTGCAAGAGGGTGCAGACTTCATCTGCGTGACACCGCCCGCCCGCGAGCAGGACTGGAAGCCCGCGAGCATCCATACCTACGACGACCACCGCGTGGCCATGTGCTTTTCGCTGGCAGCCTTCAATCCAGCCAACCTGCCGGTGCGCATCGAAGATCCAAAGTGTGTCGCCAAGACGTTTCCAGACTATTTCGAAGCGCTGTTCTCGGTATCCCGGGCAGAGACAGCCCGTATTCCGGTGATCTGCATCGACGGCCCCACCGCCTCGGGCAAGGGCACGGTGGCGGCGGCCGTGGCGCAGCGGCTGGGCTACCAGTTTCTCGACTCGGGCGCCATGTACCGCATCACCGCCCTGGCCGCCGCGCGTGCCGGCCTGACCATCGACGCAGAGCATGAAACGCGCATAGGCGCCCTGGCCCAGACCCTGCCCGTGCACTTTGACGGTGGCCAGGTGCTGCTTGGCGGCGACGACGTGACCGATGCCATCCGCACCGAAGAAGCCGGCATGAACGCATCCCGCGTGTCGGCCCTGCCCGCTGTGCGCACGGCGCTGGTTCAACTCCAGCACAGCTTTCGGCGCCTGCCAGGCCTGGTGGCCGATGGCCGCGACATGGGCACGGTGATCTTCCCGAACGCCCCCTTGAAGGTGTACCTGACCGCCAGTGCCGCCTGCCGCGCCGAGCGTCGTTACAAACAGTTGATTTCAAAGGGTTTTTCAGCTAGTATTGACGACCTTCGCGCGGATCTGGAGGCGCGCGATGCACGGGACAGTTCTCGCAGCGTCGCACCCCTCAAGCCCGCGCAGGACGCTCTGGTCCTGGACAACTCCCACTTGACGATTGATGAAGCCGTCGATCAGGTGTTGGCCTGGTGGCAGGAGCGGCAGCCTTTCGCAGTCTCTGCGCAAGGCTGAACAGTGTGGGGCCCTTCTTGAAAACGGGGCCCCCAGGCAGTGCCGAAAGGCCTTGCCACAGGCCCATGCAGCCCTTCTCGCGCGCCAGCGCCCAGGCTGTTTGGATCGATAACCTAACCCGCGGTTCTACCGCAAAAAACCACCGCAAGCAGCTATAAAAACAATAGCAATGGTGCTATTGGAATCCTGTTTGTGGCAAGGAAACACATGTCCGAATCTTTTGCCGCCCTTTTTGAAGAATCCTTGCAGCGCACGGAAATGCGCCCTGGCGAAGTCATCACCGCTGAAGTCGTGCGCGTCGAGCACAACTTCGTGGTGGTCAACGCTGGCCTCAAGTCCGAAGCCTATGTGCCGCTGGAAGAGTTCAAGAACGACAAGGGCGAAGTCGAAGTCCAAGTGGGTGACTTCGTGTCGGTGGCCATTGGCTCCATCGAAAACGGCTACGGCGACACCATCCTGTCGCGCGACACCGCCAAGCGTCTGGCTTCCTGGATGAGCCTGGAAAAGGCCCTGGAATCCGGCGAATTCGTCACCGGCACGACCAGCGGCAAGGTCAAGGGCGGCCTGACCGTCCTGGTCAACGGCATCCGCGCCTTCCTGCCCGGTTCGCTGATCGATACGCGTCCGATCAAGGATCTGACGCCGTACGAAAACAAGACCATGGAATTCAAGGTCATCAAGCTCGACCGCAAGCGCAACAACGTGGTGCTGAGCCGCCGCGCCGTGGTGGAAGCTTCCATGGGTGAAGAACGCGCCAAGCTGATGGAAACCCTGAAGGAAGGCTCCATCGTCCAAGGCGTGGTCAAGAACATCACCGAATACGGTGCGTTCGTGGACCTGGGCGGCATCGACGGCCTGCTGCACATCACCGACATGGCATGGCGCCGTGTGCGTCACCCTTCCGAAGTGGTGACCGCAGGCCAGGAAATCACGGCCAAGATCCTCAAGTTCGACACCGAAAAGAACCGTGTCTCGCTGGGCCTGAAGCAGATGGGCGACGACCCCTGGATGGGCGTGAACCGCCGCTACCCCCAAGGCACCCGCCTGTTCGGCAAGATCACGAACATTGCCGACTACGGCGCGTTCGTCGAACTCGAACCCGGCATCGAAGGCCTGGTGCACGTCTCCGAAATGGACTGGACCAACAAGAACATCGCTCCGTCCAAGCTGGTCACGCTGGGCGACGAAGTCGAAGTCATGGTTCTGGAAATCGACGAAGACAAGCGCCGTATCAGCCTGGGCATGAAGCAGTGCAAGGCCAACCCATGGCAAGAATTCGCACAGGACACGAAGCGCGGCGACCGCGTCAAGGGTCCCATCAAGTCGATCACCGACTTCGGCGTATTCGTGGGCCTGGCTGCCGGCATCGACGGCCTGGTGCACCTGTCCGACCTCTCGTGGAACGAAACCGGCGAAGCCGCGGTTCGCAACTACAAGAAGGGCCAGGAAGTGGAAGCCATCGTGCTGGCCGTGGACGTGGACCGCGAACGCATCTCGCTGGGCATCAAGCAGCTCGACGGCGACCCGTTCACCACCTTCGTGACCGTGAACGACAAGGGCCAGACGGTGACCGGCAAGGTCAAGACCGTGGATGCCCGTGGCGCTGAAATCGACCTCGGCGAAGACATCGTGGGCTACCTGCGCGCTTCGGAAATCTCCCGCGACCGCGTGGAAGATGCCCGCAACGTGCTCAAGGAAGGCGACGAAGTCACCGCTGTGGTGGTCAACGTGGATCGCAAGACCCGCAACATCCAGCTGTCGATCAAGCAAAAGGACATGGCCGACGAACAAGGCGCCATGGCCAGCCTGAGCCAGCAGTCGAGCCGCGAAAGCGCCGGCACAACCAGCCTGGGCGCCCTGCTGCGCGCCAAGCTGGACAACTCGGAAAAGTAAAGCGCTGACCCGTTAAACGGTCAGACAGCGGGCGCCTTGTGCGCCCGCTTCTCTTTCAGCCACTGATTCCCTGCCATGACCCAAGATTCCATGACCCGCTCAGACCTCGTTGAAGAACTGGCCGAACGCTTTGGTCAGCTCACCCACCGCGATGCCGAATTCGCGGTCAAGACCATTCTGGATGCCGTGGGCGACGCCCTGGTGCGCGGGCACCGCATCGAGATCCGGGGCTTTGGCAGCTTCTCAGTGAACCACCGCCCTCCCCGCATGGGCCGCAATCCGCGCAGCGGTGAAGCAGTGGCCATTCCTGAAAAGCGCGTGCCGCATTTCAAACCGGGAAAGGCACTTCGGGAGGCTGTGGACCAGCGAACAGCCGAGCTCGATCAACCCAACTGACGCAAAAATGCTTCTGATTTGATAGCTTCTGGCGATTTATGGATCGACGTTAGAGGCAATTTTCATGCGTAAGCCATGAACGAACTGCCTCGCCCCGCGCTGCGGTCAGGCCCGATGGCCGAGCTCTTAGAATCCCCCCACCACTGGGGATCTCCATGAAATACCTCCTGTGGCTGCTCAAGGCAGCCATTTTTTTTACGCTGTTTGCGTTTGCACTCAACAACCAGCAAGACGCCACCGTGCATTTTTTCTTTGGCACGCAATGGCGTGCGCCCCTGGTGCTGGTGGTGCTGACCGCGTTTGCCGCAGGACTGGCGGTGGGCGTCCTGGGCATGGTGCCCCGCTGGTGGAAGCACCGCCGGGCCGCGCGCCGCGCCCATGTGCCGCCACCAGCCTCGCCGGCGCCAGCAGCTGTCGCGCCCACCCCGCCACCATCCGCCGAAATACTGCCTCCCCATGGAATTTGATATCAGCTGGATCCTGCTGGGCTTGCCCCTGGCCTTCGTGCTCGGCTGGCTGGCCTCGCGCTTTGACCTGCGCCAGCTGCGCGCGGAAAACCGGCGCGCCCCCAAGGCCTATTTCAAGGGATTGAACTTTCTGCTCAACGAGCAGCAGGACCAGGCCATTGATGCCTTCATCGAGGCGGTGCAGAACGACCCCGACACCTCCGAACTGCACTTTGCCCTGGGCAATCTGTTTCGCCGTCGGGGTGAATACGACCGTGCGGTGCGGGTGCACGAGCACCTGCTGTCGCGCGGCGACCTCTCGCGCTCCGACCGGGAGCGCGCCCAGCACGCCCTGGCGCTTGATTTCCTGAAAGCCGGCCTGCTCGACCGGGCCGAAGCGGCCCTGAACCAGCTGGAGGGCACACCGTTCGAGGGCCAGGCCCGCCTGGCCTTGCTGGCCATCTACGAACGCTCACGCGACTGGCCCCACGCTGCAGGCATTGCCCACAAGATGCACGACGCCCGCCAGGGCGATTTCAGCACCCGCCAGGCGCATTACCTGTGCGAGCAGGCGCAAACCTGCATTGCACGCGACGACAACGCCGGTGCTTTGGCCTTGCTGAACCAGGCCGTGGACACTGCGCCAGAAGCCGCACGCGCCCGCATCGACCTCGCCCGGCTGCAACAGCGCATGGGGGACAGTGGTGCGGCCCTGGGCACCTTGCAGGCGCTGAGCCGGCATTCCCCCGCCGCAGTGCCTCTGGCCACACCCCTGATGGTGGAGACAGCCATCGCTGCGGGCAAGGTGCCCGAAATGCAGGCATTGCTGCAAGCGCATTACGCCCAGGCGCCATCGCTGGATGTGCTGGAAGGCCTCGTGGCCTTGCAGGCCCTGGACGCCACCACTGCGGACACGGCACGGCAGTGGTATGTCCAGCATCTGGACAAGGAGCTATCGCTGGTGGCTGCCGCGAAGTGGCTGGTAGGAGAAAAGCTGGAGCACGAAGAGTTCCATCCGCAGGTGCAGCGGGCGCTCGACCATGCCGCCCTGCCCCTCACCCGCTACCGCTGCGCTGCCTGCGGCTTCGAGGCCCGCCAGCATTTCTGGCAGTGTCCCGGCTGCCAGACCTGGGACAGCTACCCCGCACGCCGGGTGGAAGAACTCTGAGCCTGCCGCGCCAGTGCGCCCCGCTATGATGGCTGGGCGGCTTCATCGCGCCGCCTCATTCCACAGAGGAGTTGATCCATGCTGAAGAAACTGATGGTGATCGTTGCCATGCTGTATGCCGCTGCGTCGTTTGCAGCGGTCGATGTGAACCAAGCCACAGCCGCTGAGCTGGACGGCATCAAGGGCATCGGTCCCGGCCTCTCCGGAAAGATCATCGCAGAGCGCAAACACGGTGCCTTCAAGGACTGGGACGATTTCATCCAGCGTGTGCGCGGAGTGGGCGAGGTCACTGCCGGCAAGTTTTCCACCGAAGGCCTGAGGGTGAACGGCCGGACTTTCAAGGCATCCTCCACGGCACCTGCAGCAACAGCTGTCAGCGCTCCCAAAAAATAAGCACTCCACGAAATTACAAAACCCGCGGCAGCGGGTTTTCTTTTGGAACGGGTACAGCCGAGGCACAGGATGCTCTATGCCCGGGACCGGATGGTCTTTGCCAAGACTGCAGCGAAGCGCCCCGTAAAATCGTCGGCGCATGCCCCTGATCACCCTCATTCTTCTCCCCTTCATCGGCAGCTTCCTTGCAGCGGTATTGCCCGCGAATGCCCGCAATACCGAGTCCACCGTCGCGGGACTGATTGCACTGTTCTGCACGGTCCAGGCCGCGCTCTACTTTCCCCAGATCGCAGACGGCGGCGTGCTGCGCCAGGAGATCGAATGGCTGCCCGCGCTGGGCCTGAACCTGGTCATTCGCATGGATGGCTTTGCCTGGATGTTCTGCATGCTGGTGCTGGGCATCGGCACGCTGGTGGTGCTGTATGCGCGCTACTACATGTCGCCCGCCGATCCGGTGCCGCGCTTCTTCTCGTTTTTTCTGGCCTTCATGGGAGCAATGGCCGGCGTGGTGCTGGCGGGCAACATCATCCAGCTGGCGTTCTTCTGGGAGCTGACCAGCCTGTTTTCGTTCCTGCTGATCGGCTACTGGCACCACCGGCGCGATGCACGGCGCGGGGCACGCATGGCGCTCACCGTGACCGGCACGGGCGGCCTGTGCATGCTGGGTGGCATGCTGGTCATCGGCCACATCGTGGGCAGCTATGACCTCGATCATGTGCTCGCCGCCGGCGCACAGGTGCGCAACCATCCGCTGTACCTCACGGCCCTCGTGCTGGTGCTGCTGGGCGCCTTCACCAAAAGCGCGCAGTTTCCGTTTCACTTCTGGCTGCCAAACGCCATGGCCGCACCCACACCCGTGTCGGCCTATCTGCACTCGGCCACCATGGTCAAGGCCGGCGTTTTTCTGCTGGCCCGCCTGTGGCCCGTGATGGGCGGCACCGAGCCCTGGTTCTGGCTGGTGGGCGGCGCCGGCCTGGCCACGCTGCTCATCGGCGGCTATGCCGCGATGTTCCAGAACGATCTCAAGGGCCTGCTCGCCTATTCGACCATTTCGCACCTGGGCCTCATCACCCTGCTGCTGGGCCTGAACAGCCCGCTGGCCGCCGTGGCCGCCGTTTTTCACATCATGAACCACGCCGCCTTCAAGGCGTCGCTGTTCATGGCCGCCGGCATCGTGGACCATGAGAGCGGCACGCGCGACATCCGGCGCCTGTCGGGCCTGCGTTCGATGATGCCCGTCACCGCCACGCTGGCCTGCGTGGCCAGCGCCGCGATGGCGGGCGTGCCGCTGCTCAATGGCTTCCTGTCCAAGGAGATGTTCTTCGCCGAAACGGTGTTCATGGACGCAACGCCGCTGGTCGCCGTCCTGCTGCCCATTGCCGCCACCCTGGCAGGCATGTTCAGCGTAGCCTATTCGCTGCGCTTCACGGTGGATGTGTTCTGTGGCCCGCCGGCCACCGATCTGCCCCGCACGCCGCACGAGCCACCGCACTGGATGCGCGTCCCGGTCGAGCTGCTGGTGCTGATGTGCCTCGTGGTGGGCATGCTGCCCGCATGGTCCATTGGCCGCTTTCTGGATGCGGCGGCCCGGCCGGTGGTGGGTGGAGAGCTGCCCGCCTTCAGCCTGGCGGTATGGCATGGATTCAACACCCCGTTCATCATGAGCCTGCTGGCCCTGGTGGGCGGAATGGTGCTGTACCTGGCGCTGCGGGCGCTGCGCGCCGCTGGCCAGGTCGATGCACCTCCCCTCATCCACCACATCCCGGGGCGCCGCCTGTTTGATGGTGCACTGGCCCTCCTCACACAGATGGGCCGCAGCGGTCGGCGCCTTTTATCCACCCAGCGCCTGCAGTGGCAGATGCTGTGGCTGGTCTGCGCGGCGCTGGCTGCCGGCGCCATGCCACTGTGGAACCAGGGCTTGCAGCTGGGCCAGCGCAGCATGCTGCCGCTGTCGCCCGCGTTCGTGCTGCTCTGGGCCGTGGGCATGGTCTGCGCCGTGGCAGCCGCCTGGCAGGCCAAATACCACCGCCTGGCTGCGCTGACCCTGGCGGGTGGGGCGGGTCTTTGCACCTGCATCACCTTCCTGTGGTTCTCGGCGCCCGACCTGGCACTGACACAGATCGTGGTCGAGATCGTGACCACGGTGCTGATCCTGCTGGGCCTGCGCTGGCTGCCCAAGCGCGACGAGGCCCTGCGCATCGCCACCTCTGCCGAGCAGGCGACCACCCGGTGGCGCCGCCTGCGCGACATGGTGCTGGCACTGGCCGCCGGCGGCGGCATGGCCTGGCTAGCCTTTGCCATGATAAGCCGGCCATTTCCCGACAGCACATCCACCTTCTTCCTGGAAAACGCCCTGACGCAGGGCGGTGGCACCAACGTGGTCAACGTGATGCTGGTGGATTTCCGCGGCTTCGACACCTTTGGCGAAATCGTGGTGCTGGGGGTGGTGGCCCTCACGGTGTATGCCCTGCTGCGGCGCTTTCGCCCCGCGCGCGAAACCATGGACCTGCCCGAACAGCAGCGCAACATGCCGGCCGACCTGCAGACCGACCTGCTCAACCCGCGCCATGCCGCCGACACCGCCGTGGGCTACCTGATGGTGCCTGCCGTGCTGGTGCGCCTCTTGCTGCCCTTTGCCACCGTGGTGGCGTTCTACCTGTTCATGCGCGGGCACAACGAGCCCGGCGGCGGATTCGTGGCGGGACTGGTGTTCTCGGTCGCACTGCTGCTGCAGTACATCGTCTCGGGCACCGCGTGGGTCGAAGCCCACCTGCCTCTGTACCCGCGCCGCTGGATCGGCAACGGACTGCTATTCGCCCTGGGCACGGGGCTCGGGGCGATCGTGGTGGGCTATCCATTCCTCACCAGCCACACCTTCCACCTGAACCTGCCGCTGCTGGGCGACATCCATGTGGCCAGCGCCATGTTCTTTGACATGGGCGTGTTCACGCTCGTGGTGGGGTCTTCCCTGCTGATCCTCACGGCCATTGCCCACCAGTCGGTGCGTGGCCACCGCTACCACGCGCGCCTGGCCGAAGAAGCGGCGCTGCAAGAAGCCGCTCGGGAAACCCCACAGGAGACCACCCGCTGATGGAAATCGTTCTGGTCATCGCCATCGGCGTACTCACGGGCTCGGGCGTCTGGCTGCTGCTGCGCCCGCGCACCTTCCAGGTCATCATGGGGCTGTCGCTGCTGTCCTATGCCGTCAACCTGTTCATCTTCAGCATGGGCCGCCTGGGCCTGGCGATCGACAAGGAGCCCGTGCTGCGCGCTGGCGTGCCGCAGGATCTGGCCCACTACGCCGACCCCATGCCGCAGGCGCTGGTGCTGACGGCCATCGTGATCGGCTTTGCCATGACGGCCCTGTTCCTGGTGGTGCTGCTGGCATCGCGCGGCATGTCGGGCACCGACCATGTGGACGGCAGCAGGGCGCGCGACGTGCAGGAGATGCCATGAGCTGCCTGCTGCACCCCCAAGCCATGCCCACGCCGCAGCGCTGCGCACCAGGGGCCATCCCATGAATGCCGGCCTGACCGCGCTGGTCGAGCAGGCGACCTCGGCACTGATGCCGCACCTGATACTCGCCCCCATCGCCCTGCCCCTGCTCACGGCCGCGCTCATGCTGCTGCTGCGCGAGGAGCAGCAGCGCCTGAAACTGGTTCTCAACATGCTGTCCACCGCGCTGGGGCTGCTGGTGGCCCTGGCCCTTCTGCTGTGGTCCAACCAGCCCGGCGCCACCAGCGGCATGGGCGTGTACCTGGCGGCCAACTGGCAGGCACCGTTTGGCATCGTGCTGGCCCTGGACCGCCTCTCGGCCATGATGCTGGTGCTGACCAGCCTGGTCGCGCTGGCCTCCATCGTGTTTGCGGGGGCCCGTTGGCACCGCGCGGGGGTGCATTTTCATCCCTTGTTCCAGTTCCAGCTCATGGGGCTGGCGGGCGCCTTTCTCACGGCCGACCTGTTCAACCTGTTCGTATTCTTCGAGATCATGCTGGCCGCGTCCTACGGTCTGCTGCTGCACGGCTCGGGCCGGCCGCGCGTGCAGGCGGGGCTGCACTACATCGCCATCAACCTGGCGGCGTCCTCGCTGTTCCTGGTGGGCGTGTCGATGCTGTATGGCATCACCGGCACGCTGAACATGGCCGACCTGGCGCAGACCATTCCGCTGGTGGCCGCCGCCGACCGCGGCCTGCTGCATACGGCGGCAGCCATCCTGGCCACGGCCTTTCTCATCAAGGCAGCGGTGTGGCCGCTCAACTTCTGGCTGGTGCCGGCCTACAGCGCCGCCACGGCCCCCGTGGGCGCCTTGTTTGCGCTGATGACCAAGGTGGGCATCTACACCATCCTGCGGCTGTGGACCTTGCTGTTCAGCAGCGAGGCCGGTGCCTCGGCGCTGTTCGGCAGCCTGTGGCTGATCGCCGGCGGCATGCTGACCATGGCCTTTGGCGCGGTGGGCATGCTGGGTTCGCAGCGGTTGTCGCACCTGGCCGGATTTGCCGCCATCCTGTCGTCCGGCACCCTGCTGGCGGCGGCAGGCTTTGGCCAGAACCTGCTCACCGCCGGGCTGCTGTATTACCTGCCCAGTTCCACGCTGGCCGTCGCAGCCCTGTTCCTCACCGCCGACCTCATCGACCGCTGGCGCAACGACGGTGCCAGCTACGCGCCATTCGAGCAGGCCGACAACGCGCCCTTCCTCAACGCCGAGCTCGTTCCCACCGAAGGCCTGAACCTCGACGCGGACGAAGAAGTGCTCATCGGTCGCGTGATCCCTGCTGCCGCCGCCCTGCTGGGCCTGGCGTTTCTGGTCTGCACACTGGTCATTGCCGGCCTGCCGCCGCTGTCGGGGTTTGTCGGCAAGGTCGCCATGCTCAGCGCCCTGCTCAATCCGCTGGGCCTGGGCTCTTCGGCCGGCACCCAGCCAGGCGGGCCGGGGTGGGCGCTGTTTGCCCTGATGGTCGCCACCGGCCTGCTGGCGCTGATTGCCCTCACCCGGGCCGGCATCCGCCATTTCTGGGCCACCCATGACCGCGTTGCACCGCAGCTGCGCGTGCTGGAGGGCCTGCCCATCGCCGCCCTGCTGGCGCTGTGCATTGCCCTGACCGTGCTGGCCAGCCCCGTGATGCGCTTCACCCAGGCCACGGCCGATGCCCTGCATTCACCAGGCACCTACATCCGCGCCGTGATGCAGGCAAAGCCCATTGCCGACCCCACCACACCAGGCAATGCCGCGGCACCCCAGGAGGCCCCATGAAACGCCTGCTGCCCGCCCCCCTGCTGTCGACCGCGCTGTTCGTGCTGTGGCTGCTGCTCAACCAGTCGCTCAGCCCCGGCAACCTGCTGCTGGCACTGCTGGTGGCGTGGCTGATACCCCTGCTCACGCGCGAACTGCGGCCACTGCCGGTGCGCATTCGCCGCCCCGGCACCGTGCTGCGGCTGGGCCTGACGGTGGTGGCCGACACGGTCGCATCCAACCTGTCCGTGGCGCGGCTGCTGCTTTCTCCCGGGCGACCACGGCATGGTGCCGACTTCGTGCTCATTCCCCTGGAATTGCGCGACCCCAATGCGCTGGCCGTGCTGGCCATGATCGTCTGCATCACGCCCGGTACCGCCTGGGCCGAGCTCTCGCTGGACGGCTCCATGCTCATGCTGCATGCCCTGGAGGTGGATGATCCCCAGACCCTGATCGACCACGTCAAGCAGTGCTACGAGCGGCCGCTGATGGAGATTTTTGAATGACCCACCCTGTTCTTTCGTGGGCCCTGCCCATTGCCCTGTGCATGCTGGTGCTGGCCATGGTGCTCGCCCTGGTGCGGCTGCTCAAGGGTCCGTCGGCGCAAGACCGCGTGCTGGCGCTCGACTGCATGTACCTCAACGGCATGCTGCTGGCGCTGGTGCTGGGCGTTCTCTATGGCAGCAGCACCTATTTCGAGGGGGCGCTGCTGATCGCGCTGTTCAGCTTCGTGGGCACGACGGCCATGGCCAAATTTCTGCTGCGCGGCGAGGTGATCGAATGACCGAAGCCGCGCTGCCGCTGTGGGCAGAAATCATCATCGCGGTGCTGGTGCTGGCGGGCTCGGCGATTGCGCTGCTGGGCTCCTGGGGCTTGCTGCGCCTCAAGACCTATTTCGAGCGCGTGCATGCGCCGTCCATCATTGCCACCATGGGCTGCTGGTGCGTCATGCACGGCACCATCGTGTACTTTTCGCTGCAGGGGCAAGGCCTGGCGTTGCACTCCCTGTTGATCGCGCTGTTCGTGGCCATCACGGTGCCCGTGACCAACATCTTCCTCATGCGCGCGGCCTTGTTCCGTGCACGGCGCGCGGGCAACGATGCGCCTCCCAGCCTGAGCCGCAGCACGGGTTCGCAGGAACGCGATTCGTGAGGGGCACATATCGCCCGTAGTGCTGCCAATTACGCCTTGATCGATAGCTGCCAGCGCTTTACCCATATGCCCTGGCAGCCTATTTCACCTTAATCCTGCTCACGCAGTACCAAACCCGCCGCCTCCGGGGGTGTGGATCTCGAACACATCGCCCGGCTGCATCTCGGCCTGGCCGATGTGGTCGAGCAGCTCGACCCGGCCACTGGCACGCACCACCTTGTTGACGCCGGGCGCGCCGACCTTGCCACCGGCCATGCCAAACGCCCCGTGGTGGCGGCCGTTCGACAGGATGCTGGCCGTCATCGGCTCCAGAAAACGGATGCGCCGCACCCCACCGTTGCCCCCCGCCCAGCGGCCGCCACCACCCGAGTTGGCACGGATGGCATAGCTTTCCAGTCGTACCGGAAAGCGGAATTCGAGGATTTCCGGATCGGTCAGGCGCGAATTGGTCATGTGGGTCTGCACCACGCTCGTGCCACCAAAGCCGCCCACCAGGGCACCCGCGTCATCGAACACGCCGCCTGCACCACTGCCGCCGGAAATGGTCTCGTAGTACTGGTAGCGCGCGTTGCCGAAGGTGAAGTTGTTCATGGTGCACTGGCTGCCCGCCATCACACCCAGCGCCCCCAGCAAGGCATTGGTGATGCAGGTGGAGGTCTCCACATTGCCCGCCACCACCGAGGCCGGCGGGTGGGGGTTGAGCATGCTGCCGGGCGGAATGATGACGTTGAGCGGCTTCAGGCAGCCCGCGTTCAGCGGGATGTCGTCGTCCACCAGCGTGCGGAACACATACAGCACCGCAGCCATGCACACCGCCGTGGGCGCGTTGAAGTTGTTGGTCTGCTGCGGGCTGGTGCCGGTGAAGTCGATGGTGGCGCTGCGGTTGTGTGCGTCCACCTTCACGGCCACGCTGATCTGCGCGCCGTTGTCGAGCGGCAGGGTGAACGCGCCATCCTTCAACCGCGTGATCACGCGGCGCACGGATTCTTCGGCGTTGTCCTGCACATGGCGCATGTAGGCCTGCACCACGTCCAGGCCGAACTCGTCCACCATGCGGCGCAGCTCCTGCTGGCCTTTTTCGTTGGCCGCGATCTGCGCACGCAAATCGGCCATGTTCTGCTGCGGGTTGCGGCTCGGGTACTCACCGCTTTGCAGCAGCGCAATCATCTCCGCCTCGCGCAGCACGCCGCGCTCCACCAGCTTCACATTATTGATCTGCACGCCCTCTTCCTCGATGCGCGTGGAAAACGGCGGCATGGAACCCGGCGTGGTGCCGCCCACATCGGCATGGTGCCCCCGGCTGCCCACATAGAACGTAGGCGTGGCTTCATCGGCGATGTAGACCGGCGTGATGACCGTGATGTCCGGCAGGTGCGTGCCGCCGTGGTAGGGATCGTTGAGTACGAACACGTCGCCGGGCTGCATCTTGCCCGCGCCGGATTGCAAGTCCGTTCCGGCCTGGCGGATCACCGTCTGGATGCTCTCGCCCATGGACCCGAGGTGCACCGGCATGTGCGGCGCATTGGCGATCAGGTGGCCCGCTGCGTCGAACAGCGCACAGCTGAAATCGAGACGCTCTTTGATGTTGACCGAGTAGGCCGTGTTCTGCAACTGCAGCCCCATCTGCTCGGCGATGTTCATGAACAGGTTGTTGAAGACTTCGAGCAGCACCGGGTCCACCGTGGTGCCCACGGCATGATGCGCGGCACGGGCCACGCGGCGCTTGAGCAGCAGGTGATCCAGCTCGGTCAGCTCGGCCTCCCAGCCGGGCTCGACGATGGTTGTCGCGTTCTTCTCGGCAATGATGGCCGGGCCGGGGACCACATCACCGGGGCGCAAATCCTCGCGTACCACCAGCGCGGCGTCGTGCCACGCGGCCACGCCGTCGATGCCACCGGTGTACATGCGCACGGTGCTGCGGCGCGGCACCGTGCGCGCGGGTTGCAGCGCGTGGCGCGGCTCCACAGGCGCATCGCCGGGCACCACGGCCTCGACCGAGACAGCCTCCACCACCAGGCCCTTGCCCTGCATGAGGAAGGCAAAGCGCTGGCGGTAGGCGGCCTCGAACGTGGCGGTGATCTCGGCCATGGGGCCAAACGGCACGATGAGCGCGGAATCGCTGCCCTCGTAGCGCACATGCACGCGCCGGTGCACCACGGCTGTGCCGCTGCCCGACTGCTGGCGCTCCAGCTCGGTGCACGCGATGGTGGCCAGTTGCTCCAGCGTGGCGGCAATGCCCGCCAGCGCCTCGGGCCCCAGCTTGGTTTCCACCGCCTGCTCGCGGATCACATTCTGGTCAGCCAGGCCCATGCCGTAGGCGCTGAGCACGCCCGCCAGCGGGTGCACCAGCACGCGCGCCATGCCCAGCGCATCGGCCACCAGGCAGGCATGCTGGCCGCCCGCGCCGCCAAAGCACTGCAGGGTGTAGCGCGTCACGTCGTAGCCGCGCGCCACGCTGATCTTCTTGATGGCATTGGCCATCTGCTGCACGGCGATCTGGATGAAGCCGTGGGCCACATCCTCGGCACTGCGGCCTGTCTGCTGCGCCAGCGCGCCAAACTTCTGCACCACGGTATCGCCATCCAGCGCCTCGTTGGCCGAGTGGCCAAAAACTTTCGGAAAATGCGCGGGCTGGATCTTGCCGACCATCACGTTCGCATCGGTCACGGCCAGCGGCCCGCCCCGGCGGTAGCTGGCGGGGCCGGGGTTGGCGCCCGCACTCTCGGGGCCGACGCGAAAACGGGCGCCGTCAAAACCCAGGATGGAGCCCCCACCCGCTGCCACGGTATGGATGCTCATCATGGGCGCGCGCATGCGCACGCCGGCGACCTGCGTTTCGAACTCGTGCTCGAACGCGCCCGCATAGTGGCTCACATCGGTGCTGGTACCGCCCATGTCAAAGCCGATGACCTTGTCGTGGCCCGCCAAGCCTGCGGTGCGTGCCATGCCGACGATGCCACCCGCGGGGCCCGACAGGATCGCGTCCTTGCCCTGAAAACGGTGCGCATCCGTCAGCCCCCCCGACGACTGCATGAAAAACAGCGGCACACCCGGCATTTCTCCCGCCACCTGGTCCACATAGCGGCGCAGGATGGGCGAAAGGTAGGCATCGACCACGGTGGTGTCGCCCCGGCTCACGAACTTCATCATGGGGCTGGTGGCGTGCGATGTGCTGATCTGCGTGAACCCCGCCTGCTCGGCCAGGCGGGCGGCTGCCTGCTCGTGGGCGGTGTAGCGCCAGCCGTGCATGAACACGATGGCTACGCTGCGCAGGCCCGCGTCGTAGGCGGCCCACAGGCGCTCTTTCAGATGCGCCTCGTCCAGCGGCTCGATCATCTCGCCGTGTGCGCCCACACGCTCCTGCGCCTCGATCACGCGGCTGTACAGCAGTTCGGGCAGCACGATGCGGCGATCAAACAGGCGTGGTCGATTCTGGTAGGCAATGCGCAGCGCATCCTTGAAGCCCTTGGTGGTGATGAGCAGCGTGGGCTCGCCCTTGCGCTCCAGCAGTGCGTTGGTGGCCACCGTGGTGCCCATCTTCACGCACTCCACCAGTTCGGGCGTCACCGCCTCGCCGGACTTCAAACCCAGCAGGTGGCGAATGCCCGCCACGGCGGCGTCCTTGTACTGCTCGGGGCTCTCGGACAGCAGCTTGTGCGTGACCAGGCTGCCATCGGGGCGCTTGCCCACCACGTCGGTGAAGGTGCCGCCCCGGTCAATCCAGAACTGCCAGCGGGGTGCGAAAGAGGGTTGAAGGGACATTTTTTTCTACTCAATTTATAGCCACCAGCGATTTACAGGTGATGGCCAGAGCTGTTTTTTATCTGAAATTGACTACCGCGACGCCGCAGAGCGCGCAGTCTGGTCATGCATGCCCGAGGGCACACGCTGCAAACGGACCCACTCGCCGATGTCGCGGTTGGGCGCATCGCCGGCATTCAGCGCACCAATCAGGCCATTTTCGTGAATCTCGCGGTAGCGCTGTACTGGAGGCGATCCGCATCGACAGCGGCGAAGCTGGCTTCTTCGCCTTTCTTTTGCGAGATTACAACACCGAGCCCCCCATGTTTGAACGCTTCATTCACCAGCTGCGCAGACAAAACGATAGGACCCGACGCATTGCGTGCACCGCCCGCAGATCTCCCGGAAAGCGCCTTGCAGAAAACCTTCCATGGCATGGGATGTGCATGTGGATATTGTGGGCAAATCGACGGAAATCTGGCGATATTCAGGCAAAACACCTACCCCCAAACGATCTGCATTCGATAGAGTGAATCCTCATATTTTTGACATCCAACCCTGCGGAGCTATTTCATGAAGCGTCGAATCTTCCCCGTCACCGCACTCGGATTGGCACTGGCTGCCGCCCTGTCTGTCACACCGGCTTTTGCCCAGACCAAATGGGACCTGGCCGCCGCCTACCCCGCCACCAACTTCCACACCGAGAACATGGTGCAACTGGCCAGCGACGTGGACAAGGCAACGGGCGGAAAGCTCAAGATCACGGTGCATGCCAACGCGGCGCTGTTCAAGGCCCCCGAAATCAAGCGCGCCGTGCAAGGCGGCCAGGCACAGATGGGGGAGATCCTGCTGGCCAACTTCCAGAACGAATGGCAGCTTTTTGGTGTGGACGGCCTGCCCTTCCTGGCCGACAGCTACGACGCGTCCAGGAAGCTCTACGCCGCCCAGAAGCCCTTCCTGGAAAAGAAGCTGGCGGAGCAGGGAATGATGCTGCTGTACGCCGTGGCCTGGCCACCCCAGGGCATCTACACCAAGAAGCCGCTGGCCTCCGCCGCCGACCTCAAGGGCATCAAGTGGCGCGCCTACAGCCCCGCCACCGCGCGCATCGCCGAACTGGTGGGCGCCCAGCCCGTGACGGTGCAGGCGGCCGAGTTCTCGCAGGCCCTGGCCACGGGCGTGGTCGAATCGACCATGACCTCGGGCGCCACCGGTGTGGACAGCAAGCTGTACGAGCACCTCAAGTATTACTACGACACCCAGGCCTGGTTGCCCAAGAACGCCGTGCTGGTGAACAAGAAGGCGTTTGATGCGCTGGACAAGCCCCTGCAGCAGGCCTTGCTCAAGGCGGGTGCCGACGCCGAGGCGCGCGGCTGGGCCAGCAGTGCCAAGGTCAACACCGACACCGTGGCCAAGCTCAAGGCCAACGGCATGGAAGTGGTGGCACCACCTGCCGCACTGAAGGCCGACATGGGCAAGGTGGGCGACACCATGCTCAAGGAATGGCTCGACAAGGCCGGCCCCGAGGGCAAGGCGCTGATCGACGCCTACCGGAAGTAAGCCGGCACCTTTGAAGACTGTGCCCATGCGCCGCCTGCTGGACTTTCTGTACGACGGCGCCGCCGCCCTGGCGGCGCTTTTCATGGTCGGCCTGCTGGGGATGGTGCTGCTGTCCATCGCCAGCCGGCAGTTCCACTTCCATGTGCCGGGCACCGATGCCTATGCGGGCTACCTGATGGCCGCAGCCGGTTTTCTGGCGCTCGCCCACACCTTGAAGCGCGGCGAACACATCCGCGTCACGCTGCTGCTCAACTTTCTGAAGGGCGGCGCCAAGAAGGCGTTCGAGATCTGGGCCCTGGCCATTGCCACACTGCTGGCGCTGCTGTTTGCCACCTACAGCTGCAAGCTGGCCTGGCAGTCGCACGGGTTCCACGACATCTCCACCAGCAGCGACGCCACACCGCTGTGGATTCCACAAATCGCCATGGCCGTTGGCACGGTGATTCTGGCGATCGCATTCTTGGACGAACTGGTGCTGGAAATGATGGGCAGGCGTGCGGATGCCTCATCCGGCGAAGCATTGCGCAATGAATAAACCCGGCACAACCTACCATGAGTGATCTCGCCATCACCGGCCTGCTCGTACTGTCGCTGTTCCTGATCCTGGGCAGCGGCGTATGGATCGGGCTCACCCTCTCCGGCGTCGCCTGGATCGCCATGCAGCTGTTTTCCGCGCGCCCGGCGGGCGATGCGATGGCGGTGACCATCTGGGGCAGCGCCTCCAGCTGGACCCTCACGGCCCTGCCGCTGTTCATCTGGATGGGCGAAATCCTGTTCCGCACCCGGCTGTCGCAGGACATGTTCAAGGGCCTGGCCCCCTGGGTGCAGGCGCTGCCGGGCCGGCTGCTGCACACCAACGTGGTGGGCTGCACCATCTTTGCCGCCGTGTCGGGCTCCAGCGCCGCCACCTGCGCCACCATCGGCAAGATGACGCTGCCCGAGCTGACGCGCCGCGGCTACCCCGAGCACATGGTGGTGGGCACGCTGGCCGGGGCCAGCACGCTGGGCCTGCTGATCCCGCCGTCGATCATCATGATCGTCTACGGCGTGTCGGCCGAGGTGTCGATCTCGCAGCTGTTCATTGCGGGCGTGCTGCCGGGCATCCTGCTGGCAGCCCTGTTCTCGGGCTACATCGTGGTCTGGGCGCTGCGCCACCCCGAACAGGTACCTGCAGCCGATGTGCGCATGAGCTTCATGCAGAAGCTGTCCGAATCGCGCAGCCTGATCCCCGTGATGCTGCTGATTGCGGCCGTGCTGGGCTCCATCTACACCGGCTTTGCCACCGCCACCGAGGCGGCTGCCGTGGGCGTGGTGGGCTCGCTGGTGCTGTCGGCCGTGCAGGGCTCGATGAACTGGGGCACGTTCAAGGATTCGCTCATGGGCGCGACGCGCCTGTACTGCATGATCGCGCTGATCCTGGCAGGGGCAGCCTTCCTCACGCTGGCCATGGGCTACATCGGCCTGCCGCGCCACCTGGCCGAGTGGATTGCATCGCTGGGCTTGAACCAGGCCCAGCTCATCGTGGCGCTGGCGGTTTTCTACATCATCCTGGGGTGCTTTCTCGACGGCATCTCGATGGTGGTGCTGACCATGGGTGTGCTCATGCCCACGGTGCAGGCCGCAGGCATCGACCCCATCTGGTTCGGCATCTTCATCGTGCTGGTGGTGGAGATGGCGCAGATCACGCCCCCTGTGGGCTTCAACCTGTTCGTGCTGCAAGGCATGACGGGCCGCCAGTTGCCCTGGATCGCCAAGGTGACCCTGCCCATGTTTTTGCTCATGTGCGGCGCGGTGGCGCTGATCTACGTCTTCCCTGGCATCGTGACCTGGCTGCCGCAGCAGATGGCGGCGCGCTGAGCGCCGGACGCAACCACCGGATGTGGACAATGGCGCCATGCTGAATGTTCTGTCCATTTGTATCGGCGCCAGCCTGGGGGCGCTGGCCCGCTGGCGTCTGGGCCTGTGGCTCAGCGGCACCGGTGCGCTGTTGCCATGGGGCACGCTGGTGGCCAATCTGGTGGGTGGCTACCTCATCGGTGTGTGCGTTGCTGCCTTCCAGGCGCTGCCCCACATCGACCCGGTGTGGCGGCTGGCGCTGGTCACGGGGTTTCTGGGGGCGCTGACCACGTTTTCCAGCTTTTCGGCCGAGGTGGTGACCATGCTGCAGCAGCAGCGCTACCTGATGGCATCGGGCACCACCGTGCTGCACCTGGGGGGCTCGCTGCTCATGACCATACTCGGGCTGCAGACTGTGGCACTGGCGCTGTCCACCCGCCCGTAGCGGGCTGCCTGGCCAATGCAGCGCAGCGCTGGCAGCGCCTTGAATTGCTATTATTTTTATAGCTCACAACACATGACAGCAAAGCGCAAGAGCCCTGTTTAATTTAAAACTCCACCAGGCCTGGCGCACCCATGCCCAGGCCATGCCACCACCCCTCTCACCATACGGCAAGGGCCGCGACTACAGCCATCCCCATGGAAGCCAACACCCAACTCAACGAACGCCGCCTGGCCGATGCCTGGGCCGAACTGCACGCCCACGCCAACAACGACAACCCCCTGCACGCCGATGCCTACCGGCTCGCTTTTGCCGACCCCGAGTTTTTGTTCCGCCGCGAAACACGCGGCATCCGCTTTCAGCTGGAAATGCTCAAGCCCGACCTGGGCCAGGCCGAGCAAGGCATCGAGAACACCGTGGTGGTGTATGGCAGCGCCCGCTTTGTAGCGCCCGACGAGGCAGCAGCCCAGCTGGGTGCAGCCGAGGCCAGTGGCGATGCTGCACAGCTGCAACGCGCCCACCAGGCCGTGCGCAATGCCCGCTACTACAACCTCGCCCGCCAGTTTGCCGGCCTGGTGGCCGAGTACAGCGAGCGCCAGCGCCCGGCCGACCGCATCTACATCTGCACGGGCGGCGGCCCCGGCATCATGGAGGCCGCCAACCGGGGCGCCCACGAGGCGGGCGCGCTGAACGTGGGCCTGAACATCGGCCTGCCGCACGAGCAAAGCGGCAACCGCTTCATCTCGCCCTCACTGAGTTTCAAGTTCCACTACTTCGCCCTGCGCAAGATGCACTTCATGATGCGCGCCAAGGCCCTGGTGGCGTTCCCCGGCGGGTTTGGCACGCTCGATGAACTGTTCGAAGTGCTGACCCTGGTGCAGACCGGCAAGGCCAAGCCGGTGCCCATCGTGCTGTGCGGCACCGACTACTGGAAGCGCCTGATCAACTTTGACGTGATGGTCGAAGAAGGCACGATTTCGGCCAAGGACCTGCAGCTGTTCCACTACACCGACGACCCGCAGGAAGCCTGGGACCTGATCAAGGCGTTCTACAAGCTCTGAAAGCACACGAAGCGCCGGCCCTGCGCGCGGCGCACAGGGCCAGCCGCTTCATCAGGTCTCGCGCCCCATCAGCCACGCCTGCCGCGCGCCAAAACCCACGCCGACCCCCACCAACCAGAACAGGCCGGCCACGCCGATCAGCGCCCCCACCGAGCCGAACAGCACCGGCATGAGCACGCTGGAGGCATTGATGGTCATGAGCCGCAGGCCCAGCGCCTCGCCGTGGCGGGCCGGTGGCGTGATCTGGTGCAGCATGCTCATGATCATGGGTTGCACCGAGCCCAGCGCCAGCCCCAGCAGCACCGAGCAGGCCCCCATGGCCAGCGCCGTGGGCAAAAGCGGGTAGACACCGAACAGCAGCGCGGTGGCCAGCATGGCGGTGGTGATCACCGCGGCCTCGCGCAGGCGCTCTGCCACCAGCGGCATCAGCACCCGCACCAGCGCCGCCGCAACGGCGAAGGCCCCGAGGATGGTGCCGATCACCGAGGCCGACAGGCCGCGTTCGTGCCCCAGAAGCGGCACCACAAAAGTGTGCACGTCCCAGCAGGACGACAGAAACCAGTTGACCAGCAACAGGCGCCGAAAACGCACATCGTTCAGCAGATCCCACGCCCGCTGCGGTGCACCGCCGGCGGCAATCACCGGGGGCAGCTCCACGGTGTCGCGCACCCAGAACCAGGTGGCCAGCGGCAGCAGCGCCATCAGCGCAAACGCGGCACGGTAGCCCTCCAGGCTGCCGGCGGTGCTGCCGGCATGGTCGATCAGCAAGCCCGCAAAGAAAGGGCCAATGAAGTTGGATACGGCGGGCCCGATGGCCAGCCAGCTGAAGACGCGCTTGAGTTGCGTGGCATCGTGGGCGGCCCGGCCCACATGGCGCTGCAGCGCGATGATCGCGGCACCGCTGGCGCCCCCCGTCATCAATGCCGCCAGGCACAGCACCGGAAAGACCGGCCATACCAGCGCCAGCGCAGCCCCCGCCGATGCCACCGCCACCGCCAGACCCACGGGGCGCTTCAAGCCATGGCGATCGGCATAACGCCCCGCGGGCAAGGCCAGGAACACCTGCGTGAGCGCAAACAGCGCCAGCAGCACGCCCACGGCCGCTGCGCTGTAACCCTCGCGCAGCGCCAGCAGCGGCGCGGCCATGCGCATGCCGGCCATGCAGGCATGCACGCAGATCTGGCCGGCAATCAACCGCGCCAGTGCCCAGTTCACAGCGGGTCGTCCTCGGGGTCCAGGCCTGGCAGTGCCGATGTGCTGGCGCCTGCCAGCGGCATGGCCGGATCCGGTGCGGGCAGATCCTGCACATCGCGCAGCTTGCGCTGGATGGCGCGGGTGCGCACGCCCACCTCGTCAAACTTCTTGGCGGCGGCGTCGATGGACTTCTTGGTGGCCTCGACCACATCGCCGAACTTGGCGAACTCGGTCTTGACCATGCCCAGCAGGCTCCACACCTCGGACGAGCGCTTTTCGATCGCCAGCGTCTTGAAGCCCATCTGCAGGCTGTTGAGCATGGCCGCCAGGTTGGCCGGGCCGGTGATCATCACGCGGCAGTCGTTCTGCACCGCCTCGACCAGGCCGGGGCGGCGCATCACCTCGGCGAACAGGCCCTCGGTGGGCAAATACAGCACGGCAAAGTCGGTGGTGTGCGGGGGCGAGACGTACTTGGCAAAAATCTTCTTGGCTTCGAGCTTGATGGAGGTTTCAAACGCGTTGCCTGCCGACAGGATGGCCGCCTTGTCGGCCGCATCCTGGGCGTCCAGGAGGCGCTGGTATTGCTCCACCGGGTATTTGGAGTCGATGGGCAGCCACACGGGGTGCTCGTCGCTCTTGCCCGGCAGGCGGATGGCGAATTCCACCAGCTCGTCGCTGCCCGGCACGGTCTTGACGTTGCGCGCGAACTGCTCGGGCGTGAGCACGTTGTCGATGATGGCCCCGAGCTGCATTTCGCCCCAGGTACCGCGCGACTTCACGTTGGTCATCACGCGCTTCAAGTCGCCCACGCTGCCCGCCAGCGTCTGCATTTCGCCCAGGCCCTTGTGCACCTGTTCGAGCCGGTCGCTGACCAGCTTGAACGACTCGCCCAGGCGCTGCTCCAGCGTGGCGTGCAGTTTTTCATCCACCGTGCGGCGCATTTCTTCGAGCTTGGTGGCGTTGTCGGCCTGGATGGCACCGAGGCGCTCGTTGAGCGCGGTGCGCAGCTGCTCGGCGTTGTGCTGGCTGCCCTGCACCAGGCCGGCCAGCTGCTGCGAGACGGCGTCCTGCAGCACCGAGAACTGGTTCTTGATCTGGTAGCTGTTGCCTTCGAGCTGGTCCTTGAGCGCGTTCGACATGGTGCCCAGCTGGGCCTGGATGTCGGTCTTGAGCGAATCGAGCGTGAGGCGCGTGGCGGCGGTGAGCGCCTCGAAACGCTCCTGGATGCGCTTTTCAAACAGCGCCGCGCCCTCGCTCATGGCCTCGCGCGACTTGACGCTCTCAAAGGCCAGCGCGGCGGTGGTGGTGGTGAGCTCGGTGCGAAACCCCACCAGCGTGGCCGACAGCTCGGTGCGCGCCGTGGCCGCATCGGCCTGGCCCTGCGCCAGATGCGCCAGCAGCGCCTTGCTGCTTTCTTCCAGCCGCCCGGCCACAGCCTGCTGCAGAGCATCGAAGCGCTGGCCCAGCGCCACATCCAGCGCTGTCTGGCGCTGGCTCAGGGCTGCATCGAAAGCCGCCAGGCGCTGCTCCAGCCGCCCCTCGAACACACCAAACGCCGCCAGCAGTTCGGTGCGGCTGTTGCGCGATTCACTCACGGCCTGGGCCAGGCGCTCGTCCACGGCGTGGCGCAGGGTCTCCAGCGTGGTCTGGGTGGTCTGGGTGAAACCGCGCAGCTGCTGGCCCATGCCATCCAGAGCGCCATCGTTCTTGGCCACGGCAATCTGCGTGGCCAGGGCGGTTTGCTCCAGGGCCTGCAGGCGCGCCAGCCATTCGGGTGGCAGATCGACACGGGGGCGGCGCAACAACAGCAGCACCAGCAGGGCGAGAACCAGCGCCAGCGCGGCCAGCAGCACAAGGGTATCGGTAGTCAAGACAGATTTACTATGTTTTTAGTAGCAAATAACGCTTACTTCATAAGCGTTATAGGCAAATTTCGCTCAGATCCCAGCATCACCTGGCGCGCACACCGGCCACCGGCTGGTTCACCGGCGTGAGCGGCCCGCGCCCGTCAAAGAAGGCGATCAGGTTGTCCGCCGCCAGGTTGGCCATGGCCAGGCGCGTGGGCACCGTGGCGCTGGCGATGTGCGGCGTGAGCACCACGTTGGGCACGGTGAGCAGGTCGGGGTGCACCGTGGGCTCGCCCTCGAACACATCGAGGCCCGCCGCAGCGATGCGCCGCTCGCGCAACGCTATTGCCAGTGCTGCGTCGTCCACGATGCCGCCGCGCGCGATGTTGATGAGCGTGGCCGTGGGCTTCATCAGCGCCAGCTCGGCTGCTGCTATGGTGTGGTGCGATGCCGGGGTGTAGGGCAGCACCAGCACCACATGGTCGGCCGTGCGCAGCAGCTCGTCTTTTTCGACATAACGGGCCTTGCACTCGGCCTCCAGCGCGGGCGACAGGCGCGATCGGTTGTGATAGACCACGTTCATGCCAAAACCATGCGCGCCGCGCTTGGCAACGCCCTGGCCGATGCGCCCCATGCCGATGATGCCCAGCGTGCTGCCATGGATGTCGCTGCCGGCAAACATGTCGTAGCGCCAGGTGGTCCACTTTCCAGCGCGCAGGTAATGCTCGCTTTCGGCCATGCGCCGGGCCGTGGCCATGAGCAGCGCAAAGCCGAAGTCCGCCGTGGTTTCGGTCAGCACGTCGGGCGTGTTGGTGCCCTGCACGCTCGCGGCCGTCATGGCATCGACGTCGAAGTTGTTGTAGCCCACGGCCATGTTGGCCACGATCTTCAGGCGCGGCGCGGCGGCCAGCAGGGCGGCATCGATGCGCTGGCTGCCCGTGGTGAACGCACCGTCCTTGTCGGCCAGCCGCGCGGCCAGCTCCTGGGGCGACCAGATCACGTCATCGGGGTTGGATTCGACCTCGAAATGCTGCGCCAGGCGCGCAACCACCTCAGGAAAGATCGCGCGGGCAACCAGGATGCGGGGTTTGCTCATATCAGGAAGTCTCCAATCAACGGAACCAGATAAAGGTCATGAGAATAAACAAGGGCACCAGAACGCCGCACGACCACAGCATGTAGCCAAAGAAGCTGGGCATCTTCACGCCACGGTCTTCGGCAATGGCCTTGACCATCAGATTGGGCGCATTGCCGATGTAGGTGTTGGCCCCCATGAACACGGCGCCGGCCGAAATGGCCGCCAGCGTGGGGGCCAGCGTGGTCATGAGCACGGCGGGGTCGCCTCCGGCGGTGTTGAAGAACACCAGGTAGGTGGGAGCATTGTCCAGAAACGACGACAGCACACCGGTAGCCCAGAAATACATGGCCGGATCGGGCGATCCGTCGGACCGCGTCACGGCGGCCACAATGGCGCCAAAGGGACCGTTGACACCCGCCTTGAGCATGGCGATCACGGGGATGATGGTCAGAAAAATGCCGGCAAACAACTTGGCCACTTCCTGCATGGGCCCCCAGCCGAACTGGTTGTCGGCATGGACCGTTTTGGGCGTGAGCCAGAGCGAAGCCAGCGTGACAAGGACCAGGCCCACATCGCGCACGATGCCGGGCAATCCCACCTCGGTGCCGGCAACGTTGAACACCACCGGCGATTTCCAGAAACCGCTGAGCAGCACCAGCGCCACCACCGCGCCCAGCAGGGCAAAGTTGACCTTGCCGTCAAAGCCGATGGCACGGGTGTCAGGGGTCGGGTCTTGCGGCCTCACCTCCTGGCTGCGGCGGTAGTACCAGCTGTCGAGCACGTAGAACAGCACCAGCAGCACGCCCACCAGAAACAGGGTCTCCTGGAAGATATGGGCCACGGTCCAGAAAAAATCCACACCCTTCAGGAAGCCCAGGAACAGCGGCGGATCCCCGAGCGGCGTGAGCGAGCCGCCCGCATTGGAGACGATGAAGATGAAGAACACCACCACATGGGCCACATGCTTGCGGTTGTCGTTGGCGCGGATCAGCGGGCGAATCAGCAGCATGGATGCGCCCGTGGTCCCCATGAAGCTGGCCAGCACGGCGCCAATGGCCAAAATGGCCGTGTTGAGCCCCGGGCTGCCATGCAGGTTGCCCCGGATGTAGATGCCACCCGACACCGCGAACAGCGCCGTGAGCAAAATGACGAACGGAATGTATTCGGCCAGCAGCGCATGCACGAAGCTGGCGCCGGCCACCGCCGGGCCGAACACCACGGCAAACGGCAGCAGAAACGCCAACCCCCAGGCCGCCGCCACCTTGCCAAAGTGGTGGTGCCAAAAGACGGGTGCCAGCAGGGGCACGAGCGCAATCGACAGCAAAATGCCGGCAAACGGCACACCCCACAACAGCGAAAGGCGGCTGCCATCGATATCGGCGGCACCTGCCAGGCCGGGCAGCACGCACAGGGCGGCAGCGGCCAGCCAGCGGAAAATCTTCATGGGGGGGTTCTCTTTCTTGTCGAAGGGTTGCAGGGGACACCCGGAGCGGTCATTGCACCGAGGGAATCTCGAACACCTGGCGCAGATAGGCCAGATATTTCTCGTCATCGCACATGCCCTTGCCGGGTGTATCCGACACCTTGGCCACGGGCTGGCCGTTGCAGCGCGTCATCTTGATGACCACCTGCAGGGGCTCATACCCCAGATCGTTGGTGAGGTTGGTGCCAATGCCAAACGCCAGCTGGCAGCGGCCCCGGAACTGCTGGTACAGCTCTATCGTGCGCGGGAAGGTGAGCGCGTCGCTGAAGATCAGCGTCTTGGTGAGCGGATCGACTCGGTTCTTGCGGTAGTGGTCGAGCAGGCGCTCACCCCAGGCAAACGGGTCGCCGCTGTCGTGCCGGGCACCATCGAACAGCTTGCAGAAATACAGGTCGAAGTCGCGCAGGAAGGCACTCATGCCGTACACATCGGACAACGCGATGCCCAGGTCGCCGCGGTATTCCTTGGCCCACATTTCAAAGCCGAACACCTGGCTGTCGCGCAGGCGCGGACCCAGCGCCTGGCAGGCCTGCAAATATTCATGCGCCATGGTTCCGAGCGGCGTCACACCAAGCTTCATGGCATAGAGCACATTGCTGGTGCCCGCAAACTGGCCTGGGCCGGGCGGTGCCCCCGGGCGGCGGTCGCCCGTTCCCAGACGGGCCACCAGCACGCGCAAAAGCTCTTCATGCCATGCACGGCTGAAGCGCCGACGCGTACCGTAATCGGCAATCTTGAGCTCGGCCAGACCCTCGGCCTGCAGCAGCGCGATCTTGTCGTCCAGGCGCCGGCGGCCCTCAGGGAAATCAGGCACCTTCTGCGTGTTGCGAAAGTAGACCTCGTTCACGATGGCCAGCACAGGAATCTCGAACAGGATGGTGTGCAGCCATGGCCCGCGGATGGTGATGTCGATCTCGCCCGAGGGCAGCGGTGTGACGGTGATGTATTTCTCGTTCAGCCGGAACAGGCCGAGAAAATCCACGAAGTCGCTCTTGATGAAGCGCAGCGAGCGCAGGTAGGCCAGCTCATCGTCCTGGAACTGCAGACTGCACAGCGAACGGATTTCCGCCTTGATCTCGGCCACATGGGGCGCCAGTTGCACGCCGGGGTTGCGGCACTTGAAACGGTATTCGACCTGCGCCCCGGGAAACTGGTGCAGCACCACCTGCATCATGGTGAACTTGTACAGATCGGTGTCGAGCAGGCTGGTGATGATCATGGTGAGGCGGGGCCACGGCAGGGCGGCCCGGGGTGCAGAAACCATCGCTGGCATGGCCAGGGGCCCCAAAGTGTAGGCCATCAGGCGGCTGCAGCCACCGTCTGAAGCCCCCTATTGTTCCGGTTGCCAGATATGTGTCAAAAATGGCTTCAGCGCTTTTAAAAAAGCACCAGTCGCTATGTTTTATATAGCAAAATTCTCAAGCAACCACCACCAGTGCCTGCAACACGGCACGCAGTGCCTCTGGAACCGGCACGGGCCGGCGCGTTGCGCGGTCCACATACACATGGATGAAATGCCCGGCGGCGGCGCACAGTGGCTCGCCCTGGGCAAACAGCCCCACCTCATAACGCACGCTGGAGCCGCCCAGCCGCGCCACGCGGATGCCCGCCTCCACCGTCTGCGGAAATGCCAGCGGGGCAAAGTAGTTGCACTGGGTCTCGATCACCAGGCCGATGGTTTCGCCGGCGTGGATATCGAGCACGCCCTGTTCGATCAGGTGGGCGTTCACGGCGGTGTCGAACCAGCTGTAGTAGACGACGTTGTTCACATGGCCATAGACATCGTTGTCCATCCAGCGGGTGCTGATGGGGCGGAAGGCACGGTAGGCGCTGCGCGGCTGTGGCACCGGGCGCGCGGGCTGTGCGGCCAGGGAAAGAAGGGCAGTGGTCATGGCCGGACATTCTGCCAGCGCGCATGGTACTGCTGCGCCACCCGCCAGGTGGTCAGCTGCGCCTGAAGCGTGTCGGCCAGGTCGCGGCCATAGCCACCGGCCATCGTGAAGGCCAAGGGCAAGCGACGCTGCCAGGCCCAGTCGAAAACCCGGCGATCGCGGGCCTCCAGGCCGTCGTGGCTCAGGGCCAGGCGGCCGAGCCGGTCGCCCACATGGGGATCGGCACCCGCCAGGTACAGCACCAGCCCGGGCGCAAAGCGCTGGTCCAGCGCGTCCAGCGCCTGGTCCAACGCCTGCAGGTATTCGTCGTCCGCGCAGCCGTCGGGCAGCTCCACATCCAGGTCACCGGCCTCCTTGCGGAACGGATAATTGCGCGCCCCGTGCAGGGACAGCGTGAACACGCTGGCATCGCTGCGAAAGATATGTGCCGTGCCATTGCCCTGGTGCACGTCCAGATCGATCACCGCCACCCGAAGTGGCGGCACCACGCCAACGCTGCGCCCACGCCGCCACTCGGCCTGCATCAGGCGCGCAGCCACGGCGATGTCGTTGAACACGCAAAACCCGCTGCCCTTGTCGGCATAGGCGTGGTGCGTGCCACCTGCCAGGCTGCCCGCCAACCCTTGCGCCAAGGCCGCACGGCATGCCGCAATGGTGGCGCCTACCGAGCGGCGGGCGCGTTCGGCCATCGCCTCGGTCCACGGAAACCCGATCTCCCGCTGCGCGGCTGCATGCAAGGTGCCACCAGCAATCGCCTGGACATAGCCCGGCGTATGAACCAGGGCCAATTCGCCATCAGAAGCCGGCGGGGCCACCTGGAGTTGCACCTGGGGCAACTGCTGCGCCAGGCGGTCACGCAACAGGCGGTATTTCGCCATGGGAAAGCGATGCCCCTCCGGCAGGGGCAACACAAAATGGTCTGCGTAATAGGCATGCATGACAAGATTGTGGCAATCCCATCACCGCTGGGGAGTTGCCCCTAATATGTTGCATTGCAGCAAAAATAGCTTGCAATTGAACTGCAAGCACCTAAAATTCCCTCCATGCTGCACTGCAACATGACTTTACCGAGTCAAGGTCAGCGCAGATGTCCGTGAACCACCTTGACCCATCCGGGTTTCATTTTTAGGAGATATGACATGTCGCTGACCGCAGAACAAATCCTGGCATCCCACAAAGCCAACATCGAAACCCTGTTTGGTCTGACCACCAAGGCCTTCGAAGGCGTGGAAAAGCTGGTCGAACTGAACGTGACCGCCTCGCGCGCTGCCCTGACGGAAGCCGCTCAACACACCCAGGCTGTCCTGGGCGTGAAGGACGCACAGGAGCTGCTGGCACTGCAAGCCGGCCTGTTCCAGCCCCTGGCTGAAAAGACCGCCGCCTACAGCCGTCACCTGTATGACATCGCTTCGGGCACCGGCGCAGAATTCGGCAAGACCTTCGAAACCCAGACCGCCGACGCGCAAAAGGCATTCGCCAACCTGGTGGACAGCGCTGCCAAGAACGCCCCCGCCGGTTCCGAAACCGCCGTCGCCGTGATGAAGAGCGCCGTTGCCGCTGCCAACAACGCTTTCGAATCGGTGCAGAAGGCCGTCAAGCAAGCCTCTGACGTGGCCGAAGCCAACTTCAACGCCGTCGCCAGCACCGCAGCCGACGCCGCCAAGTCGGCCGCTCCCCGCAAGCGCTGAACCAGGCGCGGCACTGGCACTGGAGTGCAGTCTCCCGCCAGCGCCCAGGAAATGCCCCGACCATTGAGCCATCGCCCCGAATTCGGGGCCTCCAGTTGTCTCCTTGGATCCTCTCGAAACCCCCGTTTCAGGGATCCTTTTAAAGCCCGATCCCAGGATCGGGCTTTTTTTATCTCTGTGCCCCGTCTTGCCCCGCGTTGGCACATTTGCCGCCAAAAAAAGACCGGTGGAATGGATACAAGACCAGCGGATGCAGCGCGACTACGCGATGGTTTTTGAGCCGCCCGACCCGAAGCAGCAGACATCAAGCTCAAGCGCCTTCGCACCACTGGCAATCTGATGCATTGACCCGGCTTCTGAAAATGAAACCCTTGCCGCGAACCAAGCAATGTCGGGAAAATAAAGCAGCAGCAAACAGTCCAGAACGGGTGTCGCTCGCAGAAGGCGATGGCCAGTGGACTTCAACTCTCGCCCCTGGCGTGCCTCCGAAACGAAACAAGGACCCGAAGGTCCTTGTTTGTACTGGCATTTTTTTGGGGTGGCTGATGGGGCTCGAACCCACGACAACAGGAATCACAATCCTGGACTCTACCAACTGAGCTACAGCCACCGTAGCTTTGAATTATAGCCCGAGAAAACCGGGCTTCGCGCCAATATCCGTCAAATTTCTGATCAATCGGGTGCGGACTGTGGGCGGGGGGCCTTGATCTGAACCTTGAAGCGGTCTTTCAGCAGCTCATAGTAGGCCAGTCCTTCGGCATTGCTCCACCACTGCAGGTATTGCTGGCGCTCCTGGCGGGCGACTTGCTCGTTGGGGGTCTCGCGCGGAACCAGTCGATTGACTTTGGCTACGGCGTAACCCTGCGCTCCCAGATCCACACCGATCCAAGCTGGCAAGGTGGCGGTACTGGCACCCAATACCGCATCCACCAGACGCCGTGGCTGATTCTGGGGTTGATCGCGCGAGATCACGATGGCGGATTGCAAACCCGCAGCATTGCCGGGCGTGGCTTTCCATGCAGCCAGCTTTGCTTCGCCGTCCTTGCGCGCCAGTTCGGCGGATTTCTCGGCGATATACAGGCTGCGCACCTGCGCACGCACCTCCTCCAGTGGCAGGGTGCGTGCAGCGGTGTAGGCGCTGACGCGGGCAGCAGCCATCTGGCTGGGTCCGATTTCCACGGCTTCGGTATTGCGTTTGTTCTCGATCGAATCCGTTGAGAACAGCGCCTCCAGCAGCTTGCCGTTGGCCAACGGGCCCGTCGCTCCAGGCGCTGGTGTACGGGTGACACCTGACGCCGTCAGCACTTTGAGCCCGAGCTTTTCGGCCACGGGCTTGAGACTGTCGGATTGCTCATAGACGCCATTGGCAAACGATTCGGCCACCTCGGCAAACTTGCGCTGCGCTTGCTGTTGCTTGAGTTCGGCTTCCATGGAGGGGCGCAACTCTTCAAAGCTTGGCTGACGGGGTGTCTTGATGTCCGTCAGCAAAATGATGTGATAACCGAAATCGGTTTCCACCACGTCGCTGATATCGCCTTTTTTCATCGCAAAAGCCGCGTCTTCGAACGGCTTGACCATGGCGCCCAGCCCAAAGAAGTTCAGGTCTCCGCCCGACACGGCAGACCCCGCATCTTCGGAGGACTTCTTGGCAACCTCCGCAAAAGTGGCGGGCGCCTTGCGCACCTGTTCCAGCAATTGCACGGCACGCGCCTTGGCCTTTTCCCGGTCTGCCGCGGGCGCATCCTTGGGCGCATTGATCAGGATATGACTGGCCCGGCGCTCCTCCTTGCCTGCCAGGCGGGCCACGTTTTCCTTGTAATAGGTGCGCAAGTCATCTTCGTTCAGCGTGATGCCAGCACGCACGCTGTCAAGATCCAGCACCACATACTCCACGGCGGCCTGTTCGGCCTGCTGGAATGCGGAGGTATGGGCCTTGTAGTAGCCTTCCAGATCAGCGTCGGTGGGCGCCACCTTGCCGGAAAAATCTGCGGGGTTGAAGCGGGCTATCTGCACTTCGCGGCGCTGGTACAGGGCGTCCAGCGACAGCTTGACCTGCGCATCGGTGCCGAAGGCGGATTCCATCACCCCGCCCATCACCTGGTTCACAGAAATGTCCCGGCGCACACTGGCCTCGAACCCTTCAGGCGTCAGCCCTTGGGCGCCCACCAATGCGCGGTAGGCCTCGGCATCCAGCGAACCATCAGTGCGTTTGAGGGCGGCGATGGCCGGAATTTCCTGCAGGCTGCGGGCCAGGCGGCTGTCACTGGTGACCAGGTGCATTTTCTGGGCTGCGGCCTGTAGCACCCGGTCACGAACCAGGCGTTCCAGCGTTGCATAGCGGGCCTCGGGAGAGTCGAGCAGTTTTGCATCCACCGTGGGCGACTGGGCCCGGATTCTGTCCGTCTCCGTTTTGTGGGCGTTGTCCCAGTCGGTCTGCTTGATGTCGTGACCATCAACGCGAGCAACCACAGCGCTCTTTTCGGAGAAATAGTTGCTGTCGATGCCCACCAGCACAAACGATGGAATGATCAACAAGAACAACAAGAACATCACGATCTTGGAGTGCTTGCGGATGGATTCAAACATGGTCGATCTTTCAGAGACAAAAAACAAAAGGCGAACTTTCGTTCGCCTTTGTTCGGTGGTGGTGGGTCCTGACGGTCTCGAACCGCCGACCTACTCCGTGTAAAGGAGCCGCTCTACCAACTGAGCTAAGGACCCCAACCTAACTGGCCATCAATTCAAGGCGTCTTTCAATGCCTTGCCTGGACGAAACTTTGGAACTTTAGCAGCTTTGATTTTAATCGCAGCGCCGGTACGGGGATTGCGACCCGTGCGGGCTGCACGCTTGCCCACTGCAAAGGTACCGAAACCGACGAGCGAAACAGTGCCGCCCTTCTTCAGGGTCTTCTTGACGGCCTCAATCGTGGATTCCAGGGCACGCGCAGCTGCGGCCTTGGAGATGTCGGCGTTGGTAGCGATGTGCTCAATCAGTTCGGTTTTGTTCACAAGAAGCCTCTCGGAAAAGAGTTGATGGAATGTCTCGCGGATATCTGGTCTTCACACGTCCGAAAGCACAGCCCCGGGGGACTGGACGGGATCAGACGGGGGAATGACTGGCGTATGCAGCAGGCGCTGCTGCATCAGATTAAAGCCATCGAGTTTCCGGGTGTCAATACAACGCGCTGATTTGCAGCAGCGCGTTGCTTTGAATTCTAGTCGTATTTCACGGCACGACGGGGCTTGCAGGGCCGTTTTGTCTCAAAGCCGCCGCATGGGCAACTTTCCTGATTGACACCACGCTGATGTTGCGGGTTACAAGGCAGAAGCAATGGCGCGCCCCACATCCTGGGTACTGGCTTTGCCACCCAGGTCCGGTGTGCGCGGGCCGCCGCCCTGGGGGGCAAGCACGGCCTCGATGGCAGCCAGCACGGCGTCGTGCGCGGCACGGTAGCCGAGAAAATCGAGCATCATCGCGCCGCACCAGATCTGGCCGATGGGGTTGGCAATGCCCTGCCCCGCAATGTCGGGCGCCGAGCCATGCACGGGCTCGAACAGCGAGGGCATGGTGCGGGTGGGGTTCAGGTTGGCGCTGGGTGCGATGCCGATGGTGCCGGTGCAGGCCGGGCCCAGATCCGAAAGGATGTCGCCAAACAGGTTGCTGGCCACCACCACATCAAAGAAGTCAGGGCGCTGCACGAAGTGGGCCGTGAGGATGTCGATGTGGAATTTGTCCACCTTCACATCCGGGTAGGCCTTGGCCATCTCGGCCACACGCTCGTCCCAGTAGGGCATGGTGATGGCGATGCCGTTGGACTTGGTGGCGCTGGTCAGGTGCTTGTTGGGGCGCGACTGGGCCAGGTCGAAGGCGAACTTCAGTACGCGGTCCACGCCGTGGCGGGACATAACCGTCTCCTGCATCACGATCTCGCGCGGGGTGCCTTCGTACATGCGGCCACCGATGCTGGAGTATTCGCCTTCGGTGTTCTCGCGCACGATCAGCATGTCAATCTCGCCGGGCAACCGGGGCGATCCGTCACGTCGCACCACGGGCGCGATCACGCCGGGCATGAGGCGCGCGGGGCGCAGGTTGATGTACTGGTCGAACTCGCGGCGAAACAGCAGCAGCGAACCCCAGAGCGAGACATGGTCGGCAATCTTCTCGGGCCAGCCCACGGCGCCAAAGTAGATCGCCTCATGGCCGCCGATCTGCTCCTTCCAGTTGTCGGGCAGCATCTTGCCGTGCTTCTCGTAGTAGTCCCAGCTCGAGAAGTCGAAATGGTCGAAGTGCAGGTCGATGCCGAACTTGCGCGCTGCCGCGTCCAGCACGCGCAGACCCTCGGGCATGACCTCTTTGCCAATGCCGTCACCAGCAACGACTGCAATGCGATGCTTCGCCATTCAAATGCTCCTGAAAGTATAGCAACCAGCGCTTATCCATCAAGCGCCTGCGACCAAAAAATCTGGAATTACTTGACACGGGCCCGGATTTCCGGGAGCGCCTTCTGCAGGTAATACACCATGGACCAGACCGTGAGCACGGCAGAAATCCAGATCAGCCAGGTGCCCCACACCCCGGTGTCGATCACGCCGAACAGGCGCCCGTCATACAACAGGAAAGGGATGGCCGTCATCTGCACCGTGGTCTTGAGCTTGCCGATCATGTGCACGGCCACGCTCTTGCTGGCACCGATCTGCGCCATCCACTCGCGCAGGGCCGAAATCGCGATCTCTCGGCCGATGATGATGAGCGCCACGAACACATCGGCGCGCTGCAGGTGCACCAGCACCAAGAGCGATGCGCACACCAGGAACTTGTCGGCCACCGGGTCCAGAAAAGCGCCAAAAGACGAGGTCTGGTTGAGCTTGCGCGCCAGAAAGCCGTCGAGCCAGTCGGTGGCGGCAAACACCACGAACATCACGGTGGCGATGAGATTGCGCGTGGACGGGTCGAGCGGCGCGTAGAACACCCCCACAATCAAAGGTATCGCGACGATGCGCGTCCAGGTCATGATGGTGGGAATGGTGAAAAACATGGACGTGATTGTGTCACGCTGGCTTGGTGGATATCAGCGCAGTGCGCGATAGATCTCTTCGGCCAGTTCGCGCGAAATGCCGTCCACCGTCACCAGGTCTTCGACGCTGGCCGCCGCCACGCCCCGCACACCGCCAAAGCGCTGCAGCAGCCGCGCGCGCTTCTTGGGTCCCACGCCGGCAATTTCTTCGAGCTGCCCGCCGCCCACGCGCACCTTGGCGCGCGCCGCGCGCATGCCGGTGATGGCAAAGCGGTGGGCCTCGTCGCGGATCTGCGCCACCAGCATCAGCGCGGCCGAATCCTTGCCCAGATAGACTTTTTCGCGCCCATCGGCAAACACCAGCTCTTCCAGGCCCACCTTGCGGCCCTCGCCTTTTTCCACGCCCACGATGCGCGTGAGGTCCAGCCCCAGCGCGGTGAACACCTCGCGCGCCACCGCCACCTGGCCTTTGCCGCCGTCGAGCAGCACCAGATCGGGCAGGCGCGCCTGGCCGCTGGGTCGGGCAGCCTCTTCTGCCCCCGGCGCAGGGTTGGCGGCATAGTCGATGCCCCCCGCTTCGCGCGCGGCTTCGGCCACCTTGCTATAGCGGCGCGTGAGCACCTGCCGCATGGCAGCGTAGTCGTCGCCGCCGGTGATGCCCTCGATCTTGTAGCGGCGGTATTCGCTGCTCTGCATCTTGTGGTGGTGAAACACCACGCAAGATGCCTGCGTGGATTCGCCCGCCGTGTGCGAGATGTCGAAACACTCGATGGTGAGCTGGTCCAGATCTTCCGGCGGCAAATCCAGTGCCTCGGCCAGGGCCCGCGTGCGGGCCTGCTGCGAGCCCTCCTCGGCCAGCAGGCGGGCCAGCTGCAGGTCGGCGTTCTTTTGCGCCATGTCCAGCCAGGCGCGGCGCTGCTCGCGCGGCTGGTGGATGGCGCTCACGCGCAGGCCGCTTTGCTCGGTCAGCGCCGCCAGCAGGGCCTTGTCCACCGGCACGCTGGTCACCAGCAGCGGGGGCACGGGCACACCGATGTAGTGCTGGGCGATAAAGGCCTGCAGCACCAGCACCTCCACGGGCGGCACGGGCCGGGCGGCTGCAGGTGCCGCCTCGTCGCCTTCCTGCGCAAAAACTCCGGCCGCATCCTCTACATGCACAGGAAAGTACGGCCGGTCGCCCAGATGGCGCCCGCCGCGCACCATGGCCAGGTTCACGCAGGCGCGGCCACCCTGCACGCGCACGGCCAGGATGTCCACATCCTTGTCATCCACCGTTTCAATCGATTGCTGGTGCAGCACGCGCGACAGCGCCTGGATCTGGTTGCGTACCTCGGCGGCCTGCTCGAATTCGAGCTTGTCGGAATGCGCCATCATGCGCGCCTCCAGCGCCTGCAGCAGCGTATGGGTTTCGCCGCGCAGCAGCGCCTCGGCGTGCTGCACGTCGGCCGCATAGGCTTCGGGTGAAATCAGGTTGACGCAGGGCCCGGTGCAACGCTTGATCTGGTACAGCAGGCAGGGCCGCGTGCGGTTGGCAAACACCGTGTCTTCGCAGGTGCGCAGCCGGAACACCTTTTGCAGCAGCTGGATGGTTTCCTTGACCGCCCAGGCGCTGGGGTACGGGCCGAAGTAGCGGTGCTTTTTATCGACCGCACCCCGGTAGTAGGCCATGCGCGGAAACACCTGACCCGGTGCGTCGCTGCGGCTGCCCGATCCGGGTACGCCGGTGATCTTGAGGTAGGGATAGCTCTTGTCGTCGCGGAACAGGATGTTGAACTTGGGGTTCAGCGTCTTGATGAGGTTGTTTTCGAGCAGCAGCGCCTCGGCCTCGGAGCGCACCACCGTGGTCTCCATGCGCGCGATCTTGCTGACCATGTGGCCGATGCGCGTGCCGCCATGGTTCTTCTGGAAGTAGCTGGAGACGCGCCGCTTGAGGTTGAGCGCCTTGCCCACGTAGAGCAGCGCATCCTGCGCGTCGAAATAGCGGTAGACACCCGGCAGCGCCGGCAGCGCAGCCACCTGCGCCAGGAGTTCTTCGGAATGCACATCAGACATGGCGCGTATTGTGGCCGCGCGCCAGGCCCCCTTGAGAAACCACCACCCGAACGCTACTATTTACATAGCTACCAGCGCAATAAAACATGCGCCAGCAGCCTATTGGAGCATTATTCTGCTTCGATCTTGGCGCTCTTCACCACGCTGGCCCAGCTGGCCAGATCGGTCTTGACCTTCTCGCCCAGCTGCGCGGGGCTTTGGTAGTCGGCCGTCGCGCCCTGCTCCTGCGCCTTTTGCTTGAAGGCAGCGCTCTGCACCACGGTACGGATGTCGGCGGTGAGCTTGTCCACCACCGGTTTGGGCACACCAGCCGGCGCAAAGAGCGCAAACCACGACGTGGCGTTCACACCGGGGTAGCCCGCCTCGGCCGTGGTGGGCGCATCGGGCAGGCTGGGCAGGCGCTCCTTGCCGGTCACGGCCAGGACGCGCAGCTTGCCGCTGGCGATATGGGGCATGAAAGGCGGCGCGGTGCCAAACGTCAGGTCGACCTGGCCGCCCAGCAGGTCCTGCAGCGCGGGGCCCGTGCCTTTGTAGGGCACATGGACCATCTTGATGCCGCCCTGCTGCTCCAGCATGGCACCGGTCACATGCTGCAGCGAACCGTTGCCCGAAGAGGCGTAGTTGAGCTTGCCCGGGTTGGCCTTGGCGTAGGCCATCAGCTCAGGCAAGGACTTCACCGGCAGGTCATTGCGCACCACGATGATCTGCGGCGCCGAAATCACGTTGGCAACCGGCTGAAAGTCGCTCTGCGCCCACTGGGCCACCTTGGTCAGGTGGGGCGAGATCACGTGGTAGCCCGAGTACTGCATGAACAGCGTGTAACCATCGGCCTCGGCGCGCTTGACGATGCTGGCCGCAATGTTGCCATTGCCACCGCCCTTGTTGTCCACCACCACCGACTGACCCAGCACCGGGCCCAGGGCCTGCGCCACCATGCGCGCCGACAGGTCGGTGGTGCCGCCGGCGGCGGTGGGCACCACCATGGTCACAGGTTTGGTGGGGTAGGCGCCTTGCGCCCAGGCGGCGCTGCCCAGGCCTAGACCCAGCACGGTGATGGCCAGGGTGGTGAATGGCTGGCGATGGATTTTCATGCGGTGTCTCCGTTTGCACTGTTGTTGAATATTGTCCGGCGGGGCGGCGAGCTTGCAGCCACCGCCCATCCCATCAATCGACCGTGGCGCCGGTGTCCTTGACGACCCGGCTCCACTTGGGCAGGTCGGACTGAACCAGCGCGCCCAACTGTGCGGCCGTGCCCTTGAAGGGTTCGCAGCCCACGGCGGCCAGTTTCTCGACCACGTCCTTGTGCTCCAGTGCACGGGCCACTTCGGCCTGCAGCATTGCCACGATGGACGCGGGTGTGCCGGCCGGGGCAAACAGCGCGTACCAGGGCGCCTGGCCAAAGCCCTTGAGGGTTTCGCCAATAGTGGGCGCGTCGGGCAATGCAGCCACACGCTTCTCGTTGACCACACCCAGCACCTTGAGCTTGCCCGCCTTGATGAAGGCAATGGCCGAGGGCAGGCTTTGCACCGACAGGGGCACCTGCCCGCCCACCACATCGGTGGCGGCCGCCGCCGAGCCCTTGTAGGGAATGTGCTGCAGCTGGATGCCTGCGGCCTTTTGCAGCATCTCGCCGATCAGGTGGTTCAGCGTGCCATTGCCTGCTGAAGCGATCGAATACTTGCCGGGGCTGGCCTTGGCCAGCGCAACCATCTCCGCCACGGTGTTGGCGGGAAAGGATGGGTGCGCCACCAGCACATAGCCTGCCGTGGCCACGGGCGCCACGGGCGTGAAGTCCTTCACCGGATCAAAGCCGGGGTTCTTGTACAGCGCGGGGCCAATGACGTGGGCGCTGTCGGCGGTGAGCATCAGCGTGTAGCCATCGTTGCGCGCGCGGGCCGTGGCGGTGGTGGCCAAGGTGCCGCCCGCGCCGGGGCGGTTGTCCACGATCACGCTCTGGCCCAGCTGCTCGGTGAGTTTTTGCGCCAGCACGCGGGCGATGGCATCGTTGGCGCCGCCAGCGGCCTGGGGCACCACCACGGTAATGGGCTTGGAGGGGAACTTGTCCTGTGCCCCCACTGCCAAGGAAGCAGAGCACAGCACGGCGGCGGTGAAGAGGCGGCGGGACAGCGCGGTGGGATGGAAGGTCATGGTTTTTGTCTCCTGGAGTTATGTATTCAACGGGAAAGCGCTCTTTCGCGAATGGCTTCGAAATCGGCAGGCACCGGGTGCAGCGCCAGGCGCGGCCCCGCCTTGGCGATCTGGCTGGGAATGTCGTGACCGATGAGCGCGGGCAGGCGCTGCGCGGCGCCAATGAGCTGCGCCAGATCCACACCCGTGTCATAGCCCATGAGCTGCAGCGCATGCACGATCTCCTCGCTGCACGCATTGCCGCTGGCACCCGGCGCATAGGGGCAGCCGCCCAGGCCGCCCAGCGAGGCATCGAACCGGTCGGCGCCCGCGTCGATGGCTGCCAGCACATTGGCCAGGCCCATGCCGCGCGTATTGTGGAAATGCAGCGTGAAATCCACGCCCGGCCAGCGCGCACGGGCAGCGGCCGTGAGCTGGTGCACCTGCGTGGGGTAAGCCATGCCCGTGGTATCGCACAGCGTGACGCCGCGCACGCCCAGATCGGCAAAACGCTGCACCCAGCCCAGCACCTCGGCCGGTGCCACATCGCCCTCCATGGGGCAGCCGAACACGCAGGACAGCGAGACATTCACCGCCACGCCCGCCGACTGTGCCATGGCCACCACCTGCGCCAGCGCAGCAAACGACTGGGCCTGTGTCATGCGCAGGTTGGCCAGGTTGTGCGTGGAACTCACCGACATCACGAGGTTGAGCTCATCGGTGCGCGCCTCGATGGCGCGCTCGGCACCGCGCAGATTGGGCACCAGCGCGGTGTAGACGGTGCCGGGGCGGCGCGTGATCTCGCGCATGACGATCTCGGCATCTTTCAGCGCCGGGATGGCTGCGGGCGAGGTGAACGAGGTGACCTCGATCTTGGACAGGCCCGCATTCGACAGCGCATTCACCAGCGCGATCTTGTCCTCGGTGGGCACAAAGGCCTGCTCCATCTGCAGGCCGTCGCGCGTGCCCACTTCCTGGATGTGGATGCGACGGCCCGCGCCCTGCCACACGGTGTTGGATGCACTCATTGAATCACTCCCTTGCTGCGCAGCAGCGCAATCTGTTCGACCGTCAGGCCCGCCTCTGCCAGCACGGCATCGGTGTCGTCGCCCAGGTGCGGCGCACTGCTGCGGATGGTGCCGGGCGTGGCCGAGAGCTTGGGCACGATACCGGGCACCTCCACCGTGTAGCCATCGCGCGTGGTCTGCGAGAGCAGCATGTCGCGGGCGCGGTAGTGCGGGTCTTCGGCAATGTCCTTGGCGGTGTAGACCTTGCCGGCGGGCACGCGGGCGGCGCCCAGGGCATCCAGCACCTGCTGCACGGTGCGCTGCGCGCTCCAGGCGCCGATGGCAGCGTCGAGTTCTTGCACGCGCGCCACGCGGCCCGCGTTGTCGGCCAGATCCGGCGCGGCGGCCAGATCGGGACGGCCAATGGTATCCATCAGCCGCTTGAAGATGCTGTCGCCATTGCCCGCCACCAGCACCCAGCCGTCCTGGCAGGGGTAGGCGTTGGACGGGGCGATGCCCGGCAGCGCGCTGCCTGCGGCCTCGCGCACGGCGCCAAAGGCGCTGTATTCGGGGATCAGGCTTTCCATTACGTTGAACACGGCCTCGTGCAGCGCCACGTCGATCACCTGGCCCTGGCCGCCGTTGACCTTGCGGTGGTACAGCGCCATGAGCACGCCGATGGTGCCGTGCAGCGCCGCCAGCGTGTCGCCAATCGACACGCCCATGCGCACCGGCACGCGGCCGGGCTCGCCGGTGAGGTGGCGCAGCCCGCCCATGGCCTCACCAATCACGCCAAAGCCCGGCAGGTCGCGGTAGGGGCCGGTCTGGCCATAGCCCGAGATGCGCAGCATCACCAGGCCGGGGTTGAGCGCCTGCAGCTCCTGCGGCGACATGCCCCAGCCTTCCAGCGTGCCGGGGCGGAAGTTCTCGATCAGCACATCGGCCTCGGCAATCAGCTGGCGGGCAATATCCTGGCCCTCCTTCTGGCGCAGGTCCAGCGCCACCGAGCGCTTGTTGCGCGACTGCACCTGCCACCAGACCGAAGTGCCTTCCTTGATGAGGCGCCAGTTGCGCAGCGGGTCACCGGTCTCGGGGGCTTCGATCTTGATCACATCGGCGCCAAACTCGCCCAGCGTCTTGCCGCAAAACGGCCCGGCGATGAGCTGGCCCATTTCGACCACGCGCACGCCAGCGAGGGCGGCAGGGCTGAGGTCCTGAAGTGATTGCGGCGAATTCATGCAGTGTCGTCTCCGCAGGCATGCAGCCTGTGTGGGTCTGGCCCGCATCATGCGCAGGCCCGCGCCAGCCGTAAAACGCTGATGCACGAAGCTGCCATCGCAAACCGGCATGGCGACAAGGTACCATCAACGCACCCCATGAAACTCGACCCCGTCTCCCTGCGCCTGTTCGTTGCCGTGATGGAAGAAAACACCATCGCCGCCGCCGCCGCGCGCGAACACCTGGCGGCATCGGCCGTGAGCCGACGCCTGGCCGACCTGGAGGCCGCACTGCAGGTGGCACTGTTCACCCGCAGCAACCGCGGCACCGAGCCCACGGCGGCGGCGTTTACCCTGCTGAACCTGGCGCGCGGCGTGCTCAACGACCTCGATGGCATTGCCAACCAGATGCGCGAATTCGGCAGTGGCGTGCGCGGCCATGTGCGCGTGGTGGCCAACATCTCGGCCATCACGCAGTTCCTGCCGGGCGAGCTGCAGAGCTTTCTGGCGCTGCACCCGCAGGTCGATGTGCGCCTGCAGGAACAGATCAGCACGGCGATTGCGCGGTCGGTGGCCGAGAACGCCGCCGATGTGGGCATCCTCAACCATGGCAACTATGGCGAGCGCATCACGCTGCTGCCCTACCGCAGCGACGAACTGGTGCTGATCGTGCCCACGGGCCACCTGCTGGCCCGGCGCAAGGCGGTGCGCCTGGCCGAAGCCCTGCCCTTTGCCTTTGTCGGCATGCACCCGGGCAGCGCCGTCAACAACCAGCTCATGCGCGCCGCCGCCGAGGTGGACCTGCCCCTGCGGCTGCGCATCCAGGTCACCAGCTACGACGCGCTGTGCCTGATGGTGGCCGCCGGCCTGGGCATTGGCGTGATGCCGCGCGGCAGCGCCTCGCTCTACCGCGGCACGCTGGCCATCCGGGCCATCACGCTGAACGAACCTTGGGCGCAGCGGCGGCTGATGCTGTGCGTGCGCGCCGAGGAATCCCTCTCCAGCGTCGCGCGGCTGCTGGTGGACCACCTGCGCAATCCGCCGCACGCGGCCGCCACACCATGACCGCGCCCTTCGCCGCCCTGCAATGGGATGTTTTCTGCCGCGTGATCGACAACTTTGGCGACATCGGCGTGTGCTGGCGCCTGGCCACACAATTGGCCGGGCAAGGCCAGCGGGTGCGCCTGTGGGTGGACGACGCCTCGGCCCTGCAATGGATGGCACCCCACGGCTGCCCGGGCGTACAGGTGCGCGCCTGGGACGCGCCCGTGCCGGCCCCCCACGAGGCCCCGCCCGACGTGATGCTGGAAGCTTTCGGCTGCGAGATTGCTCCTGAATTCATAGCTTACAGCGTACAACAGGCAATCACCAGGGGTCAAAAACCTGTCTGGATCAACCTCGAATACCTGTCGGCAGAGGCGTACGTGGAGCGCAACCACCGGCTGCCCTCCCCCCTGCTCACCGGCCCCGCCGCCGGCGGGACCCGCTGGTTTTTCTATCCCGGCTTCACCCCCGCCACCGGCGGCCTGCTCCGCGAGCCCGATCTGATGGCCCGGCGCGAAGCGTTCGACCGCAGCGACTGGCGCGCCGCGCACGCAGCGGCCTTCGGCCTGGGCGATATCGGGCCAGAGCACCGCTGGGTGTCGCTGTTCTGCTACGAGCCCGCCGCCCTGCCCGCTCTGCTGGGGCAATGCCAGGCGCAGCCCACGCAGTTGCTGGTCACCCCCGGCCGCCCCACGGCGGCTGTGCAGGCAGTTCTGGCAGAAGACAGAGGCGAAATCGCCCTCCAGCGCTTATCGGACCAGCGCGAGCAGCTAACTGTTTCATACCTTCCGCACCGCCCGCAGGCGGCATTCGACGAGATGCTCTGGGCCTGCGACTTCAACGCCGTGCGCGGCGAGGATTCGCTGGTGCGGGCACTGTGGGCCGGGCAGGCGCTGGTGTGGCACATCTACCCGCAGCATGACAACGCCCACCACGACAAGCTGTGGGCCTTTCTCGACTGGCTGCAGGCCTCCGCATCGCTGCGGCAATTCCACGCCACCTGGAACGGGCTGGACAACGCACCGCTGCAATGGCCCGACGACAACACCCTGTCGGAGTGGACCGCCTGCATTGCCGCCGCCCGCGCACGCCTTCTGACGCAGGACAATCTGGTGGCACAACTTTTGGGCTTTGTCGCCGAAAAACGGTAAAATTCAAGGCTTTGCGCAAAACGGGTGCGGCACATCGGTGCAAGCCCCGAGCGCATTCCCGCCGCGGAACATGCATTGGCACGGCGCGCCTTCAGCCCCTGAAGGTCACCCGCCCCTGCGTTGAGCGGCCCCAACCCAAGCAACCTGCTATGAAAATCGCTCAAGAAATCCGCGCCGGCAACGTCATCATGCACGGCAAGGACCCCATGGTCGTCCTCAAGACCGAATACGCCCGCGGCGGCCGCGGCGCCGCCACCGTGCGCATGAAGCTCAAGAGCCTGATCGCCAACTTCGGCACAGAAATCGTGTTCAAGGCCGACGACAAGATCGACAACGTCATCCTCGACAAGAAGGAGTGCACCTACTCCTACTTCGCCGATCCGTTGTATGTGTGCATGGACGCCGACTACAACCAGTACGAAGTCGAAGCCGAAAATATGGGCGATGCCCTGAACTACCTCGAAGATGGCATGGCCCTGGAAGTGGTGTTCTACGACGGCAAGGCCATCTCGGTCGAGCTGCCCACCAGCGTAGAGCGCGAAATCACCTGGACCGAACCCGCCGTCAAGGGCGACACCTCCGGCAAGGTTCTCAAGCCCGCCAAGATCGCCACCGGCTTCGAAGTGCCCGTGCCGCTGTTCGTCAGCCAGGGCGACAAGATCGAAATCGACACCCGCACCGGCGAATACCGCAAGCGCGTCTGAGGCTTGCGCCTCCGCCCAACAAAAAGGCTTCCCGAGGGAAGCCTTTTTTACTGGTCATATTTGGTTCTAGCGTTTGATGGAAAATCGCCAGCAACCATTCAAACCATAGCAACCGCAGCGACCAACAGGATCACACCGGCACGGCCACCAGGTCATGCCCCTGCGTGCCCACGATGCGCGCACGCGTGAATTCACCCACCTTGAGTTGCTTGCTGATCTTCTCCGGTGGCAGCAGATGCACCACGCCATCAATCTCGGGTGCGTCGGCATAGCTGCGGCCCCGGCCGCCCTTCTTGCCCAAAGCGGGGGCATGGTCCACCAGCACCTGCATGGTGGCGCCCACGCGGCGCTGCAGCTTGGCAATCGACACCTCTTCGGCCACCGCCATGAAGCGGGCGCGGCGCTCTTCGCGCACTTCCAGGGGCAGCATGCCGGGCAGCTCGTTGGCGGCAGCGCCGTTCACGTCGCTGTAGGCAAAGCAGCCCGCGCGATCGATCTGCGCCTCGCGCACGAAGCCGAGCAGGTGCTGGAACTCTTCTTCCGTTTCGCCCGGAAAGCCCGCGATGAAGGTGCTGCGGATGACCAGCTCGGGACAGGCCTCGCGCCAGCGCTGGATGCGCTCCAGGTTGCGCTCGCCGCTGGCAGGGCGCTTCATGCGCTTCAAGACATCGGGGTGGCTGTGCTGGAACGGCACGTCCAGGTACGGCAGCACCTTGCCCGTGGCCATGAGCGGGATGATCTCGTCCACGCTGGGGTACGGGTACACATAGTGCAAACGCACCCAGGCGCCATAGGGCTCGGCGATCTCGCCCAGCGTCTGCACCAGCTCCAGCATGCGCGTCTTGACAGGCTTGCCATCCCAGAAACCGGTGCGGTATTTCACGTCCACGCCATAGGCCGACGTGTCCTGGCTGATCACCAGCAACTCCTTCACGCCGCCTTCGAACAGCGCCTTGGCCTCGCTGAGCACATCCCCCACCGGGCGCGACACCAGGTCGCCGCGCATCGACGGGATGATGCAGAAGGTGCAGCGGTGGTTGCAGCCCTCGCTGATCTTCAGATACGCATAGTGCCTGGGCGTGAGCTTGATGCCCGCCACGCCGAAACTGCCCGGCACCAGGTCCAGAAATGGATCGTGCGGCTTGGGCAGGTTCAGGTGCACGGCATCCATCACCTCCTGCGTGGCATGCGGGCCGGTGACGGCGAGCACGCTGGGGTGCATCTCGCGCACCATGTTGCCGCCACCCTCGCCCGCGCGCGCGCCCAGGCAACCGGTGACGATGACCTTGCCGTTCTCGGCCAGTGCCTCACCGATGGTGTCCAGGCTTTCCTTGACGGCATCGTCAATGAAGCCGCAGGTGTTGACGATGACGAGATCGGCACCGTCGAAGGTTTTGGAGGTTTCGTAACCCTCTGCGCTCAGTTGCGTCAGGATCAGTTCGGAATCGGTCAGCGCCTTGGGGCAGCCGAGACTGACGAATCCGACCTTGGGGATTTTTTGGGGGGAGAGTGCTTCGCTCATATCCCTGTATTGTCCCAGTTCCAGCACCGGGCAGGTTGGCAAGGGCTGATCCAACCCTTTTTCAGCGCTTCAAACCAAAGGCGCCGAGCATCTGCTCGGTCTGCTTTTGCATCTGCTCCTGCATCTGGGTCAGCATGGACTGCGACTGCTCGACATAGTTGCCCATCATGCTCTTGAGCATGGGCGACTGCAGGCTCATGAACTGCGCCCACATCTCTGGCGTCACGCTTTGGGACTGCTCGGCCAGCTTGGCCTGCACCTCGGTGAAGGCCTGCACATTCTTCTCCAGATAGGCGCCCATGAAGCCCTGCATCGCGTGGCCGTAGAAGCGGATGATGTTGGCCAGCACCGCCTCGGTGAACATGGGCGCACCGCCCGCTTCCTCCTCCAGAATGATCTGCAGCAGAATGCTGCGCGTGAGGTCTTCGCCCGTCTTGGCATCGCGCACCACCACGTTCTGGTGCTCCATGACAAGCTGGCGCACTTCGGCCAGGGTGATGTAGGTGGAGGTATCCGTGTCGTACAGGCGGCGGTTGGGGTATTTCTTGATCACGCGCTGCGCTATCTTGGCGGCGGGGGCGCTTTTCTTGTCGGGCACTACGGACTCCTCGGGCCTGATGCCCATTTATTGCAGTGCAACAGATTCTAGAGAGTGAGGAGCACTGTGCCGGCGAAGGATTACCCTGATGGTCCCGCGCGACCCAAGCCGCGAATGCTGCCCCTACGGCGCCACTAGCGCACGCGGTACGCTCCACCCCTGGGATGATTGCAATGTGCAAGATGGCGAGGCAGCGCCCCAACTACTTCAATCCACAGCGATACCAACAAAAAAGCCTCCCAGACCGTTGATCTGGAAGGCTTTGTACCAATGGTGAGTTGGTAGGCGCGATTGGACTCGAACCAACGACCCCCACCATGTCAAGGTGGTGCTCTAACCAGCTGAGCTACGCGCCTGTCGTTGTTTAGACAGCGATTATAGCCATAAAAACCAGCCGGTTTGGCTGGCTCTTCAACAAATCATGGGCAGAGCATCACCATCATTCGCGGATACCGGCACGCAACTCAGCGCCGCCGTGCAGCGCGCACCCCCGCAACGCTGGCCACAATGCCCAGCACCTTGTTCAGCCGCCCGGAATCGGCAACCTCCACGGTGAAGGTCATCCAGGCCGTGCCCTTGACCGACTGGGTCTGCACGCCGATGACATTGGTCTTTTCCCTGGCAAACACTTCGGAGATGTCGCGCAGCAGACCCTGGCGATCGGTCGCTTCCACCGCCACGTCCACGGGATACACCGCAGCACCTGCGGCGGATTTGGGCTTGCCCCATTCGACTTCAATCACCCGCTCGCTGTTGCGCGCCGCCATCTCCCGGAAATTGCTGCAATCTGCCCGGTGCACGCTCACGCCCTTGCCCCGGGTGACAAAGCCGCGGATATCGTCAGGTGGCGCAGGCTTGCAGCACTTGGCCAGCTGGGTCATGAGGGAGTCGATCCCCACCACCAGCACGCCACCCTTGGGGGCGGCATCGTTGGTGCGGGTCTTTTTCAGCAGCAGGTAATCGTCGGGCTGCAGTACCGGCTCTGGCGGGCGCAAAAGGGTTTCGATGCTGCGCAGTGAAAACTCGTCCTTGCCCACCACCTCGAACAGCGCGTCGGCCGACTTGAACCCCAGCTGTACCGCCAGGTCGTCCAGCTTCATGGCGGTCTTGCCTTCGCGCTGCAGCAGCTTCTCCACCGCCTCGCGCCCCCGGGCCACCGTTTCGTGGGTTGCCTGGGCATTGAACCAGGCACGCACCTTGGCCTTGGCCCGGTTGCTGGTGAGGTAGCCCAGCTCGGCATTGAGCCAGTCGCGCGAGGGGCGGCCTTCCTTGACGGTGGTGATTTCCACGGTCTGACCATTCTGCAGCGGCGTATTGAGCGGCACCATGGCGCCGTCCACCTTGGCGCCGCGGCACCGATGGCCGAGGCTCGTGTGCACGGCATAGGCAAAGTCCACGGGTGTGGCGCCCTGGGGCAACTCGACCACGGCGGCTTCGGGGGTCAGCACGTAGATGCGGTCGTCAAACAGGCCCCGGTTTTGCGCCGTTCCGACAAGGTCGCGCTCCCAGGCCAGCAACTGGCGCAGCACCGCGATCTTGGCGTCGTATTCGCCGCTGGCCGACACGCCTGCATAGCCCTTGCTGCCCGCCTCCTTGTAGGCCCAGTGCGCCGCCACGCCGTGCTCGGCGTGGTCGTGCATGGCCTGGGTGCGGATCTGGATCTCGATCGGTTTGCCGGCAGCGTCGCGCACGATGGTGTGCAGCGACTGGTAGCCATTGGGCTTGGGGCGCGCGATGTAGTCGTCGAACTCTTCCACGATGGGCGTGAACTGCTCGTGCACCCAGCTCAGGGCGGCATAGCAGTCCTTGACCGATGGCACCACCACGCGCAGCGCACGGATGTCCAGCACCTGGTCGAAATTGAGCGACTTGCCGCGCATCTTCTTGACGATGCTGTAGATGTGCTTGGGCCGCCCCTGCACGCTGGCACTGATGCTGCGCGCGCGCAGGTCGGACTCCAGCCGCGTGCGCAGCTGTTCCATGTAGACCTCGCGCTCCCCGCGCTTTTCGTCCAACAGGCGGGCTACTTCCTTGTAGGTGTCGGGTTCCAGGAAACGGAACGACAGGTCCTCAAGCTCCCATTTCACCTGCCAGATGCCCAGCCGGTTGGCCAGCGGGGCAAACACCTGCAACGATTCGCGCGCCAGGCTGGGCGACACGGGGCGCTTGCTGGCGGCATGGAACCGCAGTGTCTGCAGTCGGGACGCCAGGCGCAGCATGACCACGCGCAGATCGCGCGAAAACGCCAGCAGCATCTTGCGCACGTTCTCGGTCTGCACCGCCGGGTCGTCCAGCTGCTGGGCCCCCCGCGCCTGGCGCTGCACACGCATGAGCTTGGTGGTTTCCACTGCCAGGGCCGCAAAGTTGTCGCCAAAGGCCTTGGCGATCACCTCCTGGGGCTTGTTCAGGTGTCCGCAGGCATACACCAGGTAGCTGGCCGCCTGCATGGCCTCCGATCCGCCAATGACCTTGAGGATGGCGGCCACGGCGTCCGCATGGGCCAGTGTGTTTTCACCGGAATCGAGCGTCTCGCCCGCCATGAGGGGCTCGGCAAAGGCGCGCGCCCGCGCCAGGGCATTGACCTGCTCGGGCAATATGTGGGCCGTTGCAGCAATGAGCTGTGGCAAGGTGTCGGCGGTGGCTGCCTGCACAGCGGCGGCAGGAGGGTGCGTTTTCATGCGGCCACCGCCGCTTCCGGTGCCAGCAAAAAGTCGGTGACGGCCGTCACCTGGTCTTGCGCCATCAAGGTGGGTGCGTGCCCCACGCCCTCGAACTCCACCAGCCGCGCCTTCGGCCCGCGCCGCGCCATGGCCTGGGCGGTTTCTGGCGCCAGCAGGTCGGACTGCGCGCCGCGCAGCAGCAACGTGCGCGCCTGGATGCGGTCATACAGCTGCCACAGCTGCCGTGCCCCGGCGGCAGAGGCCTCGGGCGTCATGGTTCCAAAGGACTGCGCAATGGCGGGGTCGTAATGCAGCGCCAGGCCGCCGGCCGGCAAGGCCCGCACCATGGGCCGCGACAGCTCCAGCCACTGCGCAGCGGTGTGCGGGCCAAAACTCGACGAAATCGCCCACATGGCATCGGCTGCCTGCTGCAGCGAATCAAAGCGGACGGGAGCCCCCAGATACTGGCCGATGCGCTGCAAGGCATCCCATTCGATGGCGGGGCCGACATCATTGAGCACCAGCCGGCGTACCGGCACGGTCAGCGGCCACAGGCTCCCCACACCGGTGGCGGGTTGGTCGGCAGAGGTGGACTCATCGGCCACGCCCAGCCCCGGCTGGCCGCACAGGGCCATGCCGATCAGGCCGCCCATGCTGGTGCCCACCCAGTCCAGCGTCTGCACCGGGGCCTGCCGCTGCAGGTGGCCCAGCAAGGCCAGCATGTCGGCGGCGTACTGGGGAATCTGGTAGCCAGCGGGATCTTCCAGCCAGTCGCTCTGGCCGCGGCCGACCACGTCTGGGCAAATGACCCGTGCATGGCGGCTGAGCGCGCGCGCCAGGGTGTCGAAATCCCGCCCCTGGCGCGTGAGGCCATGCACGCACACCACCACATGCGGATGGGCCGGGTTTCCGGTGCTGTTCCACTCCCAGTACGCCATGCGATGCTGCGCTTGCGGGCTGGCCAGCGCACGCCCATGGGGGCCCGCCTCGGAGGCAGCGCCAGGGCACAGTACGTAGTTCAGCGTAGGTTCAATCATGGGTGCGGGATCTGGCGACAGCGTTCGATAATTGCTGCGTTGCATCGTAATTCATTCGGAGAGACTCCCATGCTCAAAGGCAAAACCGCACTCGTTACCGGCTCCACCAGTGGCATCGGCCTGGGCATCGCCAAAGCCCTGGCGCGCCAGGGCGCCAACATCGTGCTCAATGGTTTTGGCGACGTGGACGGCCCGCGTGCCGAGGTGCTGGCGGCCGGTCAGGCGGCAGGTGCCCAGGTGGCCTACCACGGCGCCGACATGAGTCGCGCAGCCGACATCGAAGACATGATGAAGTACAGCGCCGCACAGTTCGGGCGCGTGGACATCCTCGTGAACAACGCCGGCATCCAGCATGTGGCAAGCATCCAGGATTTTCCGGTGGAGCGCTGGGACGCCATCATCGCCATCAACCTGACCAGCGCCTTTCATACCTCCCGCCTGGCCCTGCCCGCCATGCAGGCGGCCAACTGGGGCCGCATCATCAACGTGGCCTCGGTGCACGGGCTGGTGGGCTCGGCGCAAAAGTCGGCCTATGTGGCGGCCAAGCATGGCATCGTGGGCCTGACCAAGGTGACGGCACTCGAAAACGCCGCTTCAGGCATCACCTGCAACGCCATCTGCCCCGGCTGGGTGCTGACGCCGCTGGTGCAAAAGCAGGTGGACGCCAAGGCCGCAGAACGCGGCATCTCGAACGAAGAAGCCAAGCGGCTGCTGCTGGGCGAAAAAGAGCCGTCCATGCAGTTCACCACACCCGATGAGCTGGGCGAGCTGGCCGTGTTCTTCTGCTCCCCTGCCGCCAACAACGTGCGCGGCGTGGCCTGGAACATGGACGGCGGCTGGGCAGCGCAGTAAGCCATGGCCCTGGGGCGCAGCGCCCCGCCTTGCTGCAGTTCTGCCGGATTTCAAAGACTGCGCAAGGCCAATCCCATCCCTCATGCTGCCGCACGCGCCCAGCCCTTGGCGGCCTGCGTGTCGCGCACGGGCGGCAGGCCGAACAGCCGGCCGTACTCGCGCGTGAACTGGGAAACGCTCTCATAGCCTACGGCAAAAGCCGCACTGCTGGCGCTGGCCCCCTCGGACAGCATCAACCGCCGCGCCTCGATCAGACGCAGCTGCTTCTGGAACTGCAGCGGCGAAAGCGATGTGACCGCCCTGAAATGCTGATGAAAGGACGACGCGCTCATGCCTGCCAGCGCAGCCAGGCTCTCCACCGGCAGGGGCTGCGCAAAGTCGGCACGCAGCACCGCCACCGCACGCGCCACCCGCTGGGCATGGCTGCCGGGCCAACCCAGGCGGCGGATGGCAGCACCGTGCCGCCCGGCCAGCAACCAGTAATGCAGCTCGCGCACCAGCGAGGCGTGCAGCAGCGGCACAGCCTGGGGGCGCTCCAGCAGGCGCATGAGGCGCAGGGCCACATCGGCCACCTCGGCATCGGTGGGGTCCACGCGCACGGGAGCGTGCTCACCCCGGGGCACCGCCCCCATCTGGGCCGACAGGTCGGCAATCACCGGCAGACTCAACTCCAACGCAATCGATAGATACGGAGCCGCCGCACTGGCGCGGGTGATCTGGCTCACCGTGGGCACATCGGCCGTGATCAGCAAGGACTCGCCCGCCGCGACCCCGAAGGTCTGCGGCCCCATGGCCACCTGCTTGCTGCCCTGCAGCACCAGGCAGATGCGGGGGTGGGCGATCGCGTGCAGCAGCCCACTGGGCTCGGTAGCGCGCACCGCGCTCAGTCCGGGGATGGGGGTCTGCACCACCCTGCCCTGGTGGGCATGGGCTTCGGCATAGCGGCTTACGGCCTGGAACAAGGGGTTTGTCATACTGCCGAGCGTACCGGCTTGCAGGCCGCCTGGCACTGACTTTGGAGAATCAGGCAAAGAATGAAAGGGTTTCGACAATCTGCTCAAGCCATGGGCCGGGCACTGGCGGACGTTATCCACGGAAGTTCGCCATGACCCCCTGCACCCACCCGCCATCATCTTGGTCGCCGGCGGCGACATACACGTGTTGGCGCTCAGCGCATCTGCACGGAGCCAGAGACAGTCACCACCACCTGCGCCTTGCCCGCCTCCACCGGTACCGCCGCATCCGACAACGGCGCAGCCTTGGCCTCCATCGCCACCATGCGTGGGCGGGGTCCGGGCGACATCTCATTGCTGTTCACCGCCACCTCGCGCAGGCTGTAGCCGGCAAAGCCGAAGCCCTTGGCCAGTTCAGCCGCACGGGCCTTGAACTGCTCGATGGCCTGGGTCTGCGCCTCGGCTTCAACTTTGGCACGGACCTCGCGCGAGAGCGCAAAAGCGACCTGGCTGATGGGCATCGATGGAATCCTGCCCGCCGTGGCGGTGATGCGCGCGAAGTCACGCCCCTCCAGCACCAGCTCGGCCCGGCCCTGCCAGCCACTGATCTTGCCGTCCTTGGCGTAGCGCGGGTACAGGCCAAAAGGGCCGGTGCGCACGTCCAGCTGCCCCGTCTGCGCATTGCGCTTGGCTTCGGCCAGTGCCGCATCGAGCGCCTGCTTGAGCTGTTCCTGCACGCCAGCGGCATCCGGGCCGTCCTTGCTGGCCGAGAGGGTGAGCACCAGCAGATCCTGCTGCACCTCCACCGTGCCAGACGCCGACAACTGCACCACATTGCGCGGTTCGGTGGTCTGCGAGTTTTGAGAAAAAACAGCTCCAGCGCTTATCATCAAAGCGCTAGCAGCTATCAAACGAATAGCATTTTTCATACCAGAACCCTTCTTTCAATCTACGTACAGCGCCACACCGGACCGCACACGCCCCCACAGTAACCGCTGCGAAGGCACCCTTGGTGAAGCCTGCGTGAGCGGCCTGCGTGCCGGGGCAAAACTTGTAACAGTTGGTCAAAAAACAGGCAGAATACCGAACTTCGGGGCTGAAGCTGGTCAGAATTGGCTCTGTTACAAATTGGACCCGTACTCACCATGGCTACAACAACCAACCGCACCGACAAGATTCTGGTGGTGGACGACGATGCCCGCATCCGCGATCTGCTGCGCCGCTACCTGACCCAGGAGGGCTTTGAAGTCATGGTCGCCGAAGACGGCAAGGCACTGAACCGTCTGCTGCTGCGCGAAACCGTTGACCTCATCGTGCTCGACCTGATGATGCCCGGCGAAGACGGACTGTCCATCTGCCGCCGCCTGCGTGCCGCCAACGACCGCACGCCCATCATCATGCTCACCGCCAAGGGCGAAGACGTGGACCGCATCGTGGGTCTGGAAGTAGGCGCAGACGACTACCTGGGCAAGCCCTTCAACCCCCGCGAGCTGCTGGCGCGCGTGCACGCCGTTCTGCGCCGCCGCCCCGCCCAGGAGGCGCCTGGCGCCCCATCAGGCGACAACGAGGTGGTCACCTTCGGCCCCTTCACCTTCGACCTGGGAACCCGCGCGCTGCAGCGCAATGGCGAGGAGCTGCCACTGACCACGGGCGAGTTCGCCATGCTCAAGGCCTTGGTGCGCCACCCGCGCCAGCCCCTGTCGCGCGAAAAGCTGGCGCTGCTGGCGCGCGGCCGCGAGTTCGAACCCTTCGACCGCAGCCTGGATGTGCAGGTCTCGCGCCTGCGCAAGCTGGTGGAGGTCGATGCCGCAGCACCACGCTATATCCAGACCGTTTGGGGCGTGGGCTATGTTTTTGTACCAGACGGAACAAGCTGACCCCTTCATGCGCAACTCTGAAGCCTGGGCGGACCCCACGCCCGGGCAAACGGTGATCCCACCGTCCGACGCCACCAGCCCGGCACCCCTGGAATCCTTGCGCCGCGCGCGCGAGCAGCGTGCGCGCGTGGGGTTGAACCTGTTCTGGCGCACCTTCTTTCTGCTGGCGCTGTTGCTGGTGGGAAGCATCCTGGCCTGGCTGCAGACGCTGCGCGCCCTCGAATTCGAGCCCCGCACGCTGCACACGGCCCAGCAGATTGCCTCGCTGGTCAACCTCAGCCGAGCCGCCCTGGTGCACGCCGATGCGATCGCGCGCGTGTCGCTCATCAAGACCATGGCCGACCAGGAAGGGGTGCGCATCCTGCCGCGCGAGCCGGGCGACAAGTTCACTCTGCTCGACACCACCGCGCTGGGCAGCCGTCTCACCGAGGAGCTCACCCAGCGCCTGGGCCCGGACACCATCGTGGCCCAGAATGTGAACGGCGAAAACGGCCTGTGGGTGGGCTTCAACATCAACGGCGACCCCAACTGGCTGCTGATGGACCGTTCGCGCTTCAGCCCGGCCGGTGGCCGCACATGGCTGATCTGGCTGATCACGGCAGGCGCCCTGTCGCTGGCCGGCGCCGCAGCCATTGCGCGGCTGATCAACCAGCCGCTCAAGCAGCTGTCGTATGCCGCCAACCGCGTGCGCGACGGCGACTTTGCTGCCAGCCGCCTCGACGAAGAAGCCGTGACCAGCGAAATCCGCGAGGTGAACATCGGCTTCAACCGCATGGCGCAAAAGCTCGCCAAGCTGGAGCAGGACCGTGCCGTCATGCTGGCCGGCATTTCGCACGACCTGCGCACGCCCCTGGCGCGCCTGCGGCTCGAAACCGAGATGAGCGTGGACGACGAAATCGCCCGCGAACACATGGTGGCGGACATCGTGCAGCTCGACGCCACCATCGACAAGTTTCTGGACTACGCCCGCCCGGACCATGCCACCCTCACCCCCGTCAACCTGCACGGGGTGGTGTCGTCCTGCGTCTATGCGGTGCAGGACCACCGCGAGCTGCAGATCACCATGGCGATTCCCCAGGACCTGAACGTGCTGGCCGACGAAGTGGAGCTGGCGCGCGTGATCTCCAACCTGCTGGAAAATGCACGCCGCTATGGCAAGACGGTGGACACGGCCGTGACCCATGTGGACATCGCCGCCAAGGGCCGCGAAAACTGGGTGCTGATCAAGGTGCGCGACCACGGCACCGGCGTGCCGCCCGAGCAGCTGTCCAGCCTGACCAAGCCCTTCTTTCGCGGTGATTCAGCACGTACCGCTGCCACAGGTGCAGGGTTGGGCCTGTCGATCGTGGACAAGACCGTGCAACGCATGGGCGGCATCTTTGCGCTGGCCAACTCCAGTTCCGGCGGCCTGGTGGCCCATATCCAGCTGCAGCGGGCCATCCACATGCCCGATGGCGAGGACCCCAAGCAGCGTCTGCAGCGCCCTTCCGTCAAGCGGCAACTTCCGCGCCGCCGCGCCGAAGACCATATGAATTGATTGCATGCCGGGTGGCTGGCCAGGCCGCGCTGGCCGCGTGGGTCAGGCCCGGAACAGCAGCACCACGGCCCGGGCCTCCATGGCCAGCCCCTGGCCCACCGGCCCCAGGCGTTCAGCGGTTTTGGCCTTGACGTTCACCTGCCCCTCGCCCACCCCCACCGCAGCCGCAATGCACGCGCGCATGGCCGGAATATGGGCGGCCAGGCGCGGCGCCTGCGCGACCACGGTGCTGTCGATATTGCCGATGTCGTAACCGGCTGCGCGCACCCGCCGCGCCGCCTCCGCCAGCAGCATGCCCGAGTCCGCACCCCGAAATGCCGCGTCGGTGTCCGGAAAATGGCTGCCGATGTCGCCCAGCGCGGCGGCCCCCAGCAGGGCATCGGTGATGGCATGCAGCAGCACATCCGCATCCGAATGGCCCAGCAGGCCCATCGAATGGGCGATCTCCACGCCGCCAATCACCAGCCGGCGCCCAGGCACCAGCGCATGCACATCCCAGCCCTCGCCTATCCTGAAATTCATTGCGTCACCTTCGCCCGCAAGGGGCTCAAAAAATGGTCTTTTTGCCCACGGCCGCCTGCCCGTATGCGCCACCAAAACAATCCAGCGTGGCGCCATGCGCCCGTTGCGCTAGCACGGCGGCCGCCAGGGCGAAGTCGTCCGGGTAGGTCACCTTGAAATTCTGCGCGCCACCCGGAACCAGACGCGGGTGCTGGCCCATCGCCTCCATGGCACTGGCTTCGTCGGTGGCGCCCGAGCCCACATGCTCGATGGCCGCGATCAAAGGGCCCATGCGGAACATCTGGGGCGTCTGCGCCAGCCATTTGTCGCTGCGGTCCACGGTGGATGCCACGCGCACGCCACCAGGCCCATCCATAGAGGTCTTGAGCGTGTCGGCCAGCTTGTGCGCGAGCAGGCCACCCACGCCATCGTGCTGGCAGGCGTCGATCAGGGAGTCAATCTGCTGCGACGTGACCAGGCAGCGCGCGGCGTCATGCACCAGCACCCAATCGTTGGCCTGGGCCCCACGCTCCGTCAGGGCCCGCAGGCCGCCCAGCACGGTATCCGCACGCGTGGGCCCGCCGCATTCCACGGTAAAAAATGCGGGGTGGGCGTAGGCATCCAGAAAACGGTCCCCCGGCGCCACCCCCACCAGCGTGCCCAGCAGGCGGCTCACCCCTGCAAAGGCCGCCAGGGTGTGCGTGACCATGGGATGCCCTGCCACCAGATGGTATTGCTTGGGCAAGGGTGGCGCAGCCGGAGCCACGACCGGCGTGGCGGCAGAGGGTATGGCACGCAAGCCCATGCCCGCACAGGGAATCAGCGCCCAGAAGCGCCCTCGGGCAGACAGGGGGGCAAGCGAAGGTGGCAGCAACGGAGCGGTCATGGGTCGCTCATTCTAAAATCTCCGGCTGCCCCCCATCCGGCCCGTGCGCGTTTCGCGCCCCAGGGGATGCGGCGGCCCAGACGACACCGTCCGCATGGAACTGCCCAAACTCTCCCCCGGAAAACGTTTCACCCTGCCCCGGCCCGTGGGCAGCGCCGATGCCCTGCTGCTGGCCCGCCTGGCAGAGCGCGACAAGGCCAGTGGCCGCACCACCGCCATCGTCACGGCCGACGCCACCGATGCGCAGCGCCTCATCGAGGAAATGGCATTCTTCGCCCCAGGCCTGCGCTGCGCGCTGTTCCCCGACTGGGAGACGCTGCCCTACGACACCTTCTCGCCGCACCAGGACCTGATCAGCGAGCGCCTGGCCACGCTGTGGCGCATCTCGCAGGGCGAAGCCGACGTGGTGCTGGTGCCCGCCACCACGGCCCTGTACCGCCTGGCGCCGCCGTCCTTCCTGGCGGGCTACACCTTCCACTTCCAGGTCAAGCAGAAGCTCGACGAAGCCAAGTTCAAGGCCCAGCTCACGCTGGCCGGCTACAGCCACGTCTCGCAGGTGGTGAGCCCGGGCGAATACGCGGTGCGAGGTGGACTCATCGACCTGTTCCCCATGGGCTCGCTGGTGCCCTACCGCGTGGACCTGTTCGATGACGAGATCGACTCCATCCGTACCTTCGACCCGGACAGCCAGCGCAGCCTGTACCCCGTGCCCGAGGTACGCCTGCTGCCCGGCCGCGAGTTCCCCATGGACGACGACGCCCGCGCCAAATTCCGCAGCCGCTGGCGCGAGATGCTGGAGGGCGACCCGACCAAAAGCCGCATCTACAAGGACATGGGCGCGGGCGTGGCCACGGCCGGCATCGAGTACTACCTGCCGCTGTTCTTTGACGACACAGCCACGGTGTTCGACTATCTTGGAGACGAAGCGACCGTGGTACTGCACGGCGACCTGGAGCCCGCCTTCCAGCGCTTCTGGCAGGACACGAAAGACCGGTTCCGCCTGATCCAGGGCGACCCGGAGCGCCCTGCGTTGCCGCCCGAGTCGCTGTTCCTGTCCATCGACCAGTTCTACACGCGCGCCAATCAACACGCCCAGCTGTCGCTGCGTCCTGGCGTACAGGACGTGGATGACAACCCGCACTTTCACCAGCTCGGCGACCTGTCGGTGGTGCGCGGTGCCGAGGACCCGCTGGCCCGCCTGCACGCCCACATCCGCAATACGCAGCACCGCGTGCTGCTGCTGGCCGAGAGCGATGGCCGGCGCGAGAGCCTGCTGGACTTCCTGCGCGCCTCGCAGCTGAACCCACCGGCCTTCGACTCGCTGGCCGAGTTCCAGGCCGACACCACCGAGAAGGTGGGCATTGCCACCGCCGGCCTCACCGTGGGCTTCAGCTGGATCGAGGACGGCATCGACTTCGTCACCGAGACCGAGCTCTTCGCCGCCGGCCCCACCACGCGCAGGCGCAAGAAGCAGGAACAGGTGAGCGACGTCGAGGCGCTGATCAAGGACCTGGCCGAACTGAACGTGGGCGACCCGGTAGTGCACAGCCAGCATGGCATCGGCCGTTACCGGGGCCTGGTGAACATGGACGTGGGCAACAAGAACCCCGACGGCACGCCCGCCATGCAGGAGTTCTTGCACCTCGAATACGCCGACAAGGCCGTGCTCTACGTGCCGGTGAGCCAGCTGCAGCTCATCAGCCGCTACACGGGCGTGAGTGCCGACGAGGCGCCGCTGCACAAGCTGGGCAGCGGCCAGTGGGAAAAGGCCAAGCGCAAGGCCGCCGAGCAGGTGCGCGACAGCGCCGCCGAGCTGCTCAACATCTACGCCCGCCGCGCCGCGCGCGAGGGCCACGCCTTCCGCTACAGCCCGCAGGACTACGAGACCTTTGCCAACGACTTCGGCTTCGAGGAAACGGCCGACCAGAACGCCGCCATCCACGCGGTGATCCAGGACATGATCAGCCCGCGCCCCATGGACCGCCTGGTCTGCGGCGACGTGGGCTTCGGCAAGACCGAGGTGGCGCTGCGCGCGGCCTTCGTCGCCGTCACGGGCGGCAAGCAGGTGGCGTTTCTGGCGCCCACCACGCTGCTGGCCGAGCAGCATTACCAGACGCTGGTGGACCGCTTCAGCAAGTGGCCGGTGAAGGTGGCCGAGGTCTCGCGCTTCCGCTCGGGCAGGGAGATCACGGCTGCCATCAAGGGCATTGGCGACGGCACGGTGGACATCGTGGTGGGCACGCACAAGCTGCTGTCCGAATCGACGAAATTCCACAACCTCGGTTTGCTCATCATCGACGAGGAACACCGCTTCGGCGTGCGCCACAAGGAGGCCATGAAGCAGTTTCGGGCCGAGGTGGATGTGCTCACCCTCACGGCCACGCCCATCCCGCGCACCATGGGCATGGCGCTGGAAGGCCTGCGCGACCTCTCGGTCATCGCCACCGCGCCGCAGCGGCGCCTGGCGATCAAGACCTTTGTGCGCACCGAGGGCACGGGCGTGATCCGCGAGGCGGTGCTGCGCGAATTGAAGCGCGGCGGGCAGTGCTACTTCCTGCACAACGAGGTGGAAACCATCGAGAACCGCCGCCAAAAGCTCCAAGAAATACTGCCCGAGGCGCGCATCGCCGTGGCCCACGGCCAGATGCCCGAGCGCGAGCTGGAACGCGTGATGCGCGACTTCGTCGCCCAGCGCTTCAACATCCTGCTGTGCTCGACCATCATCGAGACCGGCATCGACGTGCCCACGGCCAACACCATCATCATGAGCCGCGCCGACAAGTTTGGCCTGGCGCAGCTGCACCAGCTGCGCGGTCGCGTGGGCCGCAGCCACCACCAGGCGTATGCGTACCTGATGGTGCCCGACATCGAAGGACTGACCAAGCAGGCGCAGCAGCGGCTCGACGCCATCCAGCAGATGGAGGAATTGGGCAGCGGCTTCTACCTGGCCATGCACGACCTGGAGATCCGCGGCGCGGGCGAGGTGCTGGGCGAGAACCAGAGCGGCAACATGCTGGAGGTGGGCTTCCAGCTCTACAACGAGATGCTGAGCGAGGCCGTCAAGGCGCTCAAGGCCGGCAAGGAGCCCGATTTGCTCAGCCCCCTGTCGGTCACCACCGACATCAACCTGCATGCCCCCGCCCTGTTGCCCGACGACTACTGCGGCGACGTGCACCTGCGCCTGTCGTTCTACAAGAAGCTGGCCACGGCCAAGAACCCCGACCAGATCGACGGCCTGCTCGAAGAGATCGTGGACCGTTTCGGCAAGCTGCCGCCGCAGGCCCAAACCCTCATCGACGTGCACCGCCTGCGCGTGCTGAGCCAGCCCTACGGCGTGGTGAAGGTGGATGCCGCGCCCGGCGTGATCCACATCACCTTCAAGCCCCAGCCCCCCATCGACCCGATGCGCATCATCGAGCTGATCCAGAAGAACAAGCACATCAAGCTGGCGGGCAACGAGAAGCTGCGCATCGAGCGCGAACTGAAAGAGCCCAAGGACCGCGCGCAGATGGTGCGCGACATCTTGCGCAGCCTGGGGCAGCCGCTGGTTGCTGCCTGAATTTTCATCAAAACAGCCTCTGGTTCTTATCCACAAAGCGTCAGAGCTATCAACCAATAGCAAACGATCATGTGGCTGGAAGCCACCCTCACCCTCCTTGCCCTGGCTGCCGCCCTGGCCGCACGGCCCTGGCGCATGCTGGTCAGCTGCAAGCCGCTGGCGCACGAAACCCGGGGTGCCCCAGCCGCACTGTGGACACCGCTGCTCGCCACGCTGGTGCTGCTGCCCTGGATGTGGGCCCTGCCCACGCTGCATGCCATGCCGCTGCAACTGCAGTGGTCGGGTGCATGCATGGTGGTGCTGATGCTGGGCTGGCCGCTGGCGATCCCGGCACTCATCGAGGTGGGGGTGATCGCCTGCCTGTTGTCATCCGCCATGGGCTGGCCCGAGGCGCTGGGAGCCATCGCCTGGCAAGGCGTGGTGCCTGCCACCCTTGCGCTGATGGTGGGGGCACTGATTCGGCGGTTTCTCGGAACCCACCTCTTTGTCTATGTGCTGGGCCGCGCCTTTCTGGGCACGGTGCTGTGCCTCTTTGCCTCGGGGGCCTTGTCGCAATGGAGCGGCCACCAGTTGCCGGGGGTGGGCGACGAGCTCTCACTGGTGGCACGCTGGCTCATGGCCTGGGGTGATGCGTTTGTCACCGGCATGCTCACGGCCATTTTCGTGGCCTTCAAACCGCAATGGCTGGCCACCTGGTCCGACCCGCTCTACCTGGGGCATCCCAAGTAGGCGGCAGAACCCGCCCCACGGTTACCGCGCTCCCGCTGAGCACCGGGTTCCACAGGCCCCTGCGGTGGTGGGTGCACCATCCGACGGGCTAACATTGCGCCCTTCGCATCCATGACGCAGCCCCGTTTCCCATGACCCACGCCACCGAATTCGCCCCGGGCCTTGTTGTCCAGGGCATTGAGCCCCCGCTGTCCCTGTCGAGCTACAAGCTGATTGCCTTTGACATGGACTCCACCCTCATCAACATCGAGTGCGTGGACGAAATCGCCGATGCCGCCGGCCGCAAGGCCGAAGTGGCGGCCATTACCGAGGCCGCCATGCAAGGCCTCATCACCGACTACAAGGAAAGCCTGCGCCAGCGCGTAGCCCTGCTCAAGGGCGTGACCGTGCAGCACATGGAGCAGGTGTTCACCGAGCGCCTGCGCTTCAACCCCGGCGCCAGAGAGCTGATCGCCGCCGCCAGGGCCGCCGGCCTCACCACGCTGCTGGTATCGGGCGGCTTCACCTTCTTTGCCGATCGCGTGCGGGCGGGCCTGGGCATCGACTTTGCCCGCTCCAACCTGCTGGAGGTGGACAATGGCCTGCTCACCGGCCGCATGGTGGACCAGGTCTGGGGCGATATCTGCGACGGTGCAGAAAAACGCCGCACGCTGCTGGAAGTGGCCTCGCTCATGGGTATTTCGCCAGCGCAGGCGATTGCCGTGGGCGATGGCGCGAATGACCTGCCCATGATGGGTGCCGCCGGCCTGTCGGTGGCCTACCACGCCAAGCCTGCCGTGCGTGCGCAAGCCAAGATTGCCATCAACCAGGGGGGGCTGGACCGGCTTCTCGAAGTGCTGCGGACCTGAGAAAAAAGCCCCTTTCTGCACCCAGCCAGAAACCGGCAGTCACACAGAAGTTTTCAGGCGCTACCCGGCCGCATCCGGCAACCCCGGCACCGGCTGCGCCGCCGCTAGGCGGCGCGACTGGGGCATCGCCACCACGCTCTGGGGTTCGGCCAGCAAATCGGCCAGCGTCACCTTGTCCAGCACGGCGAGAAAGGCCCGCATGGCCTGGCCCAGCACGCCCTTGAGGTAGCAGTGGCTGCTCAGCCGGCACTGGTTTTGCGCGGGGTCAAAGCATTCGACCAGGTTGAAATCGGTTTCGGTGGCACGCACCACGGCACCGATGTTGATCTCTGCGGCGGGTTTCATCAGGCGCATGCCGCCGCCGCGCCCACGCGTTGTTTCCAGCAGGCCCTGGGCAGACAGCTCCTGGACAATCTTGGTGAGGTGGCTGCGTGAAATGTCATAGCTTTCCGCCACCTCGCTGATGGTGACGGGTTGCACACGCCCTTCAGTCGCCGCGCAATACATCAGCACACGCAGCGTGTAATCGGTCCATTGGGTCAGACGCATTGGATTGCCACAGGTCAATTAAAAGAGGTAGTGGATATGAATTTTATGCCATAAAATATTCACATCATATGAATCTTAAAAGGACCTCGCCATGAACGCCCGTCTGGAATCCACCGCATCCGCCCCTGCCGCCCTGAGTGCCGATCAGCAAATCGGCCAGATTGCGGTCCAGCTGCCCGGCGCCACCGCCGTGTTCCGGCGCCTGAAACTCGATTTTTGCTGCGGCGGCCAGGTCCCCCTGGCAACGGCCGCGGCCGAGAAAGGTCTGGACGTGAATGCCGTGCTGGCCGAGCTGGCAGCCCTGCAGCGCCCCAGCGCCCTGCCCGGGGTGGAAGAACCCGGCGCGTTGATCGACCACATCCTCACGCGCTACCATGACGTGCATCGCGTGCAGTTGCCCGAGCTGATCCGCATGGCGCACCGCGTGGAAGCCGTGCACCGCGCCAACCCCGATGTGCCCACCGGACTGGGCGACCTGCTCGAAGAAATCCAGCAAGAACTGCTGTCGCACATGCACAAGGAAGAAGCCATCCTGTTTCCCATGCTCAAGTCGGGCGGCAACCCGTTCGTGGGCCAGCCCATCGGCATGATGCGTGCCGAGCATACGGACCATGGCGCGGCCCTTGACCAGCTGAACGCCCTCACCCACGACGCCACGCCGCCCACCGGTGCCTGCAACACCTGGCGCGCGCTGTACGCCGGCATTGCCCAGTTTGGCGACGACCTGGTCAACCACATCCACATCGAAAACAACGTGCTGTTTCCCCAGTTCGAGGCCGCGCCTGCTGCGGCTGCAGGCTGCGGCTCCTCGGGTTGCGGATGCAGCTGAACCCCTCTGCGCCCCGCCAGGCGCCGGACGATGCGGACAACACCGGCGGGTGGCGCACGCCCAGCGTGGAAAGCCTGACCGAGCTGGTGCACAGCTTTTATGCCGCGGTCCGGGCCGACGCCCTGCTGGGCCCCGTGTTCGAGGAGGCCCTGCGTGATCGGTGGGAGCCCCATCTGGCGCGCATGGTGGACTTCTGGAGCACCGTTGCGCTGGGCAGCAAGAGCTTTCGTGGCAACGTCTTTGGCAAGCACATGGCATTGCAGGGCGTGACACCCGCGCATTTCGCCGTGTGGGTGCGCCTGTGGGGCGAACAGACCACCCGACTGTTCGCACCCGAGGTGGCGCACGACCTGCAGGTCACTGCCCACGGCATTGCCCGCAATCTGTTTCTCGGGTATTTCGGCACGCACCCGGTGTTTGGCGATGGCGCCGGGGATCATCCGTCAGAAGCCGGCCATTGAACTCCGGGTTTCATCCAGGTTCACCGCCCGGCCCTGGCTAAAAGCCGTGTCGCTGCAGCGGCTGTTCATGGCGCTGCCGTAGTTGAGTTGTACCGATTGCCCGAACCCGTGACCACGAAAGTGGCGGATGACCAAAGCGGGTTGCATGGTGCGTGGTTTCGTGGCGAAAAATGGGGACGGGCTCACCTGCGCGGCCCAGCCGCCGCAGAGCAGCAACACAAGGCAGCATCCCCGACAAACTCACCCTTGGCATTGCCAGCCGGCCTCAGCCCGCCACCCCTTGCCACACCCACCACGCCAGCACCAGCATCATGCAGCCCGTGAGCGCATCCAGCACCCGCCAGGCGCGGGGATCGGCAAACAGGCCCTGCAGCCGCCGCCCGGCCAGCGCCAAAGCCGCAAACCACACCAGGCTGGCCGAGGCCGCCCCTGCCACGAACACCCACTTGAGGCCGCCGTCCTGGCGCGCACCAATCGAGCCCACCAGCACCACGGTGTCCAGGTAGACATGGGGGTTGAACAGCGTGATCACCGCCAGGGTGCCCAGCACACCCAGCACACCCCGCGGGGCCGCGTCCTGCGGAGCACCCAGGCTGGCATCCGGCGCAACCAGCGCGCGCCACCAGGCAAACAGGCCATAGGCCAGCAGAAAGATGGCGCCGCCCACGGTGAGGTAATAAGCCAGCGCGGGCGAGCGCCCCAGCAACTGCGCCATGCCGGCCACGCCCACGCCGATCAGCAGCGCATCGCTGGCCACGCACCACGCCACGCAGGCGCGCACATGCTGGCCGCTGACGGCCTGGCGCAGCACATACAGGTTCTGGGCCCCGATCGAAACGATCAGCGAGAGGCAGACGGTGAATCCGGCGAGCCACGAAGAAGAAGCATGGGCAGTCCACATGGCACCGATTCTGGGCGGCGGTATGGATTAAGTAAAATTAATTCATCTGAATCAAAGTTAGCAGTTCTTCATGCTTGACTACATCGGACTCCAGGCCCTGGCCGCCGTGGTGCGCGAAGGCAGCTTCGAACGCGCGGCCCGCCGGCTGCACGTCACGCCCTCGGCGGTATCGCAGCGCATCAAGCAGCTCGAAGAACGCACGGGCCAGGTGCTGGTGCTGCGCGGCACGCCCTGCACCGGCACCGAGGCCGGGCGGCGGCTGTGCCTGCATGTGGAGCAGGTGGCGCTGCTCGAAAACGAGCTGCGCCGCACCAACCCCACGCTGATGCCCGACGGCCACGCCACGCCCCCCACGCTCAAGCTGGCGGTGAATGCCGATTCGCTTTCCACCTGGTTCATGGATGCCATGGCCGCTTTCACAGGCGGCGGCAACGAGCTGCTGGACATCCGCATCGACGACCAGGACCACACGGCCCAGCGCCTCAAGGAAGGCGATGTGCTGGCCGCCGTCACGGCCAGCGCGGGCAGCATTGCGGGCTGCAACACCTGGCCGCTGGGATCGGTGCGCTACGTGGCAGCGTCCAGCCCTGCCTTTGTGGCGCAGCATTTCGCGCACGGCGTCACCACCGAGGCCATCGCCCACGCGCCGATGATGACCTACGACCGCAAGGACCGCCTCCAGGAACAGTGGCTGCAACGGCAGGGTCTGGCCTCGCGCCAGAGTCCGCCCAAGCACTTTGTGCCGTCCAACGATGGCTTTGTGCGCGGCTGCGAGGCAGGCATGGGCTGGGGCATGCACCCCCGTTGGCTGATCCAGCGCCAGCTCGGCGCCGGCACCCTGGTGGAACTGCTGCCCGGCACCGGCATGACCATGCCGCTGTACTGGGTGCACGCGCGCTCGGCCCAGACCAGCCTGGAGCGACTGACCGATTGCGTGATGGCGGCGGCCCGCCAATGGCTGGTGCCGGCAGAGAAAGCGTGAGCATCAAAGCCATCAAAAACATAGCCAATAGCGCCTACAGATAGGCCGCCGTCACTTTCGCCCTTTTCGCCTTTAAAACCGGTTCGTGGCCTTTGGATGGGGTACGTGGTTCCACCCCAGTATGCGTTAACACTTTCGCCGTCAGGGGCTTGGATGTGCGCAAAAACATACATTTTTCATGAATCTTAAAATCCGCCGCACCAGCGCGTACCACAGGATTTCTGATGGGTCCTTGTAGTGCATCAAAAAAGCTGCGTGCGGCGCACGCCAGAACCACAAGGAAACCCACCCATGGACAGTGCAATACTGAGTTTGCTGGGGGCCTTCCTGCTATCGATCATGGGGCTGTTTGTCTTCATCTGGTCGATGCGCAAGGGCCTGCTGGTTGAAAATCCCCGGGCGGCTTCGGTCATCTTCGCGCGCGGCGAGATCGGCCAGATCGACGATCCGGCGCTGCAGGATGCCGGGCGTGCTCACCTGCAAGCGGCTGCCGCCGAGCCGGGCGACGACGCGCACGAGGGCCATGCCCCCGACCCGCAAGAGCTGGAGCACCGCGTGCAGGCCGACCGCTCCAGCGCCTTCCCCGTGTTCATGTTCATCGCCTTCGCCATTTTCTGGCTGGTGCTGGGCTCCGCGGCGGGGCTCACGGCCTCACTCAAGCTGCACATGCCCGACTGGCTGGTGGGCGAGGCCTGGCAGACCTTCGGCCGCGTGCGCACCATGCACCTGACGGCGGTCCTCTACGGCTGGATCACCAACGCCGCGCTCGGCCTCATCGTCTGGCTGCTGCCGCGCCTGCTGCGCACGCCGCTCATCGGCGCCGTGTGGGTGATGCTGGGCGGTGCGCTCATCAATGCGGGCATCGCCAGCGCCATCGGCGCCATTGGCGCGGGCTGGAGCGACGGCATGGAGTACCTGGAGATGCCGTGGCAGATCGGCCTGTTCATCGTCGCGGGCTTCCTCTGCATCATCGGGCCGGTGCTGTACACGCTGGTCAACCGCAAGGTCGAATCCCTGTACGTGAGCGTCTGGTACCTGGTGGCGGCGCTGCTGTGGATCACGCTGCTGTTCCTCGTGGGCAAGCTGCCCGGCGTGCACACCGGCGTGCAGCAGGCCACCACCAACTGGTGGTACGGCCACAACGTGCTGGGCCTGTGGTTCACGCCCATCAGCGTGGGCGCCATCTACTATTTCCTGCCCAAGATCATCGGCCGGCCGGTGCGTTCATACAACCTGTCCATCCTGGGCTTCTGGACGCTGGCCTTCTTCTACGGCCAGGTGGGCGGGCACCACCTGATCGGTGGGCCGATTCCGGGCTGGCTGAGTACGCTGTCCATCGTGCAGAGCATGATGATGATCATCCCCGTGGCGGCCTTCACCATCAACATGGCGGGCACCATGTGGGGCCGCATGCACCTGGTGCGCCACTCGCCCACGCTGCGCTTCATGATGTTCGGCGGGCTGATGTACATGCTGTCGTCGGTGCAGGGCTCGCTGGAGGCGCTGCGCAGCGTCAACCAGGTGGCGCACTTCACGCACTTCACGGTGGCGCATGCGCACCTGGGGGCCTATGCCTTCGTCACCATGGTGCTGTTCGGCGCCATCTACTTCATGCTGCCGCGCGTGCTCAACTGGGAGTGGCCGTACCCGCGCCTCATCTCGCTGCAGTTCTGGCTCGCGGCCATCGGCATCGGCATCTACTTCGTCGGCCTGACCATCGGCGGCTGGCTGCAAGGCCTGGCCATGCTCGACGCTTCGCGGCCCTTCATGGAGTCGGTCGCGTTGACCATCCCCTACCTGCAGTGGCGCAGTGTGGGCGGCGCGCTGATGGTGACCAGCCACCTCGTCTTCGCCGGCCACTTCCTGGCCATGGCGCTGCGCTTCGGCCCGGCGCGCACGGGGGCCGCCCTGTTCGCACCGGCATCTCCCAAGGCACTGGAGTTGGTCCATGGAAAATGAAATCAAGCTGGCGGCAGGGGCCATGGTGTCCCTGGCCGTGGCCACGGCGGCGCTGGTGGTGCTGCCCTACATGGAGGTGCGCGACATCACGCCGCCCGAAGGACTCAAGCCCACCCCTTTCAAGGTGTAGTCGTCCCCTTGAGCACCCGGTCAGTGGAGACATGAGATCGAGCGGTCTTGCCGTCCACATAGCCTTTGCCGTTCTCGATCTTCGGCCCGCGCTTGCTCGTGGCAACC
>Ga0208519_100061_pt1 | contig 131770 bp, 123 predicted proteins | sample LakWasM130_HOW14_2_FD_183940 | JGI IMG/M metagenome (GOLD analysis project Ga0208519, IMG submission 183940) | Freshwater sediment methanotrophic microbial communities from Lake Washington under simulated oxygen tension - Sediment Metagenome... | ecosystem: Environmental > Aquatic > Freshwater...
TTCTGCTGCTTCAGGCTGGCGATGGTGGCGCGGTCTTCAGGCTGGAGCTGGCGGTACTGCGAAGGGGAGGAGTGCATCTGCTGACCTTACAGGTTGGCAGGTGTTGCACTTCACTTTTGAATCCGCCTTGTGTAAACGGGTCGGACTTCAATTGATGGAGATGCGATCTGCGAATTGAATGGTAAATTGGGTCAGCGCAGCCTTCCAATCCCTGCCAATCCCCCGAAAGGGATACCCAGCCATAACTGGGCCAACACCCAATGGCCGCGGAAAAACTCTGCGGAATTTTCTGGGCCAAAACAAAAACGCCCACTGGTTAGTGGGCGTTTACTGTCAGCGGAAACCGCTTGCTTATTGGTTGCGCGAGAAGGATTTGAACCTCCGACCTTTGGGTTATGAGGCGACAAACCAGACATGGTTTCAATCGACTCCAACTACCCAAACCAGACTTTAATCTGTCACTTCCACTCTTAACTGGTGCTCTTTAACGCATGACATCCAATGCCTGCACACCAAACAAACCCGACCAAGTTGCCATTATACGCGCGACGGCCAGGAGCCAGCACTCTGAGAATGCGACCATTGGGTAAATCACTGGCTTGCAATGCACCAAGGCTTTAGGCATCAACGTCGGCTTGAACCGCTTTCGTCAGGTATGCCTACCGGCTGGTTAGCCCGCTTGCTCCGACTCAATGTCATGTGGCCGCTGGAGAAGCTATCGATCCAGTAGCTTCTCAGTATCCTGCCACGGAGGCCCTATTCGTCACCGCGCTAACACGGCATTTCTGTGCCGGGCAAGACGAGCAGCTCAGACGTCGTAACAGACCTCCATCACCTCACTGGTCATGGCGATCACATGGAAGCGGTAGCAGCTGATCTGTGCATTGGGCAACGCCGTGCCCACGGCTCTGGCGTAGGCCGCGAGAGGGTTGGTTCATGCCGCCTGCTTGAACCGCTCGTCGTTGGCAAGCTCGGCAAGAATCTGCGGGCTCTTTTGAGCGATGGCGATGAGCGCCTTTGCTGCCCCAGTAGGCTGGCGGCGCCCTTGCTCCCAGCCCTGCAGTGTCCTGACGGAAACGCCAAGCAATGCGGCGAACTGAGATTGAGAGAGGCCTGAGCCCTTGCGGGCAGCGATCACGGGGGAGTAGGCGGCAGTAGTTTTGCCCTCTGCCATTTGATGCGCAGATTCGATCAGTTCTGCCTCAAGATCGCGTGTCGCTTCCCAGGCCGCCAGTTCGGCGTCAGTCATTGGCTTGGAGACTTTTTTCGACAGCATTGCGTAACTCCTTCAAGGTGGATGCCTTGAGCGTGTCCAGCTTGCTCTTGGCGTACATGATCAACAAAACGATTTCTCCAACCTCGGTGCGAGTGAAGTAGATCACCCGAACGCCGCCAGATTTGCCTGAGCCTGCGCGGGTCCAGCGGACTTTGCGAACACCGCCAGATTGGGCGACAACATCTCCCGCCTCTGGATGATCGGCAATGTATGCACAAAACTCACCGCGCTCTTCTTCAGTCCAGTAGTGTGGCCACGTTCGCTGAAAAATGGGCGTTTCAACTACTGTGTGCATCAGTCAATTGTACGCCATTGACGTATACAACGCAAAGCAAACTATAGAGAGACTTGTACCTTGCCGCTGATCTCACCCCGTGCAGCCTGCCGCGTGATCATGTGGCTCGTTGTTTTCCTTTGTGCTACCAATCACAGGATGGCCTCCTGGATCGGAGATCTTGAGCGCAGCGTGGCGTGGACATAGCTCGCTGGCAAGCAAGAGTCCAAGGCGCCTTGACCGGGGCAGGCAATCGCCGCGCATAAACGCGAATTCGAGGATGCCCTTCGATCCCAGAGCGGTAATGTCTGACCTTGCCCCTGAAAAATGGAGTTCTTAGTCCTTGTTGAAAATACCGACAAGGAGTCAAGGAATGAAAGCCAAGCAGGTGCGTGCGCAGTACACGCAGGAATTCAAGTTGGAGGCGGTGCGCCAGGTGAGCACCGGTCAGGCCATCGCAGTGGTGGCCAAGGTCTTGGGGATACCCAAGGCCAGCCTGGGCAACTGGGTTCGCCAGGCAGGCAAAGGGGCATTGAGCGGCGCCGGGGGCGAGGACAAGGCAGTGAAGGTCTCGCCCGAGCAGATGGAGATAGCGCGTCTGCGCGCTGAGGTTGCCCGGCTTCGGATGGAGCGTGACATCGCAAAAAAAGCCGCGGCGTACTTCGCGCAGGACACGCTGCGAGGTACGCCTGGATTCACCAAATGAGGCAGCAGTACCCGGTGAGCGTCTCGTGTGGCGTGCTGGAGGTCAGCGCCAGCGGCTACTTCAACTGGCTGCGCCGCCCACAGGACATGGCTGGCCGTCCTGGCGGGCGCCACAGCGATGAAGCTGTGCTGGCCCACATCCGCGTCATCCATACCGAGGTCAAGGGCGAATACGGCTGGCCCCGGATGCACAAGGAACTGCTGGCCCGTGGCATCAGGGTGGGCAAGGACAGGGTGCGCAAGTTGATGCAGCAGCACGGTATCCGTGCCAGAACCAAGCGCAAGTTTGTGGTCACCACCGACAGCAAGCACAGTCTGCCGGAGGCACCAGACCTGGTGCAGCGGCGCTTCAACCCCGAGGCCCCCAACCAGCTGTGGAGTGGAGACATCACCTATATCGCGACCGACGAGGGCTGGCTGTACCTAGCTGGGGTCATCGACCTGTTCAGTCGCCAGGTGGTGGGCTGGAGCTTGCAGCCGCACATGCAGGCGAGCCTGGTCAAGGACGCGCTGGCCATGGCGTGGTGGCGGCGGCGCCCGCCGCCTGGTCTGATATTCCACAGCGACCGCGGCAGCCAGTATTGCAGCGGCGAGTTCCAGAACGCTTTGAAAGACTGGAAGATGCGCTCATCGATGAGCAGGAAAGGCAACTGCTGGGACAACGCGCCGACCGAGAGCTTCTGGGGCCGACTGAAAACGGCCAGCGTGCATGGGCACAAGTTCGCCACCAGAGAGCAGGCCAGGCAGGCTGTGATGGACTGGATGGCTTTCTACAATCACCGCAGGCTGCATTCGTCGCTGGGCTATCTCAGTCCGATGCAGTTCGAGCAACGCTGGTACGAGGCACAGTACAAAAAGGCCGCGTAATCGTTGGGCTAAGAGCTACACGAAACGAGGGCAAGGTCAAACCGCACGGCGCGCGAAGTTCACTGCCGCATAGGCAGCTCAGAAAATGTCAGAACACCAAATTAACGGCCTTTTTCAGTTCACTGCCGCATAGGCAGCTCAGAAAAAGACAGGTACGACACCAGCCGGGCATGCTGTGTTCACTGCCGCATAGGCAGCTCACAAAGTCAGTTAAAGCTTCATCGTCTTACGCCAACCTCGCCACGCACCCCAATGGTCGCTAGCGTAATGGAGCAAGGTTGTGACGACACAGGCCTCGTCACAAACCTCGACACAAAACAAAAAGGCCCACAAAAGTGGGCCTTTAGTACAAGCTAAATGCTTGATTTTATTGGTTGCGCGAGAAGGATTTGAACCTCCGACCTTTGGGTTATGAGCCCAACGAGCTACCAGACTGCTCCATCGCGCGGTAAGAAATAGATTATACCCTATTATTCAGCTGCTGCCGAATTATTTTCGGTTTCAGCAGCACGGTCGACCAATTCGACCAGCGCCATGGGAGCGTTATCGCCCACGCGGAAGCCCATCTTCAAGATACGGGTGTAGCCACCAGGACGCACCTTGAATCGGGGGCCCAGGTCGTTGAACAGCTTGGTCACGCTGTCGCGATCACGCAGACGGTTGAATGCCAGGCGGCGGTTTGCCACGGAGTCTTCCTTGGCCAGGGTGATCATGGGTTCGATCACTCGGCGCAATTCCTTGGCCTTGGGAACGGTAGTCTTGATGGCTTCATGCTCGATGAGCGAATTCATCATGTTTTGCAGCATCGCAAGACGGTGCGAGCTGGTGCGGTTGAGTTTGCGGAGTCCGTGTCCGTGGCGCATGGTGCTTTCCTTCTATTAATTAAATCAGGCAGCCGTATCAGGTACTGCCCAACGCACTGGCCCCCTTGAGGGGAGCCCAAAATTATAACTTAACGCTTGTCCAAACCGGCTGGCGGCCAGTTTTCCAATTTCATGCCCAGCGTAAGACCACGCGATGCGAGCACTTCCTTGATTTCGTTGAGCGACTTGCGACCCAGGTTGGGGGTCTTGAGCAACTCGTTTTCGGTTCGCTGGATCAGGTCACCGATGTAGTAGATGTTCTCCGCCTTCAAGCAGTTGGCGGAACGCACGGTCAACTCCAGCTCGTCCACCGGACGCAGCAGAATCGGATCGAATGTGGCGTTGGTCGCACGGCCACCCGAGGCGGACTCGAACGTAGGAATTTCTCCCCCTTCCAGCTGTGCAAATACAGCCAGCTGCTCCACCAGGATCTTGGCCGATGCACGCACTGCGTCTTCGGCAGTGATGGCGCCATTGGTTTCGATCTCGACAATCAGCTTGTCCAGGTCAGTGCGCTGTTCGACGCGAGCACTTTCGACGGTGTAGCTCACACGCTTCACCGGCGAGAACGACGCATCCAGGACGATCCGGCCAATCGACTTGGTCGATTCGTCAGCATAGCGGCGCAGGTTGCCAGGGACGTAGCCACGCCCCTTCTCGACCTTGATCTGCATGTCCAGCTTGGCACCAGCAGACAAGTTGGCGATCACGTGATCAGGATTGACGATTTCCACGTCATGTGGAGTCTGGATGTCACGTGCAGTGACAACGCCTTCGCCATCCTTGCGCAAGCTCAGCGTCACCTCATCCCGATTGTGCAGCTTGAACACCACACCCTTGAGATTCAGAAGAATGTTGACCACATCTTCTTGAACACCATCGATAGACGAATACTCATGCAGCACGCCTGCAATGGTGACTTCCGTCGCTGCGTAACCCACCATGGACGAGAGCAGGACACGCCGGATGGCATTGCCCAACGTGTGGCCGTAGCCACGCTCGAACGGCTCAAGCGCTACCTTGGCACGATTGTGGCCAAGCTGTTCGACATTAATCGCCTTGGGTTTCAGCAAATTGGTTTGCATGCAACTTCCTCTCAATACCCCCAGCTCGTTACACCGGTAAGGCTGGTGAAGCGCCTAAACCGCGATGCCTCGCGGTTCAGGGACGGTTTCTCAAAATACGTACAAGCGATTAGCGCGAGTACAACTCAACGATCAGGGATTCGTTGATGTCGGCGCCAAACTCATCACGGTCTGGCACCTTCTTGAAGATACCTTCGGCCTTTTCCGCATTGACGTCTACCCAGGCAGGCATGCCAACTTGGGCGGCCAGCTGCAGGGCTTCAACGATACGGTTCTGCTTCTTGGACTTTTCGCGCACGGCCACCACGTCGCCCGTCTTCACGAGGTACGACGCGATGTTCACGGACTTGCCGTTCACGGTGATTGCCTTGTGGGACACCAGCTGGCGCGCTTCAGCGCGGGTCGAGCCGAAACCCATGCGGTACACGACGTTGTCGAGACGGGATTCCAGCAGGAACAGCAGGTTGGCGCCGGTGTTGCCCTTCTTGCCTTCAGCGGCTTCGAAGTATCGGCGGAACTGCTTTTCCAGCACGCCGTACATGCGCTTGACCTTCTGCTTTTCACGCAGTTGCAGACCGTAGTCGGAGGTGCGGGCACCGGAGGTGCGGCCGTGCTGACCAGGCTTGGAGTCGAACTTGGACTTGTCAGCGATCGAGCGACGGGCGCTCTTCAGGAACAGGTCCGTGCCTTCACGGCGGGAGAGTTTGGCCTTGGGGCCGAGGTAACGTGCCACTTGAGCTTCCTTTGTGTCATCTACCGCAAACCATTGCGGGAGCCGCCTGAGGCGCTTGCGCGTTCACAGGCGGCGGTGGGCTTAGAGAGATTAGATACGGCGACGCTTTTGAGGGCGGCAGCCGTTGTGCGGCACCGGCGTCACGTCGGAGATCGACGTGATACGGATACCCAGTGCGCCCAGTGCGCGCACCGAGGATTCACGGCCAGGACCGGGACCCTTGATTTCAACGTCAAGGTTCTTGATGCCCTGATCGATGGCGGCGCGACCGGCCACTTCCGAAGCGACCTGGGCTGCGAACGGGGTGGACTTGCGCGAGCCCTTGAAACCTTGGCCACCGGACGAAGCCCACGACAAGGCGTTGCCCTGGCGATCGGTGATCGTGATGATGGTGTTGTTGAACGAGGCGTGCACGTGTGCAATACCGTCCGAAACGTTCTTCCGGACCTTCTTGCGAACGCGCTGGGCTGCGTTATTGGCAGGAGACTTAGCCATGATGATCTTTCAATCTCTTTATTTCTTCAGTGCAGCTGCGCCCTTGCGCGGACCCTTGCGGGTGCGTGCATTGGTACGGGTGCGCTGACCACGCATTGGCAGACCGCGGCGATGGCGGAAGCCACGATAGCAGCCGATGTCCATCAAACGCTTGATGTTCATCGTGGTTTCGCGGCGCAGGTCACCTTCGATGGTGAACTGCTCGATTTGTTCGCGAATTTTTTCCAGGTCGCTATCAGAAAGATCTTTGATCTTCTTGCTGTAAGCGATGCCAGTTGCTTCGCAAATCTTGCGAGCGCGGGTACGACCAATGCCAAAAATGGCGGTCAGACCGATTTCCGCGTGCTTGTGCGGCGGAATGTTAATGCCAGCGATACGTGCCATATGCGTCCTCTAATACTTTCCAATCAACCTTGGCGCTGCTTGTGACGCAGATCCGTGCAGATCACGCGCACCACACCCTTGCGGCGGATGATCTTGCAGTTGCGGCAGATTTTTTTGACCGAAGCCGAAACTCTCATTGCATTCTCCTAAAACTTTTCCATCCGTCCCGGCTGCTTTGCCTGGAACACAATTTGTGCCCGCGAAAACCGTGGGGCGCCAACTCAACCGATATTCAGCTCTTTACAGGCAGCGCCGCGATGCGACATCCACCTTCCAATCCATCAACCGCCCGCGTTGCCTTTGAAATTGGCCTTCTTGAGCAGCGATTCATACTGTTGCGACATCATGTAGTTCTGAACCTGGGCCATGAAGTCCATGGTCACCACCACAATGATCAGCAGCGACGTACCACCGAAGTAAAACGGAACGTTGTACTTCAAGATCAGGAACTCTGGCAGCAAACACACGAAAGTGATGTACACAGCGCCTGCCAAAGTCAACCGAACCAGGATCTTGTCGATATAACGGGCCGTTTGCTCACCTGGGCGAATGCCTGGAATGAACGCACCGCTCTTTTTCAGGTTGTCTGCAGTTTCACGGCTGTTGAACACCAGTGCCGTGTAAAAGAAGCAGAAAAAGATGATCGCCGTAGCGTAGAACATCACATAGATGGGCTGACCAGGAGTCAGCGCACCCGAGATGTCTTTCAGCCAGCGCATCGACTCACCCGCACTGAACCAGTTCACCACCGTCGCCGGCAGCAGAATGATCGACGAGGCAAAGATCGGAGGAATCACACCCGCCATGTTCAGCTTCAGGGGCAGGTGCGACGACTGACCGCCATACACCTTGTTACCCACCTGCCGACGAGCGTAATTCACCAGAATCTTGCGCTGACCACGCTCCACAAACACCACGAAGTAAGTCACGAGACCTACCACAATGACGATGAAGATGGCAGCCAGAATGCTCATGGCACCCGTGCGAACCAGTTCCAGAAGACCGCCGATGGAACTCGGCAATCCGGCAGCGATACCAGCGAAGATCAGGATCGAAATCCCGTTGCCCAGACCACGCTCAGTGATTTGCTCACCCAGCCACATCAGGAACATCGTGCCAGCCGTGAGGCTGACCACTGCTGTCATGCGGAAACCAAAACCAGGGCTGAGCACCAGACCGGCCGAGCTTTCCAGCGCAACAGCAATACCGAGCGACTGGAAAAGGGCCAAGCCCAATGTGCCATAGCGGGTGTACTGCGTGATCTTGCGGCGGCCAGCTTCGCCTTCCTTCTTCAACTGCTCGAACGTGGGAACCACGTAGGTCATCAGCTGCATGATGATCGACGCCGAGATGTACGGCATGATCCCCAGAGCGAAAACCGTGAAGCGCGAGAGCGCACCACCCGAGAACATGTTGAACAGGTTCAGGATACCGCCCTGCTGGCCACTGAACAGCTGCTGAAGTTGGGCTGGATCGATGCCTGGCACAGGGATATGAGCCCCGATGCGATACACGACCAGCGCAAGCAACAGAAAAACCAGACGACGACGCAGGTCGCCGAATTTACCGGTCTTTGCAATTTGAGCCGCGCTAGTAGCCACAGATGTCTTCCTTCAGAGCCACAGTCAGGCGGCGCTGCCGCCAGCAGCTTCGATGGCAGCCTTGGCACCGGCCGTAGCACCCACACCGTTCAGCTTGACAGCCTTGGTGATGGAACCACTCTTGATGACCTTGACCACCTTCGCCAGCTCGCCCACCAGGCCAGCTTGCTTGAGCGCCAGGACATCCACTTCGGCCAGACCGAGTTGATCCAGAGCGGTCAACGTCACTTCTGCATTGAACTTGAGCAGATGCGACTTGAAACCGCGCTTTGGCAGACGGCGCTGCAAAGGCATTTGACCGCCTTCGAAACCTACCTTGTGGTAGCCACCCGAACGCGACTTCTGACCCTTGTGACCACGGCCAGCGGTCTTGCCCAGACCGGAGCCGATACCACGGCCTACGCGGCGCTTGGCATGCTTGGCGCCGTCTGCGGGCTTGATGCTATTGAGTTCCATGATCTATCTCTCAGAGGACTTTGACCAGATAGCTGATCTTGTTAATCATGCCGCGCACTTCAGGCGAGTCCTGCAGTTCGCTGACACTGTTCAGCTTGCGCAGGCCCAGGCCACGAACGGTGGCGCGGTGCGATTCCTTGGTGCCAATCGGGCTGCGCACCAGTTGAATCTTGACGGTTTGTTGCGTTGTCATATTCAAGCTCCGGTTCAGGCGAAGATGTCTTCGACTGTCTTGCCGCGCTTGGCTGCCACATTCGACGGAGTGGTCGAATTGACGAGCGCGTCAAATGTTGCACGGACCATGTTGTAGGGGTTCGACGAACCATGGCTCTTGGCCACGATATCGGTAACACCCAGCACTTCGAAGACAGCGCGCATAGGACCGCCCGCGATGATGCCGGTACCCTTGGGGGCCGGAGCCATCATCACAACGGCAGCGCCGTGGTGACCCGTCACGTTGTGAAAGATCGTGCCGTTTTTCAACGAAACCTTCACCATGTTGCGACGCGCTTCTTCCATGGCTTTTTGCACAGCTGCCGGCACTTCCTTCGATTTGCCCTTGCCCATGCCCACGCGGCCATCACCGTCGCCAACCACAGTCAGTGCAGCGAAACCGAGAATACGGCCACCCTTCACGACTTTGGTCACGCGGTTCACCGCGATCATTTTTTCGCGCAGACCGTCGTCCTGGCCTTCGCTCTGCACCTTGGGTTGAAATTTAGCCATTTTTAATTCCGTTCCGCTTAGAACTGCAGACCTGCTTCACGGGCTGCATCGGCCAAAGCCTTGACGCGACCGTGGTACGCAAAACCTGCACGATCAAATGCAACCTTCTCGACACCAGCAGCCTTTGCTTTTTCAGCAATGCGCTTGCCGATTGCCTGGGCTGCAGCGGCATTGCCACCCTTGCCCGAACCGCCCAGCGACTTGCGCACATCGGCCTCGGCCGTGGACGCGCTGGCCAGCACCTTGCTGCCGTCGCCGGAAATCACACTGGCGTAGATATGGAGGTTCGTACGATTCACGGTCAAACGTGCCACGCCTTGCTGTGCAATGCGGATACGCGTCTGACGCGAACGACGAAGACGCTGCTCTTTCTTTGTCAACATGTTGCAGCTCCTTATTTCTTCTTGGTCTCTTTGATCGTGATCTTTTCGTCCGCATAGCGGATACCCTTGCCCTTGTAGGGCTCGGGCGGACGAACGGCACGAATCTCAGCGGCGATCTGACCCACGCGCTGACGGTCAGCACCCTTCACGACCACTTCCGTAGGCGTTGGGGTTGCAACCGTGATGCCAGCAGGCATATCGAAATTCACGGGGTGCGAATAACCGACCGCCAGGTTCAAACGAGCGCCAGTGGCCGCAGCCTTGTAGCCCACGCCAACCAGACTCAGCTTCTTTTCAAAGCCCTTGCTGACGCCGATCACCATGTTGTTGACCAACTGGCGAATCGTGCCGCTCATGGCATTCGCTTCGCGGGACTCGTTCGCAGGCTCAAAACTGAGCTTGCCATCATTGCTTGACACCTTCACCAGCACATTCTGCGCAAGCGTCAGCACACCACCAGAACCCTTGACAGAGATCTGGTCGTCTTTCACGGACACATCCACGCCAGCGGGGATGGTCACAGGCATTTTTCCTACTCGGGACATTTCAGTTTCTCCTCAATGCCGCGGGTTAGGCCACGTAGCAGAGCACTTCACCACCGACACCGGTAGCGCGCGCCTTGCGATCAGTCATCACGCCCTTGGGGGTTGTGACGATTGCCACACCCAGACCGTTCATGACTTGTGGAATGGAATCACGGCCTTTGTAGACACGCAGTCCAGGGCGGCTGACACGCTCAATGCGCTCAATCACGGGACGGCCTGCGTAGTACTTCAGGGCGATTTCAAGTTCAGACTTGCCAGCTTCGGTTTTCACCTGGAAGCCGTCGATATAACCCTCGTCCTTCAGCACTTGGGCGATGGCAATCTTCACTTTGGAAGAAGGCACCAGCACCGTGGCCTTGGCGACCATTTGTGCGTTGCGAATGCGGGTCAGCAAGTCAGCGATAGGATCACTCATGCTCATGTTGTATCTCTCCTGCCTGCTTACCAGCTGGCCTTGGTGACACCAGGGATGTCGCCTGCAAAAGCCAGTTCGCGGATCTTGGCGCGGGCCAGACCGAATTGACGGAATGTTCCACGTGGGCGACCGGTGATTTCACAACGGTTACGCTGACGCGTAGGATTTGCATTGCGGGGGAGCTTTTGCAGGCCCAGGCGGGCTGCATCACGCTCTTCATCGCTGCGCTTGGCATCGCCAGCAATCGCCTTCAGTTCCGCATACTTGGTTGCGTACTTGGCTGCCAATTTTTCGCGCTTCAGTTCGCGCTGGATCAAAGCTACTTTAGCCATGCTTCGCCTCAGTTCTTGAACGGGAAACGGAAACCAGCGAGGAGAGCCTTGGCTTCTTCGTCGGACTTGGCCGTCGTGGTGATGCTGATATTGAGACCGCGCAAGGCATCGACCTTGTCGTATTCAATTTCAGGGAAAATGATCTGTTCCTTGACGCCGATGTTGTAGTTGCCACGGCCGTCAAAAGCACGACCGGAGATACCACGGAAGTCACGGACGCGCGGCAGGGCCACGGTCACGAAACGGTCCAGGAACTCATACATCTGCACGCCGCGCAGCGTGACCATGCAACCAATGGCCTGGCCTTCGCGGATCTTGAAACCGGCGATAGCTTTCTTGGCCTTGGTCACCACAGGCTTCTGACCAGCGATCTTGGTCAGGTCGGCCACGGCGTTGTCCATCACCTTCTTGTCCGAAACTGCTTCGCTCACACCCATGTTGAGCGTGATCTTGGTCAGACGCGGGACTTGCATCGGCGAGGTGTAACCGAACTGCTTGATCAGCTCGGGAGCGACTTTGTCGCGGTAAATTTCTTGCAGTCGTGCCATGTTTACCCCTTAGGCCGCCTTGATTTCAGCGCCGCTCGACTTGAACACGCGAACGCGTGCGCCGTCAGCCTGCACCTTGATGCCTACGCGATCAGCCTTGCCGGTAGCCGCATTGAAGATGGCCACGTTGGACTGATGGATGGGCATAGCCTTCTCAACGATGCCGCCCGTCGTACCCTTCATGGGGTTTGGCTTGGCGTGCTTCTTGACCAGGTTGATGCCGTCGATGACGAGATAGGAGTCATCCTTGCGCAACGACACTGTGCCGCGCTTGCCCTTGTCACGGCCGGTCAGCACGATGACTTCGTCGCCCTTGCGAATCTTGTTCATGGCGCGTCCTTAGAGAACTTCAGGAGCCAGGGACACGATCTTCATGAACTTCTCGGTACGCAGTTCACGCGTCACGGGTCCAAAGATGCGGGTGCCGATGGGCTCCAACTTTGCATTCAGCAACACTGCAGCGTTGCCATCGAATTTAACGAGCGAGCCATCGCCACGACGAATACCCTTCGCCGTACGAACCACCACCGCGCTATAGACCTCGCCTTTTTTGACGCGGCCGCGTGGAGCAGCTTCCTTGATGCTCACCTTGATGATGTCGCCAACGCTTGCATAGCGACGCTTCGAACCGCCCAGCACCTTGATGCAAAGGACGGATTTAGCGCCGGTATTGTCGGCAACCTCTAACCGAGATTCTGTCTGGATCATTTCAATATTCCCAACTTGCACCAGAAGACAACAGCCCCAGAGAACCTCTCAAGGGCTGCAGATCAGCCAGTCAGTCTTGGGCCCGTCGTCCGCACTGCAAACCATTTGCAGCACTTCCCGCTGGGCAGAAACTTCACGCTTTAAACGCGAAGCCCTCTATTATTGCAAAGGTCTTTTGGGAAGTCAAGCACCGTATCACACAGGAACGTGCAGATACTGGCGCGCCAGGGCCAGGAAGGCCTCCAACTGTGGGTCCGTACCCAGCTCTTCACGCAGGATGCCTGCAACCCCGGGCGCCAGTCCCATGGCCTTGCGAGCGTCCAGGAACAGCAGGCGCGAGCGGCGGGCCAGCACATCTTCCACGGTGCAAGCGTATTCGTAGCGGGCGGCAAAGCGCACCATGGCCTCCGTCAGGCCGCCGCCCAGGTCGGTCTGTGCCCCCGGGATTTGCTGCACGGCAGCCGCTTCGCTGCCATAAGAGTGCAGCCCCTGGGCATCACTGATGCGGTGCTGCACAGGCTCTCGCGGCGCTCCCACCAAGGGCAGATCGTTGGTCACGCCCGCTGGTTTTTCGGGCAACTGGCCCGTAGTGAAGCATTTTTGCAACACATCTTCGGCCATGGCGCGGTAGGTGGTCCATTTGCCACCGGTCACCGTGATCAGACCACTGCGGCTGGCCAGCACCGTGTGCTCCCGGCTGATTTTCTTGGTGTTGTCGCCATCGTCGTCCTGCGGCTTGACCAGCGGGCGCAGGCCCACCCAGATGCTGCGGATGTCCTCCACCCGGGGCGCGCGGGTCAGGTAGCGCGCAGACTCTTCCAAAATGAAACGGACCTCGTCCCGGAAAGGTTCGGGCTCGCGCACCACGTCCTGGCGCGGGCTGTCGGTGGTCCCCAGAATGAGCTTGCCCAGCCATGGCACGGCAAACAGCACGCGGCCATCGGCCGTCCTGGGCACCATCAGTGCGTGGTCGGAGGGCAGAAACTCGCGTTCCACCACGATGTGCACGCCCTGGCTGGGCGCCACCATGGGCTTGACGGGCCGCCCGATGGCCTCGCCGTCCATCTGGCGCAGGGTGTCCACCCACACGCCCGTGGCATTGACGACCGAGCGGGCCCGCACGGTGAGCTGCTGCCCGCTGCCGGCGTCCTCACAGACAAAACCGACCACTTTGCCGGCCTCGTGCACCAGCGACCGCGCTGGGCAGTAATTGACGACCAGGGCGCCCAGGCTGGCGGCGGTTCGTGCCAGCGCCAGGGCCAGACGGGCGTCGTCAAATTGACCGTCCCAGTACTTGACGCCGCCCTTGAGGTGTTCGGTGCGGGCCGTCGGCAGGCACTGCAGGGTGCGTGCACGCCCCAGAAACTCGGTGGCGCCCAGGCCGGCCTTGCCTGCCAGCGCGTCATACATCATGAGTCCGATGCCATAGAAAGGCGTCTCCCAGAACCGGTACGACGGCATCACGAAAGGCAGGGGTTGCGCCAGATGGGGTGCGTTGTGCAACAGCGTGGTGCGCTCATGCAATGCCTCGCGCACCAGCGCGATGTTGCCCTGCGCCAGGTAACGGACACCGCCATGCACCAGCTTGGTGGCGCGTGACGAGGTTCCCTTGGCAAAGTCGTACGATTCGACCAACACCACACTGAACCCACGCGCCGCTGCGTCCAGCGCAACGCCCAGCCCCGTCGCACCACCGCCAATGACGGCCAGATCGAAACAGCGGGGTTCCGCCAGACGGGCCAGCAATTCTTCGCGCCGGGTAGGCTGGGGAGCAGAAACATGCATCATGGGGATTGATTGTCCATGGATGGCAGCAGGATGCACGCCCCCTTGCTGCGTACTTCCGCTGCCGCGCACGGATATCCTTGCCCGCATGACCTACCTGCTCGCCCTCGACCAAGGCACCTCCAGCTCCCGCAGCATCGTGTTCGACGAAGCCGGCCACATCGTGGCGCAGGCCCAGCTGGAGCTGCCGCAGATCTACCCCCAGCCCGGCTGGGTGGAGCATGACCCGCGGGAGATCTGGCGCACCCAGCTGGCCACGGCGCGCGAGGCGCTGGCCAGGGCCGGCATTGCGGCGAGCGCCGTGCGCGCAGCAGGCATCACCAACCAGCGCGAGACCACCGTGCTGTGGAACCGCAAGACCGGCCAGCCCGTGCACCACGCCATCGTCTGGCAGGACCGGCGCGCCGAGCCCGCCTGCGCCCAGCTGCGAAGCCAAGGCCATGCCGCCACCATCCAGGTCAAGACGGGCCTGCTGGTGGACGCCTACTTCTCCGGTACCAAGCTGCAATGGATGCTGGACAACGTGCCCGGCGCGCGCGACGCGGCCGAACGCGGCGAGCTGGCCTTTGGCACGGTGGACAGCTGGCTGATGTGGCAGCTCACCCACGGCCAGGTGCATGTGACGGACGTGAGCAACGCCGCGCGCACCATGCTGTTCAATGTGCACACCAACCAGTGGGACGACGAGCTGCTGGCGCTGCTGCGCATTCCCCGCGCGCTGATGCCGGAGGTGCTGCCATCGAGCGCCCATTTTTGCGACATCGCGCCCGACCTGCTGGGCCACTCCATTCGCATCGGCGGCGTGGCGGGCGACCAGCAGAGCGCGCTGTTCGGCCAGGCCTGCTTCACGGCCGGCATGGCCAAGAACACCTATGGCACGGGCTGCTTCATGCTGATGCATACCGGCGACAAGTTCCAGACCTCGCAGAACGGCCTGCTCACCACCAGCGCAGCGCAGGCCACCGCACAGCCGGAGTTCGCCATGGAAGGCAGCGTGTTCGTGGGCGGCGCCGTGGTGCAGTGGCTGCGCGACGGCCTGCGCGCCATCTCCACCAGCAGCGAGGTCGAGTCGCTCGCGCAAAGCGTGCCCGACTCGGGCGGCGTGATGATGGTGCCGGCCTTCACCGGCCTGGGCGCGCCTTACTGGAAGCCCGATGCCCGCGGCACCATCACGGGCCTGACGCGCGGCAGCACCCTGGGCCACATCGCGCGCGCGGCGCTGGAGAGCATTGCCTACCAGAGCGCCGCCCTGCTGCTGGCCATGAGTCGCGATGCCGTGGCCGCCGGCGGCGCGCCGGTGAGCGAGCTGCGCGTGGACGGCGGTGCCTGCATCAACGACCTGCTGATGCAGTTCCAGGCCGACCTGCTGGGCATACCGGTGGTGCGCCCGGCCGTCATCGAGACCACAGCCCTCGGCGCGGCCTACCTGGCGGGACTGTCGAGCGGCGTGTATGGCAGCACCGATGAACTCTCGCAGCTGTGGCGCGCCGACCGGCGTTTTGTGCCGACCCTGCCCCCCGGCCGCGCCCAGGAGCTGATGGCACGCTGGGAACACGCGGTGCGCCAGACCACGCTGGACTGACGGCGCTGGCCCGTGCCCGGGCACGGGCCGCAGCGCGCTACCATCGCAACCCCGACCCTGAACCGCCCCACACCATGAGCCAGACCGCCCCCACCGCCCCCCGGAATGCCCCTGCCACCCTTCCCGTGATCGCCTTCATCGGCGGCGGCAACATGGCCAGCGCCATCATTGGCGGGCTGATCCACCAGGGCCATCCCGCCAGCCAGATCGAGGTGGTCGAGCCCTGGGCCGAGGCCCGCGAGGCTTTGCGCAAAAACTACGGGATTGAAGCCCAGGCCGAAGCAGGCCCCGCCCTGCAGCGTGCCCGCATCGTGGTCTGGGCCGTCAAGCCCCAGACCTTCAAGGACGCGGCAGCGCAGGCCAAGGCCCACACGCAGGAAGCCCTGCACCTGAGCGTGGCCGCCGGCATCCGCTCGGACAGCATTGCCCAGTGGCTGGGCAGCGAGCGCATCGTGCGCACCATGCCCAACACGCCGGCCCTGGTGGGCAAGGGCATGAGCGCGCTGTTTGCCCGCCCCGCCGTGAGCGCGCAAGAGCGCCAGAGCATCGAGGCCATCATGGCCACGACGGGCGATTTTTTATGGGTGGAGGAAGAGCCGCAACTGGACACCGTGACGGCGCTGTCCGGCTCGGGTCCGGCCTATGTTTTCTATTTCCTGGAAGCCATGGCCCGCGCCGGCACCGACATGGGCCTGTCTGCGGCCCAGGCCCATCAGCTGGCGGTGGGCACGTTTGTGGGCGCCTCGGAGCTGGCCCGCCGTTCCGACGAAACGCCCGCAGTGCTGCGCCAGCGCGTCACCTCCAAGGGCGGCACCACCTATGCGGCCCTGCAGTCGATGGAACAGGACGCGGTGGCCGAGAAGTTTGTGCAGGCCATGCAGGCTGCCCGCCAGCGCGCGCACGAGCTGGGCGACGAGTTCGGAAAATAATGCCGAACAGCCTGTGGCGTTTGATAAACAAGCGTCACATGCTATCTATTAAATAGCAAATCAACGCAGCAGGTAGCTGCCCGCAATCCCGGCAAACAGCGTGAACCCTACCCAGTGGTTCATGCGAAACGCCCGAAAGCACCCCTCGCGCGTGCGCGTGCGGATCAGCCACCAGTGCCATGCCACCTGGGCCAGTGCCGCTGCAATTGCTACGTAATAAATAGCACCTAGCACAAGCGGTGCCAGCGCTACCAGCCAAAAACCCAGGAACAACAGGTAGAACAGCACAATGGCGGCCACGTCGAAGCGCCCCAGCGTGATGGCCGAGGTTCTCATGCCGATCTTCAGGTCGTCGTCGCGGTCCACCATGGCGTATTCGGTGTCGTAGGCCAGCACCCAGAACAGGTTGCCCAGCCACAGCAGCCACGCCATGGCCGGCACCTCGCCCTGCACGGCGGCGAACGCGATCACGATGCCGAAGTTGAAGGCAATGCCCAGAACCGCCTGCGGCATGGCAAAAAAACGCTTGGTGAACGGGTAGAGAATGGTCACCAGCAGCGCCGGCACCGACCAGGCCACCGCCACCCCATTCGTCGTCAACACCAGAGCGAGCGACACGAGCGACAGCACCGCGCCCACGGCCAGGGCCTCCCTGACCGACACCTGCCCCGAAGTGATGGGCCGCTGCGCCGTGCGCTTGACGTGGCGGTCAAAGTCGCGGTCGGCCACGTCGTTGATGCAGCAGCCGGCGCTGCGCATGAGCACGGTGCCCAGCACGAACACCGCCAGCAGATGCCAGCCCGGAAAACCGCCCGCCGCCACCCACAGTGCGCTGAGCGTGGGCCACACCAGCACCAGCCAGCCGGCAGGCCGGTCCCAGCGGATCAGATCAAGATACAGGGAGAAACGGCTGCGCGGGGAGGGGGTCATGCGGAAAAAACAAAAACGGACAAAACCGGACGAAAGAAGGTGGCAGCAGGAAAGCGGCGAGAAGTGGAAGTCGGGCTACCGGGGCAAACGCGCTTTATACGCCACCCGGCATCTGCGCGGCCGATGGCGCGCCCGCCTGGCCGGCCGCATAGCCGCGCAGAAACTCCACGATGCCCCGGTCCACCGCCAGCCGCTGGGCCAGCAGCCCGGCCTGCTGCACATCGCGCGATGCGCCGATGCCTGCCTGCACCTGGCGGGCCTGCTGCAGCCAGCGCTGGGCGCGGGCCGGCAGGAGCGGGTGCAAGGCGTCGATGTTGTAGCGCAGGCGCTTGGCCAGAATGCGCGCGCGGTGCTGGCTTTCGGCGTGGCTGCTGTCGCGCAGCGCCTTCTTCCATTGCGCATGCAGCCGCACGACGCGCTGGCGCACCCAATGGCGCACGGCCTTGCCCGGGATGTCCTGCGCCCCCCAGGCCTCGGGCCGCGCAAGCTCGTCGAGCCACAGGGTGATGGCCAGCAAGTCCGCGCCCACCGCTGGCTCCTGCAGAGCCCGGCGCACCGCCTGGCGCTGCAGGAGCGCGGCCTGAGCAAACGTCTGCTCCATCACCTGCCAGCGCGGGGCCCGCTCTGCGGCATCGGCCACAAAGGCGCCTTGCAGCGCAGGCAGGGTCTGCGTGCAGGCCACATCAAGGTCACGCAACTCGCCCAGCAATGACAGCAAGGGCTGCAGCCCTTGCCGCGAGGGCTGCGCCTGCACCGGCAAGACAGCCCTGAACAGGCGCAAGGCACTGCGAAAGCGCCGCCAGCCCACCCGGGCCTGGTGCACCAGCTCCGGGTCGTCGCACTGGCCCAGGGCATACAGGTTGGCGGTGAACTGGGAAAACATCTCGCCCAGCACCGGCTGCACCATGCCCCGCAGCGAGACCTCTCGGCCCAGCAGCAGCGGGCGGGCACTCCGCGGGGTGTACAGCGTGTCCTCGCGCAGCGCATGGCCGCGCTGCGCCTTGCTGGCGGCCAGCGGCAGCACGGCGATGTGCTGCGCAATCTGCCGCGCCAGATCGAACAGCGCGGCGGGTGCACCGGCCAGCAGTTCCAGCTCCAGCTCGCAGATCGGCGCGCTGCGCTGTCCACTGGTGATCTGCCCGATGTCCAGCGCCACCTCGATGGCACTGCCATCGCGCCGGCGCACCGTCCAGGCGGTGCGCTCAAAGGCCGTGCCAAAGCAAGGCTGCAGTGCGGCGAATATGGCGCCGCCGGGGTCCAACTTCTGCCAGGGCGGCGCGGCCTGCAAGGCGGTCTGCACCAACGCGGGCCCGGGCACCGGCACCTCCCACTCGCCACGCAGGCTCAGTGCCAGATCGCCGCCGTCGCTGGTCTTGAAGGTCTGCAGCCATTGCGACGCATCGCCCTCGCCCACACGCCGCAGGCGCAAGGCCATGCGCTGGGCGCGCAAGTCCTGCCCGGGGGTGTCGTAGTAGATGTTGTCCACCCGCTTGTGCACGGGCTTGCGCCGCGCCAGGGCCGGCAGGCGCGCCAGCTGCCGGGCCAGGCCTGCGGGGTTGGCGGTGGGCAGGGCCAGCTTGATTTCCAGTTCGGCACCCGGGCCGGGGTAGCTGGTAGATGGCATGGGGTTTGTCTCTCCAGGTCAGGGCGCCACGGTGAAAGCCCGCTGCCGAAAACCAGCCCTGGCAGCAGACCCATCCCGTGATGGAGCAAGGGGGGCTTCAGTCTTCCAGCAAGGAGCGCAGCATCCAGGCGGTCTGCTCGTGGATGGTCAGGCGCTGGGTCAACAGATCGGCCGTGGGCTCGTCGCTGGCCTTGTCGGCCAGGGGAAACAGGCTGCGGGCGGTGCGGGCCACGGCCTCGTGGCCTTCGACCAGGATGCGGATCATCTCGGTGGCCCTGGGGGGCTCGGCCGGTGCGTCGGGCAGGCTGGTGAGCTGGCCGAACTGTGCATAGGAGCCCGGCGCGAAGTGGCCCAGCGAGCGGATGCGCTCGGCCACGGGGTCCACGGCATTCCACAGTTCGGTGTACTGCGCCATGAACATGGTGTGCAGCGTGTTGAACATGGGGCCCGTCACGTTCCAGTGGAAATTGTGGGTGGTGAGGTACAGCGTGTAGGTATCGGCCAGCAGGCGCGACAGGCCCTGGGCAATGGCGGCGCGGTCTTTCTCGCTGATGCCGATGTTGATGCGGGGTGCGGCGGTTTTGCCGGAAGCCTTGGCCATGTCATTTCTCCTGGGATGGTCGGGTGGAACAACGGCTGCGGGCGCCAGAAAGGCGCGTGCAGCGCTGTCATTCACTGTAGCGCAGGACACTGCGGCGCCACTGCCATTCACCCCCACCGGCACGGTGGCATCCGGTCATGACAGCCGCGTGACGCCCGGCAGTTCGCAGGCATAGATGGCGTTGCGCAGCGCGGCGATGGCTTCGTAGCGCGTGAAGCTGCGGCGCCAGGCCAGCACCACGCGGCGCATGGGCGGCGGGCCGCCGTCTTCCTCGCGGATGGGCAGGTAGCGGATGTAGCTCTCGTCGCTCTTGCGGCGGCGCGACACGGTCAGCAGCGCATCGCGCGGCACCGACAGGCGAGGCACCAGGGTCACGCCCATACCGGCAGCCACCATGTGCTTGATGGTCTCCAGCGACGAGCCTTCGAACGACTTGCGGATGCCCTCGGCATTGCTGGAAAAGCGCGCGAATTCGGGGCAGACCTCCAGCACATGGTCGCGAAAGCAGTGGCCCGCGCCCAGCAACAGCATGGTCTCGCTCTTGAGCTCGGCGGCGGAGACGGATTTTTGCGCTGCCAGCGGGTGCGTGCTGGGTACGGCCGCCATGAAGGGCTCGTCATACAGCGGCGCCATGGCCAGGCCGGTGTCCGGAAACGGTTCAGCCAGAATGGCGCAGTCGATCTCGCCGGTGCGCAGCATCTCCAGCAGCTTGACCGTGAAATTCTCCTGCAGCATCAGCGGCATCTGCGGGGTGCGCGTGATGGACTGGCGCACCAGATCGGGCAGCAGGTAGGGTCCAATGGTGTAGATCACCCCCAGCGTGAGCGGCCCCGACAGCGGGTCCTTGCCGCGCTTGGCGATCTCCTTGATGGCCGCCGCCTGCTCCAGCACGCTCTGCGCTTGGCGCACGATGTCCTCGCCCAGCGGCGTCACCGTCACCTCGCCGGCGCTGCGCTCGAAGAGCTTCACGTCCAGCTCTTCCTCGAGCTTCTTGATGGCCACCGACAGCGTGGGCTGCGACACATAGCAGGCATCGGCCGCATGGCCGAAGTGCTTCTCGCGCGCCACGGCGACGATGTACTTGAGTTCGGTGAGGGTCATGGTGTGTTCCTGCGAGCCACGTCAGTGCTGATCGCAGCGTCTCATGCTTTGAGGTAATCGGATTTTCCACCCAACCAGCGCGCCACGTGTTTGGCGGCCAGTGCGGGGTACCGGTCCAGCATCTGCGGCGCCAGCTCACGCGCCCATTCGAGCAGGTGCGTATCGGTCGCCAGGTCGGCAAAACGCAGCAGCGCATCGCCCGACTGGCGCGCGCCCAGGAACTCACCGGGGCCGCGTATCTCCAGGTCGCGCCGGGCGATCTCGAAGCCATCGTTGGTCTCGGCCATCGCCCGCAGCCGCTCCTTGGCGGTTTCGCCCACGCGGCCGCTGTCGTTGGTGGCGTACAGCAGCACGCAGGCCGATGCCGCCGCGCCCCGCCCCACCCGGCCGCGCAACTGGTGCAATTGGCTCAGGCCAAAGCGCTCGGCATGCTCGATGACCATCAGCGAGGCATTGGGCACGTCCACGCCCACCTCGATCACGGTGGTGCTGACCAGCACGCCCATCTGGCCGCTGGTGAAAAGCTGCATCACGGCTTTCTTTTCGGCGGTGGGCATGCGCGAATGCAGCAGGCCTACCATGCAGCCCGGCAAGGCTTCGCTCAAATCAGCATGGGTGGCGGTGGCGTTGGAAAGGTCCAGCGCCTCGCTCTCTTCGATCAGCGGACACACCCAGTACACCTGCCGTCCGGCGGCCACCTGCGTGCCGATGCGGGCTATGACCTCGTCCTTGCGGCTGTCGGCAATCAGCTTGGTGACGATGGGCGTGCGGCCCGGGGGCAGCTCGTCGATGACCGACACATCCAGGTCGGCGTAATAGCTCATGGCCAGGGTGCGCGGGATGGGGGTGGCGCTCATCATCAGCATGTGCGGCTCCATGCCGTGCTCTGCCAATTTGCGGCGCAGTTCCAGCCGCTGTGCCACGCCAAAGCGGTGCTGCTCGTCGATGATGGCCAGCGCCAGGTTCTTGAACTGGACCTGCTCCTGGATCACGGCATGCGTGCCCACCACCAGCGCAGCCTCGCCGCTGGCCACCAGCGCCAGCATGGCGCTGCGGTCCTTCTTCTTTTGCCCGCCCACCAGCCAGGCCACCTTGCGGCCGCGCGCAGCCAACAGGGGTTCGAGCCAGCCGATCATCTTGGCGAAATGCTGCTCGGCCAGGATTTCGGTGGGGGCCATCAGCGCACACTGCCAGCCCGCATCCATGGCCAGGCAGGCGGCCAGGGCCGAGACCACGGTTTTGCCCGAGCCCACGTCGCCCTGCAGCAGGCGGTGCATGGGCACCTGGCGGGCCAGGTCGGCCGCGATTTCTTCTCCGACGCGGCGCTGGGCGGCCGTCAGGTCGAACGGCAGCACGGCCAAAAGCTGCTCGTGCAGCGGCAAGGCGCCATCGGCGGCGTGCCGGGGCCGCAGCACCGGTGCCCGCAACCTGTCGCGCTCGCGCCGCGACTGCTGCTGCGACAGCTGCTGGGCCAGCAGCTCCTCGGCCTTCAGGCGTTGCCAGGCGGGGTGGCTGTGGTCTTCGAGCGTGGACAGCGCCACATCGGGCGCAGGGTGGTGCAAGAAAGTGAGCGCCTCGCGCAGGCTGAAACTGCGCTGCAGGCCATTGGGGCCATGAATCCGGGCCATCGGTGGCTCGGTGCCGGGTGGCAGGGTGTCCGACAGGTCCACCCGCGCCAGCGCACTGACCACGGCGCGGCGCAGGTAGGGCTGGGGCAGCCCGGCCGTGGTGGGGTAGACGGGCGTGAGCGCGGCAGGCAGCTCGCCCCCCGCCGCGCGGAACGCCGGGTGCAGCATCTGCCGGCCCCAGAAACCGCCCTTGACCTCGCCCCGGATGCGCAGGCGTGCGCCCACGGCCAGCGTCTTCTGGTGCGAGGGGTAGAAGCTGAAGAACGTCAGATCGCAGGTGCCCGTGCCGTCATCCACCTGCACCTTGAGCATGCGGCGCGGGCGCAGCTGCACCTCGCTGGCCGTCACCGTGGCCTCGATCTGCACGATCTGCCCGTCGCGTGCGTTGGCCAACGGGGTGATGCGGGTCTCGTCCTCGTAGCGCAGCGGCAGGTGCAGGGCCAGGTCGATGTCGCGGCGCAGCCCCAGCTTTTGCAGGGCCTTTTGTGCCACCGACACTCCGCCCTTGGCAGCCACCGGGGAGGCAGCCCGTGCGGTGGCGGGGGGAACAACTTTGGAAGCGGTGGGCATGGGGGAACAATGGGAGGAGGCGCACAGGCAGAAGACAGACCAAAAAGGCTACCATGACTGCCTTTACTCCCAAATTGTTACGGCGAACTGTCGAATCCGGCGTTTCCGCCATGTTCAAGCGCATTCACAGCAAGGGGGGCCGTGGCACCCGGCACCACCCCGGTATCGCGCGCGGAGGCTGAAGCACAGATCGAGACCGACTTCAGCCACCTGCGGGTGACGCCATCAGCGTGATGGACCTGTGACCGGGATTGACCGGACCGGTCTGGTAGTTTCGCCCCACCACCATTGCCAACCCCATCTGCCCGTGCCTGCACTCATCACCCTCACCCTCAACCCCGCCCTCGACCTGGCCACCACCACCGACCGCGTGGCCCCCACGCACAAGCTGCGCTGCAGTCCGGCGCAACGCTTTGCAGGCGGCGGCGGCATCAACGTGGCGCGGGTGCTGCACCGGCTGCATGCCGACGTGCAGGCCTGGACACTGGCGGGCGGTGCAGTCGGTACGCAGGTGCGCCAGTTGCTGGAGCAAGAAGGCGTTGCCACCGCCATCCAGCCGATTGCCGGCGACACGCGCGAGAATTTCTCGGTGGTAGAGATCAGCACCGGCCAGGAATTTCGCTTCGTGCTGCCCGGCCCCACCCTGCAAGCCGCCGAATGGCAGGCCTGCCTGGATGCCCTGGCAGCACCCACCAATGTGCCGCGCTGGCTGATTGCCAGCGGCAGCCTGCCACCCGGCGTTCCACCTGATTTTTATGCCCGGCTCGCGCCCCTTGCCCGTGCACGCGGCACGCGCCTGGTGGTGGACAGCTCCGGCCTGCCGCTGGCAGCGGCGCTGCAGGCCGGCGTGGCGCTGGTCAAGCCCAGCCTGCGCGAGCTGCGCGAGGTGCTGCGGCAGCCCCTGTCCAGCGCCTCCGACTGGTGCACGGCCGCGCAGGCGCTGGTGCACGCGGGCCAGGCAGAGATCGTGGCGCTGTCCGTGGGCGACCAAGGCGCCGTGCTGGCCACGCGTGAAGGTGTCTGGCAGGCCCCGGCCCTCAACGTGCCCGCCGCCACTGGAACCACAGGCGCAGGCGACTGCTTTCTGGCCGCACTGGTCTGGGCGCTGGACCGGGGCGATGCGCCCGCCGAAGCCCTGCGCTGGGGCGTGGCCGCGGGCGCTGCCGCCCTGCTGGCCCCCGGCACCGCCCTGGCCCAGGCCGCCGATGTGCACCGGCTGCAACCCCTGGTCAGCGTGCAGGCATGAAGAGGCTGTGCCCATGAAAAAGATCAACCGGCGCCTGGTGCGGCCCCCCGACTGAGTGGCGGCAGAGGCGTTGTCCACCGACGCGCACCGCAAAGCCGGCAAGTCCCATGGGAAAATCGCGCCTTCCTTTTTTCTTGGCACGGGCCCGTTCGGCCCTCAAGCACATGACCGAATCCCTCCCCCACGCCCCGCGCGTCTTCACCCTCAGCGACTTCGACTTCTCGCTGCCCCCCGAACGCATTGCCCAGCATCCCGCCGCCGAGCGCAGCGCCTCGCGCCTGCTCGATGGCCGCGCCATGCGACCGGTGGACCGCATCTTTCGCGAGCTGCCCGGCCTGTTGCGCGAGGGCGACCTGCTGGTGTTCAACGACACCCGCGTGGTCAAGGCGCGCATCTTTGGCGAGAAGGCCAGCGGCGGCAAGCTGGAGCTGCTGATCGAGCGCGTGCTGCCCGCCGAGGCCGGCAATGACACAGGAGGTACCGCAGGCGGTACGGGCAACGAAGTCGTGGCCCACATGAAGGTCAGCAAGAAGCCCCTGCCCGGCAGCACCGTGCACATGGCCGGGGGCCGCCATGCCGGCGGGTTTGACGCCACCCTGCTCTCCCGCTGGCCCACCGAGGACGGTCCGCTGTTCCGCTTTGCACTGCACGGCCCCGCCGGCGAATCCCCCTGGGAGCTGATGGAGCGCCACGGCCACCTGCCGCTGCCGCCCTACATCGAACGCCAGCAGAACAGCGACCACGACCCCGACGAGGCCGAGGACAGTCAGCGCTACCAGACCGTGTTTGCCCGCCACCCCGGCGCCGTGGCCGCGCCCACCGCCGCGCTGCACTTTGACGAGGCCGTGCTGGCCGATCTGGCCGCGCGCGGCATCGAACGCGCGAGCGTCACGCTGCATGTGGGCGCGGGCACCTTCCAGCCGGTCAAAACCGAAAACCTGGCCGAGCACCAGATGCACAGCGAGTGGTACGAGGTGCCGCTGGCCACGCTGGCCGCCCTGGAGCGCTGCCGCCAGCGCGGCGGCCGCGTGGTGGCCGTGGGCACGACGACAGTGCGCACGCTCGAATCCTGGGCGCGCTCGGGCCAGGCCAGCGGCGACACCGCCATCTTCATCACGCCGGGTTTTCGCTTCCAGGTGGTGGACCTGTTGCTGACCAACTTCCACCTGCCCAAGAGCACGCTGATGATGCTGGTGAGCGCGTTTGCGGGCTATGCCCACATCATGGGCCTGTACCGGCATGCGATTGCGCAGGAGTACCGGTTTTTCAGCTATGGCGACGCGATGCTGCTGGAGCGCCAGGATTTGAAATAGAAAAGACCTCCAGCGCCTGATGGAAAAGCGCCAACAGCTATCTAATCAGTCGCAACTGGTGCCTCATGCGCCTGCCGAAACAGCCGCGCCTGCCCGAAATGCCCGCACCCGATGAACGGCACCGGCGGCCGCAGCGCCGACAGCGGCGAGGGGTGGTTGGCCGTGAGCACCAGGTGCCCCCGGTCGCGCGGAATCACGGCGCGCTTGCTCTGCGCGTGCGCGCCCCAGAGCATGAACACCACGGGCCGCTGCCCCTGTGCCACATGGCGGATGACGGCGTCGGTCAGCACCTCCCAGCCCTTTCCCGCATGGCTGGCGGGCTGGCCTTCTTCCACGGTGAGCGTGGTGTTGAGCAGCAGCACGCCGTTACGGGCCCACTTCACCAGGCTGCCGCCGGGGTCGGGCATTGCCGGGAAAGGCGTTCCCAGGTCGCGCTGCATCTCCTTGAAGATATTCTGCAGCGAGGGCGGCAGGCGCACACCCGGCGCCACCGAGAACGCCAGCCCCTCGGCCTGGCCCCGGCCGTGGTACGGGTCCTGCCCCAGGATGACCACGCGCACCTCCTCGGGTGGCGTGAATTCCAGCGCGCGCAGCGGGCGCGGCGGGAAGATGGTGGCACCGGCAGCCAGCCGGGCCTGCAGAAAGGTCAGCAGCTTGTGGCCGGTAGTGCTGGCGAAAAAGTCCTGCACCAGCGGCTGCCAGCCAGACGCCACGGGCCAGTCGGCCGGGTCGGCGCTTTGCAGTTGCGTGGGTGCATTTTGCAGATCATTCATGATCAAACTGGGTTCCTGCGTTTAGCCAGAAAGCGCAAGCAACTATCGATTTTGCAGGTCAGGCGAACAGCTTGGCCAGCTCCAAACCCGGCTCCGGGGCGCGCATGAAGGCCTCGCCCACCAGGAAGGCGTGCACGCCAGCATCGCGCAGGGTCTTCACGTCCGCAGGCTTCAGGATGCCCGACTCGGTGACCAGCAGGCGGTCTTGCGGCACATCCTGGACCATGCCCAGCGTGGTCTGCAGCGTGACCTCGAAGGTGCGCAGGTTGCGGTTGTTGATGCCGACCAGCGGGGTCTTGAGCTTCAGGGCGCGCTCCAGCTCGGGGCGGTCGTGCACCTCCACCAGCACGGCCATGTCCAGGCTGCGGGCGATGGCCTCGAAGTCGGCCATCTGGGCATCGTCGAGGCTGGCCGCGATCAGCAAAATGGCATCGGCTCCCATGGCCCGCGCTTCGTACACCTGGTAGGCATCCACGAGGAAGTCCTTGCGCAGGACGGGCAGCTGGCAGCTCGCGCGGGCCTGCTTGAGGTAGTCCACGCTGCCCTGAAAGAACTGCTTGTCGGTCAGCACCGACAGGCAGGCCGCGCCGACCGTGCCGTCGCCATCGGCGTAGCTCTGGGCAATGTCGGCCGGGATGAAGTCGGCCCGGATCACGCCCTTGCTGGGGCTGGCCTTCTTGATCTCGGCGATCACGGCCGCCTGGCCTTTGGCGATTTTGGCGCGCAGCGCGCCTTCGAAATCGCGCGTGAGCACGCGGCTTTCGGCGTCGGCACGCATGGCGGCCAGCGGCAGGCGCTTTTTGGCGGCGGCCACTTCTTCGTGCTTGACGGCCACGATCTTGTTGAGGATGTCACTCATGGTTTTCAGCCTTGTGGTTGTCGTCGCCAGGCTCCGCAGAGCCCTGTTTCAGTATGCGGGTGAACACGCGGTGCATTGCCAGCCCCACCACCACAAAGAGCGCCGAGACGCCCAGTGCGATCCAGGTGCCGGGGTCGCGCCACATGCTGCGCTCAGGCCACGGTGGCCAGCGCATGCGTGCGCGTGACCAGCTCGCCCAGCTTGGCCTTGGCGGCGCCGCTGTCGATGGCCTGCTGCGCACGCGAGAGGCCGGCGGCGATGCTGTCCACCACGTTGGCCGCATACAGCGCGGCGCCGGCATTCAGGCAGACGATGTCGCGCGCCGCGCCGGGCTTGCCATCCAGCACATCCAGCACGATGGCGCGCGACTGCTCGGGGTTGTCCACGCGCAGCTGGCGGGTGCTGGTCATGGCCAGGCCGAAGTCTTCGGGATGCACTTCGTATTCGCGGATGGCTCCGTCCTTGAGCTCACCCACCAGGGTGGAGGCGCCCAGGCTGATTTCGTCGAGGCCGTCGCGCCCGTAGATGACCAGGGCGTGCTCGGCGCCCAAGCGCTGCAGGGCGCGCACCTGGATGCCCACCAGGTCTTCGTGGAACACGCCCATGAGGATGTTGGGCGCGCCGGCCGGGTTGGTCAGCGGGCCCAGGATGTTGAAGAGGGTGCGCACACCCAGCTCCTTGCGCACGGGCGCCACGTTCTTCATGGCCGGGTGGTGGTTGGGCGCGAACATGAAGCCGATGCCCACCTCGGCAATGCAGCGGGCAATGGCTTCGGGTGACAGGTTGATGTGGACGCCCAGGGCTTCCATGGCGTCGGCACTGCCGCTCTTGCTGCTCACGCTGCGCCCGCCGTGCTTGCTGACCTTGCCGCCGGTCGCTGCGATCACGAAGGTGGCGCAGGTGGAGATGTTGAAAGTGTTGGCGCCATCGCCGCCCGTGCCCACGATGTCCACCATGTGGCTGGTGTCTGCGACATGCACCTTGGTGGAGAACTCGCGCATCACCTGCGCGGCGGCGGTGATCTCGCCGATGGTTTCCTTCTTCACGCGCAGGCCGGTCACGATGGCCGCCGTCATGACGGGCGAGAGCTCGCCGCGCATGATGAGCCGCATCAGGTGCAGCATCTCGTCGTGGAAGATTTCGCGGTGCTCGATGGTGCGCTGCAGCGCTTCCTGGGGGGTGATGGGCATGGTTTTGTCCTTGCTGATGGGGTTTCAGGCCTTGGGGCTCTCAGTGAAGGCCAGCTTGAGTCCGAAGCCGATGAACATGACACCCGCCACGCGGTCCAGCCAGTGCATGCCACGCTGCACTGCGCCCACGCGGCGCGACATCCAGGCGGCCGCCAGCGCCCAGCCGACGTTGACCGGAATGGCATTGACGTTGAACAGCACGCCCAACAGCACGAAGGCCAGCGCCTTGTTCTCAATGCCCGGAGCGATGAACTGCGGCACGAAGGCCAGGAAGAAGATGGCGACCTTGGGATTGAGCACGTTGGTCCAGAAGCCGCCCAGGAACACGCTGCGCAGCGAAGCCGTCACAGGCGTGGCCGACTGCGCAGCCGCAAGGGCGGCGCCGTTGCCGCCGCCGGCGCGCGAGAACAGCATGCGCACCCCCATCCACAGCAGGTAGGCCGCGCCCAGCCACTTGAGCACGGTGAAAGCCGTGGCCGATGCGGCCAGCAGCGCGCCCACGCCCACGGCAGCGGCGAAGATGTGCACGAAGCACCCGGCCGTAATGCCCAGCCCCGCCACGATGCCGGCGCGCGCGCCCGAACGCAGCGCGTTCGAGACGATGTAAAGCACGTCGGGCCCCGGCGTGAGGTTAAGCAGCCAGCCCGCGGCGATGAACATCAGCAGCTGGTGGGTGTCGATGCTCACGCGCGCTGCTCCAGGAAGTTGCGCAGCATGGCGTGGCCGTATTCGGTAAGGATGCTCTCGGGGTGGAACTGCACGCCCTCGATGGCCAGCTCTTTGTGGCGCACGCCCATGATCTCGCCGTCATCGGTCCAGGCCGTCACCTCCAGCACCTCGGGGCAGCTCGCGCGCTCGATGGCCAGCGAGTGGTAGCGGTTCACCGTGAAGTGCTCTGGCAGCCCCGCGAACACACCTTTTTGCGTGGTGGTGATGACACTGGTCTTGCCATGCATGAGCTCCTGGGCGCGCACGATGGTGCCGCCAAAGGCCGCACCGATGGCCTGGTGGCCCAGGCACACGCCCAGGATGGGCAGCTTGCCGGCAAAGTGCTGGATGGCGGCCACCGAGATGCCCGCCTCGGCGGGCGAGCAGGGGCCGGGCGAGATCACGAGGCGGTCGAGCTGCCCGGCATTCAGGCGCGCTTCGATGTCTGCCACGGTGATCTCGTCGTTGCGATGCACTTCCACATCCGCACCCAGTTCGCCGAAATACTGGACGATGTTGTAGGTGAAGCTGTCGTAGTTGTCGACCATCAGGAGTTTCATGGCCTCACCCCTCATGTGCAGCGGTCTGGCGCAGGCGCGCAAACTCGCGGTGTTCATGGGCGATGTAAGCTTCCATCATGCTGCGGTAGATGGCCTCCATCACATCGGGCTCGCCGCCTTCGATCAGTGTGCGCGCACGCACGCGGTCCACGATGGCCTGGATGCGTTCTTCATCGCGCACCTGCGATGCGTCCTGCTTGATGCGCGCGGCCTGGGTCATGTAGCCGCCGCGCGTGACCAGCAGCGGCACCAGCACGTCGTCCAGCGCGTCGATGTGGCGACGCACATCGTCCATGGTCGTGCAATGCTGCACGTTGTTGATGGCCTGGCTCATTCCAGCCCCTCCTCGACAAGTTCGGCGGCGCGCAGCAGGGCGCGGGCCTTGTGTTCGGTTTCCTTCCACTCCAGCTCGGGCACCGAGTCGGCCACCACGCCAGCGGCCGCCTGCACATACAGCGTGCCGTCCTTGATGATGCCGGTGCGGATCGCAATGGCCACGTCCATGTCACCCGCGTAACTGAGGTAACCGCAGGCGCCGCCGTACACGCCGCGCTTGACGGGTTCGAGCTGGTCGATCAGCTCCATGGCATGCACCTTGGGCGCGCCGGTGAGCGTGCCGGCAGGGAAGGTGGCCTTGAGCACGTCCATGCTGGTCATGCCCTCGTTCAGCAGGCCTTCGACATTGCTCACGATGTGCATCACATGGCTGTAGCGCTCGACCACAAAGGCTTCGGTCACCTTGACAGTGCCCGTCCGGGCGATGCGCCCGATGTCGTTGCGCGCCAGGTCGATCAGCATCACATGTTCGGCACGCTCCTTGGGATCGTTGATGAGCTCCACCTCGGCGGCCTTGTCCTTCTCGGGCGTGGCACCGCGCGGGCGCGTTCCCGCCAGGGGCCGGATGGTGACCTTGGTGCCCGCATCGGTCTGCTCCTGGCGCACCAGGATCTCGGGGCTGGCCCCCACCACATGGAAGTCGCCGAAATTGTAGAAATACATGTAGGGCGAAGGGTTCAGCGAGCGCAGCGCACGGTACAGGCTCAGGGGGCTTTCCGTGTAGCGCTTGTGGATGCGCTGGCCCACCTGCACCTGCATGAAATCACCGGCGGCAATGAGCTCCTTGGCGCGGCCCACGGCCGCCAGGTAGTCGGCCTTGGCAAAGCTGCGCTGCGCGGGATGGCTTTCGGTGGCCTTGACCACGGGGGCGCTCACCGAATATTTGAGCTGGTCCTTGAGCTCGCGCAGGCGCTTCTTGGCCCGGGTATAGGCCTCGGGCTGGGCCGGATCGGCATAGACAATGAGATAGAGCTTGCCCGACAGGTTGTCGATGACCGCCAGCTCTTCGCACTGCAGCAAGAGGATGTCGGGTGTTTCCAGCGCATCGGGCGGGCAGGTGGTTTCGAGTTTCTTCTCGATGTAGCGCACCGTGTCGTAGCCGAAGTAGCCCGCCAGGCCACCACAAAAGCGGGGGAGTCCCGGGCGCAGGGCCACCTTGAAGCGTTTCTGGTACGCCTCGATGAAATCCAGCGGATTGCCCCGCACGGTTTCCACCACCTGGCCGTCGGTGACGACCTCGGTGCGCGCATCGGCGCCAAACCCGCTGGCGCGCAGCAAGGTGCGGGCAGGCAAGCCGATGAAGCTGTAGCGGCCAAAACGCTCGCCGCCCACCACCGATTCCAGCAGGAAGCTGTGCTTGCCCCCATCCTTGCTGTGGGCGAGCTTCAGGTACAGCGAGAGCGGGGTTTCCAGATCCGCAAAGGCTTCCACCATGAGCGGAATGCGGTTGTAGCCTTCGCCGGCCAGGCTTTTGAATTCAAGTTCGGTGATCACGGGGGAGACTCCCTGCTGGGGTGGCGCGCAGACCGCAAGAGAAGGGTCGGGCGCCGCTGTTCATCGGCGGGCTCCAGGCGGGGCCCAGACTGCACGCCGGGAATGAACCCAGGTGCCATCAGGTGTTCAGGCAGACAGGCCGACGCCAGGGCCAAGCTCCCCGGTCGCTGCGACCTGTGATGAACACGTGGTGTATGAACATGCCCAAAGTGTAGCAAAGGTCCTTGACCCCATGGAGGGCGCTGCACCCATTCACAGGACACAACCTCTCGAAAACCCTGTGGTGACAACCAGCGCTTCTTGCAACAATTAGAAACGAACGATCGTTCACTTCCAGGAGCCCTGCATGAAATTCCTCCATCGATGCGCCTTGTCGGCCGGTGCGTTTGTCAGTGCCTGTTGCATGGCGGCCAGCGCAACGGCCCAGCCCGTCACCGTCGCCGACGTGAAATACGAAGAAACCAGTGTGGTCGCAGGCAGCACCTTGCAACTCAATGGGGCGGGCGTGCGCTACAAGACCGTTTTCAAGGTTTACACGGCCGGGCTGTACCTGGAAAAGAAGGCATCGACCACGCCGGAAGCAACCTCCGTTCGCGGGCCCAAGCGCCTGAGCATCACCATGCTGCGCGAGATTGACTCTGCCGAGCTGGGCAAGCTGTTTTCACGAGGGATGGAAGACAACATGGACCGGGCCGCATTCTCCAAGCTGATTCCCGGCGTGCTGCGCATGAGCCAGATCTTTTCAGAGCACAAGAAACTGCAGGCCGGCGACCAGTTCATGATCGACTGGATTCCCGGGACGGGGACGGTCATCACTGTCAAGGGCAAGCCCCAGGGCGAACCCTTCAAGGAACCCGAGTTCTTCAATGCGCTCCTGAGTATCTGGCTGGGCCACGTACCCGCGGACTGGAAACTCAAGGACGCCTTGCTGGGCAAGCCTGCCTGAGTCCCGCGGACTCACCAGCCCCCCAACCTTCACGCTCCGCCAGGCCACTCAGGCCAGCAGCAGTTCCAGCGAGTCCACGTAACCGTCCGCATCCACGGCCTGCACCGGCAGGCCGTGGTTGTAGCCGTAGGTGACCAGCACCACGGGGCAGCCGGCGGCGCGAGCGGCCTGCGCGTCGTTGGAAGAATCACCCACCATCAGCGTGCGGGCGGGCTCGGTCTGCAAGGCCTCACAGGTTTTCAGCAGCGGCAACGGGTCGGGCTTCTTCCTGGCAAAACTGTCGCCACCGAACACCTGCTCAAAATAGCCGTCCAGCCCCTTGGCACGCAGGAGGGGCAAAGCAAACGCGGCCGGTTTGTTGGTCAGGCAGGCCAGCCGCAGGCCGGCCTGGCGCAGGGCCTGCAGACCCGCCACCACGCCGGGATAAACCTGCGCATAGTCGCCGTTGATGGACAGGTAGTGCTGCTGGTAGCTGGGCCAGGCACGGGCGTAGAACGCGTCTACTTCAATCGCTGTTGGCGCTTTACCTGCCTGGTCTAGAACGTGATGGAGCACTGAACGCAGCAAATGCTCGGAGCCCTTGCCCACCATCTGTTCTATGGCCGGCGCGGCAATCGCCGGCAACGCCAGGTCGCTCAGCATGCGGTTCAGGGCCTCGGCAAAGTCACCCAGGGTGTCCACCATGGTGCCGTCGAGGTCGATGATGGCGGCGTCCAGGGTGGCGTGGTTCGATCCAATAGAGTTCAGCATGGGCCGGCAGGGTTCGAGACAAAGCGCAGGATGTTACTGCGCCACGCGTTCATCTGCCGGAGTGCCGCGCCATCAACTCCAGCACATAACGGCTCGGAATCGCGTACGAAATGCCCGAGGGCTGGCTCATGGCCGATTCGCGCGTGCTCTTGACCAGCACCATGTTGATGACGCCCAGCACGGCACCGTTGCGCGGATCGAACAAGGGGCCGCCGCTGTTGCCAGGGTAGGCCGTGGCATCGAGCTGAAACACCTGCAATGGCCCGGCGCGCAGGCTGCGGATGGCGCGTTCGCTGAGCTGCTGCCCCGTCGGGCTGGGCAAGGCCATGGTGGTGATGGACGAAACGGTGGCGCGGTGGGTGACGCTGGAAAAACCCAGCACCCCGCCAATGGGGAAACCCATGAAAGCCAGATCGTCGCCCTCGCGCACCGACTCCGACACCACCACGCTCAAAGCCGCCGCAGCCGGCCCATCGATCTGCAGCAGGGCGAGATCATGCTCTGGGACGCTTTCCAGCACCCGCGCGGGACGCATGGTCCAAAGGCTCGCTCCCGCGCGCAGCTGCACGACCAGCGCCGGTCTGTCGGCCCCTGTGGCGCCGATGGCAGACACCACATGGGCATTGGTCACCACGCGCAAGCCGTCGCCCACCACGAAGCCGGTACCCACATAGCGAAACCGCGGCGTGTCGGTCGCCTGGTAGGTGCCCACCAGCACCACGGCAGGCTTGACCCGCTCCACCGTATCGGGCAGCTGCGCCAGTGCGCTGCTGCTCCATGCACCGTGGAACAGGAGCACCAGTGCCCAGCGCATCCACCAGCGTGTGTGGTTCATGGTTTCTCCTTGGGAAAGAGGCCGCGCAGCGTCTTGCGCAACAGGTGCGGCAGCAGCAGATGCGGCGGCATGCGCAGGCGGTGACCGTGCAGGTAGAGCGTGCTGCGCGCCAGTGGCGTCCACGCATCCGCAGTGGAGGCGTGGTCGGGCCGCAGCATGCGCAAATACAGGGCATCGCGCAAGCGATGCATCCAGGCCTGCTGGCCCACGCTGCCCGCCAGCGCCGCCACGGCGCCTGGCGGCACGGGGGTGTCCATGATGGTGTGCGCATAGCGCAGCGCATGGTGCAACGGCCACTGCAAGTCCAGCTCTGCCGAGCGCGCCAGCAGGCCTGGCCAGAAGCCGGGCACGGCAGCAAACTCGCGCAGCAAGGCGTCAAGGTCCACCACGCCCCTGAATCCGTGCGCGAAGTCGCTTTCGTGGAAAAGGTGGGCGGCACTGTGCAGCACCATGTCGGACGGTGCAAGCACGCACACGCCCGGCTGACCGGGCAGCGCCTGCGCAGCCTGCAGCAGGCGCTGCGTGCTGGGCCGGGCCCTGGCGGTGGGAGGCACCAGGGCATGGTGCACATCCAGTATCGTGCCGCGGCGCAGGTGCCGCAGCGGCGGCAGCTCGTGCATCCAGGTGCGGTAGTAGTGCTGGTCGTAGGCGTCGCGGTTGGCATGCACCCAGCCGGCCATCATCAAGGCGGTTTCCACGTCGGCCAGGCGCTCGCGCGGCACCAGAATGTCCACGTCCGAAACCATGCGCCCCAGTGATGCCTGCAGACCCGCCAGGGCGTAGGCGCCGCCTTTGAGCAGCACCACGGGCAGGCCTGCTGGCTGCAGGGCACGCGCTATCTGCGCCACCTCGAAGCGCAGCTCGCGCTGCTGGCGTGTCGCCAGGGCCAGTGCCGATGCCAGGTGCGGGCGCGGTGCAGGGGCCACGGCGTCCCACGCGCCGTGGGCCTGCGCCAGTGCGGCAATGCGCGCCAGCACGTCGGCGCGGCGCGCTTGCCGCACCACCACATCCCATTCGGGCAACGTCAACCGGCTGGGCTGCGGCGCCGGACCCAGCAGGTTCAGCAGCGGCTGCATTGCGTTGCCCTGCATCAAGAATCCCCCATGGACGGCGGTTGCAACGCGTCGAACCAGGCCAGGGCCTGGTCGAGCTGGCTGTAGCGCAGATCAAAGCTGTCGCAGGCATCGACCAGCCGGACCAGGGCCTCGAAGCCTGCACGGCCGTGTACGTGCTGGTTGAAGCTGTTGCGCGCCAGCTCCACCACGGTGGTGGCTCTGGTGCGCGCCTGCACCTGCAGCGTGGCGCCGCGCTCGTACCGGGGAAAGACCACCCAGGCAGGCAGGGCGCGTTCGTCGGCGCGGGCCAGGCTCTCTGGCTGCACCTTGAGGTGGGCGACCGTGCCTTTTTGCGTATCGTGCGCCACCGGCCCCAGGACGCAGCCGGGTGCACGATCGCGGATCACAGCGATGGAATCGTTCTTGAGGCTGATGGGCCGCGGCGAAGGCACGACCCAGCCACTGCCGGGCTCCAGCAGCGTCAATTCATCGGACAGCAGGCGCCAGCCATGGAGCATGAGGGCCGCGCACAGCGTGCTCTTGCCCGCGCCCGGTGGCGCCGGCAGAACCACGGCGCGCCCGCCCCTTTCCAGCACCGCCGCATGCAGGCTGATCCACTGATGGCAATGGCTGGTCACGCACCAGTTCAGGCCCCACTCGAAAAGTGCAAAGGCCTCGCCCTGCGCCAGCGGCGTGAAAGGTTGGCCTCCATCCAGCTCAAAAAAGCACAACGGGCGAAACCATGGGCGACGCGGCTGCACTGCCACATGAAAGTCGCTGAAACCGCCCCCGTCCAGCGGGGCCAGCGGGTGGTCTGCATAAAGGCGTTCCAGCCCCTCGGCCACCACGGTAATCCGGCTGCGCACCCGCACCACAAAGGGCGGAATCACGATAGCCAGGCCGTCTCCACCCAGCAGCCTGCCGAGCTGGAGCCTGGACAGTGAAGACAACAGGGGTTGGGTGTTCACGCGCCGCAGGGTTCGATAAAACCCAGGAATTCGAATTCACGCAGCATCCTGTCCACGCTGCAAACATCTTCCCAAGCAGGCGCCTCACCCAGCAGCGTCCGGGCCAGGCTCTCGGCGCAAGACTGCGGCACCGTCAACAGATGGCGCAGCACCTCGCCCGCCATGGGGCTGAGCGCATGGATATCGCCACTGGCTTCGTCGTACACCACAGCGCCGTCGGGCCACAGCTGCAGCCCGTAGTCTGCGCGCCGTGGGCAATGCCAATGCGTTGCAGGTCCACCCGGCGAGGGTCCCGCATCAGCCGTAACGGCGCGCACCGTAGATGGTTTCAAAATAGGCGGTGGTTTGTGCATAGTCCCACTGGGCACCGGCAAACGGACTCCAGTTGCCGCGCCCGTTCCAGATGGCATTGCATTGCGCGGTGGAGAGCGCCAGCACGTCGCGATCATCGTGGAATTCGAGCGCTGTCAGATAGGCCGCCACCACATAGCGGGCCAGCACGGTATCGCGGTCATGGCCCTCGTAGCCCAGCACATCGCCCAGCGTCACGCGGCGCCCATATCTGCCTTCGGGATTGGCGGCAAACCCGCATTCCTGAAATTTCCTGGTCTTGAGTTCGCTCTGCCTGACTTGCCACTCTGCTGGCGTGCGAACTTCGCAATCGGTCTTGTAGCGGGCATTGCTGACCCGCCCCTGGTTGGCTTGCAGCGACGCAAAGGCCGATGTGGTCACACCACGGCCCTGGCCGCCACCCGTGGCTCCGGCCAGAACGGTGTTGCTCTTGAGCGCCATGACCACGGGTGCGGCGCTCAGACCCGCACGAACCATCTGACGGCGGCTGACTCCGTGGGCATCCTTGCCTGGTGCCGCGCCAGACGGTGTCGATGGGGTTTCGGGTGTTTTCATGGCTGCCTCCAAAGCAGTTCAATTTGTCTCGCTGGCGATACCGCGTTTCACCAAGGCTCCCAAGCCGATCGCCCGTCCAGCGCGCAACGGCGATTCACAATGTTTTCTTGAGGCGGTCCACCTCGGCCTGGGCAGAAAACTTGTCTCCTGCCGCACTGAGCTCGTCGAGCAAGGCACGGGCAGCATCCTTGTTGCCCGCCTTGATCTGTATTTTGGCCAGGTTCAACTTGAACGCCAATACTTGCGGCTGCAGCTGAACCACCTTCTTCTGCAATTCCACGGCGCGCTCATGCTGGTTGGCGGCAGACAGCAGCATGGCCCAGGTATCCATGAACGCGGGTTGATTGGGTGCCAGGGCATTGGCACGTTCGACATCGGTCAGGGCACCGTCTTGGCCGAGCTGGCCCTTGATCCAGGCCAGATTGTTCAAGGCGGCGGCGTTGTTGGGCTGAAGCGCCACCACGCGCTCGAACTGGCGCAGGCTCTCTGGCAACTCATTGAGGGTGAGAGCCCGGGTCCCCAGGTAGAAGGGGAAGGCAGCATCCTTGGGCTGGGTGCGCAGCCACTCGGCCGCCCATCGGTCGGCTTCGGGTTTCTTTCCGGCCGACAGCAGCACGTTATGCAGCCGCATCGCCAAATCCGGGCTGGCCACCTGCTTGAGCCCCGCGCGCAAGGCCTCTGCGGCCTTGTCCCAGGCCTTGCCGGCTGCGTGGATCTCACCTTCGAGCACGTAGCCTACCGCCTCCTTGGGTCTTTGCTTTTGCACCGTGCGGCTGATGGCCAAGGCATCGCCGGGCTTTTGCACCGCCATCGCCAAACGGACCTGTCCTTGCTGTGCCTCCAGCGAATTGGGTTCAATCTCCAGCGCCTTGCGCAGGTTCTGGCTGGCCGCGGCACGGTCGCCCGCCACCAGGTTGGCACGGGCCATGCGCAGGTAGGGCAGGGACGACTGCGGCTGCAGCGTGGCCATGCGGTTGAAGCTGGCCTGCGCCTGGTTGTGTTCGCCGTTGGCCGACTGCGCGCGCCCCAGGACATCGAGCAGTTGCACATTGTCAGGCAGTGCGGCCACCGCTTGCTGCGCCACCGTCAGCGCATCTTTCGGCTCGCTGTTGCGCAGGTGGTGCTCCGCCAGAAGCAGGCGCGGAATGGGGCTGCTGGGCGCCGCATCAATCACCTTGCGCAAAAGATTCGCCAGCTCCGACTTGTCCGCGCCATTGGCCGCACGCAGCTCCACCAGCGCCAGATGTGCTTGCACATTGCCCGGCTGCCGCTTGATCGCGGCCTCCAGGCGTGCGCGCGCATCGTCTGGCCGCTTGTCGGCGTTGTCGAGCACTGCCAGCACGCCCACCGCAGGAAAATAATTGGGATCGATCTCGAGAACCCGCTCCATGGCCTTGCGTGCACCGGCGGTGTCATGTTGGAGCAACAAGGCGCGGCCACGCAGGAAGACGGGCAACACGTCCGCTGGACGTTTTTTTTCCAGCGCATCAATGGCCTTGAGGGCCTGCTCCACCTTGCGCTCCTGCAGCAGGGCATTGATCAGGGCCATGTCTGCCACCACACCATCGTCAGATGCCGCAATGCTCTGCAATTCCCCCAGCGCGGCATCGCCCTGCCCCGATGCCAGGCGGCTGACAGCCAGGGATGTGCGTTTGACCGGGTCTTTCGGATCCAGACTGGACGCCCGGGCGAAGTAGCGCTGCGCGCGATCGACCTCGCCGTGGAGCATATATACCTGCCCCGCCAGGGCCACCATGCCGGGGTCGCGGTCGTTGCGATCGATATCGGCCGGCAGTGCCGACAATGCCTTGTCCAGCCGGCCCAGTCGCACATAGGCCGTCACCAGGCCGCGCCGGGCCATGGGCAGCCCGGCCTCCAGCTGCAGGGCCTTGGCCAGCAGGGCCTCGGCCTGAACGTAGGCACCCAGGCGCAGCTCCGCCATGCCGGCCAGCTCAAGCGCCCGAAAATTGTCGGGAGTGAGGCGCATCAGCTTCTGCGCGTGTTCCTGTGCTGCCTTGAAATCATTTTTTGCGTAGGCCAGCATGGCTTGCAAATACAAGGTCTGCGGCTTTCCGGGCGCCGCCTGTGCCAGCCTCTTCAAGGCGCCAGCGGCGGCCTCTGTCTTGCCTTGCAGCAACAGCAGCTGAACAACCGCGGCCTGTCCCTCCTTGTAGGAGGGATGGACCTGAAGCGCATCCCGGTACGCAGCCATCGCCGCATCCATGTCGCGCTTGCCATAAAGCAGCAAATCACCACGCAGCTTGAGCGCCTCGCCGGCGGCAGCAGACTGCCGGGGAATCTTGTCCAGCCCCTGCAGCGCAGCATCCACATCGCCGCGCTGGGCACTGGCACGGGCCAGCTCGATGAGCGCAGGCGCATGGTCGGCCTTGGCCTTGAGCGCCTCATCGATGCTTGCGCGGAACTTGTCTTCCTCGCCCTGGCGCAGCCAGGCAATGGCCACGGTGGTCTTGAGACTTGCCTGCGCTGGGGCACTGGCCAGCTGCAGGCCGGCATAGTCGGTCGTGATCTTGCGGTCCTGTCCGCCCAGCCACAGGGCTTCGGCCAGCTGCGGCACCACTTCGTCCGGGGATGCCCCCAGATCCTGTGCCTTCCTGAACTCGGTTTCAGCGCCCGCAATATCACCCGAAAGCTGCAAGGCCTGGCCCAGCAGGAGGCGTGCCTTGGCGGAGTCAGGATGGTCCTTCAGCACATTCTTGAGCTGGATGATGGCCGCTGGCGCATCATTGCGCGCCAGGTAGCCCTGCGCCGACGCCATGAGCGCATCCGGATTGCCGCTACCGCAAGCCGAGACCAGCAAGGCCGCAGCAAGCGTGGCGACAGGAACCATGGAACGCAAAAGGGGAGCCTTCATGGACGTTCTCCATAAAAATGGTTCAGGGCTTGAGGCCCAGCCGGTGCATCAGGTCGTACAGCGTGGGACGGCTGACACCGAGCAGGTCGGCCGCCTTGGCCACCGTTCCGTCCGCCCGGGCAAGCGCTGCAATCACCGCCCGCTGCTCGGCCGCCTCGCGCGTCACGCGCAGGTCCAGTGATCGATCCCCCTCTGCGCCATCGGCGCCGGCCAGCCCGACATCTTCGGCAGTGATCTGATGGCCATCGGCCATGATGGTGGCCCGCTTGATGCAATTTTCGAGCTCGCGGATGTTGCCCGGCCAGGGGTGCGCCTCGATCGCACGCAGCGCATCATCGGCCAGCGTCAGGTTGCGACGGTGCTCCTGACCAAACCGGCGCACGAAGGCGTGTGCCAGCAATGCAGCATCGCCCACCCGCGCGCGCAGGGGCGGTATCTCCACCACGATTTCCGCCAGGCGGTAATAGAGGTCTTCTCGAAACCGCCCCTCTTTGACGCATTGCGCAAGGTTCTGATGGGTTGCACACACAATGCGCACATCGACGGCAATTTCCTGGCGCCCCCCCACACGCTCGACGACACGCTCTTGCAGGAACCGCAGCAGCTTGGCTTGCAAGGCCATGGGCATGTCCCCGATTTCATCGAGCATGAGCGTGCCTGCGTGCGCTGTCTCGATCTTGCCCGGCGTGGTCTTGGCAGCGCCTGTGAAAGCCCCTTTTTCGTAGCCGAAGAGTTCGCTTTCGAGCAGGTTTTCAGGAATGGCTGCGCAGTTGATGGCCACGAACTTGCCATTCCTGCGGTGGGACTGCTGGTGCAGGCCGCGCGCCAGCACCTCCTTGCCCGTGCCGCTTTCGCCCAGCAGCATGACAGAGGCATTGGTGTTGGCGACTTTCTCGATGGTGCGGCAAACGCGCAGCATCTGCGGGTCGCGGGTCAACAGGCCCGCCAGCGCATCGGGTGTCTGCATCGCCTGCAGCCGCTTGTTCTCGGCTTGCAATTGGTGCAGCCTGAAGGCACGTTCCACGCCCAGATGGAGGACTTCAGGCTCAAACGGTTTGGCCAGGAAATCGTAGGCCCCCATGGCAACGGCCTTGAGCGCGTTGGACTGGTCATTTTGCCCGGTCAGCACGATCACCTTGATGTCGGGATCCGCGCCAAGAATCTGCTCCAGCAGCTTGAACCCCTCGGTGACCGAGTCGGCATCGGGGGGAAGACCCAGGTCCATGGTCACGACAGCTGGCGCGTGCCGGCGCAATTGCGCCATGGCGCTTTCGCGATCATGGGCGGTGACGGATTCAAAACCATCCAGCGACCATTTGATCTGCTTTTGCAGCGCCAGGTCATCCTCAACAATCAGCAGAGGCTGCAACTTGTCCGGGCTCATGCCCCCTCCTGTGGATGTAAACCGAAATCACGACCGATCTCAAACAAGGGAAGCAGCAGACGCACCACGGTTCCCTGGCCTACCTTGCTGTCCACGGAAACCTTGCCGCCGAGCTCCTGCACGTACTGGAAACTTTCGTAAGTTCCAATCCCCATGCCCGCCTCCTTGGTGGTCTGAAACGGCTTGAACAGACGCGTCTGGACAAACTCCTCGGTCATTCCCTGGCCCTCGTCTCCCACTTCGACACGGGCATGGCTACCGAAACGATCCACTTTCACCCATACCCGGTCATCGGCATCCGTAGCGTCGAATGCGTTGTGCACCAGGTGTCCGATGATGCGCTCCAACCGGTCAGCCTGTCCACGGGTAAAGATCTGGGGCGCGACCTCCAGTTGCACGGTGCGCCCGTGGCGCAAGGCATTGGCCGCCAACCGCTCAGCGATCTTGCACAGGTCCACGCCCACGGTCGTATCGCCGGGCGCGGCGTCTCCGCGCAATTGCAGCATCAGCTGGCGCATGCGATCCAGTGAGTTCTCGACCGTCATCAACATGTCGGCCTGGAACTCCGGGTTGTGCTGCAGTCGCTTCGCGTTCTTGACCATGAGCGACAGCTGGGCAACGATATTTTTCAGATCGTGCACCACAAAGGCCGACATGCGATTGAACGCTTCAAATTTGCGCGACTCCAGCAGCGCCTCGGTGGCCTGTATTTGCGCAAGAAAGCTCGCAGCCTGGCGTCCGGCAGTTTTCAAAAGATCGGTGACTTCCCAATTGACGTCCACCCGCGTACGCGGACTGGCCAGCAACACAAAGCCCAGCAAATCCGGGCCTTGCCACAGCGGGACCAACAGCCAGGCCTGCGGGTACTCGGCCAGCCACTCGGGCAAACGCAAATCGCGGTAACGCTCGGGCGAAGCGCGGAGCTCCTCCAGATTGACCACCCACCCGGTGGCGCGCATGAAGGCAGGGAGTTCTGCATTCTTGTCCAGGGTCTGGGTCGTGGAGGCCAGATTCCACCGGGCCACCTGCCGGTACTGGTCGTCTTCCGGGCGCAGCAGCCACAACGCGCCCGCGGGACTCTCCAACATATCGGCAAGGCCCCGCACCACGTTCTGGCCCGCCTCCTGGGGGTGCGCCTGGCTTGACAGCGTGGCGGTGAACTTCAGCCATTCGTCGCGGTAGTCAAAGCGGTAGCGAAAAAAATGCTTGCCCAGAAAGACGCGCAACTTGGCGCGCAAAGAGCCCGAAAGCGCCAACGCCAACGCCAGCACCAGGCCCACAAAAACCAACCCCAATTGCAAGGCGCCGCCCCATTCACCACCAAAATAGCGCACGTAGTAACCAACACCCGCCATAAAGAGCAGGTACAGCCCCACCAGCGCCAGCGTCGCGGAGTGAAATACCACCTTGCGCGAGACGCGTATCTTGGCGATCCAGTTGCGGTGCCGCGTAGTGGCCAGCAGCAGAAACGGCACCATCAGCGCGTGCACGAACGGCCTGGCAGCAAAGGCATCAGGGTCCACCCCCTGAAAAAGCACACCTTGGGAAAACAGGTACAGGTCAAACAGGAAGGTGCCCGCCAGTCCCAGGCAAACCGGTTTGGCGCTCCACAGCGAATCGTCAGGAAGATTGCGGAACAATTGCTCCACCAGAACCAGTCCGCCAAGCGCCAGGAACACCATGAGAAACAGCTGCCCCACCACCCCGGCCAGGACACTCATGATCACAATCAACGCGGGCACACCCAGCAAGCCCGCCGACGCAAACCCAGGCAACCACCGATACCACGGGCCATGCACCACACCCGCATCAGGCTTGAAAAAAAGGGCCAGAAAGACACCCCAGCAGAGATAGCGCAGCAAGTCGGCCGACTGCGCCGCCAGCCACCACGCAGCGCCCACTGTCAGCGCCAGCAAGCTGAAGCCACTCCAGATCACCGTCAGCAGTGCAGCCGCCAGCATTGCCACACCAATGCGATTGACCGGCACACGCAGATATTCCTGGCGGAGCAAGCGCAGTGCCAGCAAGGCGTAGGCCCCTGCCGACAAAGTCAAGCCCCAGTAAGCCAGGGCAGTTTCACTGTTGTTCATGGCGATGCGAGGTGGGCCGATTTTTACTGCGCACCTTTGCCCGTCAGAACCACACCCACCGTTTCGAAAAGAATGACCAGATCAAGAAACCAGGAGTGGTTTTTGACGTAGTAAAGGTCGTATTGCAACTTGTGCTGCGTATCCTGGATGGATGCCCCATAGTGATAGCGCACCTGGGCCCATCCGGTTAATCCTGGTTTGATGCCATGCCGCAATGCGTAGTAAGGAATTTCGAGCGTGAGGCGGTCCACAAAATAGGGGCGCTCAGGCCGGGGCCCCACCAGGCTCATGTCACCCTTGAGCACGCAAAACAGCTGGGGGAGTTCATCGATGCGCAACTTTCGAATGATTTTTCCAATGCGCGTGATCCGCGCATCTTTGGCACTGGCCCAGCGGGGGGTGCCGTCTTTTTCCGCATCATTGCGCATGCTGCGAAACTTGATCACATTGAAAATCCGGCCGTTGAGTCCGACGCGCTCCTGGCGATAGAGAACAGGCCCACCACTTTCGAGATAAATCAAGAGCGCCGTGACCAGCATCACGGGTGCGGAAATTAACAACAACACTATCGCCCCCACCATGTCAAACAGCCATTTGACGATCGAGCGCACCCATCCCTGCTTGAACCCGTCGCCAAAGATCAGCCATCCGGCAGACACCGCATCCAGGTGGATCTGCCCCAGAAACTGCTCGAAATGGGTGGCAATGTCGATGACCTGAATACCATTGAGCTTGCAATCGAGCAATTCACGCATCGGCATGCTCCCGCCGCGGCGCTCATTCAGGGCCACCACAATTTCATCCACACGGTGATTTTTCACCACATCGGTCAGTGTTTGCCCCGAGGAAAGAATGTTGCGCTCGGAAACGCTGTGTTCTTTTTCCTGGGGTCCGGAAAAATAACCGACCAATTCGATCCCTGGATCATTGGCCTGTAACGATTGACCCACGATGCACGCACGTGGTCCCGTACCAAACACCAGGACACGCTGGCGCGTGTACGACACAGGCAATATTTCGCCACCGAATAATCGAATGATCAGCAGCCCGCTGACGATCAACAGCAGTGCCACCAGTGCCTGTTCATTCTGGTAAGGGGACTGCAGCGGCAAGAGAAACAAGATCCCGCTGGCAATCGCCATCGAGAACAGAAAGGAAAGTACAGCCCGCGCCCGGACCTGACCCACGGTCAGTTTGCTGGGGCGCTCATACAGGCCAAGGGCGAAATTCACCGTGAGAATACCGACGGCCATCAACCCCCCTCGTACGACTCCCGAGGCGATCGCCACAACATTGAACATGCCCATTCCTGCCTGCATCGTCAACGAGACAATCAACGTGCCAACGATCAGCACCGAATACAGCATGACCTGCAACATGGTGCGTCGGTGAAAATAATGGCTGAAAATCTTGATCATTGCCACGCCCCGCCAAGTCCGATCGCCGGATGCCAAAATACATGCCAGTAAATCGCCCTCGCTCGGCAATTCATGCAACAAAACGTTTGCGCTGCATTCCAGTTATCGACATGTCAAAAGTTGCTTGACAACCCAATGAATCCAAGTCAACCACCACCTCCCGTCGGATTCAATACACGGTGGTTCAGTGATGGGTTGCGGACGAGGGGAGATACGATAAGCAACAGCCACAGCATAATGGATACACGTGGAATTTCAATGGTGCTAATTACCGCTCCAATCAGTAGGGTGGTAGCAATTGAAACTCCCACCACAAGGGCCAAAGCGTTTTGCCGGGCAGCACCTTGAGCGGCCAGCACCAGCGCCCCAACCGCCCATGCGGCCAGCACCACCCATCCCAGCAATCCACGCTCGATCAACAGTTCCAGCTGCATGTTGTCGATATGCCAGGGCAGGAAGTTCGCATGGGCGATGCTGCTCCAATGCCGCGGCCCTTGTGCAAAAGCTGCATTTTTGAGGATCTGCCGGCCCTGTGGATCGATCAGCTCCACCGCGTCCAGGCGCACAGGCGTCTTTGCCTGCACCACCGTGATCGAGAGCACACCTTCTCTCCAGGCAGAAAGGGCACCCTCCGGCACAAAAGCGGGGCCTTGCAAACGCGCTTCCAGCCAGCCGCCCGCGTCATCGCCTGACGCAAGCACACGGGGCATTTGCTCCTGACACCGGAAGGAGTACAGCAGATGCCGCTCACACAGCTGCACCTTCAGCAACGCGGACGCCCCGGCGTACCCGTGCAGGCGAACGCTGTAGGCGCCGCCCGGCGCCAAAGCCACGCGCTGGGCCAGCGCCAGTTCGCCCTTGACACCCGGTCGGGCAGGCCCCGAAAGCCACACCTGGGTGCGCCCACTCGTACCACGCACCCAGCGCACCTGGCCTGGCAAGGCGCCCTCCAGGGTCTGCGTGCTGTAATGCGCCGGCAACCGTCCCAGCCCCAGCCCAAGGACCCACTGGCCGGGCGTCTTCAATAAGTCCACACCGCGCTGCCAGTGGGCAAACCGCTGGTAGAGGTCCTGATCGGATCGGGCCAGCCGACCCGGCATGAATGAGCCGCCCAGCAAAACACCCAGCGCTTCCACCACCAAGGCCACCAGCAGGCACACCATTGCCCGCCGATGCCAGACAGAACCATCCGGCGCGACAAGGTGATATTTGTGAGCCAACACGGCCAGCGCAATCAATGCCAACGCCACAGACAGATAAACGCCGCGTGAGTACGTCATGAGAACCGCATAGATCGACACCAGCACCAGCGCCGCCGCAGCCCACCAGCGCCAGCCATGCGGTGCAATCCATGCCGCCCACCAGGCAAACGGCAATGCCAACGCCAGATAGACGTCGATGGCGCCGCCGCCGACATGCATCTCCCAGAACCAGGCCGTAATGCGATAGTGGTCGCTGAAATCCAGGCCACCCACGTAAACGCCGCGCTCCCACACCACCGCGGCGCAGACCAGTGCCAGCCCGGCGACCATGCCCCGCGCCAGCCGCAACGGGGCGCCCTCGCCCGCGCGGTACAGCACGGGCATCAGCAGCAGCCCCCACACCAGGCTCTTGGCCACACGCAGCGTATTGCCCGGCAAGTCGTAGTCCCCGTAAACCCCCTGGGCCCACAGGTCCGCCAGCAACGCGGTCCACGGCGCGGCGCCACGCGCATCGTCCAAGCCGCGCCACACGCCCAGGAGCAGCACCGGTGGCAGCACCCAGTACACCCAACGCATGCTGCGCGGCGTGCGGTGGATCACGGCGGCGGGTCTGCGCCATGCATCCAGGCTCCAGCGCAGGCAGGCGCCGCCCATGGCAGCAAGTATCAGCAGGTCGGATTCGTCCACCAGCCACCAGCCCGTCCAGGGCGCGAAACTGGCCACCGGCAAAAACGCTGGCAACATGAACCACAGGTCGCCAGGCCGCCAGGCGGCCCAGGCCACGACGATGCACAGCACCGCCACGGCCAGAGCGGGCGCCACGGGGTGCTGCCCGGCGACCCCCAGGGCTGCCGTCGCGAACCATAAGCCGCACAAGCCCGGCATGCCCGCACGGACAGCGGCGGACGTTGAGTTGCCTGCTTCTACACCAGCACTTCGGGACATGGCGGATGCCCCAAAAAGGCCTGCGGGCTGGCCGTCGCGCCATAGGCCCCGGACTGGAACACCACCACCAGGTCGCCGGGCTGCGCCACGGCCAACTCCATCCGGTCGGCCAGCACATCCAGCGGGGTGCACAGCGGCCCCACGACACAGGCGGTCTCGCGCTCGGGCGCCTGCAGCCGGTTTCCGATCACCACCGGGTAGTTGCGCCGGATCACCTGGCCAAAATTCCCCGAGGCGGCCAGATGCTGGTGCATGCCGCCGTCGGTCACCAGGAACACCTGTCCACGCGACACCTTGCGGTCAATCACCCGCGCCACATAAATGCCCGCCTCGCCCACCAGATAGCGCCCCAGTTCCAGCACCAGCCGCGCCGCAGGCAGCGCACGCCCCAGGTCGGCCTGCACCTGTGCCAGGGCATGGGCCACGGGAGCGAGGTCCAGCGCGTGCTCACCCGGGAAATACGGTATGCCCCAGCCACCTCCGAGGTTGACGTGGCGCACGGGTGCGGGTGCATCCTGCGCCAGGCGCAGCACCAGGTCGAGCGAGCGGCGCAGGCTCTCTGCAATGACGTTGCCACGCAGGTTCTGCGAGCCCGGATAGAGATGAAAGCCCTCGAACGCCACGCCGTGCTGCACCATGCCGCGCAACAAGGCCGGCACCTGCTCGGCGTCGATCCCGAAGGGCTTGGGGCCGCCACCCATGTGCATGCCGGCACCGCGCAATTCGAAATCCGGATTGACGCGCAGTGCCACGCGCGCCGGCCGCCCCAGTGCCTGCGCGGCATCGGCCAATACCCGCAGTTCGCGCGCCGACTCCACATGCAGCAACACCCCTGCGGCCACGGCCTGGCGCAACTCGGCATCGCTTTTGCCCGGCCCCGCAAAGCCGATGGACTGGACATCCGCGCCGGCATCCAGTGCCAGCTTGAGTTCGCCAGCCGAAGCCACGTCCATGCCATCGACCAGCGGGCGCACGAAGCCCACCAGGGCCGGCATGGGATTGGCCTTGATGGCGTAGTGCAGGTGCACGCCCTGCGGCAGCACCTGCCGCACGGCTGCGATGCGCGCGGCGATCAGCGCACGGTCGTAGGCGTAAAAGGGCGTCTGGCCGACCCGCTCGGCCAGCAAGGACAGCGGCATGCCGCCGACCTGCAGTTCATCGCGGGAGGTGTCGAATCGATCCATATTCCTGTATCCAGCGTTGGCGGTCCAGCTTGCCATTGGGGCTGCGCGGCAGCGGCTGGCGGACCCAGTCCAGTGCTTTGGGCAGCATGTATGCGGGCAGATGCGCGCGGCAATGCGCCAGAAGGGCCGCACTGTCTGCGTCGGCGTTGCCGCTGGCCTTGGGCGAAGCCAGCAGCGCCGCGCAGATGGCGCTGCCCAGCGCCTCGTCAGGCACCGCATGCACCAGCGCTTCGGCCACCAGGCCGCTGGAATACAGCACCTCTTCCACCTCGGTGGGACTGACGCGGTAGCCCGATGTCTTGATCATCTCGTCGCGCCGGCCCACAAAATACAGGAACCCATCGGCATCGCGACGCACCGTGTCGCCCGAGTACACCGCCCGCTCCGGGGCACGCCAGTCGCCGCCGGCGGGCAGCAGGTCCGCAGGCCAGGGCCTGAAGCGCTGCACGGTCGCCTCGGGCTGCCGCCAGTACCCCAGGGCCACCAGCGGACCGCGATGCACCAGTTCGCCAGGCTCGTTGACGGCACACTCGCTGCCGTCTTCGCGCAGCACGCGCACCTCGGCGTTCGGTATCGCCCGCCCGATGGAATCGGGTCGCCGGTCCACCTCGTCGGGCGGCAGATAGGTGGAACGAAACGCCTCGGTCAGTCCATACATCAGAAAGGGCGAGGCTGCGGGCGCCAGATCGCGCAAGCGCTGCAGCGTGGCCCGGGGCATGCGCCCGCCGGTGTTGGCCCAATAACGCAGATGTTGCGCGGCACCGGCCGGCCAGTCCAGCGCCGCCAGCTGCATGTACAGCGGCGGCACCGCGGTCAGGCCCGTGACCCGCTCGCGCACCATGGCCTGCAATACATCGCGCGGCAACAGGTAGTTGAGCAGCACCACGCGCGCGCCCACCAGAAAGGCCGTGGTGAGCTGGCTGAATCCGGCGTCGAATGACAGTGGCAGCACTGCCAGCAAAGTGTCATCGGCGTGGTTGTGCAGGTAGCTGGCCACGCTGGTGGCACCGGCCACCAGATTGCGGTGCGACAGCACCACCCCCTTGGGCTGGCCGGTACTGCCGGAGGTGTAAAAAATCACCGCCACATCCATGTCCAGCAACCGGGGCGGCGCAACCGGCTGACTGGCCAGCACATCGGACCAGGCATGCACCCCAACGTGCGCCGAAAAAGCATCTGGAGCGGCCGGCAGGTGCCCATCACACAGCACCACGTGCCGCAGTCCGGGACAGCTGGCCAGCACCGGGGCCAAAACCGCCAGGCGCGCAGCGGATATCACCAGCACCTGCGCTTGCGCATCTTGCAGAATGTGCGCCACCTGCCCCGCCTTCAGCAAGGGGTTCACGGGCACCAGCACACCGCCTGCGGCAGGTGCGGCAAAGCTGGCCACCACGGTTTCCACCCGCTTTTCCAGGTACACCGCCACGCGGGCCCCGCGCTCCAGCCCCAGGGCCAGCAGGCCCGCCGTGCAGCGCTCCATCTGCGACTGCAGGTCGGCATACGACAGGTGCAAGCCCTCCACCGTCAAGGCCGTATGACCCGGCCAGCATGCAGCTGCCCGGGCCGGCAGCTCGTGCAGCAAGACGGGGGGCACTCCGCTGTGGAAATCCGACGCTTCGGGCATGTGGCGGATGGTAAGCCATTGCCATGCTGCGCAGTGCCCTGCCGCACGCAACCCGCGGCCTGCCTAGAATCCATCCGCAACCCCGCCACACACCATCCCCGCCATGAACCTGACCGAACAAGTCCTTCACGTGCTCGACAACGCACTCAGCCTGCGAGGTCGCACCGCGGGTTTCACGCGCGACACCCCGCTGCTGGGCGCCCTGCCCGAGCTCGACTCCATGGCCGTGCTGGCACTGCTCACCGGTCTGGAAAACCACTTCGGCATCACCTTCAGCGATGACGACCTCCGTGGCACGGTGTTCGCCACCGTGGGCAGTCTGAGCGCCCTGGTGGAGCAGGGGCTGGCCCGGCAGGACCCATGAGCCTCCTCGGGCCTGTCCCCCTGCCACAGGCATTTTTCCTGCCGACCGGCTCCGGGCAGCGCTTTTGCCTGTTTCACCCTCCGCAAGGCGATGTCCAGCGGGGAGGCGTGCTGTACCTGCACCCGTTTGCCGAAGAGCTCAATGGCACGCGGCGCGTGGTCGCTCAGCAGGCGAGGGCGCTGGCGCAAGCCGGCTACGGCGTGCTGCAGATCGACCTGCTGGGCTGTGGCGACAGCGAAGGCGACTTTGCCGATGCCACCTGGCAGGCCTGGCTGCAGGACGCGCTGCTGGCCCACCGCTGGCTGCAAGAACACGCCAGGGGCCCGCTGTGGCTGTGGGGCCTGCGCGCCGGCGCCCTGCTGGCCACGGCGCTTGCGAGCGAGCTGGCCGATCCTTGCCATTTGCTGCTGTGGCAGCCGGCCATCCGCGGGCAGCAGCAGCTGCAACAATTTCTGCGCCTGCACACCGCCAGCCAGTGGCTGGGCAATGGCAACGCCAGCGGACCGCCGCCAGCGCACCTGCTCGACAAGGGCCAGTCCGTGGACATTGCCGGCTACACCCTGACCCCCACACTGGCGCAGGGTCTGGCTGCGGCGCGGCTGCAGCCACCACAGAAGCCCCCAGGTCGGCTGGTCTGGCTGGAGTTGTCAGCCCAGGCAGAGCCCATGCTGACCCCGGCCTCCGTCCAGCATCTCGCCCTTTGGCGCGACGCAGGCTGGGCGGTGTCTGCACTGGCGCTCACGGGCCCGCTTTTCTGGCAAACCGTGGCCCACGATGAAGCCCCCGCCCTGTTGCAGGCAACGCTCGACACGCTCCACGGGGCAGGCGCGCAGGGAAAGACGCCATGAACTGCCAAGAGCAACCCCTGGTCATCCCCGGCCCCCACGCGCAAGACATGCTGGGCATCGTCAGCCTGCCCGCACCGGGCACACCGCAGTCCACCACGGGCGTGGTGATCGTCGTGGGCGGCGCGCAATACCGTGCAGGCAGCCACCGGCAGTTCGTGCAACTTGCCCGATTTCTGGCTGCCGCAGGCTACCCGGTGTTGCGCTTTGACTTCCCCGGCATGGGGGACAGTCCAGGCGATCCCGTGCCCTTTGAAGACTCCGCCCCCCACATCGCCGCAGCCATCGACGCCTTGTGCAGCCACCCCGTGAAGGTGGACAGGGCCGTGCTCTGGGGCCTGTGCGACGGAGCCTCGGCCAGCCTGCTCTACCTGCAGGCCAGGCATGACCCGCGGGTGACGGGACTGGTGCTGCTCAACCCCTGGGTACGCTCCGACGCCGGACTGGCCCGCGCACAGGTCAAGCACTACTACCGCCAGCGCCTCCTGGAGCCCGCCTTCTGGCGCAAACTGGTCGCCGGCGGCGTAGGCTGGCAGGCGCTGCGTGGCCTGGGGCGCAACCTGCGCACCATGCGGCAGGAATCGCCCCAAACGATCACATTTCAAGAGCGCATGGCGCAGGGGTGGCAGGCGTTTCCTGGGTCCATCCTGCTGCTGCTGAGCGAGCGTGACCTCACGGCACTGGAATTCGTCGAACACGCGAACACCAGCAGCGGCTGGATCGGCTGGTCCCGAAAAGCCGCACTCATCCGGCACACACTGCCCCTGGCCGATCACACCTGCTCTGCCCCCCAGTCACAGCAATCCGTGCAGGCCCTGGTACGGGACTGGCTGGACGCGCTGGTACGCCCATCCACTTGAGCGCTTCATCGGTGGAAAAACCGATGACGGCTTTGAGCACCTTGGCTGAACGGAACCCTTCCCTTTTACGTTTCGCGAGATGCCCGTAAGTCCTTTTGTTTGGTCACAACCGGCAGCAGCCGGGCCATCCGCCCAATCCACGCCCCCGTGACATGCCGACCACCTGCCAATAAACCACGCAATCTGCGCCGATCGAACGCTACCAGCCCGACACGCTCGCGGCGCTGGGCCATCCAGTCGCGCTTGTAGGCGTCGTCACCGCTGAGATAGTCAACCTCCCGCACCCCATCCACGTCCATGGCATGCGCCATCAGTGCCGCCGTCAGGACCGAGCCGGGCGACAAGCGGTCCTGCCCCTTCACATAAGCCAGCTTGTAGATATTGGCCTTGCCACCATGCACCAGCCAGACCTGCGCTGCCAGGGGCTGCTCGCCCAGCCACAACACGCCCAGCCGCAACCAGCCTTCGTGCGCGGCGGTGCGCACCAGCCCTGGCATGAAGCCGGGACAAGGCTCCGGCGGCTTCCAGCTTTGGGCATAGACCGCCTGGTACGCGGCCAAAGCCCGGTCCACGTCGGTCGATGCACCGGTATGGATGTCGATGCGCCACGCCCCCGCACGGTCGAGCCGGCGCCGGCCCCGCTCCACACTGTGGCGCAGCGCAGATGGCCGCTGCTGCCAATACACAGCAAACCCGCCCTGCGGCACGATTTGGTAGTGGTTACCGAAACAAAAGAACCGGTCAGTCCAGTATCCGGCGGCTTGCAGCCCGCACTGCAGCGCCGCCAGCCACGCACTGTCGGCATCCAGCGGCTGCAGACGCAGCACGGCGCTGCCCGGCAGCTGTCGCAATGCCTTTGCAAACGCCTGCCACTGCTGGGCAGAAAGCTCGCCAACCGCTTGCGCCGAACCCACCGGGCCATAGAGGCAGCTGTAGTAGTTGCCCAGCGCAGCCAGCGGCTCGCCGGGCGCCTGCTGCATCAGGTGCAGGTGCGCAACCCCCGCCCCGGATGACACGGGCAGCGGACATGTCCAGTGCCGGTGGGGTGCCCGCTCGAAACCATGGGCCTGCAAATTGGCAAACCAGGCCTCGGTCTCAAACACGTCGCCGGGCATGCCGTCGCCCTGCCCTGTTCGTTCAGCGGCCGATGGCCAGGTAGTCGAACCCCTGGCTGCGCACCCAGGCGGGGTCGTAAAGGTTGCGGCCATCCACGATGAGCGGCTGCTTGAGCCGCGCCTTGAGAAGTTCAAAGTCAGGGCTGCGGAACTCTTTCCATTCCGTCACGATGACCAGCGCGTCCGCCCCCTCCAGGGCCTCGTTGGGTGTCTGCGCATAGCGGATGCGCGGCTCGTCGCCCAGCACGCGCTGTGCCTCCGACATTGCCACCGGATCGTAGGCGGTGACGGTGGCGCCAGCAGCCAGCAGGTCGGCCAGCAGCTCCAGACTGGGCGCTTCGCGCATGTCGTCGGTGTTGGGCTTGAACGCCAGGCCCCACACCGCAAAATGCCGGCCCGAGAGGTCTTCACCCAGCCGCTGCTTGATCTTGTGGCCCAGCACATGTTTTTGCGCGGCATTGGCGTCTTCCACCGCCGTGAGCACCTTCAGGTTCAGGCCTGCATCGGCCGCAGCGGTCTTGATGAGGGCTTTCACATCCTTGGGAAAACACGAACCGCCGTAGCCACAGCCCGGGTACAGAAAGTGATAGCCGATGCGCGGGTCTGAGCCCATGCCCTGGCGCACCATTTCAATGTCGGCGCCCAGCTTTTCGGCCAGATTGGCCAGCTCGTTCATGAAACTGATGCGCGTGGCCAGCATGGCGTTGGCGGCGTATTTGGTCAGCTCGGCGCTGCGGGCATCCGTCACGACCAAGCGATCACGGTTGCGCTGAAACGGCGCGTACAGCGCACGCATGAGCAAAATGGCCCGCTCGTCGGAGGCGCCGACGATGATGCGGTCCGGGCGCATGAAATCCTCGACCGCCGCGCCTTCCTTGAGAAACTCGGGGTTGGACACCACCGCATAAGGCGTCTGCGCGCCACGCTGGCGCAGTTCGTCGGCAATGGCGGCATGCACCTTGTCGGCCGTGCCCACAGGCACCGTGCTCTTGTTCACCACGACCTTGTAGTCGGTCATGAGGCGGCCAATATTGCGCGCCGCAGCCAGCACATATTGCATGTCGGCCGAGCCATCTTCATCGGGCGGCGTACCTACCGCAATGAACTGCAGGGTGCCATGCTGCACGGCGCGCGCCACATCCGTGGTGAAGTGCAAGCGGCCGGCCGCTACATTGCGCTGCACCATGTCCTGCAAGCCGGGTTCATAAATGGGGATCCCCCCCGTCTCCAGCACCCGGATCTTCTCCTGGTCGAGATCCAGGCACAGCACATCGTTGCCCACCTCGGCGAGGCAGGCCCCGCTGACCAGCCCCACATACCCTGTTCCGATGACTGTGATTTTCATGACGCCTCAATAAGAAACTGTGCCGCGCTGGCATGCCAAAAGGCATCATAGCGACGACGCCCCATCCAGCGGCCGGTGGATTTTCAGGACTGTGCCACCAGAAAAACCCCTGCACAAATCAGGGCAACCCCGCCCGCGCGCAACGGGGAAACCTGCTCGCCCAGAGCGAACCCCACCACCACCGTAAGGGCGAACCCCAGCCCGACGAGCGGATAGGCCTTGCTGACATCCCATTTCGACAGCACGCCCAGCCAGATGACGGCCCCCAGGCCATACAACACAAATCCCCCCAGCACATATTGGTTGGCCATCACCAAGACCAGATGGACCAGCGAATGCGGCTGCGCCATCGCATCCCGCACCCCCGGGTCCGACATGCCGGCCTTCAGCAAGAACTGCGCAGCCACCGACAGCACGACGCTCAGCAAGGCAATCGCAAAGGTGTTCATGGATAAAGTTCCCAAGTGAAAAAATGCGCTGCCATGGCTGCGGCGATCATGGCCAGCACCGTCAGGCGGCTGCCACGGTTCTTGAGGGCGTAGACAACCGGGTCATCGTGCATCTCACCGCGCGATGTCTTGATCCACAGGCGTGCCATCCAGTACACCAAGCCGATGGCCACGAACCACAGCATTTGCGGGGTGGCGTAGCGCGCCTGGGTCTCGGGCGCGCTGATGAACAGGCCGAACACCACCACGGCACACAGCGCTGCGCCAACCCCCAGTGGCCACAGCACCACCAGATCGCTTACCCGGTAATCGCGTCCACGGGTCGCACCCGCGCCGGCGTCTTTCAGCGACACCAGTTCCGCACAGCGCTTGACCAAGGCCAGGCTCAGAAATATGAATGCCGAAAAGGCCAGCAGCCAGGAACTGGTGATCGCACTGATCGCCACCGAGCCTGCCAGTATGCGAATGGTGTAGAGAAGCGACAGCATGAGCACGTCCATCAACACGTATTCCTTGATCACCCAGCTGTAAAAGCTGGTCAATACCAGGTACGTCACCAGCATCCCGAGAAATCCTTGCGACACGACACTGGCCAGGCCAAGCGCCGACACCAGCGCGATGCCCGCCACCAGCAGCCCCTGCAGAATCGGCAGCGCGCCGCTGGCAAAGGGACGCAGGCGTTTGCGGGGATGCGCGCGGTCGCTTTCGAGATCCCACAGGTCGTTGACGATATAGGTTGCGGATGCGGCGAGGGAAAACGCCGCAAAGGCCAGCGCCATGCTGGCCAGCTTGTCCATGCGGGTGAATTCGAACGTGGTGAGCAGCGGAACGAACAGCAACAGGTTCTTGATCCACTGGTGTACCCGCAGAGCCCGCAGCCACACCGCCATGCTGCGGGCCTGCTTCGGGTACTCGCGCTCGATGGGCACTTCGCGCCGCACCTGGGCCGCTGTGCGGTGCGCCACACCCACCAGAATTGCCGCCTGGGCCTGCTGCCAGATCGGCAGATCGGCGTTGCAATCGCCGGCATAGACAAACGCCTCGCCCACTTGTGCCTGAATCGCCTGGAGTTTCGCCCGGCCCTTCAGGTTGTTGCCACCGTGGGTGGAAAGCACCTTGTCGAAAATCCCCAGGTGCCTTGCCACCCCCTGTGCGGTGGTGTGGTGCGCCGCCGTGGCAAGAACGATTTCCCGCCCCCTGGATTTCTCTGCGCGCAGGTACTCCAGCAGCGGTGTGCAATAGGGAATGTTTTCAGCGTCGAGGGTGACGCGGGACGCAATGGCCTCCTTGAACCCTGCCCGGCCACGCATCAGCCACAAAGGCAAGCGCAAAACGCTCCACGGAGAACGCTTGAGCAGCCGGACCAAGGACTCCAGCAAGGTGTCCGTGGGCGTCAGGGTGCCGTCCAGGTCCACGACCAGGGGCAAGTTCGATGTCTGGACCACACTCCCCTCCTCCATGAAGTGAAGCCCGTTGTAGCAGATAACCCTGCCAGCACCACACTCTTTTTACCCGCCACTACCAAAGTGGTATGGAAATAGCCAGAAGCTCTTTAAAACAAAGAGTTTACAGCTACTCAATTGATAGCAAACAACAGATGATGCAAGCACAGTGAAACCCGCCGCCCGAGCCCTGTGCCGTTGGCATTGCGCTGAAATGAGGCCCAAAGCGCATGTTTCTTGTTCCGGTTCACGCAAAAATGCTTGAAGATGTTTCTGTTGCATGGAGCAATGCAGGGCTGCTGCGGCGAGCCAACATGCCCTCTCTGCTGCCAACGCCGCCGTGGCTGCCAACACCTTGCTGAGGCAGCGGAAAAGTGCTGGTGATCGCACACTCAATCTAGGTTTTCCGCTATGGGTTTTGCTCAATTTTTAAGCATGACTGGAGCGAATCTGCGGACTATCCGAGCCGGCCAACAGACCAATCCGCACCGCCACCAAACCTGGCTGCAAGCTGTGACATCCAGTTTCCTCTTTTGCCCCCCCCTCTCCGACAATTCTTTATCGGTCGCAGACCCGCACGGTCTGCGCCCGTAGTCCATACCGGCAAGTAAACGCTTGTTGCGCAGATTTCGCCCCCTATGCGCTTAGGGAGGGCCTGGTTTCATGGCCCTCCCCGGCAGCGGCGCAAGCCGTTTGCCAGCACATATCAGCAACCCCTTCCATCGAATGGCCCGAAATACATGAGCACTCCACTTTTCCAGAAAGACACAATAAGAAACAATTGTCGCAACAGGCTTACAGGCCTGCTTCTATTAGCCACCTTGTCAGCCTGCGGTGGCGGTGGCGACAGCGCAGCACTCGAAATGCAGTCTGCGCAAATGCCCGCGACCGACACCGCAATTGAGCTCCAGCGACAGCGCACCACCCCTCCGGGCCAAGACAAAACCACAACAACCGACACGAGTACAAGTACAAGTACAAGTACAAGTACAAGTACCACTACCACTACAGCCCCGATTGCCACGGCCCCATTTAGCTGCGCAGCCGGTGCAATCACCTGTATCGAGGTGGCATCCACCAGTTCACAGGCGCAGGCCAGCCTGCCAGTTACCTTTGGTCAACCGTTCAAGGCGGGCGATTGGCTGCACACCACGCAAGGGCTTGTTGCCCAGGTGGGCGGCGCTACCATCCCCCTGCAGGCCGACGAGATCTCTTCGCACCGCGACGGCTCTGCCCGTTTTGCCGTGCTCAGCGCGCAGTTGAGCAACGTCCAGCCGGGCGAAGCACGCATCATCAATATCTTTCCAGGCGCCAAGACCAGCAGCACTCCCAACGTGCCCGCATCCCCTGACTGGAACCTGGAACTCGAAGCCCAGGTGTTTGATGCCAACGGCAACGTCACCGCCACCCTCATCGCGCAGCCCCAGACCCAGCTGGTGAACCAGATTGCCAGCAACACGGGCCGCCGCCTGGCTGGCGCCGTGGCCAGCGAATACACCGTGGCTCTGCCGTTCAAAGACAAAGCCAGCGGCACCCAGCACCCGCACCTGACGGCCCGCCTGCACACTCGCCTGGTGGACAACGGCCAGCGGATCCGAACCGACGTGGTGATGGAAAACACCCGCACCTGGACGGCCAACCCCGGCAACATCACCTATTCGCTTGCCGTGAAGCGCAACGGCAGCACGATCTACACCCAACCCAAGTTCACCCACTACCACCACGCCCGCTGGCACAAGGTGCTGTGGACGGGCGCCTCGGCCGAGCCGCAGGCACGGGTGCGCCACAACATGCCTTACTTCATGGCGAGTAAGGCGGTGTGGAATTACGACCTGAACCTCACGGTGCCGGACAGCACCATCAGTGACCAGTACTCGCTGCTCAATCAGCGCCGCACCGAGCAAGCCGCGCTGGGTCCGATGGCCAACCTGATGCTCACCGGCTACTTCCCCACCACTGGCGGACGTGCCGAGATCGGCCCTTACCCGCGCTGGACGGCGATGTACCTTATCAATCAAGACTCACGTCTCCTTGAGGTGATGCTGGCGAATGCTGACGCATCGGCTGCCGTGCCAGTTCACTACCGAGACGACACCACCCAACTGGCGCTGGACATTGCCCGTTACCCCAAGGTGAGCACTTGGATTGGCCCATCTGAACCTGCGCTGCCCACGGTGGTGAATGGCTCCACCATCTGGACCCCGGATGTGTCCCACCAAGCCTCTTTCTCTTACGTGCCCTATCTGGTGACTGGTGACGCCTTCTACCTTGACGAACTCCAGTTCTGGGCCGGCTGGAACTTGGCCTCGCCCAACCCTGGCTACCGGGGCTACGAAAAAGGCTTGATGAGCCCCGAGCAGATTCGTGGACGCGCCTGGGGCGTTCGGGCTATCGGCGAAGCCGCCCGCGCTACGCCTGACAACCACCCACACAAGGCTTACTTCATGTCGCGGCTGCAAAACAACCTCGACTGGTTCTCCCAAACCTATGTGGCCGGCTCGACCGCTCCGGGAGTCACGCCCATGGGCATGCTCCCGCAGCCCGACTGGCCAGATCGCACCAGCCCCTGGCAGAACGACTTTGTGACCATCGTTTTCGCCCAACTCGCGGAAAACAACGACCCTGGGGCCGCCACCTTCCTGAACTACATCACCAAGTTCACGGTGGAACGGTTCAACAAGCAGTCACAGGGATACTGCATGGCCTATGCACCGGCGTATGACGTGTTCATCCTCGACGCCAATGGCCAATACATCAACGACTGGAACCAGCTGTTCCAGAAGAACTGGCCGGGCGTGACCTGCTCTTCAAGCCTGGAAATCATGGGTTACCCGTGGGCTGCCGATGGCTACGCGGCCTACTCGCGAGGCATGCTCGGTGCCACCGCAGGAGCTGGCGTGGCGAATGCCAAGACTCTGTATCAAACGTGGAAGCAAATGACCTCGGCGATGGACACTGCTCTGGCCAACGATCCCACCTGGGCAATTGTCCCGCGGTGAGAATGGCTTCAAAAGGTCCGCAGACAGCGGACCAGCCCTGAAACAGAAGGATTGACGAAAAAGCTTTCCCAAACAAGGCGCCTCGCGGCGCCTTTGTTTTTTGAAGTACCCAAAACTTCCGCCAACTCCAAAATCTTCCAGCTCCGATTGGCCCTAGCGGTACCAACCAGATCGGAGTCCGTCAACACTGCCTCTGCGTGGTTCAGTGCCATGATGCCGAATAACAAACGGTCTATCGCATTGATCGATCGAGCAACGCTCTCGTGGGGACTGACGTTCAAGGCGGCCACGGGAGACGACCGAAAAACTGCCTTTCGAGCACGGTCTGCCACTCGAAAGCAGAAATCGTGATCTTCTGTGAAGCGAAGATGATCCCAGTAGCCCCCTGAGATTTCCAACAGCGAGCGCCGCAAAATCATCGAGTCGCAGTGAATGATTCGATGCCGGAGAAACTGACACATTGAGCGGCGATCGACTTCGAACATCTGCTCCAGTGATCGGACGGGGTGAGCCCTGAGCATCGAAAACTCAGCATACATGCTCGGGTTGAGAACCACACCACCCTGGTGGGTCTGCATATCTGCCCAATAGAGATCCGCCTCGCAGGAGTCCAGGGCTTGGCAGCCCAGTTCCAGATGATCGGAAGTCAGCCAACGGTCATCGTCGTCACAAAATGCGATGTACTGCCCTTTGGCACGCGCCATTCCTCGGTTCCTCGACGCACCTGGACCTCGTCCAGCCTGGCCCTGCTCCTTCTTCACGAAACGGAAGCGCTCGCCAAAATTTTGAACGAGCCTCACGTACTGAGTGATGTGCCGGTCATCGGAGCCGTCATCAATAACAAGCACCTCAAGACTTTTCTCTGTTTGTCGGGAGATGTCGCCGAGCAGATTCGCGAGATCCTCCGAGCGATTGAATGTCGGAATGACAACGGACACTCGAACACTCATTTGACAGACTCCCCTGCCTGCAACAGGTGCGCCACGCCCACCTTCCGAGCACAGTCGCTCAATTGAAAGTTACCGCTCAGATCACAAGACAAATCACGAAATTCGTTGTTGGGCGATACCCGCTTGTACCCCTCAAACTTGATCTGAGAAAAATGCCCAGCACTGAAGTCCTTCTCCTTCCGCGCCAAGACCTTGCCGCCATGGCGCCGCTTCCAGTAATAAATACCGGTTCCGTGGTCCCAGTAGTAGTTCGGCAACTGCGGATCGCCGGCGTTGACCGAGCGATTTCGATGAGACTGGAAGTTCAACCACCAGCCACACCCCTTTTCGTATTGGTCGCGGCTGGCTGAGCGCGTGGTGCAGCCGATCAACTCCCAGAAACGCCGATGACTCAGAGAAAAGAGGTCTCGCCAACCTGCAGTGCTCACGGCAGCGGTGGTGCCATCAGGTAGGCCAGCAAACAACTGAGCCATTTCGCGCATCTTCGCCTCAGGCAGCAGCAGGTCTGAGTGCCAAAAGGCGATGCGGTCCACGAACAAAAAGGCGAACTCCAGGGGAAAGTGCGGGTACAGCACCGGCAAGTTCAGGCCAGCATTGAAGTCCACCACCACCGCGCCCGACACCACGTTTTCCGGCACCCCAACCCTGGGGTCGAAGCCGACCACCGGCGTCCATCCGGCATTTTTGACCAGCCGCTGCTGCAAAAGACACCAATCCGAATCGACATTCCAGCAGAGCCATGGGAGTTGCACCCCTGACAATGCCTTCGTCCACCTTTCGGCGGCACGAAAAATAGGCTCGACATCGTCGCCCCAGGCCTCCCAATTGCCCATTCCTCGTCGGTATTCAATAGACCGGTTATCCATCTTCTTGCCTGACGTTGAATCTGCGCATTTCACTCGCGAATTGGTAGCAGTGGCCATCGCGTATGACGCACTAAGTGACTGGTGCACCACCTTGACGAAGTCCACCTAGCGGGAGTCTCTTGAGGCTGTCAGTACTAGGCTACCGGGAACACGGAGGCAACTTTACCCAGTAAGCAGGCGCAGTGCGAGAATTTTCCGGACAAAACGGGTCGAGTCATGAAAAGAGCATGTGAAAACTAAACCTGTAGGATTTGCGAGCTAAGCGCCACTATGTCAGTCCTCTGAGTCTTTGGAAGTTGCCAACGTGTCCTCGGTTCGTCAAAAAGTCGCTCTGCAATTTTTCGTCAGCAACTTGGCACTGGTGGCCAACTTTGTGCTGACCATCGTGCTGGCGCGCCTACTCAGGCCAGACGACATCGGCATCTTTTCCATGAGCGCAGTGCTCATGGCCGTGGCCCACGTGTTTCGAGACTTTGGGGTCACTGCTTTCATTAGGAGAGAAAAGGAGCTCCCCCCCGAAAGCCTGCGCAATGCACTGGGGGTGTTGCTGGTGACCTCATGGAGCGTTGCCGGGGTCATGTTTCTGAGCGCCCCCTACTGGGCCGATTTCTTCCGTGAGGCACGGGTGGTGCCCGTGGTGCGGGTGCTGGCGCTGGGCTTTGTATTTATTCCATTCGGAGCGATCCCGATGGCGATCATTCAGCGCGAGATGGCGGTGGAGAAATCGGCGCGCATCACGGCGGTAACCACTGTGGTGTTCTTTGCCTCATCGGTTGGTCTGGCGCTGACGGGCTTTGGCCCCATGACCATGGCCTGGGCCAACCTGATCAACATCATCGTCACTGGCGCCATGGCCCGCTGGGCCCTGGGCAGGCCGCTGCCCTGGCTGCCGGCCTTTGATCAGAGTAAAGGGATCGTGCACTTTGGTCTGGGCAACCTGCTCACCGCCTTGCTCAAGGCTGCCGATAACGCCCTGCCCGACATCCTGCTGGGCCGCAAGATGACACCTGCCGATGTGGGCTTGTTCAGTCGGGCCAACTCCACTGTGAACATGGTGAGCACAGCCTTACTGCCCACCGTGAACTACTTTGCCCTGCCCTACCTCGCCAAGGTGCACCACGCCAATGGACCGGTGGCCGTGGAATACCTTCGGGCCACCTCTCTCATCAATGCGCTGATGCTGCCAGCCCTGGCCGCTATTGCGGTGCTGGCACACGACATCGTGGTCCTTCTGTACGGAATTGCCTGGCTGGACGCAGTGCCTGCCATCCCCTGGCTTTGCCTAGCCTATGCGGTGAACAGCCTCTTCGCACTCAGCGCCCCTGCACTCACAGGCGTGGACAAGCCCTATGCCGCCATCGGGCCCACCGCCGTGCTGGTGTTGGCCAAGGTGGCGTGTGCCTTGTGGCTTATGGACGGCACGCTCAGCACCTTTGCGCTGGCCGTGGCACTTGGGCAGCTGCTAAGCCTTCCGTACCAGTTGTGGATTCACCAGCGTCACCTGAACTTGCCGTGGACCGATTGGGCCAAGAGCACGCTGCCGCTGCTGGTGCAGACTGCGCTGGTGGGTGCGGTGTGCTTCGGCATCCGCGAGGCATTGCCCGTGAACACGCCGGCTTGGGCGGCCATCGCGACCGTGGGTACGGGCGCCTTGGTTTCTTTCCTGGCCGGCTGCTTCCTGCTGGCTCTCCCGATGGCAGACGAATTGAAGCGGCTGCAACACGCGGTGCTGCAGCGCGCGCGAGGCAACACGTGAGCTCTCGGTCTGATGAACACGTATTACGGCCCACAAACTTCAGCAGCAGAGCCGGGCTGTTGATCGGTCACACAAACTTGTGCATCGCCTGACAAGATGGTGCACCACCACTACACCACAATGAACCAGCCCCGAGTCTCCGTCGTCATCCCCGTGCGCAACGGCAAGGACTACATACAGGAAGCCCTAGACAGCGTGCTGCAGCAGTCGTTCACCGACCTGGAACTGCTGCTCATTGACGACGGCTCCACGGACGACGACTACGACCGGTACGCACTGCAAGACGAACGGGTGCGGGTGATCCACCTTACGGGAACCGGCGTCTCACGGGCTCGCAACGTGGGCATGGCGCAATCGCGCGGGGAATTCATTGCCTTTCTCGATGCCGATGACGTGTGGTTCCCCGGCAAGCTGGAGGCGCAGGTGCGCTACTTTGATGCGCACCCCGATGTGGGGGTGGTGTTTGGCAAGTTCATCCGCTGGCATGCTTTGCCTGGTGGCGGATTTGCGCCGGCCAGTTCGTTGACGATAAATGTCAGTGATCTCACCGAGTCGGATGCTGAGCGCTCTGGTTGGCTCTATGCAAGATTGCTCAAGGGGCTATTGGTGGGAATGAACACGGCAGTCATTCGCCGAACTGTGCATCAAGCTATTGGGGGCTTCAACGAATCGATGCGCCAAGGCGAAGATTACGATTTTTGGCTTAAATCATCTCGCATAGCAGAAATGCACTCACTGAACGGATCCATCGCACTCTACCGAATTCACGGTGCAAGTGCGATGCACAAACTATCAGATGAGAATCATCTAGCCAATCTAATAAAAGTTGCGACGCTTCGATGGAATATTAATTCACGCGCAGGAGATGAGATCACCTCATCCGAACTCAATCGACGTTTAGGAGAGGCAAACTTCATGCATGGATATTCCCACTATTGGGGCGGGAACAAGTTTGTAGCCCAAAAGAGTTTCATCCAATCTCTGTCACATGGCCACAAAAAGACAAGGAGCTTAATCTATGCAATTCTATGCTGCTCCTTAATCATTGTCAAAACATTGACCGGGCACAAAGATCAACAACAGCCTGCCCAGCAAAATAAACAGCACAAAAAATGAACACCCGCCCCCCCGGATTCCAAAATAAAAACCAAAGCGATGACTCTCAAATCACTCATGAGAGGCTTCGCAAAATTGCGGACTCAGCAGCCGACAACCCTTATGACAAAAAAGCAACAATTACATCAATCAAAGAAACTATTCTAGACTCCATCAAATGGCGACTAACCTACATATTATCTATTGTTCCGCCTCATGAGAACTGGTATCTCGCTGCGTCTCTCTGGCCACTCTTAATTGACACGACAGAGAAGGCTGAACAACTGGAAATTCTAAAAAAGGCGATCGACAAGCAACTGGATAGTACAGGGGCATGGAAGTACCCCCTGAATACCGCGTTCAAATTTTTGATGTGCACCCATGTTGTGAGACTATGGGAGCTGACTGGGGACGAGCGCTACCTAAATGCAACGACAAATGCCCTAAATCAGGTTAAAAAGATGAAGCGAGCTCCGAATGGAGCCTTCCTTTATCTACCAACCAGAGACGAAATTCTCGTTGATACCCTTGGCATGATCTGTCCATTTTTGGGAGCCTGCGCCAAGTCGCTTGGCATCGATGAAGCAGGCGAGATCCTGAGGGAGCAATTGCAAATTTACTGGGGAAACAATATGGACTCAGAAACTGGATTGCCATTCCATGGCTATTATGCCGGCGGCCCCAAAAAACTGGGTAACCTAGGCTGGGGCCGAGGTGTCGGATGGTATATGCTGGCAATGGCTGCCGCCCAAAAGTGCATGAGGCCGGATACAGATTTCGCAAATCAGATGTCCGACTGGAAGCGCCGAATTTTACAAACACTGATAAAAATCCAACGCACAGACGGACATTGGAGCGAATTTACCCTAATCAAATCCAGACCCGACTCCTCAGCAACAGGCATGATTTTACTCGCCCTGACCTCCGAGAACAAAAGCACTGAAGACCTGGACCAAATTCAACTCAAATCACTAAAAAATTCAATACAATCAGCAAGGCTGGCGCTTCTAAAATCCATTGGGAAAAACGGATTGATTCAACATGCAACAGGCGAAGCTCCAGCACTTGGCAGCTACTCCCATGCACATGGGAATTACCCTTGGGCCCAGGGTTTTGGCACAGCGGCCCTAGCGCAATCGAATCGATGGTTACAACAAAACTCATCGCACATCTAGAACCCCTCTCTCAAACAAATCGATTCGATTGAACTCAATTTATCGTACTGCGACGCTCAGATGAAAAACGTCTCACCCTCTCGGGTTATTATTTACGGCGCCGTTTCACGTCCGCCATCCGACAGCCCAAGAGCACTGGATAAAATTAAACAACTGATTCATCGCGCCATCGACCGATTTGCGATAAAACTAAATTTCCATCAAAGAATTGATTACAAGAACTATGAGAGGCGATGGACTTACAACAGAGGCGATCTTGCAATTGCAGATTCAGTTCAAGAAACTCTGAAAAAAATTGGATGCACTCTGCCTGCCGTTCGTGCAAACTGGGGCGAGCTGTCTGAAGTTGGCCTGACCGATCTGGACACTGTGATCGTGGCGGGGAGCGGTTACATCCACCCCGACAAGACTGGCAACCTGCATGCTCGGATTTTCTCCGATTATCACGCTTTTGCAAAGTCTCAATGCCGCGTTGCCCTTATCGGAATCGGAGTAAATGTGCTACTCGACTGGGACCGATCGAAAGCAACCCATTTGGCACCAGATTCTCGCGATGTTCTGGAAAAAATTTTTCAGCTATGCTCGTCCATTACCGTCAGGGATGAGTATTCACAAAAAATCATTCAGCAACTGGGCAACCACCCCACCTCGATCATTGGGGACCCTGCACTGTTTCTATCCGAACAAGGCAGTGAGCACAATGACAAAAAACCTGACTCAGGCCCTAGGATTGGCCTCAGCATTCCATTTCACGGCACAGAGCCAACAGAATGGATTCGAGACAACATCAAGTCCTTCGTAGAATTTCTGAGAAAAATTCAGAAATCAAAAAAGGCCAGGTTCGAGTACTTCCTTCATTACGATTCCGAAAGGCTGGTTTATGAGGTGATGCGGGACTATGGCCTTGATGTCACATTGAGGGAAGGCGACACTCAAACACTCTTGAGGCACTACCATGATCTGGATTTGCACATCGGCGGCATGCTGCATTCGTGCATCATGGCAAGCTCGCAGCGCATTCCAACGATCGCCCTGGCATACGACGCCAAGCACTTTGGATTTTTCAAGCTTTTGGAAAGAGAAGAGTTCTGCGTTTACAACCAGTCGCTGGACTATTCGAATCTCCATAGTCTGATTGACAAGATCATCAACAACCTGCCCACCCAAAGGCAGAAGCTTGATAAAAAGATCAAGCAGCTTGAGACTGGGTATAGAGATGCAATCTCAAATGCAGTCTCTATGGAGACTCCTGCCATCGCGAGAGTGCATTGAGTTCGAGTTCAAGCTGGTAGTGTCGCGCAGGATGCAGGCCGCACACGCAGCTTGAGCCGGCTAGCTTGCATCAAACGCCGGCTCTCGGGAGTTTCATCCAGAGAAGCGCCATTCCCACCGCAGCGGCAGCATGGACGCAGCACCTCGCGCGCCCCACGCCATCACGACCTTGGCCAGCTCGTGTGTCTCGCTAGCCGCGGCCTCTTTGTAATCGGCATAGCCTTCGCCGAAGTCGATCACTTGAATGCCCAGCTGTTCGCTGCGCTTCATGATCTCGGCCAGCAGCACCTTGCCGGGCGAGTACTTGGCGTGCCCGGGCTCGTACACCGGGAACCAGTAGTGCAGCCGCCCGCCCCCCAGCAGCCCCAGGTGGGCGGCGATGAGTACGTCGCCGCAGTACAGCACACTCAGGGGTGCCGAGAAACCGTCGCTCTGGCCTGAGACCAGCGCCTTCAGAAAGGCCTGGTGGTCGGCCTGGTAGAGCGCGGCCCCTTCCTTGCCGGTGCGGGCGTACTGGTCGAGCTTCAAGCGGATTAGGGTGTCCAAGTCGCGCGCGGGGTTCGGGCTCTGCCAGTGGAACTGGTAGGCACCGGGCAGCTCGTTCAAGCGGCGGGCACAGCGCTCCGTGTCGCCCCTGAAGCGGCGGCTTCGCTCCTTGAGTGCGCTCCACAGGTCTTGATCGCCGGGCTGGTGGCACACGAGATAGGTCTTCGTCACCGCACCGGACTCGCAGTGGCGAATGGTTCTGCCCGTGCCGACATGGGTGAAAAAACCCGACCAGACGCCAGCCCGCGCCAGCGCGTGCGCCACCCGTCCCAAGTAGGCGTCTTCTACTGGAAAGCAGAAGCCGTCGGAGACTTCTTGCGCCACCTGGGTGTAGCCCCGCAGAAGGCCGCGCCACCCATTGGCGCGGTGCAATGGCACCACGCCCACGATGCGCCCACTGTCTTCCATCACTACCACCTCCACCGGGCCCAGGGTCTGGTGGGCCGCGCGGCAGAACTCGGGGTGCATAAACAAGTTGGCCGACAGAGCGTCCACAGGGAACAGCCTCAGCCATGCTGTCAATTCGCGCTCACCCAACTGGTCGAAGCGCTTGCGAGATACCAGCAACCCCATACTAGATCACAGCTCTGGGAAAGAGGTACAGGGCCAAGCGGGCGGGGTCGATGCGCCCATTGCGGGTCGTCCATGCGTTCTCAGGCAAGTGGATGCGGGGCACATCGAAGCGCAGTTGCGGCAGGTTGGCCACCTTGGCCAAGCAGGGTTTGCTGTCGAACACCACCTCAAAACCAGCCTCTTTCAACAACTCGCGAGAAGCGTCGTTCTTCACGCCGTGCGGGTACGACAGCGAGAGGTCTTCCAAGCCCAGGGCGCGCAGGTGGCTCCGGCATTCGGTGATCTCGTTGCGCGGGTTGGCGGCGTACGCAATGGGCGAATGCGAATGGCCGTGGCCACCAAGGTCAAAACCGTTGTCGGTCCACTGGCGAAGGTCGTCGGCGTTCACCATCTGACGCTCGGCGATGGCGTGCAGCACGGTGGGGTCTGCCTGCTGGATCACCTGGCGGCGCTGCGCCTCGGGCATGCCCGCCAGCTGGGCGGCCACCCGCTGGCTGTAACCCGGCTGGGTGGCAGCATCTGCCGGCATGCCCAACGCCTGCAGCAGCTTGGGCGCAGTTTGCGAGTTGGCCAGCGCGGCCACTGCAGCGTCTTGCCACCAGCGCGGCTGCTCCAGTTCCAGCACCTCGGTGGCCAGGAACAGGAGCGCCGGCAAGCCGCGCTTCTTCAACTCGGGCATGGCGAACTCAATGGTGTCGCGCCAGCCATCGTCGAAGGTGATCAGCAGCGGGCAGGTGGGCAGTTGCCCCTGGCCGTCGATGGCCGCCTTCACCTGGGCCAGGCTGACCACGTTGTAGTGGCGGGCCACGAAGTCGAGCGTACGCCCGAAGCCTTCCAGGCTGAAGGCGAATTCACGCTCGGATTGCGCCAAGGCGTGCGAGCCGGCCGGCAACACCCGGTGAAACATCAGCACCGTGAGCGCGTGCTGGTTGCGGTGCCGATGCCATGCGCCCAGCAGGCCCGAGCGGTACAGCACGGTGCGAACCGCGTCTTTGATGGTGCTGGATACGCTCATGTGGCCACCTCCGGCACCTGCATCGGCTCTGTCATCAGGTTGCGCACCAGTTGAAAGGTCACATGCCAATCGCGCTCTGCCCAAGGAGTGAAACGGGGAATCTGGTAGGGCGAGGTGCTGGCGTCGGCCACGCCCCAGTGGGTGGTGACGGCATAGCGGTAGCCTGCGCGCTTCACCGCGTCCACATGCAGGCGCGAGAAGTCTGCATAGGGCCGGCCATTGGGATAAGCGAAACCATTCACCGGCCCGCGCACGATGGCCTGAAGGCGCTCGCGGGTGCCCCCAATTTCGCGCTCAACCTCCGCAGGGTTGCAATAGTCAAGGATGGGATGCAACGCAGTGTGTGCGCCAATGCCAAAGCCCTGGTTGTGCAGGTCGCGCAGTTGCACCTCGGTCATCACAGACACCGCGGCGGCCTGTACGCCAGCCGTAGCCTCCAGTTGCTGCAGGATCTGTTCGCGGCGATAGAGCGTAAGGTACTTCAGCTCTTGTTCCAGCCGTTGCACCTGGCGGCGCCGGTCGTCGGTGCTGACCACCGGCTGCGCCGGCAAGAAGGGAATGCCCAGGTCAAGTGTCGGTCCGGGCAGGCGGCGCACCGCCGCCAGGATGCGCTCGTGCCACAGCGGTACGCCATCCAACTGGCCCGAGGTGATGAAGAAGGTGGCGTGCAGGTTGCGCCGCCGCAGGGCCGGGGCAACGCCCGCCAGCCAGTCGGGGTAGCCGTCGTCAAAAGTGATGCAGGCGGCACGGCGCGGCAAGGTGCCCGCCACAAGACGGGCAATGGCTTCTTCCAGCGGCAGGACGTTCAGTTTGGAAAAGGTCTGGTCCAGTAGCTGCTCAAACCGCGCCATGCTCACATCGGCCGGCACCAGCGGGTCGCATTGTTGCGGCACCTTGTGAAACAGGAAGACCGATAGCTTGTCTTTGGACAAGGATTGCAGGACAAGTCGGGAGATCACGCGCTCCCCCTTGAGCCAAGAGTTTTTGACTCGCGCGCAACCGCCGCCAGTGCACGTGCCACGTGCACGCGCAGCAGTTCCATGAGCATCACGACCATGTAGATAACCTCCAGGTAGCCCAGGCTGACAGAGGCTCCGCCCACCATGTAGGCCAACACCGCCAGCATGAGCATATCGGCCATGTCTCGCGCCCATTGGTACGGTGCGCCAAGCTGGATCGTCATCCGTTTGATGACCTGCCGGCTCCAGAACGCACGCAACAAAATGAACAGGAAGAGCCCCAAACCCACCAGGCCGATGTCGCCCATTACCTCAAAGTAGATGCTGTGGGCCGCCTTGGCGGAAAACTCCGGAACGGGCAGGTTCAGAAAACCGAGCAAGCCCGGGGACATTTTGAATTGGTCCCAGATCGCCTGGACTTGGACGGCATGAAACCCGCCACCAAAAACCGGGTTCTCCAAGGCAATGGCAGAACTGATCTTCCAGGCGATCACGCGGCCCATGAACGAGCTGTCTTCGTCAGCCTCTTTGATGGAGGACAGGCGGCTGGTGATGTCTTCGGGTGCAAATGCCAGGAAAGCCAGCACAGCGCCCACCACCAGCACCAGCGCCATGCCCTTGCGCCGGGAAGTGAGGATGAGCCACAACCCTACGACCGAGACCGCAATGAAGCCGGCGCGCGACCCGCCGCCCAGAATGGCGAGCACCACCACGCAGAATGCGCCCAGATAGCCCAGACGGATGAGACGATTGACGGTGTAGCTCTGCAGGTAAAAAAGAAACGGCAACACCAGCGCGAGCGCGGTGGACAGATGGTTGCGGTCTGCCAGCATGGTCCCTGCGGGACCCAGCATGTTGTGCGCACCGCCCGACGCTACCGTTTTCAGGCCATTGAGCACGCCGTGAACCCCCAGGCCCAAGGCAATGACGATGAGGATGGCGTGGAAATGCACGCGTTCACGCACGAAGAATGGCATGACCAGGCAGAACAGCAAGCCCTTGATGAGGAACTCAAAGTACTGGTCGTTATAGGGATTGCCAGCGTAGGCCAGTAAAAAGGCCAGAGTGGCATGGGCCGCCAGCCACAAGTAGAGCCACGTCACCTTGTTGAACTGGTAGTCGCGCCAGGGCACCCGCCCAAGCGCCAGCAACACCAGAGTCAGCACAGCACACACAAAATTGACCCGGTTGCCCGGCATCCAGCCGTAAAAGTAAGTGGTGGGCGCGAGCAAGCCCGTCCACCCCCAAAGCAGGTAGGCATTGAACGGACGCGCCAGCGCCAGCGGCAGCGCGGCCAGCAACATCAGGGCAAAAGCCAGATCACGCATGTGTCGTCACCATGGAGGGCATTGGGTAGCTCAGCGCTGCCCGTCGTGCTGGTCGAATCGCAAAAAACCCAGGTCGGTGTCGGCCTTGCCCTCGCACTTGAACAGGCGCCAGCACAGATACAGCATGACGCCCATGTCTATCAACAGAATAAATGCTTCCACGAACAGTCTCCCAATATTGCGCTCAGTCGGCCGATATGCGCCGGTTGATGATCTTCAGTTCGATGTCGGTGCCCCGCCGGCGGGGCATCACCGCCCCCTTGTTCCGGTAGATCACCAACTCTGTCTCGTGCGCCTTGTGGTTGGCCGGGGTGGGTATGCGCGCCACCTCTTCAAACTGGTCGCTGGACATCACGCGCTCAAAGCGCTGCATGGCTTCCAGGTCGGCCCAGAAGCCGGGCTGCATCACCACGTAGTGCACGCCGTTGGCGTTGATGGCCTCGGCAATCTCGGCTTCGGTCAGGCCCTTTTGCTCCACGCCCAGTTCCCGCCGCACGGCCACGCCCAGCAGCAGCTTGTCGGCCCGCATGACGTGCAGGTCGCGCCGGCCCTCCAGTGCGCGCATGTTGAATACAAACGAGCCGTCGCGATAGCCTGAGAACATGACCGTGCTGTCGCGCGGAGCAAGCCGGGCCACCTCGGCGGCTGCCTGGGCGTAGCCCTGCACATAGAAAACGGGGCGCGTCCACACGGTCAGGCCGGCGGTGGCCAATACCAGCAAGGCCAATGCGGCCACCGCCCCATGGCCCACACGGGGTGGCACCAGCGTGTGCAGCAGGAGCACGGCAAAAAAGGCCACCGAGGGCAGCAGGAAAACACTGTGGCGGGCTTCCTTCAGGTCGATGGACGAGAAGAACAGGTACCCTACCCCGAAACCCAACCACCAGAATCCCAGGCCGGGCATGCGCTGCCATGCGGCCATGACGGCGCCGGCCAGGCCCAGCGCCGTCAGCGGCCACCCTGCCTGCGATGGGATCTGCTGCAGATACCACACCCAGCCTTGCCAACTGGTACGCGAGGCCACGGCATCGGCCACGCCGGTGACTGACTGCAGATTTGCCTGGCCAAACTTGAGGGTGAGCACGGCCAGGGGCAGCAAGCCCACCAATGCCAGGGCGGCCACCCACCAGTGATGACGGTTGCGCAGCATGGCCCAACCGTCGCGCTGCGCGATAAGCGCAGCGTAGACCACGCCCATGTAGGCCACGCTGATCTTGGTGTACATGCCCAGCACCAGCAGCGCAGCCCCAAGGTACAGCCACCTGGGCGGTGCGCCACGCAGGTAGGCCACCACGGCCACGGCGCTCCACACCAGAAAGGCGAAGGCGGGCACCTCCAGCATCACCTGCCGGCCCCAGAAGGCCACCTCGGGCAGCCAGAGCACGAGCGCAGCGAACGCCAGCGATGGGGCCGCAGGCAGCCAGAACCGTGCCAGGCGCCAGCAGCCCAGGCCGAGCGCCAGATAGTGCAGTGCCACCACCAGCAGTGCCGTTTCGTGCGACACCCCGAGCACTGCATAGAACGGCGCACTGATGGCATAGAACAGCGGGGGGTAGAAAAGAATGGTGAGCGCCGGATACTGGGCGTAATAGCGATAGGCATAGCCCGCCGGGTCGTCGAAGGGCATGGCTTTGGCAAGGTCCATGACGAACACGCCGTTGAGGGCGTGGCGCGGCGAATCGCTCCAATAAAAGTCGCCGCCGTGAGGTGCCTGCGCAAACAGGAGCGCGACGCACACCAGCACCAGCGCCCACGCCAGCAAGCGTTCTTGGGCGTTGATGGATGGCATTTCAGACCGCTGCATCGACCACCCGTCGGAAAAGCTGCAATTGGCCCTGCGTGGTAGCGTCCCACGAGAAAGTCTGGGCGTGGGCACGGGTTTCTACCCGCGTGGGCGGCTGGGTGTGCAGTTGCATCCAGGCTGCGGCCAGCGCCGGGGCATCGCGACGGGCCATGAGTACGCCAGCCGCCGGCTTGCCCACCACCTCGGGCGTGCCCCAGATGTTGGTGGCGATTACCGGCGTGCCGCAGGCCATGGCCTCCAGCAGCACGTTGGCCCAACCTTCGCGGCTGCTGCACAGGGCCAGCACGTCGGCCGCGCTGTACCACCATTTCAGCTCGGTTTGCGGCACCACGCCGGCCCAGTGCACACGCTCGGCCACGCCCAGGCGCTGGGCCAGGGCCTTCAGCGCACCCTCTTGCGGGCCAGCGCCAGCAATCAGCAGCGTGACCCCCGGCAGGTGAAGCAGGGCCTCGATGGCCACATGGTGGCCTTTTCGCTCGATCAGGTGGCCTACCGAGAGCAGGTAGCGCCCATCCACCGACAGGCCCAGGCGCTGGCGGGCCTCGGTGCGGTCTTCGGGCACGAAGCGCTGCAGGTCCACCCCATTGCGCAGGGTGTGCAGCTTGGCGCGGTCGGCACCCAGTTCGCCCAGGGTGTCCATCAGCGCCTGGCATACGCCAATCGAGGCGCTGGCCTGCTCGGCCGTTTGCAGGATGCGCTTGCGCGGGAACGGGTATTGCGCAATGAGGTTCAGGTCGGTGCCGCGCGCTGTCACCACAAAAGGCTTGCCCAGCCAGCGGGCCAATAGGCCTGCGGCCACGCCGTCGGGGTAGTAGTAGTGAGCGTCGATGAGGTCAAAGTCAAAGTCCTGGCGCTGCAGGCGGCGGATGGTGGGCAAAGCCCCCAGGGCCATGGCGTAAGGCGCGAGGTTCATGCCCACCTTGGGCAGCAGCAGGTAGCGCGGGTGATGCACCTCCACGCCGTTGCGCTGCTCTTGGCGGGGCGTGGCGGCGAACTGGGCGTACTCACCAAAGCACTGTGCCTTGAATGGGAACCACGGAACCGGCGCCACCACCTTGGCCTGCACTTTGCCGGTCTGGAGCAGTTCGCGCAGGCGCGTCTCTACGAAGATGCCATGGATGGGCCGCACCGCGCTGGGGTAGAGGGTGGAGAACAACAAGACCTTCATGCGCCAGCCTCCGCCAGTGCGGTGACCCGCCGTGCGTTGCCGCCCCATGTCAGGTTCAGCCGGTCAATGGTCTCCGCGGCACCTTGCGCCAGGCGCTGCCGCAGCGGTGCGTCGGTGCACAGCCGTGTCAGTGCGCCCTCCAGCGCGCCCTGCCGGGTTGGCTCGAACATGAGGGCGTTGACGTTGTCGGTCAGCACTTCCAGCAGATTCGGCGTGGCAGGCGCCACTACTGCCTTGCCCAGCACCAGGTATTCCATCAGCTTCAGGGGTGAGGCGTAGGGTGTGACGGCAGGTTGCAGCGCCACGTCGAAGGCGGCCACGTGGGCGGGCACCTGTTCGCGGTGGATCACACCGGTGAATGTCACACGCCCGGCCAGACCCAGTCGCTTTGCCTGCGCCTCCAGCTCCGCGCGCACCGGCCCGTCGCCAACCACCAGCAAATGCGTTTCTTGCGGCGCCTGGGGCGACGCCATCCAGTCGATGATGCGGTCCACGCGATGCCAGTCGCGCACAAACCCGGTGAAGCCCAACACCACCTTGCCCTGCAGGCCCAGGCGGCCCTTGGCCACATCGGGCATGGGCGCATCGGCGAAGTGTGCGCGGTTGATGCCGTTGGGTATCACATGGATGCGATCACCGGGCACACCATACGCACGCACATGATCGCCCAGCACCTGCGTGACAGGCAGCACGGCATCTGCACCGCGCCATGCAGTGCCCTCGGCCCAGCGCGCAAGTCGGCGCAGAGCCAGCCCTCCGCTGTGCTGCGAGCGCTCCAGCACCAGGGGAGAATTCACCTCCAGCAGCAGCGGAATACCCAAACGCTTTTTGACCAGCAGGCCTGCCAGCAGGAACAGGTTGTACCGCTCGTAAATCAAGTGCGGCTGAAATTCGCGCGCGGCGGCCAGCAGCTTGCGATAGGCCACCAGGTTGTAGGCCAGTTCCATCCCCTCGTAGGCGGCCTTGGGCAGCAAGGCCTTGAGGCGATGCACCCAATCCATGTCGCGCCCCATGCGGCCAACACCCTGTGCTGGCACATCCGCAGGGGCCTGGGGAGCCCCCGGCGCCACCACGCGCACTTCGTGCCCTTGGCTGCGCAGGGCCTCAATCATTTCTTCGATGTGGACGGCTTGTCCATCTTTCGAAGCGGTGCGGTGGTGGTAGAGGATTCTCATAACTCTGCGGAATAACCCGGAGCGCTGGGTACCGGCTCACCCAAGTGCTGACCGGAAAAGAGTCGCTGGTAGGAATGCACCATCGCATCAATGCCCCATTTTTTCAATGCCTGCCGACGTGCTGCCTGACCAAATAAGCGTGCTCTGGCCGCGTTGGTGTAAACAATCCACAGAGCGTTCGCCATGGCGTTGGCATCGTCAGAAGGAACAAGCAGTCCGGTAACGCCGTCTTCCACCACATCGGGGGTACCACCCACCGCTGTCGCTACCACAGGCAGACCGCTGGCCATGGCTTCTTGCAAGGTGCAGGACGTTCCTTCGGCCTGGGAAGGCAGCACAAAACAGCCCAGCATGCGCAAGATGTCGGCCACATCATCCCGTGCGCCAGCCAACCACGCCAGATGCTGGACACGGGCTGCAGCAAGCACCGCCTCCACTTCCGCCTGCAATGGCCCCGCCCCCACCACCACCAGGCGCATGCGTGATCTGGCTTCCGGGTGGATTTCCAGCAGTTTCACGAAAGCGCGGGCCAGCAAGGGCTGGTTTTTGACCGTTTGCAACCGCCCCACCGTGCCCACTATCCAGTGTTGACCAGGGACAAAGGGGCAGCCGGGCACGGATTGCGCCGCCCCATGGTGTGGTGGTGCAAACGTTTGGGTATCCACCCCATTGGCAATGAGCGAACGGCGGCGGGTGGGCACGCGGATGGCCCGCGCCAGGTATTCATCCAGGTCGTTCGACACCGCCACGTAATGGCTGACGAAGGGTTTGTACAGCCTGCGCAGGCGCTGATAACGCATGCTGTGCCCCTGGGGGTCGTGTGCATCCCAGCCGTGCTCAGCGTGGATGCGCAGCGGAACGCGGGCCAGCCAGGCCAGCGGAGTGATCTCCAGTGCGGCGAGGTTGCAGGTGTGCACCACGTCGGGTTGGAGCTCACGCAGCAGACGGTAGATGCGAGGATAGAGCGGCACGGCGTGGCCCGGTGGCTTGCGCAGCTCGATGAAGCGCACGTCGGGCTGGGTGATGCGGCGCTTGAAATCACCGATGGTGGTGAGTGACAGCACCACGTGCTCAAACCGTTCCGCAGGCAGGCGGTTGATCAGCTGAACGATGACGTTTTCCAGCCCCCCCACGCCGAAGCTGTACACCACATGAACGATGCGCCGGCGGCGCGGCGTGCTGCTCATGCCGCGACCACGTCGGCGGTGGCTGCATGCGCGACGGATCGGACCGGCGCCAGCGCTTGCCGCAAAAACGCATCAAACATGATGAGCATCCACAAGGCCGTCGAATGGTCGTGATGCCCGCCCAGGTGTTGGTTGATGAGGGTCTGCAGCATGCCCGCATTGAAGTAGCCCGATGCCAGCATGCGCGGGCTCAGCACCGACTCCTGCATGCGTTGCGCCAGCGGGCCGCGCAGCCAGCTGGCCAATGGCACCGAAAACCCCATCTTGGGCCGGTACAGGACGTCGTGCGGCAGCAAAGGCTCGAAAGCTTTCTTGAACACATATTTGCCCTCTCCGTTCCGGATCTTCAAGTCGCTGGGCAACGTGGCGAGCCATTCGACGAGTGGATGGTCCATCAAGGGCTCGCGCACTTCGAGCGAGTGCGCCATGCTGGCACGGTCCACCTTGGTGTTGATGTCGCCGACCAGCCAGGTTTTGTAGTCCAGGTACTGGATCAGGGCCAGCGGATCGTCGGTCTGGGCCTGCAGGGCGTATTGGCGGAACACGTCGAGCGCGCTGTAACCGCCCAGGCTGCGCTGGAATGCGGACGAAAACAGTGCCTGGCGCTGATCGGCCCGCAGGTGCGACATGCTGTGGTGGTAGGCCTGCACCGTGTCCATGGCCAAGGCCTGCAAGGTGGTCTTGGCGCGCAGCGGGCGCGGCGCCCAATCGGCCTTGGGGTACATCTGGCCCAGTGCGCCAAACAGCGGACGGCGCAAGCCGTGCGGCAGGCAGTTGCGCACGGCCTCCTCGCCCTGGTGCATGCGGTAGCGCCGGTAGCCGCCCAGACTCTCGTCCCCGCCGTCACCAGACAGCGCTACGGTGACGTGCTTGCGCGCCATCTGGCAGACGCGGTAAGTGGGTATGGCCGAGCTGTCGGCAAAAGGCTCATCGTAGAGCCCTGCCAGCGTGTCGATGAGATCGAAGTCTTCACTGCTGACGACTTCGAGCTTGTGGTCGGTGTGACAACGGTCCGCCACCTGCTGGGCAAAGGCGGATTCGTTGAAGCGCGGATCGTCGAAACCGATGGCGCAGGTGTGAACCGGCGTGTCCGAAAGACCGGCCATGGTGGCCACCACGGCACTGGAGTCCACCCCGCCGGAGAGGAAGGCCCCCAGAGGCACATCGGCGATCATGCGCAGCCGCACCGATTCCCTGACCCGCTCGCGCAGCTCGGCCGCTGCGTCGGCCAGGCCGATGGGGTTGTCATTGCTGAAACGCACGTCCCAATAGGGCAACGGCTGGGCCTGGGCAGAGTCGCCGCGGCGCAGCGTCAGGGAGTGGGCCGCTGGCAGCTTGTGGGCGTTGCGGAAAATGCAGCGTGGATCGGGCACGTAGCCAAACGAGAAATAGTCTTCCACCGCCAGCGGGTCGATAGCACGCACAAAGCCCGGGTGTGCGGTCAGCACCTTGAGTTCAGAGCCAAAGATGAAACTGCCGTCGGGCAACCAGGCGTAGTGCATGGGCTTGACGCCCATGCGGTCGCGCGCAAGAAACAGGGTTTGCTGGGTGCGATCCCACAGGGCAAAGGCGAACATGCCCCGCAGCCGGTGCAGACAGGCCTCGCCCCAGGCTTGCCAGGCGTGCACGATCACCTCGGTGTCGCTGCGTGTCCTGAAGTGGTAGCCCTGGGCCTTGAGCTCGGACATCAGTTCACGGTAGTTGTAGATCTCGCCGTTGAAGACGATGCCCACGGTGCCGCTTTCATTGAACAAGGGCTGCTTGCCTGTGGCCAGGTCGATGACGGACAGGCGCCGATGGCCCAGTGCCAAACCGGGCTCCAGGTGCACGTCGTCTTCGTCGGGCCCGCGATGGGCCTGGACGTCATTGATCCGTGAGATCAGGTCGCGCGAGAAGGCGCGCATACCCTGGGTATCGAAAAGTCCGGATATGCCGCACATGGTCAGTCGCGCCCTCGCGTTTGCTCCAGCGCCGCCACCAGCGCGTCGCCCTGGCTATCCAGATAGGACTGCAGGCGTGCAGAAGCTTCGATCTCGGACTCCTTGGCATCCGACAAGGGTGTGTAGATCACGATATGGGCTCCGTCATCGCCCCATCCGCTGATGCGCCCCAGAGCACCCTGGATCTTGCCGGCGTAGTCGCTGGCGGTGAAGGTGCCGCGGACCCAGTAAAAGCGCCAAGCCAACAGCCGCTGCGCATCGGCGACCGTGCCAGGCGCATGCTGGCGCAGCACGGCACTTGCCACACGCAGGGTCCGACCTTGAAGCCGCGCATTGACGGAACCACTGGCCACACGCGCCCAGACCGGGTCCTGGCTCTTCACCAGCACACTCTCTGAACTGACCAGCTTGCGCTGGTAGTCTTGCTGGCGGTAATAGCTGACATGCAGTCCCAGCGGCTGGTTCTGACCATCGGTCAGGCCCATGTCCAGCGTGTCAGAGGCATGTTCAAAAGCCGGCAGCCAGTGGCTGGGTGGCATCGCCGTGGCGTGCCAAGGAGCGGCCACAGCAGGCGCGACCAGCTGAACAGGCTTGGCCTGTGTGCCCAGGTCCATTGCGGCCAGCAGGCCATGCGGCGCCAGCACCACAGAAAAAGCGAGCACCAACGCAAGCCACGGCGTTCCTTTCGGGATGCTTCCTTCAACCCGGCCAGCGGGAACCATTGCCTGAGAAGCGGATGGCGCTGGGTCCACCCAGCGCGCACCGATGAGGAACATCACGCCGATCACGATCCCGAAAAACAACCACCCGTACACGAGGTGGTCCACCCCTGTCGCGATGGTGTTGCCCGAGAGGTGCCCCAGCATCACGATCAGATAGGCGCGCACCCAATTGGCCACCAGCGGGACCAGGATGGCCACCACCATGAACACCATGCGCTTGCGCGTACCTTGGTAGCTGAGGTACGCGAACAGGCAGCCCACGGTCACTGAAGCGATCAGATAGCGAATTCCGCTGCACGCCTCCACGACCGACCAGGCTCCTGAGGGAACGATGAATTGCAGGCCTTCCCGGTAGACCGGAATTCCGCTCGCACGCAGGGCCATCACGGTGAAGTCGGCGGTCCACTCCATCAGGCGTGGCAACAGGAAATCCCCGATGGGCACAGCAAAGAAAAGAAAACCCAAAGGAAACGCCAGTGCTCTGGCGACGCGCCAACCGCACACTGCAGGTACGGACAGCACGATCAGCGTTACCAACGCCAGTTGCGTGGCGGCATTCACGGCCACCAGATCACCGGCCAGCCAGAGCGCCGCAGCGCCCGCCATCAGCAACCAGGCCAACCGCCCAGGGCGGGGAACCATGGGTGCGAGCACCGCGCGTTGGCGCCAAACCAGCCAGAGCGAAATGATGGGCACCACAAAACCATGCGCGTAGGTGTCGGAACGCGCCCAGATCATCGCCATGCCCCAGGCCGAATGCCAGTAGGCGATCAGGATGACTGCATGCAGCAATACCAGCGCAGCCAGGGGTCGACGCCAATGGCCGGGAATGAGTTGGGTGCGGCCAGTCACGTTCGGCCTCTCATGCGACGACATCGCAGGGATGCGGGGCACGCATACCGGCCAGGCAATGGTCGATGCCACTCAGATGTGCCTGCCAGCTGCATTCCTGCGCCACGTAGCGGCGGGCCTGATGCCCCAATGCGACGGCGTTGTAAGGTGACTCCAGCAGCGGCTGCAAGGCCTGCACAAATTCTTCTGGCGAGTCTGCGCGCAGCAGCCCCTGCCCCGCGGTGGCGCCGATGGCATCCGCACAGCTGCTGACCGTGACCACTGGCCTTTGCATGGCCATGGCTTCCAGAATTTTGTTTTGAATGCCACGCGCAACCCGCAACGGCGCCACCACCGCACTGGCGTATTGCAAATAGGGCCGCACGTCCGGCACGGTTCCGGTGACCACCACATGCCCACATGCCAGCGCCTGCACTTGAGCCGAGGGGCTGCGGCCAACGATGTAGAAGCACACCTGCGGCCAGCGCGTGCGCAACAGCGGCAGCACGTCGGTCACGAACCAGCTGACGCCGTCGATGTTGGGCCAGTAGTCCATGGCGCCGGTGAACACCACGGCCTGCTCATTGGCCTGAAAGGGGTTGGGCCGCCGGGGTTCTGGCATGAAAAAATCGGCGTCCACCCCGTTACCCATGGACTGCACACGCCCCTCGCATTCCGGCGCCTGGGACAAGAACAAAGCGGTCTCATTGGACGTCACGAAGTACGAGCGACGCGCCAGCATGGCCATCGCACGCTCGTAGGCGAGCAGGCGCCTTCCCTCCAGGCGGTACAGCGTGGAAAGGGGCCAGCGGTGTGCGGGAGCGTACTGGGTCCATTTGGCAGAGTCCACGTCGACAAAGTCCACCAGCATGGGCACCTGCGGCAACAGTGGCTGCGCATACTGCGCCATGGCCGAGGAAAAAACCACGCTGGCCTGCAGCTGGTGCCCCGCTGTTGTCTGCTCCACCCAGCGCCGCATACCGGGGTTGCGGTAGTAGGCCAGTGTGAGCGCTTCCCGCGACAGGAGACCGCGGAGGCTTTTGACCTTGGCGCTGCCTGAATGAATGTGCTCCACGTGCAGGTCTGGACACATGGCCCGCAGTGCGGGCAGGTGCTGCACATCGTCCGGATCGTCGATGAAGGTGCCCAGAAAAACGCGGTGGTTCTGCTGCAAGTGGCGCAGCAGGTGGTAAGAGCGCACCTTGTCACCCTTGTTGGGTGGGTACGGCAATCTGTGCACCAGGTAGAGGATGTTGCCCATGGCGGTGATGCGTGGGTGGTGCTCAGCCAAGGTTGCGCACGATTTTTGGCCCGAGCCAGTTGGCCAGTCCAATGGGCATGCGCCGCCATGCGGCGATCAGCCAGCGGTACTTTGCGTTCGCGGGGTTGTTCTGGGGCACGCTGTCGCTCTTGTACAGCCGGTATTCGTAGTGCAGCGGGGTGGGTTCAAAGCCCCAGTTCTTCTTGAACGCGTACGAACCCGTGCCCTGCTTGCTGCGCCCATAGTCGAACACCTTCAGACCCCGGGCGCAGGCCAGGCGCATCAGCTCCCAATACTTGAAATCGTTGGCGGCCAGCTCCCTGGCCGCCTCGTCGTCACCGGCGTAGTAGGGCAGCACCTCGTCGCGGAAATAGAAGCTCAGCACGCTGCTGATGGGGCGGCCATCGGGCGCACACACGGTGAGCACCTCGCAATCAGACCCAAAAACGCGACGCAACCCGCTGAAGTAGGCCTTGGGAAAAGCGGGCGTTCCATGGCGGTGCACATTGTCGGCATAGAGCGCAAAAAACCGATCTACGGTGGTGTCGATATGGGACGTCAACCCATTCTTGATGCCTTTGCGCACCATGGCGCGTTGCTTGCGCGGGATGGCAAGCAAGTTGTCCTCTTCTTTCGGTGCAATGGACTTGCGAAACGTCACATACAGTTCTTGCAGCGGCCAGTCCGTGTGCCGGCGCTGCACATGGCGCAACTCCAGGTGGTCCACACCCAGGCGCTGGGCCAGTTGCTCGGCCTCCCGCTCCAGCGCAGCCGCTGCTTCCTCGTCCAGCGCAGCAACGCCTCCATAAACAGCAAAAGGCAGGCTGGTGAGTGCATTGCCGAACAGGCGGCTCCTGACATGTCCCAGCGGCAATATCCCCCGGATGCTTTCTCCGACCTGTGCGTAGAGAAAGTAGGTGTCGTGGCGAAACACCTCGCGAATCAGCGTCTGCCAGCCGGCGCGGTGGAAAAAAGTGGCTTGCGGACAACCCAGCACAAACGCGTCCCAACGTGCAGCGTCAGCGGCGCTGTGCACGTCCAGGCGGCCAATGGAGAGCCTGGCGGCAACGTCAGACAAGGGGCACCTCTTGCGCTTGCGCTTGCGGGGAAAGAAAAATGTGGTCCATGCGACCCCAGTGAAAGTCCCGCAGCAGGTGGCCCAGCCGCCGCTCCATGCGACCGATGTTCACATAGTGTCTGAAGTGGGTCTTGAAACTGATGCCCTGGACGCGCGGCTGCTCGACATCCACTTCCCAAGGATGAAAATAGAAAACGGCCGGTGAATGGTCCTGGCGATGCACCTCACGCAGCATCCAGCGCGACAACGCGTAGGGGAGGAGGCGAAAGTACCCCCCGCCACTCGAAGGCAAGTTGCGGTGGAAAATGCGCAGGGTGGTCGGTGGCACCTCCATCAGTCCGTCGCGTACCTGATAGGCAAAGCGCGGGGCATCCGGCATTCCATAATGGTCGTGCCGGATGGGGTAAATGCTGGAGCTGTAGCGGTAGCCCGCGCGCTGCAGCGTGTCTAGCGCCCACAAATTGCCGGAACCGATGGAAAAGCTGGGAGCACGGTACCCCTGCACGCGGACACCTGCGATATCTTCCAGCAGGCCTTTGGCGTGGTGGATGTCGTTGAAGAACGCCTCCTCGGACAAATCACTCACACGCTCATGGCCGTAGCCATGGCTGGCCAGCTCATGTCCACCGTCCACGATGCGGCGCACCAGAGCCGGATACCGCTCGGCAATCCAGCCCAAGGTGAAGAAAGTGGCATGTGCGTTGTTCTCTTGCAGCAAGGCCAGTATGCGGTCCACGTTGCGCTCCACCCGGCATTCACGCAAGTCCCATTCACTGCGTTCAATATAGGGTGCGAAAGCCGACACCTGAAAGTAGTCCTCAACGTCGATGGTCAGCGCGTTGGTGATGGAGGGCATGCTGCGCATGGCGGTGGACTCCCTGTTCTAGCCGGAGGCGCTGTCTGAGCGCGAATGCCGACTTGCAACCACCAGCTTTTGCAGATTCACCAAGATTTCCAGGATCACGCGCTCCTGGCGCAATACGCTGCGCTCTATCCGCAACAAATGTGCACTCAGTTGTTCGGTCGTCATGTGCGCAAGTTGCTGGGACATGCTGTCCGCGAGAGAACTCTCCAAATCCAGACCCAAGGTCTCCGATTCCAGTTCGCCATCCACCAGTTCTTCGTGTGCAGCGCTGCGGGTCGCAGCTCTCAATGGCATTTCCCACGGGGATGCGGCCTTGGACGACACCAGCATTTCAGATTGAACTTCTTGAATGATCTCGTCGACCAGCTCCTGATCAATGTGTGTTCGGTCCGTCAGGAAACCCTGCAACAGGATGCGGTCAAACAAGGTATTGATGCGCCGCGGAATTCCGCCTGTGTAGCGGTAGATGCCATCGAATATTGCGGGGTCGAAGGTAGGCTTGTCGCTGGCACCCGCACATTTCAGGCGATGCTGGATGTACTCACGGGTTTCATCCGCCTCCAGGGGCCCCAGGTGGCATGTGGCAGTCACGCGCTGGCGCAGTTGCACCATGCCAGGGCTTTGCAGGATTTCGCGGAACTCGGGCTGGCCCACCAGAAAAGTCTGCAGCAGTGCGTCCTGGCCATTCTGGAAATTCGACAGCATGCGCAGCTCTTCCACCGCCTGCGGCTGAAGGTTCTGCGCTTCATCAACGATCAGCAGGCATCGCTTTCCTTGCAGCGTCTGGGCGACGAAAAAAGCCTCCAGTGCCAGCAGCAGGTCTGCTTTGGAGACACCCCGCACATGGATCCCGAAAGCGGCGCCCACCAAACGCAAGGTATCTTCGGCACCCAACTGCGTGCTCACCAGATGGGCCGCCACGACGGTTTCAGGATCCAGGCTGTCGATCAGACCGCGGACAATCGTGGTCTTGCCCGCCCCGACCTCCCCCGTAATCACGATGAACCCCTCGCAGCGCATCACGCCATATTCCAAATACGCGCGTGCACGCTGGTGCTGCTTGCTACTGAAATAGAAGCCGGGATCGGGATTGAGCTGGAAGGGTTTGCTGTTCAACCCATAGAACGCTTCATACATGGATCAAAACCGGTGTGTGATCGTTCCGACGATGGCCGATTCGCGGTAGGGGCTGGTGACGCCATCAGACACAATGCGGCGTATCTGGAGCCCCCCACTGGTGCGAGGGGCCAACAGCGTATTCCAGCCCAACACGAGTGAGCGCACCCGGGTTTCCAGCCCTGGCAAACTGCCTTCACTGCGCTGCACTCCCAGATTCGCATGGACCGAGGAATTTGGCGTGAGACGGTGCGCAAGCCACAGGTTCCAGCCGTGCTGGCGAATGCGGGAATTGGCGTCGAAATCATCGCCCAGCTGGAGCACACCGCCAATTGAACGCGTATCCGAACGCGAAACGGCCAGCGTGATGGTGCTGCGCTGACCCAGCAGTGCCAGGGAAAGTTGCTGCACCCGCCGCAACGCGGTCGATGACCGGAGGAAATCCTGAAAAACCTGGACGTTGGCAGGCAAACCCAAGCGTTCAATTTCTGCCAGTACGAGCTGTGTACGCCGAATGGGGTCAGGCTCCAGGGGGGTGTAGAAGCCCTCCAGCAGATCGAACAGAGACCCCAGCGACGCCGACTGCGCGCCCAACCCGTTGGAAATGGCCTTGACATCGGTGTAGCGCCAGACGGTGCGCCCGGTGCGGTGCTCCAGTGCAGCGTTGTGGGATTCACCGAAGTAACGGCTCTCACGTTCAAAAGACAGTCGCGAGCGCTCCGATGGCTGCCAGTTGACGCCAAAACCCGAGATGCGGTGAGACTCCTGTGTCGGCGAGAGCTGATTGGTAGATTCGGTTCCACCAATCCCTGTGAGAACCCATTGCGGCGTGACAGCCCAACTCACCCGCGCCCGCAGCGCCGTGGTTTCGATACTCCGACCGAGCGAATAATCGACAACCTGATGGGTGGCATCTGCGGACCAGCCCAGTAATTTACCGCTTCCCCTGTTGCCCAGATGCAAGAGCCAGTCTTGCGCCGTGACATCCGAACGACTGCCTGTCTTGGTCTGCGTGTCTTGCACGCTATAACGCGCCTCGTAATCCACCGCGGACCCGAGACGACCTCGCAGGTACGGCGACAAGCGGAAACTCGAAGTTTGAGAAGTGTTGGGGTTGGCGGGAGAACCATCCACCGGCGCACCAAAAGCCGATATGGGCTGTGAAGCGACGACGCCGGACACATCGATAAAGGCCCATTGCTCGATCGCCTCAACGACAGCGCGGGCATTCAGGCTGTGCCGGATCTGATTAAAGCCTGACTCCCGTGCGTAATAGGTATCGTGCAGCGAGTAATCGACAAACCCTTTGACACGGGCCGTGTTGCTGATCAGCTGAAACCCTGGAATCACCTCCGTCACCTGGTCGCTGATGCCGGTGGCATTCAGCCGGGCATTGTTGGTGATGGTGTGCTGCACCGAAACCCGCGGCTCAAAGACCAGGCTGGGTTGGCGTGCTGCTGCCTGCGCATCTTCCTGTTGCGCCGTGGCCGTGCCAGGCAGAAGTATCGGCCCCATTGCCAGCACCAACGAGGCGCGGCGAAGGGAAATACTTGCGGTGCGCCGCTGCGACAGGTTCACGCGCGTTCTCCTTTTAAGTCATGCCACGGCGTTGGCTGGCCTGGGCTCGCCGACGTTCTGGTCGTAACCAAAGCCATGACCGTATCCATAACCATAGGCACCCAGGCCACGGCTGCGCGCCTGGTTCAGCACCATGAGCCTGATGGGGCAGGCTTCGATGGTGGACAGGGCATACTGGACCTGGGACTGGAGCGTTTTCTCTGCCTGCACCACGATGACGACCTGGCCCATGTGACTGGCCAGCACCCGCGCTTCGGTGGTCAGCAGCAAGGGAGGCGAATCGAAAACGATGATGCGGTCACTGTAGCGTTTGCCCATGTCGTTGAGCAGGGCGACCATGGCATCACTGGCCAGCAATTCGGTCGCACGCGGGTTCGGCAGCCCCGTCGGCAACAGCGTGAAATTGTCGATGTTGGTGCGCAACAGTACGTCGGGCAGTCCGATCTTGTCGTCCAGCAACAAGTCCAGCAGCCCGGGTGCTGGCTGCAAACCCAGCGTTTTCATGACGGACTGGCGTGCGACATCGGCATCCACCAGCATCACCGTGTGGTTCAGCTCCATGGCCAGACTCATGGCCAGGTTGATGGCAGTGAAGGTCTTGCCTTCTCCGGGCAACGAACTGGTGACCATGATGAGGTTGCCATTGGCCACCACCGATGCACCTTTGCCCGTTGCATTTTCCAGGAGTGGCCGTTTGATGACACGAAACTGGTCCGTCGTGGCGGATCGAGGCGCATGAGGCGTGACAAAGCCTGCCGCAGCCAAGGCCGTCAAATCGATATGCACGCTCTTGGACCCCGGCCTGGAAGCCGGCTCGCTGCGCTGCACATCGACGGCCACATCTTCTGCGGGCGAGTCCGTTGGTGTGAACTGCGGCAAGGTGCCCGGCGCGGCAGGCCCTTCAGATGGCACGCCGTTGCCTGGCATGGGCGCCCCCGCCTTGCGCAATTGCTCTAGCCGCTGGGCCGCTTTTTCAATGGAACTTGTCATGATGGCATGTCACCCCAGAAGGCCCGACAGGTAGGACAGCGCAAGCATGCCGCCCGCGTAGAGGAAAACGAGCGCCAGCAAGGCCATGATGAAGCGTTTGAGACTTCTCGACTCGCGCTGGCGGAAATCGTCACTGGGGATCAGATCCACCACCCCCAGCAACGGCAGCTGGGTCAACTGGCGCAAGGCAACCCCATCGAAGAACACCGGCCTGATCTGGCTCATGAGAAACGCCATGCCCAGCCCCGCACCCAAGGCCACCAGCAAGGTGATTGGCATCAGCAGCACCCGATTGGGCGCAACGGGCTTGGGAGCCACGCGCGGCGGGTCGATGACGCGAAATTCGGCCACATTGGATGTGTTTTCCAGCTGCCCCGACATCATGGCCGACTCACGGCGCGACACCAGATCAGCGTAGTTCTTTTGATTGATCTGATAGTCCCGGTTGAGCTGCGCCAACTCTGCCTCCAACTGCGGAGCCACCTTGAGTTGCTGCTGAACACGGTTGGCGCGCGACTCGTACTCGACCACCCGCGCGCGCAGCGAAGCCACTTGAACCTCGGCGGCAGAATAGATGCGGCTGAGCTCCACCGCCGCCGGGTTGGCTTGAACTGCCGGCGATACGGGCGCCGCCTGGGCTTTGCGCCGCAGCTCTTCCATTTCGCGACGCTTTTGCGTTTCAAGCTCCCCGATCAATCTGCGCGTGTTGGCCACATCAGGGTGCTCGTCGGTGTAGCGCTGAAGCAGCGTATCCAAATTGCGCTTCTGCTCATAAAGGCGTGCGTCCAGTTCAGGCGTCTGTATGCCGACCGCAGAACCGAGGAGTGACTCGCCCGTTTGCGCGCGCAGCATTTCCAACTGGCGACTTGCCGCCGCGCGCGCGCTTTCGGCCTCGCGCAGTTCCAGCCTGGCCTGACTGAGAAGGTTGCCAACTTCTGCGGCCCGCCCCGCAGAGTCCAGGCCGCTCTGGGACTGCAACTCGATATTGCGCAGCTTGAATGCCTTGAGGCGACCTTCGGCGTCCGTCAATTTGGCTTCATAGCTCTTGATCTGCTCGTCCAGAAAACGCCGCGCACTGTCCGAATCCTGGCGCGATGCACCCAGGCTGGATTCGACGAAGATGGTCAGCAGCGCCTGCACGACGCGCTGCGCTTTCTCGGGGTTCTGGTCGCGATAGGACAACGTGTAGAGGTTGTCCCGTCCGGTGGTCTGGATGCTGATGGACTTGGTCACGGCATCGACCACCGCATCCTTGGCCGCCTTGGAATGCGCTCCCAGATCCAGGTCAACGGTGCGGACCAATCGCTCCACGGTCGGCCGACTCAGGAGCGTGCGGCTGAGCATGGCCACCTGCTGCTCGATGTTCGGCTGCACGGCAATGCCCGTCATGAGGGGCCGCAGGATGGATTGCGTATCGACAAATACGCGCGCCGAAGCCTGGTAGTGATCCGGCATCATGAGCACCGCGCCCACCCCCACCGCAGCAACCAGCCAGGTGATCAGCATGGCTAAACGGCGATAGATCCACATGCCGCGAACGGCTGTGGTGATCTGGCCTAGCAACTCATCCATTCGATCCCCCTCCACACATGTCCTGTTCGCCGGGCGCCTCGCCGGCACCAGTCCTTACTCAGGCAAGTCAGAACCACCCTTGGGGGATGATGAGGATATCGCCGGGAAGCACTTCCACATTGGCGCCAATATCGCCATGTTTGATCAAATCATTCAGGCGCACGTTGTAGCGCTTGCTGCCCTCGGCCGAGCGCACGAGGGTTGCGCGGTTGCCATCCGCAAAATCGGTCAAGCCGCCCACGGCGATCATCACATCGAGGACCGTCATTTTTTGCTTGTAGGGCAGGAACTGCGGCTTGGCGGCCTCTCCCACCACGCGTATCTGCTCACTGTAGGGACCGACGAACCCCGTCACGATGACCGTGACGACCGGATCACGCACGTATTTACCCAGCTCCTTTTCAACGTCCCGGGCGATCTGCACCGATGTTTTACCCTGCGCAACGAGCCCGTCAACCAGCGGCGTGGACACCTGCCCATCAGGACGCACGGGCACCACTTGCGACAGCTCGGGATTGCGCCAGACGATGATATTGAGCGTATCGCCAGGCCCCACGATGTAGTTGTAATCCGGAACGGATGCCTTGGCCGGCGCTGCCGGATGGCCGGCCCCCGCCCAACTCGCGCAACCAACCACCGCCATTGCCAATGCGGCCATTGCCACGGCGCGAACCATTGAATCCAGGAGCGTCGAAACGTATTTCTGCATGACACAACTCCTTACATCATTTGCACGGCCACAGTCCGAATAACCTAGCCTCGCTGCAGCATACCCCGAACGAATGTCACGCGTAAATGCCTTTTTGACCGCAAAAAACCTGTCCCAACCTGGAAGCCCATGCCCGCATGGGTTGTTACATATTGACGGCAAACCCCCGTGCCCCTCCGGAGGGCAACTCCCGAACGCCCCCTCTCGCAACCCTTGGCCGGCAGACTCAAGCGCAGCGGTAATACGCCCGGTACCAACGCACGAAATTCCCTATGCCTTCCGCCAGCGGCGTCGACGGCGCAAAACCCACCCAGTCCCGCAGCGCCTGGGTACTGGCATAGGTTGCCGGCACATCCCCGGGCTGCATGGGAAGCAGCTGCCGGACAGCCGCCTTGCCGAGCGCGTTTTCTATGCAACGGATGAAATCGAGCAATTGCACCGGCTCGCTGTTACCGATGTTGAACACACGGTAAGGGGCTGCACCCATGCGTTCTGGGGTAGCGGGTTTATCCAGTACGCGCAACACGCCCTCGGTGATGTCATCGATGTAGGTGAAGTCGCGCCGCATGTCCCCGTGGTTGAAAACTGAAATGGGTTCGCCAGCGAGGATGGCACGGGTAAAGAGGTGGTAAGCCATGTCGGGCCGCCCCCAGGGGCCATAGACCGTGAAAAAGCGCAGCCCGGTGGTTGGAAAACCATAGAGATGGCTGTACGTGTGGGCCATGAGCTCATTGGCTTTCTTGGTGGCGGCATACAGGCTCACGGGGTGGTCAACGGCGTCGGTTTCGGCAAACGGCATCTTGGTGTTGCCGCCATAGACGCTGGAACTGGACGCATACACCAGGTGCGCGACACCCTGGGCGCGGCACCCCTCCAGCACATGACCAAAACCTGTGAGGTTGGAGTCCAGGTAGGCATTGGGATGGGTGATGCTGTAGCGCACGCCAGCCTGGGCGGCAAGGTGGATGACGCCGTCGAAACATTCGGTGGCAAAGAGTTCGGCCATTCCGGTGCGATCGGCCAGGTCGAGCCGCACAAAACGAAAGCCTGGCGACCCTTCGAGTCGCCGGAGCCTGGCCTGCTTGAGCGCCGGATCATAGTAATCATTGAGGTTGTCCAGGCCCAGAACCCGGTCGCCGCGCGCCAGCAGGCGCTCCGCCACATGGCTGCCAATGAAACCAGCCGCGCCGGTCACAAGTACATGCTGGGGTTTTCTTTCAGTCTTCATGCAAGGTGGTTCCCGTCCAATGGTGTCAACGCGGTCATCAGCGCCCATACAGGTCGTCGAACCGCACGATGTCGTCCTCCCCCAGGTACGAGCCGGACTGCACCTCGATCATCTCCAGATCGACCTGGCCTGGGTTTTCCAGGCGATGCGTCACCCCCAAAGGGATGTAGGTGGACTGGTTCTCGGAAAGCAGAAACACCTCATCGCCCTTGGTCACGCGGGCCGTACCACGCACGACGATCCAGTGTTCGGCCCGGTGGTGGTGCATCTGCAGCGACAACTTGCCGCCAGGCTTGACCAGAATGCGCTTGACCTGGAAGCGCTCACCCGCGTCAACGCCGTCGTACCAGCCCCAGGGGCGGTATACCTTGCGGTGCAGCAATCCCTCGGTGCGGCCGTCACGTTTGAGTCGATCGACGATTTTTTTCACATCCTGGGTGTGGCGCTGATCGGCCACGAGCACTGCGTCAGGCGTCTCCACCACAACCAGCCCTTGCACGCCGACACACGCCAGCAGGCGCCCCGAAGACAGCGCCAAGGTGTTGCGGCTGTCCTGCATCAGCGTCCGCCCTTGCGCCACATTGCCCTGCGCATCCTTGGGCAGGATTTGCCACAGTGCGTCCCAGGCGCCCACGTCGGACCAGCCGGCCGACAACGGCACCACCACACCCGATGGCAGATCCAGCAGAGACTGCGCTCCGCCCAATCGCTCCATCACGGCGTAATCAATCGAATCGCTCGGACAGGCAGCGAATGCCTCGGCCTCGACCCGCAGAAACGACAGGTCGGATACGCCATCTTTCCACGACGCCTGGCATGCAGCCAGGATATCGGGACGGCACCGCTCCAGCGCTTGGAGCCAAACGGAAGCACGCAGCACGAACAGGCCGCTGTTCCAGAGGTAATCGCCCGCCTGCAGATAGCCTTCGGCCGTGGCGAGATCGGGTTTTTCCACAAAACGGGTGATGGTGCGTGCACCGCCTTCACCCACCGAGGCACCCGCCTGGATATAACCGTAGCCCGTTTCGGGGCGATCCGGGGTGATGCCGAAAGTGACGATGGCGCCATCCTGCGCAAGCCTCGCGGCGTGGCGCACGCCTTCCTGGAAGACTGCGGGCTGGGCAACCACGTGGTCCGAGGGCATGACCAGCAACACCGGATCGGCACCGCCAGACTGCGCGGCCAGCGCCGCGAGCGTCAGCGCCGGAGCGGTGTTGCGGCCCACCGGCTCCAGCACGATGCGGCCTTGCGTGCCGATCACACGCAATTGTTCCGCCACCACGAAACGGTATTCCTCGTTGCAGACCACCAGCGGTGGTGCGATATCGGCGCCAGGCGTCCCCTCCACCCGACGCAGGGTCGCTTGCAGCAGTGAATCGTCGCCCATGAGCGCGAGCAATTGCTTGGGGTATTTTTCACGCGACAGCGGCCACAGGCGCGTGCCCGAACCGCCGGACAACACCACCGGCTGGATCAACATGGTTTGCTTGCCCCCCGTTTATCTGCAGACATGGGTCTCACCGTGAACCAACGCGGCGTTGCTGGATGGCCAGCGCTTCACACCGCAAGCCATGCTGTCCGATCATCTTATTCCAAATGTTTTGCGCCTCAAGCCGTGACATTTCGATGGAACAGGCGAATGCAGCGCCCCTACAATCGCGCCCTCACACGACGGGGGCATTCAAGGAAATGAACCAGTTTTCTGTTCTCTTCGTCTGCATGGGCAACATTTGCCGCAGCCCCAGCGCACTCGGTGTGTTTCGCCAGCGTGTCGCACGCGCCGGGCTGGTCGAAAGCGTGCGCATCGACTCCGCCGGAACCCACGGATCACACCTGGGCGAACCACCCGACGTGCGCGCACAGGCCCACGCCTGGCGGCGCGGCTACGCACTGGCCGATCTTCGGTCGCGCCAGGTCACCGATGGTGATTTCTACCGCTTCGACCTGCTGCTGGCCATGGATGACGACAACCTGTCAGAGCTGCACCGCCGCTGCCCCCCCGGGCAGCAACACCGCCTGCGGCGCCTGACCGAGTTCTGCCTGCGCCATGACAGCCCCGTGGTGCCCGACCCCTACTATGGCAATGCACAGGGTTTCGAGCATGTGCTGGACCTGCTGGAAGATGCCTGTGACGGGCTGCTGGCGCATGTGCAACAACAACTGGCTTCTGCGTCCTGAACCCTGCGATGAAAGCCGGTAGTGCCCTCAGGCCAGCTGCGCGCGCATGGCGTCGATGACGCCCTGGTAATCGGGTTTGCCGAAAATCGCACTCCCCGCCACAAAGGTGTCCGCACCTGCATCGGCCACGCGGCGGATGTTGTCCGCCTTAATGCCACCATCCACTTCCAGGCGGATGTCCTTGCCCGATGCGTCGATGCGCTTGCGCACGGCTTCGATCTTGCGCAGGGCCGAATCGATGAAGCTCTGGCCGCCAAAGCCGGGGTTCACGCTCATGATCAGGATGAGGTCGATGTCATCGATCACCCAATCCAGCACATCCAGCGGCTCGGCCGGGTTGAACACCAGGCCCGGTTTCACGCCCTTGCTGCGAATGGCCTGGATGCTGCGGTGCACATGGCCCGAGGCATCGGGGTGAAAGCTGATGTAGTCTGCGCCCGCCTCGGCAAACGCCGCGGCCAGGGCATCCACGGGCTGGATCATCAGGTGCACGTCCACGGGCACCGCCACGCCGGCGGCCGTCCTCGCATGCGGCTTGAGCGCCTGGCAGACCATGGGGCCGAAGGTGAGATTGGGCACGTAATGGTTGTCCATCACGTCAAAGTGGATCCAGTCGGCACCGGCGGCAATGACGCTGCGCACCTCTTCACCCAGGCGGGCGAAATCGGCAGAGAGGATCGAAGGGGCAATGCGAAAAGTACGGCTCATGGCGCGATTGTCGCAGTTACCATCCGTCCATGTCCAAGTACCAGTTTGACGTGCAGGTGCAGCCTGAGTACCTGCCAGAACAATCCTCCCCGGACTCCGGCGTCTTCAGCTTTGCCTACACCATCACCATCACCAATACGGGCGATACGCCCGCACAACTGATCTCGCGCCACTGGGTCATCAGTGATGCCAGGGGCCACACGGAAGAAGTCAAGGGCCTCGGCGTGGTGGGCCAGCAGCCTTTGCTCCAGCCCGGGCAGTCGTTCCAGTACACCAGCGGATGCGGCCTGCGCACCGCCAGCGGCACCATGCATGGCACCTTCCATTGCGTAGCTGTTGACGGCGAGCCGTTCAGCTGCCCGGTACCCTTGTTTGTGCTGGAGGCCACCCATCCCGGGGCCTCGGGGCAACCGCTGGCCGGCAGGGTGCTGCATTGAAGCGGCCAGCCACCGAGCTGGCAGGGCTGCTGGCGGCGCTGGACCCGCAGGCAGGAATGGCACAGCGCCACCTGTGGCTGATCGACCTGCTGAACTGGGTGCGCGGCGCGCGCGATTCGGCGCCGGGCGCCACGGCGCGCGTACAGCTGTTCCTGGAAGCGGTCGAGGCGCGCCCTGACGTACAGCCCCGGCTGCAGGCCTGGTGGGCCGCCCTCGTGGAGTCCGTGGACATCACCACGCTGCTGGCCGATTTTGGCTTCGCCAAGGACACGGCCGTGCTCAGCGAAGCGGCCGAGCGACTGCGCAACCAGCTGCTGCCGCACAGCCCCGAAACCATTGACGCCTCGGAACTCTTCGTACTGGCCCTGCCCAGCGCTTTCGATGCCAAGTGGCTCGGCGCGCTGGACGAAACCCTGCTGAACCGGCTGGCAGCCCTGCTGATGCCGCAAAACCCCCAGGGGGCGTCGCGCTGGCAGCATGCGCTGCTCGACGCCATCACCTACTGCGCAGGGCAGATCCTTTCGACCGGTTTCGCGCCCGGCTTGCGCCTGCACATGAGTGCATCGGCCCGCGAAGCACAGCCCTTTCATGCGCTGATTCGCGACGTGGAGAGCCTGCGCACCGAGGTGCTGCACGCGCTGCGCACACCCGACCGGCTGCAGGAGGCCGCCCAGCGTCTGCGCGAGCGCCTGGAAGCCTGCCGGGCCGCCGCGGCCACCGTGTACACCCACTTCGAGGACAACGGCATTTCCGTGGACCTGGTGTTTCGGCTGCGGCAGCTGCGCGCGCGCATCCTGCGGGTGCGGGAGCTGCTCGAGTGCCTGCTGTCTCCCCAGCCCGCCGCCACGGCGGCCCGCCTTCTGGCGCACCTGGTGGAGGTGGGGCAGGAGCGGCGCAGCCTGCGGGCGCTGCTGGCCTCCAACTCCTCGCTGCTGGCGGCCAAGGTGGCCGAGCGCAGCGCCGAGACGGGCGAGCACTACATCACGCGCACGGCGGCCGAGTACCGCTCGATGGTGAAAAAAGCCGCCGGTGGGGGCGCCGTGATGGCCTTGACCACGCTGGCCAAGTTTGGCCTGTATGCGCTGGCCCTGTCGGCGTTCTGGGGCGGCTTCTGGGCCGGTGTGAACTATGCGGTGAGCTTTGTGCTGGTGCAGCTGCTGCATTTCACCGTGGCGACCAAGCAGCCGGCAATGACGGCACCTGCCATGGCGGCCAAGCTCAAGGAACTGGCTTCGGGCGAGGCCATCGAGTCGTTCGTGGACGAAGTCACCCACCTGGTGCGCTCGCAGGTGGCGGCCGTGCTGGGCAATGTGCTGGTGGTGTACCCGCTGGTTCTGGCCCTGGCACTGCTGATCGCCTGGGCCAAGGGCTCTCCCGCCATCAGTGCGGACGAGGCGGGCCAGGTGCTGGAGTCCCTGCACCTGCTGGGACCCTCGCTGCTGTTTGCCGCCTTCACGGGCGTGCTGCTGTTCGCGTCCAGCATCATCGCCGGCTGGACCGAAAACTGGTTCGTGCTGCACCGGCTCGACTCGGCCGTGCGCTACAACCCGCGCATCACCGCCCGCCTGGGCCAGGAACGCGCCGCGCGCTGGGCGCGCTTCCTGCGCGAAAACCTGTCGGGCTTGGCCGCCAACATCTCGCTGGGCTTCATGCTCGGCCTGGTCCCGGCGTTTGCAGGGTTTTTCGGGCTGGGGCTGGATGTGCGCCATGTCACACTGTCTTCGGGCCAGCTGGGTGCGGCCACGGCGGCACTGGGCTGGGACATCTTTCACCAAAGTGCGTTCTGGTGGGCCGTTGCCACCCTTCCCCTGCTGGGCGCCCTCAATGTCAGTGTGAGTTTTTACCTGGCTTTTCGCCTGGCATTGCGTGCCCACAACGTGAGCGGTGTAGACCGTTCACGCATCTATGCAGCGATGCGGCGCCGCCTGCGCAAGGCGCCTCTGAGCTTTTTCGCCCCTGAACGCCGGGCCGCCTGATTCGGGCGTGACTGGTCTGCGCCAGCATGAACGCCCCTGTCCTACAGAGGCCTCGCGTTTGCGCAGGTAAATTCAGGCAACCGCCGGGAAGGACCGCGGCGCCAGCTGGCGCCCTGCCTTTTCTTCCCGTCCACCGGGCGCTGCCCGTCTGATGGAGAGGACTTATGACATGAATGAAATCCTGAGCTTCTGGGCCCAATGGCTGCGCCCTTCGGCGGGGCTGCCCACGGTGCAGTGGTCGCTGCTGCTGGCGGTGGCCGCCATGGTGGGCTACCTCACCCAGCGCCACACGGGTCTGCCCAAGGTGGTGGGCTATTCCCTGGTCGGCACCGTCGCCGGCCTGGCGGGCTTCAGTGGGGCAGTGTGGCCATTGCAGGGCATCGGGCTGTTTCTGCTGGAGCTCGGCATCTCCATCGTGCTGTTCGAATGCGGTGGACGCATTCCGCTGCGCTGGTTTCGCCACAACCCCATGGTGCTGGTGCAGAGCATCGCCGAATCGGCACTGACCTACTTTGCCGTCTATTGGGTGCTGGTGTGGCTCGACATGCCCGCGCATGTGGCCGCCCCCCTGGCCCTGGTGGCGCTGGCGGCTTCGCCCGCCGTGCTCACGCGCGTGGTGGCAGACACCCGCGCAGCCGGCCCGGTGACCGAACGCGCCATCGTGCTCGCCACCCTGTCCACCCTGTATGCGCTGACGCTGGGCAGCGCCCGCGCAGAGCAGATCAACCGCCAAAGCGTCACGCTGTTCGACACCATGTATCCCGTGGTGGTGGTGCTGGGCGTGTCGATCATCGTGGCGGCCGTGTTGTCGCTGGTGCTGCGCATGGCCCTGCGCTTCATGAACCCCACCAGCGAGAACACCTCCATGCTGCTGCTGGCCCTGATCGCCGCGGCCACGGCCGTGGCCGCGCACATGGGCGGCTCTGCCCCCCTGGCGGCGCTGCTGGGCGGCATGCTGCTCAAGCAGCTCAATCCGCGCCCCTGGGCCTGGCCGCGCCAGTTGGGCAATGCCTCGTCGCTGCTCACCATGCTGATGTTCGTGCTGGTGTCCACGGTGGCGGCGCAGGCTGACTGGAGCGGCCCCGTGGCCGGCGTGGTGCTGGCGTTGATCGCCGTGCGCCTGGTGGCCAAGGCCGTGGGCGTGGGACTGGGCAATGTGGGCAGCGGCGCCAGCTGGCGCCAGGCCCTGTGGGTGGGCTGCGCCATGACGCCCATGTCGTCCATCGCGCTGCTGATCGCGTCGCAGTTCGTGGTGGCATCGCCCTCCACGGGCCATCTGATCGCCCGCGTGGCGCTGCCGGCCATCCTGCTCATGGAAGTGCTGGGTGCCGTGATCGCCACGGTGGCCATCTACCGTGCGGGCGAGAGTTCCAAACCCTGGGCCCCGCTCGCGCGCGGTGGCCATGGAGACAGCAGTGAGTCTTGAAGCATTTCACCATTCCGAGCCGCTGACGCTGGGCGTCGAGCTGGAACTGCAGCTGGTCAACACCCACGACTACGATCTGGCGCCCTACGCCGAAGACATGCTGCGCCTGATGCGCAAGGTGCCGCTGCCCGGCAGCGTGGTCCCCGAGATGACCAACAGCATGATCGAGATCTCCACCGGCATCTGCCATTCGGCCAGCGAGGTGCTGGGGCAGCTCAGTCCCATCCGCGAGGCCCTGGTCAAGAGCGCCGACAAGCTCAACATTGCCGTGGTGGGTGGCGGCACGCACCCGTTCCAGCAGTGGCATGAGCGGCGCATCTACGACAAACCGCGCTTTCAGGAACTGTCGCAGCTGTATGGCTACCTCTCCAAGCAGTTCACCATCTTTGGTCAGCATGTGCACATCGGCTGTCCCGATGCCGACGCGGCGCTGCTGATGCTGCACCGCATGTCGCGCTACATCCCGCACTTCATTGCGCTGTCGGCGTCCAGCCCCTACGTGCAGGGGCAGGACACGGCGTTCGATTCGGCACGGCTCAACTCGGTGTTTGCGTTTCCGCTGTCGGGCCGTGCGCCGTTTGCACTGACCTGGGACGATTTCACGGCCTATTTCAACAAGATGACCCGCACCGGCGTGGTCAAGAGCATGAAGGACTTTTACTGGGACATCCGCCCCAAGCCCGAGTTCGGCACCATCGAGATCCGCGTGTTCGACACCCCGCTGACGATCGAGCGCGCCGCCGCGCTGGCCGGTTTCGTGCAGTCGCTGGGCGCCTGGTTCCTGGCCGAGCAGCCGTTCATGCCCCAGGAGGACGACTACCTCGTCTACACCTACAACCGCTTTCAGGCCTGCCGCTTTGGCATGGACGCCGTGTATGTGGACCCGGCCACCGGCAGCCACATGCCGCTGCGCGACCATATCCGCATGACCATGGACCAGATCGCCGGACACGCCGCCATGCAAGGCGCGTCGAACGCCATGCACATGCTGCGCACCGAGGCCGAAGCCGGCCACAACGACGCCCGCTGGCTGCGCGAGCGCCAGCGCGAAGAGCAGTTGCTGGCCGAAGTCAGCCGCCAGGCCGCGCTGCGCTTTCGTGGCACGAACTGATCCCCCCTGAGTCGCCTTCGGCGCCCTCCCCCAGGGGGACGCCGCCAGCGCCCGTACCGCGCACTGGCGGCCCTTGCGCGGCGGCTCTGCACTCGATACACCGCACAATCCTCACCCATGGGTGAATTCGACCTGATCGCACGCTATTTCACGCGGCCCGTGCACCGCGCCGCGCTCGGCGTGGGCGACGACTGCGCGCTGCTGGCGCCCGCACCGGGCATGCAGCTGGCCGTGTCCAGCGACATGCTGGTGGAGGGCCGGCATTTCTTTGCCGACGTAGCCCCCGAACGCCTGGGCCACAAGGCGCTGGCCGTGAACCTGTCGGACCTGGCGGCCTGCGGCGCGCGCCCGCTGGCTTTCACGCTGGCGCTGGCGCTGCCCCGCGTGGATGAGGCCTGGCTGGCAGGTTTCTCCAGCGGGTTGCTGGCGCTGGCCGATGCGCAGGGTTGCGAGCTGGTGGGTGGCGACACCACGCAGGGCCCGCTCAATATCTGCATCACCGTGTTCGGCGAAGTGCCAGCCGGCCAGGCCCTGCTGCGCAGCGGCGCACGGCCCGGCGACGACATCTATGTGAGCGGCACGCTGGGCGACGCCCGCCTGGCGCTGGAGGCGCTGCAGGGGCATATCACCCTGCCACCCGAGGTGCTGGCCGCCGGCCGCCTGCGGCTGGAGCAGCCCACGCCCCGCGTGGCCCTGGGCCAGGCCCTGCGCGGCGTGGCCAGCAGTGCCCTGGATGTGAGCGACGGGCTGCTGGGCGACCTGTCGCACATCCTGAAAGCGTCGGGTGTCGGGGCGTGCCTCGACACCCACATCACTTCCAATCTAATAGCTGCCAGCGACTCTCCATCACGCCCCATCTGCCAATTTGGCCCTGAACTGATTCGCCAGTGCACGCTGGCGGGCGGCGACGACTACGAACTGGCGTTCACCGCCCCGCAGGCCCGGCGCGCTGCGGTGGCCTCCGCAGCCCTGGCCAGCGACACGCCCGTCACGCGCATCGGTCGCATCGAGGCCGCGCCGGGCCTGCGGCTGGTGGATGCGCAAGGGCAGCCGGTCGCACGGCGCTACGCCTCATTCGATCACTTCGCGACCGGCTGAATTCGCGGCCGGATTCACATCCCGGCACCCACCCCCTACACCCGCGCCGCAGGGCCTCGCGCAACAGCACGCTCGGCAGGGGACATCGTTGTGTCTTGGTCCCTGCCTATGCTGGTGCGCCGACAGCGGCCGTCCCGTCGGCAATCCGCCACAAATTGACACATGTCAATTCACGCGCGCCGCCACTTCGTAAAGTATCCCAGCACCCTTGGCCCGCTCTTCACCGGAGACTCCCGACATGCCACCCCCTGCCAATGCCCCCCTGTTCATGGCCGAGCGGCTCGACCCCGCCATCCATGCGGCACTGGCCCGCAGCGTTGCGTCGCTGTCCCACGCCTCCGCCCTGATGGCGGGCAGTGACTGGGCCCTGCATCTGGCCGCCTCGCCAGGCAAGTGCATGGACCTGGCGCACCTGGCGCTGCGCCAGGGGCAGGAGATGGCCGCCTATGCCCAGGCGCGGATGGCGGCCGGCCCCGACAGGGAAGCCCGCCATGCCGTGGCGACCCCTGCCCAGGACCGGCGCTTTGCCGACCCCGCGTGGCAGCAGTGGCCGTTCAACCTCATGCACCAGTCTTTTGTGCTCACCGAGCAATGGTGGGCCGCCGCAACGCACGGCGTCTGGGGTGTGGACAAGCACCACGAAGACATGGTGGCCTTCGCAGCCCGGCAGTTCCTGGACATTTTCTCGCCCGGCAATCAGCTGGCCACCAATCCCGTGGTGCTGAACCGCACGCTCGCGCAAGGCGGCGCCAACCTGGCGCGTGGCGCGCTCCATCTGCTGGAGGACGCCCGGCGCCACGCTGCAGGCGCACCACCCGCTGGCGCCGAGAACTTCGTGGTCGGCCGCGACGTGGGCATCACGCCCGGCAAGGTGGTGCTGAAGAACCGCGTGATGGAGCTGATCCAGTACACGCCCACCACCCCAGCCGTGCACCCCGAGCCGATCCTGATCGTGCCGGCGTGGATCATGAAGTACTACATCCTCGACCTGTCGCCCCACAACTCGCTCATCAAATATCTGGTGGACCAGGGGCACACGGTGTTCTGTATTTCCTGGATCAACCCAGGCGCCGAGGACCGTGATCTGGGCATGGACGATTACCTGGACCAGGGCTTTCACGCCGCACTGAACGCCGTCAACACCATCGTGCCCCAGGCCAAGGTGCACGCCGCCGGCTACTGCCTGGGGGGCACGCTGCTGGCGATTGCGGCCGCCGCCATGGCGCGCGACGGGGACGAGCGCCTGGCCTCCATGACGCTCTTCGCGGCGCAGACCGACTTCACCGAGCCGGGCGAACTGGCCCTGTTCATCGATAACAGCCAGATCAGCCTGCTGGAAGCGCAAATGGCCCAGACCGGCTACCTCACCGGGGCCCAGATGGCCGGCGCGTTCCAGATGCTGCGCTCCTACGACCTGCTGTGGTCGCGCCTGGTCAACGAATACCTGCTGGGAGAGCGGGCCCCCATGAACGACCTGATGGCCTGGAACGCCGACACCACCCGCATGCCGGCCACCATGCACTCGCAGTACCTGCGCCGGCTGTTCCTCGACGACGACCTCAGCGAAGGCCGCTACCCGGTGGGCGGCAAGCCCGTGACCCTGGGCGACATCACCTTGCCCACCTTCATGGTCGGCACCGTCACCGACCATGTGGCGCCCTGGCGTTCGGTCTTCAAGCTGCAACAGCTGAGCCCCTCCGAAACCACCTTCGTGCTCACCAGTGGCGGCCACAATGCAGGCATCGTCAGCCCGCCCGGCAACCCGCGCCGGCATTTCCAGATGCTGACCCGCCCGGCGGGCGGCAACTACCTGCCGCCCGACGCGTGGCTGGCCGCTGCACCGGAAACACCCGACTCCTGGTGGCCGGCCTGGCTGGCGTGGCTGAAGGCGCGCTCGGGCGCACCGGTCAAGCCCCCACGCACAGGGTCGGGCGCCTACAAGCCCGTCGGCGACGCTCCGGGCACCTATGTGCTGCAGAAATAGCCATGGATCGCCACCCGCACCACACCAGTCATCCAACTGCACGGCGCGCCGTCACCCTGGCAGCCGCCATCGGGGCGCTAGCCGGCTGCGCCTCGATGGCGCCGCCCCATGAGACGCCCGCCCTGCCGGTGCCCGCGCATTACGCCCTGCCCGCGTCAGACGAGGGCACCCCGGCCGCCACCACCGGCTGGCGCGACTATTTCACCGACCCGCGCCTGCAAACCCTGATGGCCCAGGCACTGGCGAACAACCGCGACCTGCGCGCCACCGCGCTGCGCGTGCAGGAGGCCCGCGCCGCCCATGGCATCCAGCGCGCCGATCTGCTGCCCACCCTCGGCGCCCAGGCGGGCATGGACCGCTCGCGCGTGCCGGCCGACCTGAACCTGACGGGCCAGCCCCTCCTGAGCAGCCAGTACCAGGCGGGCCTGGGCCTGGCCAGCTGGGAAATCGACTTCTGGGGGCGGGTGCGCAGCCTGAACGATGCGGCACTGCAAAACTACCTGGCCACCGATGCGGCCCGCCACGCCGTCACCCTGGGCCTGATCGCGCAGGTCGCCCAGAGCGAACTGGCACTGCGGGAACTCGACGAGCGCCTGGAACTGGCGCACCAGGCCATCGCCAGCCGCCAGGAAAGCCTGCGCATCTTCCAGCGCCGCGTGGATGTGGGCTCGGCCTCGCGGCTGAACCTGACCCAGGTGCAAACACTGCTCACGCAGGCCCAGGCGCTGGGCGCCCAGCTGGAGCAGGCGCGCGCGCAGCAGGCCAACGCCCTGGCGCTGCTGGTGGGTGCGCCCGTGGCACCGCCCGCCGTAGCCGTGCGGCTGGACAGCCTGTCGATGCCGCCACTGCGCGCGGGCCTGCCCTCCGACCTGCTCGCCCAGCGCCCCGACATCATGGCGGCCGAGCACCAGCTGCGCGCAGCCCAGGCGCAGATCGGCGCGGCGCGCGCGGCGTTTTTCCCGCGCGTGGCGCTCACGGGTTCGTTGGGCACCGCCAGCGCCGAGCTCGGTGGCCTGTTCGACAGCGGCAGCCAGGCCTGGACGTTTTCGCCCAGCATTTCGCTGCCCCTCTTCAACGGCGGGCGCCTGCGCAACAACCTGAACCTGGCCGAGGTGCGCCGCGACATCGCCGTGGCCAACTACGAAAAAACCGTGCAGGGCGCCTTCCGCGATGTGTCCGACGCGCTGGTGGCGCGCCAGGCACTGGCCCGCCAGCTGGCCATTGCCCAGGATGCGCGGGCCGCCCAGAGCGAGCGCGCGCGCCTGTCCCAGTTGCGCTATGACCATGGCGCCGCCGCCTTCCTGGAAGTGCTCGATGCCCAGCGCGACCTGCTGGTGGCCGAGCAGCAGGTGGTGCAGATCCGCCGCGCCGTCCTGTCCAGCCAGGTCGGCCTGTATGCGGCGCTGGGCGGTGGCGCGCTGGCCGCGCCGGCCACGGCCACGCCACCCACAGGCTCCGTTCCCTGAGCCCCCTCGTTAAAGCACCATGAACCCCACCCTCAAGAACCGGCTCATCCTCCTGGCCATTGCAGCCGCCGTATTGGCCGGCGGCGCCTACGCCTGGTCCATGCTGCGCCCCCAGGGCCCCGGCGACGGATTTGTCAGCGGCAATGGCCGCATTGAAGCCACCGAGATCGACGTGGCGGCCAAGCTGGGCGGCCGCGTGCAGAGCATTGTGGTGAAAGAGGGCGAATTCGTCACCGCCGGCCAGACCCTGGCCCACATGCAGATCAGCACGCTGGAAGCCTCGCGCGACGAAGCCCAGGCACGGCACCAGCAGGCCGTTGCCGCCGTGGCCAGCGCCCAGGCCCAGGTCGCAGTGCGCGAAAGCGACCGGCAGGCCGTGCAGGCCCTGGTGGCGCAACGCCAGAGCGAGCTGGAGGCCGCGCAGCGGCGTCTGGCCCGCTCGCAGACGCTGGTGCGCGAAGGCGCATCGTCCGACCAGGAAGTGGACGACGACCGCGCCCGCGAACGCAGCCTGCAGGCCGCCGTGGTGGCGGCCAAGGCCCAGGCCGACGCCGCGCAGGCCGCCATCACCGCCGCACGCACCCAGGTGGCCAGCGCGCGCGCCGCCGTGACGGCCGCCGAAGCATCCGTGGCACGCATCAAGGCCGACATTGACGACAGCGCGCTCGTGGCGCCCCGCAGCGGCCGCGTGCAATACCGCATTGCCCAGCCGGGAGAGGTGATCGGCGGTGGCGGCAAGGTGCTGAATCTGGTGGACCTGTCCGATGTCTACATGACCTTCTTCCTGCCCGAACCCGTGGCCGGCAGGCTGGCCCTGGGCAGCGAGGTGCGCATCGTGCTCGATGCGGCGCCGCAGCTGGTGATTCCGGCCAAGGTTTCGTTCGTGGCCAGCACCGCGCAATTCACCCCCAAAACGGTGGAAACCGCCAGCGAACGGCAAAAGATGATGTTCCGCGTCAAGGCGCAGATCGCCCCCGAGTTGCTGCAAAAGCATGCCCAGCTGGTCAAGACCGGCCTGCCCGGCATGGCCTGGCTCAAGCTCGATGCGGCGGCCCCGTGGCCGGCCCACCTGGCCGTGAAGCTGCCGGAGTAAGGCGTGGCCGCTTTACCCTGCGTGGCCCGTCTGGACGGTGTGGGCCTGCGCTATGCCACCACCGTGGCACTGGCGGACATACAGCTGGAGCTGCCGGCCCAGCGCATGGTCGGGCTCATCGGCCCGGACGGCGTGGGCAAGTCCAGCCTGCTGGCCTTGCTGGCGGGTGCGCGGGCGCTGCAGCAGGGCAGCCTGCAGGTGCTGGACGGTGACATGCGCAGCAAACGGCACCGCGATGCGGTCTGCCCGCGCATCGCCTACATGCCCCAGGGCCTGGGGAAAAACCTGTACCCCACGCTCTCGGTCGAGGAAAACCTGCAGTTCTTCGCCCGCCTGTTCGGCCACGACGCGGCCGAGCGGCGCCGGCGCATCGACCACCTGACGCACAGCACCGGCCTGCACCCCTTTCTGGCGCGCCCGGCCGGCAAGCTCTCGGGCGGCATGAAGCAAAAGCTCGGCCTGTGCTGCGCGCTGATCCACGACCCCGACCTGCTGATCCTGGACGAGCCCACCACTGGCGTGGACCCGCTGGCACGCGCCCAGTTCTGGGACCTGATCGCCAGCATCCGGCAAGAGCGCCCGCAGATGAGCGTGGTCGTGGCCACCGCCTACATGGATGAAGCCCAGCGCTTTGACTGGCTGGTGGCCATGGACGACGGCCAGGTGCTGGCCACCGGCACGCCCCACGCGCTGCTGCAACGCACCGGCACCCGCAACCTCGAAGCCGCCTTCATCGCGCTGCTGCCCGAGGAAAAGAAACGCGGCCACCAGTCCGTGGAGATCACGCCGCTGGCACTGGACGACGACACGCAGGTGGCCATCGAGGCGCAGGGCCTGACCATGCGCTTTGGCGACTTCGTGGCCGTGGACCAGGTGGATTTCCGCATCCGCCGCGGCGAGATATTTGGCTTTCTGGGCTCCAACGGCTGCGGCAAGTCCACCACCATGAAGATGCTGACCGGGCTGCTGCCGGCCAGCGAGGGCGAGGCCTGGCTGTTTGGCCAGAAGGTGGACCCCCGCGACATCGAAACCCGCCGCCGCGTGGGCTACATGTCGCAGGCGTTTTCGCTGTATGGCGAGCAGACCGTGCGGCAGAACCTGGTGCTGCACGCGCGCCTGTTCCATGTGCCCGAGGCGCAGGTGCAGGCTCGCGTGCAGGCCATGGTCGAGCGCTTTGGCCTGCACGACGAAATCGACAGCCTGCCCGATGCCCTGCCCCTGGGCCTGCGCCAGCGCCTGTCGCTGGCCGTGGCCATGGTGCACCAGCCCGAGCTGCTGATCCTGGACGAACCCACCTCGGGCGTGGACCCGGTGGCGCGCGACAATTTCTGGCGCCTGCTGATCGAACTGTCGCGGCGCGACCGTGTGACGATCTTCATCTCCACCCACTTCATGAACGAGGCCGAACGCTGCGACCGCATCTCGCTCATGCATGCCGGCAAGGTGCTGGTCAGCGCGCCGCCGGCAGACATTGCCGCGCAGCGCGGCGCGGGCTCGCTGGAGCAGGCCTTCATTGCCTACCTGGAAGATGCCTCGGGCACCCGGCGGGCCGCGCCCGCCCCAAGCACGCCCGCACCCGCCGCCACCGAACCCGCACCGCACAGCGCGCCCTCCGCCACGCCGCGCCGCCGGGACTTCTTCAACCTGGGCCGCGCCCTGAGCTACATGTGGCGCGAGACGCTGGAGCTGCGGCGCGACCCGGTGCGCGCCACGCTGGCGCTGCTCGGCACCGCCCTGCTGATGTTCATCATCGGCTACGGCATCAGCATGGACGTGGAAGACCTCAGCTACGCCGTGCTCGACCAGGACCAGACCACGCTGAGCCAGAACTACACCCTCAACCTCGCGGGCTCGCGCTACTTCATCGAAAAGCCGCCCGTGCGCAGCCACGCCGAGCTGGACCAGCGCATGCGCAGCGGCGAGCTGGCGCTGGTCATCGAGATCCCGCCCGGCTTTGCGCGCGACCTGCAGCATGGGCGCCCGGTGCAGGTGGCCGCCTGGGTGGACGGCGCCATGCCCATGCGTGCGGAAACCGTGCGCGGCTACATCGGCGCCATGCACCAGATGTGGCTGGCCGACCAGGCGCGGCACCGGCTGGGCGTGCGGCCGGCGACGGCCAGCACGGTCGAGACCCGTTTTCGCTACAACCCCGACGTGAAGAGCCTGCCAGCCATGGTGCCGGCCGTGATTCCGCTGCTGCTGATGCTGATACCGGCCATGCTCACGGCGCTGTCGGTGGTGCGCGAAAAAGAGCTGGGCTCCATCATCAACCTCTACGTCACGCCCGTCACGCGGGCCGAGTTCCTGCTGGGCAAGCAGCTGCCCTACATCGTGCTGGCCATGTTCAACTTCCTGCTCATGACCGCGATGGCCGTCACGGTGTTTGACGTGCCGCTCAAGGGCAGCTTTGCCACCCTGGCGCTGGCGGCGCTGGTGTTCGTGGTGTCTTCCACGGGCATTGGCCTGCTGGCCTCCACCTTCACGCGCAGCCAGATTTCGGCGATGTTCGTCACCATGATCGGCACGCTGATTCCGTCCATCCAGTACGCGGGGCTGATCAACCCGGTGTCCTCGCTCGAAGGCGTGGGCGCCTTCGTGGGCCGCATTTTCCCGGCCACGCATTTCCTGACCATCAGCCGGGGCGTTTTCAGCAAGGCACTGGACCTGGGCAGCCTGCTGCCGTCGTTCTGGCCCTTGCTGATCGCGGCGCCGGTGATCGTCAGCGCGGCGATACTGCTGCTGCGCAAGCAGGAGGCCTGAGCATGCACGCCGCATCCCTTGCCAACATCTGGCGCCTGGGCATCAAGGAACTGTGGAGCCTGGTGCGCGACCCCATGATGCTGGTGCTGATCGCCTACACCTTCACCGTGTCGATCTACGTGGCCGCCACGGCCATGCCCGAGAGCCTGCACAAGGCGGCCATCGCCATCGTGGACGAAGACGATTCACCGCTGTCGGCGCGCATCGTGGCCAGCTTCTACCCGCCGTACTTCACCACCCCGCGCCTGATCACGCTGGCCGAGATGGATGCCGGCATGGACAACGGCAATTACACCTTTGTGCTCGACATTCCGCCCAATTTTCAGCGCGAGGTGCTGGCCGGGCTGGCCCCTGTGGTGCAGCTCAATGTGGATGCCACGCGCATGAGCCAGGCCTTCACCGGCAGCGGCTATATCCAGCAGATCGTGGCGGGTGAGGTGGGCGAATTCGTGCAGCGCCACCGCGGCGATGCGCAGCTGCCGGTCGAGCTGAACGTGCGCATGCGCTTCAATCCCAACCTGGAGCAGGCCTGGTTCGGCTCGCTGATGGAGATCATCAACAACGTCACCATGCTGTCCATCATCCTGACCGGCGCGGCGCTGATCCGCGAGCGCGAGCACGGCACCATCGAGCATCTGTTGGTCATGCCCGTGACGCCCGGCGAGATCATGCTGGCCAAGGTCTGGTCCATGGGGCTGGTGGTGCTGCTGGCGGCATTGGTGGCGCTGGTGTTCGTGGTGCAGGGCGCCCTCCAGGTGCCGGTGCAGGGCTCGGTGCCGCTGTTCATGGGGCTGGCGGCGCTGCACCTGTTTGCCACCACCTCCATGGGCATCTTCCTGGCCACCGTGGCCCGCTCCATGCCGCAGTTCGGCATGCTGCTGGTGCTGACCCTGCTGCCGCTGCAAATGCTGTCGGGCGGCGTGACCCCGCGCGAAAGCATGCCGGAGCTGGTGCAATACGTGATGCTGGCCGCGCCCACCACGCATTTCGTGGCGGCCGCGCAGGCCATCCTGTACCGGGGTGCGGGCCTCGACATGGTCTGGCCACAATGGCTGGCCATACTGGCCATTGGCGCTGTGCTGTTCACCGCCTCTCTGGCGCGTTTTCGCAAGACCATCAGCCAGATGGCCTGATCTCCATCTTTCCCATCCTTCGGAGTCCCATGCCAGACACCCTGCCCGCTCTCCCCCCCGCGATCGCTGCCGGCAACGACCTGGGCACCGTGCGCAACCGCACCTTCGACGAGATCGCGGTGGGCGACACCGCATCGTTCGAGCGCACGCTCTGCACCGAAGACATCCAGCTGTTCGCGGTGCTCTCGGGCGACGTGAACCCGCAGCACCTGGATGCGGAATACGCCGCCTCCACGCGCTTTCAGGGCGTCATTGCCCACGGCATGCTGGGCGGCGCCCTGATTTCGGCGGTGCTGGGCACGCGCCTGCCCGGCCCCGGCACCATCTACCTGGGGCAGACGCTCCAATTTCTCGCCCCCGTGCGCGTGGGTGACACCCTGCGCGTGGGCGTGACGGTAACCGCACGCGACGAGGCCAAGAAACGCCTGAAGCTTGCCTGCAGCTGCACCAACCAGGACGGCGTGGCCGTGATCAGCGGCGAAGCCGATGTGATCGCCCCCACCGAGCGCATCGAACGCGCGCGCACCACGCTGCCCGAGGTGCGCCTGACCGTCAACGGCGACGGCCTGCACCGGCTGCTGGACCATGTGCGCCCGCTGGGCGCAAGCCCCATGGCGGTGGTGCACCCCTGCGACGCGCTCAGCCTTTCGGGTGCGCTGGATGCGCGCGCGGCCGGGCTGATCACGCCCGTGCTCATTGGCCCGCGCGCGCGCATCCTGGCGGTGGCGCAAGAGAGCGGGCTGGACATTGCCGGCATCGCCATCGAAGACGTGCCCCACAGCCATGCGGCCGCCGCACGCGCGGTGGAGCTGGTGGCGAAAGGGCGTGTGGAGGCCCTCATGAAAGGCAGCCTGCACACCGACGAGCTCATGGCTGCCGTGGTGGCCAGCGGCACCGGCCTGCGCACCAAGCGGCGCATCAGCCACTGCTACCTGATGCAGACACCGGCCTACCCGCGCCCCTTCATCATCACCGACGCCGCCATCAACATCGCGCCCACGCTGGACGACAAGGCCGACATCGTGCGCAACGCCATCGACCTGGCCCATGCCATCGGCGTGGCCGAGCCGCGCGTGGCCGTCCTGGCGGCGGTGGAAACCGTCAACCCGCACATGCCCGCCACGCTGGATGCGGCGGCCCTGTGCAAGATGGCCGATCGCGGCCAGATCACCGGCGCCCTGCTCGACGGGCCGCTGGCCTTCGACAATGCCGTGTCGATGGCGGCCGCGCACACCAAGGGCATCGTCTCCGAGGTGGCGGGCCGGGCCGACATTCTGGTGGTGCCCGACCTGGAAAGCGGCAACATGCTGGCCAAGCAGCTCGAATTCATGGGCAGCGCGGCCAGCGCCGGCATCGTGCTGGGCGCGCGCGTGCCCATCGTGCTCACCAGCCGCGCCGACTCGCGCGAAACCCGCATCGCCTCGTGCGCCGTGGCCGTGCTGCTGGCGCACCGCTACAAGGTGCTGCCGCCATGAGCGACCTCATCCTGGTGCTCAACTGCGGCTCGTCGAGCATCAAGTTCGCGCTGTTCGATGCCAGCACCCGCCCACTGCCGCGCAAGCCCCTGTGGAACGGCAAGGTCGATGGCATCACCGGCCCCGCACCCACCTTTGGCGAGACGGGCAGCGCGCCCGGCCCGATAGCGCTGGACGCCGCCCAGCCCTACCACGCGGCACTGGAGCACATCCGCGCCCGCGTGCTGGCCCGGCTGGGCGGCCACCGCATCGCCGCCGTGGCGCACCGCGTGGTGCACGGCGGCGCCAAGTACTTCGACCCGGTGCGCGTGGACGCCGCCGTGCTGGCCGACCTGCAAACCTACATCCCGCTGGCGCCACTGCACCAGCCGTTTGCGCTCGAAGCCATCGAGGCGCTGCTTTCCACGGCACCCGGCCTGCCCCAGGTGGCCTGCTTTGACACGGCGTTCCACCACACGCTGCCCGATGTCGAAAAAATGCTGCCCCTGCCCTACGGCGCCTGGGAACGCGGCCTGCGCCGCTACGGCTTTCACGGCCTGTCGTATGAATTCATGTCGGTCGCGCTGGCCGAGCGCCATGGCGATGCCGCACGCGGGCGCACCATCGTGGCCCACCTGGGCAGCGGTGCCAGCCTGTGCGCCATGCAGGGCCTGCGCAGCATGGCCACCACCATGGGGTTTTCGGCGCTCGACGGGCTGATGATGGGCACGCGCTGCGGCGCGCTCGATCCCGGCGCGGTGCTGTACCTGATGGAGATCGAAAAGCTCACGCTCGAACAGGTGGGCCATGTGCTGTACCACGGGTCGGGCCTGCTGGGCCTGTCGGGCGTGTCGTCCGACCCGCGCGTGCTGCTGCGGCAGGAGGCGGGCAACGCACGCGTGCAGGCCGCGCTGGCGCTGTATGTGCGGCGCATCGTGCGCGAGATCGGCGCCATGGTCGCCGTGCTGGGCGGGCTGGACATGCTGGTCTTCACCGCCGGCATTGGCGAGCACAACGCCGCCATCCGCGAGCGCATTTGCCGCGACCTGGCCTTCCTGGGCGTGGCACTCGACGGCGATGCCAATGCACGCAACGCCCCCCTCATCTCCCACGCCGCCAGCCACGTGCCCGTGGCGGTGGAGCCCACCAACGAAGAGTGGATTGCCGCCTGGCGCGCCCTCGCGCTGGTCAGCGTGCCAGGCCACTGAGTTCACCCTTCCACTTTTACAAAGAGTTCTCCATGTACGAAAAAATCCTGGTCCCCTTCGACGGCAGCCCCACCTCGGAACAAGCGCTGAAAGAAGCCGCCGGCCTGGCGCTGAAGGTGGGTGCGCAGGTGCGCCTGCTGCACATCATCGATCCGCTGACGCATGCGGTTGGCTTCGTGCGCCCCGAGGTGTATCGCACCGACTTCCTGCCCGTGGCCCTGAAGGGTGCTGACACCATGCTGCGCAAGGCCTGCGAGCAGCTCACCGCGCAAGGCATCCAGGCCGAGACCCGGTTGCTGGAAGCCATGGACGCCCAGGTGGCCACGCTGGTGATCGACGAGGCCCGGCAATGGGACGCCCGCCTGATCGTGCTGGGCACCCAGGGACGGCGCGGCCTGGCGCGCATGTTCCTGGGCAGCGATGCCGAGCAGATCGCCCGCACCTCCCCCGTGCCGGTGCTGCTGGTGCGCCTGCCCGAGGCCGCGCCTGCCCCATCCGCCTGAGAACGCTCCTGGCGCTGCAGTCGTGCAGACAGGCGACTGCGGGGCAGGCTGCTAGCATTCTCACCCCTGATGCAACGCCCCGGAGCCCCCGCGTGATTCCCTCCCCCCCTGGCGCCCCGCGCGATCCGGTTGACCCGGTCGACGTGACCGATGCCACGCCGCGCCCCCCCGGCACGCCACCGCCGCCACGGCGGCCCAGCGCCACTTTCATGCTGCAGCACCCGGCGCACTGCATTGCGCTGGGCTTTGGCGCTGGCCTGAGCCCCAAGGCGCCGGGCACCGTGGGCACCCTGTGGGCCTGGCTGGCCTTTCTGGTCCTGCAGCACTGGCTGGGCACGCAGCAGATCGGCCTGCTGATCGGCGCGGGCACGCTGGTCGGCTGGTGGGCCTGCACCGTCACGGCGCGGCACATGGGCGTGTCCGATCCCGGCAGCATCGTCTGGGACGAGGTCGTGGCCTTCTGGCTGGTGCTGTGGCTGGCCATGCCCATGGGTTTCTGGGGCCAGGCCGTGGCGTTTGCCCTGTTCCGCTACTTTGATGCCGCCAAGCCCGGGCCCGTGGGCTGGGCCGACCAGCTGTTCAAGGGCTTCGGCTGGCGCGGCGGCTGGGGCATCCTGTTCGACGACTTCGTGGCGGCGTTCTGCACCCTGCTGGTGATCGCGCTGTGGAGGTTCTTCTGGTGAGCCCGTCATCACGATCCACAGATGCGCTGCCAGCGCCTGATGCACAAGCGCCAGAGGCTACTTTGACTCAAATTTCCGCCCAGCTGCTGGCGCGCGGCTGGATGCTGGCCACCGCCGAGAGCTGCACCGGCGGCATGATCGCCGCCGCCTGCACCGACCTGGCGGGCTCCAGCCAGTGGTTTGAACGCGGTTTCGTCACCTATTCCAACGCTGCCAAGACCGAGATGCTGGGCGTGCCCGCCGCGCTGATCGAAGCGCATGGCGCCGTGAGCGAACCCGTGGCACGCGCCATGGCCGAGGGCGCCGTGGCGCATTCGCGCGCGCAGGTCAGCGTCGCCGTGACCGGCGTGGCCGGGCCCACGGGCGGCAGCGCCGAGAAGCCCGTGGGCACCGTGTGGCTGGCCTGGGGCGTGGATGGACAGATATACAGCGAGCTGCGGCACTTTCCGGGCCACCGCGCCGCCGTGCGTACGGCCACGGCACGGCATGCACTGACACGACTGATCCAGCTGCTGAGGAAGGGGTAGCGTATGGCCGCTCGCGGCGTATCCCTCTTGCGGAGTCTGCGCGGCCGACACGCGCTCGGTCGATTGCATGGCATGCTATGCGGCGAGGAATCCGCCATGCTGCTACCGCATACGCCAGACGGTGAAGGCGCCCTGGCCGCGGACCAGAAGATTCGCCCCACGATCGCTGATGAGGCAGTCTTCCCCGGCCCGGGGCGCAGGACGGTGCGCATCGGCACCCGCACATGGCGGCCCCACAACACGGGTCCGATGTGCCGACGCGGCCCTCTACCAAGCCCAGGATGGCGGGCGCAACAGGGCCGTGCTCGCGCCGCAGGGAGACCCGCGCACGGCACGGCAGCGCCGCGTCAGGCCCCGTGGCACTTCTTGAATTTCTTGCCGCTGCCACACCAGCAGGGCTCATTGCGGCCGGGTTCCGCCACCTTGCGCACGGTTTCGATGCGCGGGCCCAGGCTTTTCCAGAGCTGGCGCAGGTCGTACACGGCCCAGATGGCTTCGCCGAAGGTTTCCACGCGGGCCTGGCTGGTGCTGGGCGGGCCGTCCTCGCTGAACATGCAGACCTCGGGCTTGCCGGTATCGTCCTCGGTCAGGGCGACGATGCTGTCCAGCGCATCGTCGAGCCACTTGGCGGCTTCCTTGTCGCGCGGGGCGGCCCAGTCCTCGGGCCAGTTTTCGACAGCGAACATGAAGCCCAGCGCCCACACCTGACCAAACGAGGGGATCTCCTGGCCGGCCATTTCGGCGCGCTGGTCTTCGGGCAGGCTGGCCACGGCGCCGCGCATGTCCATGGCCTCGGGCTGGAAGGTGCGGTCGTCGTCCAGCGACTCTACCGGGGCGTCCAGCTGCGCCTCGACCTCGTTCCAGCGCAGCATCCACAGCTCCAGGAACCGCGCCTGCTGGGCCGCATCGGCAAACGCCGGCAGCAGCGGCAGGGGTTCACCCTCGGCCAGGTCGATGGCCGCGCCGTCGCCCAGCAGCATGGGCAGGTATTCCGAGGGCGGAATGGGGCGGCGGCTGCAGATCAGCGCCGTGAGGAAGCCATCACAGAACTCCCACTGCGGGATCTCCTCGCCGCGCGTGCGCAGGTCGTCCAGCAGGGTGTCGATCTCGTCGAGTTCATCGGGGCCCAGGGCCGGGGCGGCCAATGCGGCGGCGGCGTCCGCGGGTGCTGGGTGGGGGGTGTTGTTCATGGCAGGGCTCCAGTCGGCGGGGCCTCGGGGCTGGGATGCTGCCCGCGGCCCCGGGCAAAGGCGGCCAGTGTAGCCGCCAGCCGGTGCGGCAAGTCAAGCCATCTGCACGGCAGCAGGCGTGGCGGCGGCGCTCCCCGGCGCAATTTCCAGCAGCTCGTCTGCTTCAAAAACAATCGCTGTCGCCGCATGCGCACCCAGCGCCAGCAGCCGTTTTTGCATGCAAAGAACGGCCTTGTCCTTGCTGAGCAGGATGGCGCGGTGGGCCACGGCCAGGTCGATGAAATGCTGGTCGTCGGCATCCTTGCACACGGCGGACACGCGCGGTGCGACTTGAACCCAGCGCACCTGGGCTTCGTAGGTCTGCAACAGCTGGCCGGCGGTGAGCCCATAAAAAGCCAGCCGCGGCACGATCTGCGGATAGGCCAGCACCCGCGCCAGCTCGTCGCGCATGGGCGGTGTGGCCACCCAGCACAGCCGCTGCGCGTCCAGCAGCTGGCGCACGGGCGCCACGGCGGCGTCGGCAAACACCAGCAGGTCGAGCACGATGTTGGTGTCCAGCACCAGCGGGCGCGCGTCAGCATCACTCTGCCCGCGTTCGGGCCACTGCAGCACGCAGCGATGAGGCTTAGCCGCCATGGGCCTTGGGGGCTGCGCCATCGACGGCACGCGGCGCGCGCACCGATCCTTTGACCATGTCGAAGCGGAACAGCCGGCATTCGATGGGGCCGTTCCACATGGGCACGCGGCGCGATTCCTTCAGGCGCATCTTGCCGGGCAGCTTGAGGTCGGGTGTGAGCATCCAGGCCTGCCAGCCGGCGTAGTTCTTCTTCCAGTGCGCGGCGAGCTGGCTGAAGAACTCGCCACCATCGTCGGTGTGCGCCTCTTCGCGGCCCACGGCCAGGCCCTGGGCGCGGTCGGCCGCGCGCTCACTGGCGTTGCGGCCCGCCGTGCCGGCGGCAGCGATGCGCTCGCCGTAGGGCGGGTTCAGCAGCATCACGCCGGGCTGCTCGCAGGGCGGCATGCGCTGCAGGGCATCGCCACCGCGCAGCTGCACGGCATCGGCCACGCCGGCGCGCTCGGCATTGCGCTGGGCAAAATCGACCATGCGGAAGGCGACATCACTGCCAAAAATGGGCACAGCGCTTTTCTGTATGGCGCCTTCAGCCTCGTTTTTGATAGCAGTCCAGACATGGGCCTGGAACGGCAGCAGTTTCTCGAACGCAAAGCGGCGCAGCATGCCGGCCGGGATGCGGCAGGCGATCTGCGCGGCCTCGACCACGATGGTGCCGCTGCCGCAGCAGGGGTCGTACAGGGGCTGGGGGTTGTCGCCCAGCGGGTCCCAGCCGCTGGCGGCGATCATGGCGGCGGCCAGGGTTTCCTTCAGCGGAGCGTCGCCCTTGTCCTCGCGCCAGCCGCGCTTGAACAGCGGCTCGCCCGAGGTGTCGATGTAGATCGTGGCCTCGTCGGTGGTCAGGTGCAGGTGGATGCGCACGTCGGGCCACTGCGTATTCACGTCGGGCCGCACGCCGCTCTTGGCGCGGAAGCGGTCGGCCACGGCATCCTTGACCTTGAGGCCCGCAAAATTGAGGCTTTGCAGCGGGCTGTGCTGCGCCGTCACCTCGACCTTGAAGGTCTGGCGCGTGGTGAACCAGATCTCCCAGGCCACGTCGCTGGCCATGCCATAGAGGTCGTTCTCGGAACGGTAGGGCCGGTGCGCCAGCTGTACCAGCACACGCTGGGCCAGGCGGCTGTGCAGGTTGAGCAGCAGCGCATGGCGCCACGAGGCGCGCAGCAGCACACCGCCCCGGCCCACCAGCAGGTCTTGCCCGGTGAGGCCGGTGATGGCGTGCACCTCGTCGGCCAGGTAGCCCTCGACGCCAGCGGCGCAAGGGAGAAAAAGTTGGAGGTGGTTCATGTCGATGGGGAGGATACGCGCTCGGGCACGGCGGGGGAACCGGGCTCACCCGCGCGGGCCAGCAGCAGCTGGCGGATGGATTCAGGGATAACCGCCACCTTGCGATCGGCCGTGCCGATGAAGACGATGCCGATCTTGCCGCGCGCCACTTCGCGGCCCGAGGTGGTCTCGGTCATGCAGAACACCAGGTCGAAGCCGTAGCGGTTGAAGTCCGCCGGCGCCATCTCCACGCGCATGGTTTCGCCATGGAAACCTTCGGACTTGTACTGCGCCACGATATCGCCCACCACGATGGACAGGCCACCCACATCCGCCTCGGGGTAGCCCAAGGACTGAAAAAAGCGCACCCGCGCTTCGGACACCAGGGTGAGCAACTGCGCGTTGTCCAGGTGACCGCCCTGGTTGACGTGGCTGATGTAGATCTGCAGCTCGGTGGCAAAGCCGAAATGCGCGGGAAGGTCGAAGACGATGCGGGCCATGGCGTGGAAAGCGGGGTGATGGGTGAAAAAACAGCCAACAGGGCACGCTGCGGCAGGCGCGCGCGCCCACAAAGGCTACAGCGCCTTGCGCAGATTGGCCGGCGCGATCTTGAGCGCCTCGCGGTACTTGGCCACGGTGCGGCGCGCGCACTCGATGCCCTGCTCCTTGAGCATTTCGGCGATCTGGCTGTCGGACAGCGGCTTGGCGGGGCTTTCGGCCGCCACGAACTGCTTGATCAGCGCGCGCACCGCCGTGCTCGATGCGTTGCCGCCGGTTTCGGTGCCCAGGCCCGAGCCAAAGAAGTATTTGAGCTCGTAGGTGCCGATCGGCGTCGCCATGTACTTGGCGGTGGTCACGCGGCTGATGGTGGACTCGTGCAGCCCCAGCTCGTCGGCGATGTCGCGCAGCACCAGCGGGCGCATGGCCAGCTCGCCATGGGTGAAGAAGTTCTTCTGCCGCTCCACGATGGCGCGCGAGACGCGCAGAATGGTGTCGAAGCGCTGCTGGATGTTCTTGATGAACCAGCGCGCCTCCTGCAGGCGCTGCTGCATGCCCTGGTGGCCCTCGCCACCCTTGTGGCCGCGCAGGGCGCCAGCGTAGATGTCGTGCACGCGCAGGCGGGGCATGACGTCGGGATTGAGCTGCACGATGAAGTTCTGCTGGCCCCCGCCATTGGCGCGCCCGGATTTGCGCACGATGACGTCGGGCACGATGATGTTGCGCTCCACATCGGCAAAGCGGCGGCCGGGGCGCGGCTCCAGGCGGGCGATCAGCGCCATGGCGGCACGCGTGCGCTCTTCGCCATCGCCGCACAGCTGCGTCAGGCGCCGGATGTCGCGGCGGGCCAGCATCTCCAGCGGCTGCTGGCAGATGCGCAGCGCGGTCTGCACGGTATCGGGGTCGATCTCGCTGTCTTCGTCGGCGGCCAGGGCCTTGAGCTGCAAGGTCAGGCACTCGGCCAGGCCGCGCGCGCCCACGCCCACAGGCTCCAGGCTTTGCAGCAGGTGCTGGGCCACCGTGAAGCGGTGCACCAGTTCTTCGATCTGCTCCAGGTCGTCGGGCCCGGCCAGGCCGATGGCGAGCTCTTCGAGCGGCTCTTCGAGGTAGCCGTCATCATTGAGCGATTCGATGAGAAAGCGCAGCGCGGCGCGGTCGAGCTCGGACAGGCGCAGCGCCAGCGCCTGGCGGTGCAGGAAGGCGGTCAGTGATTCGTGCGAGCGGGCCAGTTCGGTGGCGTCGGCCTCGTCGCCTTCGGCGTCGTTGCGGTTGCGGGCGGGCGCATCGCCGCCCCACTCGGCGTCATTGGGCGCCATTTCCACCGTGCCGTCGCCGCTCCAGTCGGGCTCGTCCGCACCGGCGCTGGCCGTTTCAGCATCATTTGGGTTTTCAGCGCTTGTATTGCCTGCGCTGGCAGCCCCTGAAAAAAGAGCGTCGTCCGCGCTGTAGTCGTCGGCCTGTGCGGGCGTGTCGGCGGCTTCCAGGCCAAACTCCTCGCGCGGCGCTTCATCGGCCGTGCGCTCCAGAAAGGGGTTCTCGTCGAGCATCTGCTCGACTTCCTGCGACAGCTCCAGCGTCGACAGCTGCAACAACCGGATCGATTGCTGCAACTGCGGCGTGAGCGACAGGTGCTGCGAAACGCGCAGCGAAAGGCCGGGCTTCATGCCACTGCCAACGCAAGGGCACCAATCAGCCCGTCGCCCGGCCGCCCGAAGGCGGGCTGGTGCCTCTGGGGGGGCAGCGACCACACGAAGCGAGGAAACGTGGGGTCCATGCTCACATCCGGAAGTGCTCGCCGAGATAGACGCGACGCACCTCGGCGTTGTCAACGATTTCGGACGGCGTGCCCTGGGCCAGGACATGGCCGTCGCTGATGATGAAGGCGTGGTCGCAGATGCCCAGCGTTTCGCGCACGTTGTGGTCGGTGATCAGCACACCGATGCCGCGTGCCTTCAGGAAACCGATGATGCGCTGGATCTCGATGACGGCAATCGGGTCGATACCAGCGAAGGGCTCGTCGAGCAGGATGAAGCGCGGCTGGGTGGCCAGCGCGCGGGCGATCTCGACCCGGCGGCGCTCGCCGCCCGACAGGGCCAGGGCCGGCGAATCGCGCAGATGGTCCACGCGCAACTCCTGCAGCAAGGCGGTGAGGCGTGCTTCGATCTCCTTCCGGGCGAGCGGCTTGCCGTCGTCACCCCGTTGCAGCTCCAGCACGGCGCGCACGTTTTCCTCGACGTTCAGCTTGCGAAAGATCGACGCCTCTTGCGGCAGATAGGACAGCCCCAGACGCGAACGCCGGTGGATGGGCATGTCCGCGACCGAGTGGCCATCGATGCGGATGTCACCGCCATCGCAGCGCACCAGGCCCACGATCATGTAGAACGAAGTGGTCTTGCCCGCGCCATTGGGACCGAGCAAGCCCACCACCTCGCCCTTTTGCACGACCAGCGACACATCCTTGACGACCTTGCGGCTGCCATAGGACTTTTCGAGGTGCGCAACTTCCAGGCGGCTGCCCGCCTGGGTGTCAGGGCTTGTGTTCACGGTCGCTGCACTCACTTGCTTGCGCCGCCGAGGGTGTTGCTGGGGCGCAGCACCGGCCCGCTGGCAGCAGGGGCTGGGGCAGCGGCAGGAGGTTGCTCCTTGGGCGACAGCACGGCGCGCACGCGCCCGCCGGGGGCGGGTGCATCCCCCGCTGTGCTGGCGGGCGATTTCTTTTGCCCATCGACGGTGAACACATCGGTGAGGTTGTTGTAGACGATGACGGCGCCCGAGACCTCATCGGTCACCACCGATTCCCGGTAGCGGCGCATTTCGGCACGGGTGATGAAGCGCACATTGTCGGCACGGCCGTCGTATTCGATGACCTCGCCCTCCCCTTCGATGAACTCGTCCGGGGCGCCGGCCAAGCTGTCGCGTTTTTGCCGGAAGAACGCGCGCTTGCCGGGCTCTGCCGTCACCACGCCGTACTGGTAGCCATCGGCATCCTGGCGTACATCCAGTTGTGCACCGCGCAGCACGATGGTGCCCTTGGTCATGACCACCCGGCCCGTGAACACGCTGGTCTGCTTGAGCTCATCGTGGCGCAGCGCATCGGACTCGATGTTCATGGGCTTGTTGCGATCAGCCTTTTCGGCATGGCCCACGCCAGGGGCACAGGCCAGGGCCGAGAGCAGCAGGATCGGGAGGTATCTTTTTTTCATGAGGCACAAATCTTGCCTTCATTGTAGCCACGCACAGCGCCAGCGCCCATGAAAAAGCCCGCAAACGCGGGCCTCTCGCACGGGGGCGAATGCGGCATCAGCCCTTGCGCGCCACGCCCGCCAGATACTCCACCACCTGCAGCACGGTCTGCATGCTGCCGGCCATGGTGCCATCGGTATAGAACCGGCCGGCCACGCCCATCGAAGGAACGCCTTCCACGCCATAACCCTCCTGCAGCGCCGAGGCGCGGCGCACCTGGCTGGACACCGTGAAGGAGGTGTAGACCTCCTTGAACTTGGCGGCGTCCACACCCTGCTGGGCCACCCAGGCGAAGATGTCCTCGTCCTTGGCCAGCTTGAGTTTTTCGACGTGAATGGCGCGGAACACCTTGGCGTGCAAGGTGTCGAGCTTGCCCATGCCTTCGAGCGTGAAATACAGCTTTTGCTGGGGTACGAAGCTGGCATTGAAAGCCACGGGAATGCGGCGGATGCTCAGATCCTTGGGGGCTGCCTTGACCCAGGCATCGAGCGCCGGCTCAAAGGAGTTGCAGTGCGGGCAGCTGTACCAGAAGAACTCGATCACATCGACCTTGCCGGCGGGGGCATCCGGCGTCAGGGGTTTGGCGAGCCTGGTGTAGTCCTTGCCCTCCTTGAACTGGCGCGCCTGCGCCATGGCTGGCGTGGCCAGCGGCAGGGTCAGGGCGGAAGCGGCAACCACCGAAGCGGTGGACAGGGAAAACTCGCGGCGTTTCATGACGTGGACACTCCTTGTTCTGGTCTGGGGGTGTGAGAACGCCCCCACGAAAAAGTTCAGACGATGGCGATGGACATCCTAGCGCTGGACACGCACCATCGCGGACTCGACGCCGGCGCCTTCCAGCTTTTCCTTCAGCTGCTCGGCATCGTCGCGCTTGGCAAACGGGCCCACGCGCACGCGGTACATGGTGCGGCCATTCTGTTCGCGCTCGCTCACGCGGGCTTCCCAGCCCAGCATGGCCAGTTTGGCGCGCTGCGCATCGGCCCCCGACTGGGTAGGGAACGCCCCGGCCTGCACGAAATAGTCAAACGGATCGACCGCCGCCGACTTGGCCTTGGCCAGGTCGCCCAGCGGGTCCGCCGAGGCGGCAGGCTTGGCGTCAGCTTTCGTGGCGGACTTGGCCTCGGCCGTTGCAGGCTTGCTGGCCGGTGTGCGCGCAGCGGTGGCCTCAGCGGCCGGGGCCGTGCCGTTGGCACTGACCGACGCGGCTGCGGCCGGAGCAGGCGGGCGCGCGGGGTTCTTGCCGTAGAGCGGCGAGTTCGGGTCCCAGTTCTTGTTCTTCTGGGCCTCGGCGGCATCCTGGTCCACGCCGCGCAGGCCGCCCTTGTTCAGGAAAGGCACAGGCACCTTGGTCACATACACGGCCACGGCCAGCGCGGCACCCAGGCCCACGACAACCCCGACGATGAACCCGATGATGGTGCCACCCGTCTGTTTTTTCTTCATGGTAGTAACTGCTTACATTCTGGCTGGAGCCGATACGCCCAGCACGGCCAGGCCATTGTGCAACACCTGCGCGGTGGCGGCGACGAGGGCCAGGCGCGCCTTCTTCACGGCCTCGTCGTCCACCAGGATGCGCTCGGCATCGTAATAGCTGTGGTAGCTGGCGGCCAGGTCGCGCAGGTAGAAGGTCACGTCGTGCGGCGCCTCGCCCTCGGCAGCGGCCGTGAGCATCTCGGGGTACTTGGCCAGCTGCAGCATCAGCGCCTGGGCCTGCGGGCCTTCCAGCGCCGACAAGTCCACATCCTTGAGCGCAGCCACATCACCACCGCCCGCCTCCTGCCAGGCGCGCAGCACCGAGCAGATGCGCGCATGCGCGTACTGCACGTAGTACACCGGGTTGTCGTTGTTCTGCGCCACGGCCAGGTCCACATCGAAGGTGTACTCGGTGTCTGGCTTGCGGCTGAGCAGGAAGAAACGCACGGCGTCCTTGCTGGTCCACTCGATCAGGTCGCGCAGCGTGACGTAGCTGCCCGCGCGTTTGCTGATCTTGACCTCCTCGCCGCCCTTGACCACGCGCACCATGGTGTGCAGCACATAGTCGGGGTAGCCCTGGGGAATGCCGACATCGGCCGCCTGCAGGCCGGCGCGCACGCGGGCGATGGTGCCGTGGTGGTCCGTGCCCTGGATGTTGACGACTTTGGTAAAGCCGCGCTCCCACTTGGCGATGTGGTAGGCCACGTCGGGCACGAAGTAGGTGAAGGTGCCGTCCTGCTTGCGCATGACGCGGTCCTTGTCGTCGCCGTAGTCGGTGCTCTTGAGCCACAGCGCGCCGTCCTGCTCGTAGGTCTTGCCGTTGGCGACGAGCTTGTTCACCGTGGCCTCGACGCGGCCGCTGGTGTATAGGCTCGATTCGAGGTAATACTCGTCGAAGTGCAGGGCGAAAGCCTGCAGGTCCTTGTCCTGTTCGTTGCGCAGGTAGGCCACGGCGAACTGGCGGATGTTGTCGTAGTCCTCCACATCACCGTTGGCGGTGAACTCGCGGTCATCGGCCTTCACGGTGGCCCGGGCCTTGAAGGCCTCGGCGATATCGGCGATGTAGTCGCCGTTGTAGAAGTTCTTGGCCAGTGGGTTGTCGCTGTCGGTGGGCCAGCAGTCATCGCCCGGTTGGAAGCCCTTGGCGCGCAGCTGCGTGCTCTTGGTCAGCGTGTCGATCTGCACGCCCGCGTCGTTGTAATAGAACTCACGGTGCACCTTCCAGCCCTGCGTGCCGAACAGGTTGCAGATGGCATCGCCCAAAGCCGCCTGGCGGCCATGGCCCACATGCAGCGGGCCGGTGGGGTTGGCCGAGACGAACTCGACCAGCACCTTTTCGCCCCGATCGGCCTGGTAACCAAAGCGCGCTCCAGCGGCCAGCACCTCGCGCACCACCTCCTGCTTGGCCGCGGGTTGCAGGCGGATGTTCAGAAAACCGGGGCCGGCGATCTCGATGGCGGCCACCCAGCGCTGGAAGGCAGGCGTGGCCTCCAGCGCGGTCTTGAGCTGCTCGCCCAGAGCACGCGGGTTGAGCTTGAGCGGCTTGGCCAGCTGCATGGCGGCGGTACAGGCGAAGTCGCCATGGGCCGCGACCTTGGGGGATTCAAACGCCGCCTTGGCGCCAGCGCCGGGCGACAGGATTTCCAGCTCGGCAGCAAGCGCTGCGAGCAATTCATTTTTGGCTGTGAGCATCGGCAGATTTTACGGGGCGGCCGGCACAGACCATCGAACACCCACGCCAGCACACCCCGGCGGGCATGCGCGCAGGCTGGCGGTGCCCCAGGCCGAATGGCGCCCCACCCCCATTGCCGAGGAGATTTGGCGGAGGCCGCCCCAGCCCATCGGGCTGTACCCACGCCGCTGGACCCTGGTGTTTCAGGTACCTTGCACGCGGCTGATGCAGCCTGTTTCACAGCATTCTTTTTGTGCGCTGCTTTGGTGGCGGTTTGTATCGCCGGGGCGCTGGGCAGAGCGGTTCCAAGACCCCGCGTGCGCCGAGAAATCAACGTGCACAGCCCTCCGTCGCAGTTCGCGCGGTTGCTTTCATGGCTTGTCCGCGTTGTCGCGCAGCACGTTTTATGGTGCAATGCCGCCGGGACCCCCCATAACGCATTCACACCAGGAGATTCCATGCAAAAGCTTCTTTCCCTGACTGCACTCGGTCTGGCCCTGTCGCTGGGTTTCAGCGCCCACGCTGCAGAGAACACCCCTGCCCCCACCAAGCAGCAATCCAAGATGGCGACCTGCAACAAGGATGCCGGCGAGATGAAGGGCGATGAACGCAAGGCCTTCATGAAGACCTGCCTGAGCAACAAACCGGCCACGCAGCAAGGCAAGATGAAAACCTGCAACGCCGAAGCGGCCGGCAAGAAGGGCGATGAACGCAAGGCCTTCATGAGTGAATGCCTCAAGAAATAAGATCTCACGGCCATCGGCCCCAAACCCCGCCAGCCCAGCATGGCGGGGTTTTTTTATGTTTCCACCTCGCATCTCCATGCCCTACCGGCGATGCGCACCAAACCCTTGCTGGATTCCCATGGCTGCCCGCGCCGCCCAGACACCATCCGTCTCCTGCGTCATGCCGGCCTACAACGAGGGCCGCAAGCTGGCCACTGTCGTGCCATAGGGGCTGGCGGCGCTGCAGGCCCTGTCGCCCAAGGTTGAGGCAGTTCTGGTCAACGATGGCAGCCGCGAAAGGAGGCCGCGCGTGGCAAGGTGGTGTGATGGATGCCGACGGCCCGCACTCCTTCTCCAGGCTGTCCGAAACGCTACCAGAATAGCCGCCAGACAGCGACCCGGTGTACGCCGCGCGGCTTACCCGCGACGACCACTCGCGCCTGCAAGCCCGGTGGACACGCGTGTTTTACCGGCTCATCCATTGGTGCAGTCGGATCGAGATTCCACCAGAGTACGTGGGACGCACCCACGAAGAGGTCAAGCGCCGCCCGGCCTGCCTGGTGAACGAGCGCACCGGCAGGGTCTGCCAGAGGCTGGCGGGCAAGGCGCCCCGGGCGCCGCCATGTCAGGCGCCACCCCCACTGGCAGCGGCCGGCGGCCGCACCCGCCAGCCCCAGCCGTCGAGCACCCGGTGCGCATCCGCCGGCCCCTCGCCGGGAGGCCACAGTTCCAGGATGCCCCCGCGCTCCAGTTCGCGCGGTGTGATCCACGGACTCAACGCCGGATCGCCATAAATGAGCACCCGTGGCTGCTCCGGCAGCCACAGCGCCACTGCGCCGCTGGCGGCTGCCGGCCCGCTGATGATGCGCACGGGGCCGCCCAGTTCCTGCCGCGCGGGCTGTGCCACCGCCTCCGCCAGCGCCTGGGACCGAAATTCGCGCCAGTGCGCCGAGCGCGGGGGATGGCGGCCAAAAGCGGAGGTGTCGTACGACTGCCATACCAGCAGGCCCTGCAGCGCCACAAACGCCACGCCCGCCACGGGCAATGTCCATCCTGCGCGCAAAGTCGCCTCGCGCAAACCCAAAACGGCCATGCAGGCCGGTACCGTCCAGAGAGCAAACGCCGTGCCCCACTGCAGTTGCAGGTCCACCCCCCACAGCACCCCCATGGCCGCCATGAACGCCGGCGGCAACAGGCCCCAGCACCACAGCAGCGACTGCCCCAGCACCGCGGCCCCATGCGGCTCTTGCGGCCCCGACGGTGAAGGCAATTGACGGCGCGCGCGGCGCTGCGCCCACCACACCAGCAGCAACAGCAGGACGGCGGGCAAGCACCGGTTGAACAGCCAGTCCAGCAGCCACCGGGCCGTGGCGGTCAGCCGCTGGCCGGGCCCGAACTGAGCCCCCAGGGATGACTGCATGGCGTAGGCAATCGGCCCACGTTCCTGCTCCAGCAACCACAGCGCATGCGGCAAAAAGATCACCAACGCAATGGCCAGCGCCATCAGCAATCCCTGGCGCTGGGCCGGACTGCGCCACAGTCCGTGCCGCACGAACAGCCACAGCCCGCACACCGCCGCCACGGCATACTGGTATTTGCTGAGCATTCCCAGCCCGGCAACCACCCCCAGCGCCAGCCACCAGCGCCGCTGCGGCCGGGTGAGGATGCGCCACCACAGCCATGCGCTCAACGCGACCCAGAGCATGAGCACGATGTTGTGGTTGTAGTAGTTCATCCGCCCGTTGTAGAACGTGATTCCCAGGGCGGCCAACAGGCCCACCCAGGCATAGTGGCGACCATGGATTTCATGCAGCAGCGCGCTGAAAATGGCGAGGCTGACCAGCGTGAACAAGCTCCCCAGCAGATAGCTGGACCACGCGGACCAGCCCGCCAACTGCACAAACGCCCACATGATCCAGGTGGGCAGCGGAGGGTGCTTGTAGTACCCCCACTCCAGCGACCGCATCCAGGTCAGCTGCTCAATGTTGTCCGCAGGCGGACTCAGGGCAACACTGTCCAGATGCCACAGCCACACCGCGCCGAACAGGAGCAAAAGCATGGCCATGGCCAGTGGCAATTGCGGCCCCCTGCGCACTGGGGCCATGGATGTGCCCACACGGCCATCCAGATAGGATCGATTCACAGCAAAACCTTGGTTGAATGAAGTAACGCACGCTCCAGAGGACGCCGGCTGCGCACCAGTTTTTGAAACCAGGAACTGCACCGCCCGGTGCCGGGCGAGCCTACCAGCCGCGCGCCCAGAAGACGGCAATCACCGCCACCACCGGCAGCACATGGGACTGGATCATCACGAGGCGGCGCACCCGCGCGACTTCCGTGGCATCCGGCAGGGCGCCGGTGCTGCGGAGCGTCCGGTGCCAGCGGCGAAACGCCAGCGAAGGCACAAACGACAACACGACCATGGCCACAACGAGGGTGATCTTGAGGTGAAACAGCGGTTGCGACAGATACCACGACGCGCCCTTGACGCCCCAGATGAGGCGCGCCAGGCCGCTGGCTATCATCACCGTCCCCGCCACGGCATAGATCACATCCAGCCGGACCAGGCGCTCGACCACGGCGGCATTGAGCCATTCAATGCGGCACAGCGCAGCCTGGCTCGAGAGAAAGACCACAAAGGTCAGTATGGCCACCAGGTGCAGGGCGGCCAGGACGGCTTCGAGAGTCATGGGGTCAGTTCCTTGTGAAAGCCTTGCAGATTCAGAGAAAAGGCGGCGCGGGGGCTACGCGGCCGTCCAGAAACCGGGCTGGCTGTAATTGTGCTTGAGGAAATCGATCCACAGGCGCACCCGCAGCGGCATGTGCTTGCGCTGGGGAAACACCACGTAGATGCCATTGGGCGGCGCGGCAAACTCCTCCAGCACTTCCACCAGACGGCCCGCGGCGATTTCCGCCTCCACCTCCCAGGTGCTGCGCCAGGCCAGGCCATAGCCCGCCAGGCACCAGTCGTGGAGCACCTGGCCGTCCGAACAATCGAGCGGCCCGCCCGGCTTGAGGTGCACCACCTCGCTGCCGCCCCCCTCGGCGGGCATGCGAAACGCCCAGCCGCGCGTCTGCGAGGCCTCGCTCGACAGCGTGAGGCAATCGTGCTGCGCCAGCTCGCTGGGGTGGCGCGGCGTGCCATGGCGCTGCAGATAGGCGGGCGTGGCCACACACAGGCGGCGGTTGTCGGCGATGCGCACGCTCACCAGCGACGAATCGGGCAAGTCCCCCACGCGCACGGCGCAATCGAAACCCTCGCCGGCCAGGTCCACCACGCGGTCGCTGAGGTTGAGCGAGATCGTCACGTCGGGATGCGCCGTGCGAAAACGCGGCACCAGCGGCGCCACATGGCGGCGGCCAAAGCCGGCGGGGGCGGTGATGCGCAGGTGGCCCGTGGCCTTCACCCCACCTTCCGACACGCTGGCCTCGGCATTGGCCACGTCGGACAGCAGGCGCTGGCAGTCCTCCAGAAAGGCGCTGCCCTCGTGCGTGAGGCTGATGCGCCGCGTGGTGCGCACCAGAAGCTTCACGCCCAGGTGTTCTTCCAGCGCATCCAGCCGGCGCCCCATGATGGCGGGCGCCACGCCTTCGGCCTTGGCAGCAGCGGTGAGGCTGCCGCGCGTGGCCACCGACACAAAGGATTCGAAGGCCTTGAGTTTGTCCATGGCGCTGATTATGGAGACAAGTAGCGACCGCGCCACCGGGTGGTGGCGATCGAGAAATTTCCATCAAAAATGCCTCTATCGCCTATTCAACAGGCGTTAATAGCTATTGTTTTTGCATGAGACAGTCACGCTATTTTTGCAAAAAAGTCATTGGTTTCGAGATATTCAAAGGCTTTATGCCACCAAACAATTGCAATACAGTCTCTCCATGGTTCGCGCCAGCGAGCCCAGTGGCTGGTTTTCCCCTTTATTTCTCTACCTTAGGCATCGCACCATGACCGCACGCACCTCTGTCCACGGCCTGCAAGTGGCCACCTCCCTGTTCCGCTTCGTGGAAGACAAGGTCTTGCCCGGCACCGGCGTGCAGAGCAGCGCCTTCTGGAAAGGCTTTGACGCCATCGTGTCCGACCTGGCCCCGCGCAACATCGCCCTGCTGGCCGAGCGCGACCGCCTGCAGACCGAGCTGGACACCTGGCACAAGGCCCACCCTGGCCCCATCACCGACATGGCGGCCTACCGCAAGTTTCTTGAAGCCATCGGCTACCTGGTGCCCCAGCCCGCCGACGTGCAGGCCACCACCACCCAGGTGGACGACGAGCTCGCCATCCAGGCCGGTCCCCAGCTGGTGGTGCCCATCCTGAACGCCCGCTACGCGCTGAACGCCGCCAACGCCCGCTGGGGCAGCCTGTACGACGCGCTCTATGGCACCGATGCCATCCCCGAGACCGACGGCGCCGAAAAGGGCAAGGGCTACAACCCCGTGCGCGGCGCCAGGGTGATCGAGTTCGCCCGCAATGTGCTCGACCAGAGCACGCCGCTGGCCACCGGCTCGCACAAGGACGCCACGGGCTACCGCGTGGAGGGTGGGCAGCTGGTCGTGGCCCTGAAGAACGGCAGCACCACGGGCCTGAAGAACCCGGCCCAGTTCACCGGCTACCAGGGCAGCTCGGCCCAGCCCTCGTCGGTGCTGCTGCAGCACAACGGCCTGCACCTCGATATCCAGATCAACCGCGCCACGCCCATCGGCCAGACCGATGCCGCCGGCGTGAGCGACCTGGTGCTGGAAGCGGCGCTGTCCACCATCCTCGACCTCGAAGACTCGGTGGCCGCCGTCGATGCCGACGACAAGGTGCTGGGCTACGCCAACTGGCTGGGCATCCTGCAGGCCACGCTGACCGAGTCGTTCGACAAGGGCGGCAAGACCGTGACCCGCGGCCTGAACCCGGACCGCATCTACACGGCCGCCAGCGGCCAGGGCGAAGTGCGCCTGCATGGCCGCTCGCTCATGTTCCTGCGCAACGTGGGCCACCTGATGACCAACCCGGCCATCCTGTGGACCGACGCCCAGGGCCAGCAGCGCGAGATTCCCGAAGGCATCATGGACGCGGTGGTGACCACCGCGATCGCACTGCACGACCTGCAAGGCCACGGCAAGAACGGCATCCGCAACTCGCGCAAGGGCTCGGTCTACATCGTCAAGCCCAAGATGCACGGCCCGGCCGAAGTGGGCTTTGCCGCCGAATTGTTCGGCCGCGTGGAGCAGTTGCTGGGCCTGCCTGACAGCACCGTCAAGCTGGGCATCATGGACGAGGAGCGCCGCACCAGCGTCAACCTCAAGGCCTGCATCGCCGCCGCCAGCAGCCGCGTGGCCTTCATCAACACCGGCTTCCTCGACCGTACCGGCGACGAAATGCACACCGCCATGCACGCTGGCCCCATGGTGCGCAAGGGCGACATGAAAACCAGCGCCTGGCTGCCCGCCTACGAACGCAGCAATGTGCTGGTCGGCCTGTCGTGCGGCCTGCGCGGCAAGGCACAGATCGGCAAGGGCATGTGGGCCATGCCCGACCTGATGGCCGACATGCTCAAGCAAAAGATCGCCCACCCCCAGGCCGGCGCCAACACCGCCTGGGTACCCAGCCCCACCGGCGCCACGCTGCATGCGCTGCATTACCTCCAGGTGAAGGTGAGCGACATCCAGATCGCGCTGGAAAAGATCGACGCCAATGCCGAGCGCGACAACCTGCTGACCGGCCTGCTCACCGTGCCTGTGGCCTCCGCCCCCAACTGGAGCGACGCCGAGAAGCAGCAGGAGCTGGACAACAACGCCCAGGGCATCCTGGGCTACGTGGTACGCTGGGTGGACCAGGGCGTGGGTTGCTCCAAGGTGCCCGACATCCACAACGTGGGCCTGATGGAAGACCGCGCCACGCTGCGCATCAGCAGCCAGCACATGGCCAACTGGCTGCTGCATGGCGTGGTGACCGAGGCGCAGGTGCAGGAAACCTTCCGCCGCATGGCCGCGGTGGTCGACCAGCAAAATGCCGGCGACCCGCTGTACCAGCCCATGGCGGGCCACTTCGAGACCTCTTACGCCTACCGCGCCGCGGTGGAGCTGGTGACCAAGGGCACCGAGCAGCCCAGCGGCTATACCGAGCCGCTGCTGCACGCCTGGCGCCTGAAGCTCAAGGCAGCCGCATAAGAGCGCCGGCAGCATTGGCACGTTTTCGCTAGTTAATTCATAGCTTCCAGCGCTTTATGGACAAGCGATAGTCTGCATTTTCTATGCACATGGGCACCCTGCGGGGTGCCTTTCGTTTGGGATCGGCACCTTTACACTGGTCTTCTTGCCTTCGGGCCCGTGCCCTGATGATCTGCCTATGTCCCAGCCACCCCTTGATACCAGCATCTGCCCTTTGTGCGGGCAAGGCAACCAGTGCGCCGTGGTGGCCGGGCAAGCAGCCGAAACCTGCTGGTGCATGTCGGCGCACCTGTCCGCCGCTGCCCTGGCGGCCGTTCCGGACGCGCTGCGAAGGCGTGCGTGCATCTGCCCGGTTTGCGCGGCCTTGCCCCTACAGAACCCCGATCAGCCGCCACCCGCGGCGCCGATATGATCAGGCATTGCATTGCAAGGAGCCATTGAACATGCCAACGTACCACATTGAAATGATGGAAGGCCGCACCATCGAGCAGAAGAAAAAGCTGGTCGCCGAGATCACGCGTGTTTCTGTGGAGATCCTGGGCGGCTCGCCCGAATCGGTGGACATCCTCATCACCGACGTCAAGCGCGAAAACTGGGCCACCGGCGGCACACTCTGGACCGAACGCTCCTGAGCACCGCACCATGACACAGCCCTGCGGCTCGCCCTCCATGCTGCGCGAGCGCCATGGCGAGCGGTACCGCTGGCTGGTGCTGCTTTCGGTGATGGTGGGGACCATGGCGTCCATCATGTCGTCCACCATCGTCAATGTGGCGATTCCGGACATGAGCCACTATTTCGCGCTCGGCCAGGAACGCGCCCAATGGGTCACGTCGGGCTTCATGGTGGCCACCACAGTGTCGATGCTCACCACACCGTGGCTGCTGTCGCGGTATGGCTACCGGGCCACTTACGTAGGCGCCATGGTGCTGCTGCTCGCAGGGGGCATTGGCGGCGGCATCGCCGGGGATTTCGGACTGGTGCTCGCCGCCCGTGTGGCCGAGGGGCTGGCCGCCGGGGTGGTACAGCCGATTCCCGCAGTGATCATCCTCTATGCTTTTCAACCCCATGAACAGGGGCGCGCCAGCGGCATTTTCGGCATGGGGGTCGTACTGGCGCCCGCCATCGGGCCCAGCCTGGGAGGCCTGCTGGTGGACTGGTTTGGCTGGCGCTCGATTTTTTTCATGGTCGTGCCATTTTGCCTGGCCTCCATCACACTGGCCTACAAATTCGTGCCCACCACCGCCCCCGGCGGAATGCCGGCGAACCGCAGCGGCGAACCACTGGACTGGCGCGGGCTGGCGCTGGGTACCCTGGGCACGCTGTGCCTGCTCAATGGCCTGGTGGCGCTGCACAGCGGGCCTTACGCCCAGGCGACCCTGCTGCTGGGCACTGCCATGCTGTTCGTGGTGCTGTTCCTGTGGTGGCAACGGCGCATTGCGCGGCGCGGCCACAAGCCCCTGATGGACCTGAGGGTCTTTGAATACCGGCAGTTCGCCATGGGCAGTGTGGTGGCCTTCATCTACGGCACTGCGCTCTTTGGCTCCACGTATCTGCTACCGGTTTTCATGCAACTGGGGTTGCAGCTTTCTGCCTCGCATGTGGGCACCATCATGCTGCCCTCTGGCCTCGTGCTGGCGGTCACCATTCCTCTGGTCGGTCGGCTGGCCGACAGGGCTCCCACCCACTGGCTGGTCGGCACCGGCCTGGCGCTGCTGGGCATTTCCTTTGTGCTGATGAAGCTGGTGGGGCTGCAGTCTGCACTGTGGACGCTGGTGCTGTTTGCCGTGCTGGGCCGCATCGGGCTGGGCTTCATCCTGCCCTCGCTCAATCTGGGCGCCATGCGGCCGCTGGACAAGACGCTCATTTCCCAGGGATCGAGCATCATCGGCTTCGTGCGCATGCTGGGGGGCGCTGCAGGAGTCGGTCTTTGCGGAATCGTGCTCGAATGGCGCCTGGGCGTGCATGGAGACTCATTGACGACCGCAGCCACGAGCCCCGCACGCATCGCAGCGTTTGGCGAAACCTTCCTGATGCTGGCAGGACTCTGCCTGCTGGCGCTTATTGCGGCATGGCAATTGCGCGGTGCGCCAGGCCAGGCCACCGCGGCTCAGCAACCCTGACCGCATGCCTTCACATCATCACCGGGTCCTCTCATGTGCCAGCTGCTTGGAATGAACAGCAATACCCCCACGGACATCACCTTCAGCTTTCGGGGATTTGCGCAACGTGGCGGCAATACCGCCGATCACGCCGATGGGTGGGGCATTGCGTTCTTCGAAGACCGGGGCCTGCGCCATTTCGTGGACCATCTGCGCGCGGCCGATTCACCCATTGCCGAGCTCATCCGGCACTACCCCATCAAGAGCCTCAACGTCATTGCCCATATCCGCAAGGCTACGCAGGGGCCTGTCAGCCTCCAGAACTGCCATCCTTTTGTGCGTGAACTGTGGGGTCGCTACTGGGTTTTTGCGCACAACGGCGATCTGAAGGAGTTTCGCCCGCGCCTGCACGCGCACTTTCACCCGGTGGGCAATACCGACAGCGAGCATGCGTTTTGCTGGTTGCTGCAAGAGCTTGCCAAATCGCACGCGGGCATGCCCAGCATTGACGAACTCACCCGCACGCTGCGGGAGCTGACACCGCAAATTGCCGCGCACGGCACCTTCAATTTTCTGTTGTCCAATGGCGAAGCCCTGTGGGCCCATGCCTCCACCCACCTTTATCACCTGCAGAGGCGGCATCCTTTTGCCATTGCGCAGCTATCGGATGAAGATCTCTGCATTGATTTTGCCCCCCTCACCACACCATCCGACAAGGTGCAATTGCTGGCGACGGAGCCGTTGACGGTCAATGAGGAATGGAAGGCGTTCGGCTCGGGAGAACTGAAGGTATTTGCGGGGGGAAGCGAGGCGGGCAGGGGCTAGCTTTTCCACGCCACGCTCATCGAATACAGAACCCACTTGTTGCTGGCCGCTGCCCCTTTGCCGGACTGGGCATGCACAGAAGGTTTGAATTGATTCGCGGCGGGCGGCGATAGCGGCGCTGAAAGCAGAAACGCCCCACTCAAATGTTGAGCGGGGCGTTACTGGGCTGTAAGAGCCTGACGATGACCTACTTTCACACGGGAACCCGCACTATCATCGGCGCAAAGTCGTTTCACTGTCCTGTTCGGGATGGGAAGGAGTGGTACCAACTTG